>Ga0209793_1000008_pt1 | contig 592708 bp, 539 predicted proteins | sample EBPBio122009_DNA_FD_185863 | JGI IMG/M metagenome (GOLD analysis project Ga0209793, IMG submission 185863) | Wastewater treatment Type I Accumulibacter community from EBPR Bioreactor in Madison, WI, USA - Reactor 1_2/2/2009_ DNA (SPAdes) (version 2) | ecosystem: Engineered > Bioreactor > EBPR...
AAAAAAAGTAGTTTTTGAAGGAAAAAAGGGGTGGTCAATTTGCTCCGAAATAAGGTGGTCACTTTAAACCGAAATTGGGTGGTCACTTTAAATTGAAATTAGGTGGTCAATATCACTGGAATTTGCAGTAAAGAGCAACAGAAAATGTATAATGACTCAATAAAAAAAAGTAGACTTGTTGAGAATATTTCATACTTTTTTTTAGATAACATTAGTGATGTTGACGCCAAATGGAGTACCATAATGTCATTTAAACCTGATAATATAAAAATTGTTATACTAGATGCTAAGCATTATGATAAAATTATTTAAAAAAGCGAATATGACTGTTATCCCTACTTTAAATTTGGATTATGCAATTGATTATGATAGTAGTGGCAAAATGGTATTTTTAAAAGAAGAATTTAATAATAATTTAAAGTATGAAAAACAATTATTAAAATGGCTAATTAAATCCGACGTATCAATTGCTTTAGGAGCCGATGACTATGGTAAAACAGTAACAAAAGAAATAGACTATATAACTAAACACAAAGCTTTTAAATAATAAGGAGCTTTTGGAATTATATTGTACACAAACACCTAAATCAATTTTTCCCAACAGGAAAATTGGTGAAATTAGAGAGAATTATGAGGCAAGTTTTCTAGTGCTTTCAGAAAATCCATTTGACAATATTGACGCAATTAAAAATATAGAAATTAAAGTCCGTCAAGGTCTTTTTTTAAAGTATTAAAGAAAAGAGAAAATAATGTAAAAAAGCCAGCAGGCAACAAGCAGCTTGGCAAAAGCACGGCATTAGTGCTAAATTCAACATTTGGAATTCTATTTGGCTTTTGTGCTAAATTTGAACATTAGTTTTCCAAAGCCGTGCCTTCGCCAAGCTGCCAACCATTACCTGCAAGCGTAGCGGACAACAGTGCTAACATTGAATGAGAGAAATGATATTTAAAAAGCATATACCAAAAACACCACTTGACAAATATGTTGACAGTATATGTTATATTGAGGGCAACAACAAAGGAACAGGACTTCCTAAAATTGCAATGAGTTTAGTTTTCAACCTCGAAGACAATTTTAAACTATACACAGACAAGCATTTTGACAACCATATTGATTACAAGAGACATTGGGTTGCAGGACTTCAAACCCAGCCGACCAATGTAGAAAGTTATGGAACAAGTAAAATGTTGGTTATTCAATTCAAAGCATTAGGTGCTTTTATATTCCTTAATGACCCTTTGCACTATTACACAAACAACTATGTAACGCTTGACAACATTTTTAACAATGAAGCAGACGAAACCTGGGAACAACTTCAAGAAGCAGACTCTTTGACAGAACAATTCCTAATTATTGAAAATTTTCTTTACCTCAAATTATTGACAAATAAATTTCCTAATCAAAAACTGATTTCAACAATAGAAATATTGCTATCTAAATCAAATCCAATTTCTATTAATCAAATTTGTAACAAACTGAACATTTCTCGAAAACATTTAAACCATTTATCAAAAGAGTTTGCAGGTGTTTCACCAAAAACTTTATCATCGTTAAACAGACTTCAAAACACATTAAAAACCATTAGCGGTTCACCGACAGAAAAACTTACGAATGTTGCTTACGAATTAGAATATTTTGACCAAGCTCATTTCATAAACGACTTTAAAAAATTTACAGACTTGACTCCTAATGAATACGCAAATCTTGTTGAGAAAACACAATCTCTTAAAATAGCCCCTCATTTTATTCCATTTCAGTAATGGTTACATATTTACAATTTTTGCAAAACTACAACCTCTACTTTTACCCTAAAATAATTTTAAAATATGAAGCGTAACATTATTTCAGTTGTGGTAGGTTTATTTTCGGCAATTATCATTTTTGTAATTGCAGAAACAATCAATAGTGCCTTACACCCAGTTCCACAAAATTTGGACTACGATGATAGTATAGCTGTAAAGACATTTTACGAAAATCAACCATTAACGCTTTGGTTATTAGTTTTAGTAGGTTGGATAATTGGTTCTGTCTTATGTGGTGTTTTAATTAAGTTAATCAGTAAAAATGACAACGAAAAGTTGCCAATTATTGCAGGTATTATTTTGACACTTTCGGCAATTGCTAACTTCTTTTCGTTGCCCCACCCAACTTGGTTTATTATAATCAGTTTATTTGCTTTTCTTCCATTTGTATTAATAGGATATAAAATTTCAAAATAACTATAATTATGATTGAGAAACTTAAAATATTAATTGAAAATAAAGAATTGGACAAACTCAATAAACTTTTAACAAAATCGCCTAGCATTTTAGATGATGTGGATATTAATGGAGCATCTGGCTTACAATTGATAGCTTACAGTGGAATAGAGGAGATTTTATTATTAGCAATCAATCTCAAGAAGAATTTTACTTTCCACGAGGCAATAATTTGCGGAAAATTGGATTTAGTAAAGATCTTGTTAGAAAAGCAAAACAATTTACTAAACTTACATTCAAATGACGGATTTACTCCTCTTTCTTTAGCCGCTTATTTCAACCAATCAGAAATTTTTATTTTTCTCCTTGAAAATGGTGCTAGTCCTAATTTACAAGCAACAAATGCTTCAAGGGTTAACGCTCTGCATTCTGTTATAGCAAAAGATAATTTGGAGCTATGTAAACTTTTATTTCAACATGGTGCAGATCCCAATATTCCACAAATTCAAAACGTTACAGCATTGCATTCAGCTACCCATAGAGGAAATATAGACTTAGTTAAACTACTAGTTTCAAATGGTGCCAACATTAATTCAAAAATGGACAATGGTGATACTGCATATTCAATTGCTGTTAAAGAGAAAAGAGCTGATATTATAAAATATTTAGAAGCCCTCTCAAAATAATATACTCATGGAAGCAGAAAATTTATTTTCTACTTTAAAAGAAATTTTATCAAAATATGAAAGTAGCCTTTTTAGTGGTTCATAATCATAGAATAAATTACTATTTAAACACAGCAATTTCAGCCACAAATAAAAAATCAGAATTTTTTGGTGCTGTTCAAATCAAAAATTCTTATGTAGCTTTTCATTTAATGCCAGTTTATTATTATCCTCACTTACTTGATAATATAAGCCAAGACCTTAAAGACCGTATGCAAGGAAAATCTTGCTTCAACTTCAAAGAATTAGACGACCAACTATTCAAAGAGTTAGCTGCCTTGACAAAAAAGTCGTTTGACCACTATAAATCAATTAAGAAAATCTAACATGCAAGACAAAACGCCTGCAGGTAACATGGGTGCCTGTTGCACAACTCTTTTTTTTAGAAAATAATCATTAAAAAAGATAAAATACAACCTCTTTAGAAGCAATTTTAGAGAGGTTCGTTTTTAAAATGTTAAAATTTAAAGCGCTTAAATGGTGTTTTCTATGTTATATAGTATGGTTTTTATAAAAGTTTTATATTTGAGTAGTGCAACTTGCACTATGAATTTGTAAAAATACCGAGAAGGAAGTAAACTTCATTCTCGGGACTTCGCAAATCCGCCGAACCGTTGTACGATATTAACTACAAAACGCATAAAATGGAATCAAAACGAATTTTTTGGGAATCATTAAAATATACATCTAATCTATGGATAAAACAATTCGTTGGCATTATAGGAATAATATTAAGTTTTTTATCCTTAAAAATTTTAGGGAAAACGTATTTTGAATCATTCTATTTTTCCCTAATTATAATACTAATAGTTTTTTTTATTTTTTTATTTTTTGTATTTAGTATTAAAATGTATGAATTAAAAATAGAAGCACTTAAAAAAAATGGTAAAAACATTGAAGATTTAGATGAAAGAGGAACACTTCCAAATAATCTACGACAAAGCGAAGTTTACCCCTACATTTATGAAGAATTTGTAAATAAAAAGGAATTAATTTTTAATAAAGAAACTAAATTGTTTGATGTCATTACGACACAAATAATTACGCTTAAAGCAAATTTTAGCAATATAACACACATTATCCATTCATTAGGAACTGGAAATATTTTATCTCACGAATATAATGATTTAAAGATAGATTTAATAGGTTATGAAAGAAAAAGTGGTGGAGAAGTAAGACTGATTGATGATTTTAAAATATCTAAAACTTCTCCTAAATTTAAAATCACCTTTTTTCCAGAATTAAGAGAAAATGAATCTGTCACTTATACAGTTCAGTGGATAAATAAAAGTAGTAAGTTTATATCATCTGAATTTATATCCAGAGATAAATTAAATGGAAAGAATAAAGATGTAAGTAGAGATTTTGAAAACTTTACAAGGAATATTTCTGTCCCAACTACAAATTATCTCTTCGAAATACAGTTTCCAAAATATTTTATCGTAAATAAAATTTATCCCATTATTACAAAAAATAGTATTGAAGTTCATGCATTATCTAATTTCTATCAAACTGATTTTGAGATAATTAAAACGGATGTAAATATTTTAAAAGCAAAGTGGAATATTAAGAATCCAGTAATTAATTTTAATTATGGGGTAAGATACATTCCTTTGGAGTTAAGTCAATTAAAGTTGAACAAATTTATTGAGGAAGAAGATTTTAATCAGATAAAAAAGTTGATTAATACATAACATCGTACAACAAGGGTAACTGTTGCACAACTCCTTTTTTTTAGAAAATAGTTTTCAAAAACATATATTTTGACCTCTTTAGAAGCAATTTTAGAGAGGTTTGTTTTTTAGTTGTAGTTCAAAATTCTAGAATTTGAATAGCTTAAAATCGAGTTTTTATAGACTGAAAAGGCGCGTTTTATAAAAGCAAAGCTCTTCCCTTGTTTTAGGGAAATAACTTGGGCTAAAATGGATGGTTTTTTGACGGTAAAGCGCAAGTATTTTTTCAAGTTGTACGTTAAACTTGCCATTAATACGTGTTTGTTTGCGTTTTTGATTCCTCGTGTATTAACGCGCTTCATATTCGTAAAGTTGACCAACGTTCCAATGACGGGTTCTACCGTTTTGCTCCGTACTTTTACCATTTTCTTGGCATAGTTTGCATTATGGGTAAACTTTTGATGCATGCGATCGTAATGTTCTTTGTGGATGCTGTCGTCTATTTTGGAAGAGGTGGACTGATTTTAAAAGAACGTGAACGGTAAAAAAAAAGGCAATTATAAACCTAAGAAATGAGTACCAAAAATCAAAATTAACAACAAATCAAAAAAATCTTTTATCTTTGAATTATTAACTAAATACTCTCTTAGCAAAAGTCTAATTTAGTTTGAAGACGTACAGAATTAATGATATCAGAAATAAAATTCAGAAAGGCAATGCAGGATGACGCCGATAAAATCTGGGAAATTCTCCAATAGGCCATCGAAAGACGCAGGCTGGACAACTCCCAACAGTGGCAAAACGGATATCCAAACCCTGAAACCGTACATTCAGATATTGAAAAGCAAATCGGCTATGTTCTTGTGGAAAATGACAATATTGTCGCCTACAGTGCCGTGATTTTGAACGATGAACCGGCTTATGAAAATATTGAGGGAAAATGGCTTTCTGACGGGGATTTCAATGTGGTACACCGATTAGCAGTCTCTGATGAAGTTGCCGGAAAAGGGTACGCCACTGAGATATTCCGAAGGATTGAAGATCTCTCCCGCCAAAACGGAATTTTCAGCGTAAAAGTGGACACGAATTTTGATAACGCAGCCATGCTTCACATACTCAAAAAACTAGGCTATACTTATTGCGGCGAGGTTTACCTGGCAGGCGGTGAAAGAAAAGCTTTCGAGAAACTTCTTTAATCATAAAATCTAAAGACTAAATGCTTGAGAACCTCACATTTTACCTGATCCTGGTGATCATCACCGTGTTGCTGGTGATGCTCGCCAAAAAAATAAAAGTTGCATATCCGGTTTTGCTGGTCCTGGCCGGTCTGGGCATCAGTTTCATTCCTGGCACGCCTAAAATTCATATAGAACCTGAACTGATATTTTTTATATTCCTGCCGCCACTTTTGTATGAAGCTGCCTGGGCGACTTCGTGGAAAGAATTGTGGCGCTGGCGCAGGATTGTGGTCAGTTTTGCTTTCGTGGTGGTGTTTATTACCTCTTTGGTTGTAGCTTTTGTCGCCAATCATTTTATTCCTGGATTTTCTCTGGCGCTGGGTTTTCTTTTGGGTGGAATAGTTTCGCCGCCGGATGCCGTAAGCGCTGGAGCGATTTTGAAATTTGTAAAAATTCCGAAACGGTATTCTTCGATTCTTGAAGGTGAAAGTTTGCTGAACGATGCTTCATCATTGATTATTTTCCGCTTTGCAATGATTGCCGTTGCGACGGGACAATTCATTTGGCAGGAAGCTGCCCTTAGTTTCCTGTGGATGTGTATCGGTGGTGCTGGAATCGGAATACTTGTAGGGATTTTCTTTATGAAGATGCACCGCTTGTTGCCAACGGACGCCAATATCGATATCGTCCTCACACTAGTGACGCCGTTCCTCATGTATCTTGTGGCAGAAGAGCTTCACGCTTCCGGTGTTTTGGCTGTAGTTTGTGGTGGTTTGTTGCTTTCCAACAGAAGTCATTCGTTTCTGGCTACTTCATCGCGTTTAGGGACGCTAAATGTCTGGAGCAGTTTGGTTTTTGTGCTGAATGGTATTGTTTTTATGATGATTGGGCTCGACCTTCCACAGATTGTTTCAGGGCTTGAAACAGACTTGACCACAGCATTCGGTTATGGCGTTTTGATTACAGTTATTCTGATGATAACAAGAATCGTTGCGGCTTATGGCGCCGTATTCACTACCATGATTATGCGTAATTTCATCACTGTTGCCGACCGAGAAAATCCAGGCTGGAAAGGACCTGCCTTAATCGGTTGGACGGGAATGCGCGGCGTGGTTTCACTGGCTGCCGCACTTTCAATTCCGCTGACTTTGCAGGATGGAACGCCCTTTCCGCACAGGAACTTGATTTTATTTATCACTTTCGTGGTCATTCTGCTCACTTTGGTGGTTCAGGGATTGACGCTGCCTTTTCTCATCAAAAAATTCAAAATTCAGGATCCTGATTTTACCCGCTCTGAAAAGGAAATCGATTATGAAATCCGGAACGAACTTGCAAAAATAGGGGTGAAGAGAATCCGGGATACCCATTTTGAAAAACTTGAAAAATTCCCGGCGTTACAGGATCAGTTGCAAACCTGGGAAAACCGTGTGAACAGTTCGGAAGTTATTCTGAATTTTCCGGAATACCGTGAAATTTACCTGGATATCATCAACCAGCAGCGCGAATGGCTGATCTCCAAAAACCGTGAGGAAATTCTGCTGGATGAGGAAATTGTACGCAAACATTTAAAAATGCTCGATTTACAGGAGGAAAAACTGGGAATGCATTAAATTTTTAAAACAATGCACTTTGTTGACGTGGAGAGTTATTCTTTTGTGCTAATGGATATTATACGTGAATTTTCTTAAAGGTGGTTTTGTCAATCGATTATTAGGCATGTCACTAAAAATATCCGAAATACTCATCCATTTATAATTTTTGACTTCATGTAAGTTTGGTTTTGGTTTTTCATCAGAATATCCTTTAAAAATGTGATCAAACCCGTGTTCAATTAAATTGTTTTCCACTTTTTCTTTATAAATGAAAGAATAAACCCATTCCAAATTACAATCTATTCCCATTTCCAGTTGCAATCCTTTCTTTGCACTATCCAAAACGCTTTCCTTCATTGTGGATGCGAACATCAGGTATTTGTCCATAATCCTGCTCCGTGATATTTTTCAGCTGCTTTTTATTGAAGGAGAAGTTCGCCCTGTTCATTCAATATAAATACCGACAATGCCCTATGCAGATGATCTTGGTCTTGAACATCCAATTTTTCCATTTCTCCGATAGGTTTATCTTGTTCATTGACAAGCAAAACATTGTTTGTTTCAATCATATTTTTTTACGGTTTTGCATATTTTAATCGGTTAATCAATTGTGTGGTGTGATAGCCATCTAGCGAAGACCCTACTACAGTTCCGGCCTTTTCTATATCAAGCACACCATCTTCTTGCAACACATCATCTGGAAAATACACCTCTAAGATTTCGCCTATAATTAACAGCGTGTCATTGCTTTTTATCGGTAATAGCTCTTTTAGTTCCAAACCAATTTGTATAGACGACTCTTCAACGAAAGGTGCAATAAAATTATTCTTATAAATTGAAGTAAGACCAGTTTCGTCAAATTCAGATTGGTGGCGAGCGTAGCGTGCGGATGTTTGATGTGCTTTCTTAAAAATATTTTGATTAACGTGATTAATACTGTAATAATTCGTTTCTAGAATATTTTCTAGCGTATGTCTTTCTACCGAATTAGGGCGAGATATAAATCCCATTAATGGCGGATTTGCACCAATATGACAAACCGAGTTAAAAATTGTCAAATTGGTTTGCCCTGAATTGCTTTTTGTTCCAATCAAATTAAGGCTTTTAAATCCACTTAATGAATTGACGAAAGCAGTTCTTTTTAATTTTTCCATTTGAGCTATTTGCCCATTAGTATAATGCATCATAATTATAATCAATTTTCATTTTACTGCTTCAGCATAAATTTTTAAAGCTCTATCTCTTGCAAAACTATGTTCTACTATCGGTTTTGGATATTTTTCAGTTCCAAATTCGGGTAACCATCTTTTAATGTATTCAAAATTTTTGTCGAATTTTTCGGTTTGCAATGCAGGATTAAATACCCTGAAATAAGGTGCAGCATCGCAACCACAACCTGCTGCCCATTGCCAGTTTCCGTTGTTGGCAGACAAATCGTAATCATTCAGCTTTTCAGCGAAATACGCTTCGCCCCAACGCCAATCTATCAGCAAGTGTTTGCACAAAAAACTGGCAACAATCATCCGAACCCGATTGTGCATATAACCTGTTTGGTTGAGTTGTCGCATTCCTGCATCTACAATCGGATAACCTGTATTTCCAGTACACCACAACTTAAATTCCTGCTCGTCATTTCGCCATTCAATAAAATCGTATTTTGCTTTAAATGAATGATGAACCACCTTTGGAAAATGATATAAAATCTGCATAAAAAACTCCCGCCAAATTAATTCGTTCAACCAAGTTTGATTGTGCTGCAAAGCAAAATCCACACATTTACGAATGCTGATCGTTCCAAATCTTAACGCAATCCCTAATTGAGTTGTTTTTTGAAGTGCCGGAAAATCTCTGTATTTATCATATTCATCAATGATTTTCGCTTCTAATTTTGGTGTTTCAAAATGAAATTCTGTTTTCTTAAATCCAATTGCAGTTAAAGAATGAATTTCGGTGAAATCTTGTTTCAAAAAGTGATTAAAATTTGCTTTGTGAATGTGATAATCTTTTTCGGTTAAAATCTCTTTCCATTTTTTAGCATAAGGCGTATAAACCGTATAAGGCGTTCCGTCATTTTTTACAATGTCGTTTTTATCAAAAATCACCTGGTCTTTAAATGCTTTAAAAGGAATGAGTTGGGTTTTGAAAAAGTTGTAAATTTCGGTATCTCTTTCGATGGCTTGTGGTTCATAATCCCGGTTGCAAAAAACCGCTTGAATGTCATATTCTTGCGAAAGTTGTTGAAAAATTTCCAAAGGTTTTCCATAAAAAGAACTCAGTTTTGAATGATAATTTTTTAATGTTAAATTGATAGCTGAAAGTGCCTGATGAATATAATCTACTCGTCTATCGCTTTTATTTTCTAACGCATTTAAAATAGCTGTATCAAAAATAAAAATCGGCAATACCGGAAATCCCGAAGCCATAGCCTGACACAATCCTGCATTATCTTCCAGTCGCAAATCCCTCCGAAACCAGAATATGGAAATTTTAGTTTTCATTCAAATATGGATTATAGTTTTTATCGTGTTTTACCCAAATCAATTTGGATGTATCGTAGCCAATTTCTTCAGCTATTTTCAAGTATTTTGCTTTTTTATCTTCGGGAATGGTTTTTGTGCGGGATAAAATCCACAGATAATTCAAATCCTTTACGGCAATCAAAGCATATTGATAGTTTTCGTCTAAAGCCACTACATTGTAGCCTGAATAAAAATGTCCGAAAAAGCTCACTTTCAATGCAGCTACATTTTTATGTCCTATAAATTTTGCCAATCCATCGGCTTTACTCCATTTCTTTTTCACGAAATTGTAACCACTGTTCAAGACCATTACATTCCTTTTTTATCTAATTCATACTGTGCCGAAGTATTGTCTAAATCCTTTTCAAAACGAAAATCAAATCGAGCAATTTCGTACCAAGCACCTACATAGCGCTGGACATTAAAATTCTCGACTGGTTTTGCATGTAAATCGTCAGCAAAAAGTGTACTGATTTAGTTCAGAACTAAGATAGTGTTTTCATAATAAACAGAACAAAAAAATAATCAAATTGATTTATTATCACAAACAAGAAAACAGTTACCCCTGAAAATTATTTAAAAGACATGCGCAGAAAAACCAGAAGGATTTTCACGGCGGAACAAAAGATCCTCATTGTGATGGAAGCCCTTCGGGCAGAAAATTCCATTGCCGAACTCTGCCGCAAGCACGCTATTCAGGAATCAACCTTCTACAAATGGAACAAAGAATTCATTGAAGCTGTTAAAAAACAACTCTCGGGAGATACTTTTCGCCAAGCAACCTCCGAAGAAGTCTCTCAGCTTCGGGAAGAGAATCGCAAGCTTAAAGAAACGGTTGCCGACCTTGTCATCCGCTACGACATCGTAAAAAAAAGTTTGGAAATTCTGGAATAACCGAAAAATACAGAAAGTATATGAGGTTGTTACCTGAAGAAAAACTGGAAATCATCCAAATGGTTATTACCAAACTCCAAAAGATGTATTTAATAGCTTAATTTTAAATCAATTACAATGAAAAACATTGTTGTTGTCGCTGGAAATAAAATGTGGGTAACTTTCTGCCCAAAAAAGGCTAAAAAAGTTATTAATATTTTATTACTTAATACAAAAAATTAAATACTTGTACCTAAACAAAAAGTTGCACTAGCAATTTGAGACCACCTTACTAAAAAAATTCATTAAGATTATTTTCAGACGAATGAAATTAATAATTTTAAATTGTCAAAATTTTAAAATTTATGATTGAAACATAAGAAGATATTTATTCATTTTTAAAATATCCATTTCCTATTTCTTTTGGTTTGGCGTTTATTGGGATAATCTTACTATTATTATCAAATACTTTAGAGATCATCAAGAAAAATTCAAAAAAAATAAGATGATTAGGCGGATTTTTAGTTGGTCGGAGGAAATATTTTATGATGAAAAAATTCTAATGGGAGAGAACATTAGAAATTGGCTGATTTTCGATGATTAACATTAAGATTATTTAACATCTTTTGTATTTTTAGTTTGATTAGGAAAACCTATTTTTGTTAGAAAGAGTTGAAGAACACTCTTAATAACATTAAAATTTTAAATTATGGAAAAGTTTGCAATATTAGCTAGAGTAGAAGCAAAACCGGGTAAAGAAAATGACGTATTGGAATTCCTAAAGTCTGCCTTACCGCTTGCCGAAGGTGAGCCAGGTACCGTAAGATGGTATGCTTTACAAATTGGCCCTTCTACTTTTGGTATATTCGATACGTTCGAAACTACAGATGCAAGAGATGCTCACTTGAATGGTGAGATTGCAAAGGCTTTAATGGCCAATGCTTCTGAATTACTTGCTAAAGAACCTGTACTTGAAATGGTAGATCTGCTAGCAGTAAAGTAAGCAATCGAACACCAATTTTTAATAGAGTTAAATGGAGCCAGGTATTTCCCCGGCTCCATTTTTTTTATATCATTTTGTGAAAGGTTGAACCTTTGCTATGTATACAAGATTTATATTGATTTTTCAAATAAAATTTCAATTTAGCATAAAAAGAAAGAGACTGAAAACAGTCTCTTTTGTATTCTTAATTATTGAAGTTTTTTAAGCTCTTCTAAAACAGCTTCGCCAACTGCATGAGCAGATTGAGGAGACCTACCTCACAACTTTTTTGTGACCTACATCACATTACACCGAAAGCCGACTCAAGGTTTCTCTGGAAACACCTAAATATGAAGCGATTAATGTTTTGGGCAATCGTTGTAAAAGTGTGGGATATTGAGAAATAAATTGTTCGTAGCGTTCTTTGGCATTGCTATTCAGCAGAGACAAAATTCTTCTTTGGAGCGCGATGTAACCATTATTAGACTTTTTCCTGAAAAAATGTTCTATTTTATGCATATCTGCACAGAGTTTTTCTCGGTTATAGAGAGACAAAGTAAGTACTTCGGTAGATTCTAATGCATCAATGGAAAAAGTAGCTTCCGTTTGATTAAAATATGCTTGATAATCGGTAATCCACCAATCTTCCATTGCAAATTGCATAATATGTTCTTTGCCTTCTTGATTCAGGTAAGATGCTTTTAACAAACCATTCATCACAAAATAATCATTTTGTACGGTATCTCCTTCTTGAATTAAAATCTGATGCTTTCTAAATTTTTTCAAGGTAAAATGAGACAGGATGTACTCGAACTCCTGGTCAGTTAATGGCGTAATTTTCTCAATTTGACTTCTTAAAATCTCACTCATATTTTTATCATTCTAAATTGCAAACAAAAGAATTGTTGACTCCAAATGTAAACTATTGAAACCAAAACATCCATCGCTCTTAATGGATTTTTTAAATAGGGTAGATGGAATTCTTATGGATTGATGGAGAAAACAAAAGCTATAGAATGATATCTATTTTTGTGTTTGTGGATTGTAAAAATCAATTGATAAAAGAAATCCGAAAAAGCAGTGCAGCTAACATTGCATTGGCAAAATGGGGGTCTGAACGGCTTCGATTGGAGATTTATACAAGGTTTGACCAACGTTCTTCAATTGAAATTTAGCGCTAAAATCCCCGCTTTCGGCAATACACAAAACGGTAGCTACAATAATTTTCCAGCATTTCGAATATTTTTATAATTGAAAAATTGTACATATATTTGTACAAATAAAAATACAAAAATATGTTAATCACAAGTGTTTCTGATTTTAGAAAAGATATAAAATCATATTTAGACCGAGTTGCAAAAAATTTTGAAACTCTTATCATTAATCGTGGAAAAGACTCTGGAATTGTGGTGATGTCTCTTGAAGAATACAATTCTTTAATGGCGACAAATCACGAATTATCGTCAAGAACTAATGAAATGCGTCTTGATTCTGCTATTCAAAAATTGAAAAATGGAAAATCCTTTTCCAAGGAATTAATTGTAGAATAAGATGAAATATATTTTCGTTGATGAATCTTGGGAAGATTATCTTTATTGGCAAAAAACCGATAAGAAAAAATTGAAACGAATAAATGATTTATTGAAAGATATTTCTCGAAGTCCATTTGATGGAATTGGGAAACCTGAGGCTTTAAAACATAAATATTCTGGGTTTTGGTCGAGAAGAATTGATGATGAACATAGATTGATATATAAATATCAAGAAGGAGAAATTTTAATTGCAAAATGTAGATTTCATTACGACTAAAAAACAAAGTATTACTGAAGCTAACATTGTATTGCTAAAATGCGGGGTTGAAGTGTGAATTGAAAAGCAGAATATTTAACCGCATATGCTTTTCAATTCCATAAAAAAGTGTAATTTAGTTTCATTGAAAAAGCAATTTTGCTTCGTTCGGTCGAAATTGACTTTTTGGTAAATTTAGCCCGCCCTTCGCAAATACTTTTTCCGTTAGCCGTAATTTTATGAAAACAGCACTCCAAATTTTACTATTTCTTTTTCCATTGAATTTTTATACCCAATCTAAAGAACAAAAAGTTGAATTTTTGATTGATGAATTAGGCTATTTTAATTCAATCAAAAGTAAAATTTTCGATTATCACATTGAGAATTTGAAAAATTATGGAGATAAAAATGATAATAGGATTAAAACACTTGAAAATAAAATAAATGACAAAGAAATTCTAAAAAGACTTGTTAATGCCTATTCCAAAACATATTCAGAGAATGAAATTAACGAAATTTATAAATTTTATAATTCTGAAACTGGAAAAAAATTCGCTAAAAGCAATAATTTAGTTGAGGAAAATATAAAAGATAATTTCGTAGATGTATTTGAAGAAATAAAACGGCTTCAAGAAGAAAATCAACAGAAAAAATCTCATCAAGCTTCATATTTAACTAATTTTTTTGAATCAAAATATGAAAAACAAGATGGTTTTTATTTAGTTACTGAAAATAAAATAGATCGTGAAGAAAGTAATTTAGAACTTGAAACTAATCCGTTATTTACACTAAAAGATATTGAAGAAATTGAATCAATTTATAACGATCAAGGAAATTTAGTAATTGATATAAAGTTCAAAAATGAATCTGCAAAAAAATTAAAAGAAATTACTGCAAATAACATTAATAAAGGAATGGCAATAATTGTTGATAAGAAAATTATTATAATGCCTGTAATTGCTTCTGAAATTCCTGATGGAAAACTACAAATTTCTGGACCTCTCAGTGTAGAGGAAATGAAAAATATTGTAAATAAATTGAAAAAATAACAACTACTGCTAATATAGTATTGCTAAAATGCGGGGTTAAAGTGTGAATTGAAAAGCAGAAACATTTAGCCACATATGCTTTTCAATTCTGCAAATTTTTGTAAGTTAGCATAATCGAAAAATCATATGCTACGTTTTGGATTTCTAGAACTTTTAGTTCTTCGAAAGCCCGCACTTCGCCAATACTTTTTCCGTAATCTGCAATTTTAAAGCAAAATTGACATGAAAAGTTATTGTAACAAGTGTAATCGACAAACTAACCAAATAATATTACAAGAAGTTAAAACTTCTTATGAAGATGACGACCATTTATGGTGGGAAGAAAATAACTATCAGATTATTAAATGTGGAGGATGTGATGAAGTAAGTTATCGAACAGTTTCTACAAATGCACAATTGGCATCTTTTGCAGAATTTGGATCACCATATTCTCAAGTATTATATCCAATGAGAGGACCAAATAGCGTTCCAACAAAAAACTTTAAAAACATACCTCTCAAGATTAAAGAAATTTAGAGAGAGACTATTGATGCTTTTAATAAGAACCAATTAATATTATGCTCAGGAGGTTTAAGAGCTCTTGTAGAAGCTATTTTTCTAGAAAAGAAAATTTTAGGAATTAATAAAACTGATAAAAAAGGAAAAAAGTATCTATGTGATAATTTGCAGTGCAAAATTGATGCGTTACACGAAAATAAATTATTAGTAAAAGAAAATGCAGAAAGTTTACATGAATTAAGATTTCTAGGAAATGAAGCACTTCATGAATTAGAAAAACCATCTATTGAAGAATTAAAATTAGCAATTGAAATATTAGAATTGACCCTCGAAAACATTTATGAATTACAGCATAAAGCAATGATTTTAAAACAGAAAAAGACCATAAGAAAAAAATAAAACGGCAGGTAACACAGATTTTGCAAAATGCGGGATTGAAGGAAATCTCAGCAATATTCTGGAAGGTCATCAAACCAAATTAAAGATTTGTAACGCCTAGATGAACTTTTTGCAAATGATGTTCAAGGTAAAATTTTACAAAGCAGCTTAAAATTCATTATTATTTAATGGTCGTTGCTTCAACTGAATGTGATGTCCAAGTTATTTGGCAGAATTAAAATGTTTGGGCGCTTTTTGTTACTTTTGTGCCATGAATCAAGATACGATCTGCGCATTGGCGACTGCCAACGGAATAGGAGCACTCGGAATCATCCGTCTTTCCGGGCAAGAAGCGGTAAGTATTGCCCAAAAATCTTTCAAAGGTAAAAATCTGGAAAAACAGAAAAGCCATACCGTGCATTACGGCTACATCGTGGATGGTGAAGAAATCATCGATGAAATTATGGTTTCGGTTTTTTTGGCTCCAAAAACTTTTACTACAGAAAATGTGGTGGAAATTTCCTTCCACGGTTCGCCTTTCATTGGGAAAAGAATTCTTGAAGTTTTAATTAAAAACGGCGCAAGAATGGCCAAAGCCGGCGAATTTACCATGCGTGCATTCATGAATGGAAGAATTGATCTTTCTCAGGCAGAAGCGATTGCAGATATAATTGCCAGCGAAAATGAAGCGTCCAGAAAAGTGGCGATTAATCAGCTGAAAGGTGGAATTACCAATGAAATTTCGATTCTAAGAACCGATTTGCTCAATTTTGTATCGTTAATAGAACTCGAACTGGACTTCGCAGAGGAAGATGTAGAATTTGCTGACAGAACAGCACTTATTGGACTTTTAAAAAGAATTGAAGAGAAATTAAGATCGCTTATCGAAAGTTTCCAATACGGGAATGCGGTGAAAAATGGAGTAGCAGTGGCGATTTTAGGAAAACCCAACGCCGGAAAATCAACGCTGCTAAATGCCCTGCTGAAAGAAGAGCGCGCCATTGTGAGCAATATAGCCGGAACTACACGCGACACGATCGAAGAATTGCTGCACATTAAAGGAAATGCTTTCCGGCTGATTGATACCGCAGGTTTAAGGGAAACTACCGATGAAATCGAGAAAATCGGTGTTAAAAAAGCCATTGAAAAAGTGGAGCAGGCGGAAATCCTGATTTACCTCATCGATTCGGCAACCAATTATTTTACCGAAGATTTGTTGATGATTAAGCCGTTGCTTCGTGACGATTTAAAACTCATCATTTGCGCGACCAAAATTGATGAAGTAATACCATCACAACACGAAAAAATGGAGGCCTTACTAAGACAGGAAATCGCACAGGAATTTGATTTCATCAAAATATCAGCACTCGAAAACCAAAATCTTCAGGATCTGAAAAACGAGCTTTCCTCCTATGTTGAGGAGCTTAAAACACAGGAAAACAATGTCGTAATCACCAATCAGCGACACTTTCAGGCCTTGCAAAAATCCCTGGAATCCGTTCAGAAAGTAGAAGAAGCGGTACACACCAAAATCTCCACCGAACTCTTGGCCTATGAACTTCGTAACGCCCTGGAATACCTCGGTGAAATTTCGGGAGAATTTACAAATGATGAGGTTTTAGGAAATATTTTTTCTAAGTTTTGTATCGGAAAGTAACACCCACAAAACAAACAATAACAAAACAGATAATAACAATCATTAAGCCTTATTAATAGGGCTTTTTTTGTGTTTACAAACTTACTGCTTATTTTGTAATATATTGTTATATTATGTTTAATTTTGTACCTTTGTTGTACCTTTAGCAATGAGGTACAAGAATTAGTAGTTAAAAGGTGAGATTATGGCACTTAATTACTCTTAATTACTCTTAAAGATATTTAAAGGCATTAATGGCAAGTAAAATTGAGATACAAAAGCGTTGTGAGTACTGTAATGAAATATTTACGGCCAAAACAACCGTAACAAAGTATTGCAGTCACAAATGCAACCAAAGAGGCTATAAGGCCAAAAAGAGAGATGAGAAAATACAGATTGCTAAAACAGATGTAATTAAAAAAGAAGCTGAGCCAATTGAAATGATAAAGGCGAAAGAGTTTTTAACTGCAAAAGAAGCAGCAATACTTTTAGGCTTTTCGGTTCGTACTGTTTACAGATTAATTGATAACGGTAAATTAAAAAGCGTAAACCTTGCAGAGAGATTAACAAGGATTAAAAAATCTGAATTGAATAAATTAATTGAGTAGAAAAAAGTTTGTTTTATAAGTACATTTACTACACTTCCTACATAAAAGCATAAAAGACAATGGCAACAAAAGTAGCACTCAGACAAAAACCGATTTCTAAAGGCCGTAAAAGTTTGTATTTAGATTTTTACCCTGCAATTATAAATACTGAAACAGGTGAGCCAACACGTAGAGAGTTTTTAGGCCTGTACTTATTTATTGATAAGTCCGAATTTAAAAAAGGTATTCAGGTAAGTAAAAAGAAAGGAAATGATATTGAAGTATTTGAGCAGTTGTATAAAGAATTGAAGCCATTAACCTCAGCAGAGAAAAAACATAATGAGGAAACTTTAAAGATTGCTGAAAGTATAAGACAGAAAAGAGATAACTTTATTAATAAGCCTGAAATTTACAGCCATTATGAAAAAGAGCAGCTGAGGTTAAAAGATGCAGGTGAGCAAAACTTTGTTGAGTATTTTAAAAAGTTAGCAGATAAACGAAAGGCCTCAAACCACGATAATTGGAATTCAGCCTATAATTACTTGCATAAGTTTACAAACGGAGTTTTACCATTCAATAAACTTAATGAGCAATTTTTAACTGATTTTAAAGAGTTTCTCTTAACTACCAAAAGCAATAAAAATAAAAAAGTAACACTCTCTCAAAATTCTGCAGTATCCTATTTCAATAAAGTTAAGGCCACAATGAAACAGGCTTATAAAGATAACTTATTACAGCACGATTTAAACGCTAAAGTAAGCCCAATTAAGGCTAAAGAAACACGCAGAGAGTATTTGACTTTGGAGGAACTAAACAGCCTCGTAAAAACACCGTGCAACAATGATTTAATAAAACGTGCAGCCTTATTTTCTGCCTTGACAGGTTTAAGATATTCAGATATTAAAAAATTAACATGGTCAGAAATTGAGTTTGTTGAGGGGCAAGGTTACTTCCTGAAATTCGAGCAGGAAAAAACAGAGGGTATTGAGTATTTGCCAATATCTGAGCAGGCTGTTAGTCTTTGTGGTGAGGTAAGAGAGCCAAAGAGTACTGTATTTGATGGTCTAAGATATACCGCTTATCATTCGAAACACTTGGGGCAATGGTTAGGTGCAGCAGGTATTACTAAAGATATTACTTTCCATAATTTCAGACATACATTTGCAACCTTGCAATTATTTAGCGGTACAGATATTTATACGGTTTCAAAGATGTTAGGCCACAAAGATTTAAAAACCACTCAGGTTTATGCAAAGGTTGTAGATGAAGCCAAAAGAAAAGCAAGCGGTAATATAAAGTTAGATTTTTAATGCTATTTAGAATATTAATGTAAATATCACAACAGCAATGGCAGATAAAGAAAAGAGATTTTTAGAAATAGAAAAGAGATTAGAAGCACAGGCAAAACTAAATCCTGAACTTGTGAGGTTAACGAAATTAACTGCTGAACGAGGCAAAGAGATTTTAAAGGAATATGAGGCAGAATTTAATAAGGTTTTAGATGGTTATAAAGATTATTGCAGAGTTAATGGGCTTGTGATTCCTAAAGATACAAATGAGTTTTTTAGTTGGATTGCATTACGTTACCCTGATGAAAATCTACCGTTTATTATTGAGGTTGCCAAAAATCCTTACAATTATAAATTGTTTCACGATTACAAGGAGAGATTATTTACAAAGCCTAATTGGGATTCAAATAAAGAAAGGGAATATTTGCAAACTGAAATTGCAGAACCTCAGCAAACAGAAATTTTTAGCGTTCCTGAATGGGCAACAATATTTTATTATGCAGATTCTGCAAATTTGTTATCAGGAAATAATACAGATTCTATTCAAAAAAAATTAGATTGTTTTATAGAAACACACAATATTACAAGGTCTAAAAGTAGTTTAAAGAATGAATATTACATAATAAAAAATAAAATAAATGTGGAATTAAATTACCCTATTGAAAAACTAAATAAGATACTGCCGTTTATGAATGAACATTACAAACAATCAATTGGCTTGATTAATAACGATATAACTTATTTAGAAGAAAATAGGTCTGATTAACAGTTGTTTATGAATTAATATTTATTGCAACCCCCTTTTGCAACCCCTTGTCTAAAACGTACTTGTCCCCATTGTTAAACAAATAAAATTATAACAAATGGAACAAGTTTTTTTTAATGTGCCGTTATCCAAATTAGAACCAATTTTTAAACGTTGGATTAAAGAGGCACAATCTGAAATTGAGCAACCCAAATTTGCTAATACTGAACAGCCTGAGCAATTCTTAACCATTCAGCAGGCAGCAGCATTTCTAAATCTTTCAGTAGCGACTATGTATAGTAAGGTAAGTCGCTCTGAGATTCCCGTGATGAAACGAGGGAAAAGGCTGTATTTTTCACTAAAAGAATTAACGGAATACCTGAGAAATGGTAAGAAAAAAACCACTGCAGAAATAGAAGCAGAGGCAGATTTGTATTTGTCTAAAAACAAAAAAAGTGCTGCACTATGAGAAATAGAATAACAGCACCTATGCATAAAAGACAGGGTAAAGATAAGCATTTTCAGGCACAAAAGAGCAGAGTTTTTAAGGCTTTTTCAGAGCAACCTAAAACAATGTTAATGGTATCAGTTGAAACAAAGGTTTTGAGGGCTAATATTTGCCGATATGTAGCACGATGGCAGAAAGAAAATAGAATTGAAATAGTTAGAAAAGGGTTTTGCCTTATTTCTAAACACCGTGCAGGTTTCTATAGTGTAAATCCTGAGTTAATTAATTCTAAAAGCGATACCAAATGATACAGCCACAATTTAACGACCTCAAAAAACCTGCAACAATTATAAACCATATTGAGCAGTTAATTGATGAGGTTAAGATTAACGATTTAGGAACTGTTTTACAAAGTTTAGAAGTAGATCCAACAGAGGAATTAAAACTACCTAAAACGGCTTGGGAACAGCAAAACGAAAATAATACGGCCATACTCGGAACATTGGGAAATTTTTCTTTAATAATAGGAAAAGCAAAAAGCCGTAAATCTTTTTTTATCAATATTGCTGTATCTGCTGTACTTTCTAAAGATTCATTATTAAATCAATTTAGAGGTTGTTTAGAGCACAACAAAAGAACAGTATTATACTTTGATACTGAACAAGGTAAATACCACGTACAATTAGCTTTAAAACGTATCTGTAAACAAATTAACGTTAGTATTCCTACAGATTTAAAAGTTTACCATTTAAGAAGTAAAACGCCAGCTGAAAGACTTGAAATTATTGAGTATGCAATTAACAATACTGAAAATTTAGGCTTTGTTGTTATTGATGGTATCAAAGATTTAATTACTTCAATTAATGATGAAGCAGAGGCAACAATGATTGCAAGTAAATTGCTAAAATGGACTGAGGAAAAAGAAATACATATTGTAACTGTATTGCACCAAAATAAAAGCGATAATAATGCAAGAGGTCATATTGGTACAGAGTTAATTAATAAGGCTGAAACGGTCTTATCAGTAACTAAAAATGAACAGGATAAGGATATTTCTGTAGTAGAGGCTCAGATGTGCAGAAATATAGAACCTGAGCCGTTTGCATTTGAGATAAATGAGGAGGGATTACCTATAATAGTTGAAGATTTTCACGTAAGAACTGAAACGAACAAAAATAAATTTGATGTTTCAGATTTAGAAGATTTCAAAATCTTTGGATTATTAACTGAGGTATTCAGTCAAGGTGAAAAATTCACATATTCAGATTTAAAGATTCAAATACAATTAGCTTACAAAAATCAATTTAAAAAGAAATTAGGGGATAATAGAGCAAAAGAAATAATTACGATTTGTAAGAATAATGATTGGTTAGAACAAGAAAAAGAGAAAGCACCTTATACGCTCGGTCAGTTTAATGAATAAGTATAAATTTCTTTTAGCACGGTTTAGTTTAAAGCGTAATATACGCTTTTAAACCTTTAAACCTTAAATGTGCAAGGTTTAGTAAACAAGTTTAAACCGTAAACCGATGAGCTAATGAATTACAGATATACATTAGATAAAAGCAGTAAGAAATACAATTGCCCTGAATGTGGTAAAAAGAGATTTGTACTTTATATTGATGAGGTTGCAAAAGAGTTTGCACCTCTGCAATACGGAATTTGTGACAGGAAAAGCAGTTGCGGTTATCATTTAGCCCCACCAATAGAAACGCTATGTTATTTTGTATCAATTGACAGTATTAAGGAAATTTCAGATAAGGCCTTTGTAGTTGAACAGGATTCAAAGGAAATGATTTTGCCAAAAAGTGTAGTATTAGAACAGATGCTAAAAGGAATTTATATTGCAGCGTATTTTGTAGATGAGCTAAAATATAATTTTAATCTGCAATGCAATAACCTTGACCAAAAATACTATTCTGATTCAGGGAGTACCATAGTTTTAGAACCCATTAAATTGAAACCTAAATTTATTGAGCCTGTTTACTTTGATTTTGAAACATTCAAAAGAACTTTAAAAGGATATGAGCAAAATACTTTTATACAAAACCTATTGCAAAGGGTGCAATTTCCATTCAATACAGATGAGGTGACCAAAGTTATTGAGCAATATCGTTTAGGAACAATTACCAAAGGATACAGAGCAGGTGCAATTACCTTTCCATACATTGACAAGGCAGATAATGTTAGAGCCGTTCAGGTTAAGCAATTTAATGAGCAAAATAAAACCTCAGCAACAGACAAATTAGATAAAGTTATTTTGAACGGTTTAAGAAAGGATAACAAAAACATTCCTGATTGGTTGAGTAGTTACATTGATTACGGAACTGATAACGGTTATTTTAATTGTCTATTTGGTGAGCATTTATTAGATAGATTTCCACTCAATCCAATTGCATTGGTAGAAGCCCCAAAAACGGCCATTTACGGTACTTTGTATTTTGGTAGTCCTGATGTGCCAAAAAACCTTATTTGGTTAGCAGTTTACAATGAGAGCAGTTTTAATTTTGATAAGCTGAAAGTATTAGAGGGCAGAGATGTTTTTGTATTTCCTGATTTGTCAAAAGATGGTAGCACCTTTAAAAAATGGCAAGATAAAGCCAAAGATTATGAAACACGATTGCCAGCAACACGGTTTATATTTTCAGATTTATTAGAGCAGTTGGCAGATGAGCAACAGAGGTTGCAGGGTGCAGATTTAGCAGATGTATTAATACGTTTAAATGCTAAAGATTTCAGAAAGGTAAAGAGAAAAAGTTATGAGCAGTACACTTATGAGGAAAGGATAAAAACAGGGCTGTATTTGTTCCCTGTTCAGGAACTTGCAGAGATGGCCGCACAGATGTTTTTAGGCCGTGAAAAGATGAGTTACAGGCAGATAATAGAGTACTTTAAATGCAATGGTTTAAACGGTACTGATACAAGTGATTTATTAGATGTTTTAGTTATTCAAAAAGTAGTTGAAGCAGTAGAATTTCCAAATTATAAATTAAAAAATTGAAATGATGACAAAAGAAAGATATTTAGAAAATTCAAAAGAGGCAAAGAAAAGGACTTTACAAAAGTTTACAGATTCTGAGTTTTTAGATAAGTTACTAAATCAATCAAAAATAGGAAATGATGACCTAAACAAACTAACCTCAAAGCAATTAATATTGTTTAATGATTTCTTTGCAAAGAATTATAATGAGGCCAAAGATGAAGCAAAAGACCAGCTGTTAAATAAGGTAATTGATTCTTTACCCGAAAAAAAACGCAATCAAATTTGGGAAATTAATCACAGTAATATAATGAATGCAATTACTGATTATGTTCAAACGTGTGGAGGAATGCCCACAAAGAGCAGAATAGCAGAATACACAGGACTGAGCAGGCAAACAGTAGATAAGCATTTTAGAGAATTTCAGACAAGCCCTTTATACAGAGGAATAGATGAGCAGTTTAAATTTATGATTCCAAAGGTTATGGCTGAGGTTTTGAGACATTCAATAAATGGAGATATGAGAGCAGCACGTTTGTTTTTAGATATTGCAACAGGAACTAAAGGAAAGGCAAGGATTAACAACCAAAATAACTTTATTCAGATTAATGGAATAGAACTAACTGAGGAAAAGATAAGTAAGTTGAAGCCTGAGCAGTTGCAGACAATTGAGGCCGTTTTACAATCATTAGATTAGAAATATAATTCAAATTTTAAAGCAGTCTAAAATTAGGCTGTTTTTTTTTGTGAAATTGGTTTATATTTGATAAAACAAAAGATATGAAAAAAGTGCTATTTGAAAATAATTCTGTTCCAAATTTACCTCAAAAGAAGCGAAATAATGGTTGCTTATTTACAGTTTTAGGGTTGTGTTTAATTTCGATATTCTATGTTTTGGGTTTATTTTTGTGGACTAATTACACAGAATCAGGCAAAAAGCATCAGTCAGAATTGAGAAAAAATGAGTTAGAAAAAAAAGATAAAGATTTCAAATCATCTGCAGATTTTTTATTTTCAAATGATTTAAAAACACCACAGGAAAAAATCGACTCTACAAATTTAATAAGACAGAAAGAAATTGAAAATCCTGAGTTTTATTTAGCCAACCTACAAAAGGAACTTGAAAATAAAAACCTAAGCAAAGGACAGCGTGACGAAATTGAAATTCAAATTAAAAACATTCGTGCCGTCAAATGGGCTAAGAAAAATATTAACTCTTGGGATGATTCAAATCCTAAGTTAGAAAGAACTGTTAAGGATGCAATGAATGATAAAGACTCATTTGAACACGTAAGTACAGAATATTCATACAAAAAAGATAAAGTTATTGCAAAAATGATTTACAGAGGGAATAATGCGTTCGGTGCAAAAGTTATTGAAAGTGTAACAGGTGAATTTGATTATGACGGCAATCTTATTTCAATTAATCAATAATAAAATATTTATATTATGAAAAAACTATTTTTACTATTTATTTTTATTTCAGGTTTTGCTTTTGGTCAAATGGAAAATTTCGTTGTTAATGATGGACAGGTACAATGGCAAAAGGTTTATGAAACTACTAAAACCTTTGATGAAATTCAAAAGGCTGTAAAAAACAAGAATAATGTAAAAATTACAGAGCAGACTGAAAATACCATAATCGGTGAGTTTAAAGGCTTAATAATGGACTACAGAAAGGCAGGACATACATACATGGGAACGCCAATTGTACTTAATGAGACTAATAAATATTATGGCCTTTTCAAAATTGAATTTAAAGATGGCAAATACAGAGCAACAATAAGGAATGTTGCTTCTGAAGGAATGACAATGACAATGTATGGTGCAGGATTAGGGCTTGGTAGTGATTTAGATACTACACTTGAAACAATGGTTTTAAATAAAAAAGGTGAGGTAAGAAAAGGGTTCGCTAAAGTAGCTGGTAAAATAATAGATGTTACATTTATTGACTTAATGGATTTTAACAAGACTGAAATAAATAATGACAATTGGTAATTACATTATAATTATATTTGTATAAGCAGTCCAAAAAGGGCTGTTTTTTTTGTGTAGATAATGTAGTAAATGTAGGTTGAGAAAAACTTTTATTTTAGTTTGATGAAATGTTAGGGAATATCTATTCTAAATGTTAGCCAGCACCTCACCATTATTTTTGTGATATTTTGCTACCTTTTTAATTCTTTTGTACCTTATTTGTACCTTTAATTTATAACTATTTGATTTACAGTACTAATTACTTTTTGTATCGGGAAATAAATATAGATAAAATCGGAAACTAAAAGAAACTAAAAATAGCAAAATTTTCTTTATTGATGAGGGTTTTATAATTTTTATCTTCCTTTAGTATGATTTTAATTTCCTATTGATAACCACGTTTTCATTCATTAATCATTGAGCCTGTCAAAAAACTCAATAAAACTCAATAAAAATTCTGAGAATTTATTAGTCTTTTTGCTTCCTAAATGTTGATTTGTTTTCCTATTGATTCCACAGTGTTGCATTGTCGTTTTTATCATCATAATTTTATCAAAAAATATTGAAATTATGAACTTTGTAATTAGAAAACGAGCTTTGAAAAACATAGATTTGCATTGTATTTAGAAATTTATCAGAACAAAAATCAATGACAGGAAAATCTGAAACTTTATCTTGAAAAAACTCGAACACAAATTTTCAAATCTGCTGAATTAAAAATCGAAAGTAAAACCACAAATAAAATTTACTTTTGCATTGTTTATGGAGAGAGTGTTTGTTAATGAATTTATATACTTTCGTTCATTTATTACCAATTTTCCATAAGAAAACCTTATGAACAATAGATTCGTTAGATAAGGATAAAAAATCTAACCTAGCTTTGTTGATTTTTTTTTAATATCAAAAAAAGTTGCGACTAAAAATAAAACGTAATAGCCACAACTTTTTTATGATACAATTTGGATTTGTTAATGATTATTATTTTATAAATCTTGCTCCTTAATTATGTTTACAATACCATCAAATCCATTTCTTAGTAGTAACTGTTTTAATGTTACTATGAATTTACTTAACTCTCTTTCAACTATCAAATCATAATCTGCATTCAACTGATTAAACTCGTTGGGTAACAGGTTCAAGATAGCATAATTAATTCCACTAATAATTGTAGGAAAATCAACAAATTCTATTGTATCGTCGGTAATTTGTGTTTCGTGATAAATATTGCGTGGTCTTCCTGATGATTCAATATCAACTTTCGTTGTAGGAAAACCGGCTTTTAAACTTTCAAATTTTATATTCAAGTCCGATGTTATTCGTTCAGGAATAATAATTTTAAGTTTATATTTTTCATAATGAACACCATTAAGTTCATATCCTTTGTTTTTGATAAGGAATCTACACGTTGGTGCCACCAAATTCTCAAAATAAACAGAAGCTAATGTTGCTGAAGGGAAAAAATTGATTTCTGTATCAGAACTATTTTTAAAAACTTCACTCACTTGCTCAACAGCATTGCCAAAGCTATCAATTTTAGACCTATCAAAAAACGATAATGTAATGCCTTGCAAATCAGAAAGTATTTTCAATTCTTTCTCTACAATAAAAGCGCATTTTGATAATCCCAACCTACCTAAAAAAAGACCCAATTCGAAAAGAACATTATCTCTTGGTTGTAAAACTTTCTTTCCTCTGTATTCAACTTTGTCATCTTTTGACCCAATTAAAATTCCAAAATCAAATTTAAGCGACGCTTTTAATAAGTCAGAAAGAAAGTTTTGGTTTATTCTGAAAACTGATGAATCCCATATTTTGTCGTTCCAAACCACTACATCAAAATCTTTTTCAAGGATTTTTTTAGCCGCATTTGCCAGATGTAATTCTTCTGACGAAGAACCTATAAATAATCTTTTTTTCATCTTAATATGAATTTATTGTTCTTTGTAAACTCGAACTTTTCATTTCTAAATAACCATCTCTTACCAATATGTCAAGCTCCTCTTTCATCTTTTCCATTTCTTTTACACAATCATCAGTTAATGGATATTCTGTACCATTTGGACTTTGGATTGACTTCCTGTATGTTGGATTATTGATTAGGTTATTTAATTGTTGGGAAATATTATTTGCCAATATTATTTCAGTACCTGTTGCGGATGGTAATTTTTGATTTTCAATTGAATGTATAATTGTTGTTAATTGAAAACTATTTAATTTATTATCACTATCTGAACGAATGTTTTTCAGCATTCTAATTCCTTTTTTAGAGCCATCATTCGTATATGACCCCTTATTATTAACACTTTGGATATGAGCAAAAGGATAATCCAATATCTTTTGTTTTTTTACAAAATCAAACAAGTAAATTCCTCTATAATATTCATTATTTGTTTTAAGATATTCCTCAATATGATACCAAAAACAAAGTACTACGTCAACTTTTCGGTAAAGCGATTTATTAAAAATTGAAATACTTTTTGTGCCAGAAGTATCAACTTCATCATATTGATTTTTTAATATTGAGGTAGCTTGTTTTCTAAGTTCCTCAATATCTGAATTTGGATTAGTATATGTATATGGGTTATGAACAGGTACACTTGGTGCATGATAATGGTATTTGTCAATAATTGTTAGCAAATCAAAATCACTATGGACTTTAATATTGGTATTAGTCATTACAGAGCCTTGATTTCTGTATGCTCTATCAAAATGCAAATTAAAACCATTTTCTAAATGATTTTTAACTCTATCTGCTGCAAGAATTGTCTTTGAATTGTAATCCTGCCCTAAGGGCTTTGTAATTTCCAAAAGATATTTTATGTTTTCAGGAATGTCAGTTCTGCTGAACATTTTTGATGTTAAAGATTCGTTTAAGCTTCCATCAAATTTTCTGTTTCGAACGTTTTGAAGTCGTTGACTGTAATCTATATTTCTCATTTTTACTGTTTTTAGATTATTAAAAAATTAGGGCATTTCACCCTTAACTGTTTTTTATAATTTTGAAAATGTAAATCTAACTCATAGGCTCTATGGTTTTAATTTTGCTTTTCTCCAACAGCGGAAAAACTTCGCCGAATGCTTTTTTTGAGTTGCATCATTACTACTTTTCTTTTGTAATTCCTTTGAAAGGTTTTGGACTTGATGTTTTCACATCCATAAATCTTCCTGTATCGGAGTCTCTCTTTGTCCAAAGTCCTGTTTTTGGATTTTGCACTTGAGTTCTGTCTTTTACAGCACCTTTTCTCGAATTGTCTTTTGGTGGGTTTATTGCCATCGTATTACAATTTTTGGTTATACATTTCCCTTTAACTTAATGGCATAAAGGACTTACCATAAATATTGCTTCATTAATATATCAATTCCGTTAGAAAAAAATCGTAACTTTGAAAAAATGAGCTTTTCCACTCATATATCAATTCCGTTAGTAACGCTTTTAGGTATATAAATGAATACAAAACTACAGACTGAAGAAATAGATTTTGAAAACTTATCGAGTGATGAGCTTATAGAATATATTTCTTTTAAAGAGGAATTTCCTGAAGAAGCGGAAAAAGCATTTACCGTATTTTGTTACAGGTTTCAGGCAGACACAATAAGAACTGCTGAAATCTATTCTAATAGGTATAATTATAGTGAAGTTGAGGCACTTGATGTTGCAAATTGTGCTTTTGCTCGTGTTTGGAAATATCCAAAATTTACAATTGATAAAGCCAAAACGAAAAATATTGATAAAGCAATTAAAGTTTGGCTTCACGCAATTATTTATAATGAATTGATGAAATTTGGCGTTAAAGAGACATGCGCTGAAGCCGATGAAAATGATTTAGATATTATCGAAAACATAGATGAACTCGTAACTTTTACAGTAGGTGACGAAATTGAAAAAAAGCGTGATTTAAAATTAAGATTGGAAATACTTGAAAAGGCAATGCTTGGACTTTCGGAAAAACAAAAAATTATTTATCTTACCTACAAAGCATACGAAAATAATGGGAAAAACCTTCCAAGAATAGTTTCTCAAAAATTAAAAGAAAGACTTAATATAGTTCAAAGCTCGATAAGAGTTTATAAGAAAGAAGCAATTGAACACGTTACAAATTATTTGAGAATTTTAAATGGCAATTGATAAAAAATACATAGGAAAAGTAACTGAAAGCAACATTGACGATTGGTTGCATTCGACAGGTTTTTTATATCCTACTAATGAAAAACAATTAGAAAGATTTGAAAAACTTTATGAAGATTATGATTTCAAATTAAAGAATGCTACTATTGACATTCAATCAATAATTAATGGAACTTATTTATGCAATAAATCGAAGATAATACCTATAAATTTAGATGCTGATGTAAAAAAAGAAATTGAAGACATTAAAATGGTTGCAAGAAAAGGTCAAAATAATTTGCCCCAACATATCATCGATAAAATGAGAAAAAACCATCGTGATAATGATGATACAAAATAGTTCAAAACTTAAAATCCGAAAACTCGCAGAAACTATTGCATTAAGTTTTGATGAAAAAATCACACCACTTGCAAAAATTCTTGAAGCAGAAGAATTAAAAGTTTTTTATGATGATTACGAACAGGGAACTTTCGATGGAATGACAATTTATGAAAATGGAAATTTCTACATTCATATCAATACCGCAAATCATAATACTGTTACTTCTGCAAGAGGCAGATATACCCTCGCTCATGAATTAGGTCATTACATTATAGACTCTCATAGAATCGCACTGAAATTAGGGCTTTTAGAGCCATTTCCCTCAAATACCAATCAAAAACAACATAATGAAATAGAAAGAGAAGCTGATTATTTTGCTTCTTGCTTGTTAATGCCCGAAAAAAGATTTAAAGGAGATATATTCAGAAAGAAATTTAATTTTGAGTTAATTAATTCTTTAAGCAAAGAGTATAATGTTAGTATTAGTGCTTGTGCTATTCGTTTTGCTCAAATTGGCAATCATCCAATTATGATAATTTATGCTGAAAGCGGTTTGATAAAATGGACTTATTACAGTGATGATTTTAGGTATAAAACTATAATAAATTACCCAAAAATTTCAGAACACTTTTTGATGGGCGAATATTTTGCAAATCATATTAAAGTTGCAAAAACAGCCCAAATTTGGGCTGTTGAATGTCTTGATTATGTCAAAGATGAAGATTTAAACAAAAAGTTTTATGAACATTGTATTTCTTATAAAAATTCCGCTTTAAGCATAATTTGGTATGATTAGTTTTAAGACTTTGTAAAATAATCACATTGAATAATCATTAATTGCCTCAAGCAACATTACATAAATAAAGTATTCATTAGATACTGCATCGGGAAATAAATCACTTTTCCTTTAGTTTAATGCCCCACTTTTTTAAAAGCACAAAATTTGGAATAATATCCTGAAACTGAAATTTACTCGAAGAGTATTACCGGCTTTAATCCCAGAATTAACCTATGAAAATTTTGAATTTTCGGATGGTGATATCGCAAGCTAAAATCGGCCAGCCATAAATCTCGAATTATTGCAAGGTTGATGGTATTAAATCAATTAACTAACGGAAATTTCAAGAATTTCATCAATGTTAAAGCGTTTATACTCAGAGTAAACATGCGAGTGAAAATCATTCAGCTTTCTGAGTAATTCCAAAAGTTCGGCTTTTTCATTATTTTCGAGTTTTCCGGCAAGAATTTGCGACGTCAAATTCACTTTTGCAACGGAACGGTGGAAATAATCTTCACCTTTTTCGGTGAGGTTCAAACGCTTACTTCTTTTATCTTCGCTGTCGTTCTTTTCTTCTATTAATCCATATTCCAGAAGACGCTTGATGATTTGAGTTCCGGTTTGTTTTTCGTGACCGTTTCTTTCGATTAACTGAATTTTAGTCAGATTCGGTTCGTCCTTCAATCGGTAAAGGTAGGTGAATTCTTCATTGGCCAGTTCAGGGAAATCATTCAAGCCCTTTCTAATTAATTGTCTGGAATATCGTCCCAAAAGCAGAACCTGTTTGCAGATTTCATTTTCTGTGAACGAAAACTGATGCTGTTCATTTTTAAAAAGTTTGGTTGGACTTTCTTTTCTGTATTTTTTATCATTCAGCCAAAGACGGAAATCCTCAACATTAGAGTGAGGTTTATAAGCTTCGGAATTTTCAAATTCTTTAACCTGATGAAGCAGATCAATGAAAAAATCAGTATTCATAGCGCAAATTTAATCTAAGTATTTTAAATATTTTTTATAATCTAATAAAGAGGTAGAAGAATCTAAACCCTTCAATGCTCCAATTCTCAAAACCTCCAACTAAAGCTTAACACTTCCCATTCCGCCATCAATTCCGAAAACCTGTCCTGTAATCCACGAAGATTTATCTGAAACGAGGAAAGCCGTCATTTCCGCAATTTCTTCAGCCGTTCCTACTCTCTGCAACGGATGTCTTTTCGCGGAAGCCTCTCTTTTCTCAGGTGTTGCTAAAAGCTGTGATGCAAGATTCGTGTCCGTTAAAGAAGGTGCAATCGCATTAACCCTGATTTTCTGAGCCGAAAATTCCGCCGCCAGACTTTTTGTAAGACCTTCCACCGCATTTTTACTCGCCGCAATTGAAGCGTGAAAAGGCATTCCCAGTTTTGCCGCCACGGAACTGAAAAGCACAACGGAGGCACTTTCCGACTTTTTAAGATTCGGCAACAGTTTCTGAATCGTTTTTACCGCTCCCAAAACATTGATCTCAAAATCATTCTTAAAATCATCCACAGAAAGTCGGTTAAAAGGTTTTAAATTAATGCTTCCCGGTGCATAAACCAATCCATCCACCACTTCAGGAAAATTAATGTCATCTAAGTTTCCCGAAAGAATATCCATGGTGTGGAATTCGATATTCGGATGATTCAGTTCAGGATTTTCCGTTCTGGAAATTCCGATAATTTTGTTTTGTTCTGAAAGGATTTTTGCAGTTGCTAATCCGATTCCCTTTCCGCAACCGATGATGACGATATTTTTCATAATGAATTTATTTTTATGTTTTGGAACACGAAGGTTTTTATTTTGAGACACTTCGACAAGCTCAGTGTGACATCTCTAATACTATTCGTTTAATTATCTTTTAATTGTAAGGATGAGCTTAGTTTATGATGAGTCTGACGAAATAAAGTGTCTATTTACAAAGCCTTTTTGCTCTTTTAAAGCACTCTATCTTCAAACAATTCTTTTGTGTCTTTTGTGGTAAAATTTATCTTTTAGAAATTTTATTATTGCTGATAACTCTTTGTCTGCTGCATTTAAAGCGGTTGATTTCTTCGCTTCTCTTTTTCAAATGTTTCTGGCTCACTCCCGAATTCACTCTTTTTCGCCAAAGTTTGAAACTCGATTCTTTCAGTTCCGAACGCATCAGTTCAATGATTTCCGATTCGCTGATTCCGAACTGAAACTGTATGGCTTCAAACGGCGTTCGGTCTTCCCACGCCATTTCGATGATTCTGTCGATTTGTTCTATGTTGAGGTTTTTATTCATTTTTTAACTTTTATCGTGAGATCCTTCGACAAGCTCAGGATGACATCTCTAATACTAACTTTTACTTTGTGTTGTCAGGCTGTGCTTGTCGAAGCTTTTTTACTTTTAAAGATCAATTCTTTTATTTCTTTTCTGGTTAAAAATCATTTCATATTCCCAATAACTTCCTTTGCCGTCTTAAAATGCTGTTTTCGTTTTTCTTCCGGCATTTTCTCCAGTGTTCTGAGCATCATTCCCAATCTTGGATTTCTAGCAAAAAACTCTTTATTGTCATTAATAAAATTCCAAAACAGCGCATCCCATTTTTCATTCCATTCTCCATCAGGATAATCGCTCATTTTCTTAATATAATTGCTTCCGCTGATGTACGGTTTCGTGCTCATCTTCCCGCCGTCCGAAAAACTGCTCATTCCATACACATTCGGAACCATTACCCAATCGTAGGAATCGATGAACATTTCCATAAACCACTGATAGACTTCATCAGTATTGAACTGAGCAAGATTCATAAAATTGGCAAATATCATCAGTCGTTCGATGTGATGCGCATAACCGGTTTTTAGAATTTTCTGAAGCGATCGGTCTATCGGGCGGATTCCTGTTTTGGCGGTGTAAAAAGATTCCGGAAGTTTTTTGTCGTGTTTCCAGTAATTTTTATTCCGCTGATATGTTCCCCGATACACATAAACCCCACGAACAAATTCACGCCAACCCAAAATCTGGCGGACAAAACCTTCCAGAGAATTCACCGGAATATCGTTTTCTTCTGGAAATGAAATCGCTTTTTCCAGCACATATTCCGGTGTTAAAAGTCCGACATTCATTAATGGAGAAAGCACGCTGTGATGCAGAAAATGTTCCTTTTCTACGATGCTGTCTTCGTAAACGCCAAATTCAAGAAAACGGTTTTCCAGAAACTGTTCCAGCCATTGTTTGGCTTCCTTAAAAGTAGTCGGGTAGAGCTGCTCATACGTAAGCGTTCCGTAATTCTTGGCGAAATGTTTTTCGGTGTAATCTTTTGCTTCCTCGTAAAATTTATTGTTTTTTGGAAAATGAAAGGCAGGTGCTTTTTTATTTTTCGGATATTTTTTTTCGGTTTTCGGTGTCGTAGGTCCATTTCCCGCCCCACGGTTTTCCGGCTTTCATCAGAATATTTCGGGTGATTCTCTGCTGTTTGTAAAAATCAGTTTGATGATAGGCTTTTTTACCCTCAAAATAATCTTTCAGATCTTCTTTGGTATTGATGAAAAGCGGACTGTCTAAAATTTCGAGTGCTAATTTGGTTTCCTTTAATCTTTTTTCCAGCCAGTTGTCGCAAACATCCGTTGTTTTTATCGTTGTAAAATTTTCTTTTTCAAGCTTTTGAATTAAATTTCGGATGTCGCTGAATTTCGATGAACTTTCAATGTATTCAACCTCAAAACCTTCCTTTTTTAATTGAGTTTCATAAAATTTCATTGTTGCGCGGTGAAAGGCAATCTTTTGTTTATGAAAAGAATATTGCTTGAAAAACAGATATTCTTCCACCAAAAACACAGGCTGACTTTTATCCAGATCATCCATATCCTCAAAAAGCTGATGCGGAAAAATTAATTGGGCAGTATGTTTCAGTGTTTTAGCCATAATTTTCTAAATTCCTCGTTAGCATCATACATTTCTGCCTGTTTTTCAGGGTTAAAAGTCCGGTCACGATTATCATTTCCGACTCCGGCGAGATACATCCAGTTGCCGTAATTGCTGTGAACATCATAATCGATGAGCATTTCCTCAAAGTAGGCCGCTCCGATTCTCCAGTCCTGTTTCAGAATTTTGCAGAAATACGAAGCTACATTTTGGCGACCGCGATTGCTCATCCAGCCTGTATTTTTCAGTTCGAGCATATTGGCATTCACGAAATCGGAATCCGTTTCTCCATACTTCCATTTTTGAATGAATGTATTATTGTTTTCAGCGAAATATTTTTGATGGTTAATTCCACTTTTCCAGAAAATCAAGTTTTTGTACTGTAAAGAAACATATCTGAAAAAATCCCGCCAGAACAATTCAAAAATCAGCCAGTAAGTCGAATAATTGGCTCCGAATTCCTCTTCATATTTTTTTATTTCGTGGTAAATGGTTACTGCAGAAAGACTTCCATCCGACAGCCACGCCGAAAATTTTGAACTGTAATCTGTTCCGACCAAACCGTTTCGGGTTTGTTTGTACTGACTCACATTCTGAGTTTCCCAGAAATAATGATGCAATCTTTTCAATGCTTCGCTTTCTCCGCCCGAAAAAGGAAAAGCAGTTCTTTCATCTGTTTCAAAATCTTCAAAACCAAGCGATTTTAACGAAATGGTATCGCTTTTAAAATGAATTTCCGATTTATTGTACAGCAAATCTGCCGATTCAAATTCAGGGCGAATCAGCAGATTTTTTTCAATTTTCTGCCGGAACACGGTAAATAGCATCGGAATCTTATCCAAAGTCTTAAAAACAAAAAGCGGATGAACCAGAAATTGTGAATACGATTTTTCCCAAATGGCAGCTGGAATTACTTTTTCAATTTTGGCTTGTAAGTCAACTTCCTCCTTTGTCCATTCATCCTGACAGAAAATCTTCACGATTTCAAATTTCTCGGAAATTTCTCTGAAAACATCTTCCGTTTTGCCGTATTTAACTGAAAAAGGAATCTTCTGTTTCGCTAAATTGTGCCTTAAGGTTTCTACACTTTCCAGCAAAAATTTTGCACGGTATTTTCCAATTTTTCTGAAACCGCATTGTTTTTGAGTAAAAAATTCAGCGTCAAAAACATACACTGCAAGAAAAGGCAAATCTTCCTGCATCGCTTTGTGTAAGGATTCTGAATCTCTCGTTCTTAAATCTTTGGTGAACCAGAGGATGTTGATTTTTTGTTTTTCCGGCATCTTTCGCTGCAATATTTTACTTCGTCCCAGTTTTTTTTCCATTTTTTCCGCCAGTTGAAAGGCAGTCCGCAGACTTCACAGATTTTGGAAGGTAATCCGGAAGGCATTTATTTAGATAGTATAAAATGATTAATCGCTACATCTTTTGCTTTCAGATCGTGCATCATATTATACAATCCGAAAAATGTTCTGTTCAGGTAAATAAAATGTCGGGAACCGCGGTTGGTATTCATTCCTTTCATATCACTTACTTTCGCATATTTCTGTCCCAGATCGGCAATTTCCTGAAAAAAAGACTCATCCGAAAAGTCAAATTTTTCCTGATTAAACGGTCTCGTAAACAATTCCAGTAATTCGTAGAATAGTTTGGCAAAAAACTCTTTTTCTTGTTCTGAATCTTCTGCTCGAAGAATCTCCAAGGTGAATAATTTCTCACGGAAAATTTCAGGATTTTTCAGATTTTCTTCTTTGACAAGTTCGAAATACGGAATGTAGAAATCTTCCGGAATCTCTTTGATACAGCCAAAATCAATGACCAATAATTCATTATTTGCCGAAATCAGGAAATTTCCCGGATGCGGATCGGCGTGAACTTTTTTCAGAATATGCATCTGATACATATAAAAATCCCAAAGTGTCTGTCCGATTTTATTCAAATCGTCCTGAGAATTCTGTTTTTTGGTAAATTCAGAAAAATGAATTCCCGACATCCAGTCCATTGTGATGATTTTCTCAGACGAATATTCCGGATAATAATGAGGGAATTTCACATTCGGAAGATGTCTGCATTCTTCAGCAAAATGCTGACTTCGTTTCAGTTCCAGATTATAGTCAGTTTCTTCAAACAATTTGTCTTCCACTTCCTGAAAATATGATTCCGAACCTTCTTGTTTGATGTTGAACATTTTCATCGCAATCGGTTTTACCATTTTCAGGTCGCTCGAAATGCTTTCTCTTACACCAGGGTATTGTATTTTCACCGCCAGTTTTTTGCCGTCTTTTTTTGCAGTATGAACCTGTCCGATACTCGCGGCATTAACCGATTCGGCGGAAAACTCATCAAAAATATCTTCCGGATTTTTCCCGAAATATTTTCTGAAGGTTTTCTTCACCAAAGCTCCCGACAAAGGCGGAACGGAAAACTGCGAAAGTGAGAACTTTTCTACATATTCCACCGGAAGAATGTTTTTTTCCATACTCAGCATTTGGGCAACTTTCAGCGCAGAACCTTTTAATTCTTTTAACGAATCGTAAATGTCTGCAGCATTGTCTTCGTTCAGAATTTTTCGGGCCCCATCTTCATCTTTCGTGATTTTATTTCCGTAATATTTCAGGTAGTTGACACCGACTTTTGCTCCCGCTTTAAGCAGGCTGCTTGTCCGTTCAATTTTTCCTGTAGGAATTTTATCTAATGTTTTCATTTTTAAATTTTGTCTGTCAAATGTTTTTAACGCAATGTCGCAATGACTTTTAATTGCTAATTGTTTTAAGTTCGCAACGGTGCTTTCGAAAAGCTCAGCATAACTATTTATTTCTTAAGCTCCTTTGGGAGCTTTATCTGTGTAGAAAAAGAATTTATTTTCCATTTTGAGGCACTCCGTAGGAGTGCAATCTATTAAGTTTAATCTTTTTTTCTTTAAGATTGAACTCCTACGGAGTTCTCTTCAATAAGATTAATCGTAATTTCTACACAGATTCCGCACCTACGGAGCGGAACATTCTCCCGTTTTCTCTTTAATTTTCGCAACTGAAGTACCTAATTCTTTTAAATTAAAATTTTGAATCGGCAAATCTAGCAGCCCGACCTGAACGGAGCTCTTTTTGTAAGACTGGGAAAAGCTTTGGCACAAAAAAGCGGGAGTGGAGGGCGGAAATAGCTGCCCAAATAAATATTAGCTTATTAGAAACCAAAAGCAGTTGCCAATCGCTATTCATCAACTCATTTAAAATTTTCCTTGCACAGAAATTTTCCAAGGTCGAAAACTTTTCTCAATGGCGCGTTGTCCATCAGTTCAAAACCTGTATCGACGGTTTTTTCGATGAAAATATCCGTTTTTTCAAAATCGGGAGAAGTGTCTTTTTTCCAAAAATCAATGGCGGAAACCAAATGGAGCCAAAGTGCTTCCTGTCTTGATTTTTCGTTGAATTTTCGGATGTCTTCTTTCGCTTTTTCAATCATTTCCCACTCGTTGAAATCGAGAGTATTGACAAATTGTTTGTGAGTTTCTCTAAGATTCTGAAGCGTTTTGATATTCTGGATTTTATTGCTTCCCAAAATAGATAAAACTAAAGAACGGTTCATCGTCATATTTTCAAAGAAAATGTAATACACATTCAGGAGTTTTTCTTTTGTTGTCACTTCGCTCGAAGAATTCACTTCCGAAGCGAGTTCCAGGGATTTCGTGAAAAGATGATTCAATATTTCGCTTTCAATTTGCTCGAATCCTGAGAAATAGTGGTAAAACTCTTTCTCCTCAAAATTATTTTCTTTCGCAAAAAGGTAAACGTTTTTCGGTTTTTCTCCGTGATTCAAAATATAATCTCCGTATAATTCAAATATTTTTTCCTGTGTGATATGGGCTTGTTCTTGCATAATAGAATTTATTTATTGACAAAATTAGTAAATAATTTTACAATCAATTAAAATAAAGTATAAATTTGTACTATATAAACCATTTAATTTTTGAATTATGTTGACAATACAGGCACAATCGAATATACCAACAGATTTTGGGATGTTTACTGTTTATGCATTCTCAGAATACGAAGAAGACTGGAATCCGCACTTGGTTTGGGTGGCAGAAAATACAGATTTCAGCAAAACAGTAAACGTTCGTTTTCATTCAGAATGTATCACAGGCGAGATTTTTCATTCTAAAAAATGCGAATGCGGACAGCAATTGGACGCTGCAATGAAATATATGTCGGAAAATGGCGGAATGATTATTTACCTTCGGCAGGAAGGCAGAAATATCGGAATCATCAATAAATTAAGAGCGTATGCGCTTCAGGAAAAAGGTTTTGACACGGTGGAAGCGAATTTAAAATTAGGTTTGCCTGCAGACGGGAGAAATTTTGATGTAGCGGTGGAAATGCTTAAGATGCTGAATGTGAAAGAAATTAATCTGCTTACAAACAATCCTGATAAGCTTAAATCTCTGGAAAACAGCGGAATTATTCTGCATCACAGAGTTCCGTTGGAAATAGAATCGAATGACGTGAACGAAAGTTATCTTTCAAAAAAGAAAGATTATTTCGGACATCTTTTAGAAAAGGTATAGTTTTCTCATTAACTGAAGTAATTTCCACTTACCCAATCCAAACTCATGAAAAAAATTCTTCTTACCGGAGCTACCGGATACATCGGAAAACGAATGATAAATGTAATCGCTGCACAAGGTTATCAGGTAATTTGCTGTTGCAGGGATAAAAACCGTTTTTCCAAAAGTGTGGATATTGATGATGCCCAGATTGAAGTGGTGGAAGTGGATTTTTTGAAACCCGAGACACTGGAAAATATTCCGAAAGATATTTCCGGGGCGTATTATCTGATGCATTCGATGAGCAACAGCAACGATTATGCGGAAAGTGAAAAACAATGCGCCATTAATTTTTCAAATTATATTGAAAAAACCGATTGCAAACACATCATCTATCTTTCGGGTTTGGCTAATGAAAAAGAATTATCTGAACATCTCAGTTCAAGATTTGAAGTTGAAAAAATCCTGATGAAATGTAAAGTTCCGGCAACAGTTTTGAGAGCGGGAATTATCATTGGCTCAGGAAGTGCATCGTTCGAAATCATCAGAGATCTGGTGGAAAAATTACCGGTGATGGTGGCTCCGAAATGGCTTCACACCAAATGTCAGCCGATTGGAATTGCCAATGTTCTGGATTTTCTGATTTTTACTTTATTTAAAGAAGAGGCTTATCACAAAAGTTTTGATATTGGATGTGATGATGTTTTGACCTACAAAGAAATGCTTTTGGAGTTTGCCAAAATAAGAGGATTGAAAAGAAAGATTTTTACCGTTCCTGTAATGACGCCGAAATTGTCTTCGTTCTGGCTGTATTTTATTACCTCAACATCGTATAATTTAGCTTCTGCTTTAGTCGGAAGTATGAAGATTGAAGTGGTCTGCAGACCGGAAAGTCTTGCGGAAATCAAACAGATTACGGGAGTTCAGCCTTTTTCTTATGATACGGCTTTAAGAAGAACGCTGGCTAAAATTCAGGACAATGAAATTGCCTCAAGCTGGAAAGACAGTTTTATCAGCAGCAGAAGCGATTCCAGCCTGAAAGATTATCTTGATGTTCCGAAATACGGTTGCTTTGTTGATTTAAGAACAGAAAAATATGATGACCGCGAAAAATGTCTGAGGAGGATTTTTTCTTTAGGCGGCAAAAACGGTTGGTACGGTCAAAGTCTCTGGAAAGTTCGCGGATTTATGGATTTAATTGCTGGCGGACCAGGACTGAGACGCGGAAGAACACATCCTGAAAATCTTCATCAAGGTGATGCACTCGATTTCTGGCGGGTGCTGTATGCCAATAAAGAAGAAGGAAAACTCATTCTCTTTGCAGAAATGAAACTTCCCGGCGAAGCATGGTTGATGTTTAAAGTTTACAAAGGAAGGCTTTGGCAAAAAGCGGTTTTTCGGCCTCATGGATTAACGGGAAGACTCTATTGGTATTCTGTTTTGCCGTTTCATGGGATTATTTTTAACGGAATGGTGAGAAGGTTGGCAACAGGTGTTTAATATTTTTCCAGATTGATGTAAAGGAGCGAGACCTAAAATTTTGGTGTCAGACATTAAGGAAACTGGAGTTTTAAAAGCATCAGATTGGGAATATTCAGAAGAATACAACCATGACCTGATAAAGCTTTATAGAGGTGACCTGTTTTTCATTAGGCTTATGCAAATCCGTCCTCTTCTCACAGTATCTGCGCATACTTTTGTTCAAATGAAAACTTACAAATTCAATTGATTAGAATAAGGATTTTTAAGTGAATAACCCAAATTGGCATTAAATTCCGATAAGGATTTATTTGACTTTTTGAACGGGAGGCAGTGGATTTTCATCGACACTTAGTGGTAAAGTTTCTGAGTTTTTTCGTTCACAAATGTTTTGCGCTTAATTTTTTGGGAAACATATTCAGTAACTTCAGCTCCTTTATAAAGTTGTTTCTGATAAACTACTGCGGAAGATTTCCAAATTTTATGCTCAATCAATGGTACAGAAGCAAGAGAAAACTTGCGGATATTTTGTAGCAAATCCCGTATTTTTTCCTGGGGAATTTTTCCCACAATGCTTTCCGGATGAATGTCGCTCATGAAAAGAACTTCATTGCGAATAATGTTCCCGACGCCTGGAAAAATATCTTGGTTCATCAGTACATCACCAACTTTCTGTGTAAGAAATTTTTTGCCCAACAATAATTCTTCCGTTGCTGCAACATCGTATTGCTCAGAAAAAACATTCAACTTCTCATTAAATATACTCGTAGTGCATTATTAAATTAATTCAATTTTAAGTCTATTCATTTTTCTATTGAAAACAAAAACATTTACAAACTGAATGAAAGTTAATGCTGTTATTTTGCTCAATACCCTTGTTTTAAAACCGTTAAAAGATTTTGCGTAATTGTTTCTGATTTTAAATTGGTCGCAAAGTTGAGAGAATAAAGTCTCAATTCTTTTTCTGGATTTTCTGAAAATATATTTTTGTTTTTGATAATTTTTTTGGTTGTTTCTCATGGGTGTATCCAGTTTTATATTCGCATAATTGAACAAATCTGTTTGCACTTGGGTGGATAAATAACCCCTGTCTCCAATCAACGTACAATTGTTCATTTGATGCTTGATATCTTGCAAAAAATGAATATCATGAATGCTTGCTGTAGAAATATCAAAACTTTGGAAAACTCCGGAAACAGAACAAACTGCATGTAATTTGTAACCATAATAATAACTCGATTGAGAAGCGCAATAACCTTTGCTGGGAAACGAAAATTCATTTTCCTTACAAATTTTAGAGCGGTTCGCTCTTGCGTTTTTGCAGATTTCTAAAGGCATCGAATCTACAATAAAAGTGGTTTCCATCTCATTAAACTTAGCAACCATGAGTCTTCTAATATTTTCCAAGGGCAGGAAAAGCTTTCTTTTTCTGCGATTAAACACACTTCTCTCAATCATTCCATTTAGTTTTGAATTGGAGAGGTATCTAAATAACTGATATTCTGAATCTATTGATAGATATTCCGCAGAAATATTTATTGCAATAAGTTCTAAATAAGATAATTTCGGTTTAATTGGTTTGAAATAGAAATTTTCTTTGATCGTTAATTTCCTTAATTCATTTAAAATAAAATCGTAAATTGCATCTAGGTTATTCATAATGTATTAGATTGATAGTCAATACAATATACGAAATTTTCGTATTATGAGTAACCTTTTTTATAATGCACTACGGGTTAAATATATTTTTATCGTCGATTTTTTTAATTTTTACCACATAAAAGTTAACATAATCTTCGTCGAAAAAGAGGGTGAAACTGGGATTCACTTTTTTCTGCTCATTAATTAAAAAACTTCCATACAAACCAAAATGTACGGTAATTAAAAAATCTCCGAAATCAAGAAGGAGATATTTCCCAAAAGTGCCCAAAGAAATTAGTTTTTTACCAGAGATCTGGTCTTGATAAGGGTTTTTGTAACCACCACTTTCCGTGACGGTTTTACCCGAAAACTTTTCAAGCTTTTTCTTGAAGACAACAATGGTTGGTCCTTCCGGCATCTTTAAAAATTGTTTATTCTAAAAAAATCGAGTGCTTAAAGTTTTTCATTTTCCAGCATTTTCATCACAATGCTTTCTTCCTTAGTTAAACCGGCTTTGCCATCGTTAATCTCAATTTGATCAAGTTCGTCCAGGTATTTTTTAATCGATTTATTTTCGTAAAGATTGATGATCAAAGGATGCACATAATATTTTCGGCAAACGGTCGCGGTATTTCCCAAATGTGCGGCAACCTTTTCCAGAGCTTCTTTTACTTTAGATTTGTATTCTTTATCACTTTCTGCTTCACCAATTTCTTTAAAGGCGATTAATGCATTTACCGTACCGCTCCAGGTTCTAAAATCTTTGGCTGTAAAGTCGTCGCCGCTGATTTCTTTGATGTAATCATTCACCATTCCGCTTTCGATGGCATGTCGCTGTCCGTTTTCATCATAATATTGGAATAATTCTTTTCCAGGAATGTCTTTACAGTTTTGCACGGCTCTGGCCAGTTTCGCATTTTTCAGTTCAATGTCATGATAAACTCCTTTCTTTCCTTTGAAAGAAAATTTTAGCTTTTGACCTTTTATATCAACATGTTTATCTTTAAGCGTTGTTAAACCAAATGAACCGTACAATTTTTCGTAAATATTGTTTCCTATACGAATGTTGGTTCTTTCCATTAAACTTACTACCACGGCAAGAACTTTCCTTTTTTCCAAAGATTTTATAGCCAAATCTTTTTCCAACTGAAGTCTCATTTTCGGCAACGCGTAACCGAATTGCAACATTCTGTAAAATTTGGTGTGATTCCGAAGCGCATTCCACAGGGGATGATAGCGATATTGTTTCCGCTGTTTTGCATCAATTCCGGTTGCTTGAAGATGACCATTTTTAAGTGCACAAATCCACACATTTTCCCAAGCAGGAGGAATGGCGAGTTTGTTGATTCGCTCAATTTCTTCTTTGTCTTTGATCTTCTCATCCGCATTAAAATAAACGAACTTTTTACCTGATTTTCTTCGGTAAATTCCGTCTTGCTCCTGATCGGTGGTATAAATCAAACTTACAGCTTTAGCAGATTTTGCCGGATCCTTCATAATTTTAAGGATTTTAGACGGTTTAAGAGATGAAATGATCTCTGCAGTTTGCGTTTCCATCATCATTATTTATTTTTTAGTTCTACCAAATAAGAAAAATACAATTGCGATTATGATTACAGTAAGAAGAATTCCGTACCATTTCACCACTTCAAACACGGTTCCTACAACGCTGCACGCGGTTAAGAAACTGATGACAAAAACTGAATAAAAATCGTAAGACAGCTTTTCATAAAAATTCTTTTGATGTTATTCTACACTCTGTGATGATCCGGTTTCCAGCTGCTGATGGATTTTTTAATTTCATCACCGGAAATATTTTGCGTTAAAGCTTTATGCAGTAATGCTTTAAATTCTTCATCATAGGCAAAACGAAGGGCCGCAATTTGACCAAAGTTTAACCGTTCTTCTACCTCATCCGATCTTTTGCCAAACAGCTCAAAGTACCGTTGCTTAAATTCCAGCCTTATAATCCGGTTTTGATTTCCCAGAGCGTAATGCTGACGAACCATTAACGTAAGATAAATCAGCAGAAACATGATCACTGCGAATAAAATCCAGGTGAGTTAATGGGCATCATCAGTGAAAATTTTCCAAATGGCTAACACCTGCAAAATTCCCAAAAGTGGGAGGTAAATGAAATGATGGGGCGGATAATACTTTTTGTGATTTTTGTAATTTTGAGCTTTCATAAAGATGGGTTATCAAAAATGTAACCAAAAGTAAATGAAGTGCGTACGATGATGAAAAAAAGATTATTGACCGCGTTTTTGCACGGTAATCAACTTAATTTTCTCCCAATTTTTCTATACTTTTAAGCATATCGATTCCTTTTCCTAAAACAGGCTTGAAAAGGTCGCCTTTTTTTTCTAATCGCGATAACGCCTTTTCGATGTTAAAATCGGTAGGTTTCAAACCTAGTTTCAGTTCGTCCCAATCAATGGGCATGGAAACAGGAGCGCCGTTTTTTGGTCTTAGAGAATAAACACTTGCCAAAGTTTGGCCGCGCCGGTTTTGAAGATAATCCAGATAGATTTTATTTTTATCTCTTTTTTGCAGGGCACGCTCTAAAGTAGTTAGTTCGGGAATTTGCTTCTGAACCAGCTGCATCAGAATATGCCCGAAATCTTTTACCTGCTCAAACGAATATTTTGCACCCATCGGAATATAAATGTGAATTCCCGAACTTCCTGAAGTTTTACAATAGCCGTCAATTTTTCCCCTGTCTAATACCTTTTTTACCATTTTTGCGGTTTCGATTACTTCATCAAACGTATTGTTTTCGGATGGATCTAAATCCAACACCAAATAATCCGGTTGATCAAGGGTATTAACTTGACTTGTCCAGGTATTGAATTCGATGCAGCCCAAATTATTCAGATAAGCCATTGCTGCTTTGTCGTTGCAAATAATATAATTGATATATTTCTCGGTAGATTCTGAAAAAATTTTTTGGGTTTCAATCCAGTCCGGAGTTTCTTCTGCAGCATCTTTTTGGTAAAAACTCATTCCATCAATTCCATTGGGAAACCGGTTCATAGATTGTGGACGGTTTTTTAAATAAGGAAGTATATATTTTGAAATATTTTGATAAAAATCAATAACATCACCTTTAGTTACCCGATCTTTCGGAAAATAAAGTTTGTTTTGGTTGGTGAGTTTTACTTGCTGTTGATCAATTTTCTGGAGTTGTTCATTTTCTCTTTCGGTTACTGATTTTTTTAGGGGTGCGAACGCTTCATTTGCGGTTGTTTTATTCTCAAAATTCAGTTCATGCGCATTAATATCTTCGCGTAAACCGAGAAAAACCGGATGTCGAAAAATGTGGTCATTCGTTAACTCGGTAAACTTAATTTCTGCAACCAGTTCGGGCTTCAGCCAGGTAGGTTTATCATTCGTTTTAGGAATGGTTTTAAATGGTGATTTTTCCGTGATGAGCGGTTTCATTTTTTCATAAAGGTCTACCAAAGATTGATCACTGAATCCAGTTCCGGTGTGCCCGCAAAATATCAGTTTTTCTCCGTTGTATCTTCCTAAAATAAGCGAGCCAAATTTTTTTCTACTTCCTTTTGGTGCTGTAAATCCACAAATGAGTACTTCTTCAGTTTGTTGGCTTTTGATTTTTAGCCAGTCGCTGCTTCGCATTCCTTCCCGATAGGTACTTTCGGTCTGTTTGGCCATCATTCCTTCCAACTCCATTTTCTCGATAAGGGTGAAAAACTTTTCGCCATCTTCCAAAATATGGTCGTGATACTTCACTAATTCTGTTTCTACCAAAGCTTCTTTCAACAGTTCTTTTCTTTGAAGGTAAGTGAGGTTCTCGGTAGAATGTCCGTTGAGCCAAAGTAAATCAAATACTTGATAGAACACCATAATATTGGGGTTGTCGCCAATTTTTTGTAACCATTGGAAATTTGGTTTCCCCGTGTCGTCATAGGCTACCAATTCCCCGTCGAGAATCATCTGATGCTGCTGAAGTTTTAAGGAATTGGCAACTTTTTTGAATTTTTCAAGATAGGAAAGTCCGTTGCGGGAGTAGAGTTGAAGTTCATTACGCAAATCGGCGATGGCACGATAACCGTCCCATTTTATTTCGAACGCCCAACCTTTTTTTGTAAAAGGTTTTTCGGAGCTTTCGGCCAGCATGGGAGTAATAAAATTTTTAAGTTTTTTCTCTCCTGAAAGAGCGCGTGCGTAGTTTTTATATGATTTTATTGATTCGTCTTGAAATTGTGTTTTTTTGTTTTTCCTGATTTCTAAAGCTGCGGTAACTTTGGAGTTCGGATCGGTGTTTTCTTCTGCATCGTAATATTCTAAAGCGAATTTGTCTCTATGTTTGATGAGCAACCACGCATTTCCATCCTGCGAGTTTTTAATTTTTACCAAAGCAAATTCCCCTTTAAGTTTTTTACCATGAAGAATAAATTTCATTGATTCCCGGTGAAGTTCGCTTCTCATCACCAAATCATCGCTTTTTCCCTTGAGTTTTTCTAACGGCTCATAGGTTCCTTCGTCCCAAATTTCCACTTCACCTGCGCCATAATTTCCTTTCGGAATAGTTCCCTCAAAAGTCCGGTAAGCGTAAGGATGATCTTCCACCATCATCGCCAATCTTTTGTCATCAGGATTTAGAGAAGGACCTTTGGGAACGGCCCAACTTTTCAAAACACCATCCATCTCCAACCTGAAATCATAGTGAAGGCGACTTGCTGCATGACGCTGAACCACAAATTTTAACTTCCCATTCGAGCTTTCTGATTTTCCTTCCGGTTCAGAAGTTTTATTGAAATCGCGCTTAGCGTTGTACTGATCAAGGGATTTCATTTCTGGTGTATTTTCGGTATTTGAATTTTGTTGCGGGTTTAAAAGATTAATGTTACTCTAATTAACCAGCCTTCATTTTTCCTGCTTCCAAACTTGCTTTAAGCTGAGCCATTAGATCAGTCGCTGTGGTTGAAACTTCTTCTTTCGCCTCTGTCTTTTTGGTTTTGCCTTTGGCTTTAGCTTCAATAATTTTCATCAAATCCTCGTTATAGGTATTTTTAAATTTGTCTGGATCGAATGTAGTTTGCAACTGTTTGATAAGCGATTCTGCCATCTTTAATTCTTCTGTCTGCGGCTTTTTTGCGGATGGAAGTTTTAAATCCTCGAAACTGCGCAATTCTTCCGGATAGCGCATTCGGTTAACCATCAGTATTTTGTCTTCATAGGGACGAACCAAACAAAGAATCTCTTTTTCGCGTAATATAAAAGTTCCTATTCCTGCCATTTTGGTTTTGATCAAGGCGTTCAGCAAAAGTCGATAAGCGTCTTCACCATTCTTCTGCGGTTCCAGAAAGTAGGAGGTTTCGAAATATGCACTGTCGATTTCCTGAATATTTACAAATTGTTTAATATTCAAAATTGTTGATTTTTCCGGACTTACTTCATTAAAATCTTCTTCCGTTAATACGATATATTGGTCCTCCAACTTGTAACCTTTTACAATGTTCTCGTATTTTACTTCCTTTCCTGTTTTTGCATTGATTCTTTTAAACTGAATATTGGCAAGATCCTCTTTATCTAACATATCCAAATCAAGATTACTTTCTTCGTTTGCAGCGTAGAGTTTTATAGGGATATTTACCAAACCGAAACCGATGGCTCCGTTCCAAATTGCTCTCATATTTTTTTTGTTAATGTTAGTGAATGTTTTTCAACTTTTTGTCGCCTGAATTTTTAAACAGAACATACGCTGCCGCTCCCAATGTTGCCGCAAACATCAACTTTTTGGTCTTTCTTGACGGAACAGGCAACATGGTTTCACCATAAATTCGATGTGGTTCAGAAGAAGGTACTAAAATGTTTCCGTTCGTCTCCGATTGATTACCAGATTTCATCATCATACGCATTGCGGCAGAACCAGTATTAATGACGGTTTTTGGAAAAAGTCCGTAAGCATATTTCATTGCAAATGCAGTCCAGTCCGGATAATTTTCTTTTTTGGGTCTTTTAGCGACTTTCACCATCATCTCTGCCAATTCTCTTGGATCCAGTGCCATAGGCGGAATTTTCGCATTAAAACCAGAGTATTTTGCAGAGTGCATATTTCCTGTGGAACGCAACATTCCAGGATATAGGGCAGAAATGTGTATATCGGGAAATTCTGATACTTCTCCCTGCAAAGCTTCCACCATTCCACGTAACCCAAATTTAGAGGCAGAGTAGGCGGTTCCATACGGAACAGGCATCCATCCTCCAACCGACACATTGTTGATTAAGATTCCGTCTCCCTGCTTTTTGAAAATCGGTAAAACAGCTCGTGCCCCAAAAAAGGTATCCTGTAAGATTGGTGTTAATTATTTGTTGGATAATTTGTGGTGGCATATCATCGAATTTTCTGGTAGCCATTACTCCGGCGTTATTGATCCAGATGTCGATTCTGCCATTAAATTGTAAAGCCTGTTGCGCAAGATTTTCAACCTCTTCCCACACAGAAACATCCGTAGGGACAGCTAAAGCAACCACTTCCAAATCTCTACACAATGATAGTGTTTCTTCCAATCCTTCTTTTCCGCGAGCGGCGAGAACGACATTGCATCCTTCTAATGCGAAAGCTTCTGCGGCAGCTCTCCCTGCGCCGCTTGATGCTCCAGTAATAACAACGGTTTTACCCTTTAACGTTTTGGTACTCATATTTAAAATTTTTGGGATGATGGTTTTAAATTGAATTGAAATTCATACAATTTTTGTAAAAGCATATATTGTTCCATCCCTTCTAATTTTTTCTTGGATATCAGAAAAATTTGTTGGAACTAGAATATTCTCTTTAACTTTGATGAAACCATAAAAATGAAAATCGCCACTTATAATGTTAATGGAGTGAATGGCCGGCTTCCTGTACTCTTAAGATGGTTGGCGGAAGCTCAACCCGATACTGTATGTGTACAGGAACTGAAAGCACCGCAAGATAAATTTCCTGAAACTGAGATATTGGAAGCAGGTTATCATTCGGTGTGGCTTGGACAAAAAAGTTGGAATGGTGTTGCCATACTGTCAAAAATTGCAAAACCGGTGATTTCCAGAACTGCACTTCCTGGTGATGACGAAGATGACCAAAGCCGCTATTTGGAAGTAAAAATAGAAGATTTGATTATTGGCTGTATATATCTTCCCAACGGGAATCCGGTTCCCGGTCCCAAATTCGATTACAAAATGAAATGGTTTGAAAGACTTGATGCCCACGCTGAAATGCTGATAACTTCGGGTAAAAAAGTGATGCTTGTAGGAGATTTCAATGTAATGCCTGCTGAAAAAGATGTTTATAAACCTGAAAAATTTAAAGAGGACGCTCTTTTTCTTCCGGAAGTACGCAAAGCCTTTGATAATTTATTGAAGCAAGGTTGGACAGATGCTTTACGTCATCTTTATCCCGATGAAATTATTTATACTTTTTGGGATTATTTCCTTAATGCTTACCAGAGAAATGCTGGTTTGCGCATTGATCATTTTCTATTATCACCGGAAATTTTGCCGCAACTGAAAAATGCAGGCGTCGATAAAGAAGTTCGAGGGTGGGATAAATCAAGCGACCATGCACCAGTTTGGGTGCAGCTTTGATTTATTAATCTAAATATTTACTCTTCGGATTAGATTTCCTATCTTTAGAAAATAAAATTTTACAATGAAAAAACTAATCTTTACGGCTTTTCTAGCCATTTCAGTTACTGCATATTCGCAATGGACAATTCCTGCGGCAAGCCCGAGACAGAAAGTGGAACAGCAATTTTCCATGTCCAAAATTACACTTGATTACGGGAGACCCGGCGTGAAGGGCAGAAAAATATTTGGCGAACTGGTTCCTTATGGGAAAGTTTGGCGAGCGGGCGCTAATTCATCAACCAAAATTACATTCGAACAGTCGATAAATTTTGGTGGCAAAGTGGTTCCTGCAGGAACTTATGGACTATTTATCCAACCCTCAGAAAAAGAGTGGAAGGTCATTCTGAACAAAGATTCCAAACAATGGGGAGCTTACGAATACGATGAAAAATTGAATGTTGCAGAAGCGATAATTCCGCTTCAAAATTTATCAGAAAAACAGGAATGGTTTGAAATTACACTGAATCCAATGGACGACAACGCGATTGATTTGGTTTTTAAATGGGATTTCGTGAAAGCGGTAGTTCCTTTAAAAACTGGAAAACCTGAAACCGTAACAAAAATTGTGGATAAACTAAAAGAAATAAAGCAGATTGAAAAAGATGCAGCAGCTCAAAAATAATTTAAAAGTGAACTTCGGTTCGCTTTTTTAGTTAAAAAATATCTGTTCATTTTTCGGTTGATTCATCGTGCATTTAAAACTAAATTTGCATTACTCATTACTCATTTCATTACTCATGAACTTATCTCCCGAAATCATGTACGATGCTTCCTTCAATAAAAATCCTGAATTTGAAGGTGTTTTTTGGATGGGCGTAAAAACCACCGGAATTTTTTGCCGACCAACTTGTCCCGCCAGGAAACCGAAATTTGAAAACGTGGAATTCTTTAATAATACTAAAGATGCGATTCTAAAAGGTTACCGTCCGTGCAAAGTGTGTAAACCTTTGGAAAACCCAAACGAAACCCCCGATTTCATTCAAAAATTATTGAATGAATTAACTGAAAATCCTGCTTTGAAATTGAAAGATTACGATTTGGTAGAGCGAGGTTGGGAACCTGCAACGGTTCGCAGATGGTTTTTGAAAAATCATGGAATGACGTTTCACGCGTTCCAGAGAATGTTTAAAATTAATTCAGCCTTCAAAAAATTGCAAAGTGGAGAAAATATTGTAGATGCGGCATTTGATAGTGGCTACCAAAGTTTAAGCGGCTTCAATGAAAGTTTTAAAAATATTTTCGAAGTCTCACCAAAAAATTCAAAATCGGAGAAAGTAGTTGATTTAAAAAGAATTGAAACTCCACTCGGAACAATGATTGCCTGTGCCGATGAAAACGGAATTTGTATGTTGGAATTCTCCGATAGAAAAGCACTTCCTACGGAATTAAAAGAGATTTCAAAACATTTCAACGCCAATATAATTCAGGGGGAAAATCTTCATTTTAAAATTTTGGAAAAAGAACTTTCAGAATATTTTGAAGGAGAAAGAAAAGATTTCACCGTTCCACTTTCACCAGTGGGCACCGAATTTCAAAAAAATGTATGGGAAGTTTTGCGAAAAATTCCATACGGAACGACAAGAAGTTATCAAGAACAAGCCAAGATTCTGGGAAATCCAAAAGCAGTTCGAGCGGTTGCCAACGCAAATGGTTTGAACAAAATTTCAATAATCATTCCGTGTCATCGAGTCATCGGAAGCGACGGGAAACTTACCGGCTACGGCGGCGGAATTTGGCGCAAACAAAAGTTGTTGGAGTTGGAAAAGGCGATTTTGTTGTAGGGGCCAATCGTGAAACCTAACGTAGTGGTTCCACGGAGTCAATTGTCAAAAATTGGTAGGATTTTAGTGCGAGCTGATTTTCAGTTAAAATATCGTGAAATAGTATTGAATATTGAACCCTTGTGAATTTTCCGAAGCATTGAGGTTTTGAGAACATCGATAGAAACGGGCTTTAGCCCGTTTATTTTTAGAACTTTCAATTGGCTTTAGCCAAAATTTATTTTCATAGATTTGAAAAACTCATTTACTCATTGAAACTCATTGAAATGAATATGGAAAACTTTCTTCAACCAACTTTAGAAAACGAAAATGTTCTGCTTCAATCCTTGAAAGAATCAGATTTTGAAAGATTGTATCATGTTGCTTCAGACCCGAAAATCTGGGAAATGCACCCCAACAAAAATCGTTTTGAAAGAGAAGTTTTTAAAAATTTTTTCAACGGTGCGATGATTTCCGAAGGCGCATTCATCATCATCGATAAAGAAAGTGGGGAAGTTGCAGGAAGTACGCGATTCTATTCACACGATGAAGCTGAGAATTCCATCTTTATCGGCTACACTTTTTATGGAACAAAATTTTGGGGTTCCAAATTCAATCCACAAGTCAAGAAACTGATGTTGGATTATATCTTTCAGTACGTTGATTTGGTAAAATTCCACGTCGGTGCAGAAAATTGGCGTTCTAGAAAGGCAATGGAAAGACTGGGCGCAGAAAATAGAGGTAAAATTTCAGTTGCTTATCATGGAGAACCGAATCGTGAAAATGTAGAATATTGGATTAAAAAAGAAGATTGGGTTTTTAAGCAGAAATTGCATTAAAACATTATGCCTATTGCATTTAGAAATCTGCGTAGTCAGCTAAATCTGCGAGAGAAAATTTACTTACCTGCACAATCCTGAAACATTTCCGCCCCGAAATAAAAAACAAAAAGCCACGCAATTCCTTTCAGTGTAAAAAAGATTAAACCGCCGATTCCGACACGCTTAAACCATTTTTTCCATTTCGAATCCTGATTGTTTTCCGGTTGCAGATTTTCCATTTCTAAAACTTTTTTCAAAGATAGGAAAAAGCTGGAAGATGGGTCCTGGAAGTAGGAAGTCTTAAAATTTGCGCACACTTTGCAACCTATGTATCAAAATATTTCATTTTTTTATTTTCTCCAAAACTACTATCTTTAGGGACAACTCAAATTAAATTTTATGTCCAAAAAAACCAATGATTTCGGCATCGAAAAAACCCTTAAGAATTTAGGTATTTCCAAAGAAAACAAAGGCGTTTCATCTGGCGGAAAATACTTTGCATCAGGTGATTTGCTCGAATCTTATTCACCAACCGACGGTAAATTAATCGCAAAAGTGAAAACCGCAAATTCCAAAGATTATGACAAAGTAATCGAAACGGCAAAAGCTGCCTTCAAAGAATTTCGCATGATTCCGTCGCCAAAAAGGGGAGAATTGGTTCGTCAGTTCGGGAATAAATTAAGAGAGAAAAAAGATGATTTAGGAAAACTCGTTTCCTACGAAATGGGGAAATCATTGCAGGAAGGTTTAGGCGAAGTTCAGGAAATGATAGACATCTGTGATTTCGCAGTGGGACTTTCACGCCAACTTCATGGTTTCACCATGCATTCCGAAAGACCGGGACACAGAATGTACGAACAGTATCATCCGCTTGGAATTGTGGGAATTATTTCCGCTTTCAACTTTCCGGTCGCAGTTTGGTCATGGAATACTGCTCTCGCTTGGATTTGTGGGAATGTTTGCGTTTGGAAACCATCTGAAAAAACGCCACTTTGCGCCATCGCTTGTCAAAATATTATCGCGGAAGTTTTAAAGGAAAATGATCTGCCGGAAGGAATTTCCACGATGATTGTTGGTGACCACAAAATCGGAGAACAATTGGTTAATGATAAGAATGTTGCTCTTGTTTCTTTCACCGGTTCAACTCGTGTTGGAAGAATTGTCGGAACGAATGTCGCGCAAAGATTCGGAAAATCGATTTTGGAATTAGGTGGAAACAACGCCATCATTATTTCTAAAGACGCCGATTTGGACATGTCGATTATCGGTGCAGTTTTCGGAGCGGTTGGAACGGCAGGACAAAGATGTACTTCCACAAGACGATTGATTATTCATGAATCCGTTTATGAGGAAGTGAAAAACCGTCTGGTAAAAGCTTACGGACAATTAAAAATCGGAAATCCTTTAGACGAAAAAAATCACGTTGGACCTTTAATCGATAAAGATGCCGTGAAACAATATTTGGATTCCATTAAAAAATGTAAAAAAGAAGGCGGAAAATTCGTTGTTGAAGGCGGAGTTTTAGAAGGAAAAAATTACGAATCAGGATGTTACGTAAAACCGTGCATCGCCGAAGTTGAGAATTCTTATGAAATTGTACAGCACGAAACTTTTGCACCAATTCTTTATTTAATGAAATACAACAGTTTGGACGAAGCTATCGCAATGCAGAACGACGTTCCACAAGGTTTGAGTTCCGCAATTATGACGCAGAATCTTCGTGAAGCAGAGTTGTTCCTTTCACAGGCAGGTTCCGATTGCGGAATTGCAAACGTAAATATTGGAACTTCGGGTGCAGAAATCGGTGGTGCTTTCGGTGGTGAAAAAGAAACCGGCGGCGGAAGAGAATCCGGTTCCGATGTTTGGAAATATTATATGAGAAGACAGACGAACACGATAAATTATACCACAAGTTTACCTTTAGCACAGGGAATTAAATTCGATTTATAAGCCGGATGATGGATGATGGAAGCCGGAAGTTAACAAAAACCAGCTTTATAAAACCTGAAACAATTTCAAACAAAATCAAACAACTTCAAACAAAATTTTAAATATGAACGACGCGATCGCATCTCACCCACAAACAACCAATAAAGTAAAAGAAACTCTTTCAAGACACCTTCTTGCAGATGGTTTTGATTTCGTGATGGATTTTGATAAATCCCACGGAAGTTGGATTCATGACCGAATCACAGGCAAAGAATACCTCGATATGTTTTCCATGTTCGCTTCTGCGGCAATCGGCTACAATCACCCCTATTTAATGGAAAAATCCGCTTGGCTTGGAAAATTGGCCGTGAACAAACCAACTTTGGCAGATGTTTATTCCCAAGAATTTGCAGATTTTATGGAGGTTTTCGAAAGAGTTGCGATTCCTGAAGAATTGCAGTACACTTTCTTTATCGAAGGTGGAACAATGGGCGTTGAAAATGCCATGAAAGCTTGTTTCGACTGGAAGACCCGCAAAAATTTTGAAAAAGGTTTGGAAACGGAAGGTGATATTTGCATCCATTTCAGACAGTCATTCCACGGAAGAAGCGGTTATACTTTGAGTTTGACGAATACTTCCGACCCAAGAAAATATCAATACTTCCCAAAATTTGATTGGCCAAGAATCATCAATCCACACTTGAGTTTCCCGATTACGGAAGAAAATTTAGAGGAAACAATCAAAAATGAAAATCTCGCTTTAATGCAGATTCAGGAAGCGATTTTAATGAATCCGGAACGAGTTGCGTGTATTATTATCGAACCAATTCAGGCAGAAGGTGGCGACAATCATTTCCGTGACGAATTTTTTGTAGGTTTGAGAAATCTTTGCGACGAAAACGAGGTACTTTTAATTTTTGATGAAGTACAGACAGGAATCGGAATGACCGGCAAAATGTGGGCTTTCCAACATTTCAGCGTAACTCCCGATATTATTTCTTTCGGTAAAAAAACCCAAGTTTGTGGAGTTTTAGCCAACAAAGAAAAGTTTGATGAAATCCCGAATAACGTGTTCCGTGAAAGTTCAAGAATCAACTCAACTTTTGGTGGAAACTTTATCGATATGCTTCGTCTGCAACTTACGTTGGAGGTTATTGAAAAAGAAAACTTGGTTGAAAATGCAAGAGTTGTTGGCGATTATCTTTTAGAAGGTTTAAAAGAACTGGAACAAAAATTCCCGGAAAAACTTTCCAACGCAAGAGGAAGAGGTTTGATGTGTGCCATCGATTTACCAACAGGAGCAGACCGCGATAAAATGCGTGAAGTTTTATACGACGACGGTTTAATTATTTTAGCTTGTGGAGACCGTTCCATCCGTTTCCGGCCGCATTTGAACGTGACGAAAGAGGAAATTCAATTGGCTTTGGATAAGATTGTGAATAATATCGACAAGATTTAGGTTTTGTTAATGTTTAAATTTTAGTATTTCTTAACACAATGTTTTCAATTCTTTTTTGTAATTTTAGAACTCGAAAATAGGAATATATGGAAAGAGAAACAAGAGTTGCAGTTTTTGAGAGCGAAAAACCAACTGAAATTCAGTTGATTAAATCAAAGTTGGAAGCGCAGGATATTTCGGTTTTTTTGAATGACAAATATATGTCGTTTACTACAACACCAACTGCGAACACCGTGAAGTTGCTGGTGAATTTGTCCGACGAACAAAAATCTTTCGAAATCATAGACCAATATCTTCAAGAAACAGATTTAGAAATTAAAAATAACCCTAAATAGTAATTTCATAATTTTAAATTTTACGTTTTACAGAAATCGGAGTCATGAATTTGGGTCCGATTTTTTTGTTGTTAAAAGTATCCAAAATAGTAGGTTCGAGCTATTTGAAATACGTCATTTTGTTTTTAAAAATAAACTTCCAACATCCATCTTCGAGCACCCATCTAATTTATGAATTTCACAAAATTTTCAGTCCATTTTCAACTTTTGTTCAAAATCTATATGATCTAGTTTCCCAAATTTATTATCTTTGTAAAAATTCAGAATCCCTATGCAAACCACTTATATCGAAACACAGCAGATTTCTTTTCAGGATTTTAAAAATTCAGTCATTGAAGATTACAAATTGGGCAGAATTTCCCGTGAAATGTCTTACCTTGGAAGAAGAGAAGTTCTCACAGGAAAAGCGAAATTTGGGATTTTCGGCGACGGAAAAGAATTGCCGCAACTGGCGATGGCAAAGGTTTTTAGAAACGGTGATTTTCGTTCAGGATATTACCGTGACCAAACTTTTGCGATGGCGATTGGAGCTGTAACAGTGGAAAGTTTCTTCGCGCAACTGTACGCAGATACGAATGTTGAACGCGAACCTGCTTCTGCGGGACGACAAATGAACGGTCATTACGCAACCAGAAGTTTGAATGAAGACGGAACTTGGAAAAATCTGATGGAACAAAGAAATATATCTTCCGATATTTCTCCAACTGCAGGACAAATGCCGAGATTGCTTGGTTTGGCTCAGGCGTCCAAAATTTATAAGTCGGTAAAGTTTGAAGGTTCTGAAAAATTCTCGAACAACGGAAATGAAGTTGCTTTCGGGACAATTGGTGATGCTTCCACGGCGGAAGGACATTTTTGGGAAACATTGAACGCAGCTTGTGCGCTCCAGGTACCTATGATTGTTTCGATTTGGGATGATGGTTACGGAATTTCCGTTCCCACCCAAAATCAACGCGCGAAAGCCGATATTGCTGAAATGTTGAGCGGTTTTCAAAGAAAAGAAGGCGAAAATCAAGGTTGCGAAATTATTCAGGTGAAAGCGTGGGATTATCCTTCATTATTGGATGCTTACGCAAAAGCCGAACATTTTGCAAGAACTGAGTCGGTTCCTGTCGTGGTGCACGTTATCGAGGTTACGCAACCGCAAGGACATTCCACTTCGGGTTCTCACGAAAGATATAAAAATGAGGAACGTTTGAAATGGGAAGGTGAATTTGATGGACTTGCAAAATTCAGAGAATGGATTTTGGATTATTCGATAGAAATCGAGGGAAAAAATGAAGTTTTAGCAACAGTCGAAGAATTGGATGCCATTGATTCCGAAGCAAAAAAAATAGTGAAAGATGGTCAGAAAAAAGCGTGGGAAAATTATCAGAATTCAATTTCAGAATTAAAAAATTCAGTTCTTCCTTTAATTGAAAATTTGAAATCTCAAAACGCTGAAGTTGGCTCTGAGATTGATAAATTCAACAAAATAATTTCTGTTGCGAAAAAAGATATTTTCCATTTGGCGAGAAAAACTTTGCTTTTAACGAGAGGTACCAATTCTGCTGAAAGACAAAATCTTCAAACCAAATTCGACGAAATTTATAAAACTGAAAAAGACAATTATTCATCTCATTTATACTCTCAATCTCAATGGAAAGCGACAAACGTAAAAGAAATTGCCCCGATTTTTTCTGACAGTTCAGAAGTTGTGGACGGAAGAGTAGTGGTGAGAAATAACTTCGATAAAATCTTTGAAAAATATCCGCAAGCTTTAGTTTTCGGTGAAGATGCTGGAAATATTGGGGACGTAAACCAAGGTTTGGAAGGACTTCAGGAAAAATATGGCGAAATAAGAATTGCCGACACCGGAATCCGTGAAGCAACGATACTCGGACAGGGAATTGGAATGGCGATGCGCGGTTTGAGACCGATTGCAGAAATCCAATACCTCGATTATATTTTGTACTGTTTACAAGGAATGAGCGACGATTTGGCAACCGTTCAATACCGAACAAAAGGCGGACAAAAAGCACCGGTAATCATCCGAACCCGCGGTCACCGATTGGAAGGAATTTGGCATTCCGGCTCTCCAATGGCGGGAATTATTAACTTGTCTAAAGGGATTTTAGTTTTAGTTCCAAGAAATTTAACCAAAGCTGCTGGTTTTTATAACACGATGCTTCAAAGTGACGAACCATGCGTGATTGTGGAATGTTTGAACGGTTATCGTTTGAAGGAAAAGCAACCTGAAAATTTAGGAGAATTCACCGTTCCTGTCGGAAAAATTGAAGTGACGAAAGAAGGAAGTGATGTGACTTTGGTAACTTACGGTTCTACTTGGAGATTGGTGATGGAAGCCGCGGAAGAACTTGAAAAACTAGGAATTTCTGCGGAAGTGATTGATATACAGTCTTTAATTCCCTTTGACTTAAGTCACGAAATTGCAGAAAGCGTGAAGAAAACCAACCGACTTGTTGTAATCGATGAAGATGTGGAAGGTGGAACGACTGCGTTTATGCTTCAACAGATATTAGAAAAACAGAAAGCGTTTAGATATTTGGATGCCGATCCTTTAACAATTTGTGCAGAAAATCACAGACCACCGTATGCAAGCGACGGAGATTATTTCAGCAAACCAAGTGTTGACGATATGGTGGAGAAAGTGTATGGAATGTTTACGGAAAGTAATCCTACGAAATATCCGAAGATATAGGTTATAACTTAAGAAGACTTAAAATGCTGCCTCTTGGAATCTTTTCGATTTTTAGGAGGTTTTTTTTTGTAAATCCTCTACAAAATCGTGTTCGTTTTCTCCATTTAATTCAATTTTCTCAAATAAAAATTTTCGGTGAGAATATGCTGAAATAAATTCCTGATTATTTTCAAAAACCTGCAAATCATTCTTACGCATCCACGTCACAAAGTCGGAATGATTTTTTGCGAAGGTGCTTTTTCTACGATTGAGTAAGGTGTATTTCATAATAATCCTTAAATATTTCCAATGCTAATTTATGCTAAACTTTTTGTTCTCAATGGATTAAAGTATTAAAAGATTATTAAATAAAGTGTTAACTATCCTAATTTTAAAAATGATTACAATAAAAATTCTTCAGAAAATTTCCGTAAATTCGCATCAAATTTTTTAACTGATGAATTACGATATCATTGTCATTGGGAGCGGTCCCGGTGGATATGTGACCGCAATCAGAGCGGCACAGTTGGGTTTCAAAACTGCTGTTATTGAAAAAGAAAATTTGGGCGGGATCTGCCTGAATTGGGGATGTATCCCGACAAAAGCGTTGTTGAAATCTGCACACGTTTTCAAATATTTACAAAAAGCCGAAGAATTCGGATTGAATAAAGTAGAAAATCCAGGTTTTGATTTTTCTAAAGTCATTCAAAGAAGTAGAGGAGTTGCCACCAAAATGAGCGGCGGAATTGCATTCTTGATGAAGAAAAACAAAATCGACGTCATCATGGGAACTGCCAAAATCCAAAAAGGGAAAAAAGTAGCCGTTGTTGACAAAGATGGAAAAAACACTGAATATTCCGCAGAACACATCATCATTGCAACTGGTGCCCGTTCCAGAGAATTGCCAAATCTTCCGCAAGATGGCGTGAAAGTGATTGGCTACCGACAGGCACTTGCACTTCCTGAACAACCAAAATCTATGATTGTAGTTGGTTCCGGCGCAATTGGAGTGGAGTTTGCCGATTTTTATAACTCGATGGGAACTAAAGTAACGATTGTGGAATTCATGCCAAATATTGTTCCGGTTGAAGACGAGGAAGTGTCTAAACATCTTGAAAAATCCTTGAAAAAATCAGGAATTGAAATCATGACGAATGCTTCTGTGGAATCTGTCGATACTTCTGGAAACGGTGTGAAAGCAAACGTGAAAACGGCAACTGGAAATATCACTTTGGAAGCAGACATTCTACTTTCCGCAGTTGGAATCGCTGCAAACATCGAAGACCAAGGATTCGAGGAAGTTGGAATTCAAACTGACAAAGGAAGAGTTTTGGTGAACGAATGGTACGAAACTTCTGTTCCGGGATATTATGCGATTGGCGATATTTTGCCGACTCAAGCTTTGGCACACGTTGCTTCCGCAGAAGGAATTACCTGCGTTGAAAAAATCAAGGGACTTCATGTAGAGGCGATTGATTACGGAAATATTCCAGGTTGTACTTATTGTCATCCGGAAATTGCGTCCGTTGGTTTGACTGAAAAACAGGCAAAAGATAAAGGTTACGAAATCAAAGTTGGAAAATTTCCTTTCTCTGCAAGTGGAAAAGCAACTGCAAACGGCGATACCGACGGTTTCATCAAAGTAATTTTCGATGCAAAATACGGAGAATGGCTCGGTTGTCACATGGTTGGAGACGGCGTTACAGATATGATTGCTGAAGCCGTTGTTGCCAGAAAATTAGAAACGACAGGACACGAAGTGTTGAAATCTATTCACCCGCATCCAACGATTTCTGAAGCAGTGATGGAGGCGGTTGCAGCTGCTTATGGAGAAGTAATTCATATCTAAAATGATCCAAGAACTCAGTATAATCACTCCTTTGCTTTGGGGGGAAATATGAAATGGAAGACGCATATTTTTGCGTCTTTCTTGTTTAAATAGGGTTTTTTTACTGTTTTTTTTGAATGGATATTAACTAAATTTGGGAACTAAAAACCAATATCATGAAATTCTTTGATTTTCACAGCCATCCCGTTTTAAAACAACTTTTCAACGACAATCCGAATATTGATTCGCTAATTTATCGCAGTGATGTTGCGACTTTACCGGCTTTATGCAGCGATTTGCCAACGATTATTGAAAGTCAGACTCATCAATCGCAATTGGCAGATTTTCAAGATGAAGTTATTATTGGAGCCGCACTTTACAGCGTTGAGAGTTACGTCGCAAAAGCAGTTATTCCTTTAAGAAAATATCTGAAACAAAATTCACAATTCAAACTTTCTCAAAAGGTTTTGGAAGACGCCAAAGATAATTCGATGAAACCTTTCAAGGACTTTTTGATGGACAGAACCTTGAAAAAATATCTGCAAAGTCCTTCCTATAATGTTCTTACAAAAAGCAGTTTTAGTAAAGCGCTTCCGAAGAACAAAGTCAATGTTTTCTTCACGGTTGAAGGTTGTCATTCTTTGGTAGATCGTCCAAATTTTTGTGATGCTGCCAATAAGTACAGTCCAACTGAAATTCTCGGTAATCTCGACAAAGTTCAAGAAAAAGCAAAAATTATTGCCGTAAATCTCACTCACTTGCAGCAATCAAATCTATGCAATCACGCATTCGGAATGCAGATTGCAGATGGAAACGATTTTTTCCCTAATGGAAATGGTTTAACCAATGATGGAAGAAAGGTAGCCCAGGGACTTTTTGACAGAGCTGTGTGTGTTGATTTAAAGCACATGAGTTATAAGTCCCGAAAAGATTTGATGTCTGAAATTGACGCAAAAAAGTTCAAAAATGTACAACCGTTAATTTGCTCACACGCTGGATTTACAGGAACTTCCTTTAAAAATTGGGCGGGTTCCATTCAAATGGTGAAAAATGTGAAGGGTTCGGTTTATCTGGAAATTACCAAATCACTGCATTCAAAAAATTTAGGACGAAGACCTGGATTTCCTGCTTTTAATGCTTCCACTATTAATCTTTTCGACGAAGAAATTGCGTGGATCGTAAAAAATGATGGTGTCATTGGAATCTCACTTGACCGACGAATTCTCGGCTATATAGATTTGCATGATGAAAGACCAACCGGAATTAATTCAAACTCTGATGTGCTCGTGGACAAGGAGTTTTTTTCTGCCGAGGAATGGAATGCCTTAGGAATTAAGAAATCACAGATTGGAAATACAATTGATTCAGATGATATTCTCACATCATCCGAACTTTCGGAATGTACAGAAGCATCGATAACGGCAAGGAATGAATTTTTTTCAGACCATATTTTGAATCACCTCAAACATTATTTCCAAGTCTGCAAAGACCACGGAATTTCCATTGCAAAGGCGCAAAAACAAATTACGATCGGTTCAGACTTTGATGGATTGATTAATCCGTTTGCCAATATTTCGACAGTTCAAAAAATGAGTGATTTGAAAACTTATATTAGAATGAACCTGCTTTATTTCTTGAAGGATTTAAAGGATTCTAAAAAATGGTGTTCAGAACTCAATGTGGATGTTTTTGTGGAAGATTTATTCTACAATAATGGCTACAGATTCATTAAATCAAGATTTTGAATTCTACTTTTTATCGCAGTTTTCATCTTTTTTAATTGGCTAAATTTCTGTAATTTAACACCAAATATTTTTTATGAGAAGCAAATACCTATTTCCAGTTTTTCTTTTTTGTGGAGCGACATTATTCTCGCAAACAAAAAATGAAAACATTGTTCCGAACGAGAATCTAATTGTAGAAAACATTCCCGCAATTCCGAAAAGTTTAAATGAAAAAACCAAGAAGTATTCGGAAAGTCGAGGTGCAAGTTTAACCGCAGTTCATCCGAACGGAAAAGAGTTGATTATGGTTACAAGATTTGCTTCAACCAACCAATTGCACAAACTTTCTCAACCAATGGGAGCGAGAAAACAGTTGACCTTTTTCGATGAACCCGTGAATTTTGCGGATTATGAACCAACAAAAGGTGAATATCTAATTTATTCCAAAGACATTGGTGGAAATGAATTTGGACAGCTTTTTAAATTGGATTTAAAGACGATGAAGTCAACACTATTAACTGACGGAGGAAGATCTCAAAATGGAGGAATCACTTGGAAAAAAGACGGTTCCGGATTTTTTTTTTCATCCACGAAACGAAATGGCGGTGATCGGGATATTTATTTCATGAATCCCTCAAAACCTGAAGAAACCATATTGATTTTAGAAGTAAAAGGCGGCGGTTGGGGAATCAACGATATTTCTGATGATGGCAAAAAACTCATCATCGGGGAATATATTTCCGCAAATGAATCGCATCTTTATCTTTTAGATACACAAACAAAAAAGTTGGAACCAATCACCGACAGAACAGAAAAACAAATCGTACAAGGTCGAGCGAAATTTGCAAAAAATCCCGACGAAATTTTTTATATCACCGATCGCGATAACGAGTTTGCAAGATTGGCAACTTTCAATCTGAAAACCAAAAAAATCAACTATTTTACTTCCAATATTCCGTGGGAAGTTTCTAATTATGCTTTAACTAAAGATAGAACCAAACTCGCTTTTCAAACCAATGAAGGCGGACTTCATAAACTGTATTTAATGGATACTGCCAATAAAAAGTATTCAGAAGTTCAAGGATTACCGGTCGGTTTGATTGGCGGAATCGATTTTTCAAATGAAGGAAAATCGCTATTCTTTTCACAATCAACTTATGAATCTTCCGCCGATATTTATAGACTAGATTTGGCTTCAAATAGAGTGGAAAGATGGACGGAAAGCGAACAGGGAGAAATGCAGAAATCCGATATGTCACAACCAAAATTGATTGAGTGGAAGAGTTTCGACGGAATGAAAATTACAGGATTCTATTATCCAGCTTCTTCAAAATTCACAGGAAAAAGACCTGTTTTAATCAACATTCACGGCGGTCCGGAAGGTCAGTCGATGGCATCTTCTCTCGGTTCCGGAAATTATTATACGAATGAAATGGGAGTTTCCGTTATTTTTCCCAATGTGCGTGGATCTTCCGGTTTCGGAAAAACTTTTATCGCAAGTGACAATGGTTTTTTACGAATGAATTCGGTGAAAGATATCGGTGCTTTATTGGATTGGATTGCCAAACAACCTGAACTCGACAAAGACCGAATCATGATTATGGGTGGAAGTTACGGCGGTTTCATGACTTTGGCGACTGCTTATGAATATGCTGATAAAATCAGATGTTCTGTTGATATTGTAGGAATTTCTGACTTCAACACGTTCCTTAAAAATACAGAGGAATACAGAAGAGATTTAAGAAGGGTAGAATATGGCGATGAACGTGACCCAAAAATGAGTGAATTTTTCACCAAAATTGCACCTTTGAATAATACGGACAAAATCAAAAAGCCTATGTTCATCATTCAGGGAACCAACGATCCAAGAGTTCCGGTAACGGAAGCGACCCAAATGCGCGATAAACTCAAATCACAAGGAAATACAGTTTGGTATTTGGAAGCGAAAAATGAAGGTCACGGTTTCCGCAAAAAAGAGAATATAGATTTTCAAAGATTGGCGGTGATCAAATTTATGCAGGAATATTTGTTAAAATAGAAAGACAGACATTGCATTTAACCAAAAACCATCTTTAATTAAGAGGATGGTTTCTTATTTTTGAGGAATGGAAAAATACCAACTCGGCATCGTGCTTTCAGGCGGCGGAACAAAAGGAATCGCTCACGCAGGAGTTTTGAAATTTTTGGAGGAGCAAGATATTCATCCCGAAGTTCTCGCCTGTTGTAGTGCAGGTTCCATTGTCGGAACACTTTATGCCGTGGGAAAATCTCCACAGGAAATTTTAGATTTTTTCAAATCGGTTTATTTTTTTAACTGGCGACATTTTGCATTTAATAAGCCGGGATTGGTTTCATCAAAGATTTTCAGAAATTATTTGACCCCGATTTTCGATGAAATGACGATTGGAGATTTGAAGAAAGAGGTGCGAATTGTCGCCACAGAACTGGTTTCCGGTACACAGAAGATTTTTGGAAAAGATTTCAACGTGATTGATGCGATCATTGCTTCATGCTCGATTCCGGGAGTTACGACGCCGTATATTGTGGGTGAAGAAATGTACAGCGATGGCGGAGTTTTGAACAATTTTCCGGCAGATGTCATTCAGAATGATTGCGAAAAGATGATTGGAGTTTTTGTTTCGCCGCCTCAAGATATCGAGATTACGGATTTGAATTCCATTAAAGCGGTCGTTTCTCGTTCTTATGATTTGCTTTCTTACCGCACGGAATTGCACAAATTCTCTTATTGCGATTGGTTTATCACCTCAAAAAAATTGGCACATTACGGAACTTTCGAAAGAAAGCCGGAAAGATTGCAGGAGATTTTCGAGATTGGTTATACTTCCGCGAAAGATTCTTTTGAGAGTTTTTCGGGTTAAAACAAATATTTCCAATAAACCAAAACTCCCACCACCACAGAAGCTAAAGCCATTAAAACCACCGCCGCAGCCGAAATATCTTTAATCACTTTAATCCTCAAATCAAATTCGGGTTGAATGATGTCACAAACTTTTTCAATCGCCGTATTGAGAATTTCTAAGGATAAAACCGCGAAACTAACGATTAAAATAATTGCCGCATCAACAGTATTTAGTTTTAAAAAGACAATTAAAAAGAGATTAATCAGCAACGCAAAAACTTCAATCTGAAAATTTCTTTCAGACTTCAACATCCAAATCACGCCTCTCAACGCATTTCCTACACTTTTATAAAACGGGAGTTTTCTCATGGAGTTACGAGTTATGGGTTAAAAGTTTCGTGATGCGGGTTTTGGGTTTCGAGATCATAGCTAAACTTTTGTCCTTATAGAAATAATTGGTTTAATGGGATAGGAAAAGAAATTTAATTTTTTCCTATAAAAAACTTCTTTTTTTAGACAATTAATCCGTCGAACCACTACGTTAGGTTTCACGATTTGTCCTTACCATCACTTGGTTCTTGGCTCTTTTTACATGGCTTTTCACCAATTTTTATCCACCATATAAATCATTTGTCCCATTGCAACCGCTCCCAATAGCAATTCGCGACGGTTCACTTTTTCAAACGTATCTTCTTCAGTGTGGTGAATATCGAAATATCTTTGGGAATCAGGAACGAGCTCTGCTAAAGGAACACCGAGTTTTTCCATCGGTTCAATATCGGTTCCCGCATATTGAAATTCAAAATTATGAATTCCATACGGAAGGAAGAGATTTCGCCAAGACTGAACTTGTTTTCTTTTTTCAGGAGTCATCACCAAAGCAATTCCACGCGGCGTAAAACCGCCACCGTCACTTTCAATGGCGAAAATATGTTTTTCTTTATTTTTTTCGATGTTTTCTGCGTATTTATTTCCGCCACGAACTCCGTTTTCTTCATTGGCAAAGCAAACAACGCGAATCGTGTGATTGTTTTTGATTCCTAATTTTTTGAAAGTTCGAAGGATTTCAATACTTTGAACAATTCCCGCTCCGTCATCATGCGCTCCTTCTCCAACATCCCAAGAATCCAAATGTCCACCGACGACGATGACGCTTTTATCTTTGTTCCCTGTAATTTCTCCAATGACAGAATGAGATAATTTTTCACCTTTCATCGTACAATTCGAATTTAATTTGGCATAAACTTTTTGAGATTTCAAGGTGTTTTCCAATTCATCTGCACTTTTCGGACCGATTGCAACGGCGGGAATTTTGTTGGTGTCGTCTTTGTCGTAACGCATCGCACCGGTGTGTGGAACGTCATCAAAAGCTGAAGAAAGTGAACGGATAATTACCGCTTTTGCGCCTTTTTTGCCTGCCCAACTTGCAGCGGAACGACGGTAAATTCCTGCATCTACATAAGCCTGTCCTGTAACAATGAATTTTTGGTTAAAAGCATAATTAAAGAAGACTATTTTTCCTTTCACCTGACTTTCAGGTAATTTGTCGAAATCTTCTTTATTTTTTACGAAGATGATTTCAGCTTCTACATCTTTTCCTTTAGTTCCCTCGGAATTTCCTAAAGACAACATTCTCAGAGATTTCCATGTTCCGTTTCCCGTTTTGATGTGAAGAGATTCTTTCCCTCTTTCCCAAACAGGAACCATGACTTCTTCTTTCCAAACTTTGTCGGCACCTGCTTCTTTTAATTTTTGAACTGCCCAATCTACGGACTTTTCATAGGCTTCAGAACCGCTCAATCGATGTCCGATATTTTTTGTTAAGTCTCGAAGATTTTCATAAGCAGTTCCATTTGCCAACATTTCGTCGGAAATATTTTTGAATTGAATTGAATCTGCTTTGGTTTGAGCAAATAAAAATCCGCCCAAAAAGAGCGGAAGTATTTTGATGAGAATTTGTTTCATTGCTTATGGAAAAAAGTATTCCATCAAAAATAAGAATTTTTTAATAATTACTCACTACTCATTACTCATAACTCATGAATTACTTCATATCATACATGACCAAAGCCGTCACCAGTTTTGGTTCGATATAAGTACATTTCGGCGGCATTTTGATATTTTTATCAGAGACTTTTAGCAAGTCATTGAAACTCACAGGATAAATTCCGAAACCGACCTTATATTTTCCTGAATCTACTTTTTCTTTGATGTTTAAAATACCTTCAATTCCCGAATTTCCTTTGATGTAAGTGATTTTATCGGTGGTTTTTGGGTCATCAATTCCGAGGATATCTTTAATAATGAACTCTTCCAAAAGGAAATGGTCGAGGTCATTCAACTCGCTCATCTTTTTACGCAAATCGTGTTTTACGTGGAGTGAATAAAATTTTCCGCCCAAATACATGGAAATGTGAAACTTTTGTGAAGGATAATAAGGCGCTTCACCTTTATCATGAATCAAGAAATTCTCCTCGATTTTCTTTAAAAACTCTTCTTCGGAAAGTCCGTTCAGATCTTCCAAAAGTCTGTTGTAATCGTGAATTTTAATGGATTGATTGGAAACGATGAAACTATAGACGAAATTGTAATGTTCAAGTCCCGTATGTTTCTTATTTTTTTCCTGAAGATTTTTGGCATTCAAAGCTGTGGAACCAATTCTGTGATGACCATCCGCAATGTAAAAAGAATCTATTTGTTCTAAAACTTCCTTGAATTGCTGCATTTTCAATCGGTTGTCAATTCGCCAGACTTTGTGACGGGTTCCGCTGTCGTCTAGATAATTCAAAACAGGAACATTTTTTTCCTCGTGATTCATCAGCAATTCAACCTTTGGATTTGCCATGTAAGTCAGTAATACCGGTTCTGCCTGAATATTGACTTTTTCGAGATAATACGCGAGTTTTTCTTTTTTATGAGTTAAAGTCGATTCATGCTTTTTGATTTTTCCATTCCTGAAATCATCTACACTTACCAAACCTAAAAGTCCACGAAACACCGCTTTATTGGGCATAATCTGCTCATAAAGATAATAAGAAGAATTATCCTGCACGAGTTTGTTATCGGCTAAAAGTTCTTCAAAATTAGTCCTGATTTTCCTCAAATTTCGGTCGATATCTTTAGATTTACTCACCACATAAGGTTTGATCATCTGGATGTAAGATGAATCCTGTTGTGCTTTTTTATTGATTTCTTCCTGTGTGAAGTTATCTAAAGGATGTGTTGGAAAGGTGTCCACATAATCATCGCTTGGACGAATTCCGCGAAATGGTCTGAAAATAGGCATGTTTTTTCTATAGTTTATTTTTTATTTCAATGATTTGCGAAGCAAGTTCTTTGCCAATTTTTTCCTGTGCATCAACAGTATTTCCACCCAAATGTGGTGAAAGTGAAAGACTTGGATTCATCAAAATCGTCAGTTCAGGAGTGGGTTCGTTTTCAAAAACATCCAATGCAGCTCCTGCAACTTTTCCCGATTCAATAAAATCGAGTAGGGTCACTTCATTGATCACGCCACCTCTCGCTGTGTTTACGATGAAAACACCGTCTTTCATTTTTTCAAATTGAGGTGTGTCGATAATGTATTCGTTGGTTTTAGGCGTGTTGATGCTAATGAAATCGGTGTCTTTCAAAAATTCATCCATATTGTTGTTGGAGGAAATTTCGAAATTCACTTTTTGTCCGTCAAAGAAATCTAAAGTCAACGTTTTCGTGTTTGGTTTTCTTGTCAGAACTTTCACTATCATTCCTAAAGAAATCCCCATTTTCACGACTTCTTGCCCAATTCCGCCAAATCCGATAACTCCTAAAGTTTTGCCTTCTAATTCGTAGGCATTGGAATAGGATTTTTTCAGGGTTTTAAAGTTGGTTTCTCCTTCAAGCGGCATCATTCTGTTGGCTTCGTGAAGAAATCTTGCCAAAGAAAAGAAATGCGCGAAAACCATTTCCGCAACCGAACGCGAAGAAGCATTTGGAGTGTTAATCACGTAAATTCCTTTGTCAATCGCATATTCCACATCGATGTTGTCCATTCCAACGCCGCCTCTTCCGATAATTTTTAATGTGGGACAAGCGTCAATTAAATCCTGTCGAACTTTTGTTGCACTTCTCACTAAGAGGACGTCGATTTGGTTTTCATTGATGAAATTTGCCAAATGTTCCTGTGAAACTTTGGCTTCCACCAATTCGATTCCCGCTTCTTTCAGTACGTTTTCTCCCGCTTTAGAAATTCCGTCGTTTGCTAAAACTTTCATTTTTACTTAATTTGAGCTTTAAGGTTTAAAATTTGAAAATTTATTTGACAGAACGCATTACGTCCACTAAAACCTGCACACTCTCAATTGGTAAAGCGTTGTACAAACTCGCTCTATAGCCGCCCAAACTTCGGTGTCCGTTCAAACCGCTGATTCCTGCAGCTTTCCAAGCGTTGTCGAATTCCTCTTTTTTAGATTCGTCGGTTAATTTGAAAGATACATTCATCAAAGAACGGTCTTCTTTTACGCAGAAACATTCAAACAAAGGATTGCTGTCGATTTCGTCGTATAGAAGTTTTGCTTTTGCTTCATTTCTTTTTTCTGCTTCTGCAATCCCGCCATTATTTTCCAAATGTTGAAGCGTTAAAAGCGAAGCATAAACAGGAAAAACAGGAGGAGTGTTGAACATCGATTCTTTCGCAATATGAAGTGACCAATCCAAGTAAGAAGGAATATCGCGGCCAGTTTTACCTAAAATATCTTTCTTCACCACCACCAAAGTAACACCTGCAGGTCCCATATTTTTTTGTGCACCCGCATAAATCACGTCAAATTTTGAGAAATCAATAACTCTTGAAAAAATATCGGAACTCATGTCGCAAACCATCAATGTATCAACATCGGGGAAGTTTTTCATCTGTGTTCCGTAAATCGTATTATTTGATGTACAATGGAAATAATCGTATTCGCTTCCCACTTTGTAATCTTTAGGAATAAAGGAATAATTTTCAGCTTTAGATGAGCCCACAACATCCACAGTTCCTATCTTTTTTGCTTCTTTAATCGCTCCTGCAGCCCAAGTCCCTGTATCGAGATACGCTGCTTTTCCGTTTTCTGACTTCATCAAATTGAAAGGAACCATCAAAAATTGCAAACTTGCGCCACCTCCTAAATAAAGAACTTCGTAATCATCGCCGAGATTCATCAGTCGCTTTACAATCGCTCTTGCTTCGTCCATTACTGCGACAAAATCCTTACTTCTGTGCGAAATTTCAAGGAGGGAAAGTCCCATGCCATTGAAATCTAAAATTGCCTGTGCTGATTTTTCGAAAACTTCCTGCGGTAAAATGCACGGACCTGCGCTGAAATTATGTTTTTTGCTCATTTCTGATGTATTAAGATTTTTTGAATTTGGTGTAATTTAAAACTACAAAAGGCACAAAAGTTTTTCTTGGATTATTTAAAAGAGAAAAATAATTCAAGCAAATAATAGTAGAAAATATCGGATTTTCAATTTTGTGTTCTTTTATGAGTTGTGAAACTTTCATATTAATTTTGAAGATTCTTTTGTGTCTTTTATGGTTTATAAAAATTTTGTAATATTTTTTATAAAAAAAAACGCCCACGATTTTGTGAGCGGAAGTATTATTCTCCGTGAAGGAAGGCCTTTTTCTCCAGTAAGCTTTCTTCGGATTCTACATGGTCCTCGTCGGGAATACAGCAGTCAACCGGACAAACCGCTGCACATTGCGGTTCCTCATGGAAACCTTTACATTCTGTACATTTGTCGGTCACGATAAAGTAAATATCGTCGGAAACTGGTTCTTGTGGCGCATCTGCATCAATCGTCAGTCCAGATTTCATCACTACTTTTCCTTTCAACGCGGTACCGTCGGACGCTTTCCAATCTACTGCTCCCTCATAAATTGCGTTGTTTGGACATTCAGGTTCGCAAGCACCGCAGTTGATACATTCATCTGTTATTCTAATAGCCATTGCTAATATTTTATTTATAAATTTGCACAAAATTACGAAAAATCCGCTAATTTCCCACATAATGAATATAGAAAAACAGATTTCAGGACTTTGCAAAGTCGGCGATTATATCAAAGAATTTTTAGAAAAGAAACCCGAAAATTATAATGAAAATGATGAAGAATTTTCTGCTTTGTTGAGGAAATCGGAAATTGAAAATTCATGGTTCACCATCGAAAATCAAAAATTCTCCTTAAAACAATGGTCGGATTTATTAACTGAACAAAACATTAAAAATTGGCTCTCAAATTATCAAATTGCTAAAATTTCTAAAAAAGTCGGTTTGATTTTAGCGGGAAACATCCCAATGGTGGGATTTCACGATGTGATGTCTGTAGTTTTAAGCGGAAATATTCCCGTGATTAAACTGTCATCAAAAGATAAATTGATGATTCCTTTTCTTTTGAAAAAATGGAATGAATTTTCCGGTGGAAATGTAGAATATGAACTGGTGGAAAAATTAGAAAATTTCGATGCGGTGATTGCGACAGGAAGCAATAATACAGCACGTTATCTCGAATATTATTTCAAAGATCATTTAAGCATAATCCGAAAAAACAGAACTTCAATTGCGGTTTTGAACGGTGATGAAACCGATGAACAGCTGCAACTTTTGGCAGATGATATTTTCAGATATTTCGGATTGGGTTGTAGAAATGTAACCCGAATTTTTATTCCTGAAGATTTTAAAATCGACAGACTTTTTGAGAATTTTTTGAATTTTAAAGAAATTATCAATCACAACAAATACGCCAATAATTACGAATACAATCGTGCGATTTATTTGTTGAATCAAGAGCGGTTTTGGGATAATAATTTTGTGATGTTGAAAGAAGATGAAAGTCTATTTTCTCCACTTTCTGTGATTAATTTTTCAAGATATTCCAACATTGAAGAAGTGAAAAACTTTATCAAGAACAATGAGGAAAATATTCAGACGGTCGTTGCGAATCTCGAATTAAACATGCATTCCATCAATTTTGGTGAGGCACAAACTCCTTCGTTGGATACTTATGCAGACAACGTTGATACAATGAAATTTTTGGAAGTTATTTAGGTTTGCAATATGAAGACGACCATTCAAAACGAATTTCTAAAAGTCAAAATCAATCATAAAGGCGCTGAATTAGGCTCCATTGATAGAGAAGGGCAAAATCATATTTGGGAAATCAACCCAAATTTTTGGGATAAAACCTCACCAATTTTGTTTCCCATCGTGGGAGGATTAAAGAATAATTCTTTTGAATTTGATGGTAAAAAGTATGAACTTCCGAGACATGGTTTTGCAAGAGAAAAAGAATTTGAAGTAGTTTCCAAAACTGAAAATTCTGCCAAATTTTCTCTGAAATATAATGAGGGAACACTCCAAATTTATCCATTCAAATTTACTTTAAATATTGAATATAAGTTATCATTAAATCAATTGATTATAAAATATACCGTAATCAATACTTCAAGTGAAAAAATGTATTTTTCAATTGGTGCACATCCTGCATTTTCGATTGATGGAGATATCGAAAATTACAGTTTGGCATTTGACAATTCTACTGATTTGACTTCTTATAAATTACGCGATAACCTGTTTTCAGGGGAGACAAAAAAAATCCGTTTGAATGGTAAAATACTACCATTAAATTATTCTATTTTTGCTGAAGATGCGATCGTTCTAAAAAAACTCAGCAACATCTTCACTTACGTTATTAAAAAATGACATTCCGCAATTAAAGGTGAGTTTCCCCGACTTCCCCTATTTAGGAATTTGGACGAAGAAAGACGCTCCGTTCATCTGCATCGAACCTTGGTTGGGAATTGCTGATCACCATGATGTTTCCGGTAAAATTAAAGAAAAAGAGGGAATTCAAATCCTTGACGTGGATTCTGAAATGTCGGTGGAATGGAGTGTTGAAATATTTTAAAACCTACTTTTCTTCGGATTCAAAAACGTCGTAAAAACCATCACATTCTCCCCAAATTTCGATTCAATTCTTTCCGTGATATTTTTGAGTTCGATTTCAATAAAATCATCACGCTTCTCCTCATTGTCGAAAACCAAAAGCAGGTTGGTGTTTTTGCCTTCGTTAATCATGTCACTTTGTACTTCCGATAGAATATATTTCTCAACATCCATGAGGTTTTCAATCATTTGATGAAGGTCATTTCCCAGATAATTTTCCCATTCTTTGTTGATGCTTTCGGTGTTGTGAAATGTAAGGCTCAAAAAGCTCATTATTTTTAACTTTTTTTATGATTTTGTGGATAAATTTAAGGGCAAAAATCGGTAAATTTTTCGTATTTTAGCACGTTATTAAATTTAGAAATTCAGAAAAGTTCAGAATAGATTTTAAGATTCTGATTTTCAAATTATTAAAATAGATTATGCATAAAGAAGGAGAAAGGTTAATTCCTATCAACATTGTTGATGAAATGAAATCCTCTTATATCGATTATTCGATGTCGGTAATTGTATCAAGAGCGTTACCCGATGTAAGAGATGGCTTGAAGCCGGTTCACAGAAGAGTTTTATACGGGATGTACGGACTCGGCGTTTTTTCAAACAGAAAATATTTAAAATCCGCGAGAATTGTCGGCGACGTTCTCGGTAAATACCATCCACACGGCGATACGTCGGTTTACGATGCGATGGTGAGAATGGCGCAACCGTGGAGTTTGCGTTATCCGCAAGTTGACGGACAAGGTAACTTCGGTTCTATGGACGGTGACCCACCTGCAGCAATGCGTTACACGGAAGCGAGGCTGAAAAAGATTTCTGATGAAATTTTGGCGGATCTAGACAAAGACACTGTAGATTTTCAGAACAACTTTGATGATTCATTGACGGAGCCAACCGTTTTACCTACAAAAATCCCGAATCTTTTGGTGAACGGAACTTCCGGTATTGCAGTGGGAATGGCGACGAATATGGCACCTCACAACCTTTCTGAAAGTATCGATGCGATTGTTGCCTATATCGATAATAAGGACGTGACGATTGATGAGTTGATGAAACACATCATCGCCCCGGATTTTCCGACAGGTGGAATTATTTACGGTTATGACGGAGTTCGTGACGCTTTCCACACGGGAAGAGGAAGAATCGTTCTTCGTGCAAAAGTAAATTTTGAGGAAGTTGGAAACAGAAACGCTATCATCGTAACTGAAGTTCCTTACCAAGTGAACAAAGCCGAAATGATTGCAAGAACCGCAGAATTGGTAAAAGAGGAGAAAATTCCGGGCATCTTTGAAATCCGTGATGAATCCGACAGACAGGGAATGCGAATCGTTTACGAATTGAAAAACGACGCCATTCCGAATGTGGTTCTGAATATGCTTTATAAATATACGGCGCTTCAAACTTCTTTCAGCGTTAATAATATTGCGTTGGTAAAAGGCCGTCCTGAACAATTGAATTTAAAGGACATCATTCATCATTTCGTTGACCACCGACACGAAGTTATCGTAAGAAGAACCGAGTACGAACTGAAAAAAGCCAAAGAAAGAGCCCATATTCTTGAAGGCTTCATGAAAGTAATCGGAACTCAAGATGACTTGGATAAAGCGATTGCAATCATTCGTCACAGTGCAAATCCGCAGGAAGCGAAAGATGGTTTGATGAAGGAATTTGACCTTTCAGAAATTCAGGCTCAAGCGATTTTGGATTTAAGGCTCGCTCGTTTGACGGGAATGGAGTTGGATAAAATCCGTGCAGAGTACGAGGAAATCATGAACTTAATCAAAGATTTGGAAGATATCTTGACCAACGAACCAAGACGTTACGAAATCATCAAAACCGAACTTTTAGAAATGAAAGAAAAATACGGCGATGAAAGAAGAACGGAAATCGATTATTCAGGCGGAGAAATGTCAATCGAAGATTTAATTCCTGACGAAAAAGTGGTTCTTACCATTTCTCATGCAGGTTATATTAAAAGAACTTCGCTTTCAGAATACAAAGTTCAAAGTAGAGGTGGAGTTGGAAACCGTGCCGCAACCACAAGAGACGAGGATTTCCTTGAATACATCGTGGCTGCAACCAATCACCAATATATGTTGTTCTTTACCGAAAAAGGAAAATGTTTTTGGTTAAGGGTTTTCGAAATTCCAGAAGGTTCTAAAACGGCGAAAGGAAGAGCTGTTCAAAACTTGATTAATATTGAACCGGACGATAAAATTAAAGCCTACATCAGAACCAATGATTTGAAAGATTCCGAATATGTGAATCAAATGAACGTGGTGATGATTACCAAAAATGGAACGATTAAGAAAACTTCGCTGGAAGCTTATTCAAGACCTAGAACAAACGGGGTGAACGCCATTGAAATCCGTGACAACGACCAACTTTTAGGAGCAAGATTAACCAATGGAAATTCCGAGATTATGATTGCAACCAAAAACGGAAAATGTATCCGTTTCCCTGAAGAAAAAGCGAGAGCGGTTGGAAGAGGTTCTATCGGAGTTCGTGGAATTACTCTTGAAAAAGACGATGAAGTAATTGGAATGATTGTTGTGAACGATGTGGAGAATGAAACTGTTTTGGTGGTTTCAGAAAAAGGTTATGGAAAGAGAACTGCAGTTGAAGATTACCGTATCACAAACCGTGGTGGAAAAGGGGTAATCACTTTAAACATTACTGAAAAAACAGGAAATCTAATCGCTATTCAAACCGTAACTGATGATGACGGTTTAATGATTATCAACAAATCGGGTGTTGCAATCAGAATGGGAATGGATGAAATGCGAGTAATGGGTAGAAATACTCAAGGAGTTCGCGTGATCAACCTTAAAAATAATGACGAAATCGCCGCGATTGCAAAAGTGGAAATGGATAAAGATGTTGAGGAAGAAACAGAGGGAGAATCTACAGAAACACTTCCGGGAGCAGTAGATTCCGTAATGCCTGAATTTAAAGATGTTCCTCAAACCGGAGATAACGCCATCAGCAATATGGGCGATGAAGAATATTTGAAAAAAATCGAGCAAGAAGAAGCGAAAGCCAATGAAAAACTCGAAAAAGAAAAGGAAAAAGAAGAATCCGACGACGATTCTGAAGAATAATTTTTAAAACCAATTTTTATACTTGATATGAAAAAAGTATTTTTAAGCATTGCGATGGTTTCCATGACTTTCGCTTTCGCACAAAAAAAAGAAATCGCAAATGCTGTGAAAGCGATTGACGCAGGAGATACTGCAACGGCAAACGCACAGATTTCCGCAGCGGAATCTGCAATGGGAGGGAAGACTTATCTTCTTGAACCATCAGTTTTGGAACAATTCTATTATGCAAAAGGCTTATCATTATTAAAATCAGGTAAAACTGCAGAAGGAGCTGCCTATTTAGCCAAGATGAACGACCTTGGAAAGATGAAAATTTTCACAGGAAAAGATGCTTCGAAAAACAAAGTTTATTACGTTGGAAAAGCTGAAGCAGATGCATCTGGAATCCAAGGATTAAAAGAGGAATCTTATTCACCAACTCTTGTAAGTAAATTAGGAAGCACAATCAATCCGGTGATTGAATCTGCAAATAAGGCTGCAATTGATGCTTACAACGCTAAAAATTATCAAACCGCCGCTCAAAAATTTGGAGAGGTTTATAATTTGTTGAAAGCTGCAGGGCAAGAGAACAAGCAATATCTTTATTATTCAGGATTAAATTATGCTCTTGCCGATAAAAAGTCAGAAGCAATTGATGTTTACAACCAACTTATCAATTCAGGTTACACCGGAGTTGAAACTACGTACACCGCAAAAAACAAAAAAAGCGGGACCGTAGAAAGTCTTGATAAAACCTCTTGGGATCTTTACAAAAAAATGGGTGCGACCGCTGATTACACCGATTTTAAAACCGAGACTTCAAAAAGTATCGAGCAAGAACTTTATGAAACTAATTCAGCATTAATGCTTGATGCAGGTCAAAGTACTGAGGCTTTGACTTTAATTGAAAAAGGGTTGAAAAAATTCCCAAACAGTTCAAAACTTTCTGAACTTCAGGGTACAGCCTTTTATAAGTCAGGAAAAACCAACGAATTCGTTGCAAATTTAAAAGAACAGATCGCAAAACATCCAAATGATGCAAACAACTGGTATAATTTAGGGGTTTTGCAAAGTAAGGATCCTGCAACAGTTAATGATGCGATAGCTTCTTATAAAAAGGCGATGGAACTAAAACCGGATTTTACGATTGCTTATCAAAATCTTGCTTATTTAACGATGGGAGACGACGGTAAAGCAATCGACGATTACAATGCCGCTAAAAAAGCTGGCAAAGCTGATCAGGCAAATAAAATCATCGAGGCGAGAAGAGCCAGATTAGGTGCAGCATTACCGTATGCAGAAAAATGGTACCAAAATGACCAAAATAATGTTGAAGCCGTTTCATTATTGAAAGGTTTGTATTTATCCGCCAAGAATGAAGCTAAATTTCAGGAATTCAAATCAAAAGAAGCTGCAATGAAGGCCTCAGGAAAGTAATTTTTGCAATAAAACCAATATCAAAATATGCTGAAGATGATTCAGCATATTTTTTTTTAAAAGATTTCAATATTTAAGAAAAGTTTAATTGCTTTTTTAGTCTGAAATCTCTCATTTTCTTCGTAAATTCACAGCAAATTTAATATAATGACCACAGCAGAAAAAATAGCGGCGCTTCGCCAAAAAATGTCTCAGAATAATATCGATGCTTTTATTGTTTATTCGGCAGATCCGCATATGAGCGAATATTTGCCGCAAGAATGGCAGGAAAGATCTTGGATTTCTGGATTTACGGGTTCTGCAGGATTCGTAGTTATTACAAGAGAAAAAGCGGCACTTTGGACAGATGGACGATATTTTGTACAGGCAGCCATTGAACTTGAAAACTCCGGGATCGATTTGATGAAGGAAGGTGAAGAAGGAACACCAAACTATATCGATTGGATTATTTCGCAAACTCCTGAAAATGGGACAGTTGCGGTGAATGCTGTTGCAACTTCAAATGCAAATTGGGAAACATTGGTACAAAAACTTGGTACAAAAAAAATCAAACTGGTAGATTTACCTTTACTAAAAGATATTTGGAGCGAAAGAAGTCCTGGAGCGAAAAAAAATCCAGTTTTTGTTCATCCCATCGAAAGAGCTGGAAAATCTGTTTCGCAAAAACTTTCAGACATTCGCCAAAAAATGGAGAAACACGGTGCGTCGTATCACATAATTTCAAGTCTTGACGACGTTGCATGGACGTTGAATTTAAGAGGAAGTGATGTGCAGGCAAATCCCGTTTTTTTGAGCTATATTATCTTGAGTAAAAATGAGGCGAAACTATTTGTAGATTTAGAAAAACTCGACACAGAAGCAAGAAAACAAATGGATGATTCCAATGTGAAAATGCTTCCTTACGAAGATTTTTATTCTGAGTTAAAAACCATCAATGGAGAAACAGTACTGGTTTCGCCAAACAGCAATCAATCCATCTTTGAGTCGTTAAAAGGAGCAAATACCTTTATTAAAGCTCCAGTTCCTGGAAATTTGATGAAAGCGATTAAAAATGAGACCGAACTTGAAGGCTTTAGAACCGTAATGCAGAGAGACGGTGTTGCAATGGTAAAGTTTCTTTATTGGTTGACTCATCAAGCTGGAAAGGAGCCGATGACGGAATATTCCATCGGAAAAAAATTAAGAGGTTTCCGTGAAGAGGGCAAAAATTTCGTTGGTGAAAGTTTCGGAAGTATCATAGGCTATCTTGATAATGGTGCAATTATGCATTACTCTGCAAAAAGTGAAGGCAGCAAAGAAGTTACCAATGAGGCTGCAATTCTGGTAGATTCCGGTGGGCAATATTTGGAGGGAACCACCGATATTACCAGAACCGTTGCTTTAGGAAATGTTTCCGATGAATTCAAAGAGAACTCGACTTTAGCATTAAAAGGTTTGATCCAACTTTCGATGGTGAAATTCCCGAAAGGTACGCGTGGAGTTCAACTCGACGCTTTTGCTAGAATGGCACTTTGGAAGGAAGGAAAAGACTACAATCACGGAACTGGACACGGTGTTGGAAGTTTCATGAACGTTCATGAAGGTCCACAAAATATTAGAAAAGACATGAATTTCCAGGATTTGATTCCAGGAATGGTGCTTTCTAATGAACCCGGTTTCTACCTCGATTATCATTACGGAATTCGTCACGAAAACTTAATTGCCGTGAAAGAATGGAAGAAAACCGATTTCGGAAGTTTTTATGAATTTGAAACTTTGACGATTTGTCCATTCGACCGAAACGTAATCGACGTAAATCTTCTTACCGAACCGGAAAAACAATGGCTCAACAATTACCACCAATGGTGCGAGGAAAAACTTGCCGCAGATTTGGAAGGTGATGTAAAAGACTGGTTTTTGGAAGTGGTGAAACCGATTTAAACCTAAATAAAAAGGAATCCAAAACGGATTCCTTTTTTGTTGTCTATTACTTCCCAAGATAAGACTTCAAAATCTTGCTTCTCGTATTATGTTTCAATCTCTTGATTGCTTTCTCTTTAATTTGACGAACTCTTTCTCTCGTCAAATCAAATGTTTCACCAATTTCTTCCAAAGTCATCGGATGCTTTCCATTCAGTCCGAAATAAAGTCGAACCAAATCCGCTTCTCTCGGCGTCAAAGTCTGCAACGCTCTCTCAATCTCGATTTGCAGTGATTCAAGCATCAAATCTTTATCAGGACTTGGCGATTCACCAGAACGCAAAACGTCGTACAAGTTAGAATCTTCACCTTCCACAAGTGGTGCGTCCATCGATAAGTGACGGCCGGAATTTTTCATGGATTCCTTGATGTCGTCTTCGCTCATATCCAACACTTCCGCCAATTCTTCCGGAGAAGGTGGTCTTTCATTTTCCTGCTCCAAATGTGCGTAAGCTTTGTTGATTTTGTTGATGGAACCAATCTTATTCAATGGCAATCTCACAATTCTCGACTGTTCCGCCAAAGCCTGCAAAATCGACTGGCGAATCCACCAAACTGCATAAGAAATGAACTTAAAACCTCTCGTTTCGTCATATCTTTTAGCCGCCTTCATCAAACCGAGGTTCCCTTCGTTAATCAAATCGGGAAGTGAAAGTCCCTGATTTTGGTATTGTTTAGAAACAGAAACCACGAAACGCAAATTCGCCTTAATCAGTTTTTCCAGTGCAACTCTGTCTCCTGCGCGAATTTTCTGGGCGAGTTCCACTTCTTCATCTGCGGTAATCAGATCCACTTTTCCGATTTCCTGCAAATACTTGTCGAGCGATGCGGTTTCTCTGTTGGTTACCTGCTTTGTAATTTTTAATTGTCTCATAGAAAAAACAATCCACTTTAAGGACTGCATTTAATTATACGAAACGAATCAGTAAAAGGTTACAATACTTTAAAAATAAAATTAAATAGTTTTTTTGGGCGACAAATTCCGTCTACAGCTCCCAATCTTTATTGCGGCGGCGAAGCCGCCGCAATAAAGGATTTCCGCTTTCGCCGGGTCGCAGTTTCAATATATTTAGAAGCTTTGTTTTAAAGTGAAAAGCTTTTCCATTTTCCAACATAAAAAATTTGCGAAATCTGTAAAATCCCGAATTCTCCGGACAATTCCAAAAAAAAAATGTCAAAATTCATTAAGTCAGAAATCATAAACCTAATTTGAGAAGCCACGAAGTGGCGTAATCATAAGCAAAGGTTGAAGTCCTTTGTCTGGAGAACAAAACAACCAAACCGAGCCACGAAGTGGCGAAATCATCAGCAAAGGGTGAAGCCCTTTGTCTGAAAAATCATAAAACCAAACCGAGCCACGAAGTGGCGAAATCATCAGCAAAGGGTGAAGCCCTTTGTCTGGAAAACAAAACAACCAAACCGAGCCACGAAGTGGCGAAATCATTACAGACCATTAGTTTCTTTTAGTTCTCATCGCCTTCACCTTCTTCACCGAATCATCTTTTAACAAATTTTGATATGCTGTACTCTCCGCCGGAAAAAAAGCAATCTTTGATTCAGAATCCGAATGAACTCCAAAACCATAACGTTTCGCAATCGCAGACGAACGAAGACAAGCCTGTCCTTTTGAGAAAAATTCGGAACGGGCTTTTTCTCTTTCGCTTTCCGAAATATTGTTTTTCTGTACAAAACATTCAAACAAAACTTCGTCGGAAGTATATTTATAAGGATTTTCCAAAACCATTTCTATCTGAATATTCGCCAAAGTTTTGTTTCTTTTCACCGGCGGAATTTCGCTTTTAGAAACAGGGGAGTCTTCTGCAATTTCAATTAAGGTATCAATGTAGTTTGTAGTGTGGACTTTCATTTTATGAAAATTTTTAAGTGATGTATTACTTTAACCACATAGTCAAATAGTCAATTAATTTCTTCTTTAAAGGAAAAATAGAAAATACATTTTATACTATATTATCTTTTTTGAACATGACTTTCAGTAAAAATCTATGTGGCATTAAAACTATTTATGTATGAATTTAATCGCCTTAAATATAAATAAAAACTCATCCCGTTGCCTTCGGAATGAGTTTAAATAAATTAATTTCGGATCAATTATTTAATGATTAATTTATTAGAAGATTTTTTCCCCTCCGATTGGTAATTCAAAATATATACTCCAGATGTTGCTTTTACAGAAACTGTATTTTTCCCCTTGTTCACCAAACCGGAATAAACCACTTTACCAGATACATCAGAGACTATAATGTTTCCAGATTTTTCTGCATCAAATGTGAAGGTTCCGTTGCTTGGATTTGGGTAGATATTGTTTTTTGCAAGTTTGGTTTCATTTGCAGCCAAAGCAATTCCACATAAATAAGGTTTGAAAGTAACCAATCCCAAAGTAGAGGTATCAACTTGATGCGTGATCACCGCTTCAACCATCGCATCATCGGAAAGTTCGCCTTCTCTCCAACAGTTATTGGTTGCACTTACTGCATTTGGGGTGTTGTTATAAAGTGCGTAAAGTTGTCCACCATTTCCGTTATCCTTGAAAATGTTTTGACCTGCGCTTCCAAGAGCTCCGCCTCCAAGATCAGCTGTTGTGGTATTCACCAAAGTAATTCCCCACAAACTTCCTCTGATTTGGTTTTTTTCAACTTTGAAAGTTCCGTTTCCGTAAAGATTGATTCCACTTCCGCCGTTCGCAGGAACAGTTTCAACATTATTGTTGGTTAAAATGTTGTTTGAAATTGTTCCGGAGCAGTTATTTCCGGTAATGGTAATTCCGTAACGGTTGTCGGTAACGGTGTTTCCGTCAATCAGCACATTGTTGTAAACTCCCAATAGCGATGAAACGGAAATTCCACCTACCTTGTCATTGGCTCTATTTCCTATGATGGTATTGTTGAGAATTTTTGTTGTAGACCCTGTTCCACTTGGTCCCATATTGATTTGCGGACGGTTAGAATTCAGTTTGGTGTTCCCGTTAAGATAATTTCCTGTAAATTCAAGAGCAACCGATTGATTTGCTCCTGAAGCAACTGCAGCCAAATCATTTTGTATAAATTGAGAATTTTTCACCACCGGGTTTCCTGTTGAAAAGTTAATTGCAGCGGATGTATTTTGTCCGGATTTAAAATATCTTACAATGCAATTGTCCATCAAGAAATTCCCTGTCAAAGCTTGGATTCCACCACCATATTCCAAAGTTGTATTTTTGAAAGTGGCGGTAGAAGTAGATTCTAGACGAATTCCCTTAAAAACAACAGCAGGATCGGTTGCCGTAATTTTAAAATCGGTTGCGGTCGTGTTATAAGTTCCTGCAACAGTAAGAAGCAGTCCGCCATTGATTTTAAGAGTGGTATTTTCATCCATATTCAAAACATCTCCTGCAGAAATGGTTACATTTGCCGTCATCGAGTAATCTGTGCCGTTATTCACTACAACAGTTGGTGCAGCCGCAGAAAGCGACGCAAGATTATAAGTCACCCCTGTTCCTGGACTTACAAATTGTGAGAATATAAATGTTGAAATGGAAGAAAATAGTAATAAAGATATCTTTTTCATTGAATAAAATTTTTCCCAAAGTTAAAATATTATGGTAGAAATATAAATTTTGAAATGTTAAAAATTAGGCTGTAAATAATTATTTTTGATGAAAATTTTAGCAAAATGCAATTTTCGCCAATTATCATAGGAACCATGCGATGGGGAATTTGGGGAGCCAATCACTCCGAAAACGAAGTTCAGAAATTGATTGAGACTTCTTTGGAATCGGGATTTTCCACTTTTGACCATGCCGATATTTATGGAAATTATACGACCGAAAAATTATTCGGTGACGCTTTTTCTGAAATGGGTATCAATAGGGAAGAAGTGCAACTCATCTCCAAATGCGGAATTGAAATGCCCTGCGAAAACAGAAGTTTTGAAATTAAATCCTACAATTATTCCAAAGAACATATTTTAAGTTCAGTTGACCGAAGTTTAGAAAATCTGAAAACCGATTACTTGGATTTGCTTCTTCTTCACCGTCCGTCACCACTGATGAATCCTGAAGAAATTGCAGAAAGTTTCCATATTTTGCGCGAACAGAAAAAGGTTCGTCATTTCGGAGTTTCCAATTTTTCACCTTCACAGTTTGATTTAATTAATGACGCTTTTCCTTTAATTACCAATCAAATCGAAGTTTCCGTCAATCACACCGATTCTTTCTACGACGGAACTTTAGATCAAATGATGCTGAAAAAATTGCAGCCAATGGCTTGGTCCGTCATGGGAAATTATTTTTCTGAAAATTCGGAACAGAATTCAAGAATTAAAAAAGTGTTGGAAGAACTTTGTCCAAAATATGATGCAGAAGAAAATCAAATTTTGTTAGCATTTATCTTAAAACATCCCGCCAAAATCCTTCCTGTCATCGGAACTTCAAAAGCTGAAACCATCAAAAAATTTAAGGAAGTCTTAAACTTAAGTCTTGAAAGGGAAGATTGGTTCAAACTTCTGAAAGCGAGTCAGGGAAAGGAAGTGGATTGAGAGCTAAAGGTGAATTATAGTGCGATAAAAAACTTGAAACTTGAAATTTTAAACCTCAAACAAAAGTTTATTGTTGCATATCTGATTTATAGTTGTATCTTGCACCCGTTTTTATATCCGAATTCAATCATTGTTCATCCTTAGTTGAGTTTCATTTATAATTTCAACAGTATTAATTTTTAATTTTTTTTAAGATGAACATTTTTGTTTCAAACATCAACTATGCAACCAAAGAACAGTCGTTGCAAGATTTATTTTCAGAATTTGGTGAAGTATCTTCATCCAAAATTATCACAGACAGAGAAACAGGCAGAAGCCGTGGTTTCGGATTCGTAGAAATGGGCGATGATGAAGGCAAACAAGCCATCGAAGCACTTAACGGAAGAGAATTGGACGGAAAGGAACTGAACGTTTCTGAAGCTAAACCTAAAGAAGACAAACCAAGAAGAAGTTTCGACAACAACCGTGGCGGCGGTTACGGTGGTGGAAACAGAGGCGGTTACGATAGAAATCGTGGCGGATCAAACTGGTAAGATATTTTTTGAAAAAAAAGTGAAGCGGCAGATTTATTTGCCGCTTTTTTTGTTTCGTGACGCGAGTTACGAGGTTCGAGTCTCAATTAAATATGTAGATTTCTCGCTTCGCTCGAAATGACAGCGACATTAATAATACTTATTTGGGCATCTTTCGGCGCGGCGAAGCCGCGCCGAAAGATGCCTATTTTCCACTAAAGTGAAGCTCGTCATTTCGAGCGAAGCGAGAAATCTGTTTTTTTAATCTTTTGCAAGCTGAAAGCTGATTGCCGACAGCAAATTTTATTTTCTTCTAATCAACAAATATGCGTCATTATAATAAATCTGCTCTTTTTGAAAATTCTCCCGAATCAAATTACCGAAAACAATTTTTAAATGATAGTTCCCCAAATCATTTTCCACCGAAATTTCAGGAACGGAAATCTGTCCGGATTGGTTTTTATATTGCGCCATATATTGTTTTATAAAAGGCGTTACTTCCCATTTTTGCTGACCGTTTAAAGTGATAGTTAATAGTAATTGTCCGTTTTGTTGAAGTGTACTTATTAAAATATTATCGTTATTAAATTTCAAATCTCCTTCTTTGTAGTTTGCGAGTGACGCGACATATTCATAACCGCTTACAGAATGGAATTTGTTTTCCGTCACAATCTCAAATCGTTCACCTTGTGGAAATTTTTTGGTGGTTTCAACTTGGGTGAAACGTTTTCTCAACTCGCCCTGAATTCCCCAATAATCCTTCTTTTCAATTGATTTTGCCAATATTTTTTGGTCGTTTGTACTGAGTAAAGTGAATAGAAATTCCTTTTCGTTCCTCTTCGCAAGAAAATCAAACTTGTTGGAAACCTCGTCTGCAACGGTATCTGAAACTTTTTTATGAAAATCGATTTTACCATTTTCAAGCAATTTACTGTCAATCAAAACTTTTTTCAGTTCTGTTTTCTGGCTTCTTTTTGCCACTGAAAAAGTATTCAAATAAGGCATGATTAAAGAGAACAGCCCAAAAGCAAATAAACTGATGGGAACAAATTTAATCGTCGCTTTTCCTGAAAAAATAAAATACAAAACAACTGAAGTGAGCCAAATCGCAAGAATCAAAACGAAATATCTTGGTTCCGTGTAGCCATATTCTAAAATTCTTGTAAAAATCGCGGTAAATAATAAAACGATAAGCGGAATTAAAGTGTAATAGAAAATTTTAGAAAAAACCTTCACCCAAGATTTTGTGGAGTCCTGCTTTAAAGGATGAACCAGAAGCAGCGCTAGAATTCCCACCACCGAATACGCCAAAATCAAATAAGAAACCCAACCTCTCGGAAGTTCCCAATTAATCAAGATTTTTGCGGAATAGAAATAGAGGATGACCGCATAAATAATTAACAGCGGAATGAGAATATACTGGGTGAAAAATTTCAGAATAATCGGGTAGTTATCGTCTTTTTCAAGAAATTTCAATCCCTTTTCATTGAATAATAAAAAGATAAAGCAGCTTCCGAAAATAGCCAGAAAATAGAAGGTTTCCGCATAATATCGGTCATTGAAGTTGAAGTCGAAAAGTTTGTCAACCGCAAGAATTGCAAGCATCACGCCGCCTGTTAAAACGCCTGTAAAAACTCCCGTGAGAAAGGTGTTGATAAAAAGATTTTTATTGTATTGCCAAAAATTAAGTTCCCTTTTTTCGCCAAAAAATGCAATGAACGAAACCAAAAGATGCGACAAAATAAAAGTTGGAATAATCAAAAAAGCATACCTCTCCGTGAAATCAATCTTTTTTTCGGGAAGTAGAAAATAGAAAAAAATCAGAAAGAGAACGCCAAAAACTTCAAGCAAAATCGCTCTACCAATTCTTTGTGACAACATTTTCAAAGCAAACATCAACGAAATTCCTAAACAGCAAACCATTGTAAATTTCACGAAAACGAAATTGGTTTCCACCGAATCAAAATTTCTTTGCGCGAAGCAAATCAACGAAATTGCTCCAAGTAAGGCCATAAGCAAAACCATGGGATATTCTCTGAGCACGTCGTCAGTTTTCCCAAAAATTTCTTTGAATTTATTTAGCATGATTTATCTTAATATTTTAGAGTCATTGAACCAAAATTTTTTTTATTTTTTCTTCTTCTTTTTACCCTTCTTTTTCTTCTTTTTCTCTGAAGTAATTTCATCAATAAAATCGCTGATTGGATTTTCAACCTCCACATTTTCAACAAGCGGGAGAACGGTGGTTTTTATCTCAAAAAACTGATTAAGTTCCGATGCATTCAAAAGTTTTTCATCAATCAAAGTTTTCAACATCTCAGTTCCTGAATTGTCGAAATAATTTTCGAGGAAATTTCTCAACTGAAATTTTTTATAATCTTCAAAGGGAACTGCAACGCTGTATTTAAAAATCCTGCCTTCTTTTTCAGTGCTTAAAAATTCCTTTTCAACTAAAATTTTCATAAAGGTTGAAATGGTATTCTGATGTGGTTTTGGTTCGGGATAATGTTCAATAACATCTTTCATGTATGCATGTTCGATTTTCCATAAAATCTGCATCAAAAGTTCTTCGGAAGGAGTGAGGTGGTTTATTTTCATAATTGATAATCTATAATTGATGATTGATAGAATTTCTGTTCCAAATTTCAAGTTTTTAGTGAAAAAATTCACCATTGACCGCAAAGCGAATTCACTATTCACATATCATTACTCATTTCTCATTGCTAATTACTCATAACAATGTTCGCATAAAGATAAATAAAAGAAACCACACCCGCGATTATTGCGCCCATAAAGACTTCTTTCACCGTATGCCTTTTTAAAATGATCCTTGTAATCCCAACCAAAACTGCAATTCCCAACCAAAAAATTCCCAAGACTGGACTTTTAGCAAAGAAGAGTGCCGCCACAAAAACGTTGAAAGCGGTGTGCATGGAACTTTTGATAAAATAGTTGCTCAATTGCATTACCAAAAGTAAAATCAAAAGAAAAATCATGACTAAATCGATGTTTCCGTTCTTGAAATAATCAAAAAAAAGATAAGCGATAATTGCCGCAGCAATAAAGAAATAAAGACTTTTTCTTTCATTCCTGTTGGACACATCCATGTTGGAATAGTTACCTTTCTTAACATTCCAAAAAATCCATCCTGAAATCGGAATAATCGTGATTAAAAGGATGGGCAAAAATATTTGGGTTGCTTCCTTCAAAGTATAATTCTGCACGCTAAACCAAACGTAGTAGATGAAGAGCGAAGTAAGTGGATTGAAGAAATTTGAAATAAACTTTGAAATTCCAATAATGATTGATGAATTGGTTTTGAACATTTAATTAATAATATGCTCAAAAATAAGTTTTTTAAATGATTTATATTGTAAAATTTATACTTGTATGCTATCAATAAAGACAAAGATTTTTCCTATTTTTGCATCATATTTCAATTAAACATGAAGGAATTTTCAAAAGAAGTTTACCTTAAATGGTACGAAGAAATGACGATGTGGAGAAGGTTTGAAGACAAATGCCGTTCTCTTTACCTAAAACAGAAAATCCGTGGATTTTTACATTTATATAACGGTCAGGAAGCAATTCCCGCAGGTTTTACGCATGCGATGGATTTAACAAAAGACAGTATGATTACCGCTTACCGCTGCCACATTCATCCAATGGCGATGGGTGTGGACCCGAAAAGAATTATGGCGGAACTTTGTGGTAAAGCTACGGGAACTTCAGGCGGAATGGGTGGTTCTATGCACATTTTCAGCAAGGAGAAAAGATTTTATGGCGGTCACGGAATCGTGGGCGGTCAAATTCCTTTGGGAGCAGGAATCGCTTTTGCCGATAAATATTTTGAAACGGGTGGCGTAAATATCTGTTTCTTCGGTGATGGTGCGGCTCGTCAAGGTTCACTTCACGAAACGTTCAACATGGCGATGAATTGGAAACTTCCCGTTGTTTTCGTGGTTGAAAATAATCAGTACGCGATGGGAACTTCGGTGAAAAGAACTGCAAATCATGAAGATATCTACAAATTAGGTTTGGGTTATGAAATGCCTTGTTTGCCTGTAGATGCGATGGATCCTGAAAAAGTGGCGGAAGCTGCTTTCGAAGCGATTGAAAGAGCTAGACGTGGAGACGGGCCAACTTTTATTGAGGCAAGAACTTACCGTTACAGAGGTCACTCGATGTCCGATGCAGAACCTTACAGAAGTAAAGAAGAAGTAGCAGAACATAAAAAGGACGACCCCATCGAAATCGTGAAACACAGAATTCTCGAAAACAAATGGGCGACAGAAGACGAACTCAATGCCATTGATGAAAAATCAAGAGAATTCGTTGAAGAATGTGTGGAATTTATGGAGCAATCACCGTATCCTGATGCAGAGAAAATCTACGAATACGTGTACGCACAGGAAGATTATCCGTTTTTAAATAAATTAGAAAACAATTAATATTAATTTGAAATTTGATGTTTGAGATTTGAATTCATTCCATCTCAAATTTCGAATTTTGAATTTCAAATACGAAGTGAATTATGGCAGAAGTGATTACAATGCCCCGTCTTTCCGACACAATGACGGATGGTAAAGTGGCGAAATGGCTCAAAAAAGTGGGCGACGCTGTAAAAGAAGGCGATATTTTAGCGGAAATCGAAACCGATAAAGCAGTACAGGATTTCGAATCTGAATATAACGGAACTCTTTTGTATATCGGGACAGAAGAGGGTGGTTCGTCCCCTGTAGATTCTGTTTTGGCAATTATCGGGAATGAGGGTGAAGATATTTCTGCTTTAAAAGGCGGAAAAGTTGATGAAGGTGTTTCTGAAAAAGTGGAAGAAAAGAAAATCGACGAAGAACATAAAACCGAAAGCGAATCAACCAGCATCGAAAAAGCTGAAAATGTTGAAATTCCAAAAGGTGTAGAAGTCATTACCATGCCGCGCTTATCGGATACGATGACCGAAGGAAAAGTAGCGAAATGGCACAAAAAAGTGGGAGATTCTGTAAAAGAAGGCGATATTCTCGCTGAAATTGAAACAGATAAAGCAGTTCAGGACTTTGAATCAGAAGTAAACGGAACTTTACTTTATTCAGGCGTTGAAGAAGGAGCTGCAAGTCCTGTTGACAGTGTTTTAGCCATTATTGGTCCTGAAGGAACTGATGTTTCTGCAATTGTTGCAGGAGGAGCTCCAAAGTCCGAAGTTAGAAGTCCGAAGTCCGAAGGAGTTGAAAAACCTGCAGAAAAAGTGCAAGTCACTGCCGAAAGCGGAGCGCCGAAAACAGAAGGACGTTTAGCAATTTCACCTTTAGCCAAAAAAATGGCGGAAGAGAAAGGGATCGACGTTCACGCTTTAAAAGGTTCTGGCGAAAATGGCAGAATAGTGAAGAAAGATGTGGAAGAGTTTACACCAGGTGCAACGAAAGTCGCAGCAGAACCAAAAACTGTCGTTGCGAACGAAGTGAAGCAACCTCAAGTTCAGCCGCAAATCAGTTTCGTTCAGGGTGAAGATTCCGAAACCCCAAATTCACAGGTTAGAAATATTATCGCAAAAAGACTTTCTGAAAGTAAATTTTCCGCACCGCATTATTATCTAATGGTGGAAATCAACATGGATAAAGCTATTGAGGCGAGAAACGAAATCAATTCTTTGCCTGACACGAAAGTTTCCTTCAACGACATGGTGATTAAAGCTACCGCAATGGCGTTGAGAAAACATCCGCAAGTGAACTCAAGTTGGGCAGGAGATAAAATCATCCACCACGGAAATATCAACGTGGGTGTTGCAGTCGCAATTCCTGATGGTTTGGTCGTTCCTGTGTTGAAAAACGCAGACCAAATGAACTACAACCAAATTTCTGCCGCGGTGAAAGATATGGCAGGAAGAGCAAAATCAAAAGGTTTGAAAGCCAACGAAATGGAAGGTTCTACTTTCTCCGTTTCCAATTTGGGAATGTTTGGAATTGAGACCTTTACTTCCATCATCAATCAGCCGAACTCATGTATTTTGTCGGTAGGTGCAATTATTGAAAAACCTGTGGTTAAAAACGGTCAAATCGTGGTGGGAAATACCATGAAACTATCTTTAGCATGCGACCACAGAGTTGTGGATGGTGCGACAGGAGCACAGTTTCTACAAACTTTAAGAACTTATTTGGAGCAACCTTTGACTTTGTTGCTGTAAAAGAATTGAAATAATAAAAAACCCTTTCAGCAATTGAAATGTTGAAAGGGTTTTTAGTTTTTAATCGAAAACGTATAAGATTTATCAGCCAAATTCATTATTTTTGAAACCATGATTAAAGCGAAAAATATTCACAAATCTTACGGCGATTTAGAGGTTTTAAAGGGTGTAGACATTCATATTCTGGAAGGCGAGGTGATTTCTATCGTTGGCGAATCCGGTGCAGGAAAATCTACATTACTGCAAATTCTCGGAACATTGGATTCCCCAACAAATCCTAAAAATTATGATACGCAGATTGCTTTGGCGGGAAAATCATTTATCGAGATGAATGACCGTCAACTTTCAAAATTCAGAAACGAGAATATAGGGTTTGTTTTTCAGTTTCACCAACTTTTGCCGGAGTTTACTGCTTTGGAAAACGTTTTGCTTCCCACCAAAATTTCAGGAAAAAATGAAAGGGAGTCTTTAGACAAAGCTTACTCACTTTTTGAGGATTTGAATATTGCGCACCGACTTCATCATAAACCCAACGAAATGTCAGGAGGTGAAGCGCAGCGAACGGCTGTAGCAAGAGCTTTAATCAATTCCCCGAAAATTATTTTTGCCGACGAGCCCACCGGAAATCTGGATTCGAAAAACGCGGATGATCTGCATCAGCTTTTTTTTGATTTAAGAGATAAATACAACCAAACTTTCGTCATTGTGACGCACAACACCCATCTTGCAGACACGACCGACCGAAAATTGGTGATGAAGGACGGACAGATTATTAATTAAGAGCCAAGTAAAATGATCCAATAACCAAGTTCAAACAACATCCAACTAAAACCAATGTCCATAAAATTCCTTGCTGAAGACGACCGACCGAGAGAAAAATTTTTGCTGAAAGGCAAGAATTCGCTTTCCGATGCGGAATTGTTGGCCATCATCATGGGAAGCGGAAATCGTGAAGAATCTGCGGTGGAATTGGGAAGAAAGATTTTGGGATCTGTTGGAAATAATTGGCATAACTTGTCTCTGCTCCAAATTTCAGATTTAATGAAGTTTAAAGGTGTGGGTGAAGCAAAAGCGATTTCCATAGCAACGGCGCTGGAAATCGGCAGAAGAAGAGCTGCACAGGAAGTTCCCGAAAAAATCCAAATCAGCAAAAGTGAAGATACTTTCAGAATTCTTCATCCTTATCTCGGCGATTTGCAGACCGAGGAATTTTGGGCGATTTTCTTAAATCAAAACAACCGCGTTTTAGCTAAAACAAAACTTACTTCGGGCGGAATTAACCAATCAGTGGTAGATGTTCGTATTTTATTTAAAACCGCTCTCGAAAATTTTGCCACCGGAATCATCGTAGCGCACAATCATCCGTCGGGAAATTTAAAACCGAGTCAGGATGATATTAGTATTACGAAAATAATTTCCGAAGCGGGAAAAGTATTAAATATCAAGCTTTTAGATCATATTATTATCACCCAAAATTCTTGGCTCAGCTTTGCAGAGGAAAATTTGTTATGATTAAAATCTTAAAAAACAATGAAATAGATTTTAAAAAATACAATGAATGTTTAGAAAAATCTGTTCAGAAAAACTTTTATGCAAAAAGGGAAATTTTGGATCACCTCTGCGAATCGTGGGAACTTTTAATCTGGAATGATTATCAATATATGATGCCTGTTCCAATCAAAAGAAAATTAGGGTTGAAGTTCGTAGTGATGCCGCTTTTTTGTCAACAATTAGGTATTTTTGGCGAAGATCAAAACGCAGAAATTGAGGTACAGTTTTTTAAATTTCTACAAAATAAGTACTGCGTTATTTCATATTCATTCAATTTTCAAAATTCATTTCCTACTCATTTAAAGAAGAAGAGAAACTATTTCATTGAACCTAAAGAATATAAAATTTTAAGAAAAGATTATTTCAAGGGAAGAAAATCAACGGTTAAAACCGCACAATACTTAAATTTTGCAGAAGTAAAATTGACGGAAAATATTCAGTTCATCCAAAATCATTTTAAAGGTTTAGATAAAAAAAATGATGTGCAGAAATTCTTTAATTATCTGCTTTTTTTGGATCGTAAAAATTTCTTAAAAATTTTCGGATCATTCAAAGATCAACAACTTACCAATTTGGCCATTTTGGTGGATAGCGAAAATCGATATTCGCTTTTGGGTTTAATTAACGATGATAAATTTAAACTTGATAATGGCGCATCCTTCCTAATTGACCGAATTCTGCAGGAAAACATTCATCAAAAATCTTTCGATTTTATGGGTGGAAGCATTCGTGGAATTGAGGTTTTCTTCAAAAGTTTCGGCGCGGAGCTTCAGGAATATCCCATCATCGAAAATTCCAAAAAAGATTTATTGAGGAACTTCTTTAAAAAGTAGCAAATTATCATTAAATTTGCATCCTCAAAAGAACCGAATGATAGATTCGCCTTATTTTCCTTACGCATTTGCGCTTGTCGTTGCGATTCCGTTTCTGATTTTCATCAGACAATTCGTTTATACCTACATCAAACTCAAAAATCAAGAGATTAAATTATTAACGATTAAAGGAAATTCGGAACAAAGAGTTCATGCCTACGAAAGACTGACTCTGTTCTTGGAAAGGTTGAAACCGTCAAACCTCGTCACCAAATTCGATCCTAATTTAGCCGTTCACGAGTACTTATTCCTCACCGAAAAAACCATTAATGAAGAGTTTGATTACAACGCTTCACAGCAACTTTACCTTACCAAATCTTCATGGAATAACGTGGTGAACTCCAAAAATAACACACTTCATCTTCTTCACAATACCTACGAAAACTTGAGTAAAGAAGCAACTTTGCAGGATTTCAAAACGGTTTTTTTGATGAATTATATGAACGGTGAAGATTATATCTCGCAAAGTATAGAGGATTTAAGAAAAGAAAACTTAATTGTAAATTAAAGTAAATAATGATACCAAATTTTAAAGCCCATCCATGGCACGGAATTACAGCAGGTCAAGATGCGCCAAATGTTGTAAATGTTTTCATAGAAATCGTTCCGAGCGATACCATAAAATATGAAGTAGATAAAGCAAGCGGTTACTTAAAAGTGGACCGACCGCAACAATTTTCAAATATTATTCCCGCACTTTATGGATTTATTCCAAGAACTTATTGTCATGATGAAGTGATGAGATTAGCGGTCGAAAGTGGTGCAGATGACGTTAAAATGGGTGATCTTGATCCACTTGATATTTGTGTTTTGAGTTCTCACAATATCCATGCAGGTGGAATGTTGATGGAGGCGATTCCAATTGGTGGTTTCAAAATGATCGACAAAGGTGAAGCAGACGATAAAATTGTGGCAGTGATGAAAGGTGACCATGCTTTCGGACATTTCAGAGATATTTCTGAACTTCCACAAGCTGAAGTAAAGAGATTGATGCACTATTTTCTGACTTATAAGAATCTTCCGGACGAGCCTGCAAAATGTAGAATCCAGGAAGTTTACGGAGCGGAACACGCTAAAAAAGTAATCCTAGCCTCACAGCATGATTACGCCAATAAATTTGGTGGATAGAAATATCCACGAATTCAATGTGAAAAGACAGATGTAGTACATTTGTCTTTTTTTATTTTTTGATTAAAACCCATTGAGAATATAAAATAAATGTGTATTTTCGGATATTATTTCATTAACAAAAATTAACATTAAAAAGTAATCTATGGATTTATTTATTTTAGTACCAATTTTTGGTATTATTGCATTGATTTACACTTTTGTTCAGAGTTCTTGGGTAAACAAGCAACCCGCAGGAAACGAGCGAATGCAGGAAATCAGCGGTCACATTGCAGATGGTGCAATGGCGTTCTTGAAGGCAGAATACAAAATCATGCTGTATTTCGTTGCCATTGTTGCGATTTTATTAGGTTTAATGGGAGCTTCCAACGCCAATTCACATTGGACGATTGGGATTGCCTTTATTTTTGGAGCGATTCTTTCAGCTTTGGCTGGATTTATCGGGATGAAGATTGCCACAAAATCCAACGTAAGAACAGCTGAAGCCGCAAAAACTTCTTTATCAAAAGCGCTGAAAGTGTCGTTCACAGGAGGTTCCGTAATGGGAATGGGTGTTGCAGGATTAGCGGTTTTAGGTTTGGGAGCAGCTTATTTAATTATTAAACAAATTTTCGCTCCAGATGCAGCGGTTGATACGCATGAAATGGAAAGAACCATTGAGATTCTTACCGGATTTTCATTGGGAGCAGAATCCATCGCACTTTTCGCAAGAGTAGGTGGAGGAATTTATACAAAAGCAGCCGACGTTGGAGCTGACTTGGTTGGAAAAGTTGAAGCAGGAATTCCTGAAGACGACCCAAGAAACCCTGCAACAATCGCAGATAACGTGGGAGATAACGTAGGAGACGTTGCCGGAATGGGAGCGGATTTATTCGGTTCTTATGTGGCGACAGTTTTGGCGACCATGGTTTTAGGTAGAGAAACTTTCTCTCAAGATGCTTTCGGCGGTTATGCGCCAATTCTTTTACCAATGTTGATTGCAGGAACGGGAATTATCTTTTCGATCATCGGAACCTTCTTTGTAAAAATTAGTGATAATACTGAACATGATACCGCTCCAGTTCAAAATGCATTGAACTTTGGAAACTGGGGAAGTATTGTTTTAACAGCAATTTCTTCCTATTTCTTGGTTAACTATTTAATGCCGGAAACAATGACTTTACGAGGTCACGAATTCACCAAAATGGGAGTTTTCGGAGCGATTATGGTTGGTCTAGTCGTAGGAACTTTAATGAGTATCATTACTGAATACTACACTGCAATGGGCAAAAGGCCGGTGAAAAGTATTGTGAAACAATCTTCAACAGGTCACGCTACAAACATCATCGGTGGACTTTCTGTGGGAATGGAATCTACACTTTTACCTATCTTGGTTTTAGCGGGTGGAATTTATGGTTCTTACCTTTGTGCAGGACTTTACGGAGTTGCTATCGCTGCAGCCGGAATGATGGCGACAACAGCAATGCAATTGGCAATTGACGCATTTGGACCTATTGCAGATAATGCGGGAGGAATCGCAGAAATGAGCGAATTACCAAAAGAAGTTCGTGAAAAAACGGATATTTTAGATGCGGTTGGAAATACCACTGCAGCAACAGGAAAAGGTTTCGCAATCGCTTCGGCAGCTTTAACAGCTTTAGCTTTATTTGCAGCTTTCGTGGGAATTGCAGGTATCGATGGAATTGATATTTACAGAGCCGATGTGTTGGCAGGATTATTTGTGGGAGCGATGATTCCATTTATATTCTCTTCATTGGCGATTACTGCGGTAGGAAAAGCGGCAATGGCGATGGTGGAAGAAGTGCGTCGTCAGTTCCGTGAAATTCCTGGAATTTTGGAAGGAAAAGCAGTTCCTGAATACGAAAAATGTGTGGCGATTTCTACTGATGCATCAATTAAGAAAATGCTTTTACCGGGAGCAATTGCAATTGTTTCTCCGCTTTTGGTTGGATTTATTTTCGGACCTGAAGTTTTGGGAGGTTTCCTTGCAGGTGCAACGGTTTCAGGAGTTTTGATGGGAATGTTCCAAAACAATGCAGGTGGAGCATGGGACAACGCCAAAAAATCTTTCGAGAAAGGTGTTGACATTAATGGGAAAACTTTTTACAAAGGTTCAGAACCGCACAAAGCTTCCGTTACGGGCGATACTGTAGGTGATCCATTTAAAGATACGTCTGGACCTTCCATGAATATCTTGATAAAATTGATGTCGATTGTTTCTTTGGTAATTGCACCAACTTTGGCAGTTTTACATAAAGATAAAATTGATGCAAACCGTAAAGCAAAATTAGAGGCTCTTCAATTGGCAACTGCAGGAACAGCAGCTCACGCAACTTCTGCAGCAGCACAGGATTCTATGGAATACGATATTTCTGCACCAACCGGAAAGTTGAATGAAAGCGGAGATTTCGTTTACGATACAGGAACACTTAAAGCGATTAAACTACCGAACGGTGAAACTTTAAATATCGGTCAAAGCAGCCAGATTTCTTATTTGGCAGATGGCTTGTCGAAGAATGACCAAACTTTACTAGAAAAAGAAAAATGGTTCACCATCGAAAATCTTTATTTCGAAACAGGTAGCGAAAAATTGAAACCTGGAGCTGAAACTCAATTGGACAATATTGCAAGACTTTTGAACGCCTATCCGAACTTAAGAGTAAAATTAGGTGGTTACACGGATAACACCGGAAACGAAGGAAGCAACAAAACGTTGTCAAATCTTCGCGCGCAAAGTGCTAAATTATATTTGATGAATCTTGGAATTGCTGCGGATCGAGTAGAAGCAGAAGGTTACGGTTCACAATTCCCGGTTTGTCCAGCGAATGACACCGATGAATGTAAAGCACAAAACAGAAGAATCGATGTGAGGGTTTTGAGTTTGTAAGAATATATTTTTAAATATGAATCCCGGCTGTGAAGTCGGGATTTTTTATCAAAGAAAAATTAAAAATCTTAGGCTGCTTTCGTAACAATTTCGGCTTTATCCTTGTCTAGAATTGTATAGGCTTTGCAGAATTCATTTATGCTCTTATTTTAGTTCCCAATTACCCAGGAACTGGTCTAAAAAGTTGTATAACAATTACGTAATTCAAAAAATTTCTCATAGGAAAGCCATAAGTTTGGCTTTTTTCCGTAATCATCAATAATTTTAGAACTTCACCATCATCACCACTTCTTTTCCATCCCTCAAAACACTTACAGGAAGTTCTTCACCTGAATTCACTTTCGATAAACAATCCATATAAGAATACACTTCCTTCACTTCGCATTTGCCGATTTTGGTGAGAATGTCGCCCGATTTTATTCCTGCGTTTGCGGCGGGACGATTTTCCGAAACTCCATCGATGTGAAGTCCGTCTTTTGTGTCGGCATAACTCGGCATAATTCCTAATGTTACTTTGTATTTTGGAACGGCTTTGCTTTGAGCCATTTTGGTTTTGGTGAAATCCAAATGTTCCATTTCGGATAAACCATTCGTTAGATTGAAAACGTAATTGGTAATCTTCTTCAAACCGTCGAAATTGATGAGTTCTGTATCATCACTCGGTTTGTGGTAATCACTGTGTGTCCCGGTGAACAGAAAAAGTACCGGAATATCTTTCAAATAAAAACTCGTATGATCGCTTGGTCCAACACCAGAACTGTCGATGGCGAGATTGAATCCTGCAGGTTTGTATCGTTTCACCATTTCACCAAAAGATGGGGAAGTTCCAACACCACCGATGGTTAAATCTTTGTCTTTATTCAGTCTTCCAATCATGTCGAGATTAATCATTGCGGAAACGTTCGGATTTGCAGGAAGATTTTCAGCCATGAATTTTGAACCCATCAAACCGTCTTCTTCACCCGCAAAAAGCGCAAAAGCATAATTCAATTTTTCTTTGGTTTTATTTTGGGAAAGAATTCTCGCTAATTCCAAAACGGCGGAAACTCCGGAAGCGTTATCATCGGCTCCGTTGTGGATTTGACCTTCGGAATTCATTAAGGTAGAGTTGTGGTGCTCGTTCAAACCAAGATGATCGTAATGTGCACCGATGACGATGGTTTTTGCGGCTTTATTATCAAGAAAACCAATCACATTTGTTCCGTTTATTTTTACGGAAGAACTTTCTTCGTGTGGATTGAGTTTGACAGAATACTCAAAGTGCTGATTGTAGCTTTTCCCGACAAAAGGTTTCAATTTCAGCTTTCCGAATTCATTGGAGATAAATTTCACGGCTTTTTTTGCGCCCTCACTTCCTGTCAATCGTCCTTTTAATTCATCTGAAGCGAGATAATTTACCGTTTTCTTCAAATTATTTTCAGAGACATTCTCGATGGGATCACTTTCAACCCAATCTGCGATGAAGACATTCGTTTCATGCGGTTTGTCTCCATTTCTGTTGCTTGCAAAAACCAATTTTTTTCCATCTTTTGAAAACATTGGAAACGCATTGAATTCACTTTCATAAGTAATTTGCTGTAAATTTTTCCCATCAATATCGATGGAATAAATCTGGAAATCATAACCCCTTGTAGAATGATGGTTGGAAGAAAACAAAATCTTTTTATCTGATGGATGAAAATAAGGTGACCAGTTGGCTTTTCCTAAATGGGTAATTTGCTTCAAATCTGTTCCGTCAATATTCATCGTGTAGATTTCCATATTGGTTGGAGCGACGAGATTTTGGGCTAAAAGTTCTCTATATTCTTTCACATCCTTTTCAGAAGTCGGTCTTGAAGAACGGAACACCAATTTTTTGGAATCATGCGAGAAGAAAGCTCCACCATCATAACCCAATCCGAAAGTGAGCTGTTTCAAATTTTTTCCGTCAATGTCCATTCTCCATAATTCCAAATCGCCGCTTCTTGTGGAAGTGAAAACGATATATTTTCCATTGGGAGAAACTACAGCTTCCGCGTCATAACCAGGAGAATCGGTGAGTTTTTTTACGATTTTTCCATTTAAATCCGCCACATAAATATCGAATTCGGCATAGATCGGCCACAAATATTTTCCGTCACTTCTCGGTGCAGGTTTTGGCGGACATTTTTTATTGGCTTCGTGGGTGGAAGCGTAGAGAATATGTTTTCCATCGGGCATGAAAAAGGAACAGGTCGTTCTACCGTTTCCTGTGGAAATTAACTTTAAATCTTTGCTTCCTGTAATTTTCTTGTTTAAATCTAAAAGATAAATCTGGTCGCAATGTGCGCCAATTGCAGAATTGGTTATTTGAAGTGTCAGATTTTTTCCGTTGGGAGAGAAATAAGCTTCTGCATTATCGCCACCGAAAGTGAGTTTTTGAATGTTCTTTAGATTATTTTCTTGAGCAAAAAGCAATGCGGATAAACCTAAAAAAGTAACTTTTAAAATATTATTAGAAAAATTCATGGTAAAATATTGATTACCATCAAATATACAAAAAATGCCAATGTAAATTTTGGCATTTCTGATTTAAAAAAAGGTTATGTTATGGACTTACGATGTGCGAGGAAACCAAACGAGTTTCTGTAAAGTTCTTTCCGTAGATTGCATGACAAACATCTTTAACTTTTCCCAATCCACTTTTGTAGGAGACCTCCTGCGTTTTTGGTAAGAGATTGGTTTGGGTAGAAAGTGGGGTAAATTTACCTTCGTAAGGAGATACGCTGTATTGTACATCATCAAGTAAAATATTCTTATCTGCAGCAAGCTTGTAGAAAAGGTGCCCCAAAAGTATACCTTCAATAACTTCACTAGAATAGTTATAGCTCATATCTTTTCCCGGATGGCGAACAGTTCCGCCAGTCTCTGTTACCTGTACATTATCAGTAGCTGGATATGAAACCAAATGACCTTTCGAATTTACACGGAGATAGTGGTAAATAACTGATCCATTTGTGTTTAAACCGGAGTAAAATATTTTCGTTCTTTCTTTAGCAAAAGTAAGTCCCTGAATCGTTACGTTTCCCACAATACTTACGGAATCAATTCGTCCAGTGTAAGTATACGGGCTTTGAGGATCGGTAAAATCTGGATTGGCGTAGGTTTTATAAACCCATTTGTTCCCGACGTTTAGATTAAAGAAATTGTCTTTTTGTTCAGAAGGTGGTGTGATTGAATCATCGGTTCTTTGACACGAAATAACGGAAAACAAAACACCCACCAATAAGAAATTGATTATTTTTTTCATAGCTTACTTTTTATATTGAACGAAAACTTTCCACAGGATATTGTGTGAATTTAATAAAAATTAACACGATATTTTAAAATATTCGAAAGAATATCTACAAATATTAAAACGGGTAGCCGAAGGCAATATTCAAAACAGGTTTCAGCGGTTGCCATTTCTGGATCACCCATCGTTCTCCTGTTGGTCGGTTCGGATCGTACACTTTGTAGGCAGCATCAATTCTCACGGTGATGTAGGCGACATTAATCCTTAAACCTAAACCACTTCCGACTCCCATCTGCGAAATAAATTTGCTGAATCTGAACTGGTCGCCAAAACCATTGTCTTTCAAACTCCAGATGTTTCCTGCATCCACGAAAAATGCACCTTCAAACATTTTGGTAAAAGGAACACGATATTCGATATTGGTAGTAAGTTTTACATTATCCATTACGTACGAACGCACTTTTTCATCCAGTTGCGAATCAGCGGGACCAAGTCCGCCAAAAACACGCCAAGCACGAATGTCATTGGAGCCACCGTTAAAATAGGAACGCACAAAAGGCATTTGCTTGGAGTTTCCGTAAGGGATTCCCAAACCAATGACTTGCCTCAATGCAATCGTTTGGTTTCCAAAGACATTAAAATATTTCCTGACGTCAAAATCAAATTTCACGAATTGTGAGTAAGGAATATCAAATATGGTTCGAGACTCACCGGAAATCACTCCGTCTTTATTTCTTTTTGCGTTGAATAAAGAAAAAACATTTCCAGCAAGCTCAACTTTGCCGTTGAAATAAAACGGATTCGGTCGGTCTTTTTTCCCGATTTCATTATACACGAAATTATAAATCATCGATGAAATCAATACGTCTTGGGTTTGTCGGTCTTTGTTGATCAATGACTGTACGAATGAATTAAATTTCGAAAGATTTTCACCTGAAAGAGAATTCCTAAAAGCTTCATCATTCATAATCATAGATGATGCGTCATCCGAACTTATTTGTCCCGACTTAACCTCGTCCAGAAGCGTAGGTGAATAAATGTCAAACATTTCATTCCTCACTCGCTCGTCTCCGGGAAAAAAATCGTAGTATTTGTCTTTGTTCTGCGTGAAACTTAACTGTGTATTGAACAGCGATAACCGATGTGAAACAACGTCGTTTACATTCGCAAAATAATTAAGTCCCGCATTGAAGCCGATTCTTCCCAAACCGATATTATCCTGAACCGAAGTTCCCAAGGTAATCGAAGTTGTTGGGGAATATCTTTTTGGTATCAATTTCCAAGTTTTGAAGGGAAGAAGAAGTCGCGGAAAATTAAGCGCTGCTTGTGCTGAGATTTCGTAAGCTAAACTTCTTTTGTCGGTGTTTTTTGTACTCACCACCGAACCAAAAATTCCGGAAATGCTTGTCGTAAGGTTTTCTGCACCGCCAAAAACATTTCTCGTGGTTAAATCAACAGAGGGAGAAATACCCAGATTAAGAATTTGTGAATAATTGATGTCGGTTGCCAATTTCAAATCATATTTTGGCAGCGGAGCGAGATAGTAACTTATATCTAGAATACTGTCACTTCCTTTGCGAAGAATTTCTTTATAATTCAAAATGCTGAAATTGTTCATCGCGTTGATGTTCCTTTTGGTAAGGTCGAGATTTTTTTGGTTATAAACTTCGCCCTTTTTTAGGATAATCGGTCGCCAAAGTGACATTGTTTTGTACTGGTTATCAAGTTTATAAAAATTAATTCCTAAAACAGAATCCCTTTCGGTTTCCAATGTATCTGAAAGTTTTTCCATCAGATGAACTTTGATGTCGCCAATGGTGGTGATTTTATAGGGAGAATCAGCAGAATCTTTGTGAATGTCCATCGTCAGCGGAACCTGTTTTCTGCTTTGCAAAGTGTCCGCAGTAAAATAAATTTCTTCGTTGGAATTGTTGAATTTGTAATAACCTCGGGATTTCATCAAATCATTAATTCTTTTCACTTCTTTTTCGAGCACAGATTGATCCAGGATGTCCTTTCCTTTCACCAAACTTTTCGACAAATCTTCTTCATAAATCGATTTAATGGCGTGATCAGGAATATTGTAGTAATAATCGCTAATATAAGTTGGATCTTTGTGGGTGATCAAATAATTTACCTGCGCTTTTTTCGCAGCAGAATCTAAATCGTGGGTGAACTTTACATCAGTGTCCCAATAACCTTTATACACGAGAAATTTTCGGATAGAAGTAGCACTGATTTCAGTTTTCGCCTGGTCAAGAATTACGGGAGGTTGCCCAATATTCTGCATAAATCTTTCATAAAAAAGACTTTTTCCCAACCATTCCGGATGTCTGTATTTTAAGAAAAGGGAATCCCGAAGTCTCTGATTCCTCATTTCCGAAGGATAGGTCATGTATTCCGAAAGAATCGAGTCGTATTTTGGGTTGGTCGCATTATACATCCAAAGTCCCACCGGAAAAAAGAAGAGTTGCTTTTTGTTGGGTTTTTGGCTTACATGTTCCGGAACCTCATCGTCGTGAACTTTTCCGTCTTCATATTTAAAGGTGTTTTTGGTGAGCAAATATTCACCGTCGGGAACTTTTTTCGTCGTGCTGCACGCATAAAGAAAAAGAATCGTAATTGCGGGTAAGAAAAATAAATAATACTTTTGAAAATATTTTGATAAATGCTTACTGCTCATAAAATAAAGATTTTACAGTCTCTCGACAAAAAGAAGTTCAGACAAAAATACAATTTGTTTTTGGTTGAAGGCAACAAAACCATCAAAGAAATCCCCAATTCCCACTTTAAAATAAAGGAAATTTTCTCCGTAAATCCCGATGAAATTTCTACTGAAAATGTAGCCGCATCACAAATTACGCCAAACGAATTAAATAAAATCAGTTTTTTGCAACATCCGAAAGATTCGGTGGCGGTTTGTGAAGTTATTAACGAAAAATTTTTAGAAGATATTTCTATCCAATTGGTTTTGGACGGCATTCAGGATCCAGGAAATTTGGGAACCATGATTCGACTTGCGGATTGGTTTGGAATCGAGCAGATTATTTGCAGTGAAGATACCGTGGATTTTTATAATCCAAAAGTCATACAGGCTTCGATGGGTTCTTTTTTGAGGGTCAATATCGTTTACAAAAATTTAACAGAATATTTAAAGAATTCAACATCAGAAAACATAGGAACCGACATGGATGGAACGAATTTTTATGAACATGATTTTCCTGAAAAATTCAATCTTATTCTCGGAAATGAAGGCAACGGAATCCGCCCCGAAACTGAAAATTTACTCACCCAAAAAATCACCATTCCCCGTTTTGGAAAATCAACGGAAAGTTTGAATGTTTCAATGGCGGCTGGAATTATTTTGGGGCAGATTTTTTCAAAAAAATTTTAATAGATATTCTCTCGCAGATTTAGCAGATTATGCACATTTTTTATAGTTTCATTTTAGCATCTGCATAATCTGATAAATCTGCGATAATAAAAAAGAAAAACGGTCTTAAAACGGTTTTTATTTTTTATATCAACTGCTCCAAGCTAGAAGTGGTGCGGTTTCGTTGATAGTTTTCCAATTTTTTTCGGATAAATCGCAAAGCAATGGGTGCAAGATAAATCAATGCGACACCAATCAACTTTTTCTTCCAATTAGAGTTGTAGAAATTTTTCTTGGCATAATTTCCCACAAAAGTTACGGCACCGATTTTCAAGGCGTTTTCAATTAAATTGGTTCCTGCATCGCTTTTTGCAAAACCGTACACCGCGTTTTTGTTCAAAACATTGTCTTTTACGGAATTAGAAATCTCCTTTACAATTTCGCCGGTGTTGATGGCGACTTTTGTTTCTCCGTCGGGTAAAACTTTTTCCTTCAAATAACGGTCGGTAAAACCATTGGTGAACGCACTCAAGCTTTCTTTTGTGTTTTCAAAAGTGAGGAGTTCTTCCATTTCCGAAACCTCTTTTTTCAGAAGTTCCTTTTTTCGGCGAAGTTCTTCTAAGCTGTTGTATTTCGTTCCCATAATTTTAACCGTTTATAGCTTTAATAATTTTATTGGCGATTCCGTTTTTGATTGAGTTTCGCGCAAGAAGCACAATAATCAAAATCAGAAGGTAAAATCCCGCCATAATGAGCAATCCGTATGCATAATTCCCAAGATAAAAACCGATGAGAAGACCAAGACCTATATTAAGCAAAATAATAAAGAAAAGTGCAGCAACCGCAGCAATTGTAAGATAGGTAATAGTTCCTGCAGTGAGCGACGATTTCTCGGTTGCTTCCATTTTCAGGAGGTCCATTCTTTTGGATGCATATTCTTTTACAAGGTCGAGCATAATATTTTTTTTAAAGTTACAAAAAAAGGAACTTATTTCGCAAAGTTCCTTTTTATTTTAATGAATAAAACGGAATTTTATTATGATTTCAATCCGTCCAATTCTTTTTCTACGTCTTTTACAACTTCAGCAGTTTTCGCAACAGCTTGGTCTTTATACTTGTCGTAACCTTCTTTCACGGTAGAAGCTAACTTATCAGCAGTTTCTTTAACCTGAGAAGAAATGTTTTGGTACTGATCTTTTACTTTTCCGGAAACATCCTGATATTGCTCTTTTGCTTTTTCAGACACTTTTCCGTACTGATCAACTGCTTGATCTTTTAAATCAGTTGCTTTGTTTTTGATTTTTTTTCTAGTTTCTTTACCTTCTTCCGGAGCGTAAAGCATTCCTAAAACTACACCTGCTGCAGCACCTGCAAGTAAACCTGCCAAAACTCCTGCTGCGTTGTTACCTTTTTTAGACATTTTATTGAATTTTAATAGTTAATAATAAATAGTGTTGTAACCGAGATCCTTAAATCTCTTCCTAAAGTTACAATTTATATACCAATTAAAAAAGTGGACTCTTAAATTTATGTTAAAAGTCATGAATATGAGAAAGGATCAAATCAATCGTTTGTCTTTTATCTAGATTGGTGTTGTCGATAAGAATGGCATCATCGGCTTTTTTTAAAGGGGCTACTTCTCTTTCGCTGTCGGTTTTGTCTCGGTAAATGAGATTTTCTTTTACGGACTTTTCGTCAGTTTTTATGCCTAAAATGGTCAGTTCTTGAAAACGCCTTCTCGTGCGTTCGTCCACACTTGCGGTGAGGAAAAATTTGTAATCTGCGTTGGGTAAAACCACGGTTCCGATATCGCGTCCGTCTAAAATAACGCCGCCTTTTTCAGCAATCGAACGTTGCGTTTCCATCAGAAAATCGCGGACTTCTTTTTGACTTGCAATCAAACTTACATTGGAAGAAACTTCATTGGTTCTGATTTCCCTGGAAATATCTTTCCCGTTCAAAAAAAGAATGAGTTCATCATTGATGTTTCTAAATTCAAGTTTGATTTTATCTAAATTTTCAAATAATCCTTGAAGGTTGATTTTGCCGTCCTCATTTTGGCAGCAAGTGTTGGCGAAGTAAGTCACGCCTCTGTAAAGCGCACCGGTATCCATGTGAACCAAACCCAATTTTTGGGCGATAATTTTAGAAATGGAACTTTTCCCCGTAGACGAATAACCGTCGATGGCGATTACAGGTTTTCTCATAGGGCAAATTTCCTGATTTTTTTTGGAATTTGAAAATTCTAGAATTATTATGGAGATGGTAATTTTAATTTATATTTGAATTGCATTTATTTGATTGTTGGATGTAAACAATGACAAAAATACCGCAAAAAATACTTGTAGAATTTGAAAACAACTTCTTTGAATATGATGAAGAGCAAATAATCCGCTTTAGTAAAAATAATGGAAATATTTTTGCTGTAGTAAATGACATGTGTAAAGAGGTTTATGGTTTATATATTCTTGATGAAAACGACCCTACATTTATTTGTCACATTTTTTATATTACTAAAGTTAATCAAAATTTAAAAGGTTTTGGTCTTCAAATTTCACCAACGCAAGAGAGGAGAAATCAATTTGTTTCTATTTTTTCTGCATATATTGCGAAAAACTTCCAAGATGGAAGTAAAAGACAAGTTGAAACAGTTTTTAATACTTTTCAAAATATGCAAATATTAACTTTTGAACAAAATGGTTACGACATTATTCCTGAATTACCAAATAAGAAAGCATCAATTGCAATAAAGTATAATGGTAAAGGAATTGTTCATATTCCAAGAATAACAAATGAAATAATTACAAATAACAAATTTGAAAAAGAATTTTCCACAGTACAAATTCCAAAAATTGATGAGCATTTCGTTTATTTGATGCTGAATAGAAGAAATGGATATTTCAAGATTGGAAAATCAAAAAATTCTAGAACATTAAAAATTAGAGAAAAAACTTTACAATCAGAAGAACCGGATATGATTATTGTAGGTTTATGGATTGTAAATGAAAATTATGAAAAAATTCTACATATGGAATTTAAAGATAAGAGATTGCGAGGCGAATGGTTTAATTTAGATGAAACAGATTTAGACTTTTTACATAACAAAATGAAAAAGTTTGCGTGCATTTAAAATGAATTATCTAAAAACCCAAAATCACCTCCGATTTCCGCCCACTTCAATTAAATCAAGCGTAATTCCGAACATATTCAAATTGGAAGAATTGTGGTAGCGAACGTGCGCATAATCGAATTTAAAGGAAGAAATCTTAATTCCAAAACCGGCAGAAAGTCCCGCGAAACTTCTTTGGTCGAGAACAGCCAATTCATTTCCACGCTTGATATTATAGCCAAAACGCAGATTGAAAGCCTGTCCCGGAAAAATTTCAATACCTCCTGAAAGATGGTCGGTTAACTTTCTTGTCCAATGAATTTCTTGGCCATTATTATTATAGTCTTGCGAAATATTTAGTTTTTGCAAATCGTGCGCAGTGATGGTAAACGCTAAAGGAAACTCATCCAAAACCCTCGTATATCCCAAATCCACACGGAACGCTACATTTTCCCGAATTCCGTTATAAGATTTAAACTGATACCCAAAATTTCTGAAAACCAATGCAATCGTTTCATTGCTTTGCTTATTGTGATAGGTGACTCCCGCATTTCCAACCACTGCCATAGAAGTGTAATTGTCGATTTTTGAGGTGACGAAATTGGCACTTCCTGCGACCGTCCAGTCTTCTTCAAACTGATACGCGTAACTCAAACCAAGCGACGCATCCATCGCTCCAAATTCGCCGTTGATGGTCGCGCTTTCGTCGGTTCTTGGCATTTTTCCATAATCCATGTATTTAGCGTTGAAGCCGATCAAATGAGCTTCTCCCAAATCACGAACATAACTGATGGTGCCGTAATTGGAACCTGAAAGATAAGATGCATAATTCACAGAAATCATCCGGTCCTGCTCCAAATTCATCAAGCCGGGATTGGCTGCGGAAAAACTCACGTCATAATCTCTCACAGAAACTGCATCACCTCCTAAAGCAGCTTGTCTCGCAGAAACCGGAACATTTAGGAACTGATAAACATTCTCACCAACTTGCGAGAACAAAAGGGTAGAACAGAAGAGCGCTGAAGCAACGGATAATTTTTTCAAATCAGGAGTTATCTTGCAAAAATAATTTTTTTCGATATTTTCCGAAAATATTTCGCGGTAAATATAAATCTATTAACGAAATTATTTGCGTTTCCTTATATTTGCAAAGCAAAAATATTGTAATAAATTTAAAAATGAAATACAAAAGAATTCTCCTGAAATTGAGCGGCGAAGCTTTAATGGGAAACCGACAGTATGGAATCGACAACGACCGACTGAAAGAATATGCGGCAGAAATTAAAAAAGTAGTCGACAAAGGTTGTGAAGTAGCCATCGTTATCGGTGGCGGGAATATCTTCCGAGGTTTAGCCGGTGCTGCGAAAGGAATGGACAGAGTTCAAGGTGATTACATGGGAATGCTTGCAACGGTAATCAATGGAATGGCTTTACAAGGCGCGTTGGAAGATGCAGGAATTTTCACAAGGTTACAATCCGCCATTGAAATGGATAAAGTGGCAGAACCTTTCATTAAAAGAAAAGCAACAAGACATTTAGAGAAGGGTAGAGTGGTAATTTTCGGCGCAGGTACAGGAAATCCTTATTTCACAACGGATACCGCAGCAACCTTGAGAGCCATTGAAATCGGAGCCGACGTTATTTTAAAAGGAACAAGAGTCGATGGAATTTACGATTCTGATCCGGAAAAGAATGAAAACGCGGTGAAATATAATTCCTTAACTTTCGAGGATGTTTTCGAAAAAGGTCTGAAAGTGATGGATATGACTGCATTTACTTTAAGCCACGAAAACAAATTGCCAATTATCGTTTTCGATATGAATAAGGAAGGAAACCTTTTAAAAATTGTGGAAGGAGAAAACGTTGGAACTTTGGTAAATTTATGAGCAAAAGATAATCAGCAATAAGCAATTTTATTACTCATTACCCATTACTCATTACTTATTTTTAAAGAAACTTAATTATAATGGAAGAAATAGATTTAACAATCGACATGGTAAAGCAGGAAATGGAAGCTGCGATGAAACACCTTGATCACGCTTTTCAGAAAATCCGCGCAGGAAGAGCTTCTACAACGATGGTTCAAGACGTTATGGTAGAATATTACGGCGCACCAACTCCACTGAATCAGGTTGCAAACGTAATGATTCCTGATGCGATGACTATTTCGATTCAACCGTGGGATAAATCTGCGATTGGTCCGATTGAAAAGGCGATCATCAACTCTAATTTAGGATTTGCACCTTCAAACAACGGTGAGAATATTATTTTAAATGTACCGCCATTAACCGAGGAAAGACGTCGAGAACTTGCAAAACAGGCAAAAGCAGAAGCAGAAGCTACCAAAATCACGGTTAGAAACGCCCGTCACGACGGAATGAAGGAATTGAAAAAAATCGAAGGAGTTTCTGAAGATTTAATCAAAGGTGCAGAAGCCGATATTCAGGAGCTTACCGACAAATATGTGAAGCTTTGTGATGATCAGTTCAAGGTGAAAGAAGGGGAGATTATGAAAGTTTAATGGTGGGTGAGTTGGTGTGTTTGTGAGTGGGTGAGTGAACAAAGTCAGACCTTTCAAACAACAGCAAACCATTTCAAATAATAAAAAAGTCTCGAAATTTTCGGGACTTTTTGCTTTTCTAATCATTATTTTTTTCCGCGAAACTGAAAATGCTACCCAGCTTTATTTTGGAATAACCATATGATTTTATTTTGGAAGAATTTATCATTGCTTGTGCCAAAACATCCGTTGGTAAAGGTTTTTGGCTTTCGCAGATGCCTAATTTGTTGGCAAATTTGATGATTTTTCCGCCCAAAACTTCGCCGGTTCTATCAGAATCTTTTCGCTCCAACATTCCGGGTTGAAAAATAGTCATTTTTTTAAAATGAAGATTTTTCACTTCCTTTTCCAGTTCGCCTTTCATTCGGGAGTAGAAAATTTTCGAATTTGGATTTGCGCCATACGATGAAACTAAAATGTAATCTTCAACCTCGTTTTCTTTAGCGTTTTTGGCAAATTGATATTGATAATCGAAATCTACTTTTCGTTGCGCGTCTTTACTTCCGGCGTCTTTCAAAGTAGTCCCAAGACAGGAAAAAGCAACGTCGCCTTTTACCAAATCTTTCCATTCCTCAGGTTTTTCGAAATCTACAACATGGGCTTTCAATTTTTCATTTTTAATATTTAGAGGTCGCCTTACGAAGGCGTGAACTTCCTGAAAATCTTTATCTTCCAATAATTTATTCACCAAATCTTTTCCGGTTGCGCCTGTTGCGCCGATAACGAGAGCTTTCATAATTTATAAATGATAGTTGATAAACGATAAATGATTTCTTAAAATTACTAAATTTGAACGATATAAATATCACTTATTAATTATCATTCATCATTCATGCTTGCCGAAGAAATCCGAGATTACTGTTTGACCAAAAAAGGAGTCACCGAAAGTTTTCCTTTCGATGCGGAAACGTTGGTGTTTAAAGTAGGAGGGAAGATGTTTTTGTTGATTCCACTAGAAAAACAGCCTGCGCAATTTTCAGCGAAAGCCGAACCTGATTACAGTGTGGAATTACGGGAACGTTTTCCGCAAATTACGGGAGCGTATCATATGAACAAACTCCATTGGAATTCCGTGGTTTGCGACGGTTTGAAAAAGGATTTGATTCTAAAACTGATTGATGATTCTTATGAATTAGTTTTTAAATCTTTGACCAGGAAAACGCAACAGGAGGTTTTGAATTCATTGTAATTAAAAGAAAAAAGCATCCATTTTCAGGATGCCTTTTGAGTTTGGAAGATTTATTTTTCATCATCTGTGACGTGTTCATTCAGTTGTACTGGTTGACTTTTTTTGTTGACGCGCATTTGTATGATGTCAACAAGCAGCGAAAATGCCATCGCAAAATAAATGTAGCCTTTCGGAATTTCGCCTTCAAAACCTTCTACGATAAGGGAGAATCCGATAAGTAGGAGGAAGGAAAGTGCAAGAATTTTAAACGCAGGATGACGGTTCACAAAATCACTGATTGGTCTTGCTGCAATCAACATTACAATCACAGAAACAATTACCGCAGTGTACATTACCCAAAGTTCTTTTACCATTCCTACCGCAGTAATGATGGAGTCGATTGAGAAAACAAAATCCATTATTAAAATCTGTGCGATAATTGCGCTGAATGTAACGTTGGTTAAACTTTTAGTAACGTTACCATCTTCTCCCTCCATTTTATGATAAATTTCGGAGGTACTTTTATAAATCAGAAAGAGACCTCCCAATATCAAAATCAGTTCTTTTCCGGTAATTCCCATTCCAAAAATCGTAAAGAAATTCTTATCCAATTTCATTATTTGAACGATAAGGAGCAGAAGTCCTAAACGCATTACTGCTGCGAGCAAAATTCCGACGTTACGGGCTTTTCGCTGTTGTTCTTTTGGTAGTTTATTCGCTAAAATCGAGATGAAAATGATGTTGTCGATTCCCAAAACCACTTCTAGTGCGATTAAGGTAAGCAGTGAGATAATGATTTCTAATTCCATATTTTTTGATTAAATTTTCGTCTTGTAAAAGCAAAAATTATACCAAATGATAGTAATACTATCGTTAATAATTGTAAATATTTAAAAATTTTTTGTAAGACTATTTTTATTTAATATTTTTGTATATAAAATAAAATTTTCTTGATATGGAAATTCAATTAAAATTTAAAGTAACCGACGCACTTTTTCTACGCGACCCTGAATCAACGGACACCGGAAAATCTATTGTTAGATCGTCGATACAACTGATGGGTGAAATTGGCTATGAACAGTTTACCTTCAAAAAATTGGCGGCGTATAATCATACTACGGAAGCTACTATTTATCGATACTTTGCCAATAAACATAAATTGTTGCTTTATATCCTGAACTGGTATTGGAACTATATTTTTTACCTCTCGCAAATTGTTGCAAACAGCGCTAAAAATCCCAGGGAACAATTGCAGAAAATTTTAAGAATTATCACGCACACCGACGAGAATTTTTCTGATCTGTTGGATTACAATATCGATACGCTCTATGAAATCGTCATTTCCGAGAGCAGTAAAGTATATTTGGTAAAGGAGGTGGATGAAATTAATAAAGAAAATGTTTTTACGCCATATAAGGATTTGTGCGGCTACATTGCAGGAATCATTTTATTGGTAAATCCAAATTATCAGTACCCAAAATCTTTGTCAAGTACCATTATGGAAACCGCTCACGATCAACAGTTTTTCAGTATGCACCTTCCCAAACTAACGGATAATGATACTAATGAACACCGAGAATATGTTTTGGAATTTTTAAAAAATTTGGTTTTTAAAATGCTTTAGAAAGGGTAAATTTCAGTAAGTTTCTTATCTTCGTCGAGTCTTTCAATCAATTTTTCCATACTTTCAAATTTAATTTCATCGTGCAAGAATTCTCGGAAATTCACGGAGATTTCTTCACCATAAATTTCTTCATTAAAATCAAGGATATAAACTTCGGTAGAGAGTGAATTTCCATTTACGGTGGGATTTGTTCCAATGCTCAACATTCCCTTCAGGTGATTATTTTTAACATAAACATCAACAATATAAGCACCTTTTTTCGGTAAAAGTTTTACAGGATTTACAGCAATATTCGCAGTTGGATAACCGATTGTCCTTCCGATTTTTTTTCCATGGACAACTTCTCCCGAAACAGAATAAACGTAACCCAACATTTCTGCCGCTTCCTTCACATTTCCTACACTCAACGCATTTCTAATCTGGGTAGAACTGATGTGTTTGTCGTGAAAATCAACCGCTTCAACTTGTTCCACTTCAAAACCAAATTCGGGAGCCATTTTTTGTAAAAGTTGAAAATCACCGCTTTTATTTTTCCCAAAAGTATGGTCGTAACCGATGATTAAATGTTTTACGTTGAGTTTTTCGACCAAGATTTGTTTTACAAATTCTTCTCCGGTCAAATTTCTAAAAGCTTCATCAAATTCCTTTAAAAACAAATTCTGAACACCGTTCTTTTCTAATAGATAGGTTTTTTCATCAATCGTGTTCAGCAATTTCAAATCGTCATTCGGGTTGAAAACCGTTCTTGGATGTGGCCAAAAAGTAAAAACCGCAGATTCCAAATTTTTTTGTTCCGCCATCAAATTCAATTTTTTAATGATGCTTTGATGACCTTTGTGAACGCCATCAAACATTCCTATTGAAAGTGAAAGTGGAATAGTTGAAGAAATTGCGTTTAAGTCTTTAATGATTTTCAAGCCGAGAAATTTTGATTTGCAAAAATATCTTTTTTAAATGAATTGCAGATTAAAAAAAAACTTCCATCATCCGACTTCCAACACCCGGCTAAAATATGACAAAAATCTTCTTTTCTTAAATTGCAGATTTACTAAATATCACTATATTTGCACACACGAAAAAATTTAGCAATGGCAAACCCAATTAAAGGAAAAATTTCTCAAATTATCGGTCCGGTTATCGACGTGGTTTTTAAAGATGCAGAAGCACTTCCAAAGATTTACGACGCTCTTGAAATCACTAAAACTGACGGGACAAAACTTATTCTCGAAGTTGAACAACATATCGGTGAAGATTCTGTAAGATGTATCGCAATGGATGCAACCGACGGTCTTCAGAGAGGTCAGGAAGTTACAAGTTCAGGTAAACAAATTACGATGCCTACAGGTGAAGGTGTTTACGGAAGACTTTTTAACGTGGTTGGAGACGCGATCGACGGAATTCAACAGGTTTCTAAAGAAACAGGTTTGCCGATTCACAGAGAAGCTCCGAAATTTGACCAATTGTCAACTTCTGCAGAAGTTCTTTTTACAGGGATTAAAGTGATTGACCTTGTTGAACCTTACGCAAAAGGTGGTAAAATCGGTTTGTTCGGTGGAGCAGGTGTTGGTAAAACGGTATTGATCCAGGAATTAATTAACAATATTGCAAAAGGTCACGGTGGACTTTCTGTATTCGCAGGAGTAGGAGAAAGAACCAGAGAAGGAAACGACCTTTTGAGAGAAATGCTTGAATCTGGTATTATTAAATATGGCGACGATTTCATGCACTCTATGGAAAATGGAGGATGGGATTTGTCTAAAGTAAATCTTGAGGAAATGAAAGACTCTAAATGTACTTTCGTTTTTGGACAGATGAACGAACCACCGGGAGCTAGAGCGAGAGTTGCACTTTCAGGTTTGACGATTGCAGAATATTTCCGTGACGGTGACGGACAAGGACAGGGAAGAGACGTATTGTTCTTCGTTGACAACATTTTCCGTTTTACACAGGCAGGTTCTGAAGTATCTGCACTTCTTGGAAGGATGCCTTCTGCGGTAGGTTATCAACCTACTTTGGCTTCTGAAATGGGTGCGATGCAGGAAAGAATTACTTCCACTAAAAATGGTTCCATTACTTCAGTTCAGGCGATTTATGTTCCTGCGGATGACTTAACTGACCCGGCTCCTGCAACAACGTTTGCTCACTTGGATGCAACTACCGTATTGGACAGAAAAATTGCTTCATTAGGTATTTATCCAGCTGTTGATCCATTGGCTTCAACTTCAAGAATCTTGACTCCCGAAATTTTAGGAGATGAGCATTACGACTGTGCACAAAGAGTAAAAGAAATCCTTCAAAAATATAAAGCATTGCAGGATATCATCGCGATTCTTGGGATGGAAGAACTTTCAGAAGAAGATAAACTGGCGGTTTACCGTGCGAGAAAAGTGCAGAGATTCCTTTCTCAGCCATTCCACGTTGCAGAGCAGTTTACAGGTATTCCGGGAGCACTGGTTGATATCAAAGATACCATCAAAGGTTTCAACATGATTATCGATGGTGAGTTGGATCACCTTCCGGAAGCGGCTTTCAACTTGAAAGGAACCATCGAGGAAGCGATCGAGCACGGACAAAAAATGTTGGCGGAAAACGCATAATTAGAAAATAGAATAAGGAAAAAAGAGTAAAGACTTCTCTTTTTTCTTTTCTCTTTACTCTTTAAGTCTAAAAATATGAATATCAAAATTTTAACTCCGGAATTTGTAGTTTTTGATGGCGAAGTAAGTTCAGTGCTTCTTCCCGGTAAGAATGGCGATTTCCATATCATGAAAGATCACGCCGCGATTGTAGCTTCGTTGGTAGGTGGAAAGGTAAAAGTTTTCACAAATGAAATCAAGGAAGATTTCGCAAAACATTTCACGAAAGAAAATGAAAAAGAAAGTGTTTTCTCTTTCCCCGTGAAAAGCGGAGTGGTTGAATTCAATAATAATAAAGGGATTATTCTCGCAGAATAATTTTCTTTAAATCATAATTAAAAATTCCCGAAATTATTTTTCGGGAATTTTTTCTTTTATTTAATTATTATTAGCTGATTTTCCGCTTGCAGCAAATTTAGCGAATGTTTTAGACACAATTACTACAGATTTGAGACAATTCGATTTCATTTTTCAATTTGTTACTATTTTTAAGGAAGACATCTACTTTAGAATATATTTAAATTTTTTTAATCCTCTGATGTGAAACCAAAATTAAAATCCCAATCAACATTACCGAAACAATTGAAGCATTCAGCGTTCCCAAATCCAAACCGCCTTTTGCCACAGGTTTTGTGAGGAAATCACCGAAAGTTGCTCCAAACGGTCTTGTAAAAATAAACGCAATCCAAAATAACAAAATATGGTTGAATTCGGTGAAATAGTGGAGTAGAACCACCATCATGATAATAGCACCCGTAATCATCGCGCCCTGTAAATAACTCAAACCCAAATTGTCTTTCAAGAAATCACCGAAAGCCGTTCCCAAACTGTTGGAAAACAAAACCGCAATCCAAAAATAGATTTCTTTATTTCGCTCAAAAATAGGGTAGAATTCCAGATTTCCAAATTTTTTGTACCACAGAAATAGCGTTAACAAAAGCCCACAAACCAATAGCAAACTTCCCCACTCATAACCAAGATGCAGACTTCTGTCAATAAAATCCGAAATTTCCGTACCAAAAGTTGTGGTTCCGATAATGACGAGCCAATAAAAAACGGGAATATATTTTTTCAGCGATAGTTGAATCGTTAAGACCACAATAAAGAACAGAAAAGTAATTGCAATTCCGACCACATAACCAAAGTTCAAAGTCTGCGCGATAAAATCTCCGAGTGTTTCGCCCAAAGTCGTCGCGATAATTTTCATCAACCAAAAAAGAAGGGTAATTTCCGCAACTTTGTTGAAGTTGGTTTTATTCAGTTTTCCCATCATAAAAAAGTGAGAGCAATTTTGTACCCACTTTTAGAATATTTTCCTTAAAATTTGATTAAAAAAATCTTCGCCAAAGTTGCGGAAAGCTATCAAAGTTCTATTCTACAAATCCAAGTCTCCCGCCGCTTCCGGTTGATAAATAACCTCATCGATAATAATTTTCGTAACTCCGGAAGGGACAATCCATTCGATTTCGTCATTTACGCCATAACCGATCAAAGCAGCTGCAACTGGAGAAAAAATCGAAACCTTACCGTTTCTGAAATCTGCCTGATTGGGATATACAATTTGAAACTGCATTTCCTTTTTATTGTTTTCAAAATGAAATTTAACGATAGAATTCATTGTCACCACATCTGCGGGAATTTCTTCCGACTTTACAATTTTTGCGGAATGTAGCTCTGCCAACAACTTTTCGGCTTCATCTTTTTTAATGGAATTGCTCTGTTTGGCGTTGGTTATCGCTTGATGGATCCTTGTATAATCTTGTTTTGTAATTAATATTTGTTTCATGATGTTTGGTTTAATAATAAAAAAACCGTCTGAATTTTTCAAACGGTTTATAAGAAAATAATTTTTGAAAAATTCTAAATCGGTTTGAAAGACAAGTTTTGTTCTTCTAAAAGTTTTTGCGCCTGTTCTTTGTAAAAACCAGAAACCAACTTTTCGTGGATGGCTTCAAAAGCCGCCAAAGTTTCGTTGATTTCGGAATCGGTGTGCGAAGCTGTTGGAATCAATCTCAACAAAATCATTCCTTTTGGAATTACGGGATATACCACTACAGAAGTGAAAATTCCGTAATTTTCTCTCAAATCTTTTGAAAGCAGGGTAGCTTCAACCGGGGTTCCTTCCATCATAACGGGAGTTACACAAGTATTGGTATTTCCCAGGTTAAATCCTCTTTCTTTCAAACCGTTTTGAAGCTTGTGCACGTTCTCCCAAAGCTTTGCCTTGATTTCTGGTCTCGAACGAAGCAATTCCAATCTTTTTAATCCTCCGATAACCATTGGCATCGTTAAAGATTTTGCGAAGATTTGCGAACGCAGGTTATATTTTAAAATTCTGATGATGTCTTTATCTCCTGCGATAAATGCTCCAAATCCCGCCATCGATTTTGCGAAGGTCGAGAAGTAAACATCAATCTGGTCTTGACAACCTTGCTCTTCACCTGCTCCAGCTCCAGTTTTTCCTAAAGTACCGAAACCGTGTGCATCATCCACCAAAAGCCGGAAACTGAATTTTGCCTTCAAATCACAAATTTCTTTCAGTTTTCCCTGCATTCCACGCATTCCAAAAACTCCTTCCGTAATCACTAACACTCCACCGCCGTTTTCTTCTGCAACTTTGGTTGCTCTTGCGAGATTTTTCTCTAAACTCTCAATGTCGTTATGTTTAAAAGTAAAACTTTTTCCCATGTGTAAACGAACTCCATCCACAATACATGCGTGAGAATCTGCGTCATAAACGATTACGTCGTGTCTTGAAACCAAAGCATCAATCGTAGAAACCATTCCCTGGTAACCGAAATTCAAAAGATATGCAGCTTCTTTTCCAACAAATTCTGCCAATTCTCTTTCCAATTGTTGGTGTTGCTCGGTTTCTCCAGACATTGCTCTTGCTCCCATCGGATAGAACATTCCGTATTCTGCGGCTGCTTTTGCGTCGGTTTCTAAAACTTCTGGGTGATTGCACAATCCGAGGTAATCGTTCGCACTCCAAAAAACCACCTCTTTCCCTTGAAATTTCATTCGCGGTCCGATTGGTCCTTCTAATTTTGGGAAAACGAAATATCCTTCTCCATAATCTGCAAACTGTCCCAAAGGTCCCGGATTTTTTCGTAACCGGTCAAAAATATCTGTCATTATCTTATTTGGTTTTTAAATTTAAAATTAAGTAACAAAGTTAATTAAAATTCACCTCAAATAAAAACCTTTTGCAGTGAAACAAAAGGTTTTAGTGTGATAACTATGAAAATTGATCGAAATTAATTTTCTGTTTATTATTTGATGATTTCAGTTTTAAAAACTTCGTCATAATTATGAACGCAATTACTGATGAATCCTTGTTCTTCCATCCATTTATCGCTATACACTTTGGTGATGTATCTTGAACCGTGGTCTGGAAAAATGGCAACCACCACATCATCTTTTGAAAACTCGTGAGAATTTGCATATTGCAAAAGCCCTTGAACAACAGCTCCAGTTGTATAGCCACCCATGATGGCTTCTTTCAGTGCGATTTCTCTTGTTCTGTATGCGGACATTTCATCATTTACTCGAACAAACTCATCTACTTGGTCGAAAAGAAGCGCGGAAGGAATCAGATTTTTTCCCATACCTTCAATTTGATAGGGATGGATATCGTCTTTATTTATTTTTCCGGTTTCGTGGAAACCTTTTAAAATAGAACCTGAAGCATCAACTCCGATAATTTTGATGTTAGGATTTTTCTCCTTTAAATATTTTGCTGAACCCGATAAAGTTCCACCAGTTCCTGTACAAGCGATAAGATGCGTAATTTTACCTTCCGTTTGCTCCCAAATTTCAGGACCAGTTGTTTGGTAATGAGCATCAATATTCAGTTCGTTGAAGTATTGGTTGATGTAGATAGAACCCGGAGTTTCCGCAGCAATTCTTTTAGCGACTTCGTAATAAGAACGAGGGTCATCTGCAGGAACATTTGCCGGACAAATATAAACGGTGGCTCCAAGTGCCTTTAAGTAGGCTATTTTTTCTTTCTTTGTCTTATTGCTTACTGCAAGAATACATTTATAACCTTTAATGATACATACCATGGCGATGGAAAATCCGGTGTTTCCCGAAGTGGTTTCAACAATCGTTGAACCTGGCTTCAGAAGACCTTTTTTTTCAGCCGCCTCTATAATATGGATTGCTATTCTGTCTTTGGTGGAATGGCCGGGATTATAAGATTCTAATTTGGCATAAACAGTTGCGGGAATATCTTTGGTTACTGTATTTAATTTCACCATAGGAGTATTGCCGATTAAGCCAAGAATGTTATCGTAAACATTAGTCATTTTTCGTCATTTTTTCTCTATAAAACCGTCTGCAAAAATACTAAAAAATTAATAAATCAGCAATAGTTCTGTAAGTTTATGATTTATTGCATATTAATAGGCGAATATTTTCGGAAAACGCTAATTTTTTTCGCTGCAAAAACAACGCCAATCCTTAATTTTTGTTAAAATCCAAATAGAGTAAACGAAAAACCTTATTTTCGCAACATTGAAATTTATTTATGAAGAACTGGACTTTTAAACAGTGGAACACCATTTTGGGATGGGTGGTTTTCGTCATTGCTTTTTTCACTTATTTATCAACAATTGAAAAGAATTTCAGCTTTTGGGATACCGGAGAATATATTGCTTCTGCGGTAAAATTGGAAGTTACTCACGCACCTGGAGCTGCATTATTTCAGTTGGTAGGAGCAGTTGCTGCAATGTTTGCGTTTGGAAATAGTGAAAATTATTCCATCGTGATTAATGCTATGTCGGCTTTGTTCAGTGCATTGACGATACTTTTTCTGTTTTGGACAATTACCCATTTGGTTCGAAGACTTCTGAATAAAGATTTTGATGAAATCAACAAACATCAGGAAATTTCGATATTGTTTGCAGGAGTTATCGGTGCGCTTTGTTTTACATTTTCAGATACGTTTTGGTTTTCTGCGGTAGAAGGTGAAGTTTATTCGATGGCATCCATGTTTATTGCACTTTTGGTTTGGCTCATAACCAAATGGGAAAATGAGTACCATGATTCTGATAACGAAAGATGGATTATCCTTATATTTTTTGTAACTGGTTTGTCAGTAGGTGTTCACATGATGTGCATGTTGGCGATTCCTGCGGTTTGTCTGGTGTATTACGCAAGAAATTACGAGTTCACCTGGAAAAGTTTTCTTTGGGCAAATGTAGTTACTTTAGTTATTCTTGGAATTGTATTTAAAGGAATTTTCCCTCTCATCATGACGCTTTTCGGTAAAATGGAGATTTTTGCAGTGAATGGAATTGGTCTTCCTTTCCATTCGGGAACGGTGATTGCGTTTATCATTTTGATAGCGCTTTGTTATTTCGCTTTAAATTATGCCAGAAAAAGTGGTAAAAATATTTATCAAACAATCGTTTTATCGGTGATTTATATGATTATCGGATTCTCATGTTGGATGGTGATTCCGATTCGTGCCACTGCAAATCCGCCGATGAACCTGAACAATCCAGACAACGCAATCGGAATGCTCGACTATTACAACCGTGAACAATATGGCGACTGGCCAACTTCTTACGGCCAAAATTACACCGCTTACCTCGATGCAAACGGAATCCAAAAAAATGAGGACGGAAGCTACAAATCCAACAAAACTGGAGATGTTTACGAAAAAGACGAAAAAACGGGAACGTACAGAAAAGTTGGGGAAAGGTTTAATTACGTTTTCAGTCAGGATCATGTAAGTTTTCTGCCGAGAATGTTCAGCGAGGATCAAGATGTGATGCAAAACTACATTTCGATGTACGGAGCGCCGGATTTCTCCTTTAATTATGCCAATGAAGATGTCGCCGATAATCCAGAAGCCAAAAAGATTTTTGAGGATTTACGCAGAAAATATGAAGACGGCACCATCAAGGCATCTGATTATCTGAAAGTAAAACCTTACAATTTAATCAATGTTCAAAGACCTTCTTTAGCGCAAAACTTGGATTATTTTTTCACTTTCCAAAACGGATATTATTTTGTGAGATATTTGATGTGGAACTTCGTGGGACGACAAAACGACCTTGAAGGAAATATGGAAAATACCAAAGGAAACTGGATTTCTGGAATTCCGTTTATCGATAATTCAATGTATGGTGACCAAAGTAAAATGCCTGCAAAATACAAGAATGAATCTACCGTGGCTTTTTTCTTCTTGCCGCTTTTATTGGGATTAATCGGCTTTTTCTTTCAACTCAATAAAGATTTTGGTCGATTTTACGCGATACTTTCACTATTCATTTTAACCAGTGTCGGAATTGTTTTCTATACCGGAGTGAAACCTTTCGAAGTTCGTGAAAGAGATTACGCAATGGTAGGTTCCTTCTACGCATTCGCCATTTGGATTGGACTTGGAGCAGCTGCCTTGCTTTGGTTTATTCAGGAAAAAATAAAATCTAATGCTGTAAATGTTGGTGCAGGAATCGTTCTTCTAGGAATTCCTTTAATGATGGGGTTTCAGAATTATAATCCACACGACAGAAGCAATCGATATACTGCTTATGATTATTCATATTCCACATTAAAATCATTACCAAAAAACGATATTCTTTTTGTTTACGGTGATAACGACACCTATCCAATTTGGGGAATGCAGGAAACTTCGGGACTTCGCGATGATGTAAAAGTGGTGAATTTCACTTTACTTTCCACACCTTGGAATATTGACCAGGTAAAGAGAAGAACCTACAATTCCATGCCGGTTCCCTCCGTTTTTAATCATGAGGATTACCGTGATGGTTCCAACGACCAGATTTATTTGATGAGCAAAGACGACTGGGAAAATATTTTTGCTAATTTGAAAGATGCAGGAGCTCCCGAAGAACCATTTGCTGAATTTAAAAAGTATTTAACGCAGGATTCGATGACGTTGAAAGAAGCGGTCAATTTCATCAAACACAAATCTGCTGGAAAAGATGAAATCCTGAAAATGCTTTATGGTGAAGAAAAATACGAGAAATTTAACTTCCTTCCAGTTTCGAAATTTATCTTACCTGTAAACAAAGAAAATGCGATAAAATCTGGAATTATTGAGGCTAAAGATTTATCACAAACCGTTGACCAAATCCCGATTGAGTATAAAAGCAACAGCATGTTCAAGAATAATTTGATGATGATGGATATTCTTGCCAACTTCGATTGGAAGCGACCAATCAATTTTTCTTCGGGCGGAATTTACGACCCTGAAAATATTTTCTATCTCGGCGATTATTTGCAGTTTGATGGTTTCAGCTACCGACTGGTTCCAATTAACACGCCGGAAAGAGAAGATGGAGAAATGGGTAGAGTAGATGCAAATTCGCTTTACAACATCGTGAAAAATTACAGATGGGGGAATTTCAAAGACCTAAGTGTTCACTTCGATGAGACCTGTACGCAAAATATTATAGGTTATAGAAGTTCGGCAAGTCGTGCTGCAGAAGCACTTGCACTTTCGGGACAAAAAGCGAAAGCAATTGAGATTTTGGATTTGTCTTCAAAAGAAATTCCGGTTTCAAAATACAATGACCCACGTTCTTTAAGCTCGATTGTTTATGGTTACATTGTTTCCGGACAGGAACAGAAAGGACTTAAACTCGCGGAAGATCTGAAAAAGGGAATCTTTGAAGAATACGATTACTACAGTAAATTGTCACCGAATGAGCAAAGATTTATCGGAAAAGCGATGCGCACAAAACCGGTGGAATATTCTTTGGTTGTGGCTGCAGTTTCTGATGGTTACGACAAAATCGGCCAGAAAAACAAAGGTTACGATTATTTGGTGAAATCTTTAGAACCAATCGACCAGCGTTTCAACAATTTTGTGAAAGAGCTCAAAGCAATGGGCAAAGAAAAAGCCTACAAAGAATCCGAAAACGTACAAAAAATCACACCTTTCTACACTTATCTGTTCGATGTGATGAATCCGTATGATTCTACTTATGCTAAAGAAAAAGAGGCGCAAATTACGGATGCGATTATGAAGGCGACGCAGTAGATTGTTTGAGGGTTAGAGAGTTTGATAGTGCGAGTATTTGAGTATTCGTGATTGATACATTTCTACATTGTTACATTGTTACATTAAAAAATGAACCGTTTCTGTGCATTTCTTCGCGGCGTAAATTTGAAAGGAACTTCCATGAAAATGGCAGAAGTTTGCGGAGTTTTTTCACAGGCGGGAATGAAGAATGTGTCATCTGTTTTAGCGACAGGAAATATTGTTTTTAATTCAGAGAAAAATTCAGTAGAATTGAAAGTTGTTTTGGAAAAAGCAATGTCGGAACATTTTAATTACGACGCCTACCTTTTCATTAAAACCGAAAGAGAAGTGAAAGAAATCTTCGACAAAAATCCATTTGAAACCTCAACAGATCATCATATTTATGCTTTTGTAGGAATTGAAGAAGTTGAAAAAACATTGCTCGAAGAATTTCAAAAAGCCGAAAAATCTGAAAACGAAAAAGGCGAAATAGTTCGAAAAACCTTTTATTGGCAGGTTAAGAAAGGAAATACTTTAAATTCCAACTTCGGGAAAATTCTTGGCAAGAAATCTTTGAAAGATAAAATGACTTCGAGGAATATCAACACTTTTGAGAAGATTTTGAAAAAGTTTTAATAAAAGATTCAAAATAAATCCAACAAAATAAAAAATCAATAGGAACGGGCTTTAGCCCGTTTATTTTTTGAAATAATTCTTTGGCTTTAGCCGAAATTTATAGAAACAATCCACATAAAAAATCACTATTTTTGTACAAGTGAACAATTTGAACTCTTTGAAAAATTAGAACCAAAATAATGATACAATTCCTAGAAAACATCCACCACAAAAATTCAAAAAACTTCTTTCTCATTGCCGGTCCATGCATCATTGAAGGAGAAGACATGGCTTTAAGAATTGCCGAAAAAGTGGTTGAAATCACCAACAAATATGAAATTCCCTACATCTTCAAAGGAAGTTTTAAAAAAGCCAACCGCAGCAGAGTAGATTCTTTTACCACAATTGGTGAAGAAAAATCTTTACAAATTTTAAAGAAAGTAGGAGAGACTTTCAATATTCCTACTACAACGGATATTCATGAAAACGAACACGCTGCACTGGCTGCACAATATGTAGATGTGTTGCAAATTCCCGCTTTTTTGGTTCGTCAAACAGACTTATTGATTGCAGCAGCAAAAACAGGAAAATGTGTGACTTTGAAAAAAGGACAGTTCCTTTCTCCCGAATCCATGAAATTTGCAGTGGAAAAAGTGAAAGATTCCGGCAACGAAAAAGCAGCGATCATCGAGCGGGGAAATTCTTTCGGTTACACCGATTTGGTGGTGGATTTCCGTGGGATTCCTACGATGCGAAATTTTGCACCGGTGATTTTGGATGTTACTCATTCTTTGCAGCAACCGAACCAAAATTCAGGCGTTACGGGAGGTAGACCAGAATTGATTGAAACCATCGCAAAAGCTGGAATTGCAGTAGGAACCGACGGTCTTTTCATCGAAACTCATCCCGATCCAAGTTGCGCACTTTCCGATGGAGCCAATATGTTAAAACTGGATAAACTCGATGATTTGCTGAAAAAATTAACAAGAGTGAGAGAAGCGATTCTGTAATTTTTTGCTATCTTTAAAACCTAAATTTCCGCATTGAAAAATATTATTTAATGAAAAAAATCTATCTTCTGATTGGGTTATTTCTTTGGATTCAATTTGGTTTTGCACAAAAAACGACCTACGAATTTTTTGGAGGAGTTGCGTTTTCATCGGTGATTGGTGGAAGTGGCTACAACAGCGACGGAAGTCAAGAATTCCAAACAGGAGATCATATTGGATATGTCAACAGATTTTCAATGAAGAATTGTGATGCGGTAGAACTAGGAATTTTTTTTCAACAAAATAGGCTGCAAAATCATCCATTTTCTTCTGGAATCTCACAATATAGCAGTACCACTAAAAATTTTATTTGGATTCCACTAAATTATCGTTTTAACTTTAAACACAATTTTTATTTTAAATCCGGCGTTGTAGCATTGATGGATTTAAGTAAAAAGGATAACTATTTCCGTAAATACAGCGGATTGGGAATTGGGGTTTCTGGTGGAAAAGGTTTTGAAATTGCAGCGAATAAATCGATAGAAATCAGTCCATATTTCAACTTCCATTCATTAATAAATTTCAAAAATCATCCTTACCGAATGTTGGATTTGGGTGTTCAACTTGTTTAAAAATTTTAAATAAAAAATCTTGAAAAAATTATCACTACTTTTTGCTTTCATTTTACCACTTTTTGCCTTTTCGCAAATCAACCTCAAAGTTTTAGATGAAAACGGAACTCCGGTTTCTCAAGCCAATGTTTCCTACAACAACCAAAGTTTTACTACCGATAATAATGGTTTTGTGAAGATTCCGTTGGCAGTTTCCGAACAGACATTAACCGTTGACAAAGAAACTTTCCGTGGTTTTTCTAAAAATATCAAGACCACGCCGAAAGTTCAAAACATCAATGTTTTGTTCGTAAAATCAGAAAGAGAATCGCAAATTCAGGAGGTTGTTTTTCAGAAAAAAGGTAAACCAAAAGTAACGGACTTGACTTCAATGGAAATTTCTACCAAAGAGGCTCAACAGGTTGCCTCACTTTCCGGTGGAGTGGAAGGTCTTTTGAAAACTTTACCCTCCGTAAATTCCAACACCGAACTTTCCTCCCAATACATGGTTCGAGGTGGGAATTACGATGAAAACCTCATCTACATTAATGATATTGAAATTTATAGACCGTTCTTGATTAGAAATTCTTTGCAGGAAGGAATGAGCATCATTAATCCCGACATGGTTCAAGCCATCAACTTTTCAGCGGGTGGGTTTGAGGCGAAATATGGTGATAAAATGTCATCTGCTTTAAATATTTATTACCGACAACCAACAAAATTTGAAATTTCTGGTGAAGCGAGCTTAATTGGAGCAAGACTTTCCACTGGTTTTGCCTCGAAAGATAAAAAGTTGACGGCATTATTTTCTGGGAGATACAGAAACACAAATTTGGTTTTGAATACGCTGAACGAAGACACTGATTTCAATCCTCAATACATGGATTTTCAGTCTTACCTTACCTATAAGTTCAACGAAAAATGGGACATTTCCTTTATAGGATACTGGAGTAAAAATGATTATGAAATGGTTCCAAAGGTTAAAGAAGTTGATTTTGGATCTTTGCAAACCCCAATTAAGTTGAGCGTTTACTATAACGGAAAGGAAGACGACCAGTATAAAAACATGATGGGTACAGCTTCCATCAATTTTAAACCCAATAAAAAGTGGCGATTTACTTTAGATAATTTCGCCTACCAAAACCGTGAAAGAGAATATTACTCCATTGCTTCGGGTTACATGTTGCAGACTTTCGATCCGGTTACCAATGAGCCCATCACCTCCTACGACGTAGGCGGACAAATTGATCACGCAAGAAACGATTTGTTGGTGAAAACTTACGGAACACAGCTTAAAACAAGATTTTCCCCTGATGTAAATACCGATTTTGAAGTAGGCTTTAAATTTGAAAAAGAAAACTTAAAAGATTTTACAAACGAATGGCAATTGGTAGATTCGCTTGGTTACAGTACACCGCGGACTTATACCAATCCTGGAACTTTAGACCCTTCGCAACTCCGACTGCGTTTCAATATTTCGGGTGCAAATCATATTCAACCAACGAGACTTTCAGCGTACGCACAATTTTCAAAAAAGTTTTTCTGGGGGGACAACAGAGTGTTTGCTAATGCAGGAGTTCGAGCTTCGCATTGGGATTTTAATAATGAAACCATTGTTTCGCCAAGAGCACAGTTTGCAATTAAACCAAATTGGGACATGGATATGCTGTTCAAAATTTCTGGTGGTATTTATTATCAAGCGCCATTTTATAAGGAAATCAAAGATTTGGATGGCAACTTTAATCCCAATATCAAATCGCAACGATCGATGCAGGTGATTTTGGCGAATGATTACGAATTCCGAATGGTGGACCGACCGTTCAAGCTCACCACCGAATTATACTACAAAAAAATGGATCACCTGATTCCTTATTACTTGGATAATGTGCGAATCCGATATTCTGGTCAAAATAATTCCGAAGGTTACGCTTATGGAATCGACACGAGATTGTTTGGTGAGTTTGTTCCGGGTGTAGATTCTTGGATTTCTGCTAGTTACGCACGGGTTTATGAAAATATCGATGGAAGAGGATATATTCCGCGACCAACGGATCCACGTTTCAGATTCTCCATGTTTTATCAGGATTATATGCCAAAATTCCCTTCAATGAGGGTGAATCTGACTTTGGTTTATGCCAACGGACTTCCTTCCGGTACTCCGATCTCTCTTGATGCCAACGGAAAACCTGATTATGAAGCGCCGTACAAATATCAGAAAACGCTCCCGTCTTATAAAAGGGTTGACATTGGTTTATCCAAAGTCTTCATCGATCAGAAGGACAACAAAGTGAAAAGCGGTTTTTGGAGTAATTTTAAGGAACTTACTTTGGGCGTTCAGATTTTCAACGCATTTAACATTAGCAATACCGTTGCAAATCAGTGGATTACTGATGTAGGCAGTGAAAATAGAAATGTTTATGCGGTTCCGGTACGTTTAACAGGCAGGTTCTTTAATGTAAAACTTGATTTTAAACTATAATTGAAGGTCCCGAAATTTTAAAATTCGGGACTTTTTTTATTCACCTTCTTGGTAAGAAACCACATCATACAAATCCGTTCTTCGGTCGCTGATGGTGCGGACTGCGCCGTAATGATGAAGTTCTTTCAATAAATTCAAATCTACATCCACAATCAGCGTGGTTTCGGTATTCGGCGTCGCTTCACCTTTTATCGCATTCGATGGAAACGGAAAATCAGAAGGCGTGAAAACCGCAGCCTGCCCGTACTGAATATCCATATTATTCACGCCTGGTAAATTTCCTACGCAACCTGCGATTGCGACATAACATTCATTTTCAATCGCTCTCGCTGCAGCGCAATGACGAACTCTTGTGTACGCATTTTGCGTGTCGGTAAGGAAAGGAACAAACAAAATTTTCATTCCTTGTTGCGCCAAAAGTCTTGGTAATTCCGGGAATTCCACATCATAGCAAATGACCAAACCCACCTTGCCGCAGTCGGTGTCGATGACTTTGATTTCGTTTCCGCCTTTCATCCCATAATATTTCCTTTCATTGGGCGTGATGTGGATTTTTCGGTGTTCATCAATTTTTCCGTTTCGATGAAGAAGATAACTCACATTGTACAGTTCGCCATTTTCTTCGATCGGCATACTTCCAGCGATGATATTGATGTTGTAGCCAATCGCAAACTCAGAAATTTTTCGTTTTATTTCTTCAGTAAATTCTGCCAGTTTCAACATACTTTCTCTTTCCGAAAGATGATTGAAAGGAGCGAGAAGTGGCGTGTTAAACAATTCCGGAAACATAATGAAATCCGATTTGTAATCCGCCATCACATTCACGAAAAATTCTACCTGTTCATAAAACGCTTCAATATCTTTGAAATGCCGCATCTGCCACTGAACCAAACCCAACCGAATCACGGAATCCTGCATGGTGTTTGGCTTTTTGCTGTAATAAATATTGTTCCACTGCAACAAAACCGCATTTTCTTCGGAATGAGAATCCTCGGGTAAATAATTTTTAAGAATTCGCACAGGAAGAAAATTGTTTGCCAGCTGAAAACTCAGGACCGGATCATAAAGCTCTTTTTTCCGAACCTGTTGAATGTATTGCCGCGGAGAAAGTTCTGCACTGTACAAATGATAATTTGGAATTCTGCCACCAACAATGATGGATTTTAAATTGAGTTTTTCGCAAAGTTCTTTTCTCGCGTCATATAACCTTCTCGCCAATCGAAGTTCGCGATATTCTGGATCTACAAAAATTTCGATTCCGTATAAAACATTTCCGGTTTCAGAATGGGTGTTGAAGGTATAATTTCCGGTAATTTCAGCATAAGTGTGATCGTCGCCGAAAAGTTCGTATTGTACAATTAAGGACAAACAAACCGCCGCAATTTTATCATTAACCGTGATGCAGATCTGCCCATCCGGAAAAATTTTGATAAGTTTTTCGATGCTTTTTTTTGACCATATATTTTCAGACATTGCGGGATATGCCTTTTTCATAGCTTCTCTCAGTTCGTTGTAATCGTCAATTTTTAAGTTTCTTATATCAATCTGCATCATTTTTAATTTTAATTTAAACAATAATTCCCGATGAATGGTCGAGAGAACTTCCTGTTGACGATGAAATCACATTAATTTCATTATTCACCCTTAAAACGCCCATGAAAGCGAAAATTAAGGCTTCTTTAAAATCAATAATTTTGCTTTCCGGAATAAAGATTTCGGTTTGTGTTTTGGATTTTATCCTTTCTATTAAATACGAATTATAAGTTCCGCCGCCGGTGAATAGAACTTTGCATAATTGGTTTTTATTGAAAACCTCCGCAATTTGAAAAGCGGCGTGTTCTGTGAAAGTCGCCAAAACGTTTTCCGAATCTTCATCATTTAATATAGGCAAAATATTTTCATTAACCCATTCAATTCCTAAAGATTTTGGTGGATTTTCCTGATAGAAATTTAATGAATTTAGTAGTGTTAAAGCTTCAAAGTTCACTTTTCCGTTTCGTGCAAAATCACCATTTTCATCGTAGTTTTTACCTAAACTTTGTGCAAATTTATTCAAGACAATATTGACCGGACAAATATCGAAAGCTATTCTTTTTCCATCTTTTTTAAAGGAAATATTGCAGAATCCGCCAATATTCAAACACGCATCAAATTCAGAAAATAATAATTCATCACCGATTGGAACTAAAGGTGCACCATTTCCACCCATCAAAACATCCTGACTTCGGAAATCATAAACGACAGGAATTTTATTGAGGATTTTTATAGCGCGACCGTCGCCAATTTGCAAAGTGAATTTTTTCTGTGGTTGATGAAAAACGGTATGACCGTGAGATGCGATTAAATCGATATTTTTTACAGAATAATTTTCAATAAAATTTTTTGTTTTTTCACCCAAATAAAAACCGTAATCCGAATTCAAAGCCAAAAGTTCTTCTGAATGGAGCTGAATCGAATTTCTCAATTTAAATTCCCAATCTTCGGAATAAGGAATGGTTTCGGCATTTTCAATCTCAAAACTCCATTTTCCACTTTCGGTTTTTTCAAAAGAAGCGCAACAAATATCCAATCCGTCGAGACTTGTTCCCGACATTAATCCTAAAGCACGAAAAATCATTAAGGTAATTTTAGGCTAAAAATAGTGAATTTTTGATGAAAGAGCCAAGTAAAAAGAGCCAAGAACCAAGTTGACAGTTTTGGATTTTTGAAATTTTGAATAAAGGTTGGTTAACGAACTCGTTTCTTTACCTTCATTATCTTCCTTTCTCCGGAATCTTCTTCGCATTAATATTCCCCGAATTATTGAAGAAGGTATATTCCGAGAAATCGTCTTTTGCCTTCATTCCATTTGCGCCGACCAAAGTGGAGCCGTCTTTATCGGTTACATAAACGGTATCTGAAGTGTAAATTGTTCTTTTAATCTGATCCCAATAAACCGACTGCATCGCGAACATTTGATTTTCTGACGTGATGATCTTTACATTTCCTTTTGCCTCGTAAAACTTCTTTTTCTCATTAAACTTGGCATATTTCGCATTGATTTTACCGGGAACTTTTGGCTTTTTTTTGTCGTAGAACAAAATATTTATTCCCTTTTTTGCCACAATATAAGGTGAATCAATAAATTCATATTTTTCAATAAGCGGTGCAGTTGCACGGAGTTTTACCACTCCTGAATCACGCTGAACAATATTGGCATTATTAATAATCTGCGAAGGAAAATTAGTGTTGTTGTTTTTATCTATTTTAGTAAGATCTTCGTCGCAGGAATTCAGCACAAAAAATATAGCACAACCGAAAACGGCGGCTATATTTTTATAGAATATTTTGCGGAAGAACTTCATTTCTTAATCATAAAGACGCTTCATAAACCACTTGTCGGCAAAATTAATTCCAACTCGCAGGTTAATGAAATTCTGGCGGATCAAATTATGATCCACAGTACCTCTTTTTCCTAACTCAATACCAAGGTCAATTCCGCTCATACGGTTCACAGAGCGGTTTTCAAAAGGTAACGTTACACCCGCAGTTAAAGCAAACTGGTTGATGTTGGTTCCGTTGATTGAAAGATTTCCCTTTTCGTAATATGCACCATAACGGTAAGTTACACGGGAAAAATAATTTCTGAAATTATTGTAATTCGGCAAATACCATCCACCGGCTACAATTTTATAGGAATTTTGGTTGGAGAAAGGCTGACCTAAATACTGAATAGTTTCGCCTTTCTTGAAATCAAACTGCGTACCCATAAACCATTTCGCATCCTGTCCGTAACCAGCTCCAACACTGAACTCCATAGGAATTAAATTCTTGTCTTTACTGAATTTTTGATCAATAATGGCTTGGTTGGCTTTGGTTTCTCCGGGCAAGTAAAAATAGGTACTGTTGGTGTAAGCAGTTTCCATTTGACCCGTATTCCCAAAAGTGTAAGTAGCTCCCAAAGTTAGTTTTCTGTCTTTTTCCAACTTTTTTTGATAAGCGGTTCCTAAAGTAAAATTAAAGGTTTTGATTTTGTTTTTTGTTTCGTAACCGTTAATTAGTTCGGAATTGGAAAAAGCGACTTCATTGTTATCATAAAGATTTCCAAAGAAGGAATTTGTTCTGAAACCCATAGCAAATTCCGGGGAAATTTGATATGATACCGCAGCTTGAACAGTGCTCAAAGTTCCTTCACCACGGAAAAGTTCAGACCTCACAGTTCCAGTATCAAAGGTGGTTTGTCTGAGAATGGAATATTTTTTCGAGCTGTACGGTTGGTAACCCATCCCAAATTTAACTTTACTGGAAATAGGAAATGCAATGCTGATGTTGGATAGATAGGTAGAATGTTTGGTAACATTGATATTTCCGTAGTCAGACTTGAAGAAATTGTTTTCGTTGGTGGCCTCAACTTTTAAAGTTGCCAATTCTAAATTTTTATTTGCTGCAGGATTGCTGAAATTAAAATTATTGTTGAAATCCCAAATATATGCAGTAGAGATACCGCCCATCGCATTCACATCCGTCGTATTGTCATACTTCACATCCCCAATTCCGAAGGCAGCATAAGGAGAATTACCAATCGATTGCGCTTGGAGGAAAAATCCCGCAGCGACGAGTGGTAACACAAAAAATCTTTTCATTCTCTATTTTTAAAAATAATGTGCAAATATCTTAAAATATACTGAATTGAGAAAATTTACTTTGGTTAAAGTTTGTTAAGGGAGATGCGAGTTTTGAATTACGGGACACGAGTTTGAAGTTGTGAAAGTTGCTGCTGTTACAAATCGTGGTTTGTTTAAAACGCGAATGTTTTTTAACGGAAAGTCAAATATTTCGATGAAGTTTTAGCATTATTTATAAAACAACATTCAAAACGGTCTGATTCACCCTGAAGGAAATTGACTGCGCCGCAAATTCACTCACAAAGTCAAATTCACAATAATTAATTATTCATTTTTAATTCTTCATTAAATACGTTATTTTTACCACATGAATTGGGAACAAATCGCAGGACAGGATAATCTGAAAAAGCTTCTGAAAGATAGCATTCAGGACAATCGTGTAAGTCACGCTCAACTATTTGTGGGGAAAGATGGTTACGGAACTTTGCCGATTGCTTTGGCTTTTGCTAAAGAGGTTTTCAAAAAAGAAAACGAACACTCTTCCTCAAAAGTAGAAACGCTGAATCATTTGGATTTGCACTTCAGTTTCCCCGTATTTAAAGAGAAAACAAGCGGACTTTCGTCTAATTTCTACGAAAATTTCAGGGAAATGATTCTTGAAAATCCCTACGCAAATAGCGAAGATTGGAGCAAAATTCTTGAATCGGAAAACAAACAGTTGACGATTTACGCCGATGAAGTGGATGAACTTAACAAAAAATTCTCCTTGAAAAGTTTTGAAGGGGGAAGTAAAATCCTCATCGTTTGGCAAGCCGACAAAATGAATGCTTCTGCAGCAAACAAATTCCTGAAATTTCTCGAAGAACCGCCAAAAGGAACCTTAATTATCCTCACCGCAGAAAATACCGACAATATTTTGCCTACGATTTTTTCGCGAACCCAATTGGTTGAAATTCCGAGAGTTGCGGATGAAGATGTTGAAGCTTATTTAAGTGAAAATTATCAGATTTCGGAAGAAAGAATCAAAGAAGTCGTCTTCCAATCCCAAGGAAATTTAAACGTTGCCAGAAAACTTGTACTGGAGGAAAATTCCGATTCCGAATTTGAGGAACTGTTTGTAACTTGGGTTCGTGAAGCATTCCAGGTAAAAAAGAAACCCGAATTTTTAAAGAATATCGTTTTTTGGGGAAGAAATATTGCAGGTTGGAACCGTGAAAAACAAAAGAGTTTCCTCAATTATTGCGGCGAAATGTTCCGTCTTGCATTGTTGCAGAATTATGGAAACGAAAATTTGGTGTACAAAAAAATCGACTCGGGCGGATTCAAGTGGGACAGCTTTTCAAAATTCATCCACGGTGCAAACATTGAAGCAATTATCGATGAAATTTCCGACGCCGATTATCATCTGGAAAGAAACGCCAACGCAAAAATTGTGTGGACGGATTTGGGGATTAAGCTCTCTCGATACATCCACAAATCGGCATAAAAAAACCACCTTTTCGGGTGGCTTTATTTTAAGCAGCTTTCTTTGCTTCCTGTTTTTTTGCTTTTGCGTCGCAACTGCCTTTACAATCTTTGTGATCTTTCATATCACAATTTTTTGCGGTTTTCTTACCATCCATTTTACATTCTTTGGCGTCTTTCCCCGCACAGCAAGATTTTTTTGGAGCTTCTTGAGCGAAAGTCAACGTAAAAGCTGAAATCGCTAAAACCGAAATAATTTTTTTCATATCAAATTTATTTTTATTTTGTTAGATGATGCGAAGATAGAAATATTTTTGAAATATTTTCTTTCTTGAATTTATTTTACCTCCAAATGAGCATTATTCAACCTCAACGAATTCAAAATTACCGACACCGAACTGAAACTCATCGCCGCCGCCGCAATCATCGGTGAAAGCAAAATCCCGAAGAAAGGGTAGAGCAAACCTGCCGCAACAGGGATTCCTAAAGTGTTGTAAATAAAGGCGAAGAAAAGATTTTCCTTGATATTTCTCAATAATTTTTCGCTTAAAATTTTGGCTTTTGCAACGCCCAAAATATCGCCTTTTAACAAGGTAATTCCTGCGCTTTCAATGGCTGCATCGGTTCCTGTCCCCATCGCAATTCCCACGTTGGATTGCGCCAAAGCAGGAGCATCGTTAATTCCGTCGCCGGTCATCGCCACGATTTTTCCTTCGTTTTGAAGTTTTTTGATTTCCTGCATTTTATCTTCAGGAAGACAGTTTGCGAAATATTTTTTGATGCCGAGTTCGGCTGCAACAGCTTTTGCGGTATGTTTATTATCTCCCGTCATCATCACCACTTCAATATTTTGACTTTGAAGATATTGAATCGCCTTTTTAGAACTCTCTTTAATTTTATCTGAAAAACTCAAAAATCCTAAAACTTTTCTATCTTTAGTTAAATAAGAAATCGTTCTTGCTTGGTCCTGGTTTTCAACAACTTTCTGTTTTAAATCTTCAGGAACTTGAATGTTGAATTGATTTAAAAGTGCTTCATTTCCGAGCAAAACTTCTTGTCCATCAACATTTCCTTTCACTCCTTTTCCGGAAATATTTTTGAAGTCTTCGACTTTCTCTAAACTTTCTTTCGATGCGATACTTTTGTCATGCTGAGTTTCCCGAAGCATCTTAAAATTTTCTTGAGCAACGGCGAAAGAATCCAAAACCGCTTTCGACAAAGGATGTTCCGAATTTTGGTTTAAAGAAGCCGCCAATTTCAAAATCTCGTTTTTACTCGAATTTTCGAAAACTTCTATGGATTTCAAACTTGGTTTTCCTTCTGTTAAAGTACCTGTTTTATCGGTAATCAGCACATTTACCTTGTGCATTTCCTCCAAAGCTTCGGCATTTTTAATTAAAATTCCATTCTTTGCTCCTTTTCCAATTCCGACCATTAAACTCATTGGTGTAGCCAATCCTAAAGCGCATGGACAAGCCACAATCAAAACGGCAACAGCATTCACAAAAGCATAAATGAGTTTATTTTCTCCACCGAAAATCATCCATAAGATGAAAGTCAATATTGAAATCCCAATTACCACCGGCACAAAAATTTTCGAAATTTTATCCACCAAAGTTTGAATTGGAGCGCGACTTCGACTTGCTTCATTCACCATTTTAATGATTTGTGAAAGTAAGGTTTCATCACCAACTTTTTCGGCTTTCATCACGAAAACTCCATTTCCGTTAATCGTTCCGGAAGTGACTTTATCATCGATTTTTTTCTCGACAGGAATAGGTTCTCCCGTAATCATGCTCTCATCTACGGTTGAATTACCTTCCGTAATTTTTCCGTCCACAGGAATTTTTTCGCCCGGTTTTACTTTTAAATAATCACCAATCTTAACTTCCGAAAGTGGAATTTTTTTCTCGTTTCCTTCAACAATTAAATTCGCAACATCGGGTGAAAGATTCATCAGTTCTTCAATGGCTTTTCCGGTTTTTTGGTGAGCTCTGGCTTCCAACATTTGTCCCATAATGACCAAAGTCAAAATCACGCAAACCGATTCAAAATAGAGCGGAATTTTTCCACCGTGAGCCATTTCGTGAGGTAAAATATTGGGAATAAATAAGGCAACCAAACTGAAAATAAATGCCGCAGCTGATCCTAAAGCAATAAGTGAAAACATGTTTAAATTCCAGGTTTTAAAGGAAACCCACCCACGTTTCATTAAAAACCATCCTGCATAAAAAATCACGGGAATCGACAAAACCAATTCCAAAATTCCCTGAACTTGATTGGAAAAAGGAAAATCAATCCACATTCCGCCCATCGAGAGGATGAAAACCGGAATCGTGAGAGCCAAAGCAATAAGAAATTTTCTTTTTAAAATTTTATAGGTTTCATCTTCAACTTTTTCTCCTTTTTCGGGAATTTTCACCAAATCCATTCCGCAAACGGGACAACCAACATTGGAATCATAAACTTTGTCACCTTCGCAGAACATGGGGCAGTAATAACCGCTGTCGGCTTTCAATTCATGAGTAATGGGCAATGAGTGATGGGTAATATTTTTGGATTGCTCATTGCTCATTACTAATTGCTTATCGATAAGCTCCAAATGCATGTGACAAACCGGGCAACCAATGTCGGAATTGTAGGTTTTATCGCCTTCGCAAAACATCGGACAAAAATATTCGCCGATTTTTTCTTTGAAATTTTCAGGTAAATTGGTTTTTGAAAATTGTTGCGGTTTATTTCTAAATTCCTCTTTTTCTTCGATAGGAACGAGGTACATATTGCAAACAGGACATCTTTTTCCCTGCTGAAAATATACTCTTTCACCTTCGCATTCCATAGGACAATAATAGACGGAACTTGGCGAAACGCGGTCTTTTGGCGGAATTGGATGATGTTTATGCTCCATTTTTATTCTTTTGATTTTAGGCGGTCACTTATAAATTCAATTTTTGTTTTGCCGTGCTTTGTTGGTTTTCCGTTTTCATCAACGCCTACGAAAATTATTTTATCGATGGTGATGATGGTTTGCCGCGTCATCATGTTTCTAACTTCGCAAGTTAAAGTGATGGAAGTATTTCCAAAATCAATTGCCTCAATCCCGATTTCAATAATGTCGCCTTGTTTTGCGGAACTCACGAAATTAATTTCCGAAATATATTTGGTAACGCAACGGGGAGTTTCCAATTGTACAATCGCGTAAAGTGCGGCTTCTTCGTCAATCCACTGCAACAATCTTCCACCAAACAAAGTGTGGTTTGGATTTAAATCTTCGGGCTTGATCCATTTTCGGGTATGGTAATTCATTTCTAATATTTTTTTTGTTTTCGGCTTTCAGCAATTGACTTTTGGCTGAAATGTTTTTTCTTTGAAGCTATCTTGTGAAAACAAGTTTAGTTTTGGAAGAAAGTTCTTCGTCGATTCGGTATCCTTCCAAGTTAAACGCTTTCACGTCATTTAAGGTTTTCGCTTGAGTTTCAGCGCAAAATCTTACGACTAAACCTCGTGCATGTTTTGTGTAAACAACGATGGTTTTTCGTTTTCCGTCTTTCATTTCATAAAAATCAAAATCGATAACTGGCGCGTTAAGTTTATTTTTATCTAAAACTTTGCTGTATTCTGAACTTGCTAAATTTAAAATTAAATCTTTGCTTTTCAGTTCGGAATTAAGTTGCTCGGTGACTTTTTCACGCCAAAATTCATAGAGATTTTTGTAGTGCTCAAATTCAAAACTTCTGCCCATTTCCAATCGGTAAAGCATGATTTTGTCGGAAGGTTTCAAAAGTCCGTACAATCCGGAAAGCATTCTGTAATTTTTTTGTAGATAATCCACCGCTTTTTTGTCTAAAGTTTTTGCGTCCAAACCTCGGTAAACTTCGCCTGTGAAAGCAAACATTGCAGGTGCAGATTCTTTCGCGGAAGGTTTTGCTTTCCAGTTTTGGTTTCGTTCCCAATTTTCGTCGGCAAGTTTTTGGGAGATTTCCATTAAATCCGACAAATATTTGGGAGATTTTTCCTTTAAATACGATTGAATAAATGCAGCTTCGTCAATGAATTTCGGAGTTGTTGATTTCAACATATCCGTTTTGTTTTCAATATTCATCAATTTTGCGGGTGAGGTGATTATCTTCATCTATTTTGTTTAAAGTTTAAGGTTCCAAGTTGATAAATTCACTATTGACAGCGAAGCGAATTCACCGTTCACTTATTACATTTCCCCTTTTCCTTGTCGCAGAACTTCCGGTTCACCGCTCGTTAAATCCACAATTGTTGACGCCACGTTGTCGCCATAACCGGAATCGATGACGATATCCACCAAATGGTCGTATTTTTCTGCAATCAGTTCGGGATCGGTGGAGTATTCGATGACCTCATCATCGTCTTTAATGGAAGTCGACGCAATCGGATGTCCCAATTTTTCTACAATCAATTTGGGAATCGGATGGTCGGGAACTCTTATTCCGACGGTTTTCTTGCCTTTGTAGGCGAGCGGAAGATTTTTGTTGGCTTCCAAAATAAAGGTGAAAGGTCCGGGAACTCTGTTTTTCAAGAAACGAAAAATTGCAGAATCGATGGGTTTTGTAAATTCTGACAGGTGGCTCAAATCGTTACAGATAATAGAAAACTGCGCTTTGTCAAGTTTTGTTTTTTTAATCTGCGCTAATTTTTCCATCGCTCGAATGTCGAAAATATTGCAACCCAACGCATAAACCGTATCGGAGGGATAAATAATCAGTCCGCCGTTTTTTAAAGTCTTCACCACTTCGTCAATCGCACTTTCCTGTGGATTTTCGGGATATATTTTAAGGATTTTAGCCATACACAAATTTAGTAAAATTAGATGAATAAAGAATTTTTACAAAAAATTTGCAGATCCACAGAATTGTTGTATATTTGCACCACAATATCGCGGGGTAGAGCAGTAGGTAGCTCGTCGGGCTCATAACCCGGAGGTCGCACGTTCGAGTCGTGTCCCCGCTACAAAGGCAAAGAGAATTACAAATGTGATTCTCTTTTTTATTTAATTGAGGTTTCATGACAGATCTTCCCGGAAAAGCCATTCACGATTATTATTTCAACAAGAGTAAGATAAAATTGTACGTCAAAGATATTTTCGGCCCGAAAGTAGAAATGCCTTTGTCCCTATATTTTCGTGGATTTTCTGAAATGCCCGATTTAGAAAAGAAGGCGTTACAACTTGGTCGAGGAAAAATATTGGATATCGGTGCAGGTTCCGGTTCCCATGTTTTGGAACTTCAAAAAAATAATGATGAAGTTTATGCGCTTGAAATTTCTCCTTCAGCTTGTGAAGTGATGAAAAATAGAGGAGTGGAGAACGTGATTTGTAAAGATATTTTCAAATATAAAGGTGAAAAATTCGACACGCTTTTGCTTCTGATGAATGGAATTGGACTTTCTTCTACATTAGAAGGTTTTAAAAAGTTTTTGAAAAAAGCCGAAGATATACTCCATCTAAATGGACGGTTAATTTTCGATTCGTGCGATATTTCCTATATGTATGAAGTGGCGGAAAAGCCGGATTACTATTACGGTCAAGTAAAATGCCGCTACGAATATGACCAACTTTTGACCGATTGGTTTGAGTGGCTTTATCTCGACAAAAATACGATGACCCAAATCGCGACTGAATGCGGTTGGAATGCAGAAGTGGTTTTTGAAGACGAAAACGATCAGTATTTGGCGGTTCTTACCAAAAGGAACTAATCTCATTCTAATTGCGCATCTAAAACCTGCTTTCGGCTTGATAAATAAAGTTGACAGTCAAATTTGTTTTTAATGAATTTCCACCGCCACATAACCGCTTTCATTTCCTAAACGATCCACCGCTTTCAACGCCAAATCCGTCAAATGAACTCCCGATTTTACCAAAGGAAGAAATTTGGTGTGTTCGTCGCCGTTCAGAATTTCGGTTTCCCATTTGTTGCCGTATTTAGAAAAGAGAATAAAATGTTTTGCCTGTTGCGGATTTCGTGAAAGCCAATGAATTTCTGCATTATTACCTGATTTTTTGGCGGTAATTTCAGGTTTTAAAACAGGTTCCGATTTAATCCACGGACTTGCCGGAACGAGCGCTTTTTCTTTATACAAGTTCTGAAGAGCCGTTTGCATCGCATAGCTTTTAAAAATTCCATCAACGCTGTAATGAATGACACCGGAATTATTTCCTAAAATATTTCTCGTGATTTTTATTTGATTTGAAATTTCCTCCACTTTGTCGGCAACATTTTTTACTCCCACCGTGTTCAATCCCGGCCAAAGATGGACGTTCTTCGGTGTTTCTGATTTCCACCAATTTAAAAGTGAGGAATAACTTTGCGGACCGCCTTCTTTCCAATAGAGTTGCGGCGAAAAATAATCGCACCAACCTTCGTTCAGCCATAATTTAGCATCGGCGTAAAGTTCATCATATTGCGACGTTCCCGTCACATCTGCAGGAAATCCCGGCTTCCAAATTCCGAATGGGGAAATTCCAAATTTGACGTACGATTTTTCGGCTTTTATTTCATCGTGAATTCTTTTGATGAATTTGTTTACATTTCCACGACGCCAATCTGCACGCGACAAAGTTCCGCCCGAATTTTTGTAGGTATTCCAAGTTTTATCATCCGGAAAATCTCTTCCGCCGTTGTATTCTTTGTAAGGATAAAAATAGTCGTCAATATGAATCGCATCGATATCATAACGTTTCACCAAGTCTTTGATGACCGATGAAGCGTGGTTTTGCACTTTATCATCCGAAGGATCCATCCAATACATTCCGTTTCTCAAACGATAAGTTTCGTTGGACATTTTTGAAGCCATACTTTCGGAAGTCACGGCTCCGCCCGTTGTGTGATGCGCTCGGTAAGGATTGAGCCACACGTGAAGTTCCATCCCACGTTTGTGTGCCTCGGAAATCCAAAATTCCAACGGATCATAAAACGGCGACGGCGATTTCCCGATTTGTCCCGTCAAGAAATAAGACCAAGGTTCCAAATCACTTTTGTAAAGCGCATCTGCAGAAGGTCGCGCCTGAAAAACCACCGCATTGAAATTGGCGTCTTTCAGCAAATCCAAAATTTTGATGGCTTCCTGTTTTTGTTGTTCAGTAGAAAGATTATTTTTTGAAGGCCAATTGATGTTTGCCACGGTTGCAATCCACGCTGCACGAAATTCGCGGTTGACTTCGGGTAATTGTATAGCTGCTGGTTGCTGATTGCTGGTTACTGGCTTTGTGACCGGTTTTGTGGTGACGGTTGTTGGTTTTTTGGGTGGGGTTGAGGTTTTTTGGGTGGAACAGGATGCGATGAAGAGACCTGTTAATATTGGGAGGGTGTATTTTAGAGTTGATATTTTCATGGGATAAAAATAGGTGAAAATGTTTTGTTTTTAAAGTTTTTAACAGATTTTAAAAGTTTTAATTATATTCGCTTAAACAAAATATTTCGTGGATAAAAAATCAGAAAAACGATTACTTGAAGAAATTGTAAAGTATTTTGAAGTTTATATTTTTCAAAACCATTTAAAAGCAAGTGTTAAAAGTAATGCAAAACTTAAAGGTTACAATATTAATCCTATTGTGGTTAAATATTTATCAAAATTACTTGAAAATGATTACACTCCGATTGGAGTTGCAAAAGCACTTTTTTACCCAAGAGTTTTAGGAACATCCATCAACACTTCGTTCGGAACGAGAATTCAAAATATGTTTGTGGATTTGCAAATTGCGGAAGGTTCTCTAATTAAAGGAATGGACATTGAATTTATCGATAGAGTTGACAATCGCAGAAAATGGTGTCAGTTAAAATCAGGTCCCAATACAATTAATTCCGAAGATGTAAAACCATTGATAAGAAAATTCACTGATACCGTTAATCTTGCAAGAACAAACAAAGCATTTAAAAATGTTAATAATACTGATTTTATTGTTGGGGTTTTGTATGGTGAGGAAAATGAATTAAGTATGCATTATAAATTAATAGATAAAACTCATCCTGTAATTATCGGAAGAGAATTTTGGCACAGAGTCACAGGATTTCCAAATTTCTATAACGGTTTGGTTTCTAATTTACACCTACTCATCAACAAGCTTGAAACGGAAAATGTTTTAAATGAAGGAGTAAAAAAATTAGCAGATGAAATTGAAGCATCTCAACTGTTTGATTTTAAAGAAGCATAGTATCTATTTAGAAAATCAATGATTGAATAGCCAACTTCTGTCGCCAAATTTATAGGAACTGCATTACCAATTTGCTTATATTGTTGCGCCATAGAACCTACAAAATCCCATGCATCGGGAAATGTTTGAATTCTTGCGTATTCACGAACTGTAAAAGGTCTTGTTTCATCGGGATGACAACGTTCAGTTTGTTTTTGGGCAGGACTGCAAGTCAAAGTAAGACATGGTTCATCCCATCCTATTCTTCTTGCCATTCCTGTTTTTCCGCCTCCAAGATAAAAACTTCCACCCATATATTCTTTTTGAATTTCAAGTGGCAAATCTCGCCAATAACCTTTTTGCGGAACCAAATCTAAAACCTCTTTTTTATTTTTCGGATATTTTGCACCCACTGATGAAGGAACGTCACAATCAAATAATTCTCCTTTTTTTAGGGCATGATTTAGGTTATAAATTTTTTGGTAAGGTTCAGGATAATTAAAACTTGTTTGAATATCTTTTCTGATTCCTACCAAAATGAGACGTTCTCTTTTTTGTGGAACTTTATAATTTACAGCTCTTAAAACCTGCACTGGAACAACGTTATAACCAATTTCGTCCAAAATTGAAATCATTCCGGCTAAAGTTCTTCCTTTATCATGGCTCAATAAACCACGGACATTTTCGCCAATACAAATTAGAGGATTAACTTCTTTTACCACCCTAGCAAATTCGTAAAAGAGAGTTCCACGAGCATCTGCTAATCCTAGTTTTTTTCCTGCATAACTAAAAGCTTGACAAGGAAATCCACCGGTTACAACATCCACTTTATCTTTGTATTCTGAAAAATTAAAATTTTTAATGTCACCTTCCAAAACGTTCCAATTAGGTCGATTCTTTCTTAATGTTGCGCAAGCAAATTTGTCGATTTCATTTAAGGCAACACATTTCAGTCCTGCTTTTTCAAGCCCGATTGCAAGTCCACCTGCTCCTGCAAAAAGTTCTAAAACTCCGTAATTATTTTCTGCTTTTACAGAATTATCTACAAATGTATTATCAATGAAATTTGAAAACAAATTTTCAACTTCAGTTCTTTTGTAAACGCGGTAATTACTCATTGGTTCACGAACTGCAACCAATTTTCCTTCCCTGTCCCATCTTCTTAAAGTTTCTTTGTTTTTTCCGAGAAGCTCGGCTGTTTCAGCCAAAGTTAATAATTCTTTCGTAACCATATTATAAAACCTTATACATTGGTTACAAATATACATTATTTTTGTATTCCTACATTATTTTTTTTAAGAAAAAAAGACGCTCCAAAAAGCGTCTTTTAAAATATATTGATCGCGGGATTGCCGCGCTCTCGCTCGCAATAACAAATTACCCTTTCGCAACCCTCTCCGCACGTTTTCTTTCCTCTTCAGAAAGCACTTTTTTACGCATTCTGATGAAGTTTGGCGTTACTTCGATGGCTTCGTCGGCTTGGATGTATTCCATACATTCTTCCAACGAGAAAAGGATTTTTGGGGCAACTCCGGTGTCTTTGTCTTTGCCGGATGCACGCATGTTGTTCAATTGTTTTCCTTCCACGATGTTTACAACTAAATCGCCCGGTTTGTTTTGTTCACCCACAATCATTCCAGCATAAACATCTTCACCTGGATCCACGAAAAATCGTCCTCTATCCTGTAATTTATTAATGGAATATTCTGTACAAGGTCCTTGAATTTTTGAAATCAAAACGCCATTACTTCTTCCCGGAATGGAACCTTTGAAAGGTTTATAATCCACGAAACGGTGCGCCATAATTGCTTCACCTGCAGTTGCGGTCAACATTTGCGAACGAAGTCCGATTAATCCACGGGAAGGAATTTCAAACTCCAAATGCTGCATTTCGCCTTTGGTTTCCATGATGTGAAGGTCGCCTTTTCTTTGCGTAGCCAAATCGATTACTCTTGAAGCAAATTCTTCAGGAACATCTACCACCATTGATTCGTAAGGTTCGCAATTTACCCCGTCAATTTCGCGCAAAATTACTTGCGGCTGACCAATCGTCATTTCGTAACCTTCTCTACGCATCGTTTCAATAAGAACGGAAAGGTGCAAAATTCCACGACCAAAAACCAAGAATGTATTTGCATCATCGGTTGGTTCAACTCTTAGGGCTAAATTTTTCTCTAATTCCTTATACAAACGGTCTTTCAAGTGGTTTGAAGTCACATATTTTCCGTCTTTCCCGAAGAAAGGGGAATTGTTGATGGAGAAGGTCATGTTCAAAGTCGGCTCGTCGATAGAAAGTCTTGTCAACGGTTCCGGATTTTCCAAATCTACGAACGTGTCGCCAATTTGGAAGGCATCAAAACCTACAATCGCACAAATATCTCCTGCGTGAACTTCCTGAACTTTTTTCTTGCCAAGTCCTTCAAACACGTATAATTCTTTTACTTTTCCTTTTATAATTTTTCCGTCTTCCTGCGCCAAACCAATCCATTGCGATTCTTTTACGGAACCTCTTGCTACTTTGCCAATCGCGATTCTTCCTAAAAATGAAGAAAAATCAAGCGATGTAATCTGCATTTGAAGGTTTCCTTCTTCTATTTTTGGTTCAGGAACGTATTGCAAAATTCCGTCTAACAAAGGCATAATTGAATCTGCAGGTTCCAAACTGGTGTTGAACCAACCTTGTTTGGATGAGCCGTAGAAAGTTGGGAAATCCAATTGTTCTTCCGTTGCATCAAGGTTGAAAAACAAATCGAAAACTTGGTCGTGAACCTCCTCCGGACGACAGTTGGGTTTATCCACTTTATTGATGACCACGATAGGTTTCAAGCCGAGTTCCAACGCTTTATGCAAAACGAAACGCGTTTGTGGCATCGGTCCTTCAAAAGCATCCACCAAAAGCAAAACTCCATCTGCCATTTTCAAAACACGTTCTACTTCACCACCAAAATCGGCGTGACCAGGAGTGTCGATCACATTAATTTTCGTATCTTTATAGGTTACGGAAATGTTTTTTGATAAAATAGTGATTCCTCTTTCGCGCTCCAAATCATTGTTGTCCATAATCAGTTCACCAGATTCCTGGTTTTCTCTGAAGATGTTTGTGGCGTGAATAATTTTGTCGACCAAAGTTGTTTTTCCGTGGTCAACGTGTGCGATAATCGCGATATTTCTAATGTTTTGCATAATCGTTTTTTGACGGTGCAAAAGTAATCTTTTTTGTCGGATAATTTATTAAACCGTAAAGAATTAATAAAAATTAATGTGGAAAATTGAGGAAAGTTGAATTTAAGGTTTGCTGGGTCGTGGATGTTGGGTGCTGGAAGTCAAAAGTTTGATGAGAAGATAAATGATTTTGAAGATTTGTAAAAAACCACAATTTCTATTTAAACAAATGTTTGCAACAAAACGTTTCAAGTGCGTTTTTCAAAGACGCACAAAGATTAATTGTAAAATAATAATTTATCATACATTTGTAATAGGTTTATGCAACTGAGTTTTTACTTTTCTCGTGATAATTAATTTTCCGCTGCGAAAGATTTAAAAACCTGAAAACCAAAAGAATCGCAGAAACCGTTAATCCCAAACCAAGCGCAATCCACATTCCGAACGCACCCATTTTTAAAGTCACGGTGAGAAAATATCCCAAAGGAATTGCAATCAACCAATAAGCAATAAACGTAATGATGGAAGGAATTTTCACATCCTGAATTCCACGGAGACAACCGAGTGCTACAACTTGAATTCCATCCGAAAGCTGAAAAAGAGCTGCAATGATCAACAATTTTGCGGCGAGTTGAATGACGTCAACATCTTCCTTTTTAGTAAAGAAGGTCGGTAAAATATGTCTTCCGAAAATGAAAAACAATCCACAAACGAACATGAAAATGAAAACGATTTTCAAATTGTTGATGCCGACTTTTTTTAATTCTACATAGTTTTGCTCTCCTAATTTTCTTCCAATCATCACCGTTGAAGACACACTGAACCCGATACAGAGATTAAAAGTAAAGGACGCCATGGAAAGGGCAATTTGATGCGAAGCGATATCATGCGACGAAATCAATCCGCAAATAAACGCGGCTCCTGCAAATGCAGTTACTTCAAAAAACATTTGAAGCGCAGTCGGAAAGCCGATCTTGAGCATTTTATCAAACATTGCCTTGGAAAATTCTGAAATTTTTAATGAAAAATCTTTGATGTACCTTTTGGTTTTTTCCTGTTTCATTAGGACGTAATAAAGGAAAACCATCATGAAAATTCTAGCAATCAAACTCGCTAAAGCCGAACCTTTTACGCCCATCGGTGGAATTCCGAACATCCCTTTAATAAAGACATAATTTAAGATGACATTGATGACGTTTGCAATAATCGTTGCTTTCGTAACTCCAATTGTGTAGGATAAACCTTCAGAAACTTCGCGCAAAGTCTGGAAGACCATGAACGGTAAAATACTTAAAGTCATGATGCTCAAAAAACCAATCGTGTCGGGAATAATTTCCGGTGGTTGGTCCATGTGATAAAGCAGTGGCATTGCAGCGAAAAGTAGAATCATCAACAATAATCCGATTCCCAAATTAATCACAAAGCCGTGACGAAAGACCGAATTAATCGTTTCGTGTTTATGCTGTGAATGCGCTTCGGAAACGAGTGGGGGAATGGCAAACGAAAATCCCAACGCAAAAACAAAAATCGAGAAAAATACGGCATTTCCCAATGAAACCGATGCCAAAGCTTGCGCACCCAATAACTTCCCGACAATAATATTATCGAACAGGTTTACGGAAACCTGACCAACCTGCGTTAACATTACAGGAAGTGCGAGTTTCAGACATGCTTTGGTGTGTTGTTGATTAAGAAATACCATAAAATTTCAAAAAAAATTTGCAGCAAAAATACTGCAAACTTTTCCTAATCTATTTACCTTAATGTTAATTTATTTTCGTACGAAACTTGCAACATCCGCTGCAGATACAGGATTTGAACCTAGAATAATCAAACGTTCCACCACATTTCGAAGTTCACGAATATTTCCAGTCCAGCTGAAATTTTCCAGAGCTTTGACAGCATCTGCACTGAATTCTTTTTGTGCTGTTCCGTGCTCTTCGGAGATCACTTTCGCAAAATGACGGACCAAAAGTTGAATGTCTTCTTTTCTTTCATCTAAAGGCGGTACATAAATTTCAATCACAGAAAGTCGGTGATAAAGGTCTTCACGGAATTTGCCCGCTTCGATTTCCTTCTGCATATTTTTGTTGGTTGCCGCCAAAACGCGAACATCCACTTTGATTTCTTTGTCGCTTCCTACGGGTGATACTTTGCTTTCCTGCAATGCACGAAGAACTTTTGCCTGTGCAACGAGACTCATATCACCAATTTCGTCAAGAAAAATAGTTCCATTGTTCGCTAATTCAAATTTTCCCTGCTTGTCTTTAATTGCACCGGTAAAACTTCCTTTAACGTGTCCAAACAATTCAGACTCAATAAGTTCCGAGGGAATTGCGGCGCAGTTTACCTCAATCATTGGTCCTTTGCTGCGGTCGCTTTGTGCGTGGATTGCGTGTGCAACCAATTCTTTTCCGGCTCCGTTTGGTCCTGTAATTAAAACTCTTGCGTCTGAAGTGGCTACTTTTTGAATCATCTCCTGAATTTTTTTCAAAGGAGCGGATTCGCCAATCATTTGGTATTTTTTGTTGACTTTTTTCTTTAGGGTAGAATTTTCCGATTTCAGATTTTGATTGGTTTTCTGCAAAATTCTTTTGTCCAGTGCATTTTTTACACTGGTAATCAGTCGGTTGATGTCAATTGGTTTTGAAATGAAATCATACGCACCCTCTTTTAAGCAATCCACGGCGGTATCGATATCGGCATGTCCGGAAATCATGACAAAAGTGGTGTCAGGTTTCAATTGAAGTGCCTGTTTCAAAAGTTTGGTACCCGAAAGTTTAGGCATTTTTATGTCGGAAATGACCAAAGCGAAATCTTCTTTTTCAATTTGTTTATAACCTTCCAAACCGTCTTCTGCTACGACAAATTCATAGTCGGTAAGTTCATCGGAAAGGATGCTTTGCAGTACGCCGGAAATGGCCTTTTCATCTTCTACAATCAAGATTTTTTGCATTCGTTAAATTTTATGGATTTAATAAAAATTTAGTTTAAAATTTGCAAATTGTGCAGCAATAATCGTACCCAAAAGCAGTTATCGGACATAATTTCTGTTTCCGAAAATTGCCGAACCAATCCGCACTGAATTTGCGCCACAAGTAATGGCAATCTGGAAGTCATCACTCATTCCCATTGATAAGGTGTCCAATTTTTTCAATAATGAAAGTTGGTCGAAAATCTGTTTTAAGTACATGAATTCTTTTCGCACTTGGTTTTTGTCGTCGGTAAAAGTCGCCATTCCCATCAAACCTGTGATTTCAATATTTGGATATCTTCCGTTGAGATAATCGGTGAAAAGTTCTTTTGCTTCGTTGATTTCCAACCCGAATTTTGTTTCTTCTTCCGCAATTTTTACTTGAAGCAAAACCTTGATTTTACGTTTGTATTTTTCTGCTTGCTTATCAATTTCAGTTAGCAGTTTTTCGGAATCCACGCTTTGTATCGTATCAATGAATTCGGCGATATATTTCACTTTATTGGTTTGAAGATGTCCGATTAAGTGCCATTGAATGTCACCTGGTAAAAGCGGAAATTTCTCCAAAAGTTCCTGCACTTTATTTTCGCCAAAAACTCTTTGTCCCAAATCATAAACCTGCTGAATTTTTTCAACTGGATGCATTTTTGAAACCGCAACTAATTGTACATTTTCGGGGATTTGTTTAATTATTTCTTGGTAATTATCTAGAAGAACAAGGTCATTAATCATTGATGGTTCAGTTGTTTTCCGAAAAGTTAATAATTTTTTTTCAAAAGTACGGAGGATATCATTGGTTTCCGAATATAAATAAGGAAATATTATGCTTTAAAGATAAAATAAATTTTTTCAAATCCATTTTAGGGTGTTTTCACCCTGTTTTTAAAGTAGTGTTATCAGTATATTTGTTAAAATAAAAACATAAAAACAATGAAAAATCTTAACGATCATTTGCTGAACAGCAAACAAGCGGAAATTCTTTCGAAAGAGTACGAAAGAACAAACTATTCCCAGATTAACTCGTCCAGACCATCCGGTAAGCCAGATTCAAAGCATTACATCTATGATTTGGAGGTTTTACAGGAGTACATTAATCTGATCCGTGATGATATGGAAAAACGTGGAATTAGAAACAAGGGTATTCGTATTTCATTAGGAAAGTATCCTGACATAAGTTTTGACCCTAGATTAAATCCAGATTTTTTAGGATATCAAACCATCTTTTTTTCTGCTGAAAATATGGATGGATTTTCCGTCACGAATCGAATTGAATCAGCTCCCGTTCCTGATGGTCCTGTTTTGGACTTTGGAACGATTTCGCCTCCCTACTAATTGATCGAGAAAACAATCATGATTGAGTGGAACAAGGAATTGGGTGTGTTAATCCAAATCTTTTTAATGGTTTTAACACTGTTTTTTCTAATTTTAAGAAGAAACCAACTTGGCAAAAGCATCAATTACTTTATTAGTGCAATATCACTGGGTTGCGGCATCGAGATATTTAATTTCGTTAGTAAATATTTTGATGAGGAATACAATTCAGTGCCTGTTTACATTATTGGAGTTAACCTCATTATTTTTTTTATTTTCTTTCTTTATTTCTATCAATTATTAGAAGTAAAGCGCTTTAAAAGAATAGGTGTGGCTTTAATTGTAATTTTCTTGTTGGGTTATCTCATTTCTGCGATAGCCCAAAAAGATTTTTTCAATAGTTTTCCTTTTGTCTTTTATTGTGCGGAGGTTGCCTTGCTTTCTATGATTATTTTTTTGGTTCTGTGGCAAACATTTAATTCAGACAGAATTTTGAAACTAAAGTCATACTATCCTTTTTGGGTGAGCATAGGTTTGATGGTTATTTATTTGGGTGTTGTTCCGCTGCTGATCGTAAGTAATACTGCAAAAACAATGATGAACTTAAATATTTTTTTCATAATTTTATTTGCGGTAAATGTAATAGGATATTCTATTTTGTTAACTGGTATTTTTTACGCAAAAAATACAGAAATATAATAAATAATGAACTTCTCGGAAACAGATTTTCTGATTACATTATCCACATTCATTATACTGATAGTTGTATTAATGATGGTATTGATTTATGGAGTTTTCATAAAAAAGAAATCTGAACTCCTTTTGTCACAGCAAAAGAAAGAAGCCATTTTCGAACAGGAACTGGCAATTTCTCAAGTGGAAATTAAAGAGCAGACCCTCAATTACATCGGGCAGGAATTACATGACGATTTAGGGCAGAAATTATCGGTGGCACGTCTCATGACCAATAAAATCTCTTTTTCAAAAGAAACAGATATAAAGGAAATTGGGACAGAAATTAATCTTTTAGTGGGAGAATGTATTCAAGACATCAGAAATTTATCCAAAATATTCATCACCAAACAAGTCGAACATTTTGGATTTGTGGATTCTATTGAAAGAGAGGTTTTTCGCCTAAGGAAATTAAGCTTGATGGAAGTGGAGTACCAAAACAATAATCATCATTTGGAAATGAAACCAGATCACGCACTCATTTTATTTCGAATTATTCAGGAATGTATCAATAATGTCATCAAACATTCAAGAGCAAAAAAAATAGTTCTTGCCGTTCACGAAAATAGCGATTCTATAGAAGTAAAAGTTAGTGATGATGGTATAGGTTTTAGAGAGAAGGATATTTATGACGGAAGTGGATTGAAAAGTATGGCGAACAGAGCCAAGATCATCAATGCAGATTTCAATATAAAATCGCAGGAAAACAAAGGAACAGATATTACGGTACTATACCGAAAAAAAAATTATGGAAAAGATTAAAATTGCTATCGTTGATGACCATAAACTGGTTTCTAAGGCGCTCGAAAATATGATCTCTGTCAATTCAGATTTTGAGGTGATCATGACCTGCTTCAACGGCGAAGAATTCTTAAATGAGTTGGAGACAAAAAAAATGATGCCTGATGTTGTGTTGATGGATATAAATATGCCAGTGAAAAATGGAATTGAAACAACCGGCGCTCTAAAAAAAATACATCCAGATCTGAAGGTAATCGCCCTCACCATGGAAGATAACGAAGCTACTATTATTAAGATGCTTAATGCAGGTGCGAAAGGATACTTGCTGAAAGATATGTCTCCTGATAATCTTTTTGAAGCTATTCATATCGTTCATGAGAAAGGAACTTTTTATACCGACATGATCAATCAAAGTTTACTGAAGATAAAAAGCGAGAAAAAATTTGCAGATAAGGTGAAAGAAGAGTTAAATGACAGAGAAGTGGAATTTATTAAATTGGCATGTTCCGAGTTAACTTACCGTGAAATCGCGGACAAAATGTTTCTGAGCCCGAGAACAATAGACGGATATCGGGACTCGATTTTTGGCAAGATCAATGTAAAATCGAGGGTAGGAATTGTACTTTTTGCGATAAAAAATGAATTATATTAAAAATAGGGTGTTTTCACGGTAGCGTTATTTTACTTTTTAGTTTACCTTTGAACCATAAAATATTACACAGATAATGGAAAAAAAGAAGAGCCGGCTTTTATGTCGGTTTTTTTTTAGTCCTTTTTTTTAAAGAAATTTTAAACTAATTTTACCAAAATTCTTTAATTAAATGTATCTGATTTTCGACACCGAAACTACCGGTTTACCTAAAAACTTCAACGCCCCATTAACCGATTCCGACAATTGGCCGAGAATGGTTCAAATTGCGTGGCAACTCCATGACAAACACGGAAATCTTTTAGAAAATCAGGATTACATCATCAAACCGGAAGGTTACGACATTCCTTTCAACGCTGCGAGAATTCACGGAATTTCAACAAAATTAGCCAACGAAGAAGGTCGGGATTTAAACGAAGTTTTAATCGAATTTCAAGAAGTTTTAAAAAAGGCGGAAGTTGTTGCAGGTCACAACATCGATTTCGATTACAAAATTGTGGGTGCCGAATTTTTTAGAAAGGAGTTAGAAAATACGTTAGAAAAGATTCCATCTGCAGATACGATGGAATTGGGAACGGAGTTTTGCCAATTAGGTGGTGGAAAAAACGGAAGATACAAATCTCCAAAATTGGAGGAACTTTACGAAAAATTATACGGCGAAAAATTCGATGAAGCACACAACGCTGCAGCCGACGTGAATGCAACTGCACAGGTTTTCTTCGAAATGATGCGGATTGGAATTATTCCCGCAGAAAATCTTAAAATTACCGAAGCAGAATTACAGGATTTCATCAGCAATCATAAAAGTCCGATTCAACCTTTTGCAATTGTTATCAGAAGACAGGTTGCCGCCTCGAAAAAGAAAAAAACAGTCGATTTTGGTGATAGCGATGAAATTGAAATCGGCGATTATTTCAACTTCCATAATCACAGTATTTATTCGTCGCTTCAAGCCTCTACGCATATTCATGAACTGATTAATAAAGCGTTGCAAAATAATTTTGCAGCAGTTGGTTTGGTTGATTTGGGAAATATGATGGGGGCTTTTAAGTTTGTTTCAGAGGTTGAAAAAGCGAACGGAACCATCAAAAAAAATCACAAGGAATTTTTAGAGAAAAAACAAAAAGCGGAAGAAGAAGGAAATGATTTTAAAGAAACCGAACCACGAAAAGAAGAACTCATTCCCATCATCGGTTGTGAATTCTATATTTCGGACCGGCCTGAACAAAAGCAGTTTACCAAAGATGACCCCGACCGAAGAACGAATGTGGTTTTGTTGGCAAAGAACTTCAACGGTTATAAAAATCTTGCGAAGCTTTCGAGTATTGGTTATGTGAACGGATTTTATTTTGGCGTTCCAAGGATTTCAAAGGAAATGATTGCTCAATATAAGGAAGATTTAATTGCTTTAACGGCGGGAACTTTCGGTGATGTTCCGAATACGATTTTAGAATTTGGGGAACAAAAAGGAGAAGAAGTTTTCAAATGGTGGAAAGAAACGTTTGGTGACGATTTTTATGTTCAGCTTCAAAACCATGAAGTGGAGGAAGAAGAACACTTAAATGATGTTCTACTCGAATTTGCCGACAAATATAATGTCAAAATTCTAGCTCAAAACGAAACGTTCTACACCGAAAAAACCGATGCCAATATTCAGGATATTTTATATTGTATTAAGGATGGCGAAAAACTGTCATCGCCTGTTGGAAAAGGTTTCGGAAAAAGAAGAGGATTGCCATCAAACGAATTTTACATTAAAAACGAAGAGGAAATCAAGCAAAGTTTTCGACAGTTTCCCGATGCGTTTGAAGCGTATACGGAATTTTTGGACAAGTTTGAACCTTATACTTTAAAGCGTGATGTTCTACTTCCTGAATTCAACATTCCTGAAGAGTTTTTGAGTGAGGAAGACAAAATTGATGGTGGAAAACGTGGTGAAAATGCTTATTTAAGATATTTAACCTACGAAGGTGCAAAAAAGAAATATACCGAAATCACCGATGAAATAAAGGATAGATTAGATTTTGAATTGGAAGTTATTGCGAATACAGGTTATCCCGGATATTTTTTGATTGTTCAGGATTTCTGTAACGAGGCGAGAAATATGGGAGTTTGGGTTGGTCCAGGTCGTGGTTCTGCGGCAGGTTCTGCGGTGGCTTATTGCATCGGAATTACCAACGTTGACCCTATTAAATACGACTTACTTTTCGAAAGGTTCCTCAACCCTGAAAGAATTTCCATGCCCGATATTGATATCGATTTCGATGATGAAGGTCGCGATAAAATCATCAAATGGGTGGTGGAAAAATATGGTAAAAGTAATGTCGCACAAATTATCACCTATTCCGTTTTGGGTGGAAAATCTGCAATTAAAGATGCGGGAAGAGTTTTGGATGTTTCCATTGCGGAAACCAACAATATTGCGAAACTCGTTCCGTCAACTCCGGGAATGAATATTGCGAAAGCTTTTTCAAAATTCGATAAGTTAAGCCCTGAAGATAAAATTCTCGCACAGGAAATGAAAGATATTCTTGCCAATCCAGAAGATGGTAGATTTGAAGTTCTTTCCGCAGCACAAAAAATGGAAGGCTGCATTAGAAATACAGGAATTCATGCATGTGGAGTGATTATCACACCGGAAGATATTTCGAATCTCGTTCCGATTACGATTGCTTCGAAAGATGCCGATATTTTGGTTTCGCAATTTGACAATTCCGTGGCGGAAAGTGCAGGTTTGCTGAAGATGGATTTCCTGGGTTTGAGGACTTTAACCATCATTAAACACGCCATCAAACTCATCAAACAAAGACATGGAATCGATATCAATCCTGATGAAATTCCATTGACTGATACCAAAACTTTCCAACTTTTTCAAGAGGGTAGAACGGTTGGGATTTTCCAATATGAAAGTCCGGGAATGCAGAAATACATGCGTGAACTGAAACCGACAGTTTTTGCGGATTTAATTGCGATGAACGCACTCTACAGACCGGGTCCAATCAAATATATTCCAAATTTTATCAACCGAAAAAATGGTTTGGAAAAAGTTGTATACGATTTAGAGGAAACCGAAGAATATTTAAAGGAAACCCACGGAATTACTGTTTATCAGGAACAGGTAATGTTGCTTTCTCAAAAACTTGCCAATTTCACTAAAGGTGAAGCCGATACATTGAGAAAAGCGATGGGTAAAAAGCAGAAGGACGTTCTCGATAAAATGTACCCGAAATTTATTGAAGGCGGCGAAAAAAACAACCTCGATGTTGATAAACTCAACAAAATTTGGAAAGATTGGGAAGCGTTTGCAGAATATGCCTTCAATAAATCGCACTCGACTTGTTATGCCTTGATTGCTTATCACACCGCTTATCTCAAAGCAAATTATCCGGCGGAATATATGGCGAGCGTCATGTCGAATAACATCAACAATACCAAACAAATCACCCTGTTTATGGAGGATTGCAAAAGTATTGGTGTAGATGTATTAGGACCGGATGTGAACGAATCCCAATATGAATTTGCGGTGAACGAAAAAGGACAAATCCGTTTTGGTTTGGGTGCAATTAAAGGAATTGGTGAAGGTCCGAGTGAAGCGATTGTGGAGGCAAGAAAAGAAGAAAGATTCAAAAATATTTATGATTTTTTCGAGAAAGTTCCATCGGGTCAAATGAACAAAAGAGTGGCGGAAAGTTTGGTTATTGCAGGTGCTTTTGATGAAGTGGACAAATATCACCGTGCACAATATTTTGATATCGATAATTCGGGAAGAACCAATGTGGAGCGACTTTTACGTTACGGACAAAGTTTTCAGGACAATAAAAATGAGATTGAAAATTCCCTTTTCGCCGATTTTGCTGACGAAGTGAAAATTGAACAACCGAAGATCAATCCTGCTCCGGAATGGCAAAATATGCACAAACTCAACAAGGAAAAGGAAATCATTGGTTTCTATCTTTCTGCGCATCCGTTGGATGAATATAAATATCAATATCAGTTTATTCAGGGAGCTTTGAGCAAAAAGGAAATTTTGGAAGGAAAAAAAGAGGAGGTGGTGGAACTGGAAAAAGTGATTCTTCCAATCGATGTTTCCGAAGTCGCAGATTCGGATGAAGATTTGGTAGATATTCCTTCAGAAAATTTAGATGAAGAAGATTCGCTGATTGAAGAACCGACTAAAAAGGCAGAACCAAAAGGAACTTTCAACTTCCTGAATTTGGATGAAGTGGATGCTTTTAAAGATACTGTTTTCGGAAATCAACCTGATTTGTTCAACAACGACAAACTGTCCTGGAAAGAGAAACAGGCAATAAAAAACAACGCACCCGAATACATGGTTGCAGGAATGGTGACGGAATATTCTGTTCGAGACGGAAAAAACAGTGGTGAAAAAGTCGCATTCATCACTTTGGAAGATTACAGCGGGAGTTACAGTTTTCGTTTAGGCGACCGCGATTATATGCGATTACGCGACAAAGTGGATGTGCAGCGTTTCGTGATTTTTAAGATTAAATTTTCTCAATCCAATGACGGCAGGGTTTTCGTGAATGTTGCAGATATTATCGATTTAAAGGACGCTTTTGAAAAATTTGCCAAAAAAATGACGGTTGTTGTCGATATCAACGATTTACGGAAAGAGGACATCGAGTTTTTCAAAAAGAATTTCATTGAAAATAAGGGCGAACAAAAACTCAATTTCTATGTGAAAAATCCTTCAGATAATTCAACAATAGAACTGATGTCAATGAAAGCCCATGTGGAAATCAGCGGCGATATTTTGAATGTCATCAATGAAATGAAGAAATATGAGGTTTTTCTGAATTAGACTTAGATTTTTTCATGATTATTAAAAACAGCGACTAAGGTTGCTGTTTTTTTTTGCTTTCAAACAACAGTTAAAAAAGGGTGAAATCACGATTTTTTTTTTTGTTGAAACTCTTTACCTTCGTACAAACAAATAACTAATAAAATGAAAACAGAAATTATTACCTATGACAGTCATTATCTCTATTTAGAGTGTATGACCTGTCTCCTAGAGAAAAATGGTTTTGGAAAAGATTATGATTTTCTAAACACCATTAATTTTGATCAAATTGAAAATTTTATTTCTGATAAAACATCAATCCTGATAATGAATATTGTAGGATTAGGATTAAGTGATACTTTTGATTTTATAGAAAACACGCTCAAACGATTTTGTAATCTGAAAATCATCATTTTATCGTCCAATATGGAAATGAAAGTTATTAAAAAGTTCTTTGAGAAAGGAGCGAAATCATTCCTTACTAAAAACACAAACAGTACGGAGTTTTTGAATGCCTTGAAAGCGGTAATTGAGGGCAAAGTATATATCAATGATGATGCAAAGAAATCCCTTTTCGACTATATCTGCAATCAGGAAGAATTATCTGACAAAAAAAGTTATGGCGGTGATGAATTAACTTGCCGTGAGAAAGACGTTTTAGCTCTTTTATGTGATGGTTATCGTACAAAAGAAATCGCCGACAAACTTTTTATCAGTACTCACACCGTTGAATCGCATCGCAGAAACATCATGCTTAAATTAAATGTCAATAATTCTTCAAAACTCGTAAAGTTAGCAATGGAAAACAATTTAGTGAATTAAGTTTGAATAAATTTAAAATTAAAACTGCTTTATCCGTTGATAAAGCAGTTTTTTTGTGGGGAGATTATTATTCCCAATCAGGCATTTCTGCATTGGCGAATAGTGTCGTTCTCAAATACTCAGTGTTGGCGTTATTGAAGGTTATTTTCACAATATCTTTTTGTGAAATACCGTCATTTGAAGTATTCATAAAAATGACTTCAGCATCGTTTGGTGAAAATCTCGGGTCTAAATCATTGGTCCCAAGTGGTTTTTTGCTAATCTGCGAAATGTCGGTGGTGGTGTTTGAATTCAAATCATATAAAAATATTCGTGAATCTAATTGCCGATGATTTGGATTTTCATAACCTGAAATGTCTCGGGTAAACAGTAATTTGTTTCCTGCAATGGAAAAATTCAAACCTCCTGCCGCTCCACTTTGACCGGAAAGAACAGTTTGAACGACATTTCCCAACAGATCGATAATGAAGATTTTCACATTGTATCCATTTACATCATTGGTTTTTAAGGCAATTTTACTTCCATCAATACTCCAGTCACATTCGGTGATGAAATTTCCATCGGACGTCGCATAGATTAAAGTTAAACCACTTCCGTCCTTATTAATTTTGTAAAGTTTATTAAACGCTGGGTATATTAATTCACTTCCATTTGCGCTCCAACAAAAATCCAAATCCTCATAATTGTAGCCTAAAACTGGCTGATTTGTAGTAACCTGTTTCACATTTGAACCGTCTTTTTTAGCCGTAAAAATTTGGGTTGTACCTGAAACTGTTTGTAAATAGGCAATTAAGCCGGCATCATTATTAAGTCTAGGTCTCCAACTGTTTACTGCAGTGGAGGTTAACTGGAAATTTTGTCCCGTCTCGTTGCTTGAAATAATGTAATAGTTAGAGCCTGATTTCTTCACATAATGAAACCGGTTGTTTGGGGTATCAGAAACTTTAAATTGTTTCACAGCGCTGTAAACATCAGGATTTACAGTATCATTTGCAACAATTTGCCAAAAGTAAGTAACTCCAAAATTCAGATTATCTAAAACATAACTCTTTGTTTTGATATCGGATTTTTCAAAAACGGTGTTGTTTAAACTATTTTTAACAATTAGTTTAAATTTCAATTTCAAGGAATCTCCTGGATCTGGATCGGTGCAACTCCAGGTCAAAGTAACCGAGGTTGGTTGATCAACGGAATTGTCCGCGGGAGTTAGAAGTTGAGGAATGGATGGTGGGGAATTTAATGAATTATCATCTGAAAGTTCGAACACAACGCTTACCGCATTTTCTGTCTTCAAATTAACGCCTTGAAATGATGCCAAATATCCTGTTAATTCAGCTTTTACAGAATAATCTCCCAAGGGAACGTTTTCAAGTTTGAAAGTTCCGTCTGTTCCGCTAAATACAGTTTGAGTTGTTGGGGAAGTATAAATCTTCACATTGGCAATTGGGGTATTGGTTCCTTTTTTTACCACTTTTCCGGTTATTGTTCCAGTTGTAATTTTACCAACCAAGTCTTCACTGCACGAATGGCAGAAAAAAAATAGAATAAATAAAAATAAGATATTATATAAAGTTTTCATGGTTTTAATTTTTTATGTTGTGTTTTTTCGCCTGTTTGATATAGTAATTGATTCCTAAACCAATATGAAATGCCTGATCTTTCCTTTTCCCGTTCACGAAATTATCCCAAGTATCATCAAATCCCATGTCGTATTGAGCATTTAATCTTAATGAAAGATTGTTTCCCGCCAAATATTCTAATCCACCACCAAACTGATACTTCAAAAAATTTTTATCTTTAAACATTGTTCCGATTCCAACATAAGCGTAAGGTGAAACAGTAAATTTTGGGAGCATTAAATATTCCAAATTCAATTCGGTATACATGAAATTATTTTTCACGATGTCCTTATTTTCAAGGGTTTCAAACCCTGCACTTAATTCGGTGTTAAAATGGTCGGTAAAGAAATATTTGAAACCTACTTTTCCGCCGATATTCATTTTTGCGTCGGTGTAATCTCCTTTAATTAAATCGCCGTTCACGATTGCCAAAACAGATGCTCTAGATCTTTCTTTATCGTTAAATTTATTTCCTACAAGTTGCTTTTCGTTCCGGATTTGTTCAGCATGATGTTTTGCAAGCAAATCTTTCACTTCTTTTTCATGAACTTTTTCAATTCTAAAAGTTCCATCTTCCACACATTCTAAAATTAAAGTGTAAACCGCTTTTTCAATGGCTTGTGTAACGGCTAAACTTACCGGTTCGTTTTGGGTAAATCCCATTTCGGCTTCCAAAATTCGGTCAGTATCAATGTATCGGAAGAAACTACCATTAACTGTTGTTGATAGGATATTTTTAGAAGTGTAAACGGTTTTCATAATTTCTCCTGTCATGCTGGAAACTACACGTAAATAAACTGTAACACGGTCTTGTCGATATTGCGTTCCACCGCCTATTCCAAAATATCTTGCGCCAATTCCGCCTGTCATTACATTGCTATCGTAAGAAATAATTCCGCCTTCCAAAAGAATTCCTGCATAGAGAAGGGGTGGAAGTTGGTCACTGATGATGGTTTTTCCATCTTTTGCAACTTCGTATTCTTTTCGGGTGGAACGTATGATTTGTCTTTCGTTTAAGAGATTGCCGATATTTTCGCGTTCTATCGGCCGGAACCATTTGCTGTCTTCTAATGCTTTTAATAAAATAGAAGTAGTTCCTTGTGGAATTGCAGTACTCCAGTTGCTTCCGTTTTCCGCCATTTTGTATTGACCGGTTTGGTCTTTGAATTTGTACACTCCGATAACAATTTTATCTTCGGGAGCGGGAAGTTCTTTCAGTTGCTTTGTATAAGGCGTCATTTCACCCAAAGTAGAGGTGTCGCCTTCGGCGGGTAGATTCATCATCGTGCCGCAACTGCTCATTATTCCTAATAGGATAAGGAGTAATAATTTGGTGGTTAATAAACTTTTCATGATATTAATTCTTTAGTTCGGGATTATAATTTCTGACTGTTCACCTGTTGAAGTATTTAGAATTCGTACGATTAAACCTTTGTCTGACTGTGTAACTTGTATGTACATGGAACCGAAAGTGTAATTTCCTGGTTTTAAATTTCCTGTGCCAAATTGGTCTCCGAAGAGTTTTTGGGATAACTGACTTAATAACTGCCTGTTGAGACTTTCTGTAAAACTATCCAAAGTGCTTAAGGAGCCGTAAGGATTTGTAGTTCCTTTAAACTGATTTTGTGCGGACGCTGAACTTAAAAGCCACTGGTAATTGAACGTGTCGCCTCCAAATGCAGGATTTATAGGTTTGTAAACGAACTGTTGCCCGAATATCAATCCTATTCCGCAGAATAAATAAATGAGTAATGTTTTCATAAGCTTGTTTTTTTGTTTAATAGAGGAAACCTTTGTTAGAAATCTTTTTGCTGCTGTCATATTTAATGAGACTAGCAATAGTTTCTTTCACGGCGTCATCTAAATAGTCGTCATCAGGTTTTGCCATAAACGATAAAATATTTTCATCGTCAGCAAAAACCTGCAGTTGTGTGTTTCTGCCAGTTGAAGGAACTTCGGAAATCTTGATTCGAAAACTGAACTGCAAAGAATTCAACATTAACAGTGAGTGAAACTTACTGTAGAAATCATCGCCAACTTTAGTTTTTGTTTCATTAATGATCAAACCTTTCATCATCATATTTTCTTCGTTTGCGACTTTCTCATAAGAAACACTGTTTTTGAAACTTTGCGCATTCATTTCCAAACTGTCTTTTGCAATTGGTTTTTGAGTTTTTTCGTCTTTGATAAACAGATAAACTTTCAAGGCATCGTTCTTTTCAACATTCATGCTGATTTCCGAAAGTGTTTTGGTTTCTTTCGGAAGAAGGGTGAATTTATTCTGCTGTTGTGATGAGGACATGTTTTTTCCTTTGTCCTTTTTCACCGCAAGAAAAATGTAGTTTAAAGACTGGTGAACATCACCCAAGTTTTGGGCGACCGCCTTCATTACAAGAGAACCTTCAATGTTTTGAGTTTCAATTTTTGCCTTTACTGTTGCGCTTTCTTGAGCATTAAATTTTTTAAAGGGAAAGAGCAACGTACTGAAACAAAGAAATGGGATTAAATTTTTCATGACATTATTTTAAAAGTGTCGCACAAAAATCATTTTATCATTTGTTTTCAGGTTAATCTGCATTTCTTTGGAATTGCTGTTGTTTCCTGTAATGTCTATATAGTTGTTGTTGCCTTCAACACTTACTTTTTGCCTATTCTCAATTTCCGGATTGGTGTTGGTCATTAAAGTGGTATTGAAATCTCCGGTTTGGCGAATCATCAAATCACTTTTTTTACTTCTGTCGTAAACATTCGCCTTATTGTTATCCCCAATCTGAATTACTGCGGTTTTGGAACCTTGTTCAGAATTTTTGATGCTTTCGGCATTTAGAAGGTTCAGAATGTTTTTACTGTTAATTTCGCTAAAAGTTAAATTTTGCGATAAAAAAGGATAATAAAAGAAAACGAGCAGGATTAGTATTAAATTTTTCATGATATTTTTTTGGATAAAAGGGAGAAACTCTGAAGTTTCTCCCAAGGGTTGAATTAATATCAGATGATCAGTTTGTTAACAACCGCCTCCTGAATGTGGTGGACATTTTGGATCTGGTAATGTAGGAGCATCACAGCAAGTTCCGCCATTCGCATTTCCTGATTCTTGGAAAATATCTTGTGAATTATTGTTACCCACCTGGATTCCAACATGGTCATGTAGATTACCAACTTGTTTTACAATAATATCGTTATCACATCCGTCTTGGAAATCGGTAGCCAAGTTTTTATTGCCTAATTGAGTTTCCTTGATTGAGTTTCTGTCGCCAATTTGTGTTGCGAATGCTACGTTATCGTCACCAACTTGTTTTTGCATGATCTTGTTATCGTACCCTGTCTGTTTTCCTGTTGCTTTATTGTCGTCTCCATCTTGATTTTGGTCGATCGAGTTTCTCATACCATTTTGCCAAGCGATTGCCTTGTTGTCATCACCTTTTTGGGTTTGATTAACCTTGTTGTCCTTACCATATTGTTCAGACTTTGCGTTGTTACCGTCTCCGGTCTGGGTTTGATACGCTTCGTTTTTATCACCGCACTGCAAAGCATAAACAGAGTTGTCGTCTCCTTTTTGTTTTTGTACAACTTTGTTGAAGTCGCCGTACTGCTTAGTCGTAGCTTCATTTTTGTTGCCTTGTTGCCAAGTAGAGTTGCTGTTTGATTTTCCGCTTTGGTATACGAGCTCTTCATTTTTGTTACCAATACTGGTTGTTGCATTCTCATTTTTGGTACCAAACTGCGAAACTTTCGCTTTGTTTTGGTTACCCCACTGCAAGATGCCATTGGAATTCTCTTTTCCGTGCTGGTCAACATTTGCTTTGTTCAAGTTTCCTAACTGTGTTGTTACGTCATGGTTGTCTTGTGCGAAACCGATTGTAACTGCCATAAGTGCGAATGCACTTGCTAATAATTTTTTCATGGTTAAAAAATTTTTATTGGTTAATTGTAGGACAAATGTAGAACGATTTAGAAGGCAAGAAATCCCCCGAAATGATGAATTTCAAAAAATCACCAGAAACAATGAGAGACACGGTGAAATCACCCTATAAGAAAATTCATATCCTCAAAAATACTTCGGAAGTCTTATAAATAGGGGTTTCCAGTGAAGAGCTGTTGGTTGTCTATGATGAAAATTAAATGCTCTGGACGCTGATTATTATATCTTTTAACAAAATCGTAATGAAAAATTTACAAATAAACCCGGAAACTTTTTTTGGTTTTTTAGTTTCCTTTTGTATCTTTGCACCCGAAAATTTACAATGGAAAACAATTTATTCTTACTAAAAGCAACCGAACTTTTTATAGAAAACGGTGCAAAGACGCTCACAATGGATGATGTGGCGAAGGAATTCGGGATTTCCAAAAAAACCCTTTATCAGAAATACAAAAACAAAGAAGCACTTTTAGAGGACGTTCTCGATTTCAAACTCAAGGAAATTATCTTCAAAATGCAGAAATTGGATGTGGAAATTGAAAATGCAGTGGAAAGAATGTTTTGTCGCGACGAGCAGATAGAAAAGGCTGTAAAGTCAAACGATTCAATGCTGATTAAACAATTGGTTAAATATTATCCTTCCATATTTAACAAACACATGCTGAATTTTTCCGAAAAGTTTGCAGAAGTTTTGGTGAGAAATATCGAGAAAGGGCGTAAACAAGGATATTACCGAACAGATTTCGATGCATCCATCTATTCAAAATTATTTTTTCAGTTAATGATGTCTTACGAATCGTCTCCCTTTTTCGACACCTCGGAAATCGACAGAGAAGAATTTCATCAGGAAGCCATGATGCTTTATATGAACGCCATCACCACTGAAAAAGGAAGAGAAATATTAAAAAAAATATACAAATCTAAATAATGAAAAACAGATTATTAACCTTACTGGCTGTAACTGCACTTTCAACGGGACTTTTTGCACAGAAAACATTGAGTATCGACGAAGCTTGGCAATACGCCATCGAGAATAATGTGAATTCTAAAAAAGCAAAAATCGACCGTACCATTGCAGACCAAAAAGTGAAGGAAACAACCGGCATTGGTTTTCCACAGATTAATGCACAGGCGAAATACACCGACAATATTAAAATTCCGGTGGTAGTTTTTGGTGGTCAAGAGTTCGAAATGGGTTTTAAACAAAATATCACAAGCGGAATTACCGTTTCGCAACTTTTATTTAATGGTTCGTATCTGGTTGGTTTGCAAAGTGCTAAAGCTTATAAGGAAACAGCTGCCTTAGCAGAAGAAAAAACCAATATTTCTGTTAAAGAAGGTGTTTTAATGACCTACGCAGGAATTTTAGCAACCGATGAAAACATACTCACTTTGCAGGAAAACCAGCGCATTTTGAATAAAAATCTTCATGATACAGAAATTACCTACAAAACGGGTTTGACAGAATTTCAAAATGTGGAGCAGCTGCAATATTCCGCGAAAAATATGGCGACCATCATTGATAACTTGAAACGTACCCGTAAAAAATTAGAATTGGGATTAAAATACATGATTGGTTACCCTCTGGAGGAATCACTTGTTTTAACTTCGAGTTTTGATGAGGTCATTGCAAAAAATAATGTGTTGGTTTCAAAAGATGCGACAAATTTTGACAATCATGTTGATTTAAGATTGCAGAAAAACCAAGTTAAAATCAGTGAACTTTTATTAAAACTTGAAAAATCCAAAGCTTTACCTTCATTATCTGCTTTTTACGCCGCAAATGCAAATGCACAAGGACCGAAATTAAATAATTTAATGTGGAATCATCCGATGTTGTGGGGTTTACAGCTTGATGTGCCGATTTTTAGCGGTTTACAAAGACACTGGAAAACAGAGCAAGCCAAATTAAACCTAGAAAAAGCCAATTTGGATTTGGACGACAAGAAGAGAAATATTGAAAACAAAGCAGGTTCAGCTTACATCGATTACGAGAATGCACTTGCTTCTTATAATAATGCAAAAGAACTTATCGCACTTTCCACAAGCATCTACAACAAACAACAAATTAAGTTTAAAGAAGGCATGGGAACAAGTTTCGAGCTTTCACAGGCAGAATCCCAACTTTTCGAGGCACAAACAAAATATTACGAAGCCGCCCTGAATTTGGTTCAGGCAAAAACAAAACTAGACGAAGCTCTTGGAACTTTGTAAACATTAAAATAATAAACAAACTCTACATGAAAAAAATATTCATCCCCTTAATCGCACTTTCGGTTGTTGCTGTATCGTGCAAAAAAGAAACAAAAGTGAAAGACGAACGTCTGGAAACTTTAATTAAAAACAAAGACGTAAAAGGCCTACAACAATACAAAGACCGCCAAAAATTCAAGCTAGACAGTTTGAATCAGGTGATGGGACAAATTGATGCAGGTTTGAACAAACTTGGCGTTACAGATGTTGCGAGCGGATTTGTTCAGGCAAAAAAACTGGAAATATCTAATTTCGTACACAGCATCGAAATTCAAGGAAATGTTACGACAGACCAGGATGTGATGGTGCAGCCACAATTCGCAGGAACACTTTCACTTTATGTGAAAAGAGGGCAGAATGTTGGTAGAGGACAAGTGATCGGCCGAGTTGCAGATGGTGGTTTACGTGACCAATATCAACAGGCGTTGATTTCGGTTTCTACCATTAAAGCTCAGCTTCTTGCGGCTCAATCCAATGCAAATTTGGCTAGAATTGCTTACGAAAAACAATCTGCTTTATGGAAACAGAAAATTGGTTCAGAATTCCAATATCTTCAGGCTAAAACCAACTATGAAGCAGCACAGAAAAATATTTCCGGGCTTCAAAGTCAAGTTGCAGCAACTCAAAAAGCAGCAGATGCGGTGAAGGCTAATCTTGCAAAAACTGCAATTGTTGCACCTTTCAGTGGGGTAATTGATGATGTTATTACTGAAAACGGACAAGTTGTTTCTCCTGGAACAAACATTGTGAAATTAATTTCCCTTGGAACCATGCGCGTTGAAGCCAAAGTGCCTGAAACCTATCTTGCAAGTGTGAGAAGAGGAACTCCTGTGAAAATTTTCTTGCCGACTTTAAATAAAACTTTGAATTCAAGTGTGAGACTAGTCGGAAATTACATTGACCCTGCAACAAGAACTTTCGTGATAGAAATTCCCATTTCAAGCGAAGGTGGAGTAGTGAAGCCTAATCTTTTGGCGCAAGTTCATATTCAGGATTATGTGAATCCTAACGCGATTCAGGTTCCTGCACAGTATGTTTATGAAGATGCTGCGAAAAGAAAATACGTCTTCATCGCAACCAATGTAAACGGGCAAAACGCGGTAGCCAAAAAAGTTGTGGTAAACGTTGGAGAAAAATCTGAAAACGAACTAGAAATCACTACAGGCTTAAATGCAGGTGATGTAATCATTCTTGATGGTTCTAAAAACCTTACCGACGGACAGAAAATTAAAATTCAGTAATAAACAGCTATCTGCAGAAAGCTTCGGTGATTTTATGATGCCGAAAGCTGAGCGCCGATTGCCGAAAACATAAAAATAATTATGGACAAAAAGAATCACCACGAAAAGGAATCCTTTATCTCGAGTTGGGCGGTCGATAACCGAACTACGGTTTACGTCATCACGTTCATCATTGTGGTTTTGGGGATTTTCTCTTTCTTCTCGATGCCTCGAGAAAGTTTCCCGGAAGTGGTACAAAACAACATTTACATTTCATCAATCTATCCCGGAAACTCTGCGGAAGATGTCGAGAAAGTAGTAACCAAGGAACTTGAAGACAAATTCAAAAATGTTTCGGGGGTAAATAAAGTAACCTCAAACACTTTTCAAGACTACAGTTTGATTATTGTTGAATTTGACGAGAAAGTAAAAATTGCAGAAGCAAAACAGAGAATTAAAGATGAGGTGGACAAAGCAAAAGGAGACCAAGATTGGCCGACTTTGGATTCAGGTTCAAAGGTGGAACCAAATGTTTTTGACCTTAATATTTCTGAGGAATTTCCCATCTTAAACATCAATGTTAAAGGGAATTATTCAAAGTTTGATCTGAAGAATTATGCAGAAGACATTAAAGATGATTTGGAAGACATTCCGGAAGTTAAGGAAGCACAGATTGTTGGTGTTGATGATAATGAAGTGGAAGTTGCTCTTGACTTATTCAGAATGAATGCAGCAGGAGTAAGTTTTGACCAGGTAATCAACGCGATTAGAAATGAAAACATCACCATTTCAGGAGGAAATTTAATTACAGACGGAAACAGAACCAATGTAAGAATCAAAGGTCAGATTTCTTCACCAAATGATTTGAACAGTTTCGTCATCAAACCCGGAGTTCGTATTCAAGATATTGCAACCGTAAATTTCCGTGAAAAGGAAAAAACCACTTATGCGAGAGAATCTGGACGTGATGTGGTGATGATTAACCTGAAAAAACGTGCAGGAACCAACATGATCTCTGCGATTGAACAGGCAAAGGAAAAAATCAAAAAAGCACAGGAAACCTATCTTCCAAAAGATTTGAGCATCTCTCTTTCTTCGGACCAGTCAACGCAAGTAGAACATCAGGTAAACGAACTCGCAAACCACATTTTAATTGGTATCCTTCTCGTAATGGCAGTTTTAAGTTTCTCGATGGGAATGAAAAACGCACTTTTCGTAGGAGCAGCAATTCCGCTTTCGATGTTGATTGCCTTTTTTATTCTGTACTTTATCCTGGGTGTTACGCTGAACACGATGGTACTTTTTGCCATGATTATGGGACTGGGAATGCTCGTGGACGACGGAATTGTAGTTGTAGACAATGTTTACGCCAATATGGAAAAAGGATTGTCCCGAAGAATGGCTTCCAAATACGGTATTGGTGAAATTGCTTTTCCGGTAATTACATCGACTTTAACTACCGTATTCGCATTCCTTCCGATGTTGATGTGGCCTGGAATTATGGGAGAATTTATGAAGTATTTCCCCATTACCATTTCGGTTACTTTGATGGCTTCATTATTTGTGGCTTTAGTTATTAATGCTTCAATGACGGGAGGTTCAATGACTTTAGATAATAAGAATTTAACTCAAAAACAGGCGAAAAAATACACCCTAATTTTTGGAGTTATCGCCATTGTTTTTGGAATTTTAAGAATTGTAACAGGAGTTCCTTTCTTCTTGGGTATTACCACATTTTCTGTGTTGGCAATCGCTGCAATTTGGTTATATAAAAACTTTTTCCACGATAAAATTGAACATTTTCAATACACGTTTTTCCCACGACTGGCGAAAAAATATCAAGCTTTTTTAGGAAATCTTCTACAAGGGAAAAAGCCGAGATACGCTTTATTGGGAGTTTTCGGAGTGTTGCTTTTCTCATTCATCGTTTATGGAGCAATGATGGGAATTGGCCGTTCAAAAGTTCTATTCTTCCCTTCAAGCGAACCGAAACAAACCATGATTTACATGGAATACCCACAGGGAACGGACATTGGTAAAACCAATAGCGCCACAAAATTGGTGGAACAAAAAGTTTTGGGAGTTTTGAACCAATATAAAGAAGGAGATAAAAATTTCCTCATTGAATCGATGGTGACGCAAGTGGGGAAAGGAGCGATCAATCCGCAAGTTGATGCAGGTTCTGCCGCAGAAACCCCTTTCAAATCAAAAATTACCATAACTTATGTGGAATATGCTCACAGAAAAGGAATAAAAACTTCCGACGTAATGGAACAGATTAGAAAAGCCGTTCCACAAATTCCGGGACTAAGTGTGATTGTAGAAGCCAATCAAAATGGTCCACCTGTAGGTTATCCGATTTCAATTGAATTGAAAGGTGATGATTATGACCACCTTTTGACGGAAGCGAACAAGATGATTACCTATATCAACGGACAAGGTTTTCAAGGAATTGAAAAATTGCAAACCGACGTAAATAAAGAAAGTCCGGAACTGATAATCGATATCGACAGAGAAACTGCAGGAAATATGGGCGTTTCCACAGCTTATACGGGAATTACGCTTCGTAGAGCATTGTTCGGACAGGATATCTCTACGTTTAAGGATATTGATAAAGATTATGATATTTCGGTAAGACTTCAGGAAGACCAGCGAAGAAACAGAAGTGTACTTTTCAATCAGCCCATCACTTTGAGTGGTCCGAATGGAACGGTTCAGGTTCCAATGTCGGCGTTCGCTAAAATGCAGGAGGCTTTCACTTTCAATAAGATTAAGAGAAAAGACAATACAAGAACAATCATGGTTTATTCCAACGTGCTGAAAAATTACAACGCGAACGAAATTGTTGGAAAAATCCGTGAATCATTGAAAAACTACAAAACTCCGGATGGAATTACCTACAGTTTTGGTGGTGAACAGGAAGAGCAGGCAAAAAACATGAATTTCCTTTTGTTTGCCTTGTTCCTTGCAATGGCTTCTGTAACTGCGATTATCGTGTATCAGTTCAATTCATTGTCGAAAACTTTAATCATTATGACGACGATTATGCTGAGTTTTGCGGGAGTTTTCCTTGGTTTAGCCATTACAGGAATGGATTTCGTAATCTTGATGACGATGATGGGAATTATTTCCCTCGCCGGAGTTGTGGTGAAAAACGGAATTGTATTGATGGACTTTTTCGTCCTGAAACTCGATGAGAAAGTTGCAGAAAAAGGCGTTGAAACCCATGACGATTTAGAAATTGAAGAAGTAAAAGAAATCATCATCGAATCCGGAAAAGAACGTTTGAGACCAGTTTTATTAACGGCGACAACTGCGGTTTTAGGTTTGATTCCTTTAGCTATCGGTTTAAACTTTGATATCGCGTCTTTCTTAACTACATTAAATCCTCACATTTCTTTGGGTGGAGATAACGTAGCGTTTTGGGGACCTTTAGCCTGGACGATTATTTACGGGTTAACTTTTGCGACATTCCTTACCCTGATTATCGTTCCGGTCATGTTTTACATGATTTCGAAAAGAAAAATCAACAGCAGAAGAAAATATCTTCAAAAACATTCCCATGATGCAGAAGATGATGCAGCGGAAATAGAACGGTTGAAAACATTGTATCCAGATCAATTCCATTTGGATGATCCGCAACCGGAAATGTAGAAATACGTAAATATATCAATTCCCTGAAATTTTGTTTTCAGGGATTTTTTTATTCAATAACAGAAATTGCTTTGACAAATCTTGCGGTATAATGCGGTTCAGAAAGAGAAGTAATCGTGACTCCATTCGCTTTTCCGCTTGAGGAATGAATAAAGTCGGAATTTTTTCCTTTGGGACTTAAAACAATTCCAATATGACCAATTTCAGGCGAATCTAAATCAGTTCCGTTGAAAATCAACAAATCACCTTTCTGTACGTTTTCGATGGAAACTTCTTTTCCGAAATTGAAAAATTCTTTGGTTGAGCGAGGAACGACATATCCAAAATGCTGATAAACATAATTGATGAAACCCGAACAATCAAAACCAAATTCCGGATTTGTAGAACCGTATAAATAAGGTGTTCCCAAATATTTTTGAGAAAAATCTACAATTTCTACACGGCGATTTTCAGTTGGAGAAGAAGAATGAGTTGTAGGAATTTCAATACTTTTAGTTGGAGAAATTTCGGGAACTTTGGTTGAATCGATATTTGCTGAAATGGAATCTTTAGAATTTCTAAAAATCAAGTTTGAATATTCTTTTTGCAGATTCTTCATGTCGGAATCAGAGCAGGAGAGAAGCGTGAGTAGCAATATGCAGTTGATTTTTTTCAAAAGAAGTTTTTGAAAGGGCTGAAAACTTTATGCCAAAAGTAATAGATCTTTTTAATTTGATACGTGACAAATTTTGACAAATAGAAAAAAACCACAAAAGTCACAAAAGTTTTAAATATTTGATTCGCGATTTTATAGATATAAAGTTTAATGAAAAGAACACAAAACTATAAATCGAAGATTTTCATCTTTTGTGCGCTGAAAGTTTTTCTAAAATATTGTAGTTTATTATATTAATTTTAATAGTTTATTTTGTGCCTTTTGTGGTAAATTTTTTTGTCAAGTACTTAACTTTTTTATTTTAAAACACCCCGCCTTTTTTCCCTCGGAAAAAATCCACCCCTCTGAAAGAGGGAAACCCGATTCTTTGTCAGATTGCGCAATAAAGAAGCGGCTTTCTCAACCGCTTAAATTTATTTTCGAAAAATATTTTAATGTTCCTTTAAGTACGAATAAATATCATCCTTCAAATGAACCCGTTTTTTCCTCAAGTCTGTCAAATGTTCGTCTGTCGTGTGATTTTCTTCCCCTTCTTCATAATGCTGAATGAGCGCGTTCACTTCCTCGTAATTCACGTAAAGTTTTTTGAAAGTTTCGTCATTCAGTTTCAAGGTGCTGATTTTTTCAGCCAGTTCAGGGAATTCGTGGGTTAAGGTGTGGTTTTCCATGACGTAAAAATTTTACTTGTTTAATAAATTAAAGTTAGGAAAAATTTCGGCGAAATTCAATATGAAAATTGTCAGCAAAATTATTTCAACATATCCAGTTCAATAATATTATTGTCTTTTGCACGATCTTCTTTTCCCTTTTGTTCGCGCTTTCTTATTTCATCCGCTGCATTCAGTTCTTTTCCATCCTGACCTATCAATTTCATTTCGCCGCCTTGGCTCAACATTTCGCGCAAAGTTTTGGCGGGGTCGTTTCTAAGTTCCAAATACATTTTCTGATATTGTTTTTGGTTGATTGAAATTTCGGGAGAAGTGACAAAAGGTGAGGCTGGCTTTGGTTTATCGCTTTCGAAAAATTTCTTTACCGCCTTTAGTTCAAAAGAGTGGCTATTGGTTTTGTCCGTCAGTTTTACAATTAAACCGGGCAATCCGTGAAATTTGTAGGGTCCGTCGTGTATGGGAATTTCTGTGGCAAACCAAGCCGTCCATTTACTGCCGAATAATTCAGTTTCAGCTTTTTGGGTGTTGAATTCACCAGTTTTTTCTTTGATAGGAAGGATTTTCCAAACTGCTTTTCTTTCGTCTGAAACTTTATAAGTGTTCATTCCCATCCCGATTAGATAAAAAGTCTCGAAATTGGGATAGGTCTTTGAAATGGTGTAATGAATTTTTCCTTTGTAGTAATTTTTGATACTGATAATTTCTGAGTTGCTGTTTTTTTGTCTTTCCAACTCGATGGTAACGAGAGAATCTGCCCTGAATTTTTCGTAGCTGTAAAATTTCGAACCTTTCGGATTCACGTCCAAAACCATAAATTCTTTCTCGATATTTTCTTTCTTGGTTGAGTCGGAAACAAACTTGTATTCGTAGGTAAACCGTTGATTTTGCGCTTTAAAAAAACCGAAAATGAAAACGAGGAAAAGAAGATACTTTTTCATCAATATATTTTTTGTGAAGATATAAAAATTAACGGCTCAATTTTTTTGAACCGTTAATTGCTATTTTATTTTTTGGTCGTAATATGAATTTCAGCATTCTTTTTACCAAGATAACCTTTCTTGTTCACTTCCATCTTTTCAATTTTTTCAGGTGGAAACCTCTCCATTTCCGATTTGGAAACTTCTTTTCCATCAATGTAGATTTTCATATTTCCATCACCTTTTCCCGAACTGTTCAAAATGATTACTTTTGATTTGTTCCCGTTTTTAGTGGCTTCTTCAGCAGCTTTTTGGGCGTCTTTAATTTGTTGTTGGTATTCTTTTGAGTTGACTAATTTTTTCGCATTTTTGGCTGCTTTTTCCGCATCGGCAATTTGTTTTTTAAATTCATTGGAATTCACCATTTTCGCTGCATCTCTTGCTACAATTTCTGCGTCTTTTGCTGTTACTTTCGCATTGGAAGAGATTTCTTTAAGTTCTTTTTCGTTTAAAAGCTTCCCAAAGTTTTCAGCATTTTTTAAGCTATTAATAAAGTCGTCGGAATTATAAAATTTATCGAGTTGTGCATAAAGCTTATCCATGTCGCTAAATTTCATTTCCATCAATTTTTGATTTTTTACGAAATCCTCAGAATTAAAAACCGCCTCGATTTTCTTGCCTATTTCGTTCATCTCTTTTTCCAATTTAGAAAAATCAGGATTATCCCAATCTTTCTCCTCGGAAAGTTTTTTTAACGCATCATTTTTAACCCGCATTTCATCATAAAACTTTCGAGCAATTTCGTAGTCTTTGTCAAGTTTGCTTCTTAATGGTTCAATTTCTTGACGCTTCTTCTCTATTGTTTTACGAACTTCTTCAATCGAACTTAAATCTTTGGTATCAGAATCTTTGAATAATTCCGGATTGCTTTTGTACAGAGCGGTTTTGTCTTTTCCATAACCAATATTTCCCTTGGTTGAATCTAAAATAATGATTTGCGGATTGTCCGATTTCTTAGGAATAATCGTGTCTTGCTTTAAAATTGAGTTCAACTGTTCAATTTTAAGATCGGAAACCATCTTTTCAATTTCTGAATTGGTTTCCTTAATCTCTTTATTTTTCGCATTCACCAAGTAAATAAAACCGAGGATGAATAAGAGTGGCAACGCAAAAATCCTGCGCGCATAACTGAATTTTGTTTTTGATTTTTTTAGCATTGTTAATCGTTTTTTAAGGTTGGAACTGAGGAACGGACTCGTTGCAGGAAACTGTTTTCCGGAAAAGTGGCTTGCCAAAAGCATCTGCGCAAATGCTTTCGTGTCCGAGTTTTGAAGCGCCTTTTTATCGGCGAGATATTCGTGAATTAAATTGATTTCTTTCTTAATAAAATAGAAAAACGGGTTGAACCAAAATAAGGAAGTGGCGATTTCGGTGAAAATGTTGTCCCAGGAATGTTTTTGCTCGATGTGAACCATTTCGTGCTTCAAAATTTGGCGTCCCAAATCGGATTGAAGATGAATGGAATCCTTCCAAAAAAGGTTTCGGAAAAAGGAAAATGGAGCTTCCTGTAAGTTGGTTTGGTAAAAATTGATGCCCTCGAAATTTTCTTTTGAAAACTGTTTTTTGAATTGCTGAATTTTAGCTAAACCATAAATAAGTTTCGCTAGAAAAAAGACAGAAACCAATCCAAAAGCGACAGCAGCAAATTTAAGATAAATGAAATCATGACTTAAATTATTTTTAGAGTTAAAATCTTGTAATTTGTTAATTAATAGATAAATATCGTTATTTACTTCAAGTGTGAAATAACTCACTTTCAGCAAAGGCAAAAGCAAACTCACCAACAAAACCGACAATAAATAAAACCGATTGTAATGATGAAAGGTCTTGTCTTTAAGAAACAACCGATAGTACAAAAACATTACACCCGAAGTCAAAATAACTTTCCCGAAATAGATAAAAATCGTTTCCATGACTAATCCTTTGATTGGTTTGGATTTCCTTTTTCTACACTTGACTCTTGGCTCTTTTTGCTTGGCTCTTTTAATTCATTAAGTAACATTTCCAAATCTTCCACGCTCATTTCGTTTTTTTCTACGAGGAATGAAACTGCGTTTTTGTATGAACCTTCGAAATAGTTCTTTACCAAACTTTTCATGGATTTTCCGCTGTATTTTTCTTTGGAAATTAACGGGAAATATTCATGTTGTCTGCCGAAAACTTCGTAATCCACGAAATCTTTTTCTTTCAAAACTTTTAGAATGGTAGAAACAGTATTCGTATGCGGTTTTGGTTCTGGAAATTGTTCTAGAATGTCTTTCAGGAAAGCCTTTTTAAGTTCCCAAAGATATTGCATTACTTGTTCTTCGGATTTGGTAAGTTGCGGAATTTTCATATCACTATTTGTTTAGTGATACAAATGTAGGAATTAATTTTAATCGTACAACTATTTTTTTAGTGATAATAAAATAGTTCATTTAAATAATTGATAATCAGAATTAAAATTTATACAAATTATGTTTTGGCTAAAGCCAATAGACTCTAAATCTTCTCAAAACGGACTAAAGTCCGTTCCTGTTGATACTTAAATGCAGTATTTTCTCTCCACAAATTTCTATTTCCAAACTCTTTCAAAATCATTATCTTTGCGGACTTTTAATTTTATGGCAGAACGCAGAACGCTGATTGCCGAAAGCAAAATTTTTGAATATGAAATGTGGAATCGTAGGTCTTCCCAACGTAGGAAAATCAACCCTTTTTAACTGTTTAAGCAATGCAAAAGCGCAGTCTGCAAATTATCCTTTCTGTACGATTGAGCCGAATTTAGGAACTGTTTCCGTTCCTGATCCAAGACTTTTCGAGTTGGAAAAGTTGGTTAATCCTGAAAGAGTTTTGCCCGCTGTTGTAGAAATAGTGGACATTGCAGGTTTGGTGAAAGGCGCTTCGAAAGGAGAAGGTTTGGGAAATCAGTTTTTGGCAAACATCCGCGAATGTGAAGCGATTATCCATGTTTTGAGATGTTTCGAAAACGGAAATATTGTGCACGTGGAAGGTACGGTTGATCCAATGCGCGACAAAGAAATCATCGATATCGAACTTCAGTTGAAGGATTTGGAAACTTTAGGAAAAGCGGTTGACAAAGCGAAAAAGTTCATCAAATCAGGAAAAAAAGAAGATGTTTTGACTTACGAAACTTTATTAAATCTTCAAAAATTTGTAGAGGACGGAAAAAACGCAAGAGAATTTCCTGCCAATGATTTTGAAAAATCGGTAATTGACGAAGTTCATTTGTTGACAAAAAAACCGGTTCTTTACGTGTGTAACGTGGATGAAAATTCCATCAAGAACGGAAACGAATGGATTCCGAAAATTGAAGAAATGGCAAAAAAAGAAGGCGCAGAAGTAGTTGTTCTAGCCGCTCAAATCGAAGCCGACATTAATGAACTGGAAACTTTTGAAGAAAGGCAAATGTTCCTGGAAGAACTTGGTTTGGAAGAACCAGGCGTGAACCGACTGATTAGAAAGGCGTACGATTTGTTGCATCTTCAAACGTATTTCACGGCGGGAGTAAAGGAAGTTCGGGCTTGGACCATCGGAAAAGGTTGGACTGCGCCGCAAGCAGCAGGAGTGATTCACACCGATTTCGAAAAAGGATTTATCCGTGCAGAAGTAATTAAATACGATGATTTCGTAAAATACGGAACAGAAGCAAAAGTGAAAGAAGCAGGAAAAATGGGTGTTGAAGGAAAGGAATACATCGTTCAAGACGGCGATGTGATGCATTTCAGATTCAACGTGTAATTCGTAAGGACAAATCTAGATTTGTCCAAATTATGATATTGATAAACGCGGACTTCGGTTCGCTTTTTTTTTGTAACAAAACTTCTCATCAGTTTACTAATTTAGAAAATCTAAAAAAATCTTTAAAAATGAACAACCACGAAATTGATTACAAAATCCACGGAGAAGAAATGCAGTGCGTAGAAATAGAACTAGATCCGAGTGAAAGCGTCATTTCTGAACCGGGAAGTTTTATGATGATGACGGAAGGAATACAAATGCAGACGATGTTTGGGGATGGAAACGAAAAAGGTTTGATGGGAAAAATTTTCTCTGCAGGAAAAAGAATGTTGACGGGGGAAAACCTTTTCATGACTGTTTATACCAACAATTCCCAACAAAAAAGACAGGTTTCTTTCGCGGCTCCATATTCTGGAAAAATTATTCCGTTGGATTTGGCTCAACTTGGCGGAAAAGTGATTTGTCAGAAAGACAGTTTTCTTTGTGCTGCAAAAGGCGTTTCCGTAGGTATTGAACTTCAGAAAAAATTGGGAACCGGTCTTTTCGGCGGTGAAGGTTTTATTATGCAAAAATTGGAAGGAGACGGAATGACTTTCGTTCACAGCGGCGGTCATGTCATTGAGAAACAGCTTCAACCAGGAGAAATTCTGAAAATTGATACCGGTTGTATTGTGGCTTTCACCAAAGATGTTGATTATGATATTCAGTTTGTTGGTGGAATTAAAAATACCATTTTCGGAGGTGAAGGTTTGTTCTTCGCGCAGCTTCGCGGTCCTGGAAAAGTTTGGATTCAAACGCTGCCAATTTCTCGTTTAGCGAGTAGAATTCTTCAGTACGGAACCACCAAAAAAGGAGAGCAGGGAAGTGTTCTAGGTGGATTAGGAAATCTTCTCGATGGCGACGGATTTTAGAAATATTTAATTTAAAAGCGGACTTCGGTTCGCTTTTCGTTTATCATTTCTAATTCTATAAAATTTTTCCACAATATTTTTAATTTCTGTTACAATTCGCTAAATTTGTGGGTTATTGAATTTAAAGCTGTAAAACGATTGTTGAAAGCCTATCACAAAAAAATATGAGCGAAAACACTACTGTAAATTATACCGACGACAACATCAGAACCCTCGATTGGCAGGAACATATCCGTCTTCGTCCCGGAATGTACATCGGAAAACTGGGTGATGGTTCTTCTGCGGACGACGGGATTTACATCTTGCTCAAAGAAATCATCGACAATTCCATCGACGAATTCGTGATGAAATCTGGGAAAAGAATCGAAATTAAAATCGATGAAGGAAAAGCAACGATTCGTGATTACGGACGTGGAATTCCTTTAGGGAAAGTAGTTGACGCCGTTTCCAAAATGAATACCGGAGGAAAATATGATTCCAAAGCATTCAAAAAATCGGTAGGTTTAAATGGAGTAGGAACAAAGGCAGTGAATGCACTTTCAGATTATTTCAAGGTAAAATCTGTTCGTGATGGGAAAGTGAAAATGGCTGAATTCTCTAAAGGAATTATCACCGAAGATTTCAAAGAAACTGAATCTACAGACAGAAACGGCACTGAAATTACCTTCATTCCGGATTCAACAATTTTTACGCATTTCAAGTTCAGAAAAGAGTACATCGAGAAGATGCTCAAAAACTATTGCTACCTGAATCCAGGTTTGAAAATAGTTTTCAATGGCGAAACGTATTTTTCAGAAAATGGTTTGAAGGATTTGCTTCAGGAAGAAATTGAAGGCGACATTCTTTATCCTGTAATCCATTTGAAAGATGAAGATATTGAAGTGGCGATTACCCATTCCGACAAGTCACAGTCTGAAACCTATTTTTCTTTCGTCAACGGACAAAATACAACACAAGGTGGAACTCACTTGAATGCTTTCCGAGAAGCTTATGTAAAAACAATCCGTGAGTTTTTCAACAAAAATTTTGAGGCTGCGGATATCAGAAAATCCATCATTGCAGCAGTTTCTATTAAAGTCATCGAACCTGTTTTTGAATCTCAAACGAAAACAAAATTAGGTTCCAATGAAATGGAGCCGGGAAAAGAAACGGTGCGGACTTTCATCACCAATTTCCTTAAAAACAAACTCGATAATTTCCTGCATCAAAACCAAGAAATTGCAGAAGCGATTCACCGCAAAATCATTATCTCTGAAAGGGAAAGAAAGGAACTTTCGGGAATCCAAAAACTGGCAAGAGAACGCGCCAAAAAAGTATCGCTTCACAACAAAAAACTTCGTGATTGCAGACAGCATTACAACGACCAAAAAGCGTTGAGAAAGGCGGAAACCATGATTTTCATTACCGAAGGTGATTCTGCGTCCGGTTCCATCACCAAATCGCGTGATGTGGAAACTCAGGCGGTTTTTTCATTGAAAGGAAAGCCTTTGAATTGTTATGGTTTAACGAAAAGAGTGGTTTATGAAAACGAGGAATTCAATCTTCTTCAAGCTGCTTTAAACATAGAGGATTCTTTGGAGGATTTGCGTTACAACCACGTGATCATCGCAACCGACGCCGATGTGGACGGAATGCACATCCGACTTTTGATGATTACGTTCTTCCTGCAATTTTTCCCGGATCTAATTAAAAACGGACACCTTTATATTTTGCAGACGCCTTTATTCAGGGTTAGAAATAAAAAGGAAACGAGATATTGCTATTCTGAACCGGAAAGAATCAAAGCTTTGGAAGAATTGGGCAGAAATCCTGAAATTACACGATTCAAAGGTTTGGGAGAAATTTCGCCCGATGAATTCAAACACTTTATTGGGAAAGATATTCGTTTAGAGCCTGTTGTTATTGGGAAAGATCAAACCATTGACCAGCTTTTGGAGTTTTACATGGGAAAAAACACGCCCGACCGACAAACTTTCATCCTTGAAAATTTGGTGGTTGAAGATCCCGATATCGACAAAAAACAAGTTCTGAGTGATGCAGAAGGATAAATAAAAATCACAAAAACACACAGCACAAAAACACAAACAGATGAGATTAAATAATAGAAACAAAGCAGGTTTTTACAATTTTTTGAGTACCTTTCTGCTAATGCTTTTCTTGGGAGGAGTATTAGTGTTTTTTCTGGAGAAGTATAAATTTGATGTTTTAGGAATTAAAAGTGCACTCTTTATATTAATACCTGCCATTTTTCTGGCCATTTTTTACGTGAGAGGAAGGCAAATTTTTGAGTATGACAGTGATGGAGAGGCGCTGAATTTTAAAAACAGAAATGTAATATCATTTTTGGATCGTCCTGCAAACGATGAATTCCCGAAATACAAATTGTTACATTACGAAATCGTCAACGCATTCATCTTTAAGCGTCTTTATATTAGTATTTCCAGTAGAAAACGCCAATCTACCATTTTGAAATACGATGTTTCATATTTAACGAAAAGGGAACTTAGCGATCTTAAGCTTTCATTAAGTAAAGTGATTAAGGCAAATACAGAAAACAATAAGCGGCAGCAGATGCAGCAACCATAGAGCGAGAAATTAGTTGATGGAAGAACAAGAAAATCACCACGAAGAAACCCTGAAAAAAGTTTCCGGTCTTTACAAAGATTGGTTTTTAGATTATGCATCTTATGTAATTTTAGACCGGGCAATTCCCTCGATTTACGACGGATTCAAGCCGGTTCAGCGTAGAATTATGCATTCGATGCGTGAGTTGGAGGACGGCCGTTACAACAAAGTAGCAAACATTGTAGGAAATACGATGAAGTATCATCCGCACGGAGACGCTTCAATCACCGATGCAATGGTGCAAATTGGTCAAAAAGAACTTTTAATTGATACTCAGGGAAACTGGGGAAACATTTACACCGGAGATTCTGCGGCGGCTGCAAGATATATTGAAGCGAGATTGACGCCTTTCGCTTTGGAAGTGGTTTTCAACCCGAAAACTACAGATTGGGCAAAGTCTTATGACGGCAGAAATAACGAGCCAATTGATTTGCCTGTAAAATTCCCACTGCTTCTTGCATCAGGAGTTGAAGGAATTGGGGTTGGACTTTCCACGAAGATCATGCCGCACAATTTCAACGAGTTGATTAATGCTTCCATTGCTTATTTGAAGGGCAAAAAACTTGAGCTTTTTCCTGATTTCTTGACAGGCGGAATGTTGGATGTTTCCAATTACAACGATGGTGAACGTGGCGGAAAAATTCGGGCAAGAGCAAGAATTATCCAAAAAGATAAAAATACACTTTGTATTACCGAGCTTCCTTTCGGAAAAAACACGGGAGATTTAATTGATTCCATCATCAAAGCCAACGAAAAAGGAAAGATTAAAATCAAAAAAATTGAAGACAACACTTCCGACGAAGTTGAAATCAACATCCTTTTGAACAGCGATGTTTCTCCCGATAAAACCATCGATGCGCTTTACGCTTTTACGGATTGTGAAATTCCCATTTCTCCGAATGCATGTGTGATTGTGGGCGACAAACCCGAATTTTTATCAGTATCTGAAATTCTGAAAAGAAATACGGACCACACCGTTTCTTTGCTTAAAAAAGAATTGGAAATCGAACTTCACGAACTGCAGGAAAGTTGGCATTTTTCGTCCCTCGAACGAATTTTCATCGAGAACAGAATTTACCACGATATCGAAGAAGTAAAATCTTGGGAAGAAGTTATTTCCACCATTGACAAAGGTTTAAAACCACACACCAAACATCTTTTAAGAGCGGTAACTGAAGAAGATATCACCAGATTGACCGAAATCCGAATCAAGAGAATCTCACGTTTCGATTTGGATAAATTCAAGGAAAACATCCTCGCTTTAGAAGGAAAAATCGAGCAGGTTAAACATCATTTGGCGAATCTCATTGCTTATGCGATTGATTATTATGCCAACATTCAGAAAAAATACGGAAAAGGGAAGGAGCGTAAAACCGAACTGCGAATTTTCGACACGATTGATGCGACGAAAGTAGCGGTTGCCAACGAAAAATTTTATGTCAACAAAGAAGAAGGTTTCATTGGAACTTCCTTGAGAAAGGATGAATATCTTTTCGACTGTTCCGATATTGACGATATCATTACTTTCCAAAAAGATGGAACAATGAAAGTGGTGAAAGTAGAGCCAAAAACCTTCATCGGAAAAAATATCGAACACGTCGCAGTATGGAAAAAGAACGATAAACGCACGGTTTACAATATGATTTACCGTGAAGGAAGAGACGGTCCTTATTACATGAAACGTTTTTCTGTGACAGGAGTTACGAGAAATACTGATTATAAATTAGCATCCGACAAAAAAGGTTCAGAAATGCTTTACTTCTCGGCAAATCCAAACGGTGAAGCGGAATTGGTAACGGTTTTGTTAAAACCCAACGCCAGAATCAGAAAAAATAAAATTGAAATCGATTTCTCTGAATTGGCGATAAAAGGTCGTGATTCCAAAGGAAATTTGGTCACAAAATATGCAGTAAAAAAAGTAGATTTGAAGGAAGAAGGTCATTCTACTTTGGCGCCGAGAAAAATTTGGTTTGATGATACGGTTCGTCGCTTAAACGCAGATGCACGCGGAACCTTGCTCGGAACCTTCAAAGGGGACGATAAAATTTTGACCATCAATCCACACGGTGAAGCGAAATTGGTTTCTTTCGATTTGATGAACCGTTTCGATGACGAATATTTAATCCTCCAAAAATGGAATCCTGAACAACCGATTACCTGCATTTATTTTGATGGAGATAAAGGAATTTACTTCATTAAGAGATTTTTGTTGGAAAATACCACCAATGTTCAAAACTTCATGCCATCGGACCATCCGAAATCGTTTGTAGAAAACGTGATTGTTGCGAATAATTCAATAGCGGAAATTATTTTTGCTAAAGACAAAGGCAAAGAAAAAGAACCTGAAACAATTAATATCGACGAGTTCATTTCCGTAAAAGGAATTAAAGCGATTGGAAATCAGTTTATTAAAGACAAAGTAAAATCCATCAACATCATCATTCCTGAACCGACCGAAGAAATCAACGCAGGTTTTGATGTGGTGGAATCTACAGAAGGCCACATCAGTTTCATCGATGAAGACGTGAAGGACGAGGATTTTCCGGAAGAAGGGCAGATTGGAAGCTTGTTTGATGAGTAATTTCTGATTAAAATATTTTTGAACGCGCCTTTTGGTGCGTTCTTTTTTTATTTTATTCAAATATTTCAAACTCCTCCCCATCAAAACTTGCAAAAACCATTTTAGGGTAAGAATCTTTGTGAAAAATGTTTCCGTATTTGTCAATTCCAATGGCGCCTGCAAATCCGTCGATTTCTTTTAACTCAAGAAAAGTTCGGTCGAAGGCGTGTTCAATCGTCATTCCATCAGAAACTCGGGTGACAATTTTTGCGGCGGTTGCGTTGCTTACGATGTCTTCGCCAACTCCGGTGCAACTAACGGCGCAATGTTGATTGGCGTAATTGCCGGCAACGGTTGCAGAATCGGAGATTCTCCCCACCAATTCAAAACCTTTTCCACCGGTGGAAGTTGCCGCGGCTAAATTTCCATGAGCATCGATCGCCACACAACCAACCGTTCCTTTCCCGCCGTTTTTTAATTTTTCTTCGTATTCCTTTCTACGTTGTGGAATCTCCGTTGAAAAATCTTGGAAACCATTTTCTGTGGCGTATTTTTTCGCTCCATTTCCGCCCAAAACTCGGTCATCTTCTTTCATCAAAACTTGGGCAACTTCAATCGGATTTTTTACATTTTCGATATTAATCACACCCGAAAACTTTTGAGTTTCGCCATTCATCAAAGAAGCACTCATCCTGATTTTCCCGTCGCTTTGAATTTGCGAACCAATTCCTGCATTGAAAAGCGGATCATCTTCCAACAAAGAAACTGCATAAACCACTGTTTCTTCCGCAGAATGATTTTTCAAAAAGTCGAAAGCTTTTGAAGCGATTTCTTTCAAGGAGTTTTGTTTGGCAACCTTCACTTCGTGGCTTTGGTCGCTTTCGGAAAAAAATCCACCGTGGATGATTAGTTTCATCAAAGAATTTATTTAGGTTTAAAGTTTAAGGTTTCAAGTTTAAGGTTTCAAGTTTCAAAAATTCACAATTCGCTTCCGAAGGAAAATTCATTGCGAAGCAAATTCACTTTTATCTTTTGCCTTGTATCTTGTTTCTCTTTTACGTTTGTGGAATCGGGCTATACTGCGAATTCACAATCGTTAAATCTTTAGTTTTCAAGTCGAAATGGTCGTTTTGCGACATCACATGCACAATCAAATTGTCAATAGAAATCGGCTCTCCAAGTTGAATGTTGGTTAAATTGGTATCCTTAATAAATCTTCCGTCCACCAAAATCACGAGTCCGGAACCAATGGCGGTCATCACGTCATCTTTAATGAAAAGTCCGGTGTCTTCACCCAATCCAATTCCCAAAGTTCGGGGATTATTTACGACTGCTTGAAACAATCTTCCAATTCTTCCACGTTGCACGAAATGCGTATCAACAATAACATTTTCAATAAATCCTAAACCTTGTGTGGTTTTAATTTCGCCTTTCAAAAGCGCTTCGCTACTCGAACCTTGATAAATCATATTTTCCGAAGCGGCGGCTGCACCTGCAGAAGTTCCTGCGTAAATAAAATCCTGTTCCTGATATTTTAAAAGTATCGCATCATGAAATCTTGTTCCACCCAAAATCGAAGTCAAGCGAAGTTGATCACCACCGGTCAACATTATCACATCTGCGGCATTTGCTCTTGCCACCATTGCGTCTGAATTAGCCTGTTCACGGTTTTGAATATCCAAAATATTGACATTTTTTGCACCCAAAAACTCGAACGCCTTCTTGTATTCAGGTCCAACAATTTGGGGAATTTGTGAAGCAGTGGTAATAATCTCGATGACAGAATCTTCCTTCAGTTTGGATTCGTTGATGATTTTTCTTAAGATTCCTCTTTCAAAAAAATTGAGGTTTTTCTCGATGTTGTTATCGTAATCGGTCTCCGCAAAACTGCCTTTGTTTACGGCACCGCCGATGATCATTAATTTTCCGGCTGGTCTCATATATTGCAAATTTAAAAAAATTATTAAATGATGTTAAAATCTTTACCAATAAAATTGAATTCATTTTCAACAATGAAAATTTTCAATCAGTTGCAGAAATCATTCAGAAAATCAAATATTTTATCGTAATTATTAAGCTTTTCTATTATCTTTGGTTATAGAATAAATTTAAAAGTTTAAAAAAACGTCCATTAACTATATGAAAATCGAAAAAATACAGGTTTTAAGAGGTCCGAATATTTGGAGCATCCGCAGAAAAAAATTGATTCAGATGCGTTTAGATCTTGAAGAAATTGAACATCAACCCACCAATAAAATTCCAGGATTTAGAGAAAGATTGGAAAAATTGATTCCTTCTTTGATTACGCACCGCTGTTCGGAAGGTGTTGAAGGCGGTTTCTTCCAACGTGTGGAAATGGGGACGTGGATGGGACACGTCATTGAACACATTGCCCTGGAAATTCAAACTTTGGCGGGAATGGACACCGGTTTCGGAAGAACCCGGGAAACCAAAACCCCTGGAGTTTACAACGTGGTTTTCTCCTATATCGAAGAAAATTCCGGAGTTTACACTGCGGAACAATCAGTGGAAATCGCACAATGCTTAATTGATGGAACGGATTATGACATAGATGCTTGCATTAAGCGTTTGAAAGAAATTCGCGAACGTGAAAGACTTGGACCTTCAACCGGAAGTATCGTGGAAGAAGCCGTTGCGAGAAACATTCCGTGGATTCGATTGGGGAAAAATTCTTTGGTTCAATTGGGATATGGCGTAAATCAGCAACGGTTTCAGGCGACGATTACGGGCAATACAAGTTCCATCGCGGTTGATATTGCGTGCAACAAAGAACTCACGAAAAAAATGTTGGACGATGCCGCAATTCCCGTTCCGACCGGAGATTTGGTGGTGGATGAAGAAGACTTGGAAAGAGTGATTAGAAAAATCGGCTATCCCATTGTGCTGAAACCGCTCGATGGAAACCACGGAAGAGGTCAATCCATCAACGTAAACGATTGGGAAACAGCGAAAATAGGTTTGCAACATGCACAAACCGTCTCAAGAAAAGTGATTGTCGAAAGATATGTTACAGGCTACGATTTCAGAGTTTTGGTTATAAATCATAAAATGGTTGCTGCTGCGAGAAGAGTTCCAGCAAATGTTGTGGGAGACGGCGAAATGAACATTCAACAACTGATCGATAAAGAAAATCTCGACCCAAGAAGAGGTTATGGTCATGAAAATGTTTTAACCGAAATCTTGGTGGATAAAGACACGAACGAACTTTTAGAAAAACTTAATTACACTTTAGAAAGCGTACCCCAAAAAGGAGAAATCGTATATTTAAAATCTACTGCGAATCTTTCTACTGGTGGAACCTCGATTGATGTGACCGACATGATTCACCCCGAAAATGTCACCATGTGCGAAAGGGTTTCAAAAATAATTGGACTTGATGTTTGCGGAATCGACATCATGGCGGAAAATCTTACGCAACCCTTGAAAGAAAGTGGCGGTGCGATTTTGGAAGTCAACGCAGCTCCCGGATTTAGAATGCACCTCGCTCCAAGTGAAGGTTTGCCGAGAAACGTTGCCGCTCCTGTTGTCGATATGCTTTATCCACAAGGAAAACCGGTGAGAATCCCAATCATCGCTGTAACCGGAACCAACGGCAAAACAACCACGACAAGATTAATCGCACACATTGTAAAAAATAACGGTTATAGAGTAGGTTTCACTACTTCTGATGGAATTTACATTCAGAATACCATGCTGACAAAAGGTGATACAACAGGACCAATTTCCGCTGAATTTGTTCTGAAAGATCCAACGGTGGAATTTGCCGTTTTGGAAACTGCAAGAGGCGGAATTTTGCGTTCAGGATTGGGTTTCAGTTATTGCGACATCGGTGTTTTGACGAATATTAAAGAAGACCATTTAGGTTTGAGCGACATCCACAATTTGAAGGATTTAACGCGTGTAAAAAGAGTTGTTCTCGATTCCGTAAAAAAAGACGGGTGGAGTGTTTTGAATGCAGACGACGACTATTCCATGAGATTGATGCCGGAATTGGATTCCAAAGTCGCACTCTTTAGTTTGGATGAAAACAATCCACACATCAAAAAATTCGCGAAAGAGGGAAAAATTACCTGTGTTTACGAAGATGGTTTCATCACCATTAAAAAAGGCGATTGGAAAATTCGTGTTGCTAAAGCTCACAACATTCCAATCACGATGGAAGGTAAAGCTAAATTTATGATTTCCAATGTTTTAGCTGCAAGTTTGGCGACTTACCTTTATGGGTTTGAGATTGAGGATATTTCAAATTCATTGCGAACTTTTATTCCGAGTGCACAATTAACTCCGGGAAGACTGAATATTTTTAAATTTAAGAATTTCAAGGTTCTGATTGATTTCGCACACAATCCTGCAGGTTATGAAGCCATAGAAGATTATCTGAAAAATGTGGAAGCATCCAAAAAAATTGGAATTATTGCCGGTGTAGGAGATCGAAGAGACGAAGACATCAAAGAATGCGGAAGGATTGCCGGGAGAATGTTTGATTATGTCATTATCAGAAACGAAAAACATTTGCGCGGAAGAACTGAAGAAGAAATTAACGGATTGATCATTGCTGGAATGCAAGAATCAGGTAGTGCTGTAAATTACGAGATTATTCCAAAAGAAATTGAGGCATTGAAACATGCAATGAGTATGGCGGAAGAAGGAACGTTTATTACGGCGCTTTCCGATGTGGTTTCCAATGCGATTGATTTGGTTCAGGAATATCAGAACAAGGAGCTTTTAGAGGAAGGTAAACTTTAATAAGAAATAGTTTAAATTATAAAAAAACCGTTCAAATCGAACGGTTTTTTCTATTATATTTTTAAAAGTTCGATGGTCCTCTCCGGGTTTTCGGATGAAAAAACTGCGTTTCCGGCAACCAAAACATCGGCTCCGGATTCGAAAAGTTTTCCCGCATTGTCCAAATTCACGCCGCCATCAACTTGAATTAAAGCGGTTGAGTTATTAGAAATGATCAAGTCTTTAGTTTCAGCGATTTTTTTGTAGGTATTTTCAATGAATTTCTGTCCGCCAAAACCGGGATTCACGCTCATCAATAAAACCAAATCAACATCCGCAATAATATCTTCCAACATGAGAACTGGAGTTGAAGGATTGAGAACGACTCCTGCTTTCGCACCTTTATCCTGAATCAAATTAATAGTTCGGTGAAGATGAACACACGCTTCGTAATGCACAGAAACCAAATCCGCTCCGTGATTGATAAATTCTTCTACATATTTTTCTGGTTCAACGATCATTAAATGCACATCCACAAATTTTTTGGAAAACTTCTGTACAGTTTTCATCACGGGAAATCCGAAAGAAATATTGGGAACAAATCTTCCGTCCATTACATCTACGTGAAGCCAATCAGCTTGCGAACGGTTGAGCATTTCGATATCTCTTTCCAAATTTCCAAAATCTGCCGAAAGCAGGGAAGGAGCGATGAGTTTTGTTTTCATTTTTTACTTTGTTTATTTCTACTTTTTCTGATCTTTAAAATATTTTTTTCCAATTTCTTCGGAGCAGTCAGTTCCTGAATCAAGCGATAGTTTCCAGTTTCCTTTTTCATCACGCTTCCAGATGCTTACATAATAGGAATATGAAGTTTCCGTTTTTCCGTTCACCTCATAAGTAGCCTTCCCAACTCCATACGTATAACCCATATCGTTGGATTTAGAAACTTCTGCCTTAAGTGGAATCCAGTCCAAAGATTTTAATTTGGAAAAATTTTCAATGCTCTTGTCTCGATCAGTAATGATTCCGGCTTTATAAGAGAATGTTGTAGTATTTGTAGCCAAATACGTTTCGAAAGCAGTTTTCACGCCTTTGTCTCGGGATAGTTTTGCGAAACTTTCGTCGGACTTCAAAAGTTGTTTCTCCGCCTTAGTTTGTGCAAAGAGCAACACATTCATAAAAATGAACAGGAAAGCGAAATGGGTTTTCATAGGGTTGCGGTTTTAAGTTTATTTAGTGGTACTTCAAATTCATGGTTGGTTTTATTTTCAATAAAGTTTCATAAATCAGCTGAATCACATTGGACACATCTTCCTTGGAAACCATTTCCACCGTTGTGTGCATATAACGCAGCGGAAGCGAAATCAGTGCAGAAGGAGTTCCGCCGTTGGAATGTGCAAAAGCATCGGTATCGGTTCCTGTTGCTCTACTTGCAGCCGCTCTTTGAAAAGGAATTTTTTTGGTTTTTGCCGTTTCAACGATCAGTTCGCGCAAATTGTGATGAATACTTGGTGCGTAGAAAATTACGGGACCATTACCACATTTTTGATCACCTTCCTTTTTCTTTTCAATCATGGGAGTTGTGGTGTCGTGTGTGACATCAGTAATAATCGCAATATTCGGTTTAATAGTGTCTGCAATCATATCCGCTCCGTAAAGTCCAACCTCCTCTTGAACAGAATTGGTAATGTACAAACCAAATGGAAGTTTCTTTTTGTTTTCCTTTAAAAGCCGTGCAACTTCGGCAATCATAAACCCGCCGATTCGGTTGTCTAAAGCTCGACACACAAAATATCGGTCATTCAGTTCGAAAAATTCATCAGGATAAGTAATCATGGTTCCCACGAAAATTCCCAAATCTTCCACTTCTTTTTTGGAAGTCGCGCCGCAATCGATGAAAATATTTTCAATTTTTGGGGTGGTTTCTTTTTCAGCGCCAATTCTCGTATGAATTGCAGGCCAACCGAAAACACCTTTCACGATTCCTTTTTCGCCGTGAATATTGACCACTTTTGAAGGGGCAATCATTTGGTCTGAACCGCCGTTTCGAATGACATAAATTAGGCCATCATCGGTGATATAATTCACGTACCAAGAAATTTCATCGGCGTGTGCTTCAATAACAACCTTAAATTCAGCTTCAGGATTAATGATTCCATAGCAAGTTCCGTAATGATCAAACTCTATTTTATCGACATAAGGTTTGATGTAATTCATCCACACTTTTTGCCCGTTGTGTTCGTAACCTGTTGGAGATGCGGTATTTAAATATTCTTCTAAAAATTTTAGGGATTTTTTTTCAAATTTCATGTAAAAGGGAATGAATTTTGTTAAAATTTTGTTTGATTTAATTGGAAGTAAAAGTAATGAAATTATATAAAACGGTTTTTATTTTTCTATTATTTTCGGCATTTACGATGAAAGCGCAGGAAATCAGACAAATGAAACCACTTCGTGAGTACCCGCCTGAATTGCTGAAAACAGACGAATTCGGCAACAAATATTACTACGACGAATCTCAGAAAGCAAGAATTTACGAAATAAATGGTGAAAATGTGGTGGTAATGGATGAGCTGATCCTTTTAAATAAGCCTCGCTTCAACAACAGTCTCGACCAAAATTATTACTATTTTCTTAACAAAAAACTGAATCGTGTTTATCCACTTTTTTTAACGGCCTTAGAACAATATCAAGATATTCAGGCTGATTTGAGCAATCTTGATAAAGGCGATCAGCGAAAATATGTTAATGACAGACAGAAAGATTTGGCGAATCAATACGAAAACCAACTGCGGGACCTGACAACCAGTGAAGGTAGAGTTTTTGCAAAATTGATGAACCGGGCTACAGGAAAAACGGTCTATGAAATCATCAAGGAACTTCGCGGCGGATGGAGTGCATTTTGGTGGAACGTGAAAGGAAATATTGCCGATGTGAGCATCAAAGAACCCTATGATCCGCATGTGAATAGAACTGACCAATTTGTAGAATCTCTTTTACAGAGCAATTGGAATGCGGGTTACTTAACGCCATATCCTGGTTATCAACACTTCAATATAAAAAAATAGTTATTTAAACTTTTCTCTCAATTTTTCAAAAGCAATCTTATCAATAGGTAGAGGAAATGGGTTTTCATCGTTATCGATGGGAATCCATTCTATTTTTTCGATGCATGGATCCATGATGAGAAACTCGTCGTTGTCAATAATTTCTACCATATAATAGATAGTCAAAAGTTGTTCGTTTGCACGAAAGCGTGAAACCAAAAACTCTTCCTGCGTGTAAAGATGACCCAAAATTCTTATTTTACAGTTCAGTTCTTCTTCAAATTCGCGATGAAGACAATCAAGAATTCCTTCCCCAAATTCCAATCCACCTCCCGGAAGTTTCATCAGGTGATCACCTGCATATTCTTCGTGCAATGCCAAAACTTTTCCGTTCTTAATTGCTGCAGCATAAACTCTGATGTTGATTTTATCGACCATTTTCTATTTAATGTTTTTCAAATTTAATAATTTCTTTGATACGAGATGTGACACGCGGGTTACGAGATTTGGGATTTGTAGGGATGTGAACTTTTACAATCAAAGTAGAATTCACTATTAATAGCGAAGCGAATTCACTATTGACATTATTTATTATTCCTTGATAATTATTCATTTTTAAAAGCGTTAATCATTTCCCTTTTTCCCGGCGGTCCGTCTTTTTTTTGTACTTTAAAATTGAGTTCTTCTAAAATCCTTCTCACACTTCCTTTTGAAGAATACGTTGTTAAAAGTCCGCCTGTTTTCATTTTATCTGCAACCATTTCAAACAAAGGCTTTTCCCACAAGTCAGGTTGAACTCTAGCTCCGAAACAGTCGAAATAAACCAGGTCAATTTCGGGTAAATCAAGGTTTTTTAATTCGAAAAAATCACTTTGAAATTTCGTGAAAAAGAAGTTTGGGAAAATTTCGGTCGTTTTATTCCATTCACACTCGTGTAATTTTTGGTTGTATTCCTTAATATTAGGTTCATCGAAAAAAGAATCATAAGACAATTCCCTAACTTCTGATTCGTTTACGGGATATTTTTCTAAGGTGTAATAATGAATAATATGATTTTTGTCAGTTTTCAAAAATTCATCAATTGTCACCAAAACATTAAGACCTGTCCCAAAACCGAGTTCTAAAATATGAATTTCGTAATTATTTTTTAAATTTAATCCATTTTTAATAAATACATGTTTTGCTTCTTGAAGTGCACCATGATGGGAATGATAGTTCTCATTTAAATCACTGATATATAAAGTTTTACTTCCGTCTGAAGTGGTTTTGATTTCTCTGTTCATTGCAAATTTTTTCAAAATTAATTTAATATTTTGATATTTAAAAAATTATTTTAAATTTGTAGAACATCAACAAAAATTTTAAAAATGATAATTCAAAAATCTACCAATCCGAGAATTTCAACATTCGATCCTCATAATTTTTCTTTCGGAAACACCTTTATCGACCACATGGTAATTTGTGAGTACGAAAACGGGAGATGGGGCGATGTGAAATTGGTTCCGTACGGTCCGCTTCCTTTTTCTCCCGCAATGATGGGCGTGAATTACGGACAGGCTTGTTTCGAGGGAATGAAGGCGTACAAAGACAAAGATGGTCAGGTTTTTTTATTCAGACCGGAAAAGAATTTTTCTAGAATCAACAAATCCGCGACTAGACTTGCAATGCCGGAAGTGTCGGAAGAAATGTTTTTGGAAGGATTAAAAGCGTTGGTTGATATCGACAGAGATTGGATTCCTCACGGAGAAGGAATGTCTTTATATATTCGACCGCTAATTTTCGCGACGGAAGAAGCTTTGAAAGCAAGAATCGCTAATAAATATATGTTTGCAATCGTGGCAACTCCTGCGAAAAGCTATTATACAGAACCGGTTTCTGTGAAAATTTCAGATTTCTATTCAAGAGCGGCAAACGGTGGAGTAGGTTCTGCAAAAGCTGCAGGAAATTACGCGGCATCTTTCTATCCAACAAAATTGGCGATTGAGGAGGGTTACGAACAAATTATTTGGACGGACGATTCTACCCACGAATATTTTGAGGAAAGTGGAACGATGAACGTTTTCGTGAGAATTAATGACACGATTTATACACCGCCAACTTCAGAAAAAATTCTTGATGGTGTAACCAGAGACAGTTTCATTCAGTTGGCGAAACACAGAGGAATAGAGGTAAAAGTTGAACCTGTTTCTGTAAAAGCCGTGATTGAAGCACAGAAAAACGGAACTTTAAAAGAAGTTTGGGGAGTTGGAACTGCTGTGGTAACAAGCGTTTTCCAAGCTTTGGGTTATAAGGGTGAAAAATTGGAATTGCCGAAATTGCCAGCTGAAGAAAGTTACGCATTAACTTTACAGAAAGATTTGGTGGATATTCAAACCAATAATTCGGACGATCCTTTCGGATGGAGGGTTTTAGTTGAAAAAAACGTGATGGAAACGGCTTAATCTTCCAGTAAAATAAAGTAGAAAACCGGGAAAAATTTTCGCCCGGTTTTTTCGTTTTAGAATGTGGTGCGAATTCCTTATTTTCGCAAAAGTTTTTATGAAAAAATTGATTTTGTTTTCGTCATTAATGATAATTGGTTGTGCGCAGAACAATCAGGCTCATCCGCCGGTTGGAGGAATTTTAAGTCAGGAAGATTTGAATATTTCGAAGAATCGGGCAAAAAATTTAAACCAAACAGAACGAATTCAAATTCAGGATTGGATCAATAATCAGAATGAAAAATTTTATCCGATGAGTCTGAATTATTGGGTAAATATCGAAAATTTAAGTCAGAAAAACAGAAAAGCAGACGGAGAAGAAATTTCCTATCAATATGTTCTTTACGATTTCGACAACGTAAAGTTGTATGAAGTTCCAAAAAAAAATCTCAATGTACAATTCGGAAAATTTGAAGATTTAAAAGCGGTTGAAGACGCTTTAAGATATTTGGAAAAAGATCAGGAAGCCACACTTTTAGTCCCTTCAGTTTTAGCATTCGGAACTTACGGCGATAACGATAAAATCCCGAACGACATGCCTTTAATCATTAAAATAAAAGTACTGTAAAAATTAGTATTCATGATAAAAAAGAGTTTTTTAATCGCTTTGGCGATATCTTTAACAAGTTGTACCCCAATTTATAAAAAAATGAACGTAGACAAAGAAACTTACGAAGGTCTGAAAGACGGACTTTATGCCAATTTCCAAACTTCCAAAGGAAATATGATTGTGAAATTCGAAGACAAAAAAGCGCCGGTTACCGTTGCGAATTTTGTTGGTTTGGCGGAAGGAAAAATTGATAACACCGCAAAAGCGAAAGGAGTTCCATTCTATGACGGAACGATTTTCCACAGAGTCATCAAAGATTTCATGATTCAGGGAGGCGATCCAAAAGGAACAGGAATGGGCGATCCAGGATATAAATTCGAGGACGAAAAAAATGATTTGCAACACACCGGAAAAGGAATTCTTTCCATGGCAAATTCAGGCCCGAATACAAACGGTTCCCAGTTTTTCATCACCGAAGTGGCGACACCTTGGTTGGATGGAAGACACACGATTTTCGGCGAAGTAGTAAAAGGCGAAAATGTAATCGATGCCATTGCAAATGTTGAAAAAGGCGCTCAAGACAAACCAAAGACAGATGTTGTTTTAGAGAAAGTTTCTGTTTTCAGCAAAGGTGACGAATATAAAAATTACGATGCCGCTAAAGTTTTTAATGAAGGAAAAGGAAAAATTCAGGAAAACAACAAAGCCATCACTGAAAAAATGGAAGCTGAAAAGAAAAGAAAAGAAGAAGAATTTGCTGCAAACCAACAAAAATTGGTTGACCAGTTGAAAGCGGGAATGCAGTCAACTCCTTCAGGATTGTATTATAAAATCACAAAAACTACCAATGGAGTTGCTCCAAAAGCAGGTGACCAAGTTTCTGTACATTATGCAGGAAAATTGGTGGACGGTTCTGAATTCGATTCTTCATTCAAAAGAAATCAGCCGATCGATATTCCTATCGGAATGGGACAGGTAATCAAAGGTTGGGATGAAGGAATTCTTTTATTGAAAGAAGGGGAAACCGCAACTTTGTTAATTCCATCCGAATTAGGTTATGGAGCGAGAGGAGCAGGAGGAGTAATTCCGCCAAATGCATGGCTGGTTTTCGATGTAGAGTTGGTGAAAGTGAAAAGCAACGCCGTGAAATAATCAACAATAAATAGTTAAAAAAGAGCAGAAAAAAACTGCTCTTTTTTTGTTTTAAGAAGAAACTCTTTCTCCACACTTTTTACAATAATTGGCATCATCATCAATGTCCGTATTGCTACATCTTGGACAAACTAATTCGTAAATCTGTCTCTTATTACGCATTTCCGCGGTAATAATTCCTGTAGGAACGGCAATGATAGAATAACCAGCCAACCTTAAAACAATTGCGAAAAATTTTCCTAAAGGAGTTGTAGGAGAAACATCGCCATATCCAACAGTAGTTACCGTTACAACTGCCCAATAAATACTTTGCGGAATGCTCTCAAAACCTTCACGATGACCTTCAACCATAAACATCATCGAACCTACGATCACGGAAAAAATCATTAAAAACAAGAGGAAAATGTAGATTTTTCGGGAACTTTTTTTCAGGGCGCTCACAATCAGATAACCATCGTTCATAAAATCCAAAAGATTTAGAATACGGAAAATCCTAAGCATTCTAAGCATCCTTATAATCAGGAAATACTTGGTAATTGGGAAAAACAAACTGAGATAGAATGGTAAAATTGCCAAAAAATCGATGATTCCGAAGAAACTAAAAATATAATCTTTCTTATTTCGAACTACAACGATTCTTAAAATATATTCTACTGTAAAAATAAGTGTAATGAAAATCTCTAAAACCACAAAAAGATTGTGAAGTTTGGCGTCATAAATCTTAACACTCTCCATCATGACGATGAAGGTGCTCAGTAAAATTAACACTAAAAGAGTCAGGTCGAAAAGCCTTCCCATTTTGGTATCGGACTTAAAGATAATTCGGAAAAGCTGCCTTTTCCACTTGGTTCTTTCGGGGATATAGTTGTGTTCTTTTTCGTTTAAGTGTTCCATAATAAATAGAATTGTAGGAAATAAATTCTTATTTTCGCTACAAACTTAAAGAAAATGACGGTAAAAGAAGCAATTTCCGAAATTGAAAAAAAAATTCCTGCAAAACAGGCGGAAAGTTTTGATAATGTAGGACTTCTATGTGGAAATCCTGACAGAGAAATCACCGGAATTCTTGTTTGTCATGACGCCTTGGAAAATGTGGTGGAAGAAGCTGTTTCAAAGAACTGCAATTTAATCGTCACTTTTCACCCTATTATTTTCTCTGGATTAAAGTCTTTGACCGGTAAAAATTATGTTGAAAAAGCAGTTTTGAAAGCCATTGAAAATAAAATTGCCATTTATGCTATTCATACCGCTTTCGATAACGACTATTTCGGGGTGAATTTTGGAATTTGCGAAAAATTAGGTTTAAGAAATCAAAAAATTTTAATGCCGAAATCTGAAAACCTCAAAAAGCTCGAAGTTTATGTTCCAAATGATTATTCCGAAAAAGTAAAAAACGCTTTGTTTGAGGTAGGTGCGGGAAATATCGGTTTTTATGACGAATGCAGTTTTTCAATCTCAGGAACTGGAACTTTCCGACCCATGGAAGGATCGAAACCTTTTTCAGGAGAATTAAATGTTCGTGAAAATGTCTATGAAGAAATGATTTCCGTGATTTTCGAGAATTTTAAACAACAACAAATTATCGCGGCAATGAAATCGGCGCATCCTTACGAAGAAGTCGCTTATCAAATCATCAAATTAGAAAATGAAAATCAGTTTTTAGGTTTGGGAAGATTCGGCGATTTTGAAAATGAAATGTCCGAAGAAGAATTTTTAAATTTCGTAAAAGAAAAATTTAATCTAAAAGTCATTCGTCATACAAGGTTTAATTCTAAGAAAATCAAGAGAGTAGGCGTTCTTGGCGGCAGTGGAGCAAGCGGAATCGGCGCAGCAATTTCCCAAAAATGTGACGCTTATTTAACAGGCGACATGAAATACCACGATTTTTTTCAAAATGAAGGTAAAATGATGATTTGCGACATCGGACATTTCGAGTCGGAACAATTTGTAACCCAACAATTAGTTGAGATTTTGTCGGAAATTTTTCCTAAATTTGCAGTCTCAAAATCTGTTGAGAAAACCAATCCTGTAAATTATTTTTTATAAAATATGGCTAAAAAAACTGTAGAAATCTCTGTTGAAGATAAGTTAAGAGCTCTTTATGACCTGCAAATCATCGATTCAAGATTAGACGAAATCCGCAACACAAGAGGCGAGTTGCCAATCGAGGTAGAAGATTTGGAAATCGAAATCGAAGGTCTGGAAAAGAGAGCTGAAAAATTTCAAAACGAAATCACGGAGCAAAACGATGAAATTAAAACTAAAAATGAAGTCATCAATCACGCTAAATCTTTGATTGACAAATACAAAGCTCAACAGGACAACGTAAGAAATAACAAAGAATTCGAAGCACTCGGAAAAGAAATCGAGTTCCAGGAACTGGAAATTCAGTTGGCTGAGAAAAGAATCAAAGAATTTGGCGCCAAGATTTCACACAAGAACGAAACACTTGATGAATTGACCAATAAAATTGACGAGCTTAAAAGCCATTTGAAATTCAAAAAAGAGGAGCTTGAAAGCTTGGTGGCAGAAACTCAAAAAGAGGAGGAATTTTTACTTGAAAAGTCAAAGGAATTCGCTAAAAATATAGACGAAAGACTGTTGGCTTCTTACCAAAGAATCCGCTCAAGCTCACCAACCGGACTTGCCGTTGTAGGTCTTGAAAGAGGCGCTCCGAAAGGATCTTTCTTCACGATTCCGCCACAAAAACAAATGGAAATCGCGCAGAGAAAGAAGATCATCATCGACGAACATTCAGGAAAAATCCTAATCGACGACGATATGGTAAACGAAGAGAACGAAAAAATGAAAGAAATTATCAAGTTTTAATTCTTTCTGAAACAATAAAAAACGGTTTGAAAAATTTTCAAACCGTTCTTTATTTAACTTATTTCAACCTTCTCCAAACATTCTCTCAATCTCTTCATGGATTCTTTTAATTCCTCCTCAGAAGCGGCATAAGAAAAACGAATACATTCCGGATTACCAAAAGAAACGCCACCAACTGTTCCAACATGTGCACTGTCTAAAAGAAACATGGCGAAATCATCTGCATCTTTAATGTAGGTTCCATTCAAAGTTTTTCCGCAGTAATAAGAAATATCGGGGAAAAAGTAAAATGCAGCTTTCGGATAATTTACCTTAAAGTTGGGAACTTCTTTCAACAAATCATAAACAATATCTCTTCTTTTTCTAAATTCGTCAATCATGTATTGATATTCGGATGGCGAAGATTTTAATGCGGTAATCGAAGCTTTTTGCGCCATCGTATTGGCTCCGCTCGTCATTTGTCCCTGAATTTTTTCACACGCTTTTGCCAACCAGGTCGGACAAGCCGAATAACCGATTCTCCATCCCGTCATTGCAAACGCTTTCGACATTCCGTTGATTACTGCCGTTTGATCATAAACTTGTGGGAATTCTGCAATGGAAGTGTGTTTTCCATCGTAATTAATTCGTTCGTAAATTTCATCAGAAATAATGGTGATTTGCGGATGTTTTGCAATCACATTGGCAATTTTTTCCAATTCTTCATAGGTGTAAAAACTTCCGGAAGGATTACAAGGTGAACTATAAAGAAGAGCTTTCGTTTTCGGCGTAATTGCGTTTTCAAGCTGTTCAGCAGTCATTTTAAAATCAGTGTCAATCGACGTTTCAATGAAGACCGATTTTCCACCCATCATTTTCACCATCTCATCATAACTCACCCAATATGGAGCGGGAAGAATCACTTCGTCGCCATCATTAATAATGGAAGCCAGAACGTTTAAAATCGATTGTTTTGCGCCGTTTGAAACACAAATTTGGTTGGGAATATATTCCAAATTGTTATCTCTCTTCAATTTCTCGCAAACTGCTTCACGCAAATCCAAAAATCCCGGAACAGGAGAGTAGTGGCTGAAATTATTGTTGATCGCATCAAAAGCCGCTTCTTTTATATTTTTCGGAACGTCGAAATCGGGTTCACCAAGTGTTAAACTTATTACATCGATTCCTTTGGCTTTCATTTCGCGCACTTTGTTGCTCATGACGAAAGTTTGCGAAAAACTCATCCTGTTCAGACGTTCTGAAAATTTTTCCATAATAATTTTTACTTTTTTCAAAGATAAAAGTTTAGTTTGAGTCTGCAAAAACTAGTTTTGTGGTTTGGTTTCTTTAATTTTGTATCAAATCATTTTTAAAAATGTCCGTAGAATTAATACTAAAATATTTTCCTAATCTCACCGAAGAACAAAAATCCCAATTCGAAAAACTTGAAGAATTGTACAAAGACTGGAACGAAAAAATCAATGTCATTTCCCGAAAAGATATGGATTCGCTATATGAAAAACACATTCTTCATTCGCTGGGAATTGCAAAGGTGATGGAGTTTTCTCCACGCACAAAAGTTCTAGACATTGGAACAGGTGGCGGTTTTCCCGGAATTCCACTTGCGATTTTATTCCCTGAAGTTCAGTTTACTTTGATTGATTCTATCGGCAAAAAAATCACCGTCGTAAAAGAAGTTTCCGAAGGAATTGGTTTGAAAAATGTAACTGCCATTCACGGAAGAGCAGAACAGCTAAAAGAAAAATTTCATTTCGTGGTAAGTCGAGCGGTGACACAAATGCCTGTTTTTCTCCGATGGTTAAAGGGAAAATTCGAAAAAGAACAGTTCAATCCAAAACATAACGGAGTACTGTATTTGAAAGGCGGCGATTTAGGCGATGAACTCGCTGGATTAAAGGTTGAAATCACCGAGTTGAAGAAATTTTTTGATGGCGAATTTTTCGAGACCAAAAAAGTAGTATATTTATCTAAAGGAAATTTCAATTCTTAAATTATAATAAGAGGCTTCTTTTATTCGTTTTATTAAAAAAAATTTATGCTATGAAGAAATTAATTTTACTTGCTCCTCTAGTTGCAGCGCTTTTTTTAACCAGCTGCAAGGACGATCGTTTTGAGGGTGACGAAATAACGAGTATTGATCCGGTAAAAATTGACAGCGTAAATATTCCTAAAGATTCTATGGCAGTTTTGTCGGTAATGCCAATCAAGACGTATTCAAATTTTACGTCTAAATGTGAAGGTTTTTACGGATACGATTACGTCCATACCAACGAGTTTATCAGAAACGTGACTTCCTACAAATTCAAAACCAGCGCACAGTGCGGAGATCAGGTTACCCGATCTTCTCAGATTAATTTTCAGCCGCAGAAAGTGGGAAATTACAGCTTTAAATTTTGGAACGGAAAAAATGCAGCTGGAGAAAATGTGTGGATTCAGAAAAGCATAAAAGTCTATTAGAAATAAAATTTTAAATTTCACTCTAAAACATCAAGAAGTATAAATTTCTTGGTGTTTTTCTATTTAAAATCCTTATTTTTCATTTTTGAAAAGCCATGAAATTTCTCAACAAAATCATTTCCGAACTTTTGAATCAGAACAAAGATCTGTCTGAATACAATCTTGTGCTACCCGGAAAAAGACCGGTTGTTTTCATCAAGCAAATTCTAAAAGAAAAACAATATTCCGGCTTTCTTCCGAACTTTTTTACGATAGAAGATTTGATTAAAGAAATCTCTGAAAAACAATCTGTTCAAGGAATTTCATTATGGCTTTTTGCTTTTGAGATTTATCGTGAAATTCAGCCCAATGAAGATTTTGCCAATTTTTTAAAATGGTTCCCGACGGTATTGAAAGATTGGGACGACATATTAAAGTTTTCAGAAAGCGACAAAGCCGTTTTGGAATATATGTTTGATGAAGAACGCATCAAAAATTGGTCAGAAAATTTAGGTGAATCCGAAGAAACTCCACGAAAGAAGTTTCTGAATTTTTGGCAGAAAATGAATCTCTTTTTACCGATTTTGAAGCAGAGACTCAATGAAAAAAATTGGGCAACTTCGGGAATGACCCATGAATTTGCACGAAATAAAATTGAAGATTTTGCTCAAAAAACCAACCAAAAATTTGTGTTTTGCGGTTTCAACGCATTTACTCCCGTTGAAGAAAAATTGGTGAGAAACCTTATGCAATGGGACAAAGCCCAATGTTTTTTTCAAGCCGACGAATATTATATCAATGATGAAAAACAGGAAGCTGGAAAATTTTTGCGACAAATAAAAACTTGGAAGGAATTCAACGAGAGCAGAAATTTTCAGTGGCTTGAAAACGATTTTTCAAAACAGAAAAAGATCAAGGTTTACGAAGTTTCAGGAAACATTACGCAAACTAAGGTTTTGCCTGAAATTTTTAAAGAAATCAGTGATGAAAACCTTTCAAACACTGCTGTTATTTTATTGGATGAAAATCTCCTTCCCGCAAGTTTGGATGCGATGAATTCGGTGAAACATCTGAATATCACGATGGGATTTCCCCTGAAAAATTTAGGTTTTAGTAACGCCATAAAACAACTTTTCTATCTTCAAAAACAGTTGGAGAAAAAGGATTCTTCGTATTACTACAACGACGTTTTATTAGTTTTAGAAGAACTTCCGAATGATGAAATTGATTTGGAAATCATCTCAAATTTCAAGTCAAAAATTGAGGAAAGAAATATTGTTTACATTTCGAAAAAGCAGTTTACCGAATTTCTATCTAACCTTTCTTATTTCAAACTTTTTGAAAAACCAAAGTCGGTTATTGAGTTTTTAGATTTATTGATTGCTTTTTGTTATCAGTTGAAATTCAGAAATTTGGATGATATTTTATATGAGAATATTTCCCATTTCGAGAAAAGTTTTAAAATCATTAAAAATCACATTCTTCCCTATACATTTGATATTAAAATGGAAACTTTGGAAGTCTTAATCAATCAATTGGTGAATTCGGAAACCATTGATTTTGAGGGAGAACCGCTTCAAGGTTTGCAAGTGATGGGACTTTTGGAAACTCGACTTTTAAACTTTGAAAACATCATCTTGCTTTCCGCAAACGAAGGGAAACTTCCGCTCGGTAATTCGCAAAATACCTACATTCCGTTTGATGTTCGACAACATTTTGGGTTGCATACTTTTTTAGAAAACGACAGCATTTATGCGTATCATTTTTATCGATTGATTCAGGATTCCACGAATGTGCATCTGCTTTTCAACGCGTTGAGTTCGGGTGTGAATACAGGTGAACAAAGCCGTTTCATCACGCAATTAGAAATCGAGGATTCACATCATCAAATTGAAAAAGTGGTGATCGAAAATTCTTCAGACCCAATTCAGCAGGAGTTGATGCAGATTGAAAAAACGCCAAAAGTGTTGGAAAAATTAAACGATTGGAAAAGTAGAATTTCAGCGTCCCACCTTACTTCCTACATTTATAATCCTATTGATTTTTATTTAACTAAAATTTTAGGAACAAAAGAAACTTCTGAAATTGAGGAAGAACTTTCCCAAAGAAGTTATGGTAATTTGGTGCATTATGCATTACAGGAAATATATCAAAAATTTATTGGTAAAAAATTAACAATTAATGATTTACAATTTTCAGATGAAGCGATAAATGAAGTTATTAATAACGCTATTTTGAAGCTCAATCATCAAATTGAGTTTTATGAAAAAGGAATGAATTTCATCCACAAATCAATCGCAGAAAGGGTAGTGCGCAATGTTTTGGAATATGACCGTAAACTTGTGGAAGATGGCAATACTTTGGAAATTTTGAGTGTGGAAGGAAATTTTGAAAACGTAGATTTTTACGTGGATGAAGAAAAAACCGACAAAGTTTCTTTTTACGGCTTCATCGACCGAATCGACCGACTGAACGGAACTTTGCGAATCATCGATTATAAAACAGCAAAAACAAAAAATCTGTCACTTTCTGCACCAAAAAAAGAGCAGGATTTTGATAAGTTTGCCCAACTATTTTTCCGTGACGATTACAAACAGGCAATGCAGCTTTGCGTTTATGCTTACTCGGTTTTAAATCAAAAAAAATATCCCGACCATTTTGTGGAATGTGGAATTTGGAGTTTTGCGGAAGTGAATAAGGGCGTTCAAAATCTACAAATTTTCGGACAAAGTGAAATATCTGATAACTTGCTTGAAAATCCGATGAACTCTATAAAAAAAGTCATTGAAGAGATCCTGAATCCTGAAATTGATTTTGTGGAAAATGTGAAGCAGAGTCGGTGATTTCTTGTGGGCATGTAAGTGCGTGGATGAGTTGATGTGAAAATAAAAAACCTTGAAGTTCAAATTCTTCAAGGTTTTGTTTTGTCGATTTCAGAATCCTTCAAGGATTGGATTTTTTATCCAAACGCGTTAATTCCGGTGATGTCTAAACCTGTGATTAGAAGGTGAATGTCGTGGGTTCCTTCATAAGTAATCACCGATTCGAGATTTGCAGCGTGACGCATCATCGGAAATTCACCCATAATTCCCATTCCGCCGAGAATTTGTCGGGATTCTCTTGCGATGTCGATGGCCATTTTCACGTTGTTTCTTTTCGCCATGGAAATATGTGCAGGAGTTGCTCTATGATCGTTTTTTAAGTTTCCGAGTTGTAAACAAAGCAGTTGTGCTTTTGTGATTTCGGTTAAAAATTCGGCCAATTTTTTCTGTTGTAATTGGAACGAAGCGATTGGTTTTCCGAACTGTTTTCTTTCTTTCGCGTATTGAACTGCAGTGCAATAACAATCAATTGCAGCACCAATTACGCCCCAAGAAATTCCGTAACGTGCAGAATTTAAACAAGATAAAGGTCCTTTCAATCCAACCACATTGGGTAATAAATTTTCTTTCGGAACTTTCACGTTATTGAAAACCAATTCGCCCGTTTTCGAAGCTCGAAGTGACCATTTATTGTGAGTTTCAGGAGTTGTAAATCCTTCAAAACTACGCTCCACAATCATTCCCTGAACTTTTCCCTCCTCATTTTTAGCCCAAACTACGGCGATATCGCAAAGTGGGGCGTTGGTAATCCACATTTTTGCACCGTTTAATAAATAATGGTCGCCTTTGTCCTCAAAATGAGTTTCCATGGAACTTGGGTCAGAACCGTGATTGGGTTCGGTTAAACCGAAAGCTCCAATCATTTCACCTGAAGCCAACTTTGGCAAATATTTTTTCTTCTGTTCTTCGGAACCGAATTCATTGATGGGGAACATCACCAAAGAACTTTGTACAGAAGCAGCGGAACGAACCGCAGAATCGCCTCTTTCCAATTCCTGCATGATGATTCCGTAAGAGATTTGATCTAATCCCGAACCGCCATATTGTTCCGGAATGTATGGACCAAGTGCGCCAATTTTCCCCAATTCCTTCATCAAATTGGGAATATCGGTGTGATTTTGCGCTGCCCCGTCAATTTTCGGCATTACAAAACTTTCTACCCAATCTCTCACCGATTGCCGGATTAGCTTGTGTTCATCAGTTAAAAGTTCATCCATTAAATAGTAATCCGGAATGCTTGTAAGCGGGTAGTATGACATAATTTTTTGATTTGCCTAAAATTAAGATTTTTCAGAAAGATGTGGAAATTTTTTAATGAGAATTCAGTACATTATCCAAAAATTTGTAGAGATAGGGGGCTTTGTTAGCTGAACCGTCGAAAAATTTCTCTAAGCGCTCCAAAGAATTCAGCGCCAATATTTTTCTTTGAAAGTTATTTCGGCGGAATTTCTCATCAAGAACGGTTTCATACACCGTTTGCAGTTCTTTCATCGTAAATTTTTCTGGCAAAAGATTACTTGCAACTATTTGAGTATCAATATTTCTGCGAATATGTTCCAATCCCTTTTCAATGATTCGGTCATGATCAAATGCCATTTTGGGCAGGTTTTTTACTTCAAACCAATCGCAGGTTTCATTGAAGGCATCAGGAAAAGTATCAACGATAGTAAAATCTATTAAGCTGCAGTAACCCACCGTAATAAAACGCTGAAAAATCCAGTGATCTTCGGGAACTTCGATGCCTTTATTCTTCAATAATATTTGGTGTACATTGTTTTCAGTTCGGTTAATCCTTCCAAACGCATGGAATTGGTCAAGGAAAATATCTTCAAGATGGGTCCTTTCGTATAACACTCTGGCTGCAGCTTCGCGCAAATCTTCGTCATTAAAAACGAAACCACCGGGAAGCGACCATAGATCGAGATCGTGATATTTCAAAAGCAAGACCTTCAAAATGCCATCATGAAAACCAAAAATAACGCAGTCCACGGAGATGTGTTCTACAAAGTCTTTGGTGTCGATAAGTTCCTGTAAATTCTGCTTATTTTTCGAGTCGTCTATTTTCATATAACACAAATTTAAAGATTATTTTCTTTTTTTGAGACATAAGATTGAAAATAAAGAAAACTTAATATTAAAAGAATGGTAACTGCAACCGAAATGAAGAGCGAATAATAGGTTCCGTACTTCCATTGGAATACATAGGACATCATCACCGAACCAAATGAACTTCCTAAAGAGGAGAAAATTACAATCAGGGAAGCGAAAACATTAATATCACTTTTATTTACATTGGCGATCATCTTGGAACTGATAACAGGATAAAGCGGCGCGAGAAACAAACCGATTAAAGGAAAAATAAATAAGGATAGTGATAAGTTATTGGTGACTAAAATTTGTGAAAAAACAAGCATCATCAAGATCATTAAAACACAAAAAATAAAATACCTGTCTAGTTGAAACCGCTGAATAATATTTGCCGTAACTATTCTGCCTACATAAGAAAACAACGCTAGAAATGCCGATGCCTGCAATGCAAAAAACGAATTAACGTTGAAATGTTGCCTGTAAAACGAAGGAAGCCACGAATTGAAATTCTGCTCAATGAAGACATATGTGAAACAAAATGCACAAAGAATTGCCACTTCAAGCAATCGGGATTTTCTTTTGTCAACCACTTTCATGAATGAAAACGGACAAATGGTAAATGTTATTATGAACGAAAGCGACAACGACACCGATGTAAATCTTTGGATTGAAGGGAAAGCAACCAAACTTTTTTCACCTGCACACTCGATACAAACCGTTCTATTATAATTAAATTTTTACATTCAAAAAAAAGAGCATCCGATTTTGGATGCTCTTTTTTTCTTTTAGTCAATCACTATTTTTTTTCATTCGCAGCTTTAGGTTCGGCGGTATTGCTAGAAACTTCAAACTTCTTTTCAAAATTTTTACAATCGGCGGCCTTCAAAACATGGCCACCTTCATATTTCAATTTTGAAGGATTTGCATAGGAATCTTTGTTGCCTTCCACTTTATGGTCGCCAATTCCCTCGATGAGGTTTCCATCTTTCTGTAAGAAGTAAATTTCACGGTCAGAAGTCATTCCTTCTGATTGGAATGTATAATTGAGTTTTAAAGTATCACCACTTTTGCTACCGATAACATCGCCAAACGAACTGTCTTTTTCAAAATTTTTGTAACGCAATTTTCCAGTAATGGTACCAAGATTGTCATCCAGGGAAATAAATACAGAATCTTTCCCGATATTCGCCATGTAGCAGGTTTGAACAGTGGAGGATTCTACAGGTTCATTGGTTTCGGGAACTGTTACAGAATCGGGTGGAGTAGTAGAAGTGTTCACTGTTTCCGCAGATTTTTTCTCGCAACTTACTGCGAAAAGAACGATGAATGCTGATAAAATGAAATTTTTCATAGGAGAATTTAATATTTTTTTAGATGAATTTCTTGAAAATTATAAAAATTAGCTGAAATACTAAATTTGGCGCTTAAAATTAAGGAAAATTAGGATGACTTCAAATTTATACATTATGTTAATTTGTTATTTACAGATAACTTTGCTAAAGATGAAGCTTTTGGTGTAATCAATTTTCGAAGGATTGGCAAATATGGCTGTAGAATCATTTAGTTTTTAAAATTTCGCCCACGCCTTCAGAAAGTTTGCCTTTTTTTTGTAAAAGATAAATATCGTTGTGGGAAATATTTCCTTCAGCGATTGTTCTGGCTTACAATTTTAGGCTGTCACCAGATTTTGTACCACCAAACGTTCCATCTGAACCATCTGTTTCTGCGTTTCGGAAATCTAAATCTCCCGTAATATTTCTGTTAGAATCATTTATAGCTAATCTTACAGTATCTTGGCCGATCACAGAGCGATAGCAAGTTTTAGAATTTTCTAATTGCTGAGAATCGGCTGTAGATTTTTTTTTCGGAAAGTTGTTCAGAATTTTTCTGGCAGGCAATCATTGAAAATGCAATAAATGGTATAAAAAACAAATTTTTCATCACAAATTTATTTTGAGATTAATAATATTGAGTGAATAAATTATTCCAAACACAAATTCATTAGCATAATATGTTTTATTATGACAATTTGGTATATTTAAACAATTGTAAATCAATTAACTAAATATTCCTATAATTTATATTATGTTAAATTGAACCACATTTTGACTGTTTGCCATTTAAAACTTATTTATGAACTACTCTTTGATATACAGCTTTCTTTGTCTGCATTTTAAATCTCCTTCTTTAAACCATGATTCAAACCACGATTTCGGCTTATTGAGTGAATCCAAATATAAATGTTCAGATTTTTCTATTTCCGTATTTCTCCAGTGAAAATGATCAACCAATCTTAAGGCTTCTATCGCAAAAGCAGTTACAATGTCTTTATCGAATATTTCAAGAAGATTATCTCCATTTTTTTGCTCCGGACCAAAAGCAAGATTACTGCTTCCGCAGTAAACCACCGGATTTCTTCCTTTGAAATTAATTACGATAAACTTGTGGTGAATCGCGTATCCATCAATCCCCGGAACTGTTCCGAAAGGTTCAGGAAGATTGTTTTTTATTCCTCTTGCAGCCACTCTGATTCCTTTTTTTGAATTCGGTTTATAGAGATGAATTTCAAAATCTTCATCGTTTTTACCGATGGTATCCGTAATTCCGTAGCTGAAAACGTTTTCATTGTCAATCTGTTTCCGTATGGAGCTCAAAATGCTTCCTGCACTCCTATCGTTCATGATGGCAAAAAGTACGTCCGACGTGTCTTGATGTTCGATCTTTTCACTGATTCTTCTAAAAATTTTTTCTGCAGTTTCTTTTTTGTGTGGCGCAAAAGTAATCGTCATTTGAGGTGTTTTCGATGTTTTTGCAACTTGGTGGTCTTTTTCCGCAAATAAACTGGTCTTAAAACTTTTCATGTTTTCCTCTCCAAAAGAAGCGTCAAAAATATCTGAGTAAATTTTGGCAGTTTTCTTATCGTTGAAAATCAGGATATGATTGCTATTAACATATATCCCATTGGTCGAAAAATTGGTGGAACCGGTAAGCACTTTTTGAGGGACTTTATTTTTTAATTGCACCATCACTTTGCAATGTGCCAAAGCGCCATAACGACCTCTGAAGATTTGATTAGAAGCTGCAATTTTTAAAAATTCTTTTTCAAAGGCTGTTTCCCAAGACTTCGGTTTCGTATGGCTTTCAGAATTATCCAGAATAATTTTGAGCCTTTTTTCTTTGGCGAGCTTTAGTAATTTTTTACATATTTCGGGCTCATTCAGATCAAATGCTAAAACTTTCAGTTCCAAATTTTTGTCATTAATCGCTTCATCGATAAATTCTAAAATTCTTGCTCTTGCTTGCCAACCTAGCCATTCATGCTGTTCTTCAAACGTGTATGGAACATCCTCAGATTTATTTAGGGTACTATTCCACCTTTTTGTGCGATCCGCAATTTGTTTGATATCAAAAATTAGTTGGTCACCGACTTTTGGCCGAACGGAATTGTTTGTCCTACTGAATCTCTTTGCGTAGGCAACAGAGGAAACGAAACCACGAGTAAAACCAACTGCGCAATTTTTTTCGATATAAGGCTTTACAGGAATTTTAACTTCTACAGTTAAAGCCGCATCAAGAGGCAAAAGTTTACCATCTTCAATATATCTCGGTGTTACGGAATAAATGTAATCTCCAAAATCCGCTTTTCGGGTACTCACATCCGTGTTGGGAACATGTACCCAGTTGAATTTTTGAATGGGTGAATAAAGCGTAGAATTTTTATCTCTAACCGGAATTTTATTCTGAAGCATAAAGTCTTTATCGAAAGTCAGCCTGTTATAAATGTATTTCCGAATGAGGGTTCCATTCTGTTTGAAACCATATTCAATGGTGAAACCTGCTAAATTTTTTGCACGTTTCTTATCCACATCAAATGCAAGTAATGAAATGGCATCACCTTGATAAACCCGTACTTTTGTACCGTTTTTTGAATTGAAATTTTCCATGGCAAAGTTTTAATTTAGTTTTCAGGTTAAAGTTACAAATTAATTCCGCTAAAAAATTCTTTGTCGTCGTAACTTAAGATCAAACTTTGTGCTCTACATGCAGCATGTTTTTGCCGACAATTAGTCTTCTAAAGATTTCCTCTATCAGTTATTTTTAATAAAAAAAGTCTCCCCATCGGAAGACTTTCAAGTTATTTCTTTAAACATTTCTCCAAGAACTGATCCTGTTCCCATAGAGTGTGCAAAATACTTTCTTTTGCTGCGTAACCGTGGGATTCTTTTGGCAAAAGCACCATTCTTACAGGTGCGCCTAAGTTTTTCAATGCCTGGAAATATCTTTCGGTTTGCAAGGTAAAAGTTCCCGGATTATTGTCAGCTTCTCCATGAATGAGCAATAACGGCGTTTTCATTTTATCTGCATTCATAAATGGTGACATGGTGTTGTAGATATTCGGAACATCCCAATAATTTCTCTGTTCACTCTGAAATCCGAATGGCGTCAAAGTGCGGTTATAAGCGCCACTTCTCGCAATTCCACATGCATAATCTTTGGAATGGGTCAACAAATTTGCCGTCATAAAAGCTCCATAAGAATGTCCACCAACTGCAACTTTATTTGTGTCGATATATCCTAATTTGTCAACGGCGTCGATTGCCGCTTTTCCGTTGGCAACCAATTGCGGGATAAAAGTATCATTCGGTTCCGTTTTTCCTTCACCAACTATTGGAAAAGCCGCGTCATCCAAAACCGCGTAACCTTTGGTCACCCAATAAATAAAAGAACCGTAACTCGGGAAAGTAAAGTCATTTGGGCTCTGCGTATTTTGTCCCGCCGTGTTTTTGTCTTTGTATTCTGTTGGATACGCCCAAATGAGCAATGGCAACTTTTCTTTATGATTTTTTCGGTCATAATTTGCAGGTAAATAAAGCGTTCCGGTGAGCTCTACTCCATCGTTTCTTTTGTATTTAATGACTTCCTTATACACATTTTTAAGGCTTTCAAAAGGATTTGGGAAATTGGTTACCGCAGCAACTTTATTGTTCTTGATATTCCTCAAAAAGTAATTGGGATACTGATTTGCAGATTGTTGCACCGTTAAAATTTCTCCTTTTTTGATGTCGATGATATCGTATAAATCTTCCTTGGAATTTTTTAGATTTGAGGTATAAAGTCGCTTTTTCTGCTGCGTTATCAAATCAATTTCATCAATGAAAGGTTTCTGACCGTCTTTGGTAAAACCGTCTCCAACTAAATAGGCTTTATTATTTTCAATATCAATCACATTTCTACCATATTGATTTCTGGTATTGTTGAATCTTCCCGGATCACTGTAAACATCTTGGAAATTACGGTCTTCAATCACTTTTGACGAATTGTCTTTAAGATTGATTAAATAGGATTTTGTGTTTCTAGTGTCGTACCAACTGTCAGAAACGACTGCATAATCTGAATTTGACCAATCTGTTCCGGAATATCTTTGTTTGGTTTTAAAGAAAGATTTTGGACTAGCAGAAAACGGAGCTTCCCAAAGGAAAATCTCATCTCTAAAATCTGCTGATTTTGCTTGGTCACCACCATCCAAAGCTTCTGCATAAACCAACGTTGAAGGGGCATCATCACGCCAAGTCATCGCTCTTTTTCCTGTTCGTACCGATGAAAAACCTTTTGGCATTATTTCATTTAGAGGAATTTCATTAACAACTTTTACAGCGTTTCCATTTTGATCAAAAACCGTTGTAGTCATCGGAAACCTGTTCAAAGGAACGATGTACGAGAAAGGTTTTTGAATCGTTGTGAGCATCAAATAATTTCCATCCGGTGAAAAACTCATTGCCGTATAAATTTCGGTTGGTTTGAAACTTTCCTGCGTTCCATTCAAGGAAACTTTTACCAATTCAGATTTCGCCAAAGTCTCAAAATTGGCTTCGTCCTGTGGATTTTTCAACAAATCTTGATAGGTCCTGTTCTGTGAAACTTTCCCGTCCGAAGTTGAAACGGTTGGTCCGTCCGGAAGCGATTTTTTATCATCAATCAAAGCGGCTCTGTTTGCGGGAATCTGCTTTACCAGAAGCGTTTTCGAATCTTTCATCCAAACATAAGGAGTTCCCAAATTCGCATTCAGATTATCGTTTGTCAATTTTTTTGCGGAATTGGTGGCTAAATCTAAAACCCAAATTTCAACGCCTTTTGAAGTGGTGTTCGTAAAAGCCAACTTCTTTTCATCCGGTGAAAATGAAGTGTACGCAATTTTAGGATTTGCAGGAAGACCTTGAACCTGAACTTCCATTTTATCTTTTAGCTTTCTAATTTTCAAATTATTAGAAAAAGTCATCGTGCTCGAAATATTGGTTACAGGATTTACCCTTAAACCAGCCAATTTCATTTCATCCTGATTCAAATCGTCGAGAGATTTGTAAGTTGGTCGGTAAGAAAAGATCATCCACTCTTTTTTGCTGTCCATTAAAACAGATGGAGCTCTTTCAAATTCAGCCAACTGTAAAATTTCAGCTGATGGTTTTTGGTATTTGATGTTTTCCTGTGCATTGGCAAAACCGAGAAAAAATAAGGCGATTGCCGCAATTGTTATCCTCATAAACTTTAATTTTCTCAAAGATATTCAAAAAAAATGCTTTCCCAAAAGAGAAAGCATTGTGTTTTTTGTTGATGGCATTGTTACCATTTCGATTCCTTTCGTTTGCTGATCATTCCATCAACAGAATATTTTCCTGGACCAAATGTGAATAGGAGCAAGAAAACCGATAAGTAAAGTAAGCTCAACTCTCTTTTTGCGAACTCATCGGAACCATGTACAACCAATCCTGCAACTGCCATTGTTATTAGCAAAAAGAAAATTGCCGGTCTGGTAAAAAGCCCTAAAATTAGAAAGATGGAGCATACAAATTCTGCAAAAACAGCGAGAATCAATGAAAACCTTTGTCCTAATCCCAAGAAATCAAAAAACTGAATTTCCTGTCCCGACAAAAGCTGCTGAAGTTTTGGAAAACCGTGAGAAAGCATTGCAAATCCTACGAAAACCCGTACCAATAACAAACCTATATTCACAAGATGCGGATTAGTTTTGGTAGAAGTAAAATAATTCATCCCCTTAAAATTTCTGTCAAAAATAGTAAAATTCCTTTAATAACCTCAATTCACACAAATTTTAGGTTATCTGTAGCCGAAGTTTTTTAAATCTCTTTCGTTTTTTCGCCAATCTTTTTTCACTTTTACGAAGAGATTTAAGTGAATTTTTTTGTTAAAAAATTTCTCCAAGTCAATTCTGGCTTCTGTTCCCACTTTTTTGATGGCTTCACCTTTATGACCGATAATAATACCTTTTTGCGTATCTCTTTCTACGTAGATAATGGAATCGATGAAGATGATTCCTTCTTTTTCCTTGAACATTTCCGTCACGACTTCCACAGAATATGGAATTTCTTTTTCGTAGTTCAAAAGGATTTTCTCGCGAATGGTTTCGTTCACAAAAAACCTTTCTGATTTGTCTGTAAACTGGTCTTTATCGTAATACGGCGGATTTTCTGGAAGTAAAGATTTCAACTTTGGAAGAATGACATCGGTGTTGAAACCCTTCAGTGCAGAAATTGGGAGAATCTCGGCTTTGGGAATTCTTTCGTGCCACAACTCCATCATTTTTTCCAAGTCTTGCTGATTTGATGCATCGATTTTATTCACTAAAATCAATACCGGAACAGGAATTTTATTGAGCTTATCAACCAAAAATTCATTCGGTTCGGATTTGTCGGTAATGTCCACAATGAAAAGAAAAACATCGGCATCTTGCAAAGAATCTTTCACGAAATCCATCATTTTTTCCTGCAATCCGTATTTCGGGTCCAAAACTCCGGGTGTGTCGCTGAAAACGATCTGTAAATCGTCCTCATTATAAATTCCGAAAATTCGGTGCCGTGTGGTTTGTGCTTTTTGGGTAACAATCGCCAACTTCTCTCCCATTAATTGATTGAGTAGTGTAGATTTCCCCGCATTGGGTTTTCCGACGATGTTTACGAAACCTGATTTATGATTATTCAAAGTTTAATTTTTAAAAATTAGGGTTTTGCAAAGGTAAGGAATTTTAAAAGTATTCAATTGTGGAAACGAATTGATCAAATAAAATGGCGGATAATATTAGAAAACTATTTTTTGAAAACGAGAGGCAAAATTTCATTCTCCATCAAACCAAATTTCTTGATTTTTTCACTTGAATATTTTCTTGAATAAAAGTTAGCATCTACTTCAAAACCAACACTTTTTAATCTTTCAAAATAATCCATTCCATACCAACGAACGTGGTCGTATTGCCCGAAATGTTTTTGTCGTTCTTTGGGATCTTTGATGGAAAAATCTTCATAAGTTTTTTCCAAAGAATTCTTCATGGGAACTTGGAAAATTCCCCACCCTCCTTCTTTCATTACCCGAAAAAGTTCGCTCATCGCTTTTCGGTCGTCTTCGATATGTTCTAAAACATGGTTGCAGAAAATCACATCGAAAGAACCATTTTCAAAAGGCAAATCTAAAATATCCGCTTTTACATCAACAATCGGTGAAAATAAATCGGCTGAAGTATAATCCAAATTCTTCATTTTCTTGAACTTTCGGAGAAATTCCTGTTCCGGCGCGATGTGCAGAACTTTATAATTTTTGGTAAAAAAATCGGTTTCATTTTGAAGATAAAGCCACATTTGTCGGTGTCTTTCCAAACTTAAAGTTCCGGGTGAAAGCGCATTTTCTCTCTGTTTTCCGTAACCATAAGGCAGAAATTTTCGATAAGATTTTCCGTCGATGGGATCGTAGAATTTATCCCCTTTAAAAAACTGGTAAATCAAAGGACGAAGAAAAATGCTTAAGTTGATAAGCATCGGTCGCGGAATCTTGTTTAAAAGGAATTTGGCTAGTTTTTTCAATTAATCTGAGTTTGTGGGAAGCGGCGAAGCCGCGAAATGTTGGTAGAAGATTTGCAGGGAAGGTTATTGAGGTGCGAAGCACCGACATGTTGGTTATATTAAATCATTAAAAATATACTCTTGATTAAAATCAATATCAAATTTTGTCAAAAATTCAATATATTCCTCTTTGAAAGACTTTTTGTGATGATGCTTTTCCTGATTGTTAATATAGTTGATTACATCATTAACTTGCGATTTACCGTAAGAAAAAGCTCCATATCCTTTTTGCCATTCAAATCTTGTTGGCAAGAATTTCTTTTCATTAATGAATCTAGAAGAATTGGTCTTAATATCCATTACCAAATCGGATACAGATTGTTTTGGTCTCATTCCAACCAAGATATGAACATGATCCGGCATTGAATTTATTACCAATAATTTGTGATTGTTGTTTTGTACTATTCCTGTAATATATTTATGAAGTTCTTCTTTCCAATCTTCCTTGATTAATGAATCCCGAAATTTCACAGCGAAAACAAATTGGATGTGTATTTGTGTGTATGTAGCGTTTGAATCAGCCATAATTTATCATATTACCATCATGTCGGTGCTTCGCACCTCCTTTTAACACCATATCAATACTACCAACATTTTGCGGCGTCGCCGCTCCTTTCTTTCAATTTCATTTATAGAAACAAATTAAAAATCCAATGTAAATGGCGCTTCTTCATCACTCACAATTCCCAACGCCTCATAAATATATCTGAAAGTAGAAAGCAAAACAGGTTTTCCGTTGATAATACAGACATCGTGTTCAAAATGTGCAGAAGGTGAATTGTCCTTAGAAGTGACTGTCCAACCATCTTTGTGGAATATTACTTCATGCGTTCCCAAATTAATCATCGGTTCGATGGCGAGAACAATTCCGTCTTTCAAAACTTTTCCGCTGCCTTTTCTGCCGTAGTTTGGAACTTGCGGATCTTCGTGCATTTTTCTTCCTAAACCGTGACCAACCAATTCGCGAACAACGCCGTAACCATGGCTCTCACAATAGGTTTGAATGGCATTGGAAATATCACCTACTCGTTTTCCGCGAACACATTGTTCAATTCCTTTGTATAAAGATTGTTTGGTAACTTTTAGCAACTTTTTGGTTTCTGGAGCAACTTCGCCAACTTCAAAGGAATAGGCGTGATCGCCGTAAAAACCATTCATATAAACGCCACAATCCACCGAAAGAATATCTCCTTCCACAAGTGGTTTGTCATTTGGAATCCCGTGAACTACTTCTGCGTTTGGTGAGATGCATAGATTTTTTGGGAAACCGTACATTCCTAAAAATGCAGGTTCTCCCTCATGATCACGAATAAATTCTGCCCCGATTTTATCGAGGTGATTGGTGGTAACTCCAGGTTTTATTTCTTTAGCGATTAAACCTAAAGTTTTTGAGACAAGTTGCGCGCTTTCACGCATGAGACGAAGTTCGTCGAGGGTTTTTAAAATTATCATTAAATAATGTGAAAATTATCAGTTTATCAATTTAACAATGATGCTGAATAATGTTTGGCATATCTCTTTAACATTAGAAAATTTTTAGATTTTCCTTACCAGAATAATCCTTTTTTCTTTTCTTTTTTCATCTTTGAGTAGGCTAAAACTTCGGTTCCTTCTACACGGAATTCAATTCGGTCGGTGATGATGTTATAGATTTCTCCCCATCCCGGAAAACCGCCAAGATTTCGGTCGTCGATGAACAGGTCTGCATCAATTTTTCTAGATGCCTCTGCAGAATCGAAAACTTCTCCTTCAAAACTGGAGTTGACCGCATAAAAATCTACTCCATTTTTTTTACAGAATTCTACGGCTTCTTCCAAGGATTTTCCGTGACGGTAGGTCCAAAGAATTAAACGGTAACCTTCGGCCTGAAGTTTTTTCAAAGTCTCGAAAGCGAATGTTTTGGGCTTCCCGATTCCTGGATATGCGTCCTCTACAACAGTTCCGTCGAAGTCTATAGCGAGTTTTTTGTTACTTTTCATATCTAGCTGTTTATTGTTTTTTTAAAGTCCTGTGAAATCTCCTCTATCTTCATACAGAGTTTGTCTTTTAGCAATCTTGGCGATTTCACCTGTTTTATTTTTTGGATTTTGCAAAGATAGGAAAATTAAAGAGCGGTTGAAAAATTCAGCCGCTCCAATAAAAATATAGTTTGATATAATTTGGTTTAAGATTTTACCCATTTGAATTGATACTGCAAATCTGGTGTGGCAATTCGGTCGGTGATTTTCTGCAGTCTTCCTGGAAGTTTCATTAAATATTCCTGGGCTTTTTGTGCCTGTTCATTAAGTCCGGAAATGTGTTCTATTTTCCAGTCGTTTAATAATTCGCTCAAAATATTGATGTAGTCTTGTCCGGTGTAAACCATTGCTCTTTGTGCCGCGTCAGAAAAATGTCCCCAAAGCTCACCGGCTTTTTGCCCAGATTCGCGCATTAAATGTGCAGGCATCACAATTTTTTTCTTCATCATGTCTTCGAAAGCGAGCATCATTTCAGATGGATCCAATTCGAAGATTCTGCTTACAAAATGTTTGTAGGCTTTTGCATGACGTGCTTCATCAGCTGCGATTACTCCACACATTTTCGCCAACTTAGTATTCCCGGTTTGTTTTGCCAAAGTTCCTACTCTTCTGTGGGAAATATTGGTTGCCGTCTCCTGAAAACTGGTGTAAACAAAATTTCTGTATGGATCCATTGAAGTTCCCAAATCGAAACCATCCTGAATTAAATATTGCGTGGTGATTTCAATTTCGCGCATATTCACTCTTCCACAGAGGTAAAGATATTTGTTCAATAAATCGCCGTGACGATTTTCTTCTGCTGTCCAGCTTCTCACCCATTGTGACCAACCCGTCCGGTTTTCCTGTTCTACCCCATCAATTCCCATAATCCATGATTCATAACTTGGTAGTGCTTCTTCGGTAATACAGTCACCAATCAAGGTTACAAATAAATCGTAACCCATTTCTTGTGCGTAGGTTTGTAGTTCCTCTACATCATATTTAAAATTTTCTGCTGATGGGTCGGGTAAAAAATCTGTGGGTTGCCAAATCTTTTCAACGGGAGTTAAATACGATGAAATGAAGTCGCCCACTTCTTTCCCCAGATTCCGCATTACTTCAATCCGCACTAATTTGTTATACATTTCAATTTTTTATAGGCAACAAATATAGCTTAAAAATATTATTTATTGCATAATTTTAATATTAAATAAATGAAAACAGCCGAAAACTATTGCTTCCGACTGAAAAAAATTGAAAAAAATTACTACTTCATGCTTTTCCACTACAGAAGTAGTTTGTTATTCAATAAAGTTTATTTTACCGGAATGTCGGTAAAAGTACCATAAACTTTGGTTACACTTCCTGTCGCCGTGGTAAACGCTTCAAAGGTGCCGCTTGCTTTTTCACCGTCATTTTTAGTAATTACCACTTTGCCGGTGATGGTTCCGCCATTCCCAAAACCTGAATGGTAAAAGGCATTTCCGGAGGCTGCTAAATCATAAGTTGCGGGTGAAACTCCGGTAAGATTGATTTCAAATAAAGTTCCTGATGTTGCTGTTGTTCCTGCAAATGCGAAAATCGATTTGTACTGAGTTCGTACCTCAGATGAACCTGCAGTCTTAATCGTGGTTGAATTTGGATCATTTTCCTTCCAGATAAATCCTGCCGTAGTAGTAGGATTATTTGGGGTAGTTTCGCTGTCATCTCTATTACATGAAATGAATAGAAAAAGCATCATCGACAATGCTGCAATTGTTTTAATGAAATTTTTCATTGTTAAATGTTTTTAGGTTAATAATGATGTAAAAATAAAATCGATAAAAGAAAATTGAATACCCTGAAATGGGTATTTTTTAAAAAAATTTAGGGAAATGAAATGAAAATGACCGGGAAAATTCCCGGCCACCTCCTAAAAACTAATAATGAAAACATTATTTGTTCTGAAATTAATTCTCACGGTTTGTGCTTTTGCATTTTAATCATTTACATTCATTCTTGAAATCAGTAATCGGTCGCCATTTGGTGTCTCACTGAAAAAGTAGGTATAATCACCAATCTGGATTCGGTTATGTTTGTCGTACAGATAATACTTTTTCTTTTCCAAATCTCCCAAAGTTCTGAATTCGGAAGATTTTCCGGTGGATAGATCCAATTTACCATATTCAATACTATAAAACGGAGAATAGGTTGTTGTAGTTGTGGTAGTATCCCACAATGTACTTACACTTGTATCTTTGTCAATAGCTTTTACCATTTCCATTATCCAGTTTATCGACTTGCCGTCTTTACTTTCAATCACATAACTTGTTGCCGGAAAGTTATCTGCAGTCATTGGAGAATTATTGAAGAATCCCTTTTTATTCTTCTGATCAAGAAGAACGGTATAGTTTCTTACCAAACTACCTTCTGGTGAAAAATGTAGCATGTACATTCCTTTGTAAACTCTGTCATAGCTACTTCCCGATCTAGAAACTCCCGTGAGTGCTCCTAAAAGTTTATTTCCACCAATTCCTCCACTGCTTGGTTTGAAATCTTGAAGACACAGAACAAATGAACCATCTTTTAGGATCTGAAAATTGTTGGCTGTGAATTTTTTTCCGTCAAACTCCAAAGGCTTTTTCATGTCCGATCCTGCAACTGCTTTTTGGTTGAGTTCAGGCATTGCGGTAGGTCTCACATAGACCGCATTTCCGTTCTGGATTTTGGTAATCACGAAATTATCATATTTTTTTTCGTCTAATGCGTTATCTAAACTTGCCTGTGATGGCGCCAATTCTTCTTTGCCAGAAATCATTCCTGCCATTTTTCCCAATCCGCCAAGCATACCTCCACCTGAAGATGTTGCAGCTTTTTCCTCATCATCCATACTTGAAGGTGACACGGTTTGTCCTAAAACTTCATCCGCATATTTGCCATCTTTCTTTATACTCATGCCATAAAGTAGTACAGTTCCGTTTTTTTCGTAGGCGTTCAAAATCCTGTAACCGGCATCCGGAGAATTAAACGTGAAATTTTCCTTTAAGTTTCCTTCTGGGGAAATCCTCAAATAGGTAAGTTGGTTTGGATTTCCTGTATTGCTTTTTCCATAGGCTTTTGTTGGAGCTAAAACTACAACCCAGTCTCGCGGAAAATCATCGTTATCTACATCCCTACTGTTGTCATCCAACAATGGTTTAGAAAAGATAGGTTTCATTGGGCTTGAAGTTGGAACCGAAGCCAATTTTCTTGAAACGCCTTCATTATTCACTTTAATCAAATCCAGATTCGAGTAGGAAGAACCTTTTGTATAAGGATACGCCAAAGCCAAAATCGTGCTGTCTCTTTCTACTTCATAAGCGCCGCTGAAAAGATATTCTTCACCGTTTTCACTTGTAAGTTTTTGCCGATCAAGCATTTTTATACTTTTCAAATATCCACCAACTAACCAATTGTATTTGGCTTTGATGAGTCTTTTCTTAAACATCATTTTGCCGATAAGATTGGTACTTACCGATGCTGCTGTTGTAGAATATTCGTCACCCTTAAAGTTGAACCATTTCCATTTTTTCTTAACCTTTTCCACATCCCATTCATCTTTCAGGGTATTTTTTAGATTGGCGTCCTTATCAAAACTATACACTTCAATCTTCACTTTTCTTCTGCTTGAAGGCAGAAAATACACCATGTCGAAATTGCCATTTTCTTTAGCTTCCACTCCACCGAGATACCCTTTTTTGGCTTTTCGGGATATTTCGTAGTCTTTTTCCAGAATATTCATTCCGGTTTGCTGTGCGTAAACCTGTGCGGCAGTTCCAACTGCGAGTGCAACAAGTAGTGCTTTGATTTTCATATTAATAAAGTTTTTAGGTTTTTTATTAGTCCAAAGATACTTTTGTACTAAATTTTTGATATACCCTGAATTGGGTATTTTTGATTTTGTGATTTTTATTTTTTTAATAAAAAAAAGCAGAACCACTTCTGGATCTGCTTAATGAATTAAGATGTTCAGGGATTATTTCCTGATAACCTTATATGTTCTCACCTCTTTTCCATCTGCGAATACTTTCACTAAGTACGCTGCTGAAGGATATTTACTGAAATCAACCTTGTAATGATTTGATTTCTGAACTATGGTGGAAACTTTTTGTCCGTTCATACTGTATATTTCAATTTGCGAAATTGGATTATCATACTTGATATTCAAAATCTCACTTACAGGATTTGGATATAAGTTTACTCTAAATGTTATATTTTCGTTAGTAGAAAGACATCCAGAGTTGATTACAGTCACAGCCAATCTATCAGTACTTTCACAGCCGTTCACAGTTTGTGAGGCGTAATAAGTCGTTCCGTAGACAACGGTAGTCGTACTTGGCAATACATTTCCATTGGTTGCTGCATCATACCAAATAATATTGCTACCTGATACTACTAAGTCTGCTAATGTTTTGTTTCCACAAAGATTTTGAGTTGTATTACCTGTAGGAGCTGAAGTATTATTAACCGTTGCAGTTACAGCAGTTCGACCTGAGTTGCAAATTCCGTTATCTGTTTCCACATAGTATGTTGTGGATGACGAAATAGTCGGTGTGGTAAAACTTGTTCCTGTTGCTAACGAAATTCCTCCAGTAGCATTTGCAAACCAACTGATGGTTCCCGCAGAAGCTGTAGCTCCCAATGTTACCGTTCCAGTTCCGCAACGTGAAGCCGGTGTGGTAGAAGTAATGGTAGGAATTGTGTTTACGGTAATGGTAACTGCCGTTCTTGTTGAGCTACATCCCGCCGCAGTTGTTGTTCCAACATAGAAAGTGGTAGTTGAACTGACACTTGGTGAATAACTGCTTCCTGCAGCCAACCATGTTCCTCCAGTTAACGAATCGTACCAGTTAATAGTTCCAGAACTTGCGACAGCTGAAATAGTTGCTGTTCCTGCTCCGCATCGAGTTGCAGGTGTGGTGGAAGTGATGGTAGGAATTTCATTAATAACTGCTTTTATTTCTATTCTGTTTGAGACACAACCTGCTGTAGAGGTGGTTTCTGCATAGTAAGAAGTTGTAGTAGTTAAATTAGGAGTTGTATAAGTTGTTCCTGTGGACAATTCTGTACCTCCAATTGCAGCATCAAACCATTTCACAGTTCCTGCGCTTGGATTGGCTGTTAAAGTTACCGTTCCTGTTCCGCATCTTGCAACATCACTTCCAGAAATTGTTGGAACTGGATTTACAGTTGAAGTTACTGCTGTTCTTGTACTTGCTGTACAACCGTTGAATGCTTCTGCATAATACGTAGTTGTTGTAGAAATACTTGGCGTGGTAAAACTGTTTCCTGTGAATAATAAAGTTCCTCCTGTTGCTGCGCTGTACCATTTAATGGTTCCTGAATTAGGTGTTGCAGAAAGCGTTACACTTCCAGGTCCGCATCTGGATCCTGGTGTTGTGCTGGTGATAGACGCCGACGCATTTACTTTAATGTAAGCCGTTTTTGTAATAACATTTTCGCCATCAGTATTTCTGACTTTTAAGGTAACTGCGTAAGTTCCGGCTGTGCCATATTTCACTACAGGATTTTGGCTGTACTTCGTACTTGGCGAAACAAATGTTCCTCCGGTAACTGTCCATTCCCAACTTAATGCATTGGTGGATGCATCGGTAAACTGCACGTTTTGGTTTACGCAAATTTCCGTTGGAGTTGCTGTAAAATCGGCAACCGGCAAGACAATTGCACAATTTTGAAGTTTATTTACGCTGTTTCCGTCTCCACTTCCGCCAAAATAGGCATAAAATCCCGGAGGATAAGGGCATACGTTGTACATTTTGGTATCTACGGCTGCTCCATCATTTATTCCGCCCATATAAGCGTACTGACCCGGTGCGTAGCCGCAAGTTGTATATATTTTTGTGTTCGCACTGTTTCCGTCACCAACTCCGCCAGTATAAGCAAACTGACCCGGAGCTAAACCGCAGGAAAGATTAGTGACCTGCTGTGCAGAATTACCATCTGAAATTCCGCCGGTGTACTGCGCAGAAAGCAGTGAACTGAATATCGCAAAAATGAATACAACGATCCTTGATTGGTATATTGTTGATTTCATCTTTTTAGAATTATTAATTAATATTTTTTAATTTTTTGAAAACCTGAAATTTTCAAAACCTAAAAAGATGTTATCTTACACCTCTACCTCCATTGGTGTAAGTTCTTGTTTCGGCGGTTGAGTATAAACTCGATCTGTCACTTGTTCTTACATCGTTTGCACCGTCTAGATACGACCCTCCTTTGGTTATACTTCCTGCAGAAACCGGCCAACTCGGAACATCTGCAAAACCTGTAGAAGTAAGATTTCCATCTCCCATAGTTCCGTCAAAGGAAGCTCCACCTGCATTTACGGCAATTACTCGTTCGGCCACGTTACCTCCTAAATCCATCGCCCCATAATATCCAGCTCCTGCAGATAAACGACCTGATGATCCGTTAGCAAAATTTCCTACTCTTAAGGGACCATAAGTATTGCTATTTGTTGGAACTAAATAAACGCACATCCCGTTGTTCACTGTCGTAGAAGACACTTCACTGTTTAGTTTTGCATTTGATAAAGCTCCACTGTTTGCCGCTGTAATTTGAGTGCTTCCCCAAGGATATTCCTGATCAATTCTTGGTAATGGGCCTCTGCAAGCCTTTTCAAATTCCATTTCTGTCATTGGTCTTAAAGCAGCCCAATCAAGATATGACACGAGATCCGCCCAACTCAAACCATTCATAGCTATATTTTGGCCGTCATTTGATGCATTTGGCGTTCCGGTGGTTGCATCGCACCCAAAGACTGCAGGAATTGCACCATTGCTTCCAGGCGTTACAATTGCCAATCCATTTCTAAACTGATAACCTGTATACATCGCAAAACTTCCGGCTGCACTGATAGGATCCGTAACCACTCTGTTTTTTTGTTGAGTGAAGGTTAGCGAATTTAGAAAATCAGCATATTGCTCCTGAGAAATCTCGTATTTCATCATATAGAACGAGTTATAACCCATCGGAAATGCAGGAGAAATATCTGCAGTATAAGACCCGAGTTGAGAGGTGGTTAGACCATTGTTCTGCGCATTGGCATCTACCGTAATACTGTTGAACGAGTATGAACTTACTCCATCCCCTAATTGGAAACTTCCTTGGGGAATATTCACCATTTCTATTCCATACACTTTGTAGTTGTTGGAAGTGCCGGAAACGGAAGACATCTTTAAAGTTATACTGGTGGAAGAAATATTTCCACCGCCAACGGCACTTCTTCTGATAAAAACACCTTTGCCGTCGGTTACCGGATCTACCTGGAGCGGCGATGCTGCCGTATGGTCGGACGCAGTTGAACTTAAATCTGCATGCGCCCAAAGTTTGGTATTACAGTCCTGATATTTTACAAATACCCAAACCGCATCCCAGTTTGCCGGAGCCGCACTGGCGTTCCAGGAGTTTTCCCAACTGATGTTGAAAGTGATGTTATTTCCGGATACGGATGTACCGGTAATCTGTAGATTGTTCGCCTTTGCCGTTACAATGGCCATAAGCGAAAACACTGCACTAAAAAGCGCTTTCACAAGTAATGATCTTGTTTTCATAATAAAAAGGTTTAAAGGTTTAAATTGTATTTTGTTTGATAAAAATTTTGTCGTGTAAAAGTTTTAAAAGTTTTCTGAGTAAAGTTTTCATGATGACCAGCTTTAGCATGACAAATCTATCGTATCAATAAAAAATCTATATACCGTGAATTGGGTATTTATCAAAAACATACAGGATATTTTGAGATGCAGATAAAAAAAATGTCCGGGAATCTCCCAGACATTATACTTTTTATTGGTTTAAAAAATTAGAAAATCTCTCTACCTGAAAAATGGAATTGTGCCTCAATTAAAGCGTTCTCATCAGAATCTGAACCATGAACTGCATTTTCACCTACACTTCTTGCAAACATTTTTCTGATGGTACCTTCTGCTGCATCTGCAGGATTAGTCGCACCGATCAATGTTCTGAAATCTTCCACCGCATTGTCTTTCTCAAGAACTGCGGCTACAATTGGTCCCGAACTCATAAACTCCACCAATTCTCCGTAAAAAGGTCTTTCAGCGTGAACTTCATAGAATTTTTTAGCGTCTGCAACGGTAAGTTGAGTTAATTTTAACGCTTTGAATTGGAATCCCGCTTCCGCAATTTTCCCTAAAATAGCACCAATGTGACCATCTGCAACTGCATCCGGCTTAATCATGGTGAATGTAATTTTACCTGACATAAACTTTTATTTTTAAAGTGTTGCAAAAATACAAAAAGTTTGCTATATTTGTACTGAAAATTCTTTTCACGAGAGCCGTTAGTTTGGCACGAAAATTGTAATTTAATTTTCGATTCTCATGTTTAATTTGAGTTTTCATGGTTATTAGTTTTTACCCAGCTTCGGCTGGGTTTTTTATTTCGCAGAATTTTCTTCCGCCTCTTCCATGAGTTTTAAGTAAGTGATGTAGCGAGACTCCTCTATTTCTCCGGACTCCAAGCTGTCAAGAACGGCACATTTTGGTTCGTTGATGTGCATGCAATTGTGGAATTTACAGCTTCTGCCGATGCTGAAAATTTCAGGAAAGTAATGTTGGATTTCTTCTTTTTCTACATCAATCATGGCAAATTCGCGAACTCCAGGTGTATCGATGACGCTTCCGCCGAAATCCCAAAAATGCATTTGGGCAAAAGTTGTGGTATGCTTTCCTTTTAAATGGGTTTCAGAAATTTCTGAAGTTTTCAAATTCAGTTCAGGTTGAAGTGCATTGACCAAAGTAGATTTTCCACTTCCGGAATGTCCGAAAAATACAGAAACTTTATCTTTTAGAATATTCTGCAAAATTACCAGATTCAATTTTGAATAGGATGAAATCTCCAAGGTTTCATAACCAATTTGCTGATAAAGTGATTCAATATTGGCAACGATTTCTTTTTCGTCTTCATTCAAAACATCCATCTTATTGAATAAAATCAAAGGTTTGATATTGTACGCTTCGCAACAGGCAAGAAAACGGTCGAGAAAACCAAGCGAAGTTTCAGGATGTTTTAAGGTGAAAATAAAACAGGCAATATCGATATTCGACGCAATAATATGCGCTTCTTTTGAAAGGTTTACCGATTTACGAATTAGGTAATTTTTTCTCGGTTCTATTTTGGTAATCCAAGCTACATCATCCTGTTCGAGAGAAAATTCAACATGGTCACCCACTGCAAGTGGATTCGTTAAACGTGTTTTGATCAACTTGAATTTCCCACGAATTCGCGCCTCGAAGAATCGTCCGGTTTCGGAATCCAAAACCTGATACCAACTTCCTGTGGATTTCGTGATGAGACCTTTCAAAATTTTGAATTAATAATTAATAATGATGAAGAAATAATTTTTTCACACTCTGAAATTTTCCTCCAACTTCCAGCATCCATCTTCCATCTTCCATCTTCTTAAATATTATTCTGCACCTCAATCGACTCCTCGTGAATTGCCTTGAACACTTTTTCTATGAATTCAGAAGACATTCCGGTTTCGTCTGCTTTTTGGGTGGCGTATTCCGTAATGACTTTCCATCTTTCGGGTTGGAAGATTGCAATATTGTTCACTTTCTTCAATGTCCCGATTTTTTCAGAAATCTTCATTCTTTGCGCCAAAATTTCAATCAGTTGAAAATCCAAATCCGAAATCAAAGTTCGGTGACGTCCCATTTCATCATCAAATCCCGAAATATCGGAATTTCTAACTTGAAGATTATTGATTAATTCCGCCAAAACTTCCGGGGTAATTTGTTGTGAAGCGTCGCTCCAAGCTTCATCGGGATTTCTGTGCGTTTCAATCATTGCACCGTCATAACCAACGTTCAAGGCTTCTTGAGCGATCGCAGCCAAACCTGTTCTGTTGCCACAAATATGTGACGGATCCACAATCATCGGGATATTCGGAAACTGATTTTTAAAATCCAACGCAATCTGCCAATTCGGGATGTTTCTGTATTTCGTTTTCTGATACGTTGAAAATCCACGGTGAATGACGCCCAAATTTGTCACCTCCTGTCCCAACAATCTTTCCAAAGCACCGATCCATAAAGCCAAATCGGGATTTACGGGATTCTTTACAAGCACAGGTTTTTCGGTTCCTTTCAACGCTTCAGCAATTTCCTGAACGGTGAACGGATTTACTGTGGAACGCGCACCAATCCACAAAATATCAACATCGGCTTCCAATGCGGCTGCAACGTGATGTGCATTTGCAACTTCGGTTGCAGTTTTGAAACCATATTCCTCTTTAACTTTTTTCAGCCAATTCAAACCAATTACTCCAACTCCTTCAAAACCGTTGGGTTTGGTTCTCGGTTTCCAAATTCCTGCCCGGAAAATTGGAACTTCTGCATTGGTTTCTTTGATTCTTTTTGCAGTTTCAAGCATCTGCTTTTCGCTTTCTGCGCTGCATGGTCCTGCAATAATTAATGGTTTTGGGAATTCTTTCACCCAATTGTTTTCTAAATCCTGTAATGTCATATATTTTTCAAAGCCAAATTTGGCCAATTCTATAATTTAAGTTTTGGCTAAAGCCAAATGAATCTTTATTTTAAAAAAAATGGACTAAAGTCCATTCCTATTGATATTTTTAAATAATCCAAACTTTAATTTAAATCAAATTTGAATAAATCATCAAGTTCCCTTAAAACGGGATTAATCTCGGCAAATTTATCAAAAATCTTCCGTTTGGTGATGATTTCTTTTTTAAGGGAAACATCGTTTTTATATTCAATATTGATGTTGAAGTGATTCACTTTCCGCATAAAATGGTTGAAAAATTCTGCACGTATTTTTTCAAACTCACTTTTCGCAGAATCGGATGGATAAGTGATTTCCACAATGTCTTCGTCAATTTTCTGCAGTTTAAAGGAACTGATTGCACTGTAAACAATCATATCTTTTGATTGAAGTTCGTTTAAAAATTTCTGCCATTCTGTTTGTAAGTCAGTTTCGGTGAAATGATTGCTTGGTAATTCTACTTTTTCCTTTTCATCTACCTTTTCTTCCTCTTTTTCAGATTTCTGTAAAGCCGCATTAATGCTGTATGGAGAAGGAATTTTTTGTTTCGCAATCGGTTCTGAAGCTTTTAAAATTGGTTTAGAAATTTCTTGTTGTAACTGATTTTTAACTTCAGATTGAGGATTTTCAGAGCCCTTTTTTGGACTTTCAGAATGTGAAGAAACCGCGTTAAGGAGCGGTGCTAAAATCAGAAACTTTTTTTTTTAGAATCCGTTCCGTTTGCCTTTAATGATGAAAGTTGCATTAATGCAATTTCAACGGTCAATCGAGGATTCTTGGAATTTTTGTAATTAATGTCGGCATGATTGCAAATTTCAACCGCGTCGATTAATTGTTGGGCGTTCCATTTTTTTGCCTGTTCAGAAAACTTGATTTTCGTCTTTTCACCCACTTCAATCAAACTCAAAGTATTTTGGTTTTGAGCCATCATCAAATCACGGAAATGATTTCCCAAACCTGCAATGAAAATATGTGGGTCAAAACCTTTTTTCACGATTTCATTAAAGGCGAAAAGCGTGTCAGCAATTTTATTTTCATGCGCCAAATCCACGATTTTTAAATATTGGTCGTAATCAAGGATGTTGAGAACTTCGGCAGCTTTTGCAAGCGTAATATTTTTCTGTGTGAAGGTCGAAAGTCGGTCAAAAATCGAAAGAGCGTCACGAAGAGCACCATCCGCTTTTTGGGCAATTAAATAAAGTGCGTCGTCTTCATACTGAATTCCCTCTTTATCGGCGATTTTCTTTAAATGTTCCTGAATGTCTTCAATTGTGATTCGTTTGAAATCATAAATTTGACAACGAGACAAAATCGTAGGGATAATCTTGTGTTTTTCCGTGGTCGCCAAAATGAAAATCGCGTGAGAAGGCGGTTCTTCCAAAGTCTTCAAAAATGCGTTAAATGCAGCAGAAGACAACATGTGAACCTCGTCAATAATATAGATTTTGTACTTCCCGACTTGTGGCGCGAAACGAACCTGGTCCGTCAATTCCCGAATATCTTCCACGGAATTGTTGGAAGCGGCATCGAGTTCAAAAATATTGTAAGCAAAACCGTCTTCTGAAGTAGAGCCGTCTCTTTCGTTGATTTTTCGGGCAAGAATTCTTGCACAAGTGGTTTTTCCAACGCCTCTTGGTCCACAAAAAAGCAAAGCCTGTGCAAGTTGGTTTTCTTCAATGGCGTGTTCCAAAGTATCTGTAATGTGCGACTGACCGACAACAGTTTCAAACTCTTGCGGACGGTATTTTCTTGCAGAAACCACGAAATTTTCCATTGGTCAAAAATAAGGAAATATTATGTAAAAAGAAATTTTTCAAAAAATTTTAATCGGTCTTTTTCGACAAGAAATTCCTGTTTTCTATTTAAAAAAGGTGAAAAAAACCCAATTTGTTAAGATAAATTTTATGAAAAAAACATTTTATTACCTTTGAGTATCAAAAACTTAAAACCTCTTTACCATGAAATAAAAAATCCAGTTTCCATTTTCCAGAACTGAGTCAAAGACCAGGTTTCATAAGATCAAAAGACTTAAAAGCAGAACAGATTAAAAGAAAAGACAGCCAATTTTAGTGGGCTGCCTTGGTAGTGTCACAAAAAATCAGCAGACACTTCCTGCGGCACATGTTGGCGACACTTTAGCGCACCCAGAAACAATTATCATAAGCTGTCCTAAAGTAAATAGTGGTTAATTCATCGGAACATCAAAAGGATTTTTAATCAGGAGAATTTTGACTGAACTACTTTTTTCCTTTGCTGTCTTTTTTCACCTCCTTAATGTTGCCAAGAATCCAATCCTCGATTTGAATAATGTAATGATTTCTTCGCAAAACCATTTTGCAGAGAACGATTACTCCACCAAAAATAATACTCAAAAACAACGAAACCAAACCAAAACTGGTCGCGATTTTCCAGCGCTGCTCATCGTCCAACCCAAACTGGAGCTGCTTGGAAACCCATTCTAAAAAAATCCTGTAATGTAGAAAACTTTCCAGAAATAAACCCATAGAAAGCACAAAAAGGAAAATCATTAATATCCACGAAATCACAAAAAGCGACGTCACCAGAAAAGTGCTTCCCGTTACCGAGGGTTGAGAATTGAGGATTTGTTGAAGGTTTTTGATGTTCATTGGAGCTAGTCTGTGCTGTAAAAATAGGGTAAAATTGTGAATTGCTTTCAAAAATTATTATCTTCGTGACACGACACAACCAGGTTAGTTTGGCGGTGCACAGTTCCGGAGTTGTGAATTGCTTTCAAAAATTATTATCTTCGTGACACGACACAACTCAAAACCGAAGATGCACTGTTCAGCTACAGTTGTGAATTGCTTTCAAAAATTATTATCTTCGTGACACGACACAACATAATATCGATGTATTCTTCTTCCTCTTCGGTTGTGAATTGCTTTCAAAAATTATTATCTTCGTGACACGACACAACTTACTGGTGCAAGTCACCTTTCAAAGAAGAGTTGTGAATTGCTTTCAAAAATTATTATCTTCGTGACACGACACAACGTTTCAAAATCAATATACAAACGTGATGTAGTTGTGAATTGCTTTCAAAAATTATTATCTTCGTGACACGACACAACAAGCGAGGCTCCTTATTTTTGCGAACGTGTGTTGTGAATTGCTTTCAAAAATTATTATCTTCGTGACACGACACAACTTATTTCCGCTTTAATTCTATCGGCAGTCCGTTGTGAATTGCTTTCAAAAATTATTATCTTCGTGACACGACACAACAAGCACCAGCAACAATAGCAGCAATTTCCAGTTGTGAATTGCTTTCAAAAATTATTATCTTCGTGACACGACACAACAATTCCAAAACCCGTTAAACAACAAAATCAGTTGTGAATTGCTTTCAAAAATTATTATCTTCATGACACGACACAACAAATTCTTTAGTTTATCCGAATGCGGACGAGTTGTGAATTGCTTTCAAAAATTATTATCTTCGTGACACGACACAACTTGTCAACAGAAGCCTGCATGATGGAAGCAGTTGTGAATTGCTTTCAAAAATTATTATCTTCGTGACACGACACAACCAAAATCTTGAGATATCATTGCGTTGGTATGTTGTGAATTGCTTTCAAAAATTATTATCTTCGTGACACGACACAACACTGCTCCATCCGCCCTGGTTTTCAATTTTGTTGTGAATTGCTTTCAAAAATTATTATCTTCGTGACACGACACAACGATTTCAAATCTTATGCAGTATCAATCGTGGTTGTGAATTGCTTTCAAAAATTATTATCTTCGTGACACGACACAACACGGCGGTAATAATTTTGAAGAAACTTCTCGTTGTGAATTGCTTTCAAAAATTATTATCTTCGTGACACGACACAACTGCACAGAAAGCGATCTATGAACTCAATAAGTTGTGAATTGCTTTCAAAAATTATTATCTTCGTGACACGACACAACATATAAAATTTGTTACTGAAACAGAAAAGCGTTGTGAATTGCTTTCAAAAATTATTAGCTTCGTGACACGACACAACAATTGATTTTTGGCTTTCTTCTGCATATTTGTTGTGAATTGCTTTCAAAAATTATTATCTTCGTGACACGACACAACCTCATGTGCGATTTGTAGATTCTGTCTCTCGTTGTGAATTGCTTTCAAAAATTATTATCTTCGTGACACGACACAACCCATTTTTAAAACATCTAAATAATATAACTGTTGTGAATTGCTTTCAAAAATTATTATCTTCGTGACACGACACAACTACAACTGCTACAAGCAACAACAAACTACAGTTGTGAATTGCTTTCAAAAATTATTATCTTCGTGACACGACACAACGCCGCCGCCATGGAGTCCGTCGCGCGCTTCGTTGTGAATTGCTTTCAAAAATTATTATCTTCGTGACACGACACAACATCAACTGGAGTTCTGCGATGATCCCACCGGTTGTGAATTGCTTTCAAAAATTATTATCTTCGTGACACGACACAACTCAAGCTTTAGCGGAGAATGGTACCGTAGGGTTGTGAATTGCTTTCAAAAATTATTATCTTCGTGACACGACACAACCATCCTTATAATCTCCAGTTCCTCTATGTTGTTGTGAATTGCTTTCAAAAATTATTATCTTCGTGACACGACACAACAACGAGTTGGCCGAAATGAATTTGAGCTGTGTTGTGAATTGCTTTCAAAAATTATTATCTTCGTGACACGACACAACCTTCTACCGTTTCACTTCGCTTGTCTACGAGTTGTGAATTGCTTTCAAAAATTATTATCTTCGTGACACGACACAACTGCTGAAATAAATTCAAGTTGTTTGCCTTGGTTGTGAATTGCTTTCAAAAATTATTATCTTCGTGACACGACACAACTTCTTGTTGCTACTATTTTTTCTCCATTACGTTGTGAATTGCTTTCAAAAATTATTATCTTCGTGACACGACACAACATGCGCAAGCATTTTGCCCGCACGCCAAAAGTTGTGAATTGCTTTCAAAAATTATTATCTTCGTGACACGACACAACTAATAATGCAGGAATTTATCCGCAAGATTTGTTGTGAATTGCTTTCAAAAATTATTATCTTCGTGACACGACACAACAAACGCACAAAATACAGCGAATCAGGCGAAGTTGTGAATTGCTTTCAAAAATTATTATCTTCGTGACACGACACAACAACAAATGGTTTTCAATGCCGCAGCGATATGTTGTGAATTGCTTTCAAAAATTATTATCTTCGTGACACGACACAACAAAAATAACGGTTACCATTTTATTGTTGATGTTGTGAATTGCTTTCAAAAATTATTATCTTCGTGACACGACACAACTTCCGGATAATGCAAACCGATGTAGCTTTCGTTGTGAATTGCTTTCAAAAATTATTATCTTCGTGACACGACACAACTTCAACGTTTTCCAATCGCAGTAATCTCGCGTTGTGAATTGCTTTCAAAAATTATTATCTTCGTGACACGACACAACAGCGGGCGAGGCAGGCAGTGCGCAGTTTATGTTGTGAATTGCTTTCAAAAATTATTATCTTCGTGACACGACACAACTTGAATTCATTCGGACAATTGTCATCGTTCGTTGTGAATTGCTTTCAAAAATTATTATCTTCGTGACACGACACAACCATCCTTATAATCTCCAGTTCCTCTATGTTGTTGTGAATTGCTTTCAAAAATTATTATCTTCGTGACACGACACAACGTTTATGCGCCAAAGCCAACACCCAATACCGTTGTGAATTGCTTTCAAAAATTATTATCTTCGTGACACGACACAACATAGAGCAGTCAGTCAAAGCTATCAATAATGTTGTGAATTGCTTTCAAAAATTATTATCTTCGTGACACGACACAACAGTGAAGTTAAAGAATTAAACAGAGAGCACGTTGTGAATTTCTTTCAAAAATTATTATCTTCGTGACACGACACAACATAATAAGGCTGCGACGTCGCAACGATATCGTTGTGAATTGCTTTCAAAAATTATTATCTTCGTGACACGACACAACAATTCTTCAGATCGAAGGTTACTTCAACACGTTGTGAATTGCTTTCAAAAATTATTATCTTCGTGACACGACACAACTGTTAAATCATTGCTTTGCCCGCCTTTCAAGTTGTGAATTGCTTTCAAAAATTATTATCTTCGTGACACGACACAACATCCTCCACGCCGCGGGCTTTTAAGTCAGTGTTGTGAATTGCTTTCAAAAATTATTATCTTCGTGACACGACACAACATTAAATTTAAAAATAATGGATAAGCAGACGTTGTGAATTGCTTTCAAAAATTATTATCTTCGTGACACGACACAACAACGAGTTAGACGAAATGAATTTGAGTTGTGTTGTGAATTGCTTTCAAAAATTATTATCTTCGTGACACGACACAACCTGCTAACGGCAAAGCATTGGCGAAGTAGCGTTGTGAATTGCTTTCAAAAATTATTATCTTCGTGACACGACACAACTTGCAATACTGTAATAATCACGTGAAATATGTTGTGAATTGCTTTCAAAAATTATTATCTTCGTGACACGACACAACTAACAGCTGGCATATTTAATACATTACGAAGTTGTGAATTGCTTTCAAAAATTATTATCTTCGTGACACGACACAACCTTCGTTTCCCAATTTTCACGATAACCGTAGTTGTGAATTGCTTTCAAAAATTATTATCTTCGTGACACGACACAACGAAGACATTGAGGAAACCGATGAAGATTTAGTTGTGAATTGCTTTCAAAAATTATTATCTTCGTGACACGACACAACGCGATTTATGATTTGAATTACAATTTGGTGGTTGTGAATTGCTTTCAAAAATTATTATCTTCGTGACACGACACAACTCTACAAAAAAAGCTATCAATTGAATACTAGTTGTGAATTGCTTTCAAAAATTATTATCTTCGTGACACGACACAACTGAGGGATTTAACAGTAAAGGGCAATAATGGTTGTGAATTGCTTTCAAAAATTATTATCTTCGTGACACGACACAACCAAAACAACGACTACTTTGTGAACATTGACGTTGTGAATTGCTTTCAAAAATTATTATCTTCGTGACACGACACAACCGGTGTGAAATCGGAAAAGCAGCCGAATCCGTTGTGAATTGCTTTCAAAAATTATTATCTTCGTGACACGACACAACAGTTCCGGCAGATTTACAATACAATGAATAGTTGTGAATTGCTTTCAAAAATTATTATCTTCGTGACACGACACAACTTTGATTGATTGATTGATGTTGCGAATGTAGTTGTGAATTGCTTTCAAAAATTATTATCTTCGTGACACGACACAACGGTTTCCAATAATACGCAGGAGGGAGTTACGTTGTGAATTGCTTTCAAAAATTATTATCTTCGTGACACGACACAACTCCAACAATAGAAGCACTTTTAACATTAGTGTTGTGAATTGCTTTCAAAAATTATTATCTTCGTGACACGACACAACTTTCACGAAAAACATGGTGACTATTCTTGCGTTGTGAATTGCTTTCAAAAATTATTATCTTCGTGACACGACACAACTTTACTTTTGTTAAACCATTAAGTCAGTATGTTGTGAATTGCTTTCAAAAATTATTATCTTCGTGACACGACACAACCCAAAATTCAGCAAAGAAAATGGCTATTCAGTTGTGAATTGCTTTCAAAAATTATTATCTTCGTGACACGACACAACAAAATCAACAGAGAACAATTGGACGTTCCCGTTGTGAATTGCTTTCAAAAATTATTATCTTCGTGACACGACACAACTTGCGCCCATTCTGCGTGATACTTCAAGTTGTTGTGAATTGCTTTCAAAAATTATTATCTTCGTGACACGACACAACAAAAGAGCATAGTTTTGGTTTTGTTGCTACGTTGTGAATTGCTTTCAAAAATTATTATCTTCGTGACACGACACAACTGACGCAAAAAAAGAAGCTCGTAAAGATTTGTTGTGAATTGCTTTCAAAAATTATTATCTTCGTGACACGACACAACACCTCCGCCGCCACCGCCACTTGCCAATGAGTTGTGAATTGCTTTCAAAAATTATTATCTTCGTGACACGACACAACTTTTGTACCCTCCGTAAGTTCACGGGAAAGGTTGTGAATTGCTTTCAAAAATTATTATCTTCGTGACACGACACAACAGCGAAAACTGATAAGCAATATTCTTACTTGTTGTGAATTGCTTTCAAAAATTATTATCTTCGTGACACGACACAACCGAAACCGTTTTATCTGCTTTTGTAACGGAGTTGTGAATTGCTTTCAAAAATTATTATCTTCGTGACACGACACAACTGAGCGTTCGGGCGTTACCGTCAAGGGCTTGTTGTGAATTGCTTTCAAAAATTATTATCTTCGTGACACGACACAACTTGTGGATAATCCAGTCGTTGTGAATAATCGTTGTGAATTGCTTTCAAAAATTATTATCTTCGTGACACGACACAACATTGATTATGGTTTAAACGGAGTAACAACAGTTGTGAATTGCTTTCAAAAATTATTATCTTCGTGACACGACACAACAAAATAATAATTTTTAACATAAAACTTAAAGTTGTGAATTGCTTTCAAAAATTATTATCTTCGTGACACGACACAACTTAAAATTTACTAACAATGAACGTAAAGGAGTTGTGAATTGCTTTCAAAAATTATTATCTTCGTGACACGACACAACTACCGACAATTTTATTTGTTTTGAATCCATGTTGTGAATTGCTTTCAAAAATTATTATCTTCGTGACACGACACAACGATAAAATGTTAAACTTTAAAATCAATTAAGTTGTGAATTGCTTTCAAAAATTATTATCTTCGTGACACGACACAACAAAAAGAAAAAGCGTTAGCAATCAAAGAGAGTTGTGAATTGCTTTCAAAAATTATTATCTTCGTGACACGACACAACAGGACGGAAAACGTTTCAATGTTCTCCGAAGTTGTGAATTGCTTTCAAAAATTATTATCTTCGTGACACGACACAACTGTCTGCCTGTATCTGATACACTTTATGCTGTTGTGAATTGCTTTCAAAAATTATTATCTTCGTGACACGACACAACTCAGTAATCTAAAAAGCGTTTCAATTGTTTGTTGTGAATTGCTTTCAAAAATTATTATCTTCGTGACACGACACAACCAATTGCAATATCAGCCAATTCCATGTTGTGTTGTGAATTGCTTTCAAAAATTATTATCTTCGTGACACGACACAACGGTTTAAAGACAGATTATGTTGTAAAAGGTGTTGTGAATTGCTTTCAAAAATTATTATCTTCGTGACACGACACAACATTTATATGCGTGTCTAGGTGGTAATAGATGTTGTGAATTGCTTTCAAAAATTATTATCTTCGTGACACGACACAACATTAAAAGTTTTTGATTTTGTTCCAGCAGAGTTGTGAATTGCTTTCAAAAATTATTATCTTCGTGACACGACACAACAAGAAATATTGTCTAACGACAAAACGATACGTTGTGAATTGCTTTCAAAAATTATTATCTTCGTGACACGACACAACCTCGTAAACAAAAAGGCAGTAACGGGTTTGGTTGTGAATTGCTTTCAAAAATTATTATCTTCGTGACACGACACAACTTTTTCCACTCTGCTTCAGTGAAATTTTCTGTTGTGAATTGCTTTCAAAAATTATTATCTTCGTGACACGACACAACTATTGAAAATATCGCAATGTTTATGGGTACGTTGTGAATTGCTTTCAAAAATTATTATCTTCGTGACACGACACAACATTCGTTTATGTTTTCCGACGCGTAACGCCGTTGTGAATTGCTTTCAAAAATTATTATCTTCGTGACACGACACAACTAAACATATAATTTTTAAATATTTTTTTTAGTTGTGAATTGCTTTCAAAAATTATTATCTTCGTGACACGACACAACTAAACTTTGATTGATTATTGAGCAAATGTAGTTGTGAATTGCTTTCAAAAATTATTATCTTCGTGACACGACACAACCGAAACCGTTTTATCTGCTTTTGTAACGGAGTTGTGAATTGCTTTCAAAAATTATTATCTTCGTGACACGACACAACTGAGCGTTCGGGCGTTACCGTCAAGGGCTTGTTGTGAATTGCTTTCAAAAATTATTATCTTCGTGACACGACACAACTTGTGGATAATCCAGTCGTTGTGAATAATCGTTGTGAATTGCTTTCAAAAATTATTATCTTCGTGACACGACACAACATTGATTATGGTTTAAACGGAGTAACAACAGTTGTGAATTGCTTTCAAAAATTATTATCTTCGTGACACGACACAACAAAATAATAATTTTTAACATAAAACTTAAAGTTGTGAATTGCTTTCAAAAATTATTATCTTCGTGACACGACACAACTTAAAATTTACTAACAATGAACGTAAAGGAGTTGTGAATTGCTTTCAAAAATTATTATCTTCGTGACACGACACAACTACCGACAATTTTATTTGTTTTGAATCCATGTTGTGAATTGCTTTCAAAAATTATTATCTTCGTGACACGACACAACGATAAAATGTTAAACTTTAAAATCAATTAAGTTGTGAATTGCTTTCAAAAATTATTATCTTCGTGACACGACACAACAAAAAGAAAAAGCGTTAGCAATCAAAGAGAGTTGTGAATTGCTTTCAAAAATTATTATCTTCGTGACACGACACAACAGGACGGAAAACGTTTCAATGTTCTCCGAAGTTGTGAATTGCTTTCAAAAATTATTATCTTCGTGACACGACACAACTGTCTGCCTGTATCTGATACACTTTATGCTGTTGTGAATTGCTTTCAAAAATTATTATCTTCGTGACACGACACAACTCAGTAATCTAAAAAGCGTTTCAATTGTTTGTTGTGAATTGCTTTCAAAAATTATTATCTTCGTGACACGACACAACCAATTGCAATATCAGCCAATTCCATGTTGTGTTGTGAATTGCTTTCAAAAATTATTATCTTCGTGACACGACACAACGGTTTAAAGACAGATTATGTTGTAAAAGGTGTTGTGAATTGCTTTCAAAAATTATTATCTTCGTGACACGACACAACATTTATATGCGTGTCTAGGTGGTAATAGATGTTGTGAATTGCTTTCAAAAATTATTATCTTCGTGACACGACACAACATTAAAAGTTTTTGATTTTGTTCCAGCAGAGTTGTGAATTGCTTTCAAAAATTATTATCTTCGTGACACGACACAACAAGAAATATTGTCTAACGACAAAACGATACGTTGTGAATTGCTTTCAAAAATTATTATCTTCGTGACACGACACAACCTCGTAAACAAAAAGGCAGTAACGGGTTTGGTTGTGAATTGCTTTCAAAAATTATTATCTTCGTGACACGACACAACTTTTTCCACTCTGCTTCAGTGAAATTTTCTGTTGTGAATTGCTTTCAAAAATTATTATCTTCGTGACACGACACAACTATTGAAAATATCGCAATGTTTATGGGTACGTTGTGAATTGCTTTCAAAAATTATTATCTTCGTGACACGACACAACATTCGTTTATGTTTTCCGACGCGTAACGCCGTTGTGAATTGCTTTCAAAAATTATTATCTTCGTGACACGACACAACTAAACATATAATTTTTAAATATTTTTTTTAGTTGTGAATTGCTTTCAAAAATTATTATCTTCGTGACACGACACAACTAAACTTTGATTGATTATTGAGCAAATGTAGTTGTGAATTGCTTTCAAAAATTATTATCTTCGTGACACGACACAACTTACCTTAATGACTGAGCTTACGCAATTAAGTTGTGAATTGCTTTCAAAAATTATTATCTTCGTGACACGACACAACAAATTTATAAAACGATTACGTCGATGTTGGGTTGTGAATTGCTTTCAAAAATTATTATCTTCGTGACACGACACAACATGTTGTGGTCTTTACATAACAAAATCGGAGTTGTGAATTGCTTTCAAAAATTATTATCTTCGTGACACGACACAACGGAAATGCTTATTTATACACCGTAAAGGCTGTTGTGAATTGCTTTCAAAAATTATTATCTTCGTGACACGACACAACTAGGATTTGAAATTGACCAAGAATATTATGGTTGTGAATTGCTTTCAAAAATTATTATCTTCGTGACACGACACAACAGATTCCACCTTATTCAACGTGGTGCAGTTGTTGTGAATTGCTTTCAAAAATTATTATCTTCGTGACACGACACAACCTCAACTAATAATCCACTGAAAATCAGTGGATTTAGAGGTTGATTAGAATTGTAAAAATCAGAATAATTCAAGTTGTTGATAGGTTGGAGGTGGTTCTTCTTTGTTTCTGGCAAAGAAAATTTCTATTTCGCCAAATTGTTTATCGGTAATGCTCATTATTGCTACTTTTCCGGCTTTTGGAAGCATTGCTTTTACTCTTTTGATGTGGACTTCTGCATTTTCGCGACTTGGACAGTGCCGAACATACATGGAGAATTGAAAAAGCGCAAATCCGTCATCCAATAACCTTTTCCTGAAGAGATTGGCATCCCTCATATTGGCTTTGGTTTCCGTAGGTAAATCGTAAAGCACTAAAACCCACATAATTCGGTATGCGTTAAATCTTTCGCTATTCATTATTCAATATTCAATATTTCTAATTAAAAATTTTGAATTTTTAAATCTTGAATTCGGAATTTATATAAATTCTGGATAAGAAATCAATCTCTTTTCTCCTGTATAACATTTGTATAGAGAAGAAGTCGTCATTTTCACAGCGACTATAAGTGGTCGTTTTAGTCCGTCAATTTTTACATCTTTCGTAGCAATATTCAACATATAAGCTTTAAATTCTTTGGTTAAATCTTCGGAATTTGGATATACTTTCAGCCAATCCATCACCAAAAAATCCACAAAAGGACGGTAAGGTTCCATCACATCATCTGCCAAACAATAGGGATTGAATTTATTTTTGTGAAAAATGCCCAATACAGGAAGCAAACCTGTTTCAACAATCGCCCTTGCTACAACACTCCTCAAAACGGAATATCCGAAATTGAAAAACTGGTTAGGAGAATCGCCAAACCTTCCCCGCAAAAAGTCGGGATTGATGAGGTATTTCCAATAATGCTGCGCGGCAATTCCCTCCATATTTGTGATGTCGCCGCTTTTTACATTGTTTTTATATTCAATCATTGGTTCAAAATAATTTCCCAATCTTTTCAAAACTTCGGTTTGGTTTTCAATTTTGCATTCTACTGTTTGTTTCCAGAGTTGTTTTTTTAGTGGCTCACTCGCTGCCATTTGGTCTTTTATGCGATCAGAATGTTCGGTGTGACCATGAAGCGGAAGCATTATTCCATGAGGTAAATGATGTGCATCACAACTTATTATCACTACATTATTTCCCATTAATCTTTGGATGAGTTGATGAGAAATTGTGATTTGGAAATTATCCAGCATCAAAAGTCCCAAATCTTCCACCGCAACACTTCCCTTTTCTGTTTTAGTTTCGGGACAGAGGATTTTCATCTGATTGTCTTTGAGCTTCAGATAGGAAGGATTGCCAATGTAGATGGACCGGAAGAGCATACAATTAAAGTTTTACTTTTCCTAACCAATCAATATTTATTTTGATGCAATAATCTTGAATTTTTCTTTCAGGTATTTTATCTATACCTTTTATGTTTTTAATAAAACTTTCTCCCACCTCAACTTTTGAACAATTTCCAAAAGAGCTAAATTCTTGAAAATTAAGTTCCGTTTTAGGGATTTTTTTATCCTTATATACCTCTTTCAATTTAAGTTTATCATTTTCGGATAAATTTTTCGGGACATTGATTGGGCTTGCAAAATTATGTGGGATGAAAAAGCAATCCTTTCCTGTAAACTTTACAACTTTATATACTTGTTTACTAAATAGCTTCTTGTTCGATAAATCCTTATACCAATCATCAAATTCTGATTGATTGAATTTCAAAATAGGATCCTCTGCATCAGTTGGCATATATACCAAATCATTCTGCTGTAAAGTAAATAAAACTCTTTGCGGTTTTTCTGTATGTTTAATTCTAAAATCCTCAGCGATTATTTCCTTAAAGTTTTCTTTTTTATTCTTCAATGCTTCTTTTGCAATAATTACGGAGTCGTAAAGTGAAGCAATATCGAAAGTTCTTGAAACGCCTTTCTTATCTTGCTTTTCCATTACTAAAAACAAATAATTGTCGCCCGTTACAACACTTTTTTTATCGTTGTCATCATATAATCTTTGAAGATTGCTTTCTGCATTTTCTTTAGAGTTGTATCTTACTTTAATTTTATATACCGGGGGTTTTATTTTTTCGGGATTTTTTGTTTGAAATCTGTTTTCATTGAAAGCAATCAGACCTTCACCGGAAAATGCTTCTTTCATAGAGTCATATTTTTTTCTATGTGCATCAATCTCCTTTCGTAAAACTTCATCTATAATTTTAGGAATATCTTTTGCGGAAAGCACAGATATATCAATGGTTTTCGTATCAACACCTAATGTTTTCCCGTAGTAAGTTGCTTCGTGTAATGCAGCCCGAATTTTTAATTGTTTTTCTGTTTTTCCATCTTTTTCAATAGATTTTACAGATAGTTTATCCTTTTTCTTATGCGAAATAATCATTGTTTCCAAATGTTTTCTGGCTTGCTCAATTAAATCATCAATTGGTTTTTCCACATATCTGAAACCTTCAATTTGCTTTTGAATTTCGTCCCGCTCTTTTTCTTTCAGATTAAAAAATGCTTCTAATTCTGTTTCGCCTTCTTTTACATCTAAATGAATTTTATCTTTATTAATAGATAGCCATTTTTGCAATTCTTTATTCAAATTATTTAGTCTTTGAATAAAGGATTGTTCGGTTAATGCAATCACTAAAGCATCAATTGTATGGTGCCGATGGTCATATCTTTTACTCCAATTCTTTATTTCATAAATATTTTTATTTTTTTCTTTGTCAAAATATTTAGTAACCCACTCCTGTCTTGTTTGGTGTGCTTCACTGTCCCAGTCCCATAATTCCATTCTCTTGAAGCGATCTTCGGTTAGCTCCATTAAAAGTTTTCTTAATCCCCATTTTCCGCGTAAGAATGCTGTAATTTCTCCTGTAGAGGTTTTTACATTTTCTGAACCTACAATTTTTGCCAATTCATTTTTTATAGCAACAGAAATATATTGAGTATCTTTTAGATTTCTGTCAATTAAATTATTTGGTATTTTTTCCAGTAATAAATTTTTCTTTTTCTTTCCAAAATAATTATCATTTACATTACCAATGAAGTTTTCCAAAGCCATTATTTGATATTTTGAATTTTGTGCAGAAATATATTCCCAAGCTGTTCTGTTACCCTTTTCCTCATTAATATTGGTTTCACAAACAACTTTATTTGATAAAGAGTCATCAAAATATCTTGATTTTGGGATTATGTGGTCAATATCATATAATCTTTCTGGGGAAAACAATTTTGATAATGGAATAGGATTTCCAGAATATGGAGAAATACATCCCTGCTCTTCCCACAATCTCAATTTTTGTATTTCTTCTTGTGTTGGCTCTTTTGAAATTTTCGGAAATTCAATGATGCTCTGGTTACTCCACAGTTTGTATAAATCTATATTTCCTGGTGTAACCTCTTGTCTTAATTCTATAAGACGCTCTTTTATCCTATCATTAATCTGTCTATTTTTAATTTGTGCTTTATAGATTTTTTCTCTTTCTCCAGCACTGTTTTTCAAACCTCTAGCTAATTCTATTCTAAATTCTAATTCCTCTGGATTTATTTTGAATTTTTTCCAAAGTGATTTTACAACCTGCATCACTTCATTTAAAATTTGCTCCACAACTGGATTGCGTAAATTTCTTTGAGCATATTTTATTTGATGATAATCTATGATTTCTTTGGGAATTTGCTTTGCCGTATGTTTTCCATAAACTAAAGAACTTGCGAACGCATACATCAAGCCGCCTTTTTGTAAGGCATTCTTGTTATTTTTAACAAATTCAAGGATGTAATCTTCGTAAGTTTCTTCGTTAAAAACCTCACCCGTTTCTAAAAGATGTAGAATGTTTTGAAATTTTAACGTTACTTTTTCTGAAACATTTTTCGGATTGAATTGCATTAAAGGCAATATCTCTTGTATTGCTTTTAGTGATAAATTAGAATACTTTCTTGGAAACTTTATGTTTTGTGCAAGTTTTAAAGAAATAGTCTCAGAGTTTTTTACTTTGTGTTGTTCTAAAATCGTTTGTAATGATTTTATTTTATCACTATTCACGTCATATTCATTTCCCGAAACATTGTATAGAGAGTCCCAAACTTCATCATAAAAACAGAAAGGAATTTCATCTAGATTGATTTCAAATGATTTCAATATTTTTTTGATCGAAATGATAGTGTCACATCCCTTTACTTTAGCTTTTACATTTAACCCATTCAAAAACTCCGATTTATCACTCTTCAACCCCACAATTCTCGCAACATCTGAAAACCCAACTTGTTTTTGGTTTTGGAGTTTATTATAAATTTCCAATTTTTGTTCATCGCTTAAAAACTTGTTCTCATATTGATAAACATTCTTCTTTTTTCTATCATTAAAAACCATTTTTTTCGAGGTAATGAACAGTCTATTAATCTGATCCCAACATCTGAACTCCTGAAATAACGGATGCGAAGTTGCAGTTACTTTTTCTGCTTCTTCAAACTGGCAGTTTCTTATTAAGTCTGATTGAGACTTCAAAGGCCTCTGATAATAGATTATCTGTTCTTTGATAAGATGCTTCAAACCTTTTTGTAATGCTCCATTTCTTAATTTTATTTGCGATTGGCTTGAACCTGGAAAAATGTAGTTTACTATTTCTTCGAGTAAAGATGTAGGACAATTGTTTAAAATTTCAAAATTTCCAGCTTGTGTTTCCCAAATTTTATCGAATTCCTCTTTATACCTATTTCTTAATATAACTCTATTCCTAATTTTCGACCATTTACCCATGTTTTTCAGGTCATCTAAAAGCAATTCGCTTATAAAAACTTTTTTAGTTTTCAACAATTCTTCGGTTGCTTCCATCTGTTTGCGCCAATTGGTTTTTCGGGGCAACCCAAATTCATAAGTTTTATTCCCTTTTTTGTCAGTTTTAATTCTTACCTCTAATTCTTTTTCACCAGTTGCCAGATCTTGAAGTTTTGTTTTACCAATCACTTCTTCATCATCTATTAATGCTACAATTTTATACCAAGGTAAATCTTGATTTTTGTACTTAAAAGTAGTGTCCATTTTTTCTATCTCAATAATTTCAGATTTCAAAATTTCAACAACATACCGTTTATTATGATCTTCCTCATCATTTTCTTTCTCATTTTTCTTATTTTCAACATCATTTAATCCACCACCAGAATATCCCCGAAGTTGATTAAAACGATAAAGGATTTTACCAAAATCTTTTATATCTTCCAAAGGTTTTGTGATTGCATTAACTCTTAACTCTAAATTAGATTGTGAGTTAAGTTGCATAGTTCCTTTTTTTATGGGCAATAAATCCAATTTTTGAATTTTATTCGCTTCGGGAATTCCATTTTTAAATTGAACTTGTTCAGGCAACATTCCCAATTTATAAAGCACATAAATTAATTTGTTTCTTCTTTGCTTATATCTTTTATTGGATTTTCTAATTCCTTTTTGCGTAGTTCTTGTTGCATTCTTGGAGATTGCAACGCCTTTTTCATAGTCAGATTTATCGCTTCCCATTGGGATTATTCGCGAACCCATTGAAAGAATTTCTTTTTTACCTCCATCAATTTTAAGTAATGTATGACCTACACTACCTATTCCAATGTCAAGTCCTATTCTATATTTCATAGCTAATATTGTTTTTCAAAATTAGTTTGTTCATCAACCGTTAAAGGATTTACTCTAACTCCTAATTTTACAATTTTATTTTCAAAAGGATTTTTTTGGTTTTCGTTTACCAAAGGGCAACCAATTGAGGAAACGCCGAGATCAAAACCTAGTATTGTTTTTTTCATAATTATCATTTTTCAAATAAATTTAGAACGTTTAAGATAAAAAAAATCTCCCGATTAGTAAAATTTTAGGAAAAATATTTTATATTTGTCTCAATAATTTTGAAAGCAATTCACAATAAGGATTATTCCGTTGTGAAAACATTTAGCGCCTCGACTATCTTCGGGGCTTTTTTATTTGCATAGCATATTCGAATTAGCGATAAAGATCTTTTTGCAAATTCAACCCTACTACAAACCCTACGATAATCAACCCATCTTCCCCAAAAAGCAACATCAACAAAAAATTATTATATTTGTTAGCTATGGAATTAGATACGCAACAGAACGTTTCAGAGGAAATTTTATTAAAGGCTTTTAACCACATGATGCTCGCCAAAGCAATGGCAGACATTTACGAGGAAAACCGAAATATTTGCAAATACGTGCACTCCACTTCGCGGGGGCATGAAGCGATCCAGTTGGCAACGGCTTATCAGCTGACCAAGGAAGACTGGGTTTCGCCATACTACCGCGATGAAAGTTTGTTGTTGGGAATCGGTTTCGAGCCTTATCGTTTGATGCTGCAACTTTTGGCGAAAGCAGACGATCCTTTTTCTGGTGGACGTTCCTATTATTCACATCCTTCAAGTTTGGAAGAGGATATGCCGAAAATTATTCATCAAAGTTCAGCTACCGGAATGCAGACTATACCAACCACCGGTATTGCTCAGGGAATTAGATACATACAGGAATTCAACTTAAAACATTACCATAAAAACCCCGTTGTTGTTTGCAGCTTAGGCGATAATTCGGTCACGGAAGGTGAAGTTTCGGAAGCTTTTCAGTTTGCCGCACTTCATCAGTTGCCCATTATTTTTTTGGTTCAGGACAATGAATGGGGAATCTCCGTACCCAAAGACGAAGCCAGAACAGCCGATGCTTACGATTTCGTGGCAGGATTTACGGGTTTAAACAGAATGAGAATCGATGGAACCGATTTCGTGGAAAGTTTTGAAGCCATGAAAGAAGCCGTAGATTTTGTTCGCAAAGAACGAAAACCAATGGTGGTTTGTGCGAAAACCGTTTTAATTGGCCACCATACTTCCGGAGTTCGGAGAGAATTTTACCGCGATGAGCAAGATTTAGAAAAGCACCGAGCAAAAGACCCCGGAAATATTTTAAGAAAAAGACTGCTTGAAGATGGTGTTGACCAAGATCTTTTAAAACAAATTGAAAAAAAGGCCAGACTGGAAGCAGAACAGGCTTTCCAAAAAGCAATTATGGCAGAAGATCCAATTCCTAAAACTGTGCAAGAGCACGTCTTCGCTCCTACTCCAATCACCGAGGAAGTTGGGGAACGAACTCCTAAAAATCAGGAAAAAATCGTGATGGTGGATGCAGCCATTCACGCCATTCAGGAACTGATGTGGAAACATCCGGAAGCTTTGCTTTATGGACAGGACGTGGGAGAAAGAATCGGAGGAGTTTTTAGGGAAACCGTGACTTTAGGTCAAAAATTTGGAAAAAAAAGGGTTTTCAACACTCCTATTCAGGAAGCGTACATTATTGGTTCTACCGTAGGAATGAGTGCGGTAGGTTTAAAACCCATTGTTGAGGTACAGTTTGCCGACTATATTTATCCGGGAATTAACCAGTTAATCACAGAAATTTCAAAATCCTGTTATTTAAGTCAGGGAAAATTTCCGGTGGGTACCATTATTCGTGTTCCCACCGGAGCTTACGGTGGAGGCGGTCCTTATCACAGCGGAAGCGTGGAAAGTATTTTGGCGAATATCAAAGGTATCAAAATAGCCTATCCAAGTAACGCCGCAGACTTTAAAGGTTTATTAAAGGCAGCTTATTACGACCCAAATCCAGTCATCATGTTGGAACACAAAGGATTGTACTGGAGCAAAGTTCCCGGAACTGAAGAAGCCAAAACAATTGAACCCGCAGAAGATTATATTTTACCATTAGGAAAAGGAAAAATAATTTTAGAAGCTGATCCGGCTGAAACTGAAAAAGGCAGAACCATGCTCATCGTAACTTACGGAATGGGCGTTTACTGGGCAAAAGAAGCCGCCAAGAAATTCCCGGGAAGAGTTGAAGTGATCGACTTGCGGACGTTGATTCCGCTTGATGAAGAATTGGTTTTTGAAAGGGTTAAAATTCATGGAAAATGTTTGGTGTTAACGGAAGAACAGATTAATAATTCCTTCGCCGAAGCTTTTGCTCATAGAATTTCTAAGAATTGCTTCAGATTTTTAGATGCGCCGGTTGAAGCCGTGGGTTCTCTGAATTTACCTGCAGTTCCAATTAACTTGGTGTTGGAAAAAGAGATGTTGCCGAATGCGGAAAAGGTTTCTGAGAAAATAAAGGAAATGTTAAGTCATTAAAAAACTAAAAGCACCGAGATTGAAACGGTGCTTTTTTCATTAAAATGACCCGTCCTAAAATAAGTTTACACCAAATAGACTTATTATGGAAAATCGAGAGAAGACAGTAGAAAAGCGTACACAACAAGATTACACAATGGCTTTTAAATTAGGTATTGTTAGTCGTGTAGAAAAGGGCGAATTCACTTACAAACAGGCACAACAACATTACGGTATCCAAGGAAGAAGCACCGTTTTGGTTTGGCTCAGAAAATATGGTAATTTAGATTGGAGCAAACCCACCATTCATACCATGTTACAATCCAAAGAAACACCCGCCGAAAAGATTAAAAGATTAGAGAAAGAATTAGCTGATGAGAAACTGAAAACCAAAGTTCTCAATATGATGATTGATATCTCGGACAAGCAATAGGGCACACAGATTCGAAAAAAGTTTACGCCCAAACAGTCAGACAACGCCAAGAAAAAGGATTGAGTTTATCCAAAATCTGCAGATTGTTTGGGATAAGCAGACAAGCCATTTACCAGCAGCGCCAAAGATTATGTGTTCGGGAAAAAGAATTGGAGAAAGTTAAACGATTTGTTGAGGAGGTTCGTTTAGAACAGCCCAGAATAGGAATAAGAAAACTTTATTATTTGCTTAAAAATAAGTTCAGGCTTGAAAACATAAAAATAGGCAGAGATGCGCTGTTCAATTATTTACGAAGAGAAAACCTGCTTATTTATCCTAAGAAAAGATATACAAGAACAACTTTCTCCAAACACTGGCTCAGAAAGCACCCCAACCTTTTGAAAACGACTTGCCTGAAAAGAAAAGAACAGGTATTTGTAAGCGATATCACTTATATAAAAACCAAAACGAATGTCTGTTATTTATCTTTGGTTACGGATGCTTACAGCAGAAAAATAATGGGTTACGAATTAAGTGAAAATATGAATGCTGAAAATGTAGTCAAAGCTCTGAAAATGGCCGTTAAAAACAGAACAACACATCTTCCGCTTATTCATCACTCAGACAGGGGATTGCAATATTGCTCAGAAGTGTATCAGAAAGTACTTGTTAAAAACAAAATAAAACCTTCAATGACAGATGGCTATGATTGTTATCAAAATGCTTTGGCAGAAAGAATAAACGGAATATTGAAGCAGGAATTTTTAATTTATAAATGCAAAAATATTCAGGATTTAAAACAAATGATTAAAGAAAGTATTTATATTTACAACAACAAAAGACCACATCTTAGTCTGAAGATGAAAACCCCGGAAACAATCCACAAAAAATCCGGAAAATTAATATCTTCCGGATTGGTATCTTAATGTAAAACTTGTAAACCTATTTTAGGATTAGTCAAAATTAAAAACCAATGGATTCATCATGCTGAGAAAGATCAAGTCCGAGGTGCTCTGATTCTTCCGAAACCCTTAGTGGAATGATGAAATCAGTGATTTTGTAGAGTAATAAAGCTCCAAAAAATGTAAACGCCGAAACCAGAACCAAAGCCAGCATGTGATGCCCAAAAACCGACCAGCCGCCATGCAACAAACTTGCATTTTCGCCATGCGCAAAAATTGCGGTAAGAATCATTCCCATAATTCCTCCTACTCCATGACAAGCGAAAACATCCAAAGTGTCGTCGATTTTTTTGAGTTTTTTCCAATTCATCATTAAATTAGAAACAATTGCTGATATAAATCCGATGAACAAACTTTCCGCAATTGTTACAAATCCCGCAGCTGGGGTAATGGCTACCAAACCGACAACCGCACCGATGGAGGCACCTAATGCAGAAACTTTTCTTCCATTAATTCGATCGAAAAATATCCAGGTGATCATTGCGGAAGCCGATGCTATGGTGGTGGTACCAAAAGCCATCGCAGCAGTTGCATTAGCCGCTAAAGCAGAACCAGCGTTGAAACCAAACCACCCAAACCAAAGCATTCCGGTTCCTAATAAAACAAATGGAATATTCGAAGGTTGATGATGTGGATTTTTTCTTCTTCCCAAAACAATTGCGCCGGCAAGTGCTGCGAAACCTGCACTCATGTGAACTACCGTTCCTCCGGCGAAATCTTTTACTCCGAAAAATTTATTCAGCATACCTTCCGGATGCCAAACCATGTGGCAAAGTGGCGTATATATAAACAAACTGAAGAGCACCATAAATAAAAGATAGGAAATAAAACGAACCCTTTCAGCAAAAGATCCAGTGATTAAAGCGGGCGTAATTACCGCAAACTTCATTTGAAACAATGCGAACAATATAAAAGGAATTGTGGGCGCCATTAAATGATGCGGAAGTGTACCTACCCTACTCAAAAAAGGGTAACTCAAAGGATTTCCGATGATTCCGTAATGAATGCCATGGAAAGTGAAACCTAAACTTTCACCAAAGGAAAGACTGAAACCACCAACCACCCAAAGAATGGAAATTACACCCAGTGCAATAAAACTCTGCAACATCGTGGAAATCACGTTTTTGCTACCCACCATTCCGCCGTAGAAAAACGAAAGGCCGGGAGTCATCAATAAAACCAAACCAGCTGCGGCTAAAATCCAGGCAACATCAGCGCCTACGATTTGGTCTTCGCTGAGGAATTCGCCGGAATTTGCGATGGGAATTTCAGTTTTCCAGAACAATGCCGCGATTGAAATCATTGTAATTACAACAAAAGAAGCAATCCATCTTTTCTCAATTTTCATAGTTTTTTATTTTTACCCCTGCTAAATTAATATTTATTTTTAAAATTAATACAATTTATAAAGACAACCCTTATAAAAATTAGGAGTAAATTTAATTTTACATGCTTTTATTTAAAATAAGCTATTGAAGTTGTGGTTTCTATAGAATTAGTATTTTTGTAAAAATCTACCTTCAAAATGTCGGAAAATATTCAAAAAAAAATAGAAGATCTTCGCAAAGAACTTCATCAACATAACTATAATTATTACACCTTAGATGAACCTACAATTTCAGATTTCGAATTCGATCTGAAACTGAAAGAACTTCAGGAGCTGGAAGAAAAACACCCGGAATTTTACGACAGTAACTCTCCTACTTTGCGTGTTGGCGGCGAAATCACCAAAAATTTTCCGACTGTTCAGCACCAGTTCCGGATGTATTCCCTGGATAATTCCTACGATTTCAATGATCTGGAAGACTGGGAAAAACGCGTTCAGAAAGCCTTAAATGCGCCTGTAGAATTTGTCGCAGAACTGAAATACGACGGCGCTTCGATTTCAATCTTATACGAAAACGGAAAACTTAAAGAAGCCGTAACCCGTGGCGACGGTTTTCAGGGTGACGAAATTACACCAAATGTGAAAACAATTTCAGAAATTCCGATGCAGCTTCACGGTGATTATCCGGATCGGTTTTTCATCCGGGGCGAAATTTATTTAACGAGAAAAAATTTCGATAAAATCAACAAAAGACGCGAGGAAGAAGGCCTGGATCACTTCATGAATCCGAGAAATACAGCTTCCGGAAGTCTGAAAATTCAGGATTCTGCAGAAGTGAGAAAACGCGGACTTTCAGCGGTTCTTTATCAGTATATATCAAGTGAATTTCCGGCAAAAACACACTGGGAGCTGCTTCAGAAAGCAAAATCCTGGGGATTTCATATTTCAGAACAGGCAAAACTGTGTAAAACACTGGATGAAGTTAAAGCATTCATCACGCACTGGGATACCGCAAGGCATCAGTTAGGCTTCGATATCGACGGCATTGTGATAAAGGTAAACAATTTGTCGCAGCAGAGGACTTTAGGCTACACGGCGAAATCTCCACGTTGGGCGATGGCGTATAAATTCAAAGCTGAAAAAGTCGAAACTGAATTAGATAAAGTAACTTACCAAGTTGGAAGAACCGGCGCAATAACTCCGGTCGCCAATCTGAAACCTGTTTTATTGGCAGGAACTGTGGTGAAAAGGGCGAGTTTGCACAACGAAGACATCATCAAAAAATTGGGTCTCCACGAACATGATTTTGTATTTGTGGAAAAAGGCGGTGAGATTATTCCAAAGATTGTCGGCGTTAATTTAGAGAAAAGAGATCCTGAAAATCCGGAAATTCAATACATCAAAACTTGCCCTGAATGTGGAACTGAACTGGTGAAAATTGAAGATCAAGCGATACATTTTTGTCCGAACGAGTTGCATTGTCCGCCACAAGTTGTCGGTCGAATGATACATTATGTATCGAGAAAAGCTTTAAATATTGAAAATCTTGGTAGCGAAACCATCGAACAATTGTATCGCGAAAAACTGGTAGAAAATCCCGCAGATTTCTATGCTTTGAAGAAAGAGCAACTGCTTCCTTTAGAAAGAATGGCAGAAAAATCGGCACAGAATATTATTGACGGAATTGAAAAGTCAAAAGAAATACCTTTCGAGAAAGTCCTTTACGGCATTGGAATTAAGCACGTTGGAGAAACGGTAGCCAAAAAACTGGCAAAAAATTTTGAATCGATTGATGAACTGAAAAAAGCTACAGCCGCAGAACTGATTCAAGTAGAAGATATCGGCGGAAAAATTGCGGACAGCATTATCGCTTTCTTCCAAAATCCCGAAAACATTTTGATGATTGAAAGATTGAAATCTTACGGAGTTCAACTGGAAAAAGGCGAAAATACGAATGAGGTTTTAAGCAATGTTTTGGAAAACAAAACTTTTCTATTCACAGGAAAACTATCACTTTTCACACGCGACGATGCTGAAGCAATGGTTGAAAAGCACGGCGGGAAAAACATTTCTGCGGTTTCTAAAAACCTCAATTATTTAGTGGTGGGCGAAAAAGCAGGAAGCAAACTCAAAAAAGCGCAGGAAATTGGAACGATTGAGATTTTGGATGAGCAGCAGTTTTTGGATTTGATTTATGAGCAAGAAGGAGATGCGGTTGAATAGACTTCGTCGGTCAATTTGCTTTGCAGTGAATTTTTTGGAATGAATTCACTCAACCTTGACAATAAATTTATATACCATTTTAAATGTTTGTTTATTGAAAATAAGCGTTAGCGGCTTTTTCTAGCGTAAATATTAGAAGTTTTTAGGTAATAAAATCCTTGTTTTGCTTTGCGTTTTTATCTTTCTCATTAAATATCGCAACGATAAACAAAGAACCTTAAAAGCTACTGTTGCTTTTAAACCAAACCAAGGCGCGTCGCTTATCAATGCAAAATAAAGTTCTAATCTCGTAAATGGCTTAAAATAAAAAAATAGATAAATTAATAACCAATCCACGAAGTGGCGAAATAAAATAGCAAAGGGTGAAGTCCTTTGAACTTTAAGACAAAATATATCAAAAAAGCCACGAAGTGGCGACATCAAATAATTAAAAAAAATAATGAAAATAAACCTTACCTCTAAAGCCCCAAAAACTATCAACCAAAAATTCTCATTCTACACTGAACAACTTTGGATAAAAGACAAAAAGAATTACGGGAACAACATCGATTCCCTGTTTTCAGGAAAAAAGAATGAAACCTTTATTTCTGTAGAAAATGATTCGATAAACTTCCTTATCGGTTTGGGCGAAAAACCCGAGAACTTTGAACTGCAATCCGTTGCTTCAAAATTTGCTTATGACTTCAGAAAAAAGATTCAATCTGAAAACACAAAAATCAATGCGGAAAACTTTGATGCAGCGCAAATTTTAGAATTGGTAAAAGGTTTATTTTTAGGAACTTATGAATATCCATTTAAAGAAGAACACCCGTTCTTTATGAAAGGTTTTAACTTGGTTTTAAATAAAGTTTCCGAAAAAAAATTAAAGGAAATAGAGCTCAAAACTTCCGCCATTTGCAAAGGTCAGTTTGCCTGTATGGAATGGCTCAACAAACCACAAAACTACAAACGGGTTCCGCAAATTTCTGAATTTTTGAAAGAAATTTCCAAGAAACACCAGTTCAGACTCACTGTTTTCGACCGTAAAAAATGTGAAGAATTGGGATTGGGCGCATTTCTGGCAGTCAATCAGGGAAGTTCTCAAGAAGCGGCATTCACTATTTTAGAGTATCATTCAGGCATAAAAAATGCTAAAACAGTCGGTTTGGTAGGAAAATGTGTTTTATTTGACACGGGCGGAATTTCCATTAAACCTTCCGATAATCTGCATTACATGAAATCCGACATGGGTGGCGCAACTGCCGTTATCGGAACTTTAATCGCAGCTGCTGAAATGAAACTTCCCGTCAACATCACTGCTATTTTACCGATTACCGATAATGCGGTTTCCAACAATGCCTATATTCCAAGCGACGTTATTACAGCCTACAACGGCAAAACGATTGAAATTCTCAACACCGACGCAGAAGGCAGAATGACACTTGCAGACGGACTCTCCTATCTTGCAAAAAATTACAAAACCGATGCGCTCATTGATTTGGCGACTTTGACAGGGAGTTCGGTGCGAATGTTCGGTTATACTTGTGGCGCTTATTTTTCCAATAATAACGACCTCAAAAAATCCCTTGAAATTTCTGGTGATAAAACCAATCAGCGACTTTGGAACCTTCCGCTTTGGGAGGTTTGGAAAGACGACTTCAAATCGGATGTTGCGGATTTCAAAAATATATCATCAAAACCTTTCGGAGATTGCATTGTAGCAGGAAAGTTTTTGGAACAGTTTATTGAAGACCATCCGAATTGGGCGCACCTCGATATTGCGGGAGTTGCGTTCGGAAACGTTCAGTATATGAAGGAAAAAGGCGCTACAGGATACGGCGTTCAACTTCTCATTAATTTTTTGGAAAATTTTCAATAAAAAATTAGTACAATCAAAAAATTCTCCCTATAATTGAAAGTAGATTTTCAAATCTGAACCATTTATTAAATTTTCGTATTGATTATTTATTAAAAATGTGTTTATTTTTTTGATAATTCATTAATTTTCAAAAAACATTATATGAAGGAGAAAACGATTGTCTGCATTTCATGCTACTATAAAGGATATGATTTTATGGACGAGATGAAGAAACTCGGCAATAAAGTCATCCTCATCACCTCGGAAAACATTAAGGAAAAAAATTGGCCGTGGCACGCGATTGACGAAGTTTTTTACATGCAGGAAGTAGAACCTTCCGTATGGAATCTCGACCATTTGGTGCAGGGATTTTCGCATCTGATGAAAACCCGGCAAGTTGACGCTGTCATTGCTTTGGACGATTACGATGTCGAGAAAGCCGCGCTTATTCGTGAAACTTTCCGAATTCCGGGGATGGGACAAACTACGCACCGGTATTTCCGTGATAAATTGGCGATGCGTCAAATGGCGAAAGATTCTGGAATTGATGTTCCTGAATTCTCTTCCGTGTTCAACGATGAAATCTTAAATAAATTTACCGATAAAGTTCCTGCACCTTGGGTTTTAAAGCCCCGTTCCGAAGCATCTGCAACAGGAATCATCAAACTCAACTCCAAAGAGGACCTTTGGGAAGCCCTTGAAAAAACAGGCGAAGAACGCTATAAATTTTTGTTGGAAAGCTTCAAACCAGGCGACGTTTTCCACGTGGACAGCTTGGTTTACAATAAGGAGATTGTCTTTACTTCCGCATCGCAATATCTTTCTCCACCAATGCAGGTTTCACATGAAGGAGGGATTTTCCGTACGAAAACTTTGGGAAGATATTCCGATGAATTCAAGGCTTTAGAGGAAGCAAATGCAAAAGTTTTAACCAATTTCGGTTTGGTGAATGGAGCAACGCACACTGAATTTATTAGAGGAAAAGAGGATGGAAAATGGTATTTCCTAGAGACTTCCTCAAGAGTTGGTGGCGCTCACATTCCCGATTTGGTGGAAGCTTCAAGCGGAATCAATCTTTGGCACGAATGGGCAAGAATCGAGAATGCACTACTGAAAGACCTAAAATACGAAATCGCAAAACCTACAGGATTTTCTTCAGGTTTAATCATTGCCTTGGCGAAAGACCAACATCCTGATTACGAAGAATTCAACTGCGAGGAAGTGGTTAGATTTCTTCCGCTCGACTATCATGTTGGAATCGTGTATAAATCCGACAGCAAGGAAAGAATTCAACAACTTTTGGATGATGCCGCAGAAAAAATCAACGACCATTTTCTAAACATCATTCCACCTAAATCGAAACCGTCGGCGTAAAAATAAATAATGGGTAATGAGTAGTGAGCAATAAACTAATGGCTTACAAACTGAAATTACTTTAACAATATTCAATAACTTGAAACTTTAAACCTGAAACTTTAAACTTTAAACAAAAAATATTTATGCCAAGAATTGAGCACACCGACTATTATTCGCACCTGTTGGGAATGAGCCTGCAAGTGGAAGTTACCGGACATTACGGTTATCCGATTGTGATGTTTCCGACTTCGCAGGGACAGTACACCCAAAACCACGACTTCAAATTGAATGAAAGCATCAATTACTTTATCGACCAAGGTAAAGTGAAATTGTACAACATTCAAACTATTGATAAATTTAGCTTTTACGACAACAACATCAGTCCTGAACAAAGAATTAGAAATTACGAACTCTATGTGCAGTTTTTGATTCAGGAATTTATTCCGTATCTACAAAAATTACATTCGGAACATCGAGTTGCGGTTGCAGGAGCGAGTTTTGGGGGTTATCATGCAGCAAATTTCGCATTCCGTTTTCCTGATGTGGTTTCTCACATGTTCTGTCTTTCGGGCGCTTTTTCAATCAGGAATTTCATGGATGGTTTCAGCAATGAGCTTGTTTATTTTAACTGTCCAAGAGAATTTGTAAGAAATGACGAAGCTTGGAAATACAAGCACATGCACATTGTTTTGAGCACTTCCGACCAAGATATCTGTTTGAACCAAACCCGTGAAATGTCAGGGATTTTAGCCTCAAAAGGAATTAATCATTGGTACGATGAACAGAAGTGGATTTCCCACGATTGGCCGCTTTGGAGAATGGTGTTCCCGATGTTTATAGGACGATTTTTCGGATAAGAAATAAGCAATGAGTAATAAGTAATAAAACTTAAACTTGAAACAAAATAAACTTTAAACAAAAAAATTAGATATGGCAAAGAAAGTAGGAATTTTATTCGGAATGGAAGACACTTTTCCGTGGGAATTCATTAAAAAAGTTAACGAGTTGGGTAATGGCGAAGTAATCGCAGAACCCGTAATGATTGATAAATTAGAGCAAGGCGCAGATTATGGTTACGCCGTAATCATCGACCGAATTTCGCAGGATGTTCCTTTCTACAGAGCATATTTGAAAAATGCAGCAGTAAATGGAACTTACGTCATCAACAATCCATTTTGGTGGAGCGCGGATGAAAAGTTTTTCAACAATGCATTAATGACGAAATTGGGAATTCCATTACCGAAAACAGTTTTGCTTCCTTCAAACGACCGACCGACAAACACGACGGAAACTTCTTTTAGAAACTTGAAATTCCCGCATGATTGGGATTATATTTTCAACTACATCGGATTTCCTGCATACATGAAACCTCATGACGGCGGCGGTTGGAGAAACGTTTACCGCGTGGAAAATGCAGAAGATTTGTGGAATAAATTAGGCGAAACCGAACAATTGGTAATGATGGTTCAGGAAGAAATTGTGTTCGAAGATTATTACAGAGTATATTGTCTTGGTAAAAAATACGTTCACATCATGCCGTATGAACCGAGGAATCCACATCATTTGAGATATGCAACCACTCATAAAACCGAAGGTGAAGCTCGTGAAAAATTATTGAAAGTAATCCATGATTACACCATCAAAATGAATGAAGCATTGGGTTACGATTTCAACACGGTAGAATTTGCGGTGAGAGACGGAATTCCTTATGCCATCGATTTCTGTAATCCTGCACCTGATGCAGACAGAAATTCTGTGGGAGAAGAAAATTTCCAGTGGATTATTGAACATGCCGCAAAATTGGCGATTGAAAAAGCAAAAGAATTCGAACCAGGAAAACCAAATATTTCTTGGGGAAATTTTGTGAAAGATTCCATCAAATAATTGTTCCAAGTTTCCAGGTCTCAAGTTTCAGGCATAAATGCATTTGTTGACTTGCAACCTGAAACTTGAAACTTGAAACTAAAAAAACACAAGCTATGCACAAGTTCACCATCGGCGTTGAGGAAGAATATCAAATCATTGATGTTGAAAGCCGCGATCTGGTTTCCCACGTCTCCAAAATCATTGAGGGCGGAAAAGCCACCCTAAAGGAAAATTTAAAGCACGAAATGCACGAATCCGTCATCGAAATGGAAACGGGCATTTGTCAGAACATCAAACAGGCAAAAACTGAATTAACCGACCTTCGCAGGAGACTCATCAAAATTGCGCACGACAATAATCTGCGTGTTTCAGGCGGTGGTACGCATCCTTTTTCAAGATGGCAGGATAATCAGATTACAAAAGCCGACCGTTACGACAAAATCGTGAGTGATTTGGGCGATGTTGCCCGTTCGAACTTAATTTTCGGACTCCACGTACACATCGGAATTCCTGACCGTGAAGAAGGCGTAAGAATCCAAAATGTGATGCGTTATTTTTTGCCGCATGTTTACGCACTTTCCACCAACTCCCCTTTCTGGATTGGCAGAAATACAGGATTTAAATCGTATCGACAGGAAGTTTTCGTAAAATTTCCAAGAACGGGAATTCCAAGTTATTTCAGTTCCGCAGCGGAACTTGATGCCTACATCAATTTAATGATTAAAACAGGAACCATCGATAACGCCAAGAAAATTTGGTGGGATTTGAGAGTTCACCCGTTTTATCCAACGATTGAATTCAGGATTTGTGATATGCCGTTGAGAATTGATGAAACCGTGTGTCTTGCTGCGATTATGCAGTGTTTGGTGGCGAAAATCTATAAACTTCATCAGCTGAATTTAAGTTTCAGAAGTTACCGAAGACTTTTGCTGAATGAAAATAAATGGCGTGCATCCAAAGATGGTATCAATGCAAGTCTCATTGATTTTGGGAAAGAAACAAGTGTTCCTTACGTAGATTTATTGAAAGAATTACTTGAATTCATCGATGATGTTGTGGATGATTTAGATTGCCGAGATGAAGTAGAATATGCTTGGGAAATTATGAAAAACGGAACCGGTGCTGACCGACAATTAAAAGTTTTTGAGGAAACAGGCGATTTAAAAGCTGTTGTGGATTACATGATTTCCGAAACTGAACACGGTATTGTTGCAAAGCATGATGAGGACGATTTGAAATTTCATGTGGACACGTAAAATGATAATTAATAATTGAGAATGAACAAATAATAATTGATGAAACTCGAAACAAAAACTCGAATCTCGTAACAAGTAACTCGTATCTCGCAGATTATTTCTTAATTTCGCACCGTAAAATTGATTAGATGAAGATAATAAAACTCGCCTTGCTCGACATGAATAACAATCGGGCAAACCAAGGAATGAGGAATATACGGGAAATTTCGCAGGCTTTCAAAGAAAATGCAGGCGAAACGGTGGAGATTGAAATTTTCGACGTTCGCTATAAAAACGAAATTCCAAAAGTAGAGGATTTTGATATTTTTATTTCTTCGGGCGGTCCCGGAAATCCACACCGTGAAGGTTACGAATGGGAACAAAAATTTGCCGATTTCCTAAACCAACTTTGGGAACACAATATACATTCGGACCAAAAGAAATTTGCTTTTTTGATTTGTCATTCATTTCAGTTAGCGAGCATTCATTGGAGTTTGGGGAACATTTGTAAGAGAAAGTCCTACTCTTTTGGCGTGATGCCGATTCATAAAACCGAGGATGGCGCAAATGATTTTCTTTTGAAAAATTTGCCGGAACCTTTCTATGCAGTGGATTCAAGAGCTTACCAATTCATTGAACCTAACTACAAAAAGTTGGACGAAATGGGAATGAAAATCGTGGCGTTGGAAAAAGTTCGTCCACACATTCACTTGGAAAGAGCGGTGATGGCGATTCGTTTTTCGGACGAGATTTTCGGAACGCAATTTCATCCGGAAGCAGATCCAAAAGGAATGTTAGAAAACTTGAAAGACGACAAAAACCGAGAAGCCATGATTGAAAGCTTCGGTACTGAGAAATATTTGGAAACTTTGGACAGAATGGATGATCCCGATAAAATTGTTCTCACTCAAGCACAGATTCTGCCAAGATTTTTACGAAATGCGGCTGAACAAATTATGAGAGAATATGAAATGGCTTGAAATATTTGAACGTGATGTCTTATAAAAAAATTGTTTTGGATTTTCATCTTGTTTTTTATGATTTCCTTCTACAAGCTCAGGATAAACTTCAGCTAAGCATGACAAGTTTTCGACATCTAAGAAATTATAATCAATCATTTAGAAATTTTCAAATAATATTTCATTAAAATTTATACGAGATTTTGTCAGACTGAGGTTCTCGAAGTCTCTTTATTACAATTAATTCCAAAAGAATATTCTTAAAAATAAAACGATGATTCCAAAATACAGAGAACAATTTAACAGCGAGTTCAGCCAGGAAAAATACAGCGAAGTTCTTCAAAGTTTTGAGGATTCTGTCGGAACAAAGCCCCTTTTCCGTGTTTCTGAAAGTCCGATTTTTTTAACGGAAGAATTTCGTGAAAAGTTGCATGATGCATGCGAAAACATCATCACGCAGATCAAGCAAATGTCGCCCGAAGAATTAAGCAAGGCTATTCCTGAACATTGCAATGTTCCGAATGACACCAAACAGCCTCACTTTTTTACCATCGATTTTGGAATCTGTCAAAATGAGAAAGGAGGAATTGTTCCGCAGTTGATTGAGCTTCAAGCATTTCCAACACTTTACTGTTTTCAGAAAGAACTTCACAATTCTTTGATTCAGGAATATCTCTTTTTGGAGGAATTAAGGCCTGAAATGTCGGATGAAGATTATTACGAGGAACTGAAAAAATTAATTGTCGGCGATGAAAATCCTGAAAATGTGATTCTTCTTGAAATTTACCCGGACCAACAAAAAACCAATATCGATTTCTATTTGACCGAAAAAAGATTGGGAATTAAACCAGTATGTTTGACTAAAGTTAAAAAGGAAGGAAACAAACTTTACTACGAAAACAACGGAAAACTAACAGAAATCAAAAGAATCTACAACCGCGTTATTTTTGATGAACTCGACCATATTCCCGATTTGAAAACCGATTTCGATTTCCGTGACGAAATTGATGTAAAGTGGATTACTCATCCAAATTGGTTCTTCAAAATTTCTAAATATATTTTGCCAAAACTTCACCATGAGTTTGTTCCAAAAAGTTATTTTCTAAATGACTTTCCACAAATTGAAAACTTGGCAAACTTTGTTTTAAAACCTCTATTTTCCTTCGCAGGAAGCGGTGTAAATCTAAATCCAACCCAAGAAGATTTGGCGAAAATTGAAGACCGCGACAATTATATTCTCCAAAGAAAGGTAAGTTACGCTCCCCTTTTCAAAGATCCAAACAATGAGTTTTCAAAAGCTGAAATTCGTTTGCTCTACATTTGGCATGAAGATGAAGACCGCCCAAAATTGATGGAACATTTGGTGAGAATGACGAAAGCGGCAATGGTGAATGTAGATTTCAACAAGAAAGACGCGATTTGGATAGGAGGTTCTACTGCTTTTTTTGAGAAGGTTTGAATCCCAAGCCTTTGATATATTCTAAAGTATTTAAACCAAAAGTAAGCAAATTTTAATCTGTTACTTTTAACTAATAAAAAACAGTCCCAAATATTTGGGACTGTTTTCTCTTCATCTATAGTAATTTCTGTGAAATTATTTATCCTCAATCGCCGCTTGTGCAGCAGCCAATCTCGCAATTGGAACTCGGAAAGGAGAACAAGAGACATAATTCAAACCTAATCTATGACAGAATTTCACGGATTCTGGATCACCGCCGTGTTCGCCGCAGATTCCAACTTTCAATTTATTTTTAATTCCTCTACCTTTTTCTACACCGATTCTCACCAACTCTCCCACTCCAGTTTGGTCGATGGAAACGAATGGATCATCTGGCAATAATTTCAAGTCCAAATATTTTGGCAAGAATCCACCGATATCGTCTCTTGAGAAACCGAAAGACATCTGGGTCAAGTCATTCGTACCAAAACTGAAGAAATCTGCAACCATCGCCATAGAATCGCCTTTCAATGCGGCTCTCGGAGTTTCAATCATGGTTCCGTATAAATATGGAATGTTTTTCAAACCTAATTTTTCCAAAGTTTCCGCATAAACTTTATCTACGATATTTTTTTGGTGAGTCAATTCGTGACGTCCCATCACCACAGGAATCATGATTTCCGGAAATGCTTTTTTGCCCTCTTTTTGCAACTCTCCTGCTGCTTCCAAAATCGCTCGAACCTGCATTTCGGTAATTTCAGGATAGGAAACTCCGAGGCGAACTCCACGGTGTCCCAGCATTGGATTATTTTCGTGAAGAGCGAGAATTCTTCGGTTCAAAACACTCATTCTTACGCCTAATTCTTTCGCCAATTCCTGCAATTTTTCTTTATCGTGCGGAACAAATTCGTGTAAAGGCGGGTCAAGAAGTCTTATTGTTACCGGGTTTCCGTGCATCACTTCCAAAGTCGCCTTGATGTCTTTTTTCACATATTTGAAAAGTTCGTTCAGTGCGGCTTTGCGTTCTTTTACAGTGGTGCTCATAATCATTTTTCTCAATAGAAATAATGGTTTTTCGCTTCCTTCACCGTAGAACATGTGCTCTGTTCTAAATAATCCAATTCCTTCTGCGCCGAAATAATTGGCCTGTTCCGCATCTTTCGGAGTATCTGCATTGGTTCTTACGCCTAAAATTTTGGCTTTATCAACCAATTTCATCAAGGTTTGGTAAGAAGTGTTTTTGTTTAAATCCACATTCGAGAGTTCCAAAACGCCTTCATAAGCGACACCTTTTGTTCCGTTCAAAGTCAGCCATTCTCCTTCGTGGATTTTTTTGCCGTCTCTGGTCACAAAATATTTTTCGTGTTCGTGAATTTCAATATCATTACAACCAACGATACAGCATTTTCCCCAACCTCTCGCAACGAGTGCGGCGTGAGAAGTCATTCCACCTTTTGTGGTTAAAATCGCTTGAGATTTGTGCATTCCGTCCACATCTTCCGGAGAAGTTTCTTCACGCACTAAAATAACTTTTTCACCTTTCAATCCCCATTTTACGGCTTCTTCTGATGAAAAAACCACTTTTCCAACGGCTCCGCCTGGACCTGCAGGAAGACCTTTTGCAATCGGTTTATTTCGTTTCTCTTCTGCGGGATCAATCATTGGTAAAAGGAGTTCTACCAACTGATTTGGAGCCACTCTCATCACCGCAGTATCGGCGTCAATTAATTTTTCTTTGAACATATCTGCAGCCATTTTTACCGCAGCAACTCCGTTTCGTTTTCCGACTCTGCACTGCAACATAAAGAGTTTCCCTTTTTCAATGGTGAACTCAATATCCTGCATGTCTTTGTAATGTTTCTCCAATTTCTGCTGATATTCGTCGAGTTCTTTATATTGTTTCGGCATGAATTTTTCCAAAGTCAGCAAATCTTTTGAATGGTCGTTTTTGGAAGTTTCATTAATCGGAGCCGGCGTTCTGATTCCCGCCACAACGTCTTCACCTTGCGCATTAATCAAATATTCGCCATAAAAATGGTCATCACCGTTTCCGGGATTTCTAGTGAACGCAACTCCGGTACAGGAATCTTCACCCATGTTTCCGAAAACCATCGCCTGAACGTTTACCGCAGTTCCCCAATCATCAGGAATTCTCTCAATTCTACGATATTCGATTGCACGTTTTCCGTTCCAAGAAGCGAAAACTGCTCCAACTCCGCCCATCAATTGATCCCAAGGATTTTCAGGAAATTCAACTTTTAAATGTTTTTTGGTTAATTCTTTAAATTCTTTTACCAGTTTTTTCAAATCATCGGCAGAAAGTTCGGTGTCCAATTCAACGCCTTTTTTCTTTTTCATTTCCTCCAAACGTTCGTCCATCAATTTGCGGATTCCTTTACCTTTTGCAGGTTCCATTCCACCCGCTTTTTCCACAACTACGTCTGCATACATCATCACCAATCTTCGGTAAGCGTCGTAAGCAAATCTTGCATCACCGGAAACTTCGATTAAACCTTTTACAGTTTCATCATTTAAACCAATATTTAAAACAGTGTCCATCATTCCCGGCATTGAACGTCTTGCTCCGGAACGAACCGACATCAACAATGGATCTTTCACATCGCCGAATTTTTTGCCCATGAGTTTTTCAACTTCGGCAAGGGCGTCTTTTATTTGTTTTTCTAAATCTTTAGGATAAGTTCTTTTGTGATCGTAGAAGTAAGTACAAACTTCCGTAGTTACGGTAAATCCAGGAGGAACAGGTAGTTTTAAATTTTTGTGTCCTGCCATTTCTGCGAGATTCGCGCCTTTTCCGCCGAGAAGATTTTTCATTGATTCATTTCCATCCGCTTTTCCTCCGCCGAAGGAATAGACATACTTCTCTGCTTTTGCTTTTGTAGCCATTTTATCTTGATTTTTAATTATTTCCTCAAAAACTCAAGTAAAATTACGCCGAACCAATAATTAAAAATGAAATTGAATATATGAGATATGTCAAATCTGATATATGTCAGAAAACCAAAGAGAATGCAACATTTGCCACATTCTCTTTACAATATTTTTTGTATAAAATTAATACTCAAACAAAACACTTCCCCAAGTAAAACCACTTCCAAAAGCCGAAAGCAAAACCAAGTCGCCGCGTTTTATTTTCCCTTCCGAAATCGCTTCGGACAAAGCAATTGGAATAGAAGCAGCGGTGGTGTTTCCATATTTTTGAATGTTGTTAAACACTTTTTCATCGGGTAAACCAAACTTTTGCTGAACATACTGTGCAATCCTCAAATTTGCTTGATGTGGAATGAACATATCCAAATCTTCAACGGTTTTTCCGGCAGATTTTAAAGCTTCTTCCATCGTTTCAGGGAATCTTGTAACGGCATGTTTGAAGACGAAGTTTCCGTTCATGATTGGATAAACTTCTTCGTCGGTCACGTTTTCAGGTTCCAAACGCATTCTGTCGCTCCATCCGTATTTTGAACCAGGAAATTTAGTGCAAAGTTCATCGGCATATTTTCCTTCGGAATGCATATTGAAAGCTAAAATATCACCCGCATTTTCATCTTCCGTTGCCGAGAGTACAATCGCTCCTGCTCCATCACCGAAAATTACGGAAACGCCTCTTCCTGCATCAGAAAAATCAAGCCCGAAAGAATGAACTTCTGCACCCACTACCAAAATATTTTTATAGGTTTTCGATTTGATGAAAGCATTTGCAACACTCATCGCATACACAAATCCCGAACATTGATTTCTCACGTCAAGCGCTCCGATTGTATCACAACCCAACATTTCCTGCAAAAGCACTCCACAACCCGGGAAATAATAATCAGGAGAAAGCGTGGCGAAAATAATATAGTCGATGTCTTTTGAGGTCAAACCCGCATTTTTGATGGCGATTTCCGATGCTTTGAAACCCAAATAAGCGGTGGTTTCTTCGGAATCATTCCTGTTTTTTCTGTGGTGACGTTCTTTGATTCCGGTTCTTTCAGTAATCCATTCGTCGTTGGTGGTCATCAGTTTCGACAGGTCGTCGTTGGTTACAATATTTTCAGGAACGTAATGGCCGATTCCTTTAATGATACTTTTAATCATGAAGTTGGTAATTTTTACAAATATATATTTTATTTAAAACATAGGAAAAATCTTTAAATTTCATATAAAATATTAGCTAAATTTGTGGGATGCCGATAGAAATTATTTACCGAAACGATCATTGCGAATGGATTGACGTGGAAGCTCCCACGGAAGAAGACCTGCAGTTTCTTCATCAAAGATATGAAATCAACCTTCTTTTGCTGGAAGACACCATTGATCCGAACCACCTCCCAAAATTTGAGGAGGACGGAAATGTGAAATTTTTCCTAATGCGTGAAAACACAGAACTAGAGCGGCAAAATCTCAACACCATCAGTGACATCAGTACAAAACTCGGGGTTTTCATTATCAACGGTATCATCATCACGACACACCGAATGAAAAACCGCAGTATCTATGAGCTGAAAAAAGAAATATTTTTACCCGAGAATAAAGAAATCACGCCCGACAAAATTGCCCTGAATCTTGCTTTAAAAGTGATGAAATCCTATGACGACGAATCACAAAATTTGATGGAAACGATGGACAATGTAGAAAATGAAATTTTCCTAAAAAACACCAACAATACGGTTCAAATCAGGCGTCTTTACAAACTGAAAAGAAAATCTGGATTGAACACGAGAATATTGAACATCTCCACAGTTTGGGTGGATAAATTCAAAATTTTAAACCTGGAAGAAGCTGCCGTAACGGATTTGACAGATAAATATAAAGATGTAATGGCAGATTTCGAACATTTGAATGCGCAGATTACCAACTTAATTTCGATGTATCTTGCCTTGAGCGACCAAAAAGCGAATCAGGTAATGAAAGTTCTTGCGATTTACTCCATGTATTTTTTCCCGATTACTTTTATTGCGGGGATTTACGGAATGAATTTCGACAATATGCCCGAACTTCACCAAAAATACGGCTATTTCTTCACCTTGGGATTAATGGCATTTATTGCGGTGCTTACTTTCATATATGTTAGAAGGAAGAAATGGTAGCGATGCCCATAAAATTTCTATTTTTTAAAAAATATCGCACTTTTACCTTCATTTTTCAACATATATAGCTTCTTTGTTAAAATTTTGTTAAAAGATATTTTTTACGTTTTAATTATTCTTAATTTTTTTACATTTAATTATTAATAATTTTACACATAAAGAATTATGGCAACGAAAACAACTAAAAAAGGTAAGGTAAAACCTAAAGCTGATGCAGCGGATCAGCTTAAAGACTTTATGATTGATGGTTTGAAAGATTTATACTGGGCTGAAAAAGCATTGGTAAAAAATCTCCCGAAAATGCACAAAAATGCAACATCCAAAAATCTAAAAGCTGCCATTGCAGGCCATTTGGAAGAAACCAAAGATCAGGTACAAAGACTGGAAGATGCCTTCAAAGCATTGAAATTAAAACCCGAAGCCGTGAAATGTGACGCGATGGACGGACTTTTGAACGAAGCTGAAGGAATTTTGGAAGAAACCGAACCGGGTGCAGTTCGCGATGCCGCAATTATAGCGGCAGCACAAAAAGTGGAACATTACGAAATTGCATCTTACGGAACACTGGCGACATACGCCAAACTTTTAGGACAAAAAGAAGTTTTGAAACTCCTCCTGGAAACTTTAAAACAGGAAAAAACCTGCGACAAAGATTTAACCAAACTCGCAAAAACTGAAATCAACCTTAAAGCGAAATAAATGTGAAGCGGTTTTATGACCGCTTTTTTTAGCTAAAATCCTCAGACAAACTTGGGATAGACATTCCTAAGAAAGTTGATATGCCATTAAACCAAAATATCGGCGCAGATGAAAATCCGAAAAATCACCAACCAAAAGATGCCAATTTCGTGAAAGAAAAATCTGAAAAACTTTCAATGGAAGCGCATAACAAAGGCGACATTAAAACAAGAGTCATAGGAATTTTATGCGATAGCAATGTGGATGAAGATTCTTTAAACCAGTTCAAAAAAGTTTTGGAAAAAGAAGGCGCAAGTTGCAAAATTATTGCACCGAAAGGCGGAAAAATAAAAGGAAACAAAGGCACGGAAATAAAAGTAGACGAAAATTTCCTAACGGTAACTTCTGTCTGTTTCGAAGCGGTTTTCGTTCCAAACGGAATTTCTAATGAAGTTGTAAATCACGAAGTTGCAAAACATTTGCTGAATGAAACCTTTAAACATTGCAAAGCAATTGCGATTGAAGGAAATGCGAAAACATTGTTAGAAAATACGGATATTCCTACCGATAAAGATGACAAAGCTCTTTTGGTGGATAAAACTCCGAAAGATTTTGTAAAAGCCATTGCATCGGGAAGAAATTGGGATCGTGAACTTCATCCAGTAGTTCCGGCGTAAAACTAAAACATATTTAACTTTGCCAAAATTTTAAAGTTTTGGCAAAGTTTATTTTATAATATGAAATCAGATATTCCAAAACAGAAAGAAGGCGCATTTAGTGACACGGTTTCCTCCATCAAATTTGAGAACGAAACGCAGGCGATTGAACATTTTACAGTGGTGCGAAAACGATTCCTTGATGTGAATTCTTGGGAACTTTTTGCAGGTGAAGAGAAAGCATCATTTTCGCTGAGAGATGCTAACGGAAACTTTCTCCTCGATCATCCCGCGGTTGGAAATTTTATCAAAATTAAAATTCCCGGGCTACACAATCCGACTGGAGACGGTTTCGACTGGGTGAAAATTGAGGAGATTAAGGAAGAGAAAAATTTAAATTTTGAAAGTGTTTACATGCGAGTTCGTCCATCGTCCGATCCCACAAAACCAGAAGAAAAAGTAGCTCATTTCTTTGATGAAAAGGCGACTTCCAACTTTCTGATCAGACGCGTTGGCGAAGAAATTTTCGCCGAAGTTCATGGCAGAAATGAAGAACCTAATACTGAAAATTTAAATTTTCTGGAAAAAGCGAGAAATCTTTTAGTGGCAATTGGCGGAATGATTGCGGGATCAAAATTCCAGTGGAAATCTCTGACTGAAGGACTGATAAAAATGTGAGATTTGTCCTCTGAATTTCAGGAATTATATTATCTTGATTGAATGAACAATTAGAATTTTCGTTCGATTACATAATCCAACATGAGATGAAGTGACTGTCTGGATTCTGATTCAGGAAACTCATTGAGGATGTCTTTCGCTTTTTGATGGAAATCTTTCATCACTCCTATCGCATAATCCAGTCCGCCTGATTTTTTTACAAATTCCACCAATTCTTTCACCCTTTTCGTGTCGTTGTTGTAGCGTTTAATGGTGTTGAAGTAATATTTTCGGTCGGTTTCATTCGCAGTTCTTAACGTGTAGATTAAAGGCAAAGTCATTTTCTGCTCTTTAATATCGATTCCAACTGGTTTTCCGATGATGTTTGAAGTGAGGTAATCAAAAAGATCGTCCTTGATTTGGAAAGCCATTCCCGTCAAAGTTCCGAATTCTTTCATTTTGGCGGCCATTTTTTCATCCGCATTATTGGAAAGAACTCCTATTTCGCAACACGCTGCAATCAAGGTTGCAGTTTTCTGACGGATTATTTCGTAGTAAACATCCTCTGTAATATCTAATTTTCGGGCTTTTTCGAGCTGTAAAAGCTCACCTTCCGCCATTTCTCGAATCGTTCGTGAAATCACGGCAAGCAAATCAAAATCTTTATGGTCGGTTGAAAGTAAAACTGCTTTCGATAAAAGATAATCCCCTACCAAAACCGCAATTTTATTTTTCCATAAAGCGTTGATAGAAAAGAAGTTTCTCCGTTTAAAACTTTCATCCACCACATCATCATGAACCAAAGTCGCCGTGTGAATCAACTCAATCATAGAAGCTCCTCGAAAGGATTTTTCGTTCACCTCTCCTACCAATTTTGAGCACAGAAAAACAAACATTGGGCGCATCTGCTTTCCTTTCGTGGTAACGATAAAACGGGTGACTTTGTCTAAAAGTGGCACATTGCTCTGCATCGACTCATAAAACTTTTGTTCAAAAAGTTTCATTTCTGTTGCAATCGGTTTCTTGATTTCTTCTACAATATTCGCCACGTATTTATGAGCAATGAGTAATTAGTAATAAGTAATTTTGATACGAAGGCAAATATAATTAAAAAAGCATGAAAGATTTAGGCAAATCAATAGAAAATCTTAATTCCATCCAAAGCATTTTTCTCCCAAAAAAAAATCAGCTATGGTCTTTTGTTGTCATAAATGTAGTGACTTTCCTGATTTCATTTCAAACACATTTCCCAATTCACAGACCGTAGAGTATAATTTTAGGAATTTTAACAAATATAATTAAAAAAGACCAATTTAGATTGAAGTAGTTTCGATAGCGTACAGTTTACTAACGAAGTTTTTCTCGCGGGATAAAATACAGGCTTTGTTTTACTTTGCCCAGTGGGCTTTTGAATTCTTCCCCGGAAATATAAATTCCGTCCTCATTTACTGAAATTCCTTCAATTTGGCCAACTGATAACGAGCTTCCGATATAATATTTCACCGGTTTCTGATTAAAGAATATTCCAGGTTCGGTCTCACCAAATATGGAAAGAAAAACTTCGGTATTTTTTGTGTATCCAACTAAATAAAGTTTTTTGTCAAAATAAGAAGCATCGGTAACAACAAAATCAGTTTTAAAAGATTCAATTTTTTCGGCAGGCTGCTGCACAAAAACATTTGGATTTACGGTGTAATGTGTTACCGATTTTGAAATCCATTCTTTGGTAAAAAGGTGAATTTTTCCGTTCAGGAAAATCATCGCTTCTGCGTCGAAATCGTTGTTGATGTTTTTTGGTTCGAAATCTTTCTGTTCAGGATAGAAAAATGGTATCTCCTGTATAGAATCAATTTTCACAGAATCTTTAAAAGGGATTTTATAAATCTTCAAGTCTTTCCTAGTTCCTGCATTGTTCCCGAAGTCACCAATATAAGTATTTGTGGAATCGCTTGTAATAGCTTCCCAATCCTTGTTTTTTAAATCTGTTTTAATGACATCAAGAATTTTTCCCGAAGATTTGTCGATTTCAAAAACTTCGGAGGAATTTCCGCCATCATTAATCGTATATAATTTGTCTCTGAAAAAAGTAAGTCCGGAAGTTTCTTTCAAAGAATCTGAAAGCGTGGCGACTTTGTATTTTTTAATTTTCAACCATTTCAGGTCTTGCTGAGCGTAAAGGTTCAGAGCAAATAAGAAAGAAAAAAGAAAAAGGATTTTTTTCATTTTTTATCCTGATAAATTTTTCACGAAATTTAAAACAAAAAAACCACCAAACAAAAGTTGAAGGTTTCGTTTTAATGATTTTTTATTGATTAACTATTTCACTTTTTTATAATACGGAGTACCTCCTACAAAAACAGTTTCATCGTAATTAGAAATATTTCTGGTAGGAGGAGCACTAAATAATCGTTGTACAACACGACCGTCACCATATTTTAAAGTAATTGTATAATTTTCGATGGAATAGGTTCCTTTTCCTCCACTACAATGATTCAAATTAGTTGAAAAAATTCCTTTATCATCAAAAGTGCCGTTTTTTTTGAATTCAATAACAAATTGGCAGCCGGAATTGTCCAAATAATTCAGTTTTGGATCTTTTCCCCAGTTTGGAGCAACATGGGTGTAAAATCCTTCCAATCTCGCACCATCAACGGATAAACACTTATGGAAACCATGGGTATAACCATCTTTTTCCATATAAATTTCGGTTTTTTTGGTTACCGCAATTTCATCGTAATTATTTTTGAATTTTCCTTTATTTCCATTCATCATCAATTTTCCCCAAGATTCTGGCTGAACAGATTTATCCAAATTAATGATTCCTTCATAGGGCGCATTTGGTAAATAATCTCCGTTTGGATACACCACATAAAAATCTGTAATAGGTTTTGTTCCGGCGGTTATATCATAAAAATCTTTCGGCATGTATTTCATATTTGCCCATAAAACAGGCTTTACAGTATTTTTTTTAGTCGAAGTTGTATTGGTTAAATTTGGTTTTGAATTTGAATTTTCCATTTTCATAAAAGTCACCGATTCCAAAAAAGTTTCCATTTCGTTTTGAAATTTTTGAGTGTTGGTGAGGATCAGAATATTCATCATTTTTGAATTTTTGGAACTGGTCATTAATATTGCAGCACCTTGTAAACCGTCTTTATTGAACGGAGCAGAACCAATTTGCGTTTCCCAACCATTGTGGTTTGCTGAAGGTTGCATGATAGCGTTTGAAGTTTTCAAAATCTCTTGAACCAAGGATTTCCATGAAATATCGAAGTTTTTTTTAGCGTCATTTCCGGCTTCAATGGATTTGTATAAAGTCATCACACAAAAGTTTCCGTTTGTATCGTCTTTACTGAAGGTTAACGTTTCAGCAGTTGAAGATTTCGCCCAATTTTTTGGCGGTTGAAACGTAACAATATCAAATTTTTCCTGTGAAAAAAATAGATTTGAAATGATGAAAAATAGAATGATAAAATATGTTTTCATTGGGTTTTGTTTTGTGGTTTGATTTTTCGAGTGTTACGTAAAGCTTGTCATTCCGTAGGAATCTAAAGTGAAGTTTTTCAACATGGTGAGATTCCTGCGGAATGACAAACCTTGTGTTTTTTGAGAGTTCTTTGATATTAATAATTAACAAGTTTTGATTATTTTTTAATTCCTTTCACCGTCGAAATTTTTCCCGAATGATTTATTTTAAACAAGTACATTCCTGCATTTAAACCCGCTGTATTCACGGCGTTTTTCTTTTCATTTAACGATTTTTTAGAAACGAGTCTTCCGTTCATATCCAAAATTTCCAGTTCGGCTTTTTCGGAATTTTCTAAACTAATATTTACTTCGTTGTTGAAAGGATTTGGATAAATTTTAAACATTTGTTTTTCATCAATTTCATTTGCACCCAAAGATTGCATCGTAATTTTTCTGATATTGTGGTTATAATTATCAGTGATATAAAAGTTTCCGCTAGAATCTTGTGCAATTCCTTTTGGATACTTAAAAGTCGCCACATTTATACCGCCATTTGTATTTCCTTGCGCTCCAGTTCCTGCAAAAGTGGTTACTTCACCTGCGGAATTTATTTTCCTGATTACACTATTATTGGTATCAACAACATATAAATTCCCGGCATTATCGGCAACAATTCCGCTTGGGTAATTGAAACTTGCGGCAGTTCCTGTTCCGTTTACAAATCCAGCAGTTCCATTTCCTGCAATAGTTGTCACATCTCCGGTTGGAGTAATTTTCCTGATCCTTTGACCGAAATTTTCTACGACGTAAACATTGTCGTTTCCATCAATTGTAATTCCGCTAGGTTGGTAAAATTGTGCTGAAGTACCGTTTCCATCAGTAGATCCAGAGGTTCCGTTTCCGGCAAAAGTAATTGCACTTCCATCTGGAAGCACTTTTCGGACTTTGTGGTTTGCTCTTTCAGTAACGAATAAATTTCCATTGCTGTCAATTGCAATTCCAGTTGGACTTCCAAACTTCGCAACGGTAGCAATTCCGTCAATATTTCCAGTTCCTCCTGCTCCTGAAAAAGTAGAAACTAATCCTGTTGGCGAAATTTTTCTAATTTTATGATTAAATAAATCGGCAACATATAAATTTCCTGCAGCATCCACTGCAATTGCAATGGGGCCATTAAAAGCGGCAGCGGTTCCTTGTCCTTCCCACGAACCGGAAACGCCAACTGTTCCTGCGATTGTAGAAACTGTTCCAGTAGGTGTAATTTTTCGGATAGTGGAATTGGTGGTGTCGGCAACAAAAATATTTCCTACCGCATCAATACAAATTCCTTGAGGAAAATTAAAGCTCGCAGCGCTTCCGTTTCCATCAGCATTTCCAACTATTCCACTTCCTGCAAAAGTGCTTACGTTTTGTGCATTTAAATTAAATTGAATGATTAATGCAATAAATAGTGATAAAATTGTTTTCATGATATTGTTTTTTAAGGGTTAATATTGGTGTAAATGGTGAAAATTCCGGAGGAAGAAAATCGAGAATCTAAAGGTTTATTTGCGGGAACAGCCACGAAATTTCCTTTTCTTGAAATTACAGGATTTCCTGTACCAATTCCAGAAGTGTTTGTTATGGTAAAAATTTTCTTGTTTTCAGTATTTTGAACGATGATATTTCCTTTGGAAACGGCCAAATTGGAAGCATTGGTGTTGTAAGAAATCCATTTTCCATCAAAGGAAATCCCCACTTTTCCGCCTTGTAAAATTGGACTATCTCCGTTGGATTCAGCATTATTTTCAAGTGTTGAAATTCTTTTTAAACTAGAATTCCGAATATCGTAAAGGAAAATATCTTGAAATGTATTGGTGTCATTTTCTACTAAAGTGGAGGAAGTTGTCGCAAAAACCACTTTTTCTCCATCCCCTGAAATCGATGGATATACAACCCGACTCGTACTTTCGTTGCCTTGGTTTCTTTCCATTCCCGAGTTGGGAACCGAAATTCTTTTCACATTTCCGTTTTTCCAAAGAAAAATATCCCACAATTTGTTGGTGTCATTTTCCACCAAACGATGATTGTTAGAATAAAATGCAATGGATTTTCCATTTTCAGAAATGGACGGCGCAGAACCTCCGGAAGCTTTTCCGTTTTCAAAATCTTTGGTGATAAACTCTGTAGAACCCGATGAAATTTGATGTACAAAAACATTTGGTGTATTAAAACCACTTCCCAAATCCGTAATATCACTTGCATAAGACGTAAAAGCCACCGTTTTTCCGTCACCGGAAATTACGGGTTCAAAACTTTCGCCATTGGAAGGAATATTTTGACTGGATTTACTAATTAAACTTACTGTTCCAGAAGACTTTTTCCACAAAAAAATATCCCGAGTCCGGTTGTTGTCATTTTCTGAAAAATTGGTTGCATAAGATTCAAAAACTATGGAATTTCCATCCGCAGAAATCGACGGTGCAAAGCTGTCCTTGTTGCCTTGTTCACCATTATTGGCTTTACTGATAAGCTTGGTTTCTCCTGTTTTTCGGTCTCTCCAATAAATTTGGCGGAACTTTCCATCGCTGCCGTCAATTCCTTTTCCGAACATCATCAACGCGACAAATCTTCCCTCATCTTCACCTTTTCCGCCGATACTTGGCGAACTGCTTTCCACAAAAGTATTGGTGATGGTGTTTTCAGAATTTCTAGTAACCAAATCGATTTTTTTTTTCGGAACTGTGGGATTGGCTTCGTTGTTATTCGTTGTTGGATTAGCAGGATTGGAAGGCGTTACGGAAGTTTTTGAACAGTTTGCAAGAACAGTAACAGCATTTGAAGAAACCGTTCCTTCATTCAAACTTAATTTACAGTTTCTTGAGCCTTTTGTTTGTGTGATATTGTATTGTGAACCTTGAGTAAACCCGCCCAAATTTGAAGTGGTTGAGTGATTAACACTGGTTTCACGCCCCAAATTGTCTTTAAATGTGAACCATTCACCAACTTCAATTCCTGTAGTTTTTAGGGAAAGAATTGTACTTGGTGTTGGAGCTTCTTTGGTGCAATTCGCAACAACAATCATTGGAGTTGCTGTAACCGTTCCTTCGTTATAAATGAGTTTACAATTTCTGGTTCCATTTTTTTGAGAAATTTCATATCGAGAACCTTGCGAAAACCCTCCTAAATTAAAGGTTCCGGAATGGTTTGTACTTGTTTCCCGACCGAGATTGTCCTTAAAACTGAACCATTCTCCTGCTTCAATTCCAACAACTTTTAAGGAAAATATGGTGTGTGCATTTTGCGAATAAAAAGAATTCGTACCCAAAAAATTTGCTAATACAAATAGCGAGAAAAAGACTACATTTTTCATGATTTCAATTTTTTAAAGTCCTAGTTTTCCTTTCATTTTTCCTAGAACATTGTTCTTCTTTTCCTTTAGTTTTTCAACCGTAGTTTTTTCCTTTGTGGAAGAATTTTCATCTGAATTTTGAGCAGAATTTGAACTATAATTTTCATTTTTTGATGCATTCAAACTCACTTTTTGATCGGAAATGATGTCGCCTTTCAACCATTCTTTTGCAAAAGTAGTGGCAACGGAATTGGCGTCTTTCCCGGCTCTGTAAATGGCTTTCCATTTTAGTGATTTACTTTCATATTCGGGTTTTGTGAATTTTTTGTATTTTCCTGAAGAGGTCAGTTGTGCGTTGAAATCAACCGTTGAAACTAGATTCAAATATTCGTTCAAGCGGTTTTTAACCATCGTTTCAGGATTTTCAGGATACATTTTCTCCCAATTCGTTTTGTTTGGAGTTGGATCTTTCATGTTTTGGATTTCCTTTTTCTGTAAATCCATGGATTTTTTGGCTTCCGCTTTTTGTTCTGCGGTCATGTAAGCTGCAGCTTGTTTCATCGCTTTTTCGGCTTCTGAAATGGCTTTTTCCACCTGTTGGATTTCGCTTGCGGACATTCGATACGGTTCGCTTGTTGGTTTTGCACGTTCCCGCAATTTTCGATATTCATCGATGAATTCCTGGCTGTTCACATAATTTTTCACGTATTGACAGAGTTCTTGCGTTACCGTTTTTTTATCAATGGAAGTTAAATTCGACATTTTCGGAAGTTTGAACGATTTCAATTGAAATCTTACGCTTCCGTCGTCTTTGTAGGCATGTTCGTCAATCGGTTGGTTTCTGAAATCACCAACCAAATTTTTCAAAATATGTTCTTGCGCAAACTTTTGGGATAATCCAAGTTGTGAAATCACGTCATTGATGACGGTGAAAGACATTAGCGTGAATGCAACTGCACCGATTATAATTGTTTTAAGGGTTTTCATATTTTTAGATTTAATTTATCGTGTATTTCCGTTCATTCCTGTATAAACATTGTCCAAAGTCGCGGGTTCCAAAACGATGGTTGCGGTTCCGTCGCCCAATTGAACAGAGGTTACTTTTATCGCCGTCATTTGGATTTTTTGTGAAACCGCTTTTCGTTCGGCTTGGATTTGAACAATTGAAATTTCTCCATTTTGCAAAGCAAATTTTGAATTTACAATAGATTGAAAAGCATTCACCGCTGGAGAATTGGGAATCGTAATGGTTACCGAATTTCCGTTACTCACTAAATAAGAATTCACAATAATTTGTTTTTCAAAACCTCTTTCAAAAGAAGTTCCTTTCACGGGATAACCGTCTTTGTCGGTAAATTTCCCGAATTGGATCGTGCGTTGTGCAAATAAATTTGCAGAAACCGTTGCTAAAAGCAGCATTAAGATTTTTAAAGTTTTCATGATATTATATCTTAAATGATTTGATTTTTAGAAAGAGTTTTCATGGTTATTGTTTTTCAACAAGCCAAAATTCTAATTAAAACAAAGGAGAAACAATCCAACAGAAAGGGTAAATTTTTCATCAAAAAAATACACCGAACAAGTGATAAAATCCAGCAAGAAAAATCGGATATTTGTGTAAACGAAAACCGACCATGAAGTTCAAATACCTTTTAATATCCATTTTATTTCTTGTTTTTTTTCTGAAGTTAAATGCGCAAAATTCTTCTAAAACAGACAGTTTGTTGCGTGTTTTGAAAACAGCGAAAGAAGATGAAAAGAAGATTTTATTGCTTTATGAAGTCGGACTAAACTTTGAAACCACCGATTTAGAAAAATCGAAATCGTATTACCGACAAGCTCGAAAACTGGGAAAAAAAATCAAATATTCTTTATCGGAATTTAAATTCATCAGCAATTATACGTTTTCCCTTAATATGCAGGGAAAATTGGACTCTTCCCTTTATTGGAATTTGAGAGGAATTGAAGAAGCCAAAAAATTAAAATCTGATGAATATCTTGCTAAAGCGTATTTCAACACGGGAACTTCTTATCAATATCTAACAGATTACCAGTCTGCAGTAGAAAATTATCAGAAAGGGCTGGCTTTGTTTGAAAAATTAGATAATGAATTATTGAAAGCACAAGCCAATGATATTTTGACCGTTTTATACACGTCAATGAAGAATTTCAAAAAAGCAAAAAAACATGGGAAATTAGCGGTTCAGCAATTCCAAAAATTAGATCAGCCGCAATTGTATGCTTATTCATTATCGAATTTGGGAGTGGTTTACGGCGATTCCAACCAAAAAGATTCTTCGCTTATTTATCATCAACAAGCCGAACAAATTGCAAAAAAAATAAACGATGAAGTTCTGTTGGCAACCGTTAATCTCAATTTAGGCGATGTTTATCTTTGGAAAAAACAGTTTGAAACGGCAAAGAAACATCATGAAACGGCATTACAATATGCGCGAAAAAACCAACTTTCGGATGTGGAATCGGTGGCTTTAAGAGGACTTTCCTATTATTTTATGGAGAAAGGTGATTTTGCAAAATCCCAAGAATTTGCAGAAAAAGCATTAGAAATTTCACAGAAAAATAATTTGAGAGAAGAAAAAGTTTTCAACCTTAATCAAATGACAGCTTTGTCTTATATTTCGAGAGATATTGATAAAGCCGGAGAATACGAAATACAATCCAAAAATCTGCGAGACAGCATCTTGAATGAGCAAATTATTAACGCTACTATTAACACCGAAAAAAGATTTGAACTCGATAAAAAAAACACGAAACTCCAACTTCAAGAAGAAAAAATCAATCGAAAAAACCTTTTGAACTGGCTTTTGATCGGTGGTTTAACTGCCATTTTAACCATTGCCATTTTGGGTTACAGAAATTACAACCACCGGAAAAAAATTCAGGAACAAAAAATCACAGAACTCGAAACCGAAAAACAACTTTTAGCCACGCAATCGCTTTTAAAAGGACAAGAAGAAGAACGAACCCGCATTTCAAAAGATTTGCACGACGGTTTGGGCGGATTGTTGAGTGGCGTTAAACTACAATTAGGAGCCATGAAAGGAAATCTCATTTTAACCGAAGAAAACGGAAATGCATTCAACCGAGCATTGAATAAATTGGACGAATCCATCTCCGAAATGCGCCGCGTTGCGCACAATATGATGCCGGAAACTTTGCTGAAATTCGGGCTTCAACAAGCATTAACCGATTACAGCAACGGACTTTCGCAAGGACAAAATTTCACCATTGATTGCGAATTTTTCGGACTTGAAAACCGTTTGGAAAATTCGGTAGAAATTGTCGTTTACAGAGTCGTTCAGGAACTCATCAATAATGCGGTTAAACATTCTGAAGCGACAAAAATTTTGGTTCAAGTGATGCGACACGATCAAGAACATTTGAATATTACGGTGGAAGACAACGGAAAAGGATTTAACTTTGATGAAATGAAAACCAAAAATTCCGCTGGCTTGCAAAACATCCAATCCAGAGTAAATTACTTGAACGGAAAAATGGACATCCAATCCGTAATAGGAAAGGGAACTTCCGTATACATCGAATGTGATTTGAATCAAAATGGGTATATTAATGAATAGTGGCGGGCTTTAGCCCGCTTAAGAAATCAGATTTCGTTCGGCTTTAGCCAAAATTTTAAGCGCATTTTCAAAAAACATGAATTTGGATAAAATAAAAATCATAGTGGTAGACGATCATCCGATGGTCATTGAAGGCATGAAAGCGATGCTAAACCAAATCCGTTACGTGGAATTGTGCGCAACCGCTTCCAACGCTTACGAAGCCATGGAAAAAGTGAAAGAAAACCAACCCGATTTGGTGATTACGGACATCAATATGCCGGAAATTAGCGGCGTGGAACTGACTTCAAAACTGAAAAAAGAATTTCCAAATCTCAAAATTATCGGTATGAGCACCTTCAACGAAAGAAGTTACATTGCACAGATGATTCAAAATGGAGCCGACGGTTTTTTGGTAAAATCGGCATCGAAAGAAGAAATTGAAACGGCGATTTCATCTGTTTTAGACGGGAAAATGTACTTAAGTTCCGATGCAGGAATGAGTACTTCCGAACAAAAAGAATTGAAAAACCAACCGACTTTAACTAGCCGCGAAAAGGAAATTCTCACTTTAATTTCCGAAGGCTTCACCAATCCTCAAATTGCCGAAAAACTGTTCATCAGTTTATACACCGTAGAAACGCACCGAAAAAATTTGTTATCGAAATTTAATACGAACAATACGGCTTCGCTGATAAAAATTGCAGCGACAAATGGTTTACTATGAAAAAAAAAATTTGATTATTCGCCAGCTTTATTCGCCAATTGTCCGCAAGCTGCATCAATATCTCCGCCTCTACTTCTGCGAACCATAACGGTAATTCCTGCTTTTGTAAGGTCACGAACATATTTTTCTTCCGCTGCAATGCTTCTGTGGTCGAATTTTCCTTCACCAATTGGATTATATTGAATGAGGTTTACTTTGCTTGTAACTTGTCTGCAATACTTGATTAATGCTTTGATGTCTTCATCTTTGTCATTAATTCCGCCCCATACACAGTATTCGAAAGTGACGACATTTCCTGTTTTTTCATACCAATATTTTAGGGAATCCATGATTTCGGTTAGTGGAAATTTCTCTGAAAAAGGCATGATTTCGTTTCGTTTTTCTTCGATTGCGGTGTGAAGAGAAAGCGCCAATTTCACCTTCAGATCTTCATCCGCCAACATTTTAATCATCTTCGGAATTCCCGATGTGGAAACGGTAATTCTTCGAGGTGACATTCCCAAACCTTCCGGTTTTGTTATTTTTCGGATGGCCTCAACAACATTTTTGTAATTCATCATCGGCTCTCCCATTCCCATAAACACAATATTTGAAAGAGGTCGATCAAAATATAGTTTGCTTTGTCGGTCAATTAAGGCAACCTGGTCCACAATTTCTGCAACTTCCAGATTCCGCATTCTCTTCAAACGTGCAGTTGCACAGAATTCACAGTTTAAAGAACAGCCGACCTGCGAAGAAACACAGGCTGTAGTACGAGTTTCTGTTGGAATTAAGACAGATTCTACTAAAAGTCCGTCGTGAAGTTTCACCCCGTTTTTAATTGTTCCGTCTGTAGATTTTTGCAGTTGGTCAACCGAGATTGGATTGATGATATATTCTTGCGAAATTTTTTCCCGCAATTCTTTTGAAAGATTCGTCATTTCCTCGATGGAATGCAGATTTTTACTCCACAACCAATCGTAAACCTGCTTCGCGCGGAAAGGTTTTTCACCAATTGTTGCAAAATAATCTTTAAGCTGTTCTAAACTTAATGTCCGAATATCTTTCATAAAAAAGCTGGGGGATGGATGATGGAAGCTGGAAGAAAATGGGTGCAGAAATTTGACTTCCAGCACCCATCTTTTAGCGTATGACTTTAAAGAATGAGCATCGCGTCTCCGTAAGAATAGAATTTGTATTCATTCTTAATTGCTTCTTCATAAGCATGCATCACGAAATCTTTTCCTGCAAACGCTGCGATCATCATCAATAAAGTAGATTTTGGCGTGTGGAAATTGGTAATCATCGCGTTTGCAACTCCGAAATCGTGTGGTGGGAAAATAAATTTATTGGTCCAACCGTGATAAGGACTAATTTTTCTGTTGGATGAAACCGAAGTTTCCAAAGCTCTCATCGTTGTAGTTCCAACGGCGCAAACTCTTCTTTGTTCTTCAACTGCTTTGTTGATGATATCCGCATTTTTCTGGTCGATGATGGCTTCTTCGGATTCCATTTTGTGTTTGCTCAAATCTTCTACTTCGATTGGGTTAAAAGTTCCCAAACCAACGTGAAGCGTCACTTCAGCGAAATCGATTCCCTTGATTTCTAATCTTTTCATCAAATGTTTGGAGAAGTGAAGACCTGCAGTTGGAGCTGCAACCGCACCTTCGTATTTTGCGTAAATCGTTTGATAACGGTCTGCATCGGCTGGTTCTACCGCTCTTTTAATATATTTTGGAAGTGGAGTTTCACCCAATTCTTTCAATTTTGCACGGAATTCTTCGTAAGAACCGTCGTACAAAAATCTCAAGGTTCTACCTCTTGAAGTCGTATTGTCAATCACTTCAGCAACCAAAGATTCGTCTTCGGTGAAGAATAATTTATTTCCGATTCTGATTTTTCTTGCAGGATCTACCAAAACATCCCAAACTCTGGTTTCTTTATCGAGTTCTCTTAGAAGGAAAACTTCAATTTTAGCGCCGGTTTTTTCTTTGTTTCCGTATAATCTTGCCGGGAAAACTTTGGTATTGTTGAAGATAAAAAGATCGTGTTCGTCAAAATAATCAACCACGTCTTTGAAAAGTTTATGTTCAATGGTTTGGTCTTTACGGTTCAAAACCATCAGTTTAGCGTCGTCTCTGTGTTCAGCTGGATGTTCTGCCAAAAGTTCTTCCGGCAGATGGAAGTTAAAGTCAGATGTCTTCATTAAAGATTTTTTAAATTACGGTTTAAAAATTAAGCCCGAAAACCAAAAAATTTTCGGACTGCAAATATACGACTTTAAAAAGGGTTTGTCAAGTCTATAAAAATTGGCTAAAAAAGAAATGACTTTGTTGTTGAAGGAACTTCTAAATCCAGTTCAACATTTTTGTAAGCAGTAAGGGTCATTTCACAATTGCATTCCTTTTCAATACAAATATCGGTTGCTTTTTCCACGATAACATTTTTGGTAATGTCAAGAGCCTCAATATTTTCATAAGGGTGCATCATGGCGATTCTGATCATCGGGAACAAGTTTTTATTAGCTTTTTTCAGCTGGAAAGTATATTCTCTTAAAGGTTTGGTAGCCTTTTGATTTTTATATATTTTCAAATTTGCTGATTTGTCTGAAACATTACTAAATTCGAATCGGTAATTTTTAAAGCTGCTTTTACTCCACGTTAACTGTTTTGTTCCGGCGTAATCAAATGTAAATTGTAATTCTCCATTTTTATAATCTTCCTTGACATCAAATTTATGCCATTTCATTTTTGAATAATCATATAGGTAAGCATAAAATCCGCTTTTATTTTTAAAAAGTCGTAAATAATAATTGAAGTCATCTGAATTAAAATAGTTGACAACATCCTGACTTCCAGGCCTGTTTGAATCTGTACTTTTAGACTCGTATTTAGTTAAAAAATCAAAAGAATATTTTTGACCACCCACACCAATTGAAAGTAAAATTATCAAAATCAGATAAATATTTCTCATATTAAAATTTGTAAGGTTGATTTACAAATATAATGATTTCAGCATACCAAATTAGCTTTTTAAAATTTGGAATGATAAATGCTAAACAAATTCTTAATAAAATTTATCCTTATGAAAAGATTAACCATAATGACGGGAGTTTTGATGATGTTATTTTTGTCGAGCTGTCGTGATATCGCCAATTCTGTTTTAGATTTGTTGCCGCCTTTTGATGTTACGTTTAGTACCAATATCGAGATTCCTTTCGCAGCAGTAAGTACAACATCTTACACACGAACGCCCGAAATACCGATGAACATCAATCTTGATGCGAAAATCAAAGAACAGAATCCTAAATACGGAATTGATAACCTAAAATCGGTGAAACTAAACACTTTAACAGTTGATTATATAAGTTCACAATTGGGCAACAAGCTTGATGTGATTAAAAGTGCAAGAATTTATATCAAAGCACCCAACCAACCTGAAAAATTAATTGCCACCGTTGACAATAATACCAATCCTAATTCTATTACTTTTACTTCCACCGATGCCGAAATGCTGGAATATTTTAGAACCAACGAAAATTCATTGATCATAGAAGTGATGGCAAGTCGTCCATCTGCAGATGTAATTACGATGAAGATGAATACGGGTTTTAAAGTGCGAGTTCAGTTATAATTAAAAAAGGTTGGAAAATTTTCCAACCTTTGAATTTTATTTATAACGTTTCCTTTAACCACTCAAAAAATTCTCTTTGCCAAACTAATCCGTTATGAGCGTGAAGAACCCAGTGATTTTCGTTCGGGAAATAAAGGAATTTCGATTTCAAACCGTGAAGTCTTGCCGCCTGAAATGCTTCCTGTCCCTGTTCGTAAGGAACCCGATAATCAATTCCACCCTGGATAATCATAATTGGCTTGTTCCATTTGTTAACATAATTTGAAGGATTGAATTCCGTGTAAGATTTCGGAACTGGGTTGTCATAAGGCGAACCTCCTAAATCCCAGTTGGCAAACCAAAGTTCTTCTGTCGTCAAATACCAAGACTTCATGTCGAAAAGTCCGTCGTGTGCAATGAATGTTTTAAAACGATTTTCGTGGATTCCAGCCAACATGAAAACACTGTAACCACCGTAACTCGCACCAACTGCTCCAAATCTGTCACCATCAACATAAGGTAAAGTTTTTGCGAAATCGGTTGCAGAAAGGTAATCTTTCATCACCTGTCCTCCCCAATCTTTGGAAATATCCTCGTTCCATTTTGTTCCCCAACCAGGCATTCCTCTGCGGTTTGGAGCAACTACGATGTAACCGTTTGCAGCCATTAACCCTAAATTCCATCTTGTTGAAAAAAATTGTGTTAAAGCCGATTGCGGCCCGCCTTGACAATACAAAAGCGTAGGATATTTTTTGTTCGGGTCAAAATTTGGCGGATAAACAAACCAAACTCCCATTTCTTTTCCGTCCGTAGTTTTCACCATTTTCAGCTCCGTTTTTGATGGAGTGAGTTTTGCGTAATTATCTTTATTGACTTCCGTAACCTGCTTCATCGAACCAGTTTTCAAATCCACTGAAAACAAATCCGGATTGTGGTTCATGTCGTTTCTTGAAACTAAAAGTGAATTTTTTCCCTGTGCATAAATTTCATTCACATCGAAATCGCCTTTAGTAATTTGAGTTATTTTTGAATTCTTCGGTTCTAAAGTAAACAACTGTTTAGTTCCTCGAAAAGCGGTCGTGAAATACATCGTTTTTGAATCTTGTGAAAAGAAAACGTCTCCGACTATACTTTCGTCCCAACCTCTTGTAAGATTGGTTGTTTTACCCGACTTCCAATCCATGGTCTTGATGTCGTTTTTGTCGGCTTCAAAACCATCTCTTTCCATCGACATCCATGTTAAGGTCTTTCCATCAGGTGAAAATTTAGGATTCGTGTCGTACCCTTTGTTGGATTCTGTCAAATTTTTAACTTTTCCCGTTGCCAAATCGTAGGCAAAAATATCGGTGTTGGTGGATTTTGCGTATTCTGTTCCACTTAAAGCTTTTGTCACGTATAAAAGTTGTGATGAATCTGGACTCCAAACAAAATCTTCAGTACCACCAAAAGGTCTTTGTGGTGAATCAAAAGTTTTTCCATCCAACAAATCTTTAGCTTTATCAACCGATTCGGAAGTATTTACCACAAAAAGATGATTGTATTTTCCTTCATTAAAGTAATCCCAATGACGGTGATTCAAATCCGTATAAATGTGTGCAGTCGTTTTCGGAACGTCGGAGTATTTGTCTTTGCCTAAGTTCTTTTCCACTAAAACTTCCTTGCTGAATGCGATTTTCTTTCCATCGGGAGAAATTACTATATTGTCAACTTCACCAATTGTATAAAATTCTGTCCAAGTTTTTCCCGCGTCTTTAGAAAGGTAGATTTTATCACCTTCTGTTGCATAAATTCCGTTTTTGTCCCATTGAACGATTGCCTTTTTCCCTAAATCAAAATTGGTTGAAGAAGCATTATTAATGTTGAAAAAATAATTCTTCTTATTCGTTTTTTCAGATTTTAAATCAACTTTTCCAACAGAATAAATCAAAGATGACTGATCGGGAGAAACCGCGGTAACTCCAATTTTATTGAGCGTCCATAAAGTTTCGGGCGTCATGACGTTTTGTGCGTTCATAAGGAAGGGCGTCGCAATTGCGAGAAGAGTGTGTTTTAGTTTCATAAATTTTGAGGCAAAATGCAGTTGGTGCAGGTTGCGGGGTTACAAATATAGAGAATTGTTGCAACGGTTGCAATTGATGCATATTGCAAGATTAAATGAGTAAAAAAATAAATGAGCTGAAACAATTAATTTGTTTTCAATATTTTCTCAAGTTCATCAATTAAATCTAAGTTTTCTATATTGCTAAAGGTCTTTAATTTCAATTTTTGGTTATAAAGTTCCAGCTCTTCGATACCATAGTTGACATCCATTGGGAAAGACCTTCGGCAACGTTTTCATCGGATAATTCAGCAAAATATGGAGAAGGAAAGATATCTTTCAATTTGCTTTTCTTTGCGAATAATTTTGACCGTTTATGAAAAGTGACTTTATCTTCAATCCTTCACTCAAAAAATCTTTAGAAACCTTTCCGGAACAAGGCGAAATCGATTTATGCAAGTTCGTTACGAACCTTATGACCGCCGTTTTCAAAGTATCTGGAGGATTGTTAGAGTAATCGATGGTTTGAAACAATTTTTGTGGCTGGATTTACCTTAAAACAATGGTATAATTTCCATCGTTTTGCCAATAATTCTTTCCAGGTTTTCCGTTGATGGTGCGGGTTTGTTTTTCGTAGGCTTTTTTGATATTTCTAGGCGCATAAAGTTCCTGTGAGAATAGATTTATGGAGAAAACGAGGAATGAAACGTACAGGCTAATTTGGTCATGTTGTGAAATTATCACTCAAAAATACAAATTCTTTATTCAAAAAAATGCTAACTTTAAACAACCAAAATACAATTATTATGAAACCGCAATTTTACTTATGTCTAATTTTAATTTCTGGTTTTTTCAGTGCACAATCAATCAATTATACTCCGTTGGTAAATTTTGTAATTGAAGGACCTTACACTGTTACTATTTCTGGAAATGGCGCTATATACTACACGACAGATGGCAGTGAACCCAGCGCAACCTCACCAAACGCACAAAATTCTGTCAGCATTGTCATCAACGAAACCACTCATTTAAAGGCAAAACTTCGGTATGGAACGAATAGTTTTTCGGAAACATTCAAAAAGACCTACTATATTGGCAGCTTTCCGTCTTTTCCCATTTTCTTTAAACCAAACGCACAGTTTAATATGGTTTGCGCTTATCAAATACAATATGAACCGCAAACTTTGATCGATTTTTTTTGGCCGGGAGCACAAATGCAGGCAGCTTGTGAGGGTTGGTACAAAACTCAAAGCTTTTTTGTGGAGGGAACAGCTACTTTTAACAATTGTTCGCCAAATCCTCCTGTTGGAGTTAAAACGGATGAGCTGTTCTTGAATGCAACCGTTTTCTACGACTTTGTTTTGGGGCCAATCACAAATCCTCCTGCGTGTTTATTGGCAAGTAACGAAGTTGCTGACAAAATTGTTTCGGTAAAGATTTTCCCGAATCCAGTAATGGAAATCCTGAGATTTGAAACCGATTTAAAATTCATTTCCTACGAAATTTTGGATGTTTCTGGAAAGTTGTACGAAAGAAAAAATCTCAGGAAAAATGAAGTCGATGTTTCTAAATTAACCAAAGGAGTTTATTTCTTAAAGCTAAATACTCCCGAAAAATCATCGAACTATATTAGATTTATTAAGAGTTAATCGCAAAAAAAAGCGGACCATGAATTGAACCGCTTTACATATCTATTTTTTGTTTAGTCTCCTGAAGTAAAAATTCCGCTTAATAAGGACGTAAGGATAGAGAGTGCAATACTGAAAATAAATGCCCACCAAAATCCGTCGATCGTCATTCCATCAATAAAGTGATCAGCCAGTAGAACCACTGCGGCGTTGATTACCAATGAAAACAATCCTAAAGTAAGAATGGTAAGCGGAAGTCCTAAAATTTTTAGAATTGGTGTTACGATAAGATTCAGGACTCCTAAAACAATCGCAAAGATAAGCGCGGTAGAAAACCCATCGAAGTGTATTCCTTTTAAGACATAGGGCAAAAGATAAGCTACAAGTGCTGTGACCAATAGTCGAATTAACATGTTCATGATTTAATTTTTTGTAAAGTTAAGATTATTTATTTTTCTGAAGGACATGGATTTGCCGATCCATTTAAATTTCCAAAAACCGCGAACTTTCATGATATCGTTTTTTATGGTAGCGGAAGAATCCCAGTGTCGTGCGGAAGTAGCGTCATAAATTCTGCCATTTTCCCAGCTGTTGGTTCGCGGATCATATTTCAGGCCTTCCAGAATCTCCATTCCGATAATTTTTCTTGTTCGAAGTTTCGGATCCGGATTATCGGTATCTATGCGTTTTTCCATCGGAACGCCGCTTCCCAAACGATCATCAAACCATAATACTTTTGCGCGATATTCACCGTTGTGCTTATAAACGTTTACGGCAACACTTTTATCTGTGGCGAGCCAATGACCAATAACGAGATCACCTCCCGTTTGCGCGAAAAAAATTAGGGAAAAACCAAGAAATAAGATACTGAAAAATTTTGTGAACATTTTTGAAACCCATCAACAACTTTGCCAGACAAAGAATGTCCGGAAATCTTTTCTTGTTTAACTTTTTTAAAGGGATTCCAGCAGATTAAGTTCCTGTACGATTTGGATCAGTTTGGGTAAAGAACGCGCATCTGTTTTTCTGTAAATATTCTTGCGGTGAGTTTCTACCGTAGATTCGCTGATGAATAATTTTTCCGCAATTTCGCGATTGGTATTACCTTTCATCATTAAAGCCACAATTTCTTTTTCACGTGCAGAAAGTTTGATTTCCGGATACTCAAAGATTCTTTTCTTGAATTCTGAAAGTGCTCTGGAAGCTTCGTCCGAAAGATGAATATAGCCTAATTTCACATCATTCAAAGCGGCAACAAGTTCCTTCCGGCTTATTTTTTTGGATAGATAACCTTCGACGCCAATTTTTTCAATAAGGTCATAGACCACCTTTTCATCGCAGTTCATCGATAGAATGATGATCTTTATTTCTGGAAATTCTTTTTTCAGGATTTTGGAACACTCCAAACCGCTTATTGTGGGCATCATCAAATCCATCAAAACCACGTCCGGAACAATTTTATTGGTACGTAAATCATCAAGAAAATCATAGCCATCGTTGTAGGATTTCAAGATTTTGATGTCTTTTTCAAAACCGAGGAGCATTTCTATACCTTCGATAATGATGTTATGGTCGTCAATAATCACAGTTTTCATGGATGCAAAAATTTTTTTTAATTTAGGTCAGCGGAATTTCTACCTTAATACTTGTTCCTTCACCTTCTTTACTCTTCACGTCAAAATTTCCCTTTAAAATGTCAATTCTCGACCGAATATTTTCCAAACCTAATCCTTCATTTTTAGAGTTCATCTTGAAAATATCAAACCCTTTTCCATTATCCGATATATGGGTTGTAATTTTTTCTCTGTCCTGGATGATGGAAATGTTAATGTGACTGGCTTCAGCATGTTTGATGGTATTATTAATACATTCCTGAATGGTTCGGTACAAAACAATCTGTATATTTTGGTCAATGGCATCATTCAAACCTTCCATATAAAGTGTAATATTCAATCTAGGAGAATTAGATTTTTCAATCAGCTCACGCAATGCATTTGATAAAGAATTCTTAATGAGCATATTGGGCATAATTTGATGTGATAGCGACCGTACATCTGCAATCGCTTCGTTAAGAATATCTTTCGTTTTCCCCAAAATTTTCGAGTATCCTTCATCATTATCGCGCATTTCATCTAAAACACTTACATTCATATTTACTGCTGAAAGTAATTGACCAATCCCGTCGTGAAGGTGCGTTGCCATTCTTTTTCTCTCATTATCTTCAGCATTCATCACTGCTTTTGTTGCCAAATCTTGTTGGTGCAAAATCTCTTTCTGCAGTTTTATCTTTTGTCGGTTTTGATAATTTTTATAATATACCAATCCCAGAAGCAACAAGCCTAAAAGTGAGAAGACTGCAACATTTCTTTTAAAAATTTTTGATTTTTGAGTAATGATTTCGTTGTCTTTTTCAGCAGTTTTGTATTTGGTGTTAATCTCCTCTACAATTTTTGAATTCTCTTCATTCAGTATGCTGTCTTTGTATTTGCCATACAATCGCTCATTATCGACTGCTTTTTTATAATCTTTTTTTCCGTAATAAATAATAGAATACACGGAATAAATTTCTTTCAGCTCTTCACGATGACCAAATTTTTTAGCCATTTCAAAAGCGATATCCAAATATTTTTTGGCTTCATCATATTCCCCTCGATTGGCGTACATCGTAGCAACATTCGTGTTTGCAAAGATAAGCTCGTCCTCAATTCCCAGAGCTTTCTTCAATTCCAACGATTTCAGCAAATATTGCAGTGCTTTTACAGTGTCGATTTTTTCTTCGTATAGAACGGCTCCTAAATTATTGTACAGCTTCGCCATGTTCACAGAATCTTTCAGCTCTTCACTGAGTTTAAGGGCTCGGTTGCTATATTCAATACTGTTTTTGCTGTCGTATTTTGCATAATAAACATTTGCAATATTGATGAGGATTCCCGCAATTTCTTTTTTATTATCGATTTCTGTAAAAATTTTCAGCGCTTTATTGGCATACAACAGGGCTTCTTCGTTTTTGTTTTGATTAAAAAACAGTGTACCGATATTTTTATTGAGCAGTCCCATCTCCTTCCTGAGATTATTTTTTTCAGCAATGTTCAAAGCTTCAAAATAATTTTCAGCAGCTTTTTTATGTTCAGCTTTTTTTAGGTAAATGTTTCCTTTATTCATGATGCTTAAGGCTGTTCCTTTAGCATATTTTGCCTTTTTATAAAATTCGATGGACGTATTGATTGCCTCTAAAGCCCTATCATTATTCAACTGATTGGTGTACAAATTATATAAAGTACGATAATAAAGACCTGAAATCGTATCTGATTTAGACCGATCTACTAAACTTTTCATCTGAACAAGTTTTTTTTCAGCAGCCTCCACGTCATCGTAAATCAAATCTTTGATTTCCACCAGATCGGTGTAAATCTTTTTGTTATCCTGTGGGAAGACAGAGACAAAAGTGAAAACGAGTAAAATGGATAAGAGCTTGTTTAATTTTTTCAATGGTTCTTATTTTATTAGTGATTAGATTTTTTTACTATTAAATAAGAGGAATTTCAACATAAACTGAGGTGCCTTCATTCTGACTACTTTTGATAGTCAGATTTCCTTTCAAAAAATCAATCCTTGATCGGATATTTTCCAATCCCAAACCGTCACTTTTCGAATGTACTCTTAAAGGATTAAATCCTTTTCCATTATCAGAAATTTCGGTTGAAATTTTTTGCATGTCCTGAATAATTTCGATGTTGATATGACTTGCTTCCGCATGTTTAATGGTATTGTTTATACATTCCTGTATGGTTCTGTATAGCACCACCTGAATATTTTGATCTATGGCATCATCCAATCCTTCCATTTTCAAATTAATATTAAGTTTGGGTGAGTTCGATTTTTCTATGAGTTCACGAAGTGCGTTAGACAAAGAGTTTTTGATGAGCATATTTGGCATAATTTGATGAGAGAGTGACCGCACATCTGCAATAGCTTCATCCAAAATTTCTTTTGTTTTGCCAAGAATTTTAGAGTAAGATTCATCGTTTTCTCTAACTTCATCCAACACTTCCACATTCATATTTGCAGCAGAAAGCAATTGCCCAATTCCGTCGTGAAGATGCGTTGCCATCCTCTTTCTTTCATTATCTTCCGCATTCATCACCGCCTTGGTTGCTAAATCCTGTTGATGTAAAATTTCTCTCTGCAGCTTTATTTTTTCGTTTTTCTGACGGCTACGAAACAGTGCGAGTGATGCAATTGCCACTAAAACCAACAAACCGGAAAGTGAAAACACAGTGACGTTCCGCTTAAACAGTTTGGATTTCTGTAGGATAATTTCATTGTCTTTCTTGGCAGTTTGGTACTTAGTTTCCAGTTCGATGATGCTCTTGGTCTTTTCGGTTTGAAATATTTTTTCGCGGCCTTCAATATGTTTTTGCTGATATTCATAAGCCAAATCGTATTTTCCTAAGGCGGCGTAATTTTTTGCGAGAATATGTTGTGCCTGGTTTTCAATCAAATTGGCATCGGCCTTCTCTGCAAACCGTATTGCTTTGTGTGCAAATTCAACACTTTTGTCGTAATCTTTAGTCCGAAGTAGAAATTCTGAATAATTCTTTGAGTTATCGGCGACTTCAGTTCCGTTTTCAAATTGTTCATGTAGTTTTATGGCCTCCAAATATTTCTTACTCGCCAATTTATAATTCTTCAAACTGTCAAAAACAACAGCCATATTGGCTACGGGATAACCACGAAAACGGTCGTATCCCAATTTTTTATATCCCTCCTCGGAAATTTTAGAGTATTTTAAAGCATCCTCATATTTTTTAAAGGGAATTAAAGTGGAGCCAATGTTTCCACTGGTTACTGCAAGTCCGAAATCGTTCTTTTGTTTTCCGTAAATTTCATACGCCATGAAATAGTATTTCAAACTCTTCCGATAATCCTTTTGAGCTTTATATACCACGCCAATGTTGGAAGCTGTCATTGCCTGCTTTTTTTCATCCTTTTTCTTATCATAAATCTCAAGTGCCTTGAAGTAGTTTTTTAACGCTTCGGAGTAATCTGCCTTTTGGTCATAAACAATTCCAATATTATTGTAAGAATCTGCGATTCCTAGCGAATCATTATTCTTAATTCTTAATTCTAAAGATTTTTTAGTAAAGATGAGCGATGAATCCAACTCCGACTTATATTGTAAGATATTTCCCAAAGTGTTGAGCGCTAAAGCTAAGTGCTCCGTATTTTTTTCTTTTTCAGCGATAGTAATTGCTTCCTTGGCAAACTTTTGAGCAGTTTTTAAATCACTGTCGCTGTATAATTCAGCAAGATTAAGAATCCTCTGGAAATTTCTCTCGTTATGACCTTTTTTTACTAACCTTTGTAAACTGTCGATTTTAGCCGTTGAAGGTTGCGAAAAACCGAAAAAAGGCAAAAATCCAATAAAGAGAAAGTATATTTTTCGCATAGATATTATTTTAATAAAAAAAATCAGTACTTAAAAAGCACTGATTAAAAATAATAAAAAAAAGCTTTCAAATTTAATTTTTAACTCACCAAAATATCACCAGTCATTAATTCGGGAATTTCAATACCCATCACTTTGAGAATGGTCGGTGCAACATCTCCTAATTTTCCCGGTTTCAAATTCCAGGTATGGTCTTTATCCATTACAATTAACGGGACTAAATTGGTGGAATGTTGCGTATTTGGACTACCATCGGGATTAATCATCACATCAGAATTTCCGTGGTCGGCAAGAATGAAAACGGCGTAATCATGATGATAAGCTGCGGTCGCTACCTTTTCAATACATTTGTCTACGGTTTCTGCAGCTTTTACTGCCGCTGAAAAAACTCCGGTGTGTCCCACCATATCAGTATTAGCAAAATTAAGACAGATAAAATCAGCGGTTTCATTTTCAATTTCAGGCAGGATTTTTTCGGTAATGTCGTATGCAGACATCTCAGGTTTGAAATCGTAGGTAGGCACATCTTTAGGACTTGGACAAAGCAATCTTTTCTCGCCTAAAAACTCTGCCTCTCTTCCACCGGAAAAGAAAAAGGTTACGTGTGGATATTTTTCAGTTTCCGCCACACGGATTTGGGTTTTGCCGTTTCTTTCCAAAATTTCGCCCATGGTTCCCTGTAGAACTTCCTCATCAAAAACCACTTTAACATTTTTAAAATCCTTGTCGTAGTTCGTCATCGTTACATAGTAAAGATTCAAATGATTCATACCATATTCTGGAAAGTCACTTTGTGAGAGGACTTCAGTGATTTCTCTACCTCGGTCCGTTCTAAAATTAAAGCAGAAAACCACATCTTCATTTTCAATTTTGGTTACAGGCAAGCTGTTGTCTTTTAAGCAAACGATAGGTTTTAAAAATTCATCTGTAACACCATCATTGTAGGAATTTTGAATTGTTGCCAAAATATCATGAGTGGGCTCACCAATACCTTTTACCATCAAATCATAGGCAAGTTTTACTCTTTCCCATCTTTTGTCGCGATCCATCGCATAATATCTTCCAATAACGGAGGCTAATTTTCCTGTGGTAATTTTCATGTGAGCCAAAAGTTCCTCTATGAAACCTTTTCCAGAATGCGGATCACAATCACGCCCATCTGTAAATGCATGAACAAAAACATTTTCGCTCAATCCATATTCGTGTGCAGCCGTTAAAAGCCCCTTCAAATGATTGATATGAGAATGCACTCCACCGTCTGAAACCAAACCAATAAAATGTACTTTCTTGTTGTTGAGCTGTGCATATTCAAAAGCCTGCGTAATTTTATTTTCTTTACCTAAAGTCGCATTTTCAACCGCCATATTCAATTTTACCAAATTTTGGTAAACCACTCTTCCTGCACCTAGGTTCATGTGCCCAACCTCTGAATTGCCCATCTGTCCAAAAGGTAAACCTACCGCAATTCCGCTTGCTTCAAGCGTGGTGTGCGGAAATTTTTCATAGCACGAATCAATAAAAGGGGTATCTGCTTGTGCAATGGCTGAAACTTTCGGGTCTGTTCCTAAACCCCATCCGTCGAGTATGGCTAAAATGGCTTTTTTTGACATTTCTATATTTTTTTTTAAAATACAAATTTAGTGATTTGAGGTTGATTAAAACCTATTAAATTCAATTTTTGAAAGACACAATTTCAAAAACCAATTTTCAGTTCTTGATGATTTTTTGTATTTTTAGAGAAAGTATTTTCAATGAAAAAGAAATTGGTGGTATTATCTGGTGCAGGAATTTCTGCAGAAAGCGGCGTGAAAACATTTCGTGATTCCAATGGTTTGTGGGAAAATCACCGAATCGAAGATGTAGCAAGCCCAGAAGGTTTTGAAAGAAATCCACAGATGGTTCTGGATTTTTATAATGCAAGAAGAAGACAGCTGAAAGAAGTTTTTCCTAATGACGCTCACAAAATTTTAGCAGAACTTGAAGAATTTTTTGATGTGGAAATTATAACCCAAAATGTTGACGATTTGCATGAAAGAGCCGGCTCCACTAAAATCGTTCATCTGCATGGAGAACTAAAAAAAGCCAGGCCCGTAAATTCTGACAAAAAGGCGATTCCTTGGGAAGGAGATTTGAATTTGGGTGACTTGAATTTTGAAGGAATTCAGCTTCGGCCGCACATTGTTTGGTTCGGCGAAATGGTTCCAGAAATGAACAAGGCCATTGCAATTGCAGAAAAAGCAGATATTTTTTTGGTTATTGGTACCTCGCTTCAGGTTTATCCCGCTGCAAGTTTAATACATTACATCCCAAAAAACTGCGATTTATTTGTGATTGACCCACATTTAGAAAATAATTTCGCAACGGAACAAAACTTTTTTAAGTCATCCGCAACAGAGGGGATGCGACAGCTAAAAGATATCTTAACAAAAAAAGAGTAACCAATGGCTACTCTTTCTTTTGCTTTAAAAAAAATATTAATGAAGAAAAAATGATTTCGAAAATGGGTATTACCAAATTTTCTTAGGTCAAAGATAGGATGGGTATAAAAACAAAAAAAGAGTGAAAACACCCTTTTTTTATTTTCAGGAAATCATTTGTAAAAAATTATCCTTTCAAAGCTTTAATTTTCTGAGTCAGCTCTGGAATAATTTGGAAAGCGTCACCCACAACACCATAATCCGCAGATTTGAAGAACGGCGCTTCCGGGTCGCTATTAATTACCACAATGGTTTTAGAAGAATTCACTCCCGCCAAATGCTGAATCGCTCCGGAAATCCCCACCGCAATGTAAAGATTCGGTGAAATTGCTTTTCCGGTTTGTCCAACGTGTTCAGTGTGTGATCTCCAACCAATATCCGAAACCGGCTTTGAACAAGCAGTGGCTGCTCCCAAAGTATTGGCCAAATCTTCTATCATTCCCCAGTTTTCAGGACCTTTCATTCCACGACCTGCAGAAACCACTACTTCCGCTTCCTTCAAGTCGAGTTTTCCTGAACTTTGCTCGTGAGAAAGCACTTTGGTATCTTCATTTGATACCGCCAAGTCTTTCACTTCTTCTGAACCTGAAACAGGATTTTCCTTGATCCCGAAAGCGTTCTGAGAAACCGTAACGATCACGGTTGCTGCATCGGCTTTTGCATGCATAAATCCTTTCCCGGAAAAAGCTTTTCTTTTCACTTGGAATGGCGAAGTGCTTTCAGGCGCTTCCAAAGCATTGGTGATTAGCGATGCATTTTTCATGATTGCCAACATTGGTGCAACTGAAGAAGCGTCTGTTGTATGTGGAAAAACGATGATGTTTCCATTTGCCACTTCATTCACAGCCTGTGCATAAGCTTTTGCGCTGAAGTTTTTCAAACCATCATCTTTGATGTTGATCACGTTGGATGCTCCATATTTATACAATAAATCTGACGAATCATTTGGGTTGATTGAAACTGCGGTAACGGTGTCGCCTGTTTTGTCTGAAATTGCTTTTGCATAAGAAACCGCTTCAAAGGCTGCCTTTTTGTAAACGCCGTTTATATTTTCTGCATATACGAATATTGCCATTTTAAGAAATTTTGAATGTTGAATTAAATTTTGAATTAGATCACTTTAGCCTCTTCATGAAGCAATCTCACCAATTCATCTAAATTATCAGGAGAAACCATTTTCACGGCCGCTCTTGGTGGAACCGAATCGTAAGAAACACCTTCCACCTTTACTTCTGTTGAGGTTGGTTCCTGAACCTGCAAAGGTTTTGTTCTTGCCCCCATAATTCCTCTCATGTTCGGGATGATCAAATCTTTTTCATCCACCATACCTTTTTGTCCAGCGATTACAGCAGGAAGTTTTACGGAAATGGTTTCTTTACCGCCTTCGATTTCTCTAACTGCGGTTGCTTCACCTCCATTCACTTCTAAACCAACACAAGCGTTTACAAAAGGTTGGTTCAACAATTGAGCAACCATTCCCGGAACAGAACCGCCATTATAATCGATGGATTCTTTACCGCAAAGAACCAAATCGTAACCTCCGTTTTGAGCGACTGTTGCGATTTCTTTCGCAGTGGAATAGCTGTCTTTCGGTTCGAAATTTACTCTCACTGCATCGTTTGCTCCGATTGCCAAAGCTTTTCTGATTACGGGTTCGGTTGTATTATCTCCAACATTTACCACCGTTACAGTCGCTCCTTGCGATTCCTGCAATTTGATGGCTTTTGTTAAAGCGAACTCATCCAAAGGATTGATTACCCACTGAATTCCGTTTTTGTCGAAAGCAGATTTGTCTGCCGTGAAATTAATTTTCGAAGTAGTATCGGGAACACTACTGATACAAACTAATATTTTCATATGTTCTTGATATAATTATTAAATTCAAATTTTCACAAAAAACCAAAGCAAGCTCGCTGAAAATCATTTTTTTGAAAAATAAATCAAAAAGTAATTTAGAGCAAAACACCCTAAAATTGGTACTTTTTAATAGTACAGCATTTCCGTTTTGGGTTTTTGCTAAGATAAATAAAAAATATATTATGCATGCATAGTATTTCGAAAAATTTCTATTTCACACATAATTTAACTGTTTGGTTTTAAAGGTCTCAACTCTATTTTGCTCGGTAAAGTTCGTGGATTCATCTTAAAAATATCCATGATCAATTCGCCAATATCTTCGGGTTGAATTTTCCAGGCATCATTTTCAGAAGGTTTATTTCCGTTAAAATAAGTGGAGACCGAACCGGGCATAATGGTGGAAACTTTAATTCCATATTTTCTTAAATCAACCATTGCGGCTTGCGTAAAACCAACTGCGCCGAATTTCGAGGCATTGTAACCTGAACCTTTTTCAAAGAAATTTGTTCCCGCCAAACTTGAAATGGTGATGAAATAGCCTTCCGTTTTTTTCAGTTCTTCAACAGAAGCTTTCAGCGTGTAAAAAAGTCCTGTAAGATTGGTATCAATCATTGCATTCCAATCTTCGGCAGAAAGTTCATCAACTGGTTTGAAGATTCCTAAACCCGCATTGGCAATAACGTAATCCAACCTCCCGAATTTTTTGATGATTTCTGCAACTGCTTTTTTTTCATCCTCCATATTTTTGACGTCAGAAGAAATTCCCAAAACCTTGGAGTCATCGCCGGACAAAGCTTTGGCGGCTTCTTCAGCATCTTCTCTTTTTCTCCCCGAAATGGCTACATGAATTCCATTCTTTAATAATACTTCTGCGATGCCGAAACCTATTCCTTTGGTTCCGCCCGTGATGTATGCTACTTTTTCTTCCATTCTAAAAAATTTGTTGGTAAGTTACGTAAAACGGCACAAATAACCGAAATCATCCTCACATTTTCTGACATTTTATAAAAAAAAAACGCCCCTACAAAGGGACGTTTTGAACTTTCAATTTGATTTTTTATTTCTTAATAAATTTCAATGTTTGAACATCTTTATCAGTTTCTATTGCTAAAACGTAAACGCCTTTTGTAAGGTTTCTTACATCTACAATATCATTGTTCATTTTTGCATCTGCAGCTTTTTTACCTGTTGCATCAAATATTTTTACCGATTTTAATTTATCAGAAGATTTAATTGTTAAGAAATCGGCTGTAGGATTTGGATAAATAGATACTTCTGCTTTAGATAATGTTGCGCTTTGGGCAGATAAATTTAATCCATCGGTTGATACTGCACTTGCGGAATAACTATCCACCGCACTAACGTGTGAAATTGTGTTACCTGTTGCTACTCCAGAAATGAAATCATGTTCATCTGGATTTACATTCGGCAGCATTGCGAAAGTATTTGTACCACTTACTCCAGATTTTACATAATAGGTTCCACCCGGATAAGTCCAAGAGATCGTTCCAGTAGCAAAATCATAAGTGTAGCTTACCGGAATCCAGGTATTTGCCTCGTAAGTTTGCGTTCCTAAATTAAAAACGTAATTAGCAGCTGCACCACCGTTAAGACTTAGTCTTGCATAACCTTTAATTGTTTTAGTTGGGTAATCGTACACAATTCCAGCAATAGGAGTAAATGCCGCATCATAACAAAGCGATCTTAATGCTCCTGCACCGGTTCCTGCTTGCGCCCCTGTGTAAAACTCAGTTTGAACTTTAAGAACATTGTTTCCAGCTGTTCTGTTTGTCCACGGAGTTGCCAAACCACTTGTGATGAAAGCGTACCTGGTTCCTGTAGCAGCAGCAGCTCCGGTAATTTGTAACGAATTACCATGTGCACCATCAATGGATACAATCTGATAGTCTGTTGCCACACCGCCCGAAGTTGCAAACCCGCCTTGGGTTCCTAAATTGCCTACAGTTAACGCATCAAAATTGTTTGATTCCAGTACTTGTGCGTTGATTTGGGTCATGAGGGAAACTCCCGCAAAAAGTAAAATTTTTTTCATAAGATTAAATAAATATTTTTTTTAAGATCGCAAATCTAATTAAACCTTATAAAAATGGCAATTAATTTATAAGTTTTTTTTTGAAAATTAGAATTAGGAATTACTCATGAAAAAACCAGAACTAAATATTTAGTTCTGGTTCTGATTAATTTCCTAATAAAGAATTTAAAATTTTTATTCTTTGATAAATTTATCTGTTACTACACCTGAAGCGGTTTCAGCTTTAATGATATAAACACCTTTTGCGAGATTTCTTACATCCACTTCATTGTTAGAAAGATTAACAGTAACATTTTTACCAGAAGCGTCAAAAACAGACACCGATTTCACCTTTTCTTGTGAGGTAAACTTCAAATAGTCTGAAGTTGGATTAGGATAAACTGAAACCTTTTTGTTTGCGTTTGCATTTGAAACGGCAGCAATTGGTCTATCTACAGAAAAAGTATCAACACCAATAATGTCCGAATTTGCTCCAGTTGGTCCCCCGTTAGTTACATAATATCTGAAAGCGAATCTCACAGGAACTGGAGTTGAACCAACTCCACTAACAGTGAAAGTATACTTTGTCCATGTATTAGGATAAACAAATCCGCCTGCTAAATTTGGATTTACGGTAACTCCTAAATTGGTAAAAGAACCTACATCAGAGGCGCCACCTGAAGGAACAACGTGTGTAGCGGCTGAACTGTAGCGCAACTCCAATCGATCTGGATAATCAGTTGTTCCATTTGTTCCTTTCCTGGTATAAAAACTTACAACATCACCATCCATTACATTTACAACAGGCGTTATCATCCAATTGCTAATAGTTCCTGTTCCACTTGTACTGGTGTAATTTACCAAAGCAAAAGAATTTGATCCACCAGCTTGACCTACAGGAATTACACCTGTAGTCGAGCCAAAAATTGGGCTGGAAGTAGTTGTGTAAGCAGCTTTGCTCCAAATTGTAGCTGTCGAAGGCGTACTTTGATTAGTTAATGTAAAATTTGCACTAAAAGGACTATCAAACCCATAACTGTACACATTTGATTGAGCATTTAAATTTCCAATAATTGCAAATGCTCCTAGAAGTAAAAGTTTTTTCATAATAAAAAAATGATTAAATATTGTTAAGTTGTAAATATAAAAAATTATTTTAATTTAGTTACTTAATTTTAAAGATTGTTGAGAAAAAATCATATAAAATTTTTTAACCACTTGACATTCAAATGAATAAAAAAAAGCCCAATTAAGGGCTTTTTATAATTAAAAATTTTCCAAATCAAGCTTTAGAATAATTCTCAAAAAACAACGGGATACTTTCAATTCCCTTATAAAAATTAAACAATCCATAATGTTCGTTCGGCGAGTGAATCGCATCAGAATCCAAACCGAATCCCATCAAAACCGACTTCGCTCCCAAAACTTGCTCAAACATCGCTGTAATCGGAATGCTTCCTCCACTTCTGTACGGTAGAACTTCTTTTCCGAAAGCCGTTTCCATCGCTTTTTTAGCCGCCAAAAATTCTTTGGTATCACTTGGTAAAACATAAGGCATTCCACCGTGATGTGGGGAAACTTTCACTTTCACGTTTTTAGGAGCGATTTTCTCAAAATATTTGGTGAACTTTTCGGTGATTTCATCAGGAGTTTGATAAGGAACCAATCTCATTGAAATTTTTGCGTACGCTTTTGAAGGAATCACCGTTTTTGCGCCTTCTCCCGTGTAACCGCCCCAAATTCCGTTGCAATCCAAACTTGGACGAATCGAAGTTCTTTCCAAAGTGGTGTAACCTTTTTCACCTTCTACCCCATTCAAACCGATGGATTTTTTGAAGCCTTCAGGATCGTCTTTCAATTTGTTCATTTCTGCTCTTTCTTCAGTAGAAACCACATCAACGTTATCGTAAAAACCGTCAATTGTGATATGTCCGTCTTCATCAATTAATTTCGCAATCATTCTGCTCAAAACATGAATTGGATTTGGAACCGCACCTCCGTAAAGTCCGGAATGCAAATCTCTGTTTGGACCTTCAACTTCCACTTCCACATAACTCAATCCGCGCAAACCTGTTGTAACAGTCGGTTGTTCGTTGGAATAAATATGCGTATCGGAAATTAAAATTGCATCGCATGAAAGTTTATCTGTATTTTCTTTCACGAAAACTTCCAAATTTTTTGAGCCCACTTCTTCTTCGCCTTCAATAATAAATTTTACGTTGCAAGGTAAAGTGTTGGTTTTCATCATGGCTTCAAATGCTTTGACGTGCATAAAAAACTGACCTTTATCGTCTGCAGAACCTCTAGCAAAAATGGCACCTTCAGGATGAAGTTCAGTTTTTTCAATATAAGGTTCAAAAGGTGGCTTCTTCCACAAATCAAGCGGATCAGGTGGTTGAACATCGTAATGTCCGTAAACCAAAACCGTTGGTAAATTCTTATCTAAAATTTTCTCGCCAAAAACAATAGGATATCCGTTTGTTTGGCAAACTTCCACACGGTCGGCTCCTGCATTTTTTAAGTGTTTCGCCACTTCATCCGCACACTTCAACACTTCATTTTTATAAGCGGGATCCGCAGAAATGGAAGCGATTTTTAGTAATTCGAAAAGTTCATCCACGAAACGCTGTTTGTTTTCGTTAATGTAATTTAGGGTTTCCTGCATTTTTTGTTTTTTAGATTTATAAAATTTCCGATTGAAAATTTTGTATTAAAGTTTATTTTTAAAAAAGTAATTAATTTTTCAGGATTTTTTTTGTTTGGCCAAAAAAGTAAAACATGGATTTCTTCACCTACTTTTTCAAAGAAAATCTTTGCCTGTTTATTTCCAATTAGTGCTTCACGAAGATTTTTATCATATTTGGAAATAGGGTTAATTTGAATTGAGCTTGAACATTCTGCACAAATGATTCAATATCGTTTTCCATGACCGAGATTTCTTTTTCAGTCCGATTAATTAATAAAAACTCAACAATTTCCGAGAGTGTTTCAATTGCTAAATCAGAAAATATTACTTTCATTTCTTATGAAAAATACTGTCTAATAATTCTTTTGAATATTCCTTCGACTCACCATTTTGAATCTGACTTCTGCTTTTTTGGATTGCCTTCTCAAGAATTTGAAATTCATCTTCAATTTTCACTTCACGCACTCCCTTTATTTGTGAAAGCATTTTTTTGAAAAAAGTCAAGTCAACATCGTCATCCAATTTGATTGTGATATTCATTTCTAAAATTTTTCTAAATTTAATGAAAACCTATTTAACAAGCGATAAAAATAAAAAAAATGCCTCACCGAAGCAAGACATTTATATGGTTTAAGATTTCTTTAAGACTATTTCGCGAAACGAACCGACATTTTTCTGTCAACCGCTCTTTCCGCATCTGTAGCTTCTTTGGCAACGGTCGCAAACTTACTTCCGTAACCTTCCGCGCCCAAAACTTGTGCTCCAACTCCCGCTTTTCCTAGTTCAGCTTTAATGAAGTTTGCTCTATCTTGAGACAATTTCACGTTTGCAGCTTCATCACCTGTTTTATCGGTGTAACCACCGATTTTGATTTTCGCATCGGGATAAGCTTTTAAGATTGCAGCCAAATTCTGAAGTTGTTCCGCAGAACCTGACTCCAATTGATTTGCAGAACCCATTTTGAAATTCACTTTGTCGAAATTGTACCATCTGTCTTTCAAAGCAGCGTCATCTGCAGCATTTTTGTAACCGTCGGATTTCAGAAAAGAAATCATGGAATCTTCCAAACCGCCTTTGTAACCTTGCAAAGCAACACCATTTAAGTCGATGGCAACGTTAGATTTTGCAGCAGCGCCTTCAGTTCCGTGTGTTGCAGCAGTTGCGTGACCGCCTTCGTTGGAACCAATTTCGATGTCGCTGTATCTTTCCACACCGTCTTCCAATTTGATCACTCCCTTGTTAGAACCTGCCTGAATTTTTTTGCAGCTCACCACAAAACTTGCCAATGCCACTACTAATACAATTTTCTTCATATCTACATCTAGATTTTATTTGATTTTCAAAACTTTGCCAAAAGTAAGAAATATTAGCATTTTCAGCAAAAATTTTACACAGATTTCATGATAACTTTTCCTTTTTCGGTTTGGGTAAAAATCAAATACTGATTTCCGCCATCCGAAATTTTATATTTTTTCCTGATTTCATCGGGAGTTAAAGGATGATTTTTGGAAATAATGTTGAATTTATCACCTTTTCTAATCTGTTTGGAATCAATGATTTCAACTTTTAAAACTCTCCCTGAAAAATTTTCAAGCTTTGAATCTTTAGTATAAAAGTGCGTATTCGGATGAAGCTTTTTTAATCCAAATTTTTCTGAAACCGAATTAAAAGCTCCCGATTTTAACACCGAATTGTTTGGAATGTAAAGATATTTCAACGGTTCTGAAAATTCTGAAACTGCCTTTTTTTCATCGTTAAAGTGGTATGAAAATTCTGCATCATCACTTTCAAGATTGATGGATTTGATTTCAATGTTTTCAGTTTTAATATTAGAATTGATAAAAACCAAGAGTTCTTTCACTTCATTTTTTACTGCGATGATTTCAATTTTTGAAACGTTTTCCAAAGCCGAAATTAAGTAGGAAATATCGATTAGTGGTGAAAGTTTAATGATGATTTCGTCTGAAATTTCTTTCAATTTTTCTTGGATTTCCAAAAGGTTCGGTGACAAATCTTCCAGGAGGAATTTTTTGTTTTTATGTTCGTCTCTTCTTGCAGGATCGAGATAAACCAAATCGAACTTTTCTTGATTTTGCTTTAAAAACTCTTCGAGATTTTCATTAATGAAAATGGCTTTTCTTCCGAGAATTTCCCAATTGTGTTTGACGATTTCCAACAATTCGTGATTCTGTTCAACCAAGGTGGCTTCATCGAAATTTTGGGACAAAAAGTAGGCGTCAATTCCGAAACCACAGGTTAAATCGAGGAAGTTTTTTCCTTTTAAATTTTTAGACTTAAATTCTGCGGTAGATTGTGAAGAAGCCTGTTCCAAGTTAAGATTCGGCGAGAAAACAGTACCTTCTTTCAGCAGAAACGGGAACTTTTTTTCAGCAACTTTTTTGCCTTTAATTTGTTGAACGATTTCCTGCATGGAAACTTCGGGAAACGGTGATTTCTTTAACAACAAAGAATGCAAATCGGTTTTAAGATTTGTATTGATGAAATTTTGAATTTCTTGATTGAAGTATTTCATACGCACAGATTTTACAAATATGCACGGATTTTATTCAGTAATATTTTGGATTGTAATTAAACATTTTAACTGTGAAAATCTGTGGAATCTGTGAGATAAATTACTCAAACATTTCTGCCAAACGAACTTTTTTGATTTCTTTTGCTGAGTACAAATCTTCTGCAGATTTTGTTTTTTCCAATTTCGGGTAAAGATTGACACCGATTAATTTCAGTTTGCCTTCTTCAATCCATTTTTGTTCTTCGAGGGCGTGTTGGTAAATTTTGTTTTGAACTGTTCCCGATTTTAATAATTCACAGTAACCTCCTGCTTCTTCGATTTCGAGGAACAATTTCCAAGATTTTTCGGCGAATTGTTGGGTGATATTTTCGATGTAATAACTTCCGTTTCCTGCGTCATCAAATACGTTGATAATACTTTCGTACGCCAAAACAATTTGTTGCTTGAAAGAAATTTCTTCGGAAAGCGCATCAGAATTTTGCATTTTGAAATCATTGGTAAAAACAGCATCTGCTCCACCAATCATCGCAGCTGAAAGTTCCAAAGTCGAACGAATCAAATTGTTTTCAGCATCGTTTTTTGACTTATTTCTTAAAGATGTTTCCGCAAAAATGTATGGAATTTCATCCAACCCAAATTCTTGTGAAAGTTGGTTGAACAATAATTTAAAAGCTCTGATTTTCGCAATTTCAAAGAAGTAATTTCCACCGACAGCAAATCTGAAAATCAGTTTTTTCAGAATCTCCGCACCGAAAACTTCGGTTAAATCCTTCGCTTTCGCCAAAGCAATTCCCAATTGTTGATCAATAGAAGCTCCCGAATTTTGGTGTAATGAAACATCGACGCAAATATTTCTCTCAAAGTTTTTGGCTAAAAGTTCTTTTCCGAGTTGCTCATTGATTTCGCCTTTGGAATCATCAGAAAAAATGTCGATTAATGAGAAATATCGGTTGTTTTCGTCAATTGAAATGTGTTCCGCCAAATCTTTATTGTGCACGAAAATCACTTTCTCATCAAGGTCTTCCACATTTTCATCCAATAAAAACGCAAAAACATTTTCCTCCAAATCTTCATGATATTTTGCAACCAAATTCGTTGATTCCTCCACTTTGGGAAGATTTTTCAAAGATTTAGAAACCGCATCGTAATAAGGCTTCACCTTGATTCCTTCCAAGTTTTCTTTGGAAAGGATAGAATAAATATCATCGGTTTTCAGTTGCTTTTGAACTAGATTTTCCCAATCGGAAAGCGAGACGTTTTTAAACATAACTTTTTTTGTTTCAAGTTTCAAGTTTCAAGTTTGAAGAATTCACCATTGACAGCGATATGAATTCATCATTCACTTCCATAGGAAAATTCACCATTCACTTCTAAAACCACTTGGCTCTTGGTTCTTTTTACTTGGCTCTTTTCAAATTTGTAGAATCCACCACCAAAATAAAAATCTCCTCATTTGGTTTTTTCATGAAGTAATTTTCGCGGGCGAACTTCTCTTTTTCTGATTTGTTGTTCATCAGTTTTTTGTAGAATTCGTCGTTTTTTTGGTATTCAGATTTATAGTAAGCGAGCTGTTCTTCGTATTTGTTGATTTCGCCGTTCAATTCATTCACCACTAAAAACGAAGTGTTGTCGAAGAAAACCATCCACACCAAAAACAAAAAAATCGTCACAAAATATTTGTTCAAAACATATTTCTGAATGAACTTGAAAGTGGCCGATTTCGGTTTTATTTCCTTAATTAATTCCTTCATTTCAATGTGTTTTTTTCAGGGTGTTATTAATGACGGTCGAAAGAAAATCAATAGCGACAGTGTTTTGCTTCATATTCGGAACAATCAAATCTGCCTCGTTTTTAGAAGGTTCGATGAATTCCTGATGCATCGGTTTCAAAGTGGTTTGATAACGGTGCAGAACTTCCTGCAAATCTCGTCCTCTTTCTTGCGTATCTCGACGAATTCTACGAATCAGTCTTTCATCGGAATCGGCATGAACAAAGACTTTTAAGTCATATTCCTTCAAGAGTTCTTTGTTGGTTAGAACCAAAATTCCTTCCACAATCAAAACATTTTTCGGGTCCACTGAAACAAAATCTCCCGTTCTGGAATGCGTCACAAAAGAGTAAAGCGGCTGCTCAATCGTCTCATTATTTTTCAACATTTTCACATGCTTAATCAACAAGTCAAAATCGATGGATTTTGGATGGTCGTAATTCAGCTGCTCTCTTTCTGAGAGTGTAAGGTGTTGATTATCATGATAATAATTATCCTGTGAAAGAACATTTACACCTTCCACATTCAGTTGCTGAAGAATTTTGTTGACCACCGTGGTTTTTCCTGAACCAGTTCCGCCTGCAATTCCGATGACGAGCATAAAATTTGTTTTTACAAATATAGGATTTTGTATGAATTTTCGGAATAAATAAAGGATGATTTTATTACGTTTATAAATTTTTCACCGCAAAAGAATCAAAAGAAATTTTGGTAATAAAAAAAATTCAAAAGAAGGCAAACTTCTCCTTTTCCAACTTAAATCCAAAAAATCATTGATGGAGATCGCTTTTGTCACTTTTGCGGTGGAAACTACCCCTTTCTCTCGATTCCAAAAACGTAATAAACCACCGCAAGAACTCTCGCAAAAAATTCCCGCGACTGATTTCGGTAATAACTCTGATTGCTCAAAACATCCTGTGCATCGAAACCGAGCGCATTCATGTCATTATTTCTCGCGTAAAAAAGCGCACGCAAATTGTGAAATCCCTGTGAAACAATAATCACGTTATTCTGTTTGTAAATATTTTTGCAGTTGTTGATGCTTGCTTGGGTTTTAAGACCTTTCGGATCCTCTGTGATAATGTTTTCGGGAACACCTTCTTGGTAAACCAAATAATTTTTCATGGCAAAAGGTTCGTCGTAACCTTTGCTTTTCTCGCCGCTTACAATGATTTTCTTGATTTTTCCGTGGTGATAAAGCAGTGCGGTGGCATCCATTCTAGAGGTAAAATAGGGATTAGAAATTCCCGATTTCATTTTCGGCGAGGTTCCCAAAACGAGTGCGGTTTCACGTGGCGGGATTTTAGAAATTTTGGTAAAAGTTCTTCCGTTGGTTAAAGCAAATACCCAAACATTTGCCAAAATCATCAGCAAAATCGCTATTTCCACCAAGGTGAAAAATGATTTTAATAAATCGAGTATTTTTTTCACTAATAAACTTTTATTGCCACGAATTCACGAATAATTTTTTTACTATCTAAAAGATTAAAGTTAATATTTAAAACATCTGCGCAGTCTGCAAAATCTGCGAGAGCAACATTAAACCAAATCGAAATTAACCTTTATTTTTTTACTTAAAATTACCGACATACACGCCAAAATTCTACCCGAAGCTTCTTCGTTTTCAGTTAAGTATTCGTTTTCCAATAATTCGACTTCGCCTTCTTCTAAAACACATTCACAACTCCCACAAATTCCCGATTTACAAGAATATGGAACAGGAAATCCTTGAATTAGAAGTTCCTGCAAAAGTCGCATTCTATTGTTTTTCAAAGTCGTTTTGTATTCATTTCCGAAAAGCTTAAAATCGACTTCAATATCTTCTATTAAAGGAAATTCCTTTTCGTGAGGATAAATATCTTCGTTGTATTCCTCGAAAAGTTCAAAATGAATGTTCTTTTTCGGAATTCCGTTGTTGTAGCAAGCGTTTGCAAGCGATTTTATCATCTCACCTTTTCCGCAAATCAAAACTTCATCCACCGAATCCCAAAGTGTAGATTCTTCGTCGGTTTCGTCAATCATCATCAATTGATTAATAATTAAGACGACTTTTTTTTCATCCAGTCTTCCTTCCAAAAAGGCATTCCCTACTTTTTCTCTCGAATAAAAATAATGGACATCGAGTCGGTCTTTATGTTGTGAAATCAATTCATCCAATTCATTCTTAAAAGGAATACCGTCTCTCGTTTTGTTTCCGTAAAAAAGAAAAAGCCGCGTTCGCGGTTCGTTGTGCAGAATGTTTTTGAAATGACTTATTAAAGGCGTAATACCAATTCCACCCGCAAAACCAATGATGGTGCGGAATTCGTGAGGTTTTGAAACCAAGGTAAATCTTCCTTTCGGTTCGGAAACTTCTACCAAATCGCCGATTTGAAAGTCGTTGTACAAATCTTTTGTGGAACTTTCTTCGGTATTAATTTTAATTCCCAAAGCAATTTTTTCTTCGTAAGGAGCGGAAGTCATGGAAAAATCGTTATAGTAAATTTCTCCTTTTGAAGGATATTTTAAAGTTACATACTGTCCCGCCTCAAATTGGAAATTGCTTTTCAAGTTTTCGGGGACTTCAAATTCCATTGAAAAAGTGTTTTTGGTCAGTTGTTCCTTTTTCGCTAATTTTAGCAGGTGAAAATTGCCCTGTTTTGCTTTGGGTAAAAGATTTTCCATAATAATTGAGATTCAAAAATAATAAAAATAAAATGAAATCGCCATTGAAAACTTTCCAATAAAATTTATTTTAAAAATTGGCGATTGCATGAGACAAATAAAAAAATTAGAAATTCTTATGAAAAAAATTGTTTTAGGTTTGATGTTTTTAGGAACACTTTCCGCCTGTAAAAAAGATACGAAAGTGGCTGAAAATACAGACAATATCAAAACCGATTCCATAACCGTACCTGAATCCAACGAACCAACTGAAGCGGTAATTCCGTTTAAAGAAATTGAACTTTCTCCTGAACAGACTTCAAAAATCTTGGCAAAGCAGAGCAACGACACTTTATATGTCACCAATTTTTTCGCGACCTGGTGCGGTCCATGTATGCGTGAAATTCCTCATTTTAAAGAAAAAATGAATGAGTTAAAATCCCAACCTGTGAAATTTACTTTTGTAAGTTTGGATGAAAAAGCGGATTGGAGCAGCAAAGTAAAAGCGTTTGCAGAAGAAAATAACCTTTCAAAAAACATAGTACTGGTGGATGGAACAAAATTAACTCCTGAATTTTTTCCTGCGAATTTTAAACAATGGGACGGTGGTTCAATTCCGTTTACTTTTATGAGAAAAGGAGATAAAACTGACGAAACGGTGGGAATGATGAGCGCGGAAATGCTCAACGAAAAGTTGAATTCTTTTAAATAAACTTGCACACAGATGCCTCAGATGTTCACCGATATGAAATCTTGAATTTGAAAAAAAATTAAAAAATATTTATTCATCCGTGTAAATCTGTGAAATCTTTGAAAAACTCCTTCAAAACCATTTGTTTATTTTTAATTATCGGAATAATAGCGTCGATTTTTGTGAATTTGAACATTGGTTTCCTAAAATTAAATTTCGCTGATTTTTTTTCTGAAACCCAAAACTCACAAATTGCAGAACTGCGTATTAATCGGGTTCTCGTGATGCTTTTGGCGGGAATTTCCATTCCGACTTCGGGATTTTTGTTGCAGGAATATTTTCAGAATCCTTTGGCGGGACCTTCGGTTTTGGGAATTACTTCTGTGGCGAGTTTGAGTGTAGCATTCTACATATTCTTTTCACAAAATTGGGTGCTTCCAGAGTTTTTGCAAAATAGTTTTTTAAGTATTTCCGCGATTGCGGGAAGTTTGTTTTTGATGTTGGTTTTATTGGCATTTTCAAATCGGTTTCAGGATAAAAGTTTTCTCATCATTTTCGGATTTTTGGTTTCGGCTTTGGCGGGAGCGATTGTTTCGATTCTGCAGTTTTACGCCGATAATCAAAGTCTGAAAAACTATATTTTGTGGAGTTTCGGCGCGAATAATTCAGTTTCGAGAAATCAGATTTATAGTTTAACGATTATCATTTTGATGGGTTTATTTTTAAGTTTTAAAACCATTAAACCGTTGATTGGAAATGCTTTGGGAACAAGTTATGCACAAAGTTTAGGTGTGAATTTGAATGCATTAAAAATCCTTATAATTGTCGCTTCTTCCCTGCTTTCTGCTTCTGTCACCGCGTTTTTGGGACCCATTTTATTTATCGGAATAGTAGTTCCTCATTTCTGTCGAATGATTTACAATCCTGCAAAACTTTGGCAGCAATGGATTTTGAATATGTTTTTAGGAATTTTAATCATGGAAGTTTTTTCTTCGGTTTCAGAAATGTCGCAGTTTCCTTTGAATGTGATTACCTCTTTGTTTGGAATCCCGGTGATTTTGTTGATGCTTTTGAAGAATAAAACCGCTTGATTTGTTTTACGCAGAGACGCAAAGATTTTTTTATTAAAGTGCTTTTTTAAGGCGCAAAAAAATTGATAAATCAATTTAGTTTGGAAATTAGTAAAAGATATAAATATTATGACAGAAAATGAGTTATCAAAAATCGTTTTTGAAGCAGGATTAAAAATTCATAAAAAACTTGGTCCTGGCTTATTTGAAAGCGTTTATGAAGAATGCATGTTTTATGAACTCAACAAAATCGGCTTGAAAGTTGAAAAACAAAAAGTTCTTCCAATAATTTATGAAGAATTAAAAATTGATAACGCATTTCGACTTGATATGATTGTTGAAAACAAAATTATTTTAGAAATCAAAGCACAAGAATTTATCAATCCATCACACAAAGCACAATTATTAACCTATTTAAAAATGACGGATTGTAAATTGGGAATGCTAATAAATTTTAATGAAGAAACTTTCAAAGCAGGTGTAACAAGAATAGTGAACGGTTTGTAAAACCAAAACCAAAATTGACGAAGTCAATTCCTTGCGCCTTGAATATACAGAATTTAACAAATTTTCTTTGCGTCTTTGCGTAAAACCAAAAATGTTTCTACAACTAAAAAAAACAGACATCGGCTATAAAACTCCTTTAATCAAAGGCGTTGAAACCTCTTTGAAATTAGGTGAGGTTTGTCTTTTAATCGGAAACAACGGTGTTGGTAAAACCACTTTAATCAAAAGCATTCTCAACCAAATTCCTGTTTTGGATGGGGAAATTTTTCTAAACAAAAAAAACATTAAAATCCTTTCTTCCAAAGAAATTGCGGAACAAGTTGCAATCGTTTTTTCAAAATCTCAGGTCCCTGCAAATTACACTCTAAAGGATTTAATTTCTCTAGGAAAATACATTCATTATCCCTATTATTTTGAATTAAATAAGACTGATAAACAGCAAGTTGATGAAATTATTCGAAGTTTGAATTTAAGTCAATACAAAGATTTTCAATTACAAAAACTTTCGGATGGAAATCTTCAAAAAGCATTTATTGGTCGCGCTTTGGCTCAAAATTCTCCTTTCATTATACTGGACGAACCCACCACACATTTGGATGAAGAAAACAAAATCATCATTTTGAAATTGTTAAGAAATTTAGCGAAAAAACAAAATAAACTTATACTATTTTCTTCTCACGATTGGCGATTGGCAAAGGAATTCTCCGATAAAATCTGGTTGGTGAATGATGGAAAATTGGATGCAGGAATTACCGAAGAAATACTTTTAAAACATCATGAAATTTTAAGTCCACGCCTATTTCAAGTCAACGAAAATTTTATTCCACCCCAAATTGTAGGTCCCGATTTGGAGAAGGAAATGCTCTATTCTTTCCTTCAAAAAAACTTCAAAAAAAACCTTTCACATCTTAAAGTTGAGTTTAAGGATGCATTTTGGGAAGTTTCAAATGATTATTTTCAAAAAAAATGCGCTTCCTTTGAAGAAATTGCACATTTAATTGAAAACCACCATTAATTCTACATTTCTGCAAAGTGTTTAATTTATTATGCATGCATAACATTATGCAATTCATATAAATTAACATTCTGAAAATCAATTATTTAAAAGATCAATTGAAATTACTATGCATGCATAGTAATTTATTGTTATATTTGTCTAAACCACATTAGTTAAGATTATGGAAAAGAAAAATCCTGAAAAAGTTGAAAATGTTGACCTGATTCTCAAGTCCACATGGTTGGCTGTCTCGAAGATGTATTCCGAAATGGCTCAAGACCACGATGCGACTGCTGTTCAAGCACTTACCCTTTTGAAAATCGACCCGAAAGAAGGAACACGAAGTACCAATCTCGGTCCAAAAATGGCGATCGAACCGACTTCATTGACAAGAATTATCAAGCTGCTCGAAGACAACGGCTATATCTACAAAGAAAAAACCACGAATGATAAGCGTGAAGTCATCATTAAACTGACCGATAAAGGTCTGAATTCAAGGAATTTATCGAAAGAAGTCGTGGTTAATTTTAATAAAAAGGTAATGGAAAAAATAGCACCCGAAAAACTCGAAGTTTTCAAGGATGTAATGAACGATATTTTAAAAATTGCCAACGATTTAAATCAAAAAAAATAGACAAAATGCGAGTTTCGGGTTAAGAGTTCATACTTTAAACCTCAAATTCTAAACTTTAAACAACTCATTTTTAAATATGAAAAGACGCATTAAACACGTTACCGTTCTCGGTTCGGGAATTATGGGAAGCGGAATTGCGGCGCACTTTGCAAACATCGGCGTTGAAGTTCTCCTTCTTGATATCGTTCCTTTCGAACTCACGGAAGCGGAACAGAAAAAAGGTCTTACCAAAGACGACAAAGCCGTGCGAAACCGCATCGCCACAGAAAATTTTGAAAAACTGAAAAAAGCAAGTCCTGCCCTTCTTTATACGCCACAGTTTGCGGAAAGAATTACCGTAGGAAACTTCGATGACGATTTACCGAAAATCAAAAATACCGATTGGATTATTGAGGTGGTGGTTGAGAGATTGGACATCAAAAAAGCAGTTTACGAAAAAATTGAGCAGTTCAGAAAACCGGGAACTTTGGTTTCTTCCAACACTTCCGGAATTCCAATTAATATGCTTGTAGAAGGCAGAAGCGACGATTTCAAAAAATATTTCGCAGGAACGCACTTCTTTAATCCGGTAAGATATTTGCCACTTTTGGAAATCATTCCAACTAAAGATACCGATGCAGAAATCATAAAATTCTACATGGATTACGGCGCAAAATTCCTTGGAAAAACCACCGTTTTAGCGAAAGACACTCCTGCTTTTATCGCCAACAGAATTGGGGTTTTCTCAATAATGAATTTACTTCACGAAGTTCAAGGATTGGGTTTAACCGTGACTGATATTGACAAATTAACAGGTCCTGTAATTGGTCGTCCAAAATCTGCGACTTTCAGAACTGCGGATGTTGTTGGTTTGGATACGTTGGTTCATGTTGCAAACGGAGTTCGTCAAAGCGGTGCAGAAGCCAATGATTTCAATGATGTTTTTGCACTTCCAGATTACATTCAGAAAATGATGGAGAACAAATGGTTGGGTTCTAAAACCGAACAAGGTTTCTTCAAAAAAGTAAAAAATGCTGAAGGAAAATCTGAAATTCAAGGTTTGAATTTGGATACAATGGAATATGAACTTCAAGGTAAATCCAACTTCCCTACGCTTGAACTCACGAAAAATATTGATAAACCGATTGACAGATTTAAAGTTTTAATCGGTGGAAAAGATAAAGCAGGCGAATTGTACAGAAAATCTTTAGGCGCATTGTTCGCTTACGTTTCTCACAAAGTTCCTGAAATTTCCGATGAAATCTACAAAATTGATGATGCAATGCGTGCCGGTTTCGGTTGGGAAAACGGTCCGTTTGAAGTTTGGGATGCAGTTGGCGTGGAAAAAGGAATTGACTTGGCGAAAGATGCAGGTTACGAAGTTTCGGATTGGGTAAAAGAAATGGCTCAAAAAGGCGAAACTTTCTATAAAGTAAACGACGAAGGACAAAGCATTTTCTTTGATAAAAATTCAGGAAATTACAGCAATATTCCGGGACAAGACGCTTTTATTATTCTTGATAACATCAGAAAAAATAAAACACTTTGGAGCAACTCCGAAAGTGCCATTCAAGATTTGGGCGACGGAATTATCAATTTTGAAATCCGTTCCAAAATGAACTCACTTGGAGGCGGCGTTTTGGATGGTTTAAACCGTGCGATCGACCTTGCTGAAAAGGAATACGACGGTTTGGTTGTCGGAAATCAAGGCGCGAATTTCTCTGTTGGAGCTAATTTAGCGATGATTTTAATGATGGCAATCGACCAAGATTGGGACGATTTGAATATGGCAATCGCCTACTTCCAAAAATCGATGATGAGGGTCCGTTACTCCTCTATCCCTGTGGTTGTTGCGCCGTTCGGAATGACTTTAGGCGGTGGTTGCGAAATGACGATGCACGCCGACAAAGTTGTGGCAGCCGCAGAAACTTATATCGGATTGGTGGAAACCGGTGTTGGTGTCATTCCGGGAGGTGGTGGAACGAAAGAATTCGCGTTGAGAACTTCCAAAAAATTCCAACCGGATGATGTGAAAAATAACAGAATGCGCGACGCATTTATGAACATCGCGATGGGAAAAGTAGCAACTTCTGCTTATGAAGCTTATGATATGGGAATTTTGGAAAAGCATAAAGACATCGTTGTCGTAAACAAAAACCGTCAGATTGCTGAAGCCAAAAAAGTCGCAAAACTAATGGCAGAACAAGGTTACACGCAACCAATCCAACAAACTGTAAAAGTTTTAGGAAAAGATGCGCTTGGAATGTTCTACGTGGGAACCGACCAAATGTTGACCGGAAACTACATCTCCGAACACGATAAAAAAATTGCAGACAAATTAGCGTACGTAATGGTCGGCGGAAATCTTTCAGAACCTACGGTTGTTACCGAACAGTATCTATTGAATTTGGAAAGAGAAGCATTCCTTCAACTTTGCGGCGAGAGAAAGACTTTAGAGAGAATTCAATATATGCTTCAAAACGGTAAACCGCTTCGTAATTAAGAACAAGATACAAGGCAAAAGATACAAGTTTTGAGGAGCCACAAAGTGGCGAAATCATTAGCAAAGGGTGAAGCCCTTTGAAAAATCAAAAAAGCCAATGTTAAAAAGCCACGAAGTGGCGATATTAAAATTATTAAAATATAACAAATGTCAAAACAAGCATACATAATAAAAGGATATAGAACAGCGGTGGGAAAAGCACCGAAAGGTTCTCTTCGCTTTACGCGTCCCGATGTAATGGCGGCGACAGTCATTGAAAAATTGATGGCTGCAGTTCCGCAACTCGACAAAGACAGAATTGACGACCTTATCGTAGGAAATGCAATGCCTGAAGCAGAACAGGGTTTGAATGTGGCACGTTTAATTTCTTTAATGGGATTAAACACCGACAAAGTTCCGGGAGTTACCGTGAACAGATATTGTGCATCCGGTTCGGAAGCGATTGCGATAGCCTCTGCAAAAATTCAGGCAGGAATGGCGGATTGTATCATCGCAGGTGGAACCGAAAGTATGAGTTACATTCCAATGGGCGGTTATAAACCTGTTCCGGAAACCGATTACGCAAAATCCAATCCCGATTATTATTGGGGAATGGGTTACACTGCGGAGGAAGTTGCAAAACAGTACAATATTTCCCGTGAAGAACAGGATGAATTTGCCTTCAGTTCTCATATGAAAGCGCTGAAAGCGTTAGAAGAAGGAAAATTCGCCAATCAAATTGTTCCAATTCCGGTAGAATATAATTTCTTGGATGAAAACCAAAAAATGCAAACCAAAAAGTTTGATTTTTCTGTAGATGAAGGTCCGAGAAAAGACACTTCTTTGGAAGGTTTGGCAAAACTTCGTCCGGTTTTTGCAAACGGAGGTTCGGTTACGGCAGGAAATTCATCGCAAATGAGTGATGGTGCTGCTTTCGTTATCGTGATGAGCGAAGATATGGTGAAAGAATTAGGTTTGGAACCGGAAGCAAGATTGGTTGCTTATGCAGCCGCAGGTTTAGAACCGAGAATTATGGGAATGGGACCAATTTACGCCATTCCAAAAGCATTAAAACAGGCAGGTTTAGAACTGAAAGATATTGATTTAATTGAACTGAACGAGGCATTTGCTTCTCAATCCGTTGCGATTAAAAAAGAATTGAATTTAAATCCTGAAATTTTAAATGTAAACGGAGGCGCAATCGCACTTGGACATCCACTTGGTTGTACAGGAACGAAATTAACCGTTCAATTATTAGATGAAATGCGAAAACGCGGAAACAAATACGGAATGGTTTCTATGTGCGTTGGAACGGGACAAGGAGCGGCTTCGATTTTTGAATTGCTATAATTTAAAAACCACAAAGGCAAAAAGTTTTGATTTTTCAAGTGGATAAAACTTGTGCGTTTAGGAGAAAACAAAAGTTTGAAAATCAAAGATTTTCACTTCTTCCAAAGAACAATGTTTGTGTAGAAAATTGAATTTGCGTGTTAACGGTTGCGCTCCGTAGGAGCGCTATCTAAAAAAGCGAAATGATTTTTTACCGAATTTGTGGAGCCGCGAAGCGGCGAAATCAATAGCAAAGGGTGAAGCCCTTTGTGAAATCATCAGCAAAGCGTGAAGCCCTTTGAAATTTGAAATGTGAAAACAAAAATTGCAAAAAGCCCTGAAAGGGCGACATAAAATAGAGCGCAACTTTGCGTGAGGGATAGAAACGGTTACCCCGCAATCCCGAATATTCGGGATGAGGAGTAAAAGTGGATAGCCCGACCTGAATGAGGAAATGGATCCCGATGAAATCGGGAGTAATGACCGAGTGAAGGACACGCCCAAATTAAATAAATAAAAAAAAACAAAAACAATGAGCGATACATTAACAAACGTAAAAGGCGGCGAATTCTTAATTAAAGACATTGCTGCAAGAGATATTTTTTCTCTTGAAGAATTGAACGAGGAGCAGAAAATGCTTCGCGATTCCATCAAAGAATTTATTGACAAAGAAGTGGTTCCAAATCGTGAGAGATTTGAGCACAAAGATTATGCATTGACCGAAGAAGTGATGCGCAAACTCGGAGAAATGGGCGTTCTTGGAATTGCCGTTCCTGAAGAATACGGCGGACTTGGAATGGATTTCACCACCACAATGTTGGCTTGTGATATGGCTTCCGGGGCGAACGGTTCGGTTGCGACTGCTTATGGAGCGCACACCGGAATCGGAACTTTGCCAATTTTGCTGTACGGAACTGAAGAACAAAAGAAAAAATATCTTCCGGATTTGGCTCAAGGAACGAAATTCGGTGCATATTGTTTGACGGAACCGGATGCAGGTTCTGACGCTAATTCTGGAAAAACAAAAGCAAGACTTTCCGAAGACGGAAAACATTACATCATCAACGGACAGAAAATGTGGATTTCTAACGCAGGTTTTGCCGATACTTTTACTTTTTTTGCGAAAATTGATGATGATAAAAACATTACAGGTTTCGTCATTAACCGTTCGGAATTGGAAAATCCTGAAAGTATGACTTTCGGTGAGGAAGAGCACAAACTCGGTATTCGCTCCTCTTCTACTCGTCAGGTTTTCTTTAATGATATGAAAGTTCCTGTGGAAAATCTTTTGGGCGAAAGAAACAACGGTTTCAAAATCGCTTTGAACGCACTGAACGTGGGTAGAATTAAATTGGCTGCCGCGAATTTGGACGGTCAGAGAAGAATTACTTCGCTTGCCATCAATTACGCGAATGAAAGAAAACAGTTTGGGGTTGCGATTTCTACTTTCGGAGCAATTCGTAAAAAAATTGCGGAAATGGCGACAGGAATTTTCGTTTCAGAAGCGGGTTCTTATCGTGCAGCGAAAGATGTTCAGGATAAAATTGATGAACTCGTTGCAGGCGGAATGAACCATCAACAGGCCGAATTGAAAGGTGTTGAAGAATTCGCAGTGGAATGTTCCATTTTGAAAGTTTTTGTTTCTGATTTAACGCAACACACCGCAGACGAAGGTATCCAAATCTACGGAGGAATGGGCTTCAGCGAAGATGCACCGATGGAAGCAGCTTGGAGAGACAGCAGAATTGCTAGAATTTACGAAGGAACCAACGAAATCAACCGACTTTTAGCCGTTGGAATGTTGATTAAAAAAGCAATGAAAGGCGAACTCGATTTGCTAAAACCGGCAATGGCCATCGGAAAAGAATTGATGGGAATTCCATCATTTGAAGTTCCTGATTATTCGGCTTATATGTCTGAAGAAAAAGCGATTATCCACAATTTGAAGAAAGTTTTCTTGATGGTTTCAGGAGCCGCACTTCAAAAATATATGATGGATATTGAAAAACAACAGCACTTATTGTTGAACGCTTCCGAAATTCTGAACCAAATTTATATGGCAGAATCTGCAGTTTTAAGAGCCGAAAAACATTTCGCTCCTGATTCTGTGGAAGCAGCAATGGCGCAATTAAATCTTTACAAAGCCGTTGAAAAAATCATCGTCGCCGCAAAAGAAGGCATCGTTTCCTTCGCAGAAGGCGACGAACAACGAATGATGCTTTCCGGTTTGAGAAGATTTACAAAATACACCAACACGCCAAATGTGGTTGCACTAACCGAAAAAATTGCAAAACATTTCGTGGACAAAGGCTCTTACTAGAAATAGTTTGATATGTGGTTTGAACGCTCCTTTTTTAAGGGGCGTTCTTTTTTTGGAAATCAGTCAAGAAATCTTTTAAAATTTGAAGCATTTCACTATTTTTACAATAGAAAATCAAACATGACCAAAGAAGAACTTTTAAATAAAGCCATCAAAATCGCAAATCGCGCCCACAAAGGACAAACCGACAAATTCGGAACACCGTACATCGGTCACATTATGCGGGTAATGAATTACGGAAAAACGTATGACGAAAAAATTGTAGGCGTTCTACACGACGTAATTGAAGACTGCCCCGAAATTACCTACGAATACCTTTTACAGGAAGGTTTCAGCAACGAAATTGTTTTCGCGATTGAATGTCTCACCAAAAATCCTGCTGATCAGGATTATACCGAATTTGTGAAACAAACGGAAAGATCACCACTCGCAATTGCAGTAAAGTTGAATGATCTACGTGATAACATGGATTTAACGCGTTTCACAAAACCCTTGACAGAAAGGGATTTCAAGCGGTTAAATAAATATTTGAATGCGTATCTTTACTTGAAAGAGAAATATTAATCCACCGTTTTTTCGGAATCTTCCAAAAGCAAATTAAGTTCTTGCAATTCTTCGGCGGTTAAATCACGCCATTTCCCTAGTGGAATATCTAGTTTGATGTTCATGATTCGGATGCGTTTCAGCTTTTTTACTTCGTAACCGAGGAACTCACACATTCTTCGGATTTGCCTATTTAAACCTTGCGTCAGAACAATTCTAAAAGACAAAGTATCGATTTGTTCGACTTCACATTTTTTGGTGACTGTTCCCAAAATAGGAACGCCGTTTCTCATTTTATCTAAAAATCTCGGCGTAATCGGTTTATCGACTCGTACGATATATTCTTTGCCGTGATTGTTTCGTGACCTAAGAATCTTATTGACGATATCACCGTCAGAAGTTAAAAGGATCAAACCTTCACTTGGCTTATCGAGACGACCAATCGGAAAAATTCTCTTTGGATGATTCACGAAATCGACAATATTATGTTTCTCTCGTTTTGTATCTGTTGTACAAACAATTCCGACAGGTTTATTTAAAGCGATGTAAACGTGCTCTTCTTCGGTTTTTCTAATGGAAATTCCGTCCACAAAAATTTGGTCTTCATCGGAAACTTTTGTACCCATTTCAGGAACTGTTCCGTTGACGGTAATTCTTCCCTGCTCAAGTAGTTTGTCGGCTTCTCGGCGGGAACAGAAACCTACTTCGGAAAGGTATTTGTTGATGCGGGTTTTTTCCATGAGTGATGAGTAATGAGCAATGAGTAATATTAAAAATCAGCAGAAAATCTATAATCGTTTTCTAAATAATTTGACGATGCATTTTTAATAGAATACTCCCCTATTTTTGTTCTTCTTAAGTTTGTCAAATATGCACCAACTCCCAATTCCTGACCAATGTCGTGAGCTAAACTTCTAATGTAAGTTCCTTTAGAACAACCAACAGTAAAACGAACAAAAGGTAATTCAATTTCAACATCCTTTAAATAATGAATGGTGGTTTTTCGGGATTTCATTTCTACTTCGTCTCCTTTTCTCGCCAAATCATAGGCACGTTTCCCGTCAATTTTAATGGCGGAAAAAATGGGTGGTTTCTGTTCTATTTCTCCAACAAATTTTTCTAAAACTTCATGAATAAACTCCATTGAAATGTGTGAAAAATCCTGATGCAGAATTTCGGGTTTCTCCGTGTCGTAAGATTCGGTTTGAACGCCAATTTTTATTTCCGTTAAATATTCTTTCGGTGCGTCCTGGATTTCGGGAATTTTTTTGGTGAACTTTCCTGTGCAGACAATGAGCAAACCTGTTGCGCGCGGATCCAAAGTTCCTGCATGACCGATCTTGAATTTTTTCGGGAGGTTAAACTCTTTTTTGAGTTTGTATTTCAGTTTGTTGACTGCCTGAAAACTCGTCCAATCCAGAGGTTTGTCCAGGAGGATGATTTGTCCATCCAAAAAATCTTTATCGGTTTTCAAAGGTTGTCAATTTTTTGAATCAATTTTGTTTTTAATTGGCAAACATCGTAAAATAAATCAACAGCACAATTCCCACAACAATTCTGTACCAACCCCAAGGTTTGAAACCGTACTTCATCAACACTCCAATAAAAAATTTAATTGCAAGTACTGCAACCACGAATGCGACCACATTTCCAACAAGAAAAAGCATCAGATTATTTCCCTGCAAAATCATTTCATAACCTTTTTGTTCCAAACCGTTGTGATTCCAATCTTTCAAAAAAATTGAATAGACAGAAACCGCCAACATCGTAGGAACCGCCAAGAAAAATGAAAATTCCGCCGCGGCTTTTCTCGTCAATCTTTGCTGCATTCCACCAATGATGGAAGCTGCACTTCTACTCGTTCCGGGCATCATCGCCAAACATTGCCAAAAACCAATGATAATCGCACTTTTATAGGAAATATCCTTTTCGTCATCCACAGTATGAACTTTGAACAATTTATCAATAAAAAGCAATACGATTCCCCCTAAAATTAGTACAATCGCAATGGGAACAGGATCGCCAAGAATAGCTTCAATTTTATCGTCGAACAGTTTTCCCAAAACCAAAGCAGGAACAACTGCAACCGCCAATTTTAAATAAAAATTCAAATTTTTGAAATCGAAAAACTTTTTCCAATACAGAAAAACTACTGCGAGAATGGCTCCGAACTGAATGGAAACTTGAAACATTTTCACAAACTCATCTTCCTGAATTCCGAAAATCGAACTTGTAAAAATCATGTGTGCGGTGGAAGAAACAGGAAGATATTCCGTTAAACCCTCGATGATTGCAATGATGATTGCTTTGATTAAATCCATTTAAATGATGAGTAATTAGTAATTAGCAAGGAGTAAAGTAATAAATGTGAAATAATGTTCAAAATCTATGCTTATAAATTGACTATTCACCGCGAAGCGAATTCACTTATTGACCTTAAAAGTTATTTATTGCGCTTCAAGATGGCGTAAACTTCCACGGCGAAACCTGCGATAACTAAAAGCGGCGCAATACGGATTCTGCGGATAGAGAAAATTCCCTCGTTCCAAAGATTTGGGTCGTATTTTCCATCGACGGTATTTGCGTCGGGTCCAATCATCAGAAGAAATCCTACTACGATTAAAACCAAACCAATCAACATCAGTTTATAATTTTCTTTACCGAAATAGAAATTGTTTTCCTGTGGAATTTCCGCTTCTTTTTTTCCGATATTGTCGGCGGAGAAATTCTTATATTTTTTGCTCATTTTTAAGAATAATATAAATCATCAACATTAGAACTCAAGAATCTCCAAGTTGCAAAAATGGTACTTAAAACCGTGATTAAAACGCCAAGTAAGAAAATTCCAACCACCAAAATAATCAATTGATTGTTGTCTTGCGCGAAAGGAGTTCCAATTTCGGTAATAAAATAATACCAAGCTCCGAAAAGTACGGCTAAACCAAGCAAAGCTCCAATTACTCCTAAAATTACCGCTTCTTTAATAAATGGTTTTAAGATAAATCTTCGTTTTGCTCCAACCAACTGCATTGTTTTGATAATGAATCGTTTAGAGAATATTTTAAGTCGAATGGAGTTATTGATTAAAACCACCGCCAAAATCAAAAACAGAATGGAGAACCCTAAGATCCATTTCAAAATATTGTTGAGGTTATTGTAAACATCCACCATCAAAGTTGAGTTGTTTTTTACGTCCACAATTCCCGGCGTTGCCTTGATTTGTTTGATGGCTTCATCTATTTTTGCAGGGTCAACGTATTCAGGTTTCAAGGCAACTTCTACGGATGAAGGGAAAATATTTTCTTCGAAAAGCGCACTCGATTCTATGCCCATACTTTTCTTCGCTTCTGCTGCAGCCATTTCTCTTGTGATGTAGGTTGCGCGTTTTACAGGCGCAAGTTTTTGAATTTTTTGGAAAGTCTCGTTTTCCATCTTCACGATTTTCACCGAATCCTTTGCATCATAATTTTCGTCAAAATAAGCATTCACTACCAATTGTTCCTTGATATAGTCGGAATATTTTTGAGCATTAATCAAGATAAGTCCCATTAAACCAAGTAAAAATAAAACCAAAGCAATACTGACAACTACCGTAATATTACTTGAGCGAAGTCTCCTTTTGTTAAAATCTTCAACTGTCTTTGCCATTAAATAAAAAATTTCTGCTAAAATAGAAAAAAACTTCCGTAATTTGCCGTGAAATAGAGAATTTCGGTGTTAAAAAAAACTTAAAGCGGGATGCTGGGTGATGGAAGCTGGAAGTTTACAAAAGGTATTAAAACCATTTTTTTTTTGCTATAGAAAATCTTGAATTTTGAATCTTGAATCTAGAATTAAATGAGCGTAAAAGCCAAAAAACATCTCGGGCAACATTTCTTGACAGACGAAAATATTGCCAAAAAAATTGTCGATGGATTAAGTTTTGAGAACTATCACAAAGTACTTGAAGTGGGTCCCGGAATGGGCGTTCTCACCAAATATTTGTTGGAGAAAGACGCCGAAATTTTCGTGGCAGAAATCGATGCTGAATCGGTGGATTATCTGAAAAAGAATTACCCAAAACTTCAGGAAAATCATTTTACGGGAGACTTCTTAAAAATTAATATTGAGGGTGTTTTTGGTGAACAAGTTGCGGTGATCGGAAATTTTCCCTACAATATTTCGTCGCAGATTTTATTTAAAATCATTGATTATTACGGGCAAATTCCTGAAATGGTGGGAATGTTTCAGAAAGAAGTCGCCGAAAGAACCGCCGCTGTTCCCAGAACGAAAGACTACGGAATTTTGTCGGTTTTGGTTCAGGCTCTTTATGACGTGAAGTATCTTTTCACCGTTCATGAAAATGTTTTCAATCCGCCCCCAAAAGTGAAATCGGGAGTTATAAAACTGACACGAAATCCAAAAGAAGGTTTGCAGGGAAACGAGGTTTTATTCAAACAAATCGTGAAGGCGGGCTTCAATCAAAGGAGAAAAAAATTGTCGAATGCGTTGAAAGTTTTGAATATCCCCGAAAATTTAAAAACACATCCTTTTTTGGACAAACGTGCGGAAGAACTTTCTGTGGAGGATTTTATTGCGTTTACTAAAGAATGGAAAAAAGCTTAATTTTCGTCAGATTTTTCCTCTTCCTCTTTTTTCAATTCCTCGAGTTGATTTTGAAGTTTCGAAATCATTTCCTTTAAAGCTTTAATATCGCTTTTATTCGAGGAAACATGGCTTTTCAGCATCACGTTTTTGGCGCGTTCGTTGTGGTCGTCTTCGTCTTCATCTTCGGCTATATCTTCAATGTCTTCCTGAATTTCATCGATGTCTCCCGAAATTTCGTCAATATCTTCGCTAATTTCTTCGATATCTTCCTGGATATCCTCAATATCTTCTTGAATTTCAGTAACATCCTCCTTCAAATCTTCAATATGTTCGTGACTTCTGTTCACCGACATCTGAATGAAAATCGCCAAGTAAATCGCTTCTAAAGACAGAACTGTAGTTAAAACCAAAAGCATTTTATCAAATTCAACCAACCCGAAAAGTGGTAATAAAAATGCAGTCAAAAATACTAATGAATGTATAATGAGGGAGGGAATAGAACCAATCCACCACATAATTCCATCGGTAACTTTGGTGAGAAACTGAATGTTTTTTTCGCGCTGTTCTTTTCGTCCCATCTTCTGAAAAATTTTTCGCTAATTTACTCAAAAATCCTTGGAAACTCCCAAACCGAACAAGGCAAAATCATATTTTGCGGGGTCTTTGCCATTAAATTTTCGTAATACCGAATCCATTTCTTCCACCGTTTTCCAATTGTTTTGTTTACGTTGAATTAAGTTGAGTCTTCTTGAAATATTTCCCGTGTGTACATCGAGCGGAACGGACAAATATTTTTGGTCAATGTTTTCCCAAATCCCGAAATCGACTCCTTTCTTGTCTTTCCGCACCATCCAACGGAGGAACATCATTAATCTTTTCGCAGAGGAATTTTTGTAGGTCGAACTCACGTGTTTATGACTTCTGTGAATATTTTCTCCTAAGAACTTTTGTCGAAATCTTTCCAAAGAATGGTAGAAATTGAATTCATTTTCATTAGTCAAAAACAAAATTTCCAGACTTTCACTTTCAGAATAAATTCTTTTCAGATTCAAAATAAACTCTCGGAAATCTTCACCACTGAAAGTTCGGTGAATGCTCTTTTGCTCTAAAGTTTTCAATTCTTTTCCTGAAACATTTTGCACAAAATCGAATGGTGAATTTCCCATGAAATCCATCATTTTTGTGGCGTCATTAATAATGGATTTTCTATTTCCCCAAGAGATGGTTGCGGTAAGAAATGCTGCAATCTCAACATCCTGTTTCAAAGAAAATCGGTGCGGAATCTGAATGGGGTCATTCTCTATAAAGTCGGGATTGTTGTAAAAGTCTGCTTTTTCGTCGAGGAAACCTTTGAGGTCTGTTACGAGTTGCGAGATGCGGGTTTCATCATTTATCATTGATCAATCATCATTTATCCTCAAATTCCAATCTTAACTGGTTCCAGTGCTTTTGGTAAAAATGTATTTGGAAAAATCTCTCTGGCTTCATCGGTGAAAACCGTTACATCACCATACCGATTAGAAAAATGACCGAGAATTAGTTTTCCTACATTGGCTTTTCTTGCAATTCTCGCAGCTTCCAAAGCGGTAGTGTGTCCTGTATAATCTGCCATTTCCTTTAAATCGTGTAGAAAAGTAGCTTCGTGATAAAGCACGTCAACGTTTTCAATCACAGCAACAACCTCTTCCCAATATCTGGTATCGCTGCAAAATGCGTAGGAAACTGGTTTTGAAGGCGGAGTTGTAAGCACTTCATTCTTTAAAATATAGCCATCGCTCAAAACAAAATCTTTCCCGAGTTTTAAATTATGATAATCGCAGGTTTCAATTTCTGGATATTTTGAAATTTCCGCCATGTTGAGATGTCGTTCTTTTGGTTTTTCCCGGAACAAATATCCGTTGCAATAAATCCTGTGATTAAGCGGAATGGTAAAGACTTCTACTCTATGATCCTCGTAAATCTTTTCTGATTTCTTGCTCTCTAATTCATGATAAACCACCTCAAAACCACGATGTGTTTCTGTAATTCTAAAAATGGTTTCAAGCATTTCTTTAATTCCTTTCGGAGCATAAATATGAAGCGGCGTTTCTCTTCCCAAAAGCCGGAAACTCGCAATCAATCCGGGCAAACCGAAACAGTGGTCACCATGAAGGTGCGAAATAAAGATATGGTTGATTTTAGAAAATCTTGCTTTTGCCTTTCTCAACTGAACCTGAGTTCCTTCTCCACAATCGATGAGAAAACACCTTTCTTCCATCTCAAGAAATTGCGCAGTTGGCGAAGAATTCACCGTGGGAATTGCAGAATTGTAGCCGAGAATGGTAAGATAAGTACTCAATATTATTGATGAATGATAATTGATAAATGATTTTGGAGACTACAAATTTACGGAATATTTCGTCATAAAGATTCGTAGAAACCTTTAACTTGTATCTTTTAAATCTGATAAATCTATTCTGAATTCTTTCTATTGATAAAGAAATAAACAGGAAGTCCCAACAAAATCAAAATAAATCCAGGCCATGTGTATTGGGGTTTGAACCAAATTAAAAGCACGCAAAACGCCGTTCCAATCAACAAATACAAAATCGGTGTGACTGGATAAAGCCAAGTTTTGTACGGTCTTTCCAGGTTTGGTTTTTTGATTCGTAAATAGATGACACCGAAAACGGTAATCATGTAAAATAGTACGATGACGAAAGAAATCATGTCCAACAAATCGCCGTATTGACCGGAAAGCGCTAGAACTGAGGCCCAAATTCCCTGCATCCAAAGTGATTTTTCAGGAACGTTGTATTCGTTGTTTTCAATGGCGGATTTAAAAAATAAGCCGTCTTTCGCCATGGATTGATAAACTCTTGCTCCCGCTAAAACCAATCCATTGATACAGCCGAAAGTTGAAATCATCACCAAAACCGCCATAATCATGGTTCCGATGCTTCCAAAAATAACTTCTGAAGCAGCAACTGCAGGTCGATTCTTATCGGCAAATGCAATTCCGTCTCTATCCAACGCATTGAGGTAAACAAAATTGACGAGAAGATAAAGAATCATCACCACTGTTGTTCCCAAAACCATTGATTTCACCACGTTTTTCTTTGGATTTTCAATTTCGCCGGACATGAAAGTTACGTTTTCCCAAGCGACGGAACTGAAAATTGAACCCACCAAAGCAGCGGCAATTCCACCGAGAAGTGTCATTCCGCCAATAGGTTTCCAACCTGTTGGAAGCAGATTATTACCAACCTCCCTACCGAAATCCTGAAAACTATTCCAACCAAAGCTCATATTTTCAGCCCATTGCGAATTTTTAACTAAAAGAAATCCGAAAACAATAATTCCTAAAAGCGCCAAAATTTTTGAGGAAGTAAAGATATCCTGCAAAATTTTACCATTTTTAAGTCCTTTCGTATTGATAAAAGTCAGCAACAAGATGATGACAATCGCTAAAATTTGAATCCAAGTTATTTTAAAGGTTCCGCTTTGAAAAATCGGGGCAGAATCATTTAAGGCAGGTATGAGATAAGCGGTAAATTTCCCGAAAGCCATTGCTACAGCGGCAATTGTTCCGGTTTGAATTACCGTAAACAATCCCCATCCGTAAAGAAATCCGCTCATTTTCCCGAAAATTTCGGTGATATAAGTGTATTGTCCACCCGCTTTTGGAAACATAGAGGAAAGTTCGCCGTAAGAAATTGCGGCGGCAACCGTCATGATTCCGGTGATAATCCACACCACAATCAGCCAATAACCTGAACCGAGATTCCTCATCATATCGGAGCTCACAATAAAAATTCCGCTACCAATCATCGAGCCCATTACGAGCATCGTGGCGTCCCAAAGTTTGAGTTTTTTCTGCATAAAAGTTTTTGTTTCAAGTTTACTCACGCCTCTTTTTATTTTTTATTTAAGTTCGTGAGTGCTTCGCATTTCAAGTTTTAGGCTTCAAATTTGAAAGACGTAAATATATAAATTTTCGGCAATGGTTTTTAAATTCCAATAAAGTCTTTGTTAAAGTTTTTAAAATTGATTGTGTTTTCGGAAATTTAAACTTGAAAATTTTTGCTATTTTTGTAAAAATTAAAAGAAATGAAAAAAATAGCCCTAATTCTTACGATAGCATTTTCAACAGTGGTTTTCGCGCAGGAAACGGCGACAAAAAAAGTTAGTCCGCCCGAAGGAAAAGCGTTGGTTGGTGATTCTTACGGAGCAAAAGTTTCGGCAAATGCAGAGCAAAAAGCAATTTCTCCCAAACAATTGGAAAAGAAATTAAAGAAATCTAAAAAGGTTGAAAACGTTGCCATCAAAGGAAAAGTAACCGATGTTTGCGACAAGAAAGGTTGTTGGTTGACCGTAGAGACTGAGAACAACGAGAAATTTTTTGTGAAAATGAAAGATTACGCCTTCTTCGTTCCTACCGCTTTGAAAGGTAAAAACGTAGTTTTAGAAGGAAACGCTGAAACCAAAGTAATTTCCGTTGACGAACAAAAACATTACGCGGAAGACGCAAAAAAATCTCAAGCAGAAATCGACGCCATTACAAAACCACAGGAAGAAATCAGATTTTTGGCGAGTGGGATTAAGGTGGTGAAATAATCATGAGTAATTAATAATTAGCGATAAGTAATAAAGCGAAATCAATTGATTTCGCTTTTTTTTATTCTATTATGAAATTAACTTCCGCGTCGAGTTTTGGGAATTTCTTGTCTGAAATGAATTTTTTTCCGGTACAATCGATTTCTTTCCAACCCTTCTTTTTACCGATATCTCCAACTTCCACAACAATTGGAGTGAACGAAATTTCATCATCGCCTTCAAAAATTTCTTCTTTATACTGAACGGCAATATCCAGAACACATTCAAAATCGGTGTTCAATTTAACGTTTCTGTAAATCACGTCGAAATGAGTTTCTTTGTTTTCAGGGATTTGCTGGTAGGTTTCCCAATTTTCTGTGGAGCCTTTTAATTCTGAAATGGCTTTCAAGCCTTCATATAAAGCAATGGTGTAGAATTTTCGTGTTCCTTTTCTTTTATAATCATTGGGGAAATGTCCACCTTCATATAAAATGGTAGCAATTCCCATTTTCGTAAAATTATCTCCCGTTGAAGTCGGATAAAATTCGTCGTTATATCTTGCTATTTGATTGGGAATTAGTGGATTTATAACTTCATAAATTCGAGAAATCACCGCCATTGCTTTTTTTCGGGTTTCTGTAATTTCTCTCTCGAAATTTTCAGAAGGGGCTAAAAATGAAAGCGTTGCAGGATTCTCGCCATCTGTTGTGAAAATCGTTCTTTGCTCGTGAAGATTTAATGCATAATCGTAGTTCCCGCTTTCTGCCATTTTTTTAAGCAGCGGAAATTCTTTGCTTGATAATTTTAAATAATCACGGTTCATGTCAATGTTTAAAGCATTTCTCCTCGTCCATTTTTCTGAACCATCCGGATTGAGCATGAAGATGAAATCTAAAGTAATTTTAGAATATAAATCTTCTTGCAAGTTGGGTTGATGTTTGAAAACCTCCAATAAATCGAGCATTGCGTGAGTTGCATTCGATTCGTTTCCGTGCATTTGCGACCATGCTAAGACTCTTGTTTCACCATTTCCCAAAGTAATTTTATAAATGGGTTTTCCCAAGTACGAAGTTCCGACTTGTAAAATTAAATCGCTGTAATTTGTCTGTAGATAAAAAAATAATTTTTCGGGGCAAATATAGCGATTTGGGAAATCAGGATTTTGTAGGTAATTCAAGTTTTCTAGCATCAATCAAAATATTACATTTTTCAAATTTAATTTTTTTTAATTAAAATTAAAAATTAACTTTTGTAAAATTGTTAAACAAGTCAAAATGTCAGTTTGTCTGTTGATAATTTTGTGGATTGCATTATTTTAAAAATAATTTTGTATTTAATTTAAAATCAATATTTTATTTTATTTAATTAAATAATTTTATCAATATTACTTTAAGTGAAAATTACTGTATAAATCTCCATTTGGAAGAAACTTTTCTAAACGAGAAAGAAAAATATCATTCTATCTATTCCAGTGATTTTTACAATTGTAAATTGATTCTAAAATTTAATAATCCTTATCTTTGCGCTTATTTTTTATATATGACAAGCGAGACTTTGTTTTTATTAGGATTCTTATTATTCATCTTTTTCATCCTGGCTTTAGACCTTGGACTTTTAAACAAAAAGTCGGACACGGTTTCAATGAAACAGGCGGGTTTGATGAGTTTTTTCGTTGTAGCACTTTCCATGTGCTTTTATTTTGTGTTGATTACTTATGGTCACCTACTCCACGGAATAGACAGTATAGAGAAACTTCAGAGCGTAATTACTCGACATCATCATCCTGTGAAAATCATTCCGGGAGATTTGGATCACAGCATTCAACTCTATAATCAGAATTTGGGCTTAGAATATTTAACAGGTTATGTTGTAGAATATGCTTTATCTGTAGATAATATATTTGTTATCGTTCTTATTTTTGGGGCTTTTGGGGTTGCGCAAAAGAATTACCATCGGGTATTATTTTGGGGCATTTTGGGGGCAATTGTGATGCGTTTCATCTTCATCTTTGTAGGAGCTGCTTTGATTGAGAAATTTGAATGGATTATGTATGTTTTCGGCGCTTTCCTGGTATTTACCGGAGTTAAGATGTTCTTCGACCGAGAGAGTGACGAAAAGATTGATACGCAAAACCATCCTGTAGTCAAATTTGCCAACCGATTTTTCAAGGTTCATAATCACTTTGTAGGCAATAAATTCTTTGTAACGATTGATGGGGTAAAGAAAGTTACTCCTTTATTCTTGGTCTTATTAATCATCGAAGGAACTGATTTAATCTTTGCGGTGGACAGTATTCCCGCCATTTTCTCCGTGACCAAAGATCCATACATCGTATTCTTTTCCAACATTTTTGCGATTATTGGATTGCGTTCCATGTTCTTCTTATTGGCAGGAATTATCGACAAGTTCCGTTTTCTAAAAATTGGTTTGGCTGTACTTTTAACATTCATCGGATTGAAGATGTTATTCCATCATTATTTGGAAGAATGGGGATTCTCAACGACACATTCGTTGTTGATTATTGTAGGAATTTTAGGGGCAAGTATTTTATTCTCACTAATTTTTCCTGAGCGTAAAAAGGACAGAAAATTAAAATATAATCCTGAAAACCAAGACGATTTACACCGATAATTTAATTTTGTAAATCCATTAAATAATATAAAACCAATGCTTTACGTGTTGGTTTTTACTTTTGTAAAATATATCAACGTGCTTTTATTTACATTTGTATTTTATTTTTGTAAATTAATTATTTACATTTGTAATTATGAATTTAAACGAGCGGATTTCAAAAATCATAAAATATTCAGAACTTTCCTTATCGGAATTTGCTGACAAGATCGAGGTGCAGCGTTCCAACATTTCGCATATCACTTCCGGACGAAATAAACCTTCCCTAGATTTTCTCATTAAGATTAAAGACCGTTTCCCTGAATTGCAGTGGGATTGGCTCATTAATGGAGATGGTGAAATGTTGAAAAAAATCGAACCCGAAATTATTCAGGAGAAACCAAAACCTACTTCACTACCCGATTTGTTCTCCTTAATCGACGACGATAATTTTGGAATGACAGAAAGTGAAGACCGAGTTTCAAAAGAAAAACCGCGAGAATTTAAAATTCCTGAGCCAACTCCCGAAAAAGAAAAAATATCCGATTCTCAACGATTAGAAGTCCCGGAAAATAAAACTATTTCACAAGTTATTGAAAATCAGGAAAATAAAATAAAACGAATCGTGCTCTTTTACGAAAACGGAAAATTTGAGAGTTTTGAACCTGATTGAATTACGAAATGAGAATTTTGAATTATGAATTTTTTGGGTGGTTTTCATTCATAAATATTTTAGTTCATCAGCAAATTCATTCAAACGCTTCAAACACTCAAACCCTCAAACTCCCAAACCGTCCCACTTCAGTTTCTCGCACAATTTTTGTAAATTTGATATTCACACAAAATATTTCCCTATGAAACTTGGCGATCTTGCGAAGGAACTTAATATTTCCACCAAAACGTTGATTAAATTTATTCAGGATTTTGATCTTGAACTTTCTGAATGTTTAGCGACCAACTTCGATGTGATGGAAGATTTCGTGAAATTTGCAAGAGAAAATGTAAACTTTCTAAAGAAATATGAAGAAGATTTAATGAAGCAGAAATCCGTTCAAGATATTGCCGAAAACATCAATCAACCCACAGAAAAAGTTGAAGAAATCATCAAAACCGAAAAACCAATAGTTTACGACAACGGATTATACCGATCTTCAGTTTCAAGTTATGGAATCGATAATAAATTAGGCGGAAATTACCAATTTGTCTATGACTATTTCGGCAAGAAAACAAGTTTGGCTGAACGTGATTTCATCGGTTATCGCGACTTGTTTTTCTATATTCGGGAAGCGCTTGAACCCTTTCTAAACCCCAATCAACTAAAAGATTGGGGAATTCATAAACCTGCAGGAATCATACTTTACGGTCCTCCCGGAAGTGGCAAGATTTTTTGGGCAAACAAAATTGCGGAGATTATTAATTACAGTTTTAAAGAAGTCAAAAAATATTATTTGGGAACTTCATTTGTTGATGGAAACAAAACCAGTTTCAACGATTTCCTCGTTCAGATGATGAAGGAAGAAAAGGTTTTACTTTTCATGGAAGATTTTAACGAAATCATGACTTTCAGAAATGAGGAAAAATCGGTTTCTTCCTTCGATGAGGAAACAAAGGACATTATCTTACACTATATTGGTCATTTTGAGGAAGAGGATCTTTTGATGGTCGGTTCGGCAAATACGCTATATAATATTGACAGAGAAATTCTCGCTCCCGGAAGATTTGATGTGGTAATCCCGATATTTCCACCCAATGCAAGAGAACGTTCACAGATGATTTTGTATCACATGACGGAGAATCTTTCCGATGATGCCATGTTGATGAAGATTTTGGTGAAAAACAATGCGGATCATTTACCTTTTTGGGAACATGTTTCTAGCAAGATGAAAACCTTTTCAAATACCATGATTATTGATTTTACCCAAAGTTTAAAGAAAAGAATCCGAAGCAGTTATCAAAAGAACAACAACGAAAATATTAAGATCGATCAATCTTTATTGGATGCATCTTTACGCGACGCATCATCAAAATTAACAGAAGAATATTTGAATCAAGTTGCCCAATTTATCCACGATGTTTCGGTGAACAATGCCGATAATTTCAACAGCAGAATTGAGGCATTACAATATGAACTTGATAATTATAAAGTGATCGAAGCACCAAGAAAATCGATTGGTTTTACACATAATGATGACGGAAAATAGTTTCTAAAAAATACTTTTTCGTCTTTTTAGGGACTTTTAATCCTGCTTGTTCCGCTTCTGAAATTCCGATTGCGAGGGCTTGTTTTCTTTCGGTAACTTTGTCGCCGGAAGATGATTTCAATGTTCCTTCTTTGAATTCGTGCATTACTTCACCGATTTTCTCCTGTGCTTTTTTGGAATATTTTCTACATGACATCATTTAAAATCTTTGTGATTGATGTGTTTTCAACAGCCAAGATTTTGCCAAAGAAACTCCCAAAAATACCTTTAACAGAAATTAATTTCTTTATCTTTGGAATTCTTATTTTAATTAAAACATGAAAAAACTCGTTCTGTCTTTGGCGATTATTGCTTCTGTTTCGGCATTTTCGCAGGAAATTACTTTGGATAAAATCTATTCCGGATATTATCGCGGGAAAAACATTGCAGGAATCGCCTCCTTGAAAAACGGTGAAAATTATGCGGTCATCGAACAGGGCGGAATTGCAAAGTATTCCTATAAAACCTCGCAAAAAGAAGGAAATATTGTGGATGGAAATTTTCAGTCCTACATATTTAATGACGACGAATCCAAAATTTTGTTGCTGAAAGAAAGCGAACCTATTTACAGACATTCCTTTCTCGGAAAATTCGATGTGAAAGATTTGAAATCGGGAAAAGTTTTAAGCCTAAATAACGGTAATTTTGTTCAGGAGCCAACTTTTTCTCCGGATGGAACCAAAGTCGCTTTCATTGTCGACAACAATCTTTATTATCAGGAATTGAGTTCAGCAAAAATTATCCAAATTACGAATGACGGAAAGAAAAATTCAATATTAAACGGACTTGCTGATTGGGTTTATGAGGAAGAATTCGGACACGCAAGACAATACGAATGGACGAAAACTTCCGATGCGATTGTTTTTGTAAAATCGGATGAATCGGAAGTTCCGGAAATGTACATCCCGATTTATGGAAAGCAGCTCTACCCTTCTGAAATGCGTTTCAAATACCCGAAAGCAGGCGAAAAAAATTCGATTGTTTCCGCACAGCTTTTCCGTCTGGATTCAGGGAAAACGACTCCTTTAAATTTAGGAAGTTTCAAGAATTATTATATTCCAAATGTTTACAAAACGGCGAAAGCGGATGAAATGATGTTGATTACTTCAGACAGAATTCAAAATGCTTCCGATGTTTTAAAGGTAAATACCAAAACAGGAAATATCACGAAACTTTTCACAGAATCAGATGATAAATGGGTCGATACAGACAATGTGACTTTAGAATTTTTGGCTGACAATTCCTTCATTTGGGGAAGCGAAAGAGACGGCAACCGCCATCTTTATTGGTACGACCAAAACGGAAAATTGAAAAAACAAATTACCAAAGGAAATTGGGAAGTCACTGATTATTACGGATATAATCCAAAAACAAAAGAAGTTCTTGTACAAACCACCGAAAAAGGTAGCATCAATAAAGTAGTTTCTAAAATCAATATTGAAACCGGTAAATCCACGTTGCTTTCTAACGCTGAAGGAAATAACAGTGCGAGTTTCAGCGGAAATTATAATTATTTTATCGAAACTTCTTCTTCTGCCAAAAAACCTTACACCTTTGTTCTAAAGGATGGAAACGGAAAGACGGTGAAAGAACTTCAAAACAACAACGAACAACTGAAAAAATTAGAAGCCGACAACTTCGTGACCAAAGAATTTTTCACGATTCCAAACGAAGCAGGCGATCAAATGAACGCGTGGATTATGAAACCGAAAAACTTTGATCCGAACAAAAAATATCCGCTATTTATGTACCAATATTCCGGACCGGGATCTCAAACTGTTGCGAACTCATGGGACGCAGGTAACGGATTGTGGTTCAATCATTTGGTTCAAAAAGGCTATATCGTTGCTTGTGTCGATGGTCGGGGAACAGGTTTTAAAGGCACAAAATTCAAAAAAGTAACCTACATGAACCTGGGAAAATATGAAATTGAAGACCAAATTGCAGCAGCAAAATGGTTGAGAATGCAATCCTATATCGATAAAGACAGAATAGGAATTTTCGGTTGGAGTTTCGGCGGTTATATGGCGAGTTTGGCTTTAACCAAAGGCGCAGATGTTTTCAAAACTGGAATCGCAGTTGCACCCGTTACGAATTGGAGATATTACGACACGCTTTATACCGAAAGATTTATGAGAACGCCGCAGGAAAATGCAAAAGGCTATGATGAAAATTCGCCAACCGAATTTGCAAATTTACTGAAAGGAAAATTCTTGCTAATCCACGGAACCGCTGATGATAACGTGCATTTCCAAAACTCTATGGAGTTTGCGGAAGCATTAATTCAAAACAAAAAACAGTTTGAATTTATGGCGTATCCGGATAAAAACCACGGGATTTATGGTGGAAATACAAGACCACAACTTTATCAGATGATGACGGATTTCCTATTGAAAAATCTGTAGAATTTTGAAGAAAAAAAGTAAATTAAAACCGCATAAGAAAATTTCTTTTGCGGTTTTTTATGGGCGCTTGTCAATGTCTTGGTTTCCTTGGAAAACAGCATTTATACTAATTAATTTTCTGTTTTCATCAACTTGATAGAAAATAATATACGGATATTTTTTAAGAGGTAAACCTCTGAAATCTTTGTAATACCTTTGAAAAAAAGGATTTTGCTTGATTTTTTGCAGAGTTTGCTCATAATCCGTCACGAAATTTTGTGCAACTTTTAGAGAAGCTTCTTTTTTATAATATGAAACAGCTTCTTTAATATGAGATTTTGCTAAAGACGAAATCCTAATTTTATAGGTCATATTCTTTCTTTAATTCAGCTAAAAATTCATCATGGTCTTGAAATTCAGAATCATCTAAATTTTCTTGACTGTCTAATATTTTTTTATGATTTTCAGTGAGTTTGAACGTCTCTTGTTTTGATGAATTCTTACTTTCTTTGGAAATGTATTTTTCTTTCAAGAAATCAATATAGTCATTCACATTCCCTAAAAGTTCTTTGGGAAGTGTCTTTAGATTTTTTTCTAAATCTTTCATTGTGATTTCCATTTTTTTAGAATTTATTTTTACCAAAGTTAGAAAAATTTTTAATTTCATTTAAAAATCCTATTTTTGGGAAATATCAATTTAAATATGGAAAAATCGACCGCAAAACATCCGAAAGGATTGCCTTATCTGTTTTTTACCGAGATGTGGGAACGTTTCGGATATTATTTAATCCTCGGAATTTTCGTCCTGTACATGATCGACCCCAAAGAAACCGGTGGATTGGCTTTTAACGACAAAAATGCAGACGACATTTTCGGAACTTTTATCGCACTCACCTATCTAACCCCGTTTTTGGGCGGATTTTTGGCAGACAGAGTACTCGGTTATGTGAAAGCAATCTATATTGGTGGTGCTTTGATGGGACTTGGATATATTGGATTGGGAGTTTTCAAGGAAGTATCGATGTTTTACGTTTCCATGGGATTAATTATTCTCGGGAACGGATTCTTTAAACCAAGTATTTCTACCCTTTTAGGAAATCTTTACGAAGAGGAACCGTACAGAATGAACAAAGATGCAGGTTACAACATTTTCTATATGGGAATTAATATCGGTGCTTTTGCGTGTAACATTATCGCCGCCTTTATGAGGAATAAATTTGGTTGGGGTGAAGCGTTTATCACAGCCGGAGTGGGAATGTTCATCGGTTTGATTATCTTTTCTCTTGGAAGAAAACATATTATAAAAGCCAACATTATGAAACCTGTTCAGGAAGGCGACACCAAAATTTCTGATGTTTTGGTTAAAGTTTTCTTGCCTGCAATTGTTGCGGGTGTGATAGGTTGGATGATTCCGGGAAATATTTTCGGAAGTGATTCTACCGATGCCTTTATTTTTGCCTGTTTACCGGTGATTTATTTCTACGTCATGCTTTGGGTAAAAGCGAATGCGGAAGACAAAAAACCAATCGGCGCTTTGTTGGCGATTTTTGCTGTGAGCTTAATGTTTTGGGCAGTTTTCAAACAGAACGGAACGGCGTTGACAAGATGGGCAAATTATTACACCGACAGAAGTGTTCCTGCAGCAATAGAAAAACCTTTGGAAGCCATTTATTTAGTGGATGCTAAAGATTATCAAACCAAGGAGGTGAATGTTTACGACAATCAATATCAAGCGCAAAAAGACGAATCAGGAAATCCAATCAAAGAACAGGGAAAAGATATTTATTTTCGAAATGTTTCGCCCGAGAAAAAAGCGGTGATGGAAGCTAATCCGAGCGAGAAAGTCTATCTTTATAATACTGAATTATTTCAATCAGTGAATCCGTTTTGGGTAATTGTTTTAACGCCAATTGTCGTAGGATTCTTCATGATGCTTCGCAGAAAAGGAAAAGAACCTACAACGCCGAGCAAAATTGTTTTGGGATTATTTATTTCCGCACTTTCGTGTTTGGTGATGGTTGGAGCAGTTTACGCAGGTGATAATGGCGCCGTGAAAGTTTCCGCATTATGGCTTGTTTTTGCGTATGGCGTGATTACAGTGGGAGAATTATGTCTTTCACCGATGGGACTTTCCTTGGTCTCCAAACTTTCTCCGCCGAGAATTACCGCTTTGATGATGGGTGGATTTTTCCTTTCGACCTCGATTGGTAATAAATTATCGGGAGTTTTAGCAAGTTTTTGGTATGATTACGAAAACAAGGCGAATTTCTTCATCGTGAATTTCGGATTGTTATTATTAGCGACACTTCTCGGATTATCAATTCTGAAAAGATTAAACAAAATCATGAAGGAAAAAGGAGTAAATTAAATGTAACTCAATAAAATAACCAAAAAGTGTCGAAAAAATTCGGCACTTTTTATTTTCAAAACCTAAAATAATCGCTCTTCAATTCAGAAAAAAAACTATATTTGTGAGTCTTAACAAAAAATTAACAATTAAAAAATATGGATACAGCAGTGCAAAAAGGACATCCGAGAGGACTCTACCTTCTGTTTATGACAGAAATGTGGGAACGTTTTTCCTACTACGGAATGCGGGCAATTTTCGTGTTATACATGGTAAAAATGCTTGCTTTTGATGATGCAAAGGCATCTGAAATTTATGGAAGTTACACAGGTTTGGTTTACCTTACTCCACTTTTGGGTGGTTATCTTTCGGACCGTTTTTTAGGAAACAGAAGAAGTATTGAAATCGGAGGAATTTTGATGGCGATAGGACAGTTTTTAATGTTCTTCTCTGCTGCAAGTTCGGGAGCGATGGCGATTACCTTGATGTGGATTGGTCTTACTTCGCTCATCATCGGAAACGGGTTCTTTAAACCAAATATCTCCACGATGGTGGGACAACTCTATCCAAAAGGAGACCGCAGAGTTGATGCTGCTTTCACCATTTTCTATATGGGAATTAACTTGGGAGCATTTTTCTCGCCGTTGATTTGTGGAACTTTGGCAGAAAAAATTGACTTCAAATGGGGATTCCTTGCTGCAGGAATTGGGATGGTGATTGGTTTATTTACCTTCATTTTACAAAAAAACAGATTACTTGTTGACCAAGACAATAAACCTATCGGTATGCCATCTAAACCATTTGGTATCACGCAAATCGGAATCGTTTTGTTAGCCATTGCAGTAATTTTCTTTTTCATGAACTTCAAAACGATGTTCAACAGTGATTTAGATATTATTGGTTATTTGATTTATGGAGCGATGATTGTGATGCCCTTAATTATTTTAACCGACAAATCTTTAACAAAAGACGAACGCGACCGAATCATGGTGATTTTCATCCTTGCTTTTTTCGTGATCTTCTTTTGGGGCGCATTCGAACAGGCAGGAGCTTCATTGACCATTTTTGCAGACCGACAAACCGACAGAAACCTTTTCGGTTGGGAAATGCCTGCAAGTTATTTCCAATCGGTGAATCCTTTGGCAATTATTCTTTTGGCGCCTTTATTCTCCTCATTGTGGCTCAATTTAGGAAACAGAGGAAAAGAACCTTCTTCGCCTAAGAAAATGGCAATTGGTTTGGCTTTGGTTTCATTAGGATACGTTGTAATTGCATTTGCTGTTTACGGATTAGGAATTGCCGACAAAGTTTCAATGTTTTGGTTAATAGCACTTTACGTAATTCACACGATGGGGGAACTTTGCTTGTCACCAATTGGATTATCGATGGTGTCTAAACTTTCACCTATCAGATTCTCTTCTTTATTAATGGGAACTTGGTTCTTGGCAAACGCAGCTGCGAACAAATTTGCAGGAACTTTGTCTGCATTGATTCCAGGTGGTGGAGAAAATGGTGAAGCAGCTAAAACCACTTCATTTTTAGGTTTTGAAATTGCAAATCTTTTCGATTTCTTTATGGTATTCATCGTAATGTGTGGTGTTGCAGCTGCAATTCTACTCGTTTTGAGCCGTTGGTTGGAAAAGAGAATGCACGGCATCAACTAATTTTTAGAAAAACTTAATTTATCATAAAAACCACTGAATATTCGGTGGTTTTTTCTATTTTAGTGCGTTGGTTTGCCAAAAAGCGTTGTGAGCGCTAACAACGCTCAACATCAATTATCAATTATTAATCATCAATTATGAACTTAACCCTCGAACAAATACAGGATTTCAAAGGAAAATATCCACGACAAATTTGGTCTCTCTTTTTCTCCGAAATGTGGGAACGTTTCTGCTTCTACGGAATGCGCGGAATGCTCGTTTTCTTCATGATTTCCGAACTAAAATTTGGCGACCAAAAAGCAAATTTGCAATATGGTGCAACTCAAGCTTTCGTTTATGCATTCACTTTTGTGGGCGGACTTTTTGCGGACAAGATTTTAGGATTTAGAAAGTCTTTGTTTTGGGGCGGACTTTTAATGATTGTAGGAAGTTTAATTCTAGCCTTTGAACCCCACCAATTTTTCTTTTTAGGAATTGCTTTTACTGTTGTTGGAACAGGTTTCTTTAAACCAAACATTTCCACCATGGTCGGTAAACTTTACAAATCAGATGATGCAAGAAGAGATGCAGGATTTTCGTTGTTTTACGCAGGAATTAATCTTGGTGCTCTTCTCGGCGGATATTTGTGTATCGCGATTGGAAAAGGCGAAATGCTTTCCTCTGTAATTCCCGAAAACAAAAGATGGAATGTCGCATTCGGATTGGCCGCAATCGTAATGGTGATTTCCTTGATCAATTTTGTTTTCACTCAAAGAAGAATGGGACCAATTGGGTTAGCTCCCCAAAAAATATTGGCCGATGGAACCAAAGTTGCGCTCGAAAAATGGAAGGAATATGGCGTTTATGTCTTGTCTTTAATCTTCGTTCCATTGATTATGGTGATGGTTTCCGTTCCTGAATATACCGATTATTTCATGTGGACAGTTGGACCTTTAACGCTGATTTATCTTTTCTACGAAATGTCAAAAGTGAATTCATCAGAACGAAAAAAACTTTGGGCAGCGTTGGTTTTCATTCTATTCTCAATCCTTTTTTGGGGAATTTATGAACAATCGGGCGGTTCATTGAGTATTTTCGCCGCAAAAAACTTAAATAAAGATTTATTTGGACTCGACCCAAATGGGGTAAATAATTCAGGAGGCGCATTTTTCATTATTTTCCTCGCTCCATTAGTTGGACTTTTATGGGTTTGGTTGAGCAAAAGAAGATTAGAACCAAACACTTTAATAAAATTCGGACTTGGATTTATTTTCCTTGGTTTAGGTTATTACGTATTGTTTGCGACCAGATTATTTGCCGATTTACAGGGAGTTACCTCTCTTAATATCTTCACAATCGCATTATTGGTCATCACTTTTGGTGAATTGTGTCTCTCTCCTATCGGTTTATCGATTATGACGAAACTTTCCACCGAAAAATTGCAGGGAATGATGATGGGAATGTGGTTTCTCGCTTCAGCTTACGGACAATATGTTGCAGGAATTATCGGGGCAAATATGGCGACCGCAAAAGAAGGTGCATCAAACATGGATGCACTTATCGCTTATACCGACGGTTACAAACAATTGGGAATTTACGCCTTAATTGCAGGTGTGGTCTTAATTTTGATATCTCCGATGGTGAAAAAACTCATGCAGGAAGTTAGGTAATATAATCCTTCTCGTATGGACAAATCGTGATTTCTCCATGAAACTAATTTCAAATCATTTTTAACAATCGCATCAAATGTAAATCCAATATAAGATGAAGAAAATTGCCTTTTTATTGTTCGCATTGTTTGCTGTTTTAAGTTTTTCACAAGTCAAGTGGATGACCTTGGAACAGGCAATTGCAGCGCAGCAAGAAAAGCCAAAAAAAATCTTCATCGATTTTTATGCAAATTGGTGCGGCCCGTGTAAAATCATGGATAAAAACACTTACGGACATCAAGAAATCGCCAATTTTTTAAACGAAAATTATTATGCCGTAAAGTTTGATGCGGAAGGAAAAGAAAGCGTAACAGTTTTTGGGCGAATATTTTCGAACCCCGAATTTTCAAGCGGAAAAAAGAGAAATTCGATGCATGATTTCACAAAGTTCATGAACGTAAATTCAGTTCCATCGATTGTTTTTCTTAATGAGCAAAGCATGCCGATTACGAATATCAACGGTTTTCTCACTGCTAAAGAACTTGACCCTTATTTAAGAATTATTTCGAGCGATGAATATAAAAAATTTAAATCCCGTGCAGAATGGGAAAATTATCAACGCAAGATGAAATCGACAATTAAGGAATAACTGTTGCACATGATTTCTATTGATGCACGTTGCAAAGGAAATTATAGTTGATATTCAAAAGTATTTTTAACTTCCAAACCTTAAAACATAGACTTTCAATTTATTTGGAAGTCTTTTTTATTTTCACGAAATTCGCTCTTTATCAAAATGCACTATTCACTGCGAAGCAAATTAACCATTGACACTTGATTCATCCATAGAATTCTTAAAAGGAATCGGTCCCGAAAGAGCCAAATTCATCAGAAATGTTTTGGGAATTTCCACCGTGGAAGATTTGCTGACTTTTTATCCGTTGCGATACATCGATAAAAGTAAAATCCATAAAATTGGCGATTTAGAGGAAGAACCCGATGCTGAAATTCAATTAAAAGGCAAAATCACCGATATTCAGGAAATCGGTTACGGAAAAGGTCAGAAAAGAATGACTGCAAAATTTCGTGACGAAACGGGAACTTTGGAGTTGGTGTGGTTCCGCTATTCGAAATGGATGAAGGAGCAGATTCCTTTAAACCGAGAAATCTTCATTTTCGGGAAAGTAAATCTCTTCAACGGAAATTTTTCCATGCCGCATCCGGAAATTGAAATGGATGAGAAAAAGGCACTTTCAGGAACACTTCTTCCTATTTATCCGGGAAGTGAAAAATTGGCGAAAAGAGGAATCAACAATAAATTTTTTCAGAATACTTTAAGTGAAATCGTCAGAAATCTACCTTCTTTAATCGAAGAAAACCTACCTGATTCTTTAATGAAAAATTTAAAGTTAATCGGTCGAATCCCTGCTTTTTACAATATTCATTTTCCGAAAGATCTCAATCATTTTGAACATGCAAACCGAAGAATTAAGTTTGAGGAAGCGTTCTTTTTCCAATTAGGTTATGGATTAAAAAAGCAGCATCAGAAAACTTCTGTCGTGGGAAATCCATTTCCTAAAGTGGGCGCAAACTTCAAAAACTTCTATGAAAATAGTATTCCTTTTGAACTCACCAATGCACAAAAAAGAGTTTTAAAGGAAATCCGGACCGACATGAAAAAACCGATTCAAATGAATCGCCTCTTGCAAGGTGACGTTGGTTCAGGAAAAACGATGGTCGCACTTCTTTCCATGCTGATTGCGATGGACAACGGTTTTCAAAGCTGTATGATGGCTCCTACTGAAATTTTGGCGCAACAACATTTCAACGGAATTTCCGAACTTTTAGAACACACCAATATCAAAGTCCGACTGTTGACCGGTTCTACAAAAACTTCCGAACGGAAAATCATTCACGAGGAATTATTGAGCGGCGAACTTTCTATTTTAGTCGGAACTCATGCTGTTTTAGAAGATATCGTTCAGTTCAAAAATTTGGGTTTAGCAATTATTGATGAACAGCATCGTTTCGGAGTCGCACAAAGAGCGAAACTTTGGGGAAAAAATAAGATTCCGCCACATATTTTGGTGATGACGGCAACTCCGATTCCGAGAACTTTGGCGATGAGTTTTTACAGCGATTTGGATGTTTCCATTATTGATGAAATGCCGGTTGGAAGAAAACCCATTATTACCGCTCATCGAAGAGAAAAAGACCGACTTTCGGTTTTCCGCTTTGCAAAAGAAGAGATTGATAAAGGGCGGCAAATTTATTTCGTTTATCCATTAATCGAAGAATCTGAAACTTTGGATTACAAGAACTTGATGGAAAATTTCGACCATATTTTAGAGTTCTATTCGGAATATAATGTGACGATGCTTCACGGCAGAATGCGTCCCGATGAAAAGGAAGCCAACATGAAATATTTCGCTTCAGGAAAAGCACAAATTATGGTCGCAACAACCGTGATTGAAGTCGGCGTAAATGTTCCAAATGCCTCGGTGATGATTATCGAAAGTGCGGAAAGATTCGGACTTTCACAACTTCATCAACTTCGTGGTAGAGTTGGTCGAGGTGCGGAACAGAGTTACTGTATTTTGCTGACTTCCGACAAACTTTCCAAAGAAAGCAGAACCCGAATTAAAACCATGACTGAAACTAATGACGGTTTCAAAATTTCAGAAGTCGATATGCAACTTCGCGGACCGGGAGATATTTTGGGAACACAGCAAAGCGGTGTTGTCGATTTTAAAAAATTGGATCTGGTTGCAGATGGACACATTATTAAAACTGCAAAATCTGCGGTGGAACATTTAATTAAGAGCGATCAGCATCTTCAAAATCCCGATAATTTTTCTTTAAGAAATTATTACGTGAAGCAATACAAAGGAAAAAATAAGTGGGGACGGGTTTCGTAAAATTATTTACCAAAACACACGGTTTTACAAATGAAATAGATATTTTTGTTCTCATTAAGAAATTCACCCTACTACTCTTTTCACTTCTTTTTACAACCGTTTTCTCACAGTCGAAACTTACGGTTTTGCAAGCAGGAAGTGAATCCCCAATTTTCAATGCAACTGTTTATTGTGGAAAAAATATTCTGGGGAAAACCAACAGTCAAGGTGTTTTAGAATTCAAAACAAAATGTAAGAAATTGGATGTAAAAGCCACTGGATTTTACGAAAGTGACGTGGTCGTGGATAAAGTGATGGAAATTTCTTTAACTAAAGTCGATCCGAAAACCCATTCCATTGAAACCGTGATGATTAATGATAAAAGTGACCCACGAGCTTTGGAAATTTTGCAGAAAGTCAACGATAATTTCAAAAATAATTCACCGCAAAGTTTGGATTCCTACGCTTTTAAATCTTATGAGAAAATATCATTGGATTTTGATGAAGACAGCATCAAGCATTACAGCAATTCCCTGAATCAAAAAATAGATTCCCTAAAATCTCTTCCAAAAAAAAACCAGCCCGAAAAAGCCAAAAAAGATTCTATCGAAAGTGTGAAAGTGATGAAACTTTTCACGAAAAGTAAACTTTTCCTTTGGGAAAGAGCCTCGGAATTTCTTTATTCGCAAAAATATGGCGAAAAGATAAATATTTTGGACAACAGAATTGCCGGATTAAGGGAACCCGTTTATGAATTGATGGCGTTAAGATCCAACAGGAATCGAATCCCACGTGAAATTCGGGAAGAAAACAGGTCGCTGTACCGATTCTTTTTAACCGACAGTATCGATATCGACGGGAGGAAAAACTTTGTTATCCGTTTTCGCGATGCGGGAATAAAAAAACCAGTTCCACAAAGAAAATTCAACGGTTATATTTATGTAGATGCAGAAACTTACGGCCTGAAAAAAATCGAAAGCAACAGCAACAAAAAAAGCGAGGGAAGTATTACCAGTATTTGGACGCCGATTCACAACAAATGGTTTTTGGCAAAGGAAAATCTGAAGATGAGAATGGGCAAGACTTATATGGATGAAAAGTATAAAACCGATGAAAAAACTGGCAAAAAAGAGGAAGTTAAAAACCGTAAAGGTTTTGGGAACTACCTTTTTTTAACTGCTGATTATTTTGATTTTCAGACTCCGATTCAGGAAAAAAAGAAAGATTTTGAAGGTTATTCCATGTCGGTTAAAAACGCTGATGGAAGCACGCTGGACAAATTTCGAACAGATTCTTTGACTTTGCGCGAGAGAATGACTTACAACAAAATCGACAGCGTTGGTAAAAAATATAATCTCGACAACAAAATCAATATATTTACTGGCTTGATCAAAGGAAATGTTCGTGTTGGAAATGTAGATTTCGACGCTTCACAGATTCTTAAATACAATCAATACGAAGGTTTTCGATTAGGTTTGGCTGCAAAACTCAACGAAAAGTTTCATCCCTACATTTCTCCCGACGCTTATTTCGCCTATGGTTTTAAAGATGAAGCATGGAAATATGGAGCCGGAATTGATGTAAAAACCACCTTAAGAAAAAATTCGTTTTTCCGTGCCGAATATTACCACGATGTCATGGCTGCAGGAAGATTCAACGAAAATCTATGGAACTTCAGGATGAAAATCATGAATTCCGGAGTGGATTTGAATAACGACCGTTTTTATCAATATGAAGGCTTTAAGGTTTCCTACCAAAATGATTTAAGCAACGCTTTGACAATGGTCGTTTCGGCAAAACGAGACCAGGAAGAAGCCAAATTTAATTACAATTTTATGAATTTGGGGGAACAGTTTACTAGTTTTTCAACTCAACTCACGTTAAAGTATTCGCCCCGTTCCAAAAATATTATGACCCCTTCTGGAAAGTTTACCTATGAACAAAATTTCCCAGAATATTTTTTGAATTACGAGCAGGGAATTCAGTCTTTCGGTGGTGATTTCAATTACAGCCGTTTTGATATTCTTGTGCAGCACCGCTTTAAAACCGACATTGGAGTTACCGGAGTTCGCGCTTATGCAGGCTTGGTTTTGGGAAAGACGCCGATTTGGCATCAGTTTGCGATGAACGGTTTAGGAAACGGTGAAAACAGTTTGAATTTCAACCTTACCTCTTTCCTCGGTTTTGCAACGATGGAAGGTGGAAAATATTACAGCGACAAATTTGCAGGCTATTATTTTACGCACCGAGTTCCATGGTATTTTAAAACTTTTGGGAAGAATATTTCGAGTTTTGACATGGTTTACCGTGGCGTAATCGGCGAAATGAAAAATCCGGAATACCATCAGTTTGATTTCCAGAAATTAAATCATCTTTATCAGGAAGTTGGTTTGGAGTGGAATAATTTTGCTGGCGTTCCGCTGAATCTTGGGTTTTTCTATCGTGTTGGTTATTATACAACTTCCGAGTTTAAAGAGAATTTCGGCTTACAGTTAAAGTTTAATTTTTTAGGATTCTAATGATGAAAAACATTCAAATTAAGGCATCTCAATTTTTTGAGTTATTGAAAGCTTCCGACACTTCCATGTGGGAAATTTTCTCGCAAATGATTGATGGCGCGGAGAAAGAAATCATTTTTTTGGATGATGAAGAAAAAGTCCTCTTCCATTATATTTTGCCGGAAACAATGGAAAAGCTCAATAATGACCGGGAAAAATTTGCGAAAGAATATTCAGAAAAACTTTCTGGATTAAATTAGTTTTGCAAAAATAATTCGATGGTTTTTGTCGCTTCGAGAACATCGTGAACCCTTAAAATTTTTGCACCTTTTTGTAAAGTTTTTAAATGAAGTTTTTGAGTTTCCTCATTAATTTCCAAAGGCGATTTTCCCAGCGGTTTGTAAATGAAAGATTTTCTGGAGATCCCGACCAACAAAGGATATCTGCCAAATCCAATGAATTCTAATTCGTCAATCATTTGATGATTTTGTTCCACCGTTTTTCCGAAACCAAAACCAGGATCTAGAATAATATCTTTCACTCCGAAACTTCTCAATTGCTGAATTTTTCCCGAAAAATATTTATTGAGACTGATAATGATGTCTTCTTCAATTATCTTTTCATGCATCGATTCGTAGGTTGGATTGACGTGCATCAAAATGTATGGAAGTTGCGTCTCTCCTACTGTTTTAAACATTTTATCATCGTAATTTCCACCAGAAATATCATTCACCATATCGATTCCTTCATTAAAGCCAAATTTCACCACTTCGGAATAAAATGTATCTAAAGAAATCAAAGCTTCGGGAAATTCCTTTTTAATTTTTGAAATCACAGTCCCAATTCTTGAAATCTCGTCTTCAGCTTTTAAAAATTCAGAATTGGGTCGAGTTGATTGCGCACCGATATCAATAATTTCAGCACCATCTTTCAACATTTTTTCGGTTTGAACTAAAGCCGACTTTTCTTCATTAAATTTTCCACCGTCTGAAAAAGAATCGGGAGTTACGTTGAGGATTCCCATGATTTTCGGGGAAGATAAATCGATGAGTTTACCGTTCAAGTTCATTGAATGATAATTGATGAATGATGATTTGTTCTGCATTATACAAATTTAGGAAATTACTTGCTTTGATACTCCTATCTTACAGCTTCCCTCTTCCACCTTCCATCCAAATTTCTTACCTTTGAAACATTAAGAAATTTATGACAAGAACAGCACTACAGTTTGATGAAGTAATCAGAATTTGCAGGGACTTATTCAGCAATAAACTTATTGATTATGGGGCTTCTTTCCGAGTTTTAAGAACTCCGTCGTTAACGGACCAAATCTTCATTAAAGTAAAAAGTTTACGCAATTTCCAGACCACCAGAATCTCAAAAGTCGGTGAATCGGAAGAAGAGAATTTCATTGCCATCGTCAATTATTCCATCATCGGACTGATTCAGCTGGAGAAAGGTTTTGCAGATGATTTTAAGCAGGATAGAAATGAAATTTTAGATTTATACGACAAATTCGCACACAAAGCCAAAGAACTGATGATGAATAAAAATCATGATTACGGTGAAGCGTGGCGCGAAATGCGGATTTCTTCTATCACGGATTTAATTTACCAGAAAGTTCTTCGAACCAAACAAATTGAAGACAACGCAGGAACAACGTTGGTTTCCGAAGGAATCGACGCGAATTATTACGATATGTTGAACTATGCCGTTTTCTGTCTCATTAAACTTTCCGAACAAAAAGAAGAATTTAAACCGAAGTTGATTTAGAAGATGGAAGCTGGAAGAATAGTCCTACAATTTCCAACTTCAAAACTTAAACTTGAAAAAAAAACATGAAACATATTTTACGAATTATCATCGCCGTAATTTTCATCGCCTCTGGTTTTGTAAAAGCGGTGGATGCAGTTGGTTTTTCCTTCAAATTGGAGGAATATTTTTCACCTGCTGTTTTCAATATGCCTTTTTTTGAGAAACAGGCTTTAGCAATTGCTATTATTGTTGTTGTGTTGGAATTGGTTTTAGGCTTTTTTCTTTTAATGAAGATGCGTTTAAAATTCACGCTTTCTGCATTGATTGCGTTGTGTGTTTTCTTCGGATTTCTCACCTTTTATTCAGCCTATTTCAATGTGGTGACCGATTGTGGATGTTTCGGCGATGCGCTGAAATTTACACCATGGCAAAGTTTCGTAAAAGATATTGTGCTTCTTTTAGGGTTAATTATTTTATGGGTTTTATACCGAAAACATTTCAATGAACCTGAACAGAAAAGCACTTTCAAAAAATACGCCTCAGCTTTTGCTTTTTTAACCATGGTTTTTGTTATCAATTGGGGAATTTCACACGAACCATTAATTGATTTTAGACATTATAAAATTGGAACTGATTTAAATGTTGAGAAAGCAAAAATCGCCAAAAATCCATCTGAATATAAAACGTTCTACTCTTTAAAAAACGATAAAACAGGCGAAGTCATCAATATCAATCAAGACGATTATGTAAATAAAGAGGAATATTGGAAAGAAGGTTCGCCCTGGAAAATTGAAGAGGGAAAAACCACTTCCAAAATCGTGAAACAAGGTTATGAATCAGAAATTGCTAAGTTCAAACCTGAAAGTTCAGAAGGAATGGATTTGACGGAGGAAATCCTGAAAGCTCCAAAAGCAGTTTTAGTTTTCGCCTACAATCCTGAAAAAGCCGACAAAAATATCTTGGCTAAAACGGAAGCGAAAGTTAATTCAGAAAAAGATGCTTTAGTTTATGGAGTTTCCACCAATCCGAATACTTTTAAAACCATAAAAAATGCAATGATGGACGGCACTGCCATAAAAACTATTGCGAGAAGTAATCCTTTTGTCTTAACTTTACAGAACGGAAAAATCGTGGACAAAAAATCTGCGGAAGATTATTTAAAAAAATAATTTCCTTAACATTCTCAAACAAAATCAAACTATTTCAAACAAAATCAAATTAAAAATTCAATGCAAAAATCAAATAAATCAATCGCAGGTTATCACCTTTTAATGATTCTTTCTTCTGTTGATGGCGAGTTTGCTCCCGAAGAAGGAATGAAAGTTCAGGAATATCTTGCCGAAGAATTTCCGTTTAAAATGAATTTAGACAACGAACTCGATATCATTGCAACACTTCAACCCGAAGAATGGAAAGACCATTTCGAGTTCCATGCAAGATGTTTCCACGATGATTCTACCGAAAAGGAAAGAAAAGATTTTGCCAAGTTTGCAAAGTCGCTCATCAAAGCGGATGACGAAGTGACGGAAAGAGAGCACCAGTTCTACATTCTTTTGAAAAAAATGTGGAATTTGGACTAAATCTGGTCTTTCAAACTATTTCAAATAAAATCAAACCATTTCAAACCTAGAATAAAATGAGAAGAAAAATCGTAGCCGGAAACTGGAAAATGAACAAAGATGTAATTGAGGCTCAACAACTGATGTTCCAAATTTTGGAGTACAAAAAAAATCACCCAACCAACTGCGAAGTTTGGATCGCACCGCCTTCACTATATCTGATGATGGCCAAAGATTTATACGAAAATGACGAAGTGGGCGTTTTTTCACAAGACATGAGCGAACATGAAAGCGGAGCTTACACAGGAGAGATTTCTGCATCAATGTTAGAATCAATCGATGCGACCGGAGCAATCATAGGACATTCCGAGAGAAGACAATATCACGGCGAAACCGACTCTCATTGTAACAGAAAAGTAAAATTGGCTTTAGACAAAGGCCTAATTCCAATCTACTGCAACGGAGAAACTTTGGAGCAAAGAAAATCTGGACAACATTTGGAAGTGGTGAAAAATCAAACTGAAGTCGCTTTGTTTACACTTTCTGCCGACGAAATTAAAAAAGTAGTAATCGCTTACGAACCAGTTTGGGCAATCGGAACGGGAGAAACTGCAACTCCGGAACAAGCGCAGGAAATTCATGCACACATAAGAAATCTAATTGCAAACAAATACGGAAAAGAAGTTGCAGACGAAGTTTCCATTCTTTACGGCGGTTCGGTAAAACCTGACAATGCCAAAGAAATTTTTTCTCAACCCGATATTGATGGTGGTTTGATCGGTGGAGCCGCTTTGAAAATAGATGATTTCTCGAAAATTATTGAAGGGTTTAATTAAAAGAGCGAAGTAAAAAGAGCCAAGAGCCAAGTTGGTAAATGGTGAATTTGCTTCGCAGTCAATTCGTTTTGCTGTAAATTTAGAAATGATAATTTTTCATTCTTCAATCCAACAAAAAGTCTGTGCAATCTGCTAAATCAGCGAGCGTTTTTTCGTATCAATGAAGAATTTATTTCTTGCAGATAACGCAGATTAAAAGCAAAAAATCACGCAAAATTTGCGTGATTTTTCTATTATTTGCTGACAACAACTTACTTCTCTATTTTTCTTTCCAAAACTTCATCCACCATTCCGAAATCTTTTGCTTCAGTGGAAGTCATCCAATAATCTCTGTCGGAAGCTTTCTCCACCCATTCGTAAGTTTGTCCCGAATGATGAGCGATAATGTCGTACAATTCTTTTTTCAGTTTCAGCATTTCGCGCAAATTAATTTCCATGTCGGAAGCAACACCTTGCGCTCCACCTGAAGGTTGGTGAATCATCACACGAGAATGTTTCAACGCAGAACGTTTTCCTTTTTCACCTGCAACCAAAAGAACTGCACCCATTGAAGCCGCCATTCCCGTACAAATTGTGGCAACATCTGGTTTGATGATTTGCATAGTGTCGTAAATTCCTAAACCTGCATAAACACTTCCGCCAGGAGAATTGATGTAGATTTGGATGTCTTTCGACGCATCAGAACTTTCAAGGAAAAGCAACTGTGCCGTCACAATATTTGCAACTTGGTCGTCAATTCCCGTTCCGAGGAAAATAATTCTATCCATCATCAAACGTGAGAAAACGTCCATTTGCGCAACGTTCAAACGCCTTTCCTCCATAATGTATGGGGTAAGATTGGTCGGGTTAAACATTCCCATGTATTGGTCGGTCACCAATCCGCTGTTTCCTAAATGTTTTACAGAGAAATCTCTGAAATCTTTTTTTATGTCCATTTTATATTTTTGTTTTATTATTAATCTACTTTAAGAATATTTAACATCCAGCTTCGATCAGCCCACTTCCACCATTTTCACTCAAACAATATTCCACAACCAAAAATCCGACATTCTGTCATAAAATGCGGAATAATTTTTCGTCGAGTTCTTTTCTTAATTGATTAAGGTTGATGATTTTTTTGTAGGTTTCTTCATTGTTTTCAGTCTCTGAAAGTTCGGTTTTCATTTCACCTATAATTTTCATGATGTATTCTCTTTTGTGGCGGAAAATCACATCCTGCACAATTTTCGGAACCACCTCTTCTTCTTTGCTGAAAAAAATCTGATGTTTTTCCCAATTGCTCGTTTCATAAGGTTCTACCAATGCATCGGCAATTTTTCCCGAAATATTTTCATCCATTAAAGTCATAAAGAAATTTCCTGCACGAAGTTCATTTTTCGCAATTCCCTGCTTGATTTCCTCAATAATTTTTTGGTTTAAAGGAGACTGAATTTCACACGAATCTTCTTCCAAATGTGTGATTATTTCTTCAATAACCGTAATTTGATAAGCATTCTCCTCTTCATCTTTTCTGTCCAGAATTCGGTCACCATATTTCAGCATTAATTCCACCAATTTTTCCTCTAAAACCAAAAGTGGATTGACGGAAATAAAAGGTTCAGTCACTTTTTCCAACTTTGGCTGAGCTTGGGTTTCCTGCCTTTGTTGCGGAGAAACTTGCTGACTTTTGATTTGCTTCTGAACATTCAACTCATTAAAAAGCGACTGTTCTGTGAGTCCGAATTTGGTGGAAACTTCCTTTAAATAAACTTCCTGTTTTAAAGCATTTTGAACGAATGCCACCGATTTCACAATATCTCGAATCGATTCCGCCTTTTTTATCGGGTCGTCTCCTGCTTCTTTGAGTAAAATTTCCGCCTTGAAATCGATGAAATCTTTGGCTTCATTTTTAATAAAATCTTCCACAAATTCCTGCGGATGTTTTCTTGAAAAAGAATCGGGGTCATCACCATCAGGAAAAAGCAGAATCCTAATGTTCATCGCCTCGGAAAGTAACATATCGATGCTTCTGAAACTCGCCTTAATTCCCGCCGCATCACCATCAAAAAGTATCGTTACATTTTCTGTCAAACGTTTGATCAACTTGATTTGTTCTACCGTCAAAGCCGTTCCTGAACTTGAAACCACGTTTTCAATTCCCGCTTGATGAAGTGCAATCACATCCATATAACCTTCCACGAGCAGACAAAGATTATTTCTTGAAATCGCCTGTTTTCCTTGGTTTAAACCGTACAGAACGTTTGATTTATGGTAAATTTCGGTTTCGGGAGAATTGAGATATTTCGCCGTTTTGACATTATTTTTTAGAATTCGCGCTCCAAAACCCAAAACTCTTCCCGAAAAACTGTGAATAGGAAAAATCACGCGTTCTCGGAAACGGTCAATTCCGTTCGGAGAATTTTCAGGGAAAATGGAAAGCCCCGATTTTTCTAAAATTTCTTTGGAATAGCCTTTGTCTAAAGCAAATTCCGTAAAAGCATTTTTCTGTTCAGGCGAATAACCCAACTGAAATTTTTTGATGATTTCATCGCGCAGTTCTCTTTCCTTAAAATAAGAATATCCGATTGCTTTTCCCTCATCGGTTTCAAACAGTTGGTTTTGGAAGAAGTCATTCGCAACTTCATGAATTTTATACAGTAATTCTTTGTCGGTTTGTTGCTGCTTTTCTTCCTCGGTATATTCACGTTTGTCTTCTTCAACTTCGATTCCGTATTTTTTTGCGGCGTGTCGGAGTGCTTCAGGATAGGTGAAGTTTTCAATTTCCATTAAAAAAGAAATCGCTGTTCCGCCTTTACCCGAAGAGAAATCCTTCCAAATCTGTTTGCTTGGGGAAACCACGAAACTCGGCGTTTTTTCATCATGGAACGGACTCAAACCTTTGAAGTTTGAACCTGCCCTTTTCAATTGCACATATTCGCCGATGATTTCTTCCACCCGAATCGTGGAAAAAATTTTATCGATGGTCTGTTTGGAAATCATTCTTCAAAAATAAGGATTTTGCGGGAAGATGGAACATCATTCCATTTAGTTTGGAACTAAATAATTTAACGCAAGGACTTTTCACTCAGCAATTGAGTTGAATAAAAAAAAATTCTCAGCAAATGACAAAAAATATCATATATAAAACTATTTGTTAATGAAACTTTTCAGAACTAAATAATTAAATTTGACAAAAATTAAAAATGAAAAAATCGGTTTTATTTTTATTACTTCTTTTTTCTTTGGTTGTTTTCGCACAGAAAAAATACGTTCTCGTCATTCATGGCGGCGCAGGAACGATTACCAAAGAAAATATGACCGCTGAAAAAGAGAAGGCATACCGGGAAAAATTAACCGATGCGCTGAAAGCAGGTTTCGCGGAAATTCAGAAAGGAAAATCTTCCGTTGAGGCAGTTGCAGCATCCATCGTTATTTTGGAAGATTCACCTCTTTTCAATGCAGGAAAAGGAGCCGTTTTTACCGCGGATGGAAAAAATGAACTCGACGCTTCAATTATGTATGGGAAAGATCAATCAGCGGGAGCAGTTGCGGGAGTTCATACGATTAAAAACCCGATTAAAGCAGCGATTGCAGTGATGGAAAAATCCGAACACGTGATGCTTTCGGGAAGTGGTGCAGAACAATTTGCTAAAGAACAAGGTTTGGAAATCGTGGATCCACAATATTTTTGGACCAAAGACCGATGGGAAGGTTTGCAAAAATTAAAACAAAAAGAAGCCTTAAAGAATTCAGGAAAAACTTCTCAAAATAAATTACCCGAATCTTACGAAATCGACCAAAAATTTGGAACCGTTGGTGCGGTTGCTTTAGACAAAAACGGAAATATTTCCGCAGGAACTTCTACAGGCGGAATGACCAATAAAAAGTGGAACAGAATCGGTGATTCCCCAATTATCGGAGCAGGAACTTACGCAAATTCACAAGTCGGAATTTCAGGAACAGGATGGGGCGAATTTTTTATTCGTTCCACCGCTGCAAGAACAGTTTCTGCCAAAATGGAATATCAAAATAAAGACATCAAAACTGCAACCCAAGAAACGATTGACATCATTGGCAAAATGGGTGGAGACGGCGGTTTGATCGCTTTGGATAAAGATGGAAACATGGCGATGCCTTTTAATACTGCGGGAATGTATCGCGGTGCGATAACGGAAAATGGCGAGGTTGAAGTTTTTATTTATCAATGATACGAGATACGCGGTACGGGTTTCGAGATGCAAAACATGAAACATGAAACCTGAAACTTGAAACAAAATATTTTGAATGGAATTTAGAATCAAAAAAATAGAAGATTGGCAAAAAGTTGTTGATGAAATTTTGCCCCAACTTCAACACAATATCTTTTTGTTAAAGGGAAATCTTGGTGCGGGAAAAACAACGTTCACGCAGTTTCTACTCAAAAAATTGGGAAGCAATGATGAGGTGTCCTCTCCTACTTATGCCATCGTGAACGAATATCATTCGCCGAAAGGAAAAATTTTCCACTTTGATTTGTACCGAATGAAAAACATTGACGAAGTGTACGATATCGGAATGGAAGAATATCTTGACAACGCTTTTCTCTGCATCATTGAATGGCCCGAAATTTACGAGGAAGAACTCGCTGATTTTCCGCATCACGAAATGAAAATCGAAAATTTGGGGGATGAACGTGTTATCATTTTCAAGTAGAAATTAGTTTGTCAGTTACCAAATCATCGTATCTTTGCCGCACCAATTATCATTTGTCAAACATCATTCATCAAACATTAAAAGATGAGTCATACACATGTTTTTACCCCGTTTTCTGAAGAGGAATTAATGCCGAAAGAAGAAAAATTGGAAATAGTAAAAAAAGGAAAACAATTCAGTATTGGAATTCCTAAAGAAACTTGCCTCAACGAACGCAGAACTTGCATCACTCCCGATGCAGTGCAGGTTTTGGTCGCAAACGGACATCAAATTATCGTGGAATCAGGAGCGGGAGAAGGTTCGTTTTTCACCGATTTGCAGTATTCGGAATCGGGCGCAAAAATTACCAACGATCCTAGAGAAGCGTTCGAACAGGATTTGGTTTTAAAAATAAATCCACCCACAATCGAGGAAATTGAATATCTAAAACCGAATACCTATTTGGTTTCTGCGCTACAAATTAATTTACGTGACCAGGAATATTTCAAAAGACTTTCCGAAAAGAAAATCAATGCGATTGCATTTGAATTTATTGTGGATGAATACAAGCAACTTTCGTTGGTTCGCTTAATCGGGGAAATTGCAGGGAATATTTCAGTGCTATATGCGGCAGAACTTTTGGCACTGTCCAACGGATTGATGCTGGGTGGAATTACGGGTGTTCGTCCGACTGAAGTGGTGATTTTAGGTGCAGGAATTGTAGGCGAATTTGCTACTAAAGCCGCTTTAGGATTAGGAGCAAGCGTTAAAGTTTTTGACAATTCGCTTTCCAAACTTCGTCGACTTCACATGATGGTCGATGGACGAGTTCCGACTTCCATCATCGATCCGAAAGAATTGGGAAAAAGTTTAAAAAGAGCCGATGTCGTCATCGGAGCACTTTCAAAATTGAGTTTAACGCCGATTGTTACGGAAGAAATGGTTTCCAAAATGAAAAAAGGAAGCGTCATTATCGACGTAACCATCGACAACGGAAAAGTTATCGAAACTTCCGAATTGACCGATATGGAAGATCCGTACATCATCAAACATGGCGTGATTCATTGTGGTTTGCCGAATTTAACCTCCAAAATGCCCCGAACAACTACGAAAGCAATCTCCAACTTTTTCTTGAGCTATCTTTTAAACTACGATGAAGAAGGCGGTTTCGAGAATATGCTCGTGAAGAAAAACGAGATGAAGCAGTCACTCTATATGTATAAAGGTCGCCACACGAAAAAAATGATTTGCGAACGTTTCGACCTTACTTATCACGACATCAACCTTTTAATTTTTTAAATGAGAAAACTAAAATTTTTTCTAATCGGTTTAATTCCAGGTCTGGTGATTGTGTTTTTCGTATTAAATAAAAAAGGGGCAAGTTGCAGCGGATATTTGCCGAATTCAAGGGTGATTGCAGAGACTTTGTCTAAAGAATTCCACTATTCTGAAAGTTTTAAAACGGAAATGACTTCCCAAAAAATTGACGAAAAATTTTTGAAAGACAGCATCATGACCCAAGGCGAAATCAACTTCGAAAAAAGTCATGCACAAAAAAAACCTTGTCCTGATTACGTTTTGGTTTATCCAAAGAAAAATCCGAGATATGAAGTCACTTTTGAAAAATGCGACAAGACTTCCACTTTCAACTCATTGAAAAAATTGAGGTAAAATATTACTCACGCAAAGCGTCCCGAGAATTCGGGATTGCTTATTATTCATTACTTATTTAAAAGATGAAAATTACGATCATCGGCGTCGGATTAATTGGCGGTTCCATGGCTATGAAACTTCGGGAACAACATTTTGCAGATTATGTCTTTGGAGTTGACTTGAATGAAAATCATTTGCTTGAAGCCAAAGAATTGGGGATTATTGATGAGATTTCCACGCTTGAAAATGCCGTTAAAAATTCAGATTTAATCATCATTGCGATTCCCGTTGATGCCGCGCGAAAAATTTTGCCAACTGTTTTAGATTTGGTTAATGAAAATCAAACCGTGATGGATGCAGGTTCTACGAAATTGGGAATTGTTAACGCCGTTAAAAATCATCAAAAAAGAAATCGTTATGTCGCTTTTCATCCAATGTGGGGAACGGAAAATTCGGGGCCGAAATCGGCTGTTTCAGAGAGTTTTTCAGGAAGAGCGGCGGTAATTTGCGACCAAAAAGATTCCGCTGAAGACGCTTTAAATCTTGTAAAGAAGGTGGCGGAAAATCTCGAAATGAATTTAATCTACATGAATGCCGATGAGCACGATGTTCACACCGCCTATATTTCACATATTTCACACATTACTTCCTATGCTTTAGCCAATACGGTTTTGGAAAAAGAGCGTGAAGAAGACACTATTTTTCAGTTGGCAAGTTCAGGTTTTTCGAGTACGGTTCGTTTGGCAAAATCGCATCCGGAAATGTGGGTTCCCATATTTAAACAAAACAAGGAAAATGTTTTGGATGTTCTGAATGAGCACATTTCACAGCTTCGAAAATTCAAATCAGCGTTGGAGAAGGAGAATTATGAACTTTTGGAAGAATTGATTAAAAATGCGAACCGAATTCGGGGCATCTTGAAATAATTTAGGATCGGCCTGATGTTAATTGGTTTAAAAAAAGTAATTTTACTTCAAACTAATCATCATGGCAAAATATAAATTTCCTGGAGTATATCTTGAGGAAAAAATGTGGTCTCCCTCTGTGGAACCGTTAGACAATATAGCTGTTTTTATTGGATATACAGAAAAGAACATCCTCGATAATGGCGAAGATTTACTGTTCACTCCAATAACTATTAATTCTATTCTTGAATTTGAAAATACTTTCGGTTTTGGGCAACCTGAAAAGAATTTGATTATTAAAGATAATTCGTCATCCACAGAAGAAAAAATCACGATTGAATTTTCTGGTGAGAAATCTAAACATATTCTGTATTATTCGATTAAACTTTTTTTTGAAAGCGGTGGAAATAAATGTAAAATTGTTTCCGTGGGTACATTCAAAGAAATCGGCGAAATACTTTCTGCAGAAGAATTGATTCAGGGAATAGATTCCTTAAAAAACGAAAAAATTAATCTGTTAATTGGGATTCCGGAAAGTCAGAATCTTCCTGAAAACGACTTCTATTTGGTTCAACAGAAAATTTTAGAATTCTGTGATAAGAATCGTTATTTCGGCATCTTGGATCCACCCAGGACAAATACGGAAAATTTTCTAAATAAAATTTCGATTTATCGCGAAAAACTCCATTCAGATTCCTTGAAATTTGGAGCGGCTTTTTTTCCTTCTTTAAAAACCACAACCGCTTATCTATATGACGAATCCTGCATCAATGTTGAGAAAAATGGATTAGGTTTTTCTCTAAATTCTTTTGACGAAACAAAAAAGTTAAAGTATGTTTCAGCGATCGGAAAATTTTCAGTAATTCTTCCGGCAAGTCCTTTTGTGATGGGATTAATTTTGAAAAATGATATGGAAAGAGGAATTTGGAAAGCACCTTCTACAATTCCTTTAAACCAAATTATTGCTCCGGAATTTTTAATTACAGATTCCACCCAACAATTATTAAATGTTGATATTTCAGGAAAATACATCAATTGTATAAGAAATTTTCAGGGTGTTGGAAACCGAGTTTGGGGAACCAGAACTTTGGCAGGAAATGATGCAGAATGGAAGTACTATCCTATTCGCCGACTCGCCAACAAAATTGAAAAAGAAATCCAGAATGCTTTAGATCAATTTGTTTATGAAAAAAATAATTCCTCAACCTGGGCGAAAATTAAATCCATAACCGAAAACTATTTGTATAATCTGTGGAGAAGTGGAGCTTTGATGGGCTCAAAACCAGAACACGCCTATTTTGTAAAATGTGGATTGAATGAAACCATGACCAATAAGGACATTTCTGATGGAAAACTTCTGCTTCAAATTGGATTTTCTCCTGTAAGACCCGCAGAATTTATCTTTTTCAATTTTTCTATTCTAGCTATAGAACCATAAAAATAACCTAACATTCCGCCACATTTACTGCAATGGCTAAACCGCCTTCTGATGTTTCTTTGAAACGGTCGCTCATACTTAAAGCTGTTTCCCACATCGATTGAATGACTTCATCCAAGGAAACTCTCGCTTTCGTGGGATCGCTTTCTATAGCAATATTTGCCGCAGTAATCGCTTTAATTGCTCCCATCGAATTCCTTTCAATACACGGAATTTGCACCAAGCCCGCAATCGGGTCGCAAGTTAAGCCGAGGTGATGTTCCATGGCGATTTCTGCCGCCATTAAAACTTGTCCCGGAGTTCCGCCCATAATTTCCGTCAAACCTGCTGCAGCCATTGCTGAAGAAACGCCAACTTCCGCTTGACAACCACCCATCGCTGCAGAAATGGTCGCATTTTTTTTGAATAAAGTTCCGATTTCGCCCGCAACTAAAAGAAAACGAATGATATCGTCATTATTTCGATGCTCCGTAAAAGTTTGTGAATACATTAGAACAGCTGGAATCACGCCGCTTGCTCCGTTAGTTGGAGCCGTAATAATTCTCCCGAAACTTGCATTTTCCTCATTCACCGCCAAAGCAAAACACGAAACCCATTTGTTGATGTTGGTAAAAGTTTCTTCAGCTTCCACAACCAATTGAAACCATTCATCTACATTTTTGTAGATTTTATCTCCGAGAAGTTTTCGGTTCAAACCTGCAGCACGACGGGAAACATTTAATCCTCCCGGTAAAATTCCTTCTTTGTTGACGCCTTTATAAATACATTCCTTGATTTGCTGCCAAATGTAAAGCGCTTCGGCTTCGGTTTCTTCTTTGGTGCGCCAAGATTCTTCATTTAGAAAGATTAAATCAGAAATTTTATTTAAACCTAATTTCTCCAGATTTCTTAGAACATCTTTACCGTTATGACATGGATAAAGCGTTCTGATGCAGTGTTTTTCTAAAGAATTTTCGTTTTGGGTTGCAATGAATCCACCACCGACAGAATAATAATCTTGCACCACTTCTTCACCGTTTTCAAATACTGCCTTGAAAATCATGCCGTTTGGATGAAAATCAAGTGATTTTTTCATATTTAAAATCAAATTTTTACCGTAAACGAAAGGAATTAATTTTTCGCCTCCAAGATGAAGCTCGTTTGAAGACTTTATCTTTTCAATTTTTTCATCAATAGTAGTCGTATCTATGGTTTTGAAATTTTCTCCAGAAAGTCCGAGCATTCCTGCGATATCCGTTCCGTGACCTATTCCTGTCTTTGCCAAAGAACCAAAAAATTCCACGAAAACTTCTTTGACTTCAGAAATTTGACGTTCTCTTTTGATGAGATTCAAAAAACTTGATGCTGCATTCCAAGGTCCCATGGTGTGAGAACTTGAAGGTCCGATTCCTACTTTTATGATTTCAAAAACGCTGATAGACTCCATTTATATAAATGATAATTGATGATTGGTAAATGATATGATACAAAGATAAGTTTAAAAACTCACTTAAAAATTTCGGCTAAAATTTTAGAAACTTCTTTGTGTTTTGTGGCAGGGAAAAGATGGGTTCCGTTTTGTATAACGTAATTGGGTTTTGAGTATTTGATGGGAAAGACGATGTCTTTATCGCCAAGAATTTGGATGACTTTTGGGTTTTCTTCAAATTTCCAAGATGCCACTTTTTCGATGCACCACTTTAAATAATAAGGATTTCGAACGGTGAAATAATCTAGAATTTTTGGATTTTTGGGGTCGAATAATTTTCGGATTAATGAATAAGCAACGGCTGATTTTTCATTAAAAATTCTTTCGGGTAGCACTTTTGGAATTTTGGTAAACTCCCCTATTCTGATAAATTTTGATTTTTCTTTGTCCGATTTAATGCTTCCCAAAATTACCACTTTTTCGGCAGGTTTTATCTTGTCGATTTCTTGAACCAGAATTCCGCCAAAAGAATATCCTAATAAATAAAAAGGTTCAGAAACATCAATTTTTTCTGCCATTCTTTCCACATAATGACTAAAGCTTTCATCTCTTTCGGGAATCAGCCAATCGATGAAAACGACTTCCAAATTTTCAGGAAATTTCAGTTTTTCTAAAACTTTGAAATCGGCACCTAATCCGCTAATCACATAAATCTTCATCCTTCAAAAATAAAAAAAAGAGCAGAAAATTCTGCTCTTTAAAACTAAAATATTATCTAAAAATTACTTTGCTGTAACTTTCACCAACATATCGATATCGTCTTTTACCAGAACATCTTTCATCGCCGATTTGTAGGCAACATCAAATTTTTGTCTGTCGAAAGTAAACTTTTGAGATACCAAACTCACCACACCTTTGCTGTAAGAAATTTTCGCAGGGAAAGAAACCGGAGCTGTTTTTCCTTTCACGGTCAAGTTTCCGTTTACGATGTAGTTGTAAATTTTATCGTTGTTTTTCTTTAAAGAATTAATCGTATAAGTCGCTGTCGGGAATTTTTCAACTTCGAAGAAATCACCGTTTTTCAAGTGATTATTGAGTTTTGTTTGGTATTCTCCGGTTAAATCGGTTGAATTAATAGAAGTCATATCCAAAACAAAAGTTCCGCCAACAACTTGATTTCCCTTCATTTTAATGTCGCCGGATTTTACATTTAAAGTTCCGTCGTGTGAAGAAGCTTCAGATTTTGCGATTTTGTAACCCCACCAATGAACATCGGATGCTACTACTTTTTTCGACTGACCGAAAGCCAAACCACCTGCAAGAACTGCCAATAATGCTAATTTTTTCATTAATTATTTTTTAAAAATTATGTTGCAAAAATAGCGTTTGAAATTGAGAGTTGCTGTTGATGTATGATAAGAAAAGTTTAAAACCTAATTTTTATTCATTCTTTTTCTTTGATGCAAAAGAATCAAAAAATCAAGACTGTATCTTTTTGCTAAAAAATCTACCAGGTCAACACTAACTTCGCAACAAAAACATTATTTTTAATTAAAGTTACTGCGCCACAATTTTCACGTTCATTTCAACATCGTTGCTGATGAGCATGTCTTCGAAAATATTGTATTTCAGTCCGAAATGTTTTCTGTTGAACGTAAATTGTGAAGATGTTAATGTGAAAACACTGTTGTTTTGCGCCACTTTCACAGGAAAGGAAATATTTTTAGAAATGCCTTTAATGGTGAGAATTCCACCGATTTGGTAATTGTAATTTTTATCGTTGATTTTCTTTACCGACTTTATCTGAAAAACAGTCACCGGAAATTTTTCCACATCAAAGAAATCGTCGCTTTTCAGGTGATTTTCCAAGAACTTTTTCTGTTTTGGATTTTCATTCATATCTTCCGCGTCAATGGTGTTCATGTTGATGATGAAGTTCCCGCCGGTAAGTTCATTTCCGTTAAATGTAAGATTACCTGATTTTAATTTTACTGTTCCATTATGCGACATCGATTCTGCTTTCCATGTTTTATAAGCTTTCCAACGGATTTCGGATGAAGTAATATTTTTTGTCTGCGCGGAAACAAAAAAAGAACACAATATAAATAAGATTGAAATGTAATTTTTCATATAAATTTTTAAGAAAGACAAATTTAATCCAATAAAAAACTTCGGCGAAAAACCGAAGTTGAAATTTTGTTATTCGTGATAAAAAGCGGCATAAACAGCGGCTCCATTGATAATGGTTTTGGTATCGGTCACCAAATAAATTGGGATGTCTTTCAGTATTCCTTCCATCTTGTCGCTGATGATAAAGTTTTTGTAGAAATTTTCTTTGTTGATGAATTTCTGCATCATTAGAGGAATTTCTCCGCTCAAATAAAGTCCACCCGTTGCTTTTAATTTTAAAACCAAGCTGTTTGCTTCTCTCGCCAGGAAAATCAAAAAAGTATCGACCGTCATCGTACAGATTCGGTCTTTTTTTTCTAAAGCTCCATTAATAACGGCTTCCATAAAAGTTCCGTTTTCAATGGCTTCCGTCAAAAATTCTGGTTGTCTTTGCTGTTTTGCATCTCTTAAAAATCGATAGATATTAAATAGTCCAGATTTTGACAGAACGCTTTCCCAACTTACAATTCCGTAAATTTTATTTAAAAACTGATAAAACTCCACCTCGTCATTGGTTCTTGGGGAAAATTCGCAGTGACCACCTTCTGTTGCAAAAGGCCTCAAACATTCACCGTCCCAAAAAAGTCCGGCTTCCCCTAAACCTGCACCGGGAGCTAAAACGGCGACATTTCCGTTGGATGAATTTCCAGAATCGTAAATTGTAACCATCCCATTTTCGCAACTGTCTCCCAATCCGTAAGCAGAAGCTTCTAAGTCGTTAATCAAATAGACTTTTGAAATTTGTGTTTTACTTTTAATTTCTTCCGCATCCAATTTCCAGGGAAGTCTTTCTGGAGCAGATTTTCCGTTAATGACCGGACCGGGAACTGCAATTGAAATCTTAGAAATATTCTGCAAACTGTGTTCAGAAATAAATGTATTGATGAGATCTGAAACGGATGAAAATTGAGTCGTTGAATAAGCAGTCTCTTTCTTTGAAACTACCTTCCCGTTTTCGGCTCCAAATAAAGCCACGGAAGTTGTTTCGCCCTGTAAATCAACCGAAATTAATTGTATTTGATTGTTGGATTCGGCGGAAACAGCCGGCAAAAAGAGTTTGAAATTATTTTTAGCTTCCATTCCTTTAATGTTATCTACCAAAGATAATAATTGTTTTTAAAAAATATGAAAAAAATAAAAAACCTTCCTGAAAAATTTCAGAAAGGTTTTTTGATAACTTGATTATCTGTGTTATTTTCCCAGTGGAATATTATAACCTACACCTAACCCCAATGCACCTGCACTGTATTTTTGCGAACCGATTTCACCAGTACTTCCTGTGAAAGTTTTCTGATATTGCAATGCAAAATTCCAGTCTCTGTTATGGTAACCGATTTCTGGTTTAATGTAGAAACCTCCATCTGGTCTTTCTACTGCGCTGTTTGAAGCTACATTTTTATCGCCCACGATAAAACCATATCCCAAATCAGTTCCTAAATAAAATCCAGTTTGTTTAGGATAAACTCTGATTAAAGCGGCAACAGGAACTACTCCGAAGTCGTTGTTTTTAATCCCGTTGTTATCTTTTCCGAAAAAGTGGCTGTAACCAGTCGCGATACCCAAACCAAATCCTGGAGTTACCAAGTTTTGGTACGCAACATCAAGTCCTAAATTTGCAGAAGCGTTTTCCGCCGGAACAGCAAGTCCTACATTGGCACCCACTTTAAGCATATTTTTCATATCTGCACTTTGTGCACTTACTAATCCCGTTGTCATTAATCCTAAAGCAAGGATTGTCTTTGTCATAGATTTCATAATTCTAAATTTTAAGTTTTACGAAACATTTACTTGTCAAAATCGTGCCAAAATAGATTCGTATAGGAGTAAAAATCGCAGCTATTATTTGTAGTAATTTGATTATCATTATAATAAGTTAATTGAAAAATTAAACAATCATTTATATTTTCAAGCGAATTTTGATGTCATTTTTGTCCATTTTATAAAATTTGGACACAAAAAAGAGCCAATTTATCTTGACTCTTTGATTTTTTAATTGAAAATTCTTTAAATATTTTCGATTTTTTCTTTCAGTTCAGCCCAACCTCCACCGTTGTAGCCGTCTTTCAAACCTTCGTTATTTAAAAAATCTAAAGCTTTTCCGCTTCTGTTCCCACTTCTGCAGAAAAGAACGACTGGTTTCTCAATGCTTAAAATCTCGTCTTTTCTATCTGCCACTTCTCCCAAAGGAATGTTTTCTGCTCCGTCAATATCTCCATCCATCTCGAGTTCCATTAGTTCGCGAACGTCGATGAGTGCGTAATTTCCTGATTGCAATACTTCTTCTAAAGTCATATCAATTTTGTTTAAGGTTTTAAAATTTTTGATGACCAAATTTATGAAATAATGTTAGTTTTGCAAGGCGAAATGAATACGAATCCTGAAAAATATTCCCAATTAATCAAAGCCAAAGCAAAAAAGTTTGGTTTCCAAAGTTGTGGAATCTCGAAAGCAGATTTTTTGGAAGAAGACGCAAAACCTTTTGAAAATTGGCTTCAAAAAAACTTCCATGGTGAAATGTCGTACATGGAAAATTATTTCGACAAACGACTTGATCCGAGATTATTGGTGGAAGGTTCTAAATCGGTTATTTCACTTTCTTATAATTATTTTCCAGCAGAAAAAATTTCGGGCTTCGATAATTATAAAATCTCAAAATATGCTTATGGTGAAGATTACCATGAAATCATCAAAGAAATTTTGAAGGAAATGGTTGCAGAACTTCGGGATGAAATTGGTGATTTTCATTGCAGAGTTTTTACTGATTCTGCTCCTATTTTAGAAAGAAGCTGGGCAAGAAAATCCGGAATTGGCTGGGTTGGAAAAAACGCAAACCTCATCACCAAACAAAGCGGCTCTTTCTATTTTTTGGCAGAAATTATTTGCGACCTTGAACTTCAGGAAGATTCACCCACCACCGACCATTGCGGCACTTGCACGAAATGTATTGAAGCCTGTCCAACCGACGCGATTGTTTCCGATAAAATTATTGACGGAAGCAAATGTATTTCCTACGCCACGATCGAGTTGAAAAACGAAATTCCCGATTCCTTTAGAAATAATATGGAAGACTGGATGTTTGGTTGCGATATCTGTCAGGATGTCTGTCCCTGGAATCGTTTTTCAGCACCGACTTTAGAGGAAAAGTTTCGACCCAATCAGTTTTTGAAAAACTACAAAAAAGAAGATTGGAAAGAGGTTACGCAAGACCTGTTTTCAGAAATTTTCAGAAAATCTCCCGTTAAAAGAACAAAATTTGCCGGATTGAAAAGGAATATCGAGTTTTTGGAAAAATAAATGGGTTTGTAAATTTTAAACATTTATTAATGGTGATAAACATCGTCGTACATTACTCCCGCTTCAATTCTTACCGGTAAAAAATTCACTTCGGGAACAATCGGACAATTGTAATCATACGCATTATAAGCGCAGAAAGGTTGATAAGAAAGGTTAAAATCCAAAACAATTTCATCCGATTTTGGAATCCTTAAATCCATGTATTTTCCGCCGCCGTACGTTTCTTTTCCATTGGTTTCATCGCGGAATGGAAGAAAAAGATGGTCGTGAAATCCTTCTCTCTTAATCAAATTCAGACTTTGATAAATCGTTAACGAATAAGGTTTTCCATGGAGTTGGAAAATTGCTTTTCCATATTCTTTGTAAGGTTGAGTATTTCCCGAAGAAGTTGGGTTCTCAAAAGGAATCGCCCTTTCAGTCCTCACCAATTTTGCGGTAACCCTGTATTGACTGTTAATCGGAAAAAACGGATGCTCCTTAAAACTGGTAAAATTATCGCCACGAAGCGGAGTGGTTTTTAATTTTTTATATTCGGCGTTTAACTCTTTCTGAAATTTTCTGGCTTCCGAAATTGCTGAAGATTGTGTTGCACAAGAAGTGATGATTGCACAGATAATGAGGATGAGTTTTTTCATTTCTTTTTAGATTTACGGTATTGTTTCAACTTGTAATCAAAGTAATTCTCAAAATCATTAATCACAAAAGGCCGATCAACATAATCTTGATCCCGATGCATTCCGATGTGAAGGAATAAAGGTTTAGAGATTTTTTCTGTGGTGATATTAAAGTTTAAGACATCCATAATATCTTGTGGGTGTTTCGCTGTATGTGCTGAAGTCAATTTCAATACCGTGATGTTTCCATATTTTTTTTCAATTTTTTCACATTGCTTTTTCAAAGAATCTTTCACCAAAAACATTTCAAATTGCTTCGAAATATTAAATCCTTTGAATTCTGAAAAGTCTTTTTCACGACATTTTTTGAAAAGCGTTTGGGCGAATTTTTCAGCGGTCAGCATTTTTTGTGAACTGATTTTTTCTAACGAAACCGAGCTGTAATAAGAGCTGCAACTGTTTAGAAAAATTATTGAGACTAAAAGTATCGAGAATTTTTTCATCATTAAATTTGGTAATTTTTAAATAGGACTTTATTTGCAATCTTCTTCATAAACAAATTCGTTTTATATGGCTCATTACTCTTTTTACTTGGCTCTTTACTCTATCATCACCCGATAAACATCCGTTCCATTTCGTTTGATATTTGGAATGAAGAAGCCGCCTTCTTCAGGAATTTCTTCTTTTAAATCGAAACTTTTGCATTCTTTCGGCAAACCCGAAAAAACGAGCGTAAACCAAAAATCCTGCATTGGTGGAACTTCCGTCCAATAGGGAAAAAGTGAAATATTTTCGTGGTGAATGAGGCTGCTTTTATGATTGATGCTTTTATCAATCAAAAAAGTCGATTGCCAAATGCGAATCAGATTGCCAAACTGAAAACTCGCAGGAAAGCAACAGTGCACAATCACCTGTTTCTCCTCCTCTACTTTGGTTTGAAGAGATTCCAAGATCTCGGTAATGATTTCGGGTTTGGTGAGGGTTTCCATTTTTTGATGAGTAATGAGCAATGAGTAATATTGCTGATTGCTCATTACTTATTGCTAATATTCTAATTCGAGCTTTTCTTTTGAATAGTTTCTGATTTTTTCAGTAAGTTCCGGATTTTCGGAGAGTTTTTGTCCGTAACTTGGGATGATTTCCAACAATTTTTCTTTCCACTCGTTTTGAAGTTTGTCGCCGAAACATTTTTCCAAAACCGTAATCATTGCATACGCCGCAGTTGAAGCTCCTGGAGAAGCGCCGAGAAGTGAGGCGATTGTTCCTTTTTCGTTCACCACGACTTCGGTTCCAAACTCTAATTTTCCGCCGAGTTTTGCATCTTTTTTAATGATTTGAACTCTTTGTCCTGCCACTTTTAATTCCCAATCTTCTTCTTTGGCATCTTTTACAAATTCCCGCAAATGCTGAATTCTTTGGGATTTTGTCATCGCAACTTGACGAACCAAATATTGGGTTAAAGGCAAATTATGCCACCACGCGCCAAAAAGCGAACGGATATTTTTAAAGTTGATGCTTTCAGGCAAATCGAGGTAACTTCCTTGTTTCAAAAATTTGGTTGAAAATCCTGCAAAAGGTCCAAACAATAAAGCTTTTTCCCCATCGATAATCCTTAAATCCAAATGAGGAACGCTCATTGGTGGCGCATCCACGGTAGCTTGAGTGTAAACTTTGGCGTGATGTTTTTCGATGAGTTCTTGATTGTGAGAAACCAACCATTCTCCCGAAACAGGAAAACCGCCGTAACCTTCACTTTCAGGAATATCTGAACTTTCCAAAAGCGGCAAAGCGTAACCACCTGCTCCAATGAAGACGAAATCTGCAACCACTTCCTGCGAATGATTGTGGAGACGGTCTTTAATATCAATTTCCCATTTTCCGTCGTCTCTTAAATCCAAATCTTTTGCTTCGTGGTAAAGAAAAATTTCCACGTTGGAATCTTCGGCGAGAAATCTTCCCATTTTCCTCGTCAATGTTCCGAAATTCACATCAGTTCCCAAATCCATTTTGGTGGCGGCAAGAATTTCGTTTTCCTTTCTTTTGCTCATGACTAAAGGAATCCATTTACGAAGTTGGTCGTGGTCAATAGAAAATTGCATTCCCTTGAAAAGGTTGGACTTAATCATTTCTGCGTGACGTTTCCTTAAAAATTCCGAATCTTCTTCCCCAAAAACCAAACTCATGTGCGGACAGGAATTGATGAATTCTTTTGGATTTTTGATATAATTTTTAGAAATCAAATACGACCAAAATTGCTTGGAATACTCGAATTGTTCTGCAATTTTTTCGGCTTTGGAAATGTTGATGTTCCCATTTTCATCTTCGGGAGTGTAATTGAGTTCGCAAAAAGCAGAATGTCCTGTTCCTGCGTTGTTCCAAGCTGCAGAACTTTCGCGGGCAAATCTTCCGAGACGCTCGAAAATGGCGATATCCAGTTCGGGCTCGAATTCGTGAAGAAGTGTTGCCAAAGTGACGCTCATGATTCCGCCGCCGATTAAGACGACGTCGTATTTTGGTTTCGGGGTTTTATTGGTTAGAAATTCGGGCATCGTTTATTTTTTAGAATCACGAATTTCGTGAAAAGTTTTGGGATGGTAAAGTGTTGAGATTAATTTAACCACCAAAAGTCATAAAAGTCCAATTTTAAAGGTTTTAATTATGCAGCTCTAAAGTGCGCAAAAGTGCATTAAAAATCGTTTGGTTTCCTTAACTTTATGTTTTAATATTTATAAAATGAAACAGGTTTTTTATTTGATTTCAATTGCAATTATTTCAATTTCTTGCAGTAAAAACTCTGAACAGGCAAAAGCTACAGGTTCAATGAATGACACCATAAAGCAGAAAGACGGAACGGTTTTGACTTACAAAAAACCTGGTGAAGATTTGATCTTACTGAAACGAGACCAATCCGTTTACAGTAAAGGCTATCAAAACCGTTTGAGAAAAATAGCGGAATATTATTTGGCGAAATCCGAGAAAGATTTGGTAAAATTTCATGTAGAAAAAAAGGAAGGCGAATTGGGATATTCCATTGAGGAAAACGATTGGGAAGACGTGAATTATACCCAAATTGGAATTTTCAACAAATCAGGAAACAATCTTTCAACGATGCAGTGGCTTTTTTATGAACCGAAATCGCAGAAACTGTATGAGTTTGATTTGAACACGAAAAAACTTCAGGAATTTAACCTTGAAAAATAAAGATCTTTTGGTTTAATTCAACTTCGTTGTCAATTTTTTAAACTGTTTTTCGGCATTTTTTTCCTCGTAGAGAATTCCGTAAATCGTATCGATGATTGGCGTTTTCATCTTTTTGTCTTTTGAGGTTTGATAGATTGAATCTGCCGCGTAATAACCCTCCGCAATCATATTCATCGACTGAATCGCTGATTTCACGGTGTAGCCTTTTCCGATTAAATTACCAAGATTTCGGTTTCGCGAGAATAGTGAGTATGCGGTTACGAGTAAATCGCCGAGATAGGCACTTTCATTCACATCACGCGGAGCTTCGTAAATCGCTTCGAGAAAAATCTCCATTTCACGGATGGCGTTGGAAACAAAAACTGCCGTGAAGTTGTCTCCATAACCCAATCCACTCGCAATTCCCGCTCCGATTGCGTAAATATTTTTCAAAATCGCGCTGTATTCGTTCCCCAGAATATCTTTGCTCGGCTCCACATTAATGAAACGCGATGAAAATAAATTGAATAATTTTTCAGAAACCTCATCCTCAACTGTTGCAATTGTAATATAGGAAAGTCTTTCCATCGCTACTTCCTCCGCGTGACAAGGACCTGCAAGAACCGCCTGATTTCGAAAACCAATATCGAAACATTCCTTTAAATAATGAGCAACAACATCGTTCACTTTCGGCACAATTCCTTTGATGGCGGAAACAAAAATCTTGTCTTTGTAATCGCAAGTCATTTTATCCATCGCATCGGACAAATAAATAGATGGTGTCGCCAAAACAATGACTTCACAAGCCGAAACCAGTTCGTTGATATCGGTGGTGACTTTAATAGATTTCGGGGCAAAACTCACCGAAGTAAGGTAAGTCGGGTTATGATGGCGAAGTTCGATCGCTCCTTTTACATATTCGTTTCTTACGCACCAATGAACCGTTTTACAGTTTTCCACCAACATTTTTACGATTGCTGTTGCAAATGTTCCGCTTCCTACAACTCCTACAGGAATTTCATGTTTTACGGATTTCGGTTCAGAAGTTTTCTTTTTCGCCATGACTGCCGTTCATATTTAATTCACAAATATATTAAAGGTTTATGTAATATGCATTACAATTGTGAATTTAAGAGTTTTATAAAAAGTTTAACATGATATTATGCAATAGAAACTGAAAAAATGTGTTTTTCTGAAAATTGTTTTGAAAAATAATTTATAAATTTGCAAACTCAAAATTTGATAATCATTAATTAATGAAGAATTTTTTAAGCAAGAAAAAGAATGTGAACCTTCTTTTAGGCGCATTATTGTTTGTGATTTTCGGTCAGGCTTTATTCATCGGGAAACTGTTTTCGGAGAAAAACAGCAAATCTTACGAAGTCAATTTAGTTAAAATTAACACTGAAAAAGACAGCGTGGATTATTTGGGAATGAAAAACAACCTGGCTTTGGTTGACAACACCGTACGAGAGCTAAACTCGTTCTTAAAAGCAAAAAATATTTCCGACGGTAAAATCGAAATGCTTGCTCAAGACAGCCTTTCAAACGCGGTTTATCTTGCAAAACAAAGCAACCGTTACAGCCAATATTTGGTAGATCTACAAAACAAATTGCAACAGGTTCCGCTCGGGATTCCAACCGATGGATATATTTCTTCTAATTTCGGAAACAGAAAAAACCCGATTCCTTTCAGAAATGTTTTATTGGCATCAGCAAAACCTGTAAAACAGGAAGTAAAGGCTGAACCACAATATATCGAAGAAAAAGACAGTCTTGGAAATGTGGTGAAAAGAACTTTGGCAAATCCTTCAACATCTTTGGCTAAAAATTCAACGCCTGAAGTCAATAATCCACCTGCGGAAGCAGATCAAATTCAATTTCACAAAGGTTTGGATATCGCAGTTCCGTTCGGTTCTGATGTTCGTTGTGCTGCAACTGGAACGGTTATTTTTGCCGGAGCAAAAGGCGGTTACGGAAATTGCGTGATCATTTCGCACGGAAATGGATTGGCTACACTTTACGGTCATTTATCACAAGTTTTGGTGAAAGCCAATGATATTGTAAAAGTAAATGACGTGATTGCAAAATCAGGAAATTCGGGACGTTCAACAGGACCTCATCTTCACTATGAAGTCCATAAAAATAATACGCCTGTAAATCCGAAACTGTTTTTGAACTTTTAATAAAATTTAATCACTCAATTTTGGGTGATTTTTTTTAACTTTTTTCTTAAAGCGGATTACTTCTCATTTCCGATGATTTTTCGTCTTTAGATTTGCTTAAAATTACAAATATGTTAAGCAGTATTAAAGAAGAACTTATGGTTGAATTCTACATTTATCCAGAAGAAAATGAAAATAGTTTTAACCCTTTAAATTTTGTCGAAAAGCAAGAAAACCAATTACAGAAACTTACTGCTGAGAAAGGATGAAATAGATGACTACTCACCTGCAAACAAACCATTTTTGGACTGGTTGCAAAATCATAGGGTTTTGCCTTTTAGCGTTGCTTATCGATATATTGATTTAATGCTAAACTCCGACGAAAAAAAATCTGTCAAAATCATTGAAGTATTTGAGTCTTACTTTGAAAAGCTGTGACGGGGATTGCGGTCTAAAACATTGCTGCTTTCATCTTTAATTTTACACCTACTAATTTTTGGCAGCAGTAAATTGGTGAATTTTATTTGCAGAAAATTTTTTCAGACCCTCATAACATTTTGCGAACTTTTCATGATTTTTTTTGGAATACAATAAAAAAGTTTATTTTTGCAAACCAATTGAAAAAAGTAAGTCGAAAACTTATTTTTTCTGGCCTTGTAACTCAGTTGGTTAGAGTAGCTGACTCATAATCAGCAAGTCCTTGGTTCGAGCCCAAGCTGGGCCACTTTTTAAGGGATTTTACAGCAATGTAAAATCCCTTCTTTTTTATTTTGACGAACATTTGACGAACATTTGAATTTTATTTCTCCATATATTAGCATTATAATACTTTGGTAAAAAATGGACACCTTTTGTGTAGCGGTATATTTAATTGTGTTATTGATCACAATATTTTTTCCACTTTATCTCGCAGGAAGGGTTTGGTTCGCTTTTAGTCCGTTTGTTATCAACTACTACTCTTCTGAACAGAAAAATTGGTAGAATGACTGGAATACCAACCGATTTATAATAGTACTATGTTTATTTTTTATTTCATCTGTACTTTCTTTATTTTGGGGATTATCAATTTTAGAGAAAATAAAAGAAGCTCAAATCGATATTACCTCAATTCTTTTTTACACTTTATTACAAATTCTATGTTTCGTTTTTTTGGAAGGAAAAATGGATCATTCATTCACTCCACTCGCTGCTTATAGAAAATTTCGTGAAAAGAAATATGATGAGCGTTTTGTTTTTGCAAAGCAAGTTAGAACTGATGATGCTATTCAAAAGGTATCCGAAAGCATCCGCGCCAAAAGTGAAATCCGGCAAGAAATTTTGGATGAAATCAAGAGAGATGGGAAAGCTATTTACAAAAATGATGATTACAATCAGTTGAAATACAACACGGATTTAATGAATAAATGGATGAAGAAGAATCCAAAAGATGGTGAAAAGTTTATGAGATTTAAGGACGGGTTTGAGAGTAAATAGAAGCATTTCCTTTTGACTTTTTTCTTTACGACTAATCAATTGCATTTTCGTATTTTTACCCTATGGAAATTAAGGATTCAATCAAAGATTTATTTGAAGAGGAATTGATAGGCGAAATTCTTTCTGTAGGAAAACTGAAAAAAGTTCAGGAAGGAGATATTGTCATTAATGTTGGTCAACCGATTCACTTTATGCCCGTAGTTTTGGAGGGAACGCTGAAGGTTTCTATGATTGACGATGCGGGAAAAGAATTGCTGATGTATTACCTGAACGCAAGCGAAGGTTGCGCAATGACTTTCACCTGCTGCATTCAGGAGCATAAAAGCGAAATTTTGGCAGTTGCAGAGGAAGATTCGGAACTATGGATGATTCCTGTGGAATATATGGATATTTGGATGCACAAATATGTTTCGTGGAAAAATTTTGTGATGAAAACGATGCAGAACCGTTTCTATGAAATGTTGAAAGCATTGGATTTGGTCGCCTTCAACAGTTTGGATACGCGACTTTTAAATTATCTGAAAGAAAAATCCAAGAATACGGGAAAAACCGTCATTAATGTATCTCACGAGCAAATTGCGATAGATTTGGCGAGTTCAAGAGTCGTCATCAGCCGACTTTTGAAAAAATTGGAAAACGAAGGCAGAGTTCTTCTTTACCGAAATCAAATCAAACTTCTGAAAGATTTGTAATCTAGGTAACACAAATGTATTTTCAGATTTCAGATTTTTGTTGAAAATTGAAAGATGAAAAGCATTTGTCCCAACAAAATACAGTCGCTGAAAGAAGATTTTCTTTTGATTGATATACGAGAAAAATTTGAATTTGATACTCACAAAGCCGATTCTCAAAACTTAATCAACATTCCTTTCAGCGAAATTGATGAAAATTTAGAAATTTTACCGAAAAATAAATTGTTGATTTTGATTTGTAACAACGGTTTGCGGAGCGAAACAGCCACAAAATACTTAATGGAAAGAAATTTTGAGAATGTTACTTTTGTTGAAGGCGGTTTGGTAAAATGGCAACAAAACGGAATGAAAATTTTGGGAAGTCCACCCGATTTTATATCACATTCTTTATCTTTAACCAAAGACTGCAATTCCTGAAATGTCATTCCCAATCATCAATGCCTGCGATTTGTTCACGCAGAAAAAAAGCGAAAACCATATTGTGGTACATCAACTTTCGGAGTTGTTGCAGGATGATATTTACATACCAAAAAAACCACACCGTCACACATTTTATCAGGTTTTATATGTGAAGAAAGGAAAAGGATTTCACCATATTGATTTTCAGGAAAATGAAATTTCTTCGCCGCAAATTTTCTTTCTTTCGCCGACGCAAGTTCACGATTTGAGATTTGAAAACGCTGAAATTGAGGGTTTTCTCATTAATTTTGATGAATATTTCTACAACGCTTTTATTTCTAAAATCAATTTTATTGATGATTTCACTTTCTTCAACCGAAACGGAAAAGTTTCTTCTTTTGAAGCAGTAAAAAGTCAAAAGGAAATAGATGAAATTTTCTCTAAAATTGAAAAAGTATTTTCTGAAAAACCACATCATTATCTAGAATTTCTTCGGATTTATCTCTTGGAACTTTTTCTGATTGTGGATGGTTTTCAAGAAAAATTGGAGGAAGAAAAACAATATTCCAATCAGCAACACATTATCCCAAAATTTGAAAAACTTTTAGAAAAACATTTCCACGAAGCACATTATCCAAAATATTACGCCGAAAGATTAGCAATCACCGCCAATTATCTCAACTTGGTCTGCAAAAATTATTTGGGAAAAACTGCGGGCGAACTCATTCGCGAAAGAGTGATTTTAGAAGCGAAAAGATTGCTCGTCAATTCACAGTTAAGCGTTTCCGAAATTGCTTATCAACTTCATTTTGACGATAATTCCTATTTCACCAAATTTTTTAAACAAAGTACAGGAGTTACGCCGTTTCAGTTTCGCAGTTCGGTGAATGTATAAAAATTACCATTTTTTGCAGATTTTATTTCTATTTTTTCTGTATTCCCAAATCTAACTTTGTACCTTTAAAAAGGAATAATTTTTTTATTCCAAAAATGCAGTGCAAGAATGATTAAAAATATTTTCTTTGCATTTTACTGGATTTTTCAACTGTATAAAGATGGCTTCAGCACGATGTCTAAACAAAGCAAAACACTCTGGATTATCGGTGCTGAAATTGACGATTATGTTCGGAATTCTGAAGATGTTCTTTTTTGAAGATTTCCTGAAAACCAAATTCCATACCGACGAACAGCGTATAGAATACGTCCAAAAAGAACTTACGAAAATTAAGAAATAATAAAAATTACAATTTTCAAAATTTCTTAACCTTAACCTTAACCTAAAAATGACGCCACAAATAACAAAATCAATGAAATCGAAAATGCAGAATCCGTTTTTGCAGTTTTTCCGTTTTTTTAATTCTGAATGTAAAAATTTTTCGTGTAGTTGCGCTTGGTCACGGCGGAACTCGGGGTTTGGATGAGAAGCATTAGAAAATTTAAAATTTGTTTGTTTCCAAATTAATTGTTTAAGACGCGGGATTTCAACTTCCCGCATCAGTTTTCTTTTTTCTATTTTGAATGGGCGAAATTTTTCTTTCGCTCATTTTTATAAAAACTACCATTTTCTGCATCATTATTCCTTCGGCAAATTTGTTTTTTAAACTAATTTTGTTTCAGGAAAAAATTTACTTTTTACTAAATTTTTTGAAGTTTTCATATTTATAGAAAGGCGGTGGATAATAAGTTCCTCCGTCTTTCTTTTTTTTGGTAATAATTATGCTGATTATGGCGGTTTTTATTCTTTCATTTTAACAAAATAGAAAATTTTAATTCCAATCATAAAGAACCTTTTAAACAAAAATGCGATGAAAAATCTACTACAAAAAATGTCCGTTTTGGTGTTGATTTCTATTTTTTCACTTTTTAATTTTTCCTGTTCGCAAGTGAGAAAAACTACCAATTTGGATGGGCAAAAACTAACGAAATCTGAAATTTCTGCCTTGCTTTATTCTTTAGAAGAAGAAAAATTGGCTTTTGAAGTTTATGATTTGATGTACGAAAAATGGGGAACAATGCAGTTTGGAAACATTCGCCAAAGTGAGGAAATGCACATTGCGGAAGTTCAAAAACATTTGGCTCAATACAAAATTCCCTATCAAATTTTAGAAAAAGGGAAATACCAAAATACAGAACTTCAACAACTTTACAATCAACTCGTTGCGCAGGGAAATATTTCTGAATTGGAAGCATTGAAAGTCGGTGCAACCATTGAAGATTTGGATATTTTTGACCTTCAAAAATTAATAAAGGAAGTAGAAAATCCTGCGATTATTCAATCCTTCCAATTTTTAGAATGCGCTTCAAGAAACCATATGAGAGCCTTCAATCGCGGACTTTTAAGAAATAGTTTTGAATATGTTCCGAAATACATCACGAAAAATCAATTGAAAGAAATGCTGAATTCCGATCACGAAAGATGCGGGATGATGCGATAATTTTAACCTTTAAATATCTAAAACAATGAAAATTTTTAAACTTATATTGTTGATTTCTGCGCTTTTCTCGCTTCAGTTTTGCGGTAGAGATAATAGTGAGGAAATTACTTCTGTAACACTTTCTGCACAGGAAAAAAATGATTTGCTCTTCAGTTTTGAGGAAGAAAAAATGGCGAGAGATACCTATATTTTTCTCAATAACAAATGGGGAATTTCGCAGTTTGCCACTATTCAGAACAGCGAACAGTCGCATATGAACGCCGTGGAAAATTTATTGAAAAAATACAATATTCCCTATCAAATTTTACCACAGGGACAGTTCAGCGACGCAAATTTACAGACTTTATACAATCAGTTGACAGCACAGGGAAGTCTATCAAAAAACCAAGCATTTCAAGCAGGAGCAACCATTGAAGATGTTGATATTGACGACCTTGAAACTCTAAAACAGCATACCACAAACGCAACCATTCTTTCTGTTTATAATAAATTAGAATGCGGTTCGCGCAACCATTTGCGAAGTTTTGTTGCAGGAATTACGAATTTGGGAGATACTTATACTCCACAATTTATTTCATTGGCAGAATTTCAGTCCATCATCAATTCTGCAAATGAACAGTGCGGAAATTAACTTTTAAACTTGAAAATTATGGAAAAATACAGTAAAAAAACAATTGCAATTCATTGGATTTCAGTAGCTTTAATCGCCTTGATGATTATTACGGGAAAATTTTGGAAAGATATTGATGGAAATTCTTACTCTCTGCTCATTGTGCATTTTATCATAGGAATGTTAGTCGCACTTTTAACGATTTGGAGAGTTGTCATTCATTTTAAAGGAAATAGACCTGCTCCATTGAAAACCGATAGCAATTTACGCAACAAAATTATTATTTGGGTGCAATATATTTTTTACCTCGTAATATTCATTTTGGCTTTGTCAGGAATGTTGATGTTGTTGAAAGGCGGTTATTTGCAGGCGGTTTTGGATGGTGATATGAATTTCACTTTAGACGAAGAAAACTGTCACGGTTTACATATACACAAAGCGATGGTAAAAGTGTTTTTCGTGCTTCTGTTTGCTCATATTGCGGGTGTTTTTTCTTACATCTATCAATACAAACACAATATTTTTAAAAGAATTTTTTAGTAGAATATTTTTAAAAATAACTCCCAAACCATCTAATTTTGTAGGTGGTTTTTTCTTTTCCGCCACAAAATGTAACCCAAGTTACGCACCGCCATTTTTGTTCCCAATATTTTTGCCTCAAAATAATGATAAAATGAGGAAATACTTTTTTACAGGATTGGCGTTGCTGTCTTTTTTGGCGTTTCAAGCGCAGGAAGTGGTAACGGTTTCCAAAAAAGATTTGGAACAGAAAATCAACGACCAAAATCTACAACTCAAACTTTCCGAAGCCGAAATCAATTCCGCAAAAGCCGATTTGTTGATGAGCAGAGCGATGTATATGCCAAATGTAACCGCTTTTTACACGGGAGTTTCTACCAATAATCCGTTGATGGCGTTTGGTTCAAAACTCAATCAGGAGCGTGTGGAAATGGCGGATTTCAACCCTGCAAATCTGAACGACCCTAAAAATATTTTCAATTTCGCTACAAAATTGGAGGTTCAGCAACCGATTTTCAACAAGGATGCAGTTTATCAAAAAAAAGCGGGCGAAGTGAAGGTGGAAGTTCTAAAACTGAAACAGGAACGCACCAAAGATTACCTGCAATTTGAACTCAACAAAGCATATATGCAACTTCAGATGGCGTACAAAGCATTGGAAGTTTTGGAAAATGCGAAGAATACAGTTCTTGCCAATAAAAAAGTGATTGACAATTATTTTAAAAACGGAATGATACAAAAATCAGATGTTTTGGATATGAATGTGCGGGTTTCCGAGATTGACAACCAAATTCAGTACGCAAAATCAAATGTGCGCAACGCTTCCGATTATCTTTATTTTTTGTTGAATGAAAATGCTGAAAACAAAGTCTTCAAACCGAGCGAAAAATTGCAGTATCAGGACAATATATTGAGCCAAAACCCTCAATTGAAGTATGACAGAAAAGATTTGCAGGCGTACCAAAAATCTTTGGAAGCATACGATTATATGATAAAATCTTCAAAAGCGAAATTTTTGCCTAAAGTGAACGCATTCGGAAGTTTTGAAATGTACGACAACAGACCTTATGAATTCAACGCAAACGGTTATTTGGTGGGAGTTCAGGTTGCGTGGAACGTTTTCGACGGGTTAAAATCCAAAAGTGAAATTGAAAAATACAAAGCCGATTTGCAAAAATCCCAAACCGAAATTGAGCAATATCAAAAACAAAGCACCTTGGAACTCAACAAATCATACCGACAAGTTTTGGATGCCGACAACAAAGTCAATCTCTCAAAATTAGCGTGGGAACAAACCGCGGAAGCCTACAGAATTCACAAAAACCGTTACGAGCAAGGTTTAGAAAAAGCATCCGATTTGCTGAACGCCGAAACCCAAATGTCCAAAAAAGAATTGGAATATCAGCAAGCCATTTTTGAATACAACACCGCTTTGGAATATTATAAATTTTTGAATTAAAGTTTCTCACGGATTGCACAGAAAATTTAAACCACAAAGTCACAAAAGAAATTCTTGACTTTTTGAGATGAAAATTTGGCGCTAATAAAGTTCACAAAAATGAAAATCAAAGATTTTCAAACTTAGCGGTTATTGCTAAAAATTGATTCCGTAGGAATCATATATGTGTAGAAAAATATTTGACAACAATGATAATGCGTTCCGTAGGAACGCTATCTTAAAAGAAATATCAATAAAGAAAGTCGCATCGCGACGACTTAAGATATTATAAAATTTTGAATTAAAAAATGAAAAATTGAATTTTTTGCCCCGACCCTAAAGGGAGAAATTCAATTTTTCAAGTTGTGAAAATTTTCCACCCTTTAGGGTTGGGGAAAGAAAATTTTCAGGAAAATCTTAACGCACTTTGCTTTTAAAAATTAAAAAATAAAAATTATGAACATACTAAAAACAGGAATTTTTCTTTCAGCATTTGCCGTCCTTGCAAGTTGCTCTTCCGATAAAAATGAAATCAAGGACAACGCTAAACCAATTGAGGTAAAACTCAGCAATTCCGCTACAACAGACGCTTTAGGTTTTGCAGGAGCAAGCGGAAAATTGGTCGCCAAAAATTCGGTTAATGTTTCCACAAGAATGATGGGCTACATTACGAGTTTGCGTGCCGATGTCGGCGATTTTGTGAGTGCAGGTCAAGGTTTGGTCAGCATCAACAATACCGATATTCAGGCAAAAGGCGGACAAGCCAACGCACAAATTGCGCAGGCTCAAGCGAATTTCAATATTGCGCAAAAAGACTTTCAGCGTTTTCAAAATTTATACAACAATCAAAGTGCGTCGCAAAAGGAATTGGACGATATGAGAGCGCGTTACGAAATGGCAAAAGCCAATTTGGATGGTGCAAGAATGATGAAAAACGAGGTCAATTCCCAATACCGTTACACGAATATTACCGCTCCAATTTCGGGCGTGATAACAGCAAAATACGCAAGCCAAGGAGATTTGGCAAATCCGGGAATGCCGATTTTAACGATTGAAAGTTCAGGGAATTTGCAGGCGCAAGTTTTGGTTTCGGAGCAAGATATTACTTTGATAAAAAGCGGAATGCCTGTAAAAGTTTTGATGAAATCTACCAATAACGAAGTCACAGGAACTGTTGCCGAAATCAGTCGTTCCGCAACCAACACCGGCGGACAATATTTGGTAAAAATCAATGTTCCGCAAAGTCGCGATTATCTTCCGGGAATGTTTGTAAATGTGGTTTTCCCTTTCAAAAGAAGTGGAAGCGTCAATCAGGATTTTCAGGAAAGTGTGACCGTTCCAAAATCTGCTTTGGTTGAAAACGGGCAATTAACAGGAATTTACACCGTAAGTTCAGCCAATACCGCAATGTTGCGATGGATAAAAACCGGAAAAACCTTGGGCGACCAAGTGGAAATTCTTTCAGGTTTAAATTCCAAAGAACCGTACATCGTTTCCGCCAACGGAAAATTGTTTAATGGTGCAAAAGTTCAAGTAAAATAGAAGCCCCACCTAACCTCCCCAAAGGGGAGGAAAATGCGACCGTATTATAAAAATTATTAAAACTTAAAATTTTCCCGATTTTTTCCCCTTTGGGGGAAAGGGGGCTTATAAATTATGGAAAAAGGATTTGCAGGACGTATCGCCGAATTTTTTATCAATTCAAAACTCACCATTTTGTTGATGATTGCATTGATGATTATTGGCGTTTACAGTTCCACATTGATACCGAGAGAAGAAGAACCACAAATTATTGTTCCGATGGCAGATGTAATGGTCGGTTATCCCGGAGCAACACCTACGGAAGTAGAAAACCGCGTGGTAAAACCTTTAGAAAAAATTATTTCAAATATTAAAGGTGTAGAGCACGTTCACGCAATGGCGATGAACGGAAAAGCGATGCTGATTGTACAGTTTTATGTAGGACAGGACACGGAAAGGTCTTATGTAAAACTCTACGACGAGTTGATGAAAAACAAAATGATGTTTCCAAAAGGGGTTTACGAACCGATGGTGAAAACACGTTCTATCGACGATGTTCCGATGCTTGGTTTAACGCTTTGGAGCGAGAAATACAGCGATTTTCAACTTCGTCAGATTTCGGAAGAACTCGCTTCGGAAGTTAAAAAAATCAAGGATGTTTCTTTAACGAATGTGATTGGCGGAAGTCCGCGACAACTGAAAATCATTTTAGACCGTGAAAAAATGGCGGAAAGCAGTGTTGATGCACTTTTGGTAATGCAGATGATACAGGCGAACAACGGCAGTTCCCAAAGCGGAAGTTTTGTAAGCAACGACCAAGAATATTTGTTGACGACAGGACAATTTCTCACTTCAAAAGACGATGTGGAAAACCTTGTGGTAGGAACTTCCAACAATATGCCTGTTTATTTGAAGCAGATTGCAAAAGTGGAAGATGGCGCATCATCTCCTGCAAATTATGTAAGTTTCGGTTATGGAATGGCGACCGAAAAAGGCAAGAAAAATCCCGCAGAATATCCTGCCGTAACGATTTCTGTTTCCAAAGTGAAAGGAGCAGATGCGATGAAAATTTCAGACGAAATCTTGCGTAAAGTTGAAAATTTAAAGAAAACTTTAGTTCCAAACGATGTTCACGTGGAAGTTACCCGAAATTACGGAGAAACCGCGTCGCACAAAGTTTCCGAACTTTTGTTACACCTTGCTGTTGCAATTATTGCCGTAACCATTTTGGTGATGCTCGCAATGGGATGGAGAGGCGGTTTAGTTGTGTTTTTCTCGGTTCCTCTAACGTTTGCATTGACGCTTTTCAGTTATTATATGCTTGGTTACACACTGAATAGGATTACACTTTTCGCCCTCGTTTTCGTCGTGGGAATTGTGGTGGACGATAGCATCATTATCGCCGAAAATATGCACCGGCATTTCCATATGAAGAAATTGCCGTTCAAACAGGCCGCAATTTATGCGATAAATGAAGTAGGAAACCCTACAATTTTAGCAACTTTTACGGTAATTGCCGCGATTTTACCGATGGCTTTCGTTTCCGGAATGATGGGACCTTATATGTCGCCAATGCCGATTGGTGCGTCGATTGCGATGTTGCTTTCACTTTTTGTGGCTTTAACGGTGACGCCGTATCTCGGTTATCATTTATTAAAAGTGAAAGACGAGGAAGAACATAAGGAAGAGCAAGGTTTGGAAACCGGAATTATTTACAAGTGGTATAAAAAAATTGAGCAACCATTACTTGACAGCGGTAAAAAACGATGGACAATGCTCGGAATTACAGGCGTTTTGCTGATGATTTCAATGTTGGCATTTTTCACAAAATGGGTGGCGGTAAAAATGCTTCCTTTTGATAATAAAAATGAAATTCAGGTGGTGATTGATATGCCGGAAGGAACGACTTTAGAAAAAACAAATGCCGTAACCAAGGATGTTGCGCAGTACTTGAGAACCGTTCCGGAAGTGGTCAATTATCAAAATTATGTAGGTTCCGCTTCGCCGATTACGTTCAATGGTTTGGTGCGTCATTACGACATGCGTGGAGCGAGCAATACTGCGGATATTCAGGTGAATCTTTTGCATAAAGAAGACCGCGACAAGCAAAGTCACGATGTGGCAAAAACCATTCGCCCTGAAATTCAAAAAATTTCAAAAAAATACGGCGCCAATATTAAAATCGTGGAAGTTCCGCCGGGACCACCTGTTTTATCAACCATTGTTGCCGAAGTTTATGGACCGAATTACGATGAACAGGTAAGAATTGCCAATGATGTTCAGAATATTTTGAAAAAAACCGACGATGTCGTAGATGTTGATTGGATGGTAGAAGCACCACAAACGGAATTCAAATTGGTTCCTGATAACGAAAAAGCGATGTTGAATGGAATTGCACCGCAACAATTGGTGGGAAATCTAACCTATTTAATGGGAGAATATCCGATTTCTACTTTATACGATGAAAAAAGTGCTGAACCCATCAATATGGTGATGAAATTGGACAATTCCGAAAAAGCAACCATTCAAGACATTACCGCATTGAAAGTGAAAGGACAAATGGGAAATATGATGCCGATAAGTGATGTGGTAAAAGTGGAGCGCGAAAATTTGGAAAAAAGTATTTACCGAAAAGACCAAAAACGCGTCGTTTACGTACTCGCAGATATGGCGGGAGGTTTGGAAAGTCCGGCTTATGCGATTTTGGGAATGGAAGAAAAATTGAAAAAAATTCAACTTCCTGCAGGTTATTCGCTGAACGAACTGTATTTGAAACAACCGACAGACGAAAGCGATTACACCGTAAAATGGGACGGAGAATGGCAAATTACTTTGGAAGTTTTCCGTGATTTGGGAGCCGCTTTTGCCGTCGTAATTATCATTATTTATATGTTGATTGTGGGTTGGTTTCAAAATTTCAAAACTCCGATGGTGATGATGGTCGCAATTCCGCTTTCATTGGTGGGAATTGTGCTTGGACATTGGCTTTTGGGCGCATTTTTCACGGCAACTTCCTTTATCGGGATGATTGCTTTAGCCGGAGTTATGGTGAGGAATTCAGTCCTTTTAATTGACTTTATAGAAATCCGACTGAACGAAGGAATTCCGATGAAACAGGCAATTATAGAAGCCGGAGCAGTAAGAACAACACCAATTTTGCTCACAACAGGAGCAGTTGTCATTGGAGCGGTCATCATTTTGTTTGACCCAATTTTCCAAGGTTTGGCAATTTCGTTGGTGTTCGGAGCGATTGTTTCCACATTGTTGACGCTAATTGTGGTTCCTTTGATTTATTATATGAGCGAAAAGAAAAAGTGGGAGAAAATTCAGGCGGAACAAGCCACGGAATTTTCCGAAGACTTCTTTGATGAACCTATAAACACAGAAAATCCATAGTTTATTTTTAATTGAAACTTTGCCGAGAATTAATTTTTTCGGTGAAGTTTTTCATCAATTATCAACCATCATTTATCAATTATAAAAATATGAAACTACTACTCATCACCGCAATAGAAGAATTTGAAAAAAATGTTAAAGAAATCCTAGTTCATTCGGGCGTTTCAGCATTTTCCTACAGTCCTGTAAAAGGCTACAAATCGGACGAAAAACAAATTTCTTTGGAAAATTGGTTCGCTTCGCAGATTTCGGAAACCGACTCGCTACTGTTCACCGCATTTGTTCCCGAAGAAAATGTGGACAAAGTGTATCATTACGTAGAAAAATTCAACCAAAAACAAGAATTTCTCTCGCACATACATTTATCAACTTTGAATATTGAAAAATCGGTTTAACTAAGAATTTGAGATTTGAAATTACAAAAACTTGAGACTTCAAACTTCAAACTTGAAACAAATAATAAGATTATGAAAACAAGAATTATACACGCAGTTGCCGGAACAATGATTTTGGCGAGTTTACTTTTAGGAATTTTCGTGCATCAAAATTGGTTTTATCTCACCGGTTTTGTCGGCTTGAATTTATTGCAGTCTTCCTTTACCAATTGGTGTCTTTTGGGGAATATTTTGGATAAATTTGGGGTGGAAGACAAGCAAGACAAATGCGGCTGTTAAACACTTAAATGTATATTTTATATTTCAAAATAATCAGCAAAAAAGGCTAAAAAAAATGAACAAACATTAAAAAATGCTCTGATTTCAGAGCATTTTTTCTAGACATTTCTTTCGGAGTCTTGATAACCGCCGGAATAATTCAGCATGTTTTCAACCGTTTTTTCGCAAAATGGAGTAGGCAACAGATGAACGAACTCCTGACTGACAATGAATAATCACGGTTTTTTCGTGGCTGATTTTATTCAGGTTTTCAGGAAATTTTCCAAGAAAATTATTTTCCGCACCTTCAAATCCCTGCTGAATTGATATAAACCGTTATCAGCTCATAATTTTGTTTTGGTGTAGGAAAAACCGTTAGATTTTCGTCTAAATTAGCAAGTGAAATTACAGAAATAATTATTCACACAGTCGCGAAAAACAAACCCAAATAATTATAGAAAACTGGAATTTCAAATTTGGCAAAAAATCAAAAAGATAGAGATCAATAAATTTATTGAGTTTTTCGTAATCAGGGTGGTTTTTTTTCACACGTTCCGTTTCTGCGCTCCATTGTTGGTCGGTACAAGAATGTCGAAGTGATAAGCTGGTGTTTTTTCGGTCTTTGATAAACAAGATGATGATACTTTTTTCACCATTTAATTTAGCGGTATTCTTTAAAGTAAACCGAAAAGTGGTCATTACTTATATTTTTTTTGACGAACATTTGACGAACATTTGCTCTACAAATATAAAGAAAAGTAAATTAGAATAAGAAACTTTATATTGTAAAACATTGATAATCAGTTAAAAATAAACTATAATAAAATAATATAAAGTATAATAAAAAATAAATTAAATGACTCATAATCAGCAAGTCCTTGGTTCGAGCCCAAGCTGGGCCACTAATCCGTAACAGTGTTGCGGATTTTTTATTTCTAGGCTTTTTCCTGACATAGCTCCACCAAAACGCCGTTGGTTGATTTTGGATGAAGAAAAACCACCAATTTATTATCGGCTCCGTCTTTTGGAACTTCTGAAATAAAAACGAACCCTTTACTTTTCAATCTTTCGATCTCGGCATAAATGTTTTCTACACCAAAAGCGATGTGATGTATTCCCTCACCTTTTTTGTCGATGAATTTTGCGATGGGACTTTCGGGATTTGTCGCTTCCAACAGTTCAATTTTACTGTCGCCAACTTGGTAGAATGACGTGGTCACTCCTTCCCTTTCCACCGATTCTTGCTTGTAGTTTGGTTTTCCTAAAAGTCTTTCAAATAAACGGTCAGAATTTTCCAAAGATTTCACCGCAATTCCCAAATGTTCTATTTTCATAAATGATGATTGGTTAATGATTTTTTAAAGCAGTCAAAATCTTCAGACTTCCTGCTTCAGACTTCCTGCTTCTTTCAAACAAAAGTACTAAATTTGCGGCATGAACGAAAGCAACAGACAAAGAAAAGTCGCACAAATTATACAGGAAGATTTCGCTGAACTTTTTCGCAAACAAGCCGCTGAAAGTAAACAGAGCTTTTTGGTAACCGTTTCGGATGTGAAAGTTACTGCGGATTTAAGCATTGCCAAAATTTATTTAAGCATTTTTCCACAGGAATTCCGCCAACAAATCATGAAGGAAATTGAGGCCAACAAATCTCATTACCGCAATTTCATTGGCCAGAAAATGGGGAAACAAGTCCGCATAATTCCAGAATTGAATTTCTATCTTGATACTTCCTTGGACGATGTTGAGAGAATAGAAAAGGAATTGAAAGGCGAAGGCGACAACCCAGTTCTATAATTCCACAAATTTGTATTTCTTGAAAAACACTGCTTTTTACATTGCGACTCGCTATCTTTTGGCAAAAAAAGGTAGCACGGCGGTTACGTTTATCACGTGGCTCGCTGCTTTGGCGATGATGGTTGCTGTGACGGCGATGTTTATCATTATCTCAGTGTTTTCGGGACTGGAGGATTTGAATCAAGATTTAATCGCCAATCTACACTCTGATTTAACCATAAAAAGTAAGCAGGGGAAAACTCTTCCCGACATCGATAAAGCAGTAAAGATTTTAGGTTCCAATCCGCAAATCGACCATTTTTCTAAAGTTATTGAGGAGAAAGTTTATGTAAAATACATGGAGAACGGCGACATCGCGAATTTGCGAAGTGTTGATTCGGCTTATATTTTCGTAAACCCTATCGATAAAAGTATTTTTTACGGTGCTTACCCAAGCTTTAAGTACTCAAACGAGATTTTAATTGAAAATAAATTAGACAATCGCCTTTCAATTCCCGTCGGAACAGAAACGCAAACTTCCGCCACATTGATGATGCCCAAACCGGGAACCGGGCTTATTAGCAAGGAGGAAGACATTTTTAACAGTAAAGAGGTTTTTGCCTCTGGAGTTTTCCCCGGCAACGAACAGCTCGACAATACCATAATTTCACCACTCGAGTTAGCGCAGCAACTTTTGAATCTACCAAAAAATTCGGCTTACCAAATTGTCATCAAGCTAAAAAATCCGGATAATGCTGATCTGGTTAAAGCTGATTTGCAAAACCTTCTTGGCAGTAAATATGAACTGAAGACCAAATCTGAAGAAAACGCCGCTTTCTGGAAAATGATTAATACCGAAAAACTGTTTATTTACATGATTTTTGCATTGGTTATTTTTATCACTACGTTCAATTTGGCAGGAGCAATCATTATTCTACAGCTCGATAAAAAAGAACAGGCCAGATCATTGATTTCACTAGGAATGAATTTAAAATCTCTTCGGAATATTTATTTCTATACCGGTATTTTAATTGTGCTCTTCGGAATTGTTTGCGGGCTTTTCTTGGGAACTGTTGTAAGTTATCTTCAGATCCAGACCGGTTTTTTTAAAGCCGGAGCCAATACGGATCTTGCTTTTCCTGTAAGAATTCGGCTAATTAACTACTTCATTGTTGCCGCAACGGCTGCTGTTTTCGGGCTGTCTATATCATGGATTTTCAGTAAAATCAATAAGTCTTATTTCAAAAATATTTAAGAATTTTTTAATTAAAGTCATTGATTTTTAAGGTTATTTTATTGATAACTTTGTGCTTTAAAATTTTCTTTAAAAATGAAAAAAATTTACACTTTCATACTTTCAGCATTTGTGGTGGCATTCAGTTTTGCCCAAATTCCGCCAGGATATTATAACGGAACCGAAACTTTAACGGGATACGCGCTTAAAACAAAACTCAACACCATTATTTCAAACGGAGCATTGGATTTAGGCTACGGAAGCGGAACCGGCGGTTTATGGACTACTTATTTCACTTCTGATCGCGACTATTATTATGAAAACAACGGAACCTTGCTCGACATGTATTCCGAAAAACCGGCCGGTCCAGATGCTTACGAATACAAACTCGGACAAGTTTCAGCAGGTGGAAACCAATGCGGAAACGGCCTAAATCAGGAAAACTCGTGTTATAACCGTGAACACTCTCTACCTAAAACTTATTTCGGTGGACAAACTGCAACTCCCATGGCGAATGATGCTCACTTTGTAATCCCAACCGATTACTACGTGAACAATCAGCGCGGAAGTTATCCTTACGGAGAAACCACTTCGCCAAGCTGGACTTCGACAAATGGTACTAAAGTGGGATCTTCAAGCTTTCCTGGTTACAGCGGGACGATTTTCGAGCCGATTAATGAATTTAAAGGTGATTTGGCAAGGATGCAGTTGTTTTTCATCACAAGATACGAAGACAAACTAGCCTCTTTCCAGCAATTTCAAACTGCTTCAAGTCCTTTGGATGGATCTACAGATCGTGGTTTCAAACAATGGTACATTAATTTGATGTTGAAATGGGCGGCTCAAGATCCTGTTTCTCAAAAAGAAATCGACCGGAACAATGCAGTTTACGCAAGACAAAAAAACAGAAATCCATTTATCGATCATCCAGAATGGGTGAATATGATCTGGACTTCTACCCTTTCTTCTTCTGAAACTGCAAGTCTTGACAAAACACTTTCGATCTATCCCAATCCAGTGAGAAACGGTGAATTACATCTTTCAGGTTATGGGTTAGACAAAATTTCTTCTGTACAGATCTTTGCAATAGATGGTAAACTTGTTCAGACCGTAAATCAGAACTTGAAGAATTCAAATAAAATCATTTTGAAAAATGCTGAAAAAGGGATCTACTTCTTAAAAGCAAATAATCAATCCATCAAATTTATTGTGGAATAAAATTTTGATCATAAAAAATTAGCGCTGTTGCTTTTGCGACAGCTTTTTTATATTTAAACGCCGCATCTCTACTGACAATTTAAAATTCCAACCCTAAAATCGCAAAATCATTTGTTATTTTAAGCTGCTGATTTTTAACATCATGCGCTTGCTTATTTCAAAAATGTTAAAAAAATAAATTTCATTTTTTGGATGGGTTTTTTCGCTACCTTTGCCGTCCAAATTTATTTTAAAGAATGAAAAAACTCACAACATTTTTGCTAGGTTTCCTATTCTCATTTGCTTTAGCGCAAGCTCCCGCAGGTTATTATAACGGAACTGAAGGCTTAACAGGAGCTGCATTAAAGACTAAACTTAGCCAAATTATTACAGCAGGTGCAATTGACAACGGTTACGATGGATTGTACAACGGTTATCCAACGACCGACACTGATCATTATTATGAAAACGACGGTTCGGTTCTGGATATGTATTCGGAAAATCCTAGTGGAACAGATCCTTATACATACAGACACGGCATAAAAAAATGTGGTAATTATAGCGCTGAAGGCGATTGCTACAATAGGGAACACGTTGTTCCGCAAAGTTTCTTTAATTCTGCACGTCCCATGGTTTCCGACATTCACTTCATTCGTCCCACCGATGGAAAAGTAAACGGAATGAGGAGCAATTATCCTTTCGGAGCAGTTGCAAACCCTGCATTTACTTCCAAAAACGGCACTAAAGTAGGACCAAGTGTTTCCACAGGTTACAGCGGAACAGTTTGTGAACCAATCAACGAATTCAAAGGGGACATTGCAAGGATGATTTTCTATTTTGTGACAAGATATGAATCAAAACTTTCAGGTTTTTCAACCGGCGGAATGTTGGGTGGCTCTGCTTTTCCGGGACTTCAGACTTGGGAAAGAGATGTACTTTTGGCTTGGTCTGCACAAGATCCGGTTTCACCTTCAGAAATTGAAAGAAACAACGCTTCATACGTTTTCCAAAAAAACAGAAACCCTTTTATTGATCATCCAGAATGGGTAAATGCAATTTGGGGAACTGTTGTTACGGATACACAGGCTCCCACAGCTCCGACAAATTTGGCAGTTGCTTCTACTTCTACAGCATCTGTTAATTTAACCTGGACGGCTTCAACAGACAATATCGCGGTTTCTTCCTACAAAATCTACGTGGATGGAGTTTACAAAGCGAGTTCAAGCACCAATTCTGCAACAGTTTCAGGCTTAATGCAAGGAACAACTTACAACTTCTACGTTGTTGCGACAGACGCAGCAGGAAATGAGTCACCGCAAAGCAATACGGCAACTGGAACGACTTTAACCGATACAGTTGCTCCAACTGCACCAACAAACTTGGCGGTAACTTCTGTGGGAACAAACAACATCGCAGTACAGTGGAATGCAGCAACTGATAATATTGGTGTCGCTGCTTATGATGTTTACGTTAACGGAACTTTGATGGGAACTACAAACACCACATCAACTAATATTGCTAACCTAAATCCCACCACAACTTACACCATTTATGTAGTTGCTAAAGACGCTGTAGGAAACGTTTCGCCACAAAGTAACACGGTTTCTGCAACAACGCTTGCTGTTGGAACAACTTGTGGAAATGAAAACTTCGACAGTCTTGTGGTAGTTGCAAACCAATATTCAACTTACAATTGGGTAAGCAACGGAGTTTCTTGGACTTCAGAAGATTCAAGAACGGATGAAACAATCAATGGAAAAGCGTTAACGATCAGAAACGGATCTTTAACAGCGCTTTCGGTTCCAAACGGAATTGGCGATTTGAAAGTTACCCTCCAATTGAAATATTCAGGAAGTGCAGGAACCTTGAAAATTTTTGTTAATGATATTGATACCGGAAAAACCATTCCTTACGGAGCTACTGGTTCTGCTCCAATAACCACCACTATTACAGGAATTAATGTTGCAGGAACGGTGGAAATTAGATTACAACAAAATGGAGCTACAAGCAACAGAGTTGCAATAGACGATCTTTCTTGGACTTGCTACGTTCCACAAGCGGCGGTGAATGAAAGTGCGGCAAACAAAAACGCAATCTCAGTTTTCCCTAATCCTGTGAAAAATGGCGAATTGAATGTTTCAGGAAAAGATTTGAACAAAGTAGATGCTGCACATATCTTTGATTTTAGCGGAAAATTGGTTCAAACTATTGCTCAACCTTTCAAAAATTCAAACAAAATCGCTTTGAAAAACTTGCCAAAAGGTGTTTATATTTTGAAGGCAGGAACTGCAACGGCGAAATTTATTGTTGAGTAATTTTTGTAACATTAAATAAATCATGATAAAGACTGCTTTTTTAGCGGTCTTTTTGTTTTTTAATGATTCTTAAAGCCTGCTTGAAATTCATCAGAATTAATTTCCCCAAGCTCTAAAGGGTAATTTTGATGAGTTTTTTAGAGAAATTTACCTCCCTTTAGGGGTCGGGGAAAATAAAGTTTAGGCTTTAAAACAAATTTAAACAGGCCATTAAAGTTTTCCCAAAATATTTTTTCACACCATTCAATTTTTTTGATAACTTTAAACCCGTTAAATAAAAAAAAGAAATATGAAAATTATCAAAACCATCTTGAGTGTCGCAATGATATCAACTTCATCTGTTTACGTTTACGGACAAACTGCAGATGAGATTGTAAACAAATATCTAGAAACTGTTGATCCTGGTAAAAAACTAGGCAAACTGGAAGCAGTGAAAATGGAAATGACAGCAAAATCGCAAGGAATGGAAATTCCTGTAACCATGTTCAATGCAAAAAATGGCGAAATGCTGTTGAAGCTGAACTTCCAAGGAAAGGAAATTACACAAATGGCTTTTGACGGGAAAGATATGTGGTCCACCAATTTCATGACCATGAAGCCCGAAAAAGCTGATGCGGAAACTACCGAAAACATGAAGCAAAATGTAGATTTTCCCGATGGATTCCTAAATTATAAAGCAAAAGGATATAAAGTGGAATACCTGGGTAAAGAAACCAAAGACGGTACGGAAACCTTCAAAATAAAATTAACCAAAAAACCAATCAAAGTTGAAGGAAAACCTCAGGAAAATTTCTCCTTCTATTATTTTGACACAGACAGCTATTTACCAATTGTTACTGAATCAGAAATTCATTCAGGTCCAATGAAAGGACAGAAATCTGTTTCGAAAATGAGCGACTATCAAGAAGTGGATGGAATTTATTTCCCGTTTTCAATGCAAATGATGGGTCAGGAAATTAAGGTGAACAAAGTTACTTTAAACCCAACCATCGACAAGAATATGTTCGCATTTCCTGCACCATAATTTTTGATCAAAATCTTAATGCCATAGCTTTTGCTGTGGCTTTTTTTTAAACTAAAACTTAAAGTAATGAGAATCATAAAACTATCTTTAGCATTGATGTTGGCGCTTCCTGTCTCCTATTTTTCACAAGAAAACTCAGGTATCACCTTGAAAGGAAAAGAATTGTTCGGCGACATTAAGGCACGACATATCGGTCCCGCTTTGATGAGTGGTAGAATTGCAGACCTCGAAATGCACCCAACCAACAATAAAGTCATGTACGTCGGAACTGCAGGAGGCGGCGTTTGGAAATCTACAAACGGTGGCGCCTCATTTACTCCCATTTTTGATGAAGACAATATTCAATCCATCGGAACCATTGCAATTGACCCTTCAAAACCAGACCAAAACATTTGGGTAGGAACGGGTGAAACCTGGGTAAGAAATAGTGTTTCAGTCGGTGATGGAATTTATAAATCAGTTGACGGTGGTCAAACCTGGAAAAATATGGGATTGGAAAAATCCGACCGAATTTCCTCGATAATCGTCAATCCAAAAAACAGTGACGAAGTTTGGGTGGGCGTTTTAGGTTCACTTTGGTCGGACAGTGATGAACGCGGAATTTATAAAACAAACGATGGCGGAACAACTTGGCAAAAAGTTTTCGGTGTTGACAATAAAACGGGATGTTCGGATTTAATTATCGATCCGAAAAATCCCAGTACCATGTATGCAAGTTTTTGGGAATTCCGTAGATCTCCATGGTCTTTCAGCTCTGGTGGCGAAAAATCAGCATTATACAAATCCACGGATGGCGGACAAACGTGGAACAAAATCCATAACGGTTTTCCGGCAGGAAAGTTGGGCAGAATCGCAATTGCAGTTGCTCCTTCCAATTCCAATATCCTCTATTCCGTTTTGGAAACTGAAAAATCTGAAACCAGCGGACTTTACCGTTCAGAAGATGGTGGAAGTTCCTGGAAACACTTGAACAGCGATTTCGGTTTGGTGGTTCGTCCTTTCTATTTTTCCAGAATTGTGGTTGACCCGAAAAATCCCGATGTGGTCGTGAAAGGCGGGCTTTTCGGCTCGATTAGTCGTGATGGCGGAAAAACTTTTAAAAATTTGGGAGCGATGCATTCCGATATTCACGATATCACTTTCGATAATTTGGACAGCGACAGAATGTACGTTGGAACAGACGGCGGAGTTTACCGTTCTTGGGACGGTGGAAACACCCTTGATATTGTTCGAAATTTACCCGTTTCACAATATTATCACGTAAGTTTAGACAACAACGAACCTTACAATATTTACGGTGGTTTGCAAGACAACGGCTCTTGGTACGGTCCATCAAAAGGCGATGGTGGAGTAGAATCGCGGCATTGGAACCGTGTTGGTTTTGGAGACGGTTTCCGTGTGGTGAAACATCCTACAAAAAACATTATTTACAGCGAAATGCAGGGAGCGGAAAATGTTTGGCGATACAATCTCGACACCAAAGAAATTGTAACGGTTCAACCATTGCCAGTAAAAGGCGACCCCAAACTTCGATTTAATTGGAATGCTCCGATTCTCACGAGTTTGCATCAACCTGACCGATTTTTTGTGGGAAGTCAGTTTCTGCACAAATCTGAAGATATGGGAAAAACTTGGACGAAAATTTCACCAGATTTAACCACAAATAATAAGGCAAAACAAAATCAGGAAAATTCTGGCGGTTTGTCTAAAGACAATTCAGGAGCGGAAAACCACTGCACGATTTTCACAGTTGCCGAATCACCGAAAAACGAAAAAATAATTTGGGCAGGAACCGATGACGGAAATGTTCAGGTTACCCAAAATGGCGGTCAAACTTGGAACAACGTTACCGCCAATATTCCAAACCTGCCAAAAAACACCTGGGTTCATCATATTGAAGCGAGCTCTTTCGCAGAAGGAACGGCTTATGCGGTTTTCGACGGACACAACACGGGAGATTATAACACTTACGTTTACAAAACCAAAGATTTCGGTAAAACTTGGACGTCGATTTCAACTCCTGATATTAAAGGATTTGCAAGAAACTTACAGGAAGATTTCAAGAATGAAGAATTGCTTTTCCTGGGAACAGAAAAAGGTCTATACATCACCATCGACGGCGGAAAAAATTGGTCGCATTTCACCAACAACATGCCGAATGTCGCGGTTCATTACATTGATTTACACCCAAAAACAAACGATTTGGTGATGGCAACACACGGTCGTGGAATTATTATTTTGGATGACATTTCGGTTTTAAGGCAAATCACACCAGAAGTTTTGGCAAAAGATGTTCACTTCTTCGATACTTCTGACGCGATGATGGAAGAAAAATCAAGCTATGGTGGAAATGCTTCAGAACTTGAATTCGTGGGAGAAAACCCTTCAACCAATGCGAAAATCGTTTATTACTTAAAGAAGCGTCACGTTCTCGGAAAAATGGATTTGGAAGTTCAGGACATGAACGGTAAAAAAATCACCTCACTAAACGCTGGAAAACAAAAAGGAATCAATGTGGTCGATTGGAATTTCACCACCAAAACTCCAAAAATTGCAGCGGCAAAAACGCTTGCTTATGGAGGTTTTACGCCACTTCGAGTTTCTGCAGGAACCTATAAAATAGTGATGACCAAAGGAAAAGACGTTTACGCAAAAAATATCGTGGTGAAAAACGATCCTAAAAGTAAAATCACTTTGGAAGACAGAAAACAACAGGCGAATTTGGCTCAGACGCTTTTCGACATGAACGAAAATTTAGCATACAAAGTTTACGAATTGGATGAAACCTTGAAAACTTTGGACGAGTTAGAGAAAAAAGATAAATCCTTCACGAAAATAAAAAACGATTTTCAAAAGCAAAAAGAAAAAATGGTCATCACAACTGGCGACAATTATGTTGGTTCGGCGGAACCACAATTAAGGGAAAAGTTGGCGACGCTTTATGCTTCAATCGCTTCTCAGTTTGCTGCACCAACCAATTCGCAGATGCAGAATTTCGAGACGGTGAAAGATTTGTACGATACTTCTTTAAGGGAACTCGAACAACTCAATTCCAAAAATAGAAAGAAGATTGAAGATAAAGCACAATCGGAAAACATTCCATTTGTGATGAAAACTAAGGATGAGTTTATCAATGGTTAAAATTTGATAACGAACGATTTTCAAAATTCTTAAATAAATCATTTATGAAGACTGCTTTTTTAGCAGTCTTTTTTCTATTTTTGAAGAATGGAAACACCAAAAAAATTAGGAATCATCGGCAAGAACATCTCCTACTCTTTCTCTAAAAAATATTTTGAAAACAAGTTTCAGAACTTGATGCTGAAGAATTATTCGTATGACATTTTCGACTTGAACGATATTTCAGAGGTTGAAGAAATATTTAAAACTCCCCATTTAATTGGTTTAAATGTTACGATTCCGTACAAGGAAAAAGTGATTCCTTATCTTGACGTATTGAGTGATGAAGCGGAAAAAATGGGCGCAGTGAATTGTATCGTCATTAATGACAACATCAAAAAAGGTTTCAATACCGATGCGGTTGGATTTGAGAAGACTTTACTTTTACATAAAAAAGACTGTCATACTTCAGCTCTGATTTTAGGTGATGGTGGTGCTGCAAAAGCGGTGAAATATGTTTTTGAAAAACATGGGATTCCGTTTAAAACAGTCGCCAGAAATTCGGAACTCAATTTTGAAAATTTAACTAGAGAAATCGTGGCAGAAAATCCATTAATTATACAGTGTACTCCTGTTGGAACTTTCCCGAATGTGGAAGATTGTCTGGATTTTCCGTTTGAGGGAATCTCGGAAAAGCATCTAATCATCGACTTAATTTACAATCCTAATTACACCAAATTCATTAAGAATGCCGCAGAAAAAGGCGCAAAAACGGTGAATGGTTTCTACATGCTCGAACAGCAAGCGGAAAAAAATTGGGAAATTTGGAATTTTCAAAAAAAATAAGTTAATTTAGTGCATTGTTTACCGACAAAAAGCGAGAAAAAGTTTTGCCGTTTAATTCTAATAAAAAGTTTGCTATGATTACAGAAGATTCAGTCTCTGACCACAATGAAAAAAAACCGATTTCTGAAGAAGTTTCTCCTGAAAACCTTGCTGCAAATCCCGTAGAATCTGAAAAGAAAGTTTCCGAAACTGTTTCAGAAAAAGCAGAAGATTCTGCACCAACTCCTGTCGAAGAACCAAAACCTGAACATCAAGCCGATGTTGATACTCAAAAATCAACGGTGATTCCGCAGGAAAAGGTTCTTTCTGAAATCGATCCTAAAAAAGCAGACGACGGCGCTCCACAAACAGATGAAGACAAAAAAACGCAAGCCGATGTTGATACCCAAAAATCAACCGTAATTCCTGAAGAAAAAGTACTTTCCGAAATTGATCCTGAAAAGTCAGACGACGGAGAACCTCACGATGAACACGAAGAAGATTTGGAACCTGCGGCAAATCTTACGTTGCCCGAAGTTCTGAAAGAAATGGAAAACATCATCAATAAAGAAGATGCAGGTTCGCTTTACCGAAAATTCAATGCTTTGAAGGAACAGGCAAATCATTTTATCCATGATGAATTAGAGGATAAAAGGGCAGAATTTGTAGCGGCGGGAAACGAGGCTGAAAATTTCAAGTTTGAACATGCAGCTTTGGCGAAACTTTCGGGACTCATCAATATATTCCGTGATAAGAACGATGAATACAATAAAAAGCAGGAAGAAAGCCACTCTAAAAATTTAGAGGAGAGACAAAATATTATCGAGAAACTTAAAAATCTATATACCAATACGGAAGCGGGAACCAATCTTTTCAAAGCCATTCGTGAAATTAAAGAAGAATGGAAAAATGCAGGTCAAGTCGCAAAATCTGAATTTAAGTTATTGAACAACAATTATTTCCACCATTTGAACCAGTTCTATCAAATGCTTGATATGAACAAGGAATACATGGAACAGGAATATGCGCACAATTTGGAGAAAAGACAGCACATCATTGAAAGAGCAAAAGAATTGGAGACAGAACCTTCTGTACAAAAAGCGCTGAACGAACTTCAATATCTCCACAAACTTTGGAGAGAGGAAGCAGAACCTGTTGCAGAAGAATTCCGTGAAAAAACTTGGGAAGAATTCAAGGAACTTTCCAATAAAATTCACGAGAGAAAAACCGAACTTTCTGAACAAATCGAAAAAGAGCAAACTGAAAACCTCGAAAAGAAAAATAAAATCATCGAGGAAATCAAAAAAATTACCACTCCAGAAAAAGCTCCAAATCACGTTTATTGGCAAAACGCCATCAAAAAAATCGAGGATTTGCGAAGTGAGTTTTTAAAATTGGGAAGCGTTCCGAGAAAAGTTTCCAACCAAAACTGGAATGAATTTAAAACGCATCTGCGAAACTTCAACACCACCAAAAATGAGTTTTACAAAGGGTTGAAAAATTCGCAGCAAACCAACCTTGAGGAAAAACTTAAACTCATTCAAACCGCGAAAGACAATATGCTTTCCGAAGATTGGGAAACGATTGTTCCGCTCTTCAAAAAACTGCAGGAAGATTGGAAGAAAATCGGTCACGTTCCGAGAAGTATGACCAATAAAGTTTGGGACGATTTCCGTGAAGCCTGCAACACTTTCTTCAATAATTACCGCGAAAAAAACAATGCCGTAAACGACAATTGGAAAGAGAATTACAAAAACAAAAAGCAACTTCTTGACGAACTGAAAGAAATCGGAAACGAGGAAGGAAGCGTTGAAAAAATCGAGGAAATCAAAAACAAATGGAACGCCATTGGAAAAGTTCCACGCGAGAAATTGTCGATTAATACAGAGTTTAATAAAGCTTTGAGAGATAAACTGAAACTCAACAAAATCCACGAATATGATTTAAGGGAAGAAAACCTTTCTGAAAACCAGTTGACCGACAAAGCAAGAAAAATCAAAAATCAAATTGCCGATTTGGAGGCCGAAATCAGTAAAATGGAAAATAATGTTGGGTTCTTCAGCAATTCATCACGTGAAAATCCTTTGTTGAAAGATACTTTCGACAGAATTGACGAGAAAAAATCACAGTTGGAAAGCATGAAGCAAAGTTTGCATCAGATTCTTTCGGGCGAAAATTAATAAACAAAATCATGTTAAAAAAAATATTCTTATTGTTTCTGATTGGTTCTTTGACTTTCGTTAAAGCGCAGGAAACCGATTTACTTTCCATTCCAAATCCTTTAGAATATGATGGAACCGAGTTTTTTTTGGCACGCGCAAAGCAACGTTCAAAAACACTATTTCAACAGCAATACATTCCAAAAGATGAGCAGTTGGAAAATTTCAACCAAATCATCGATTTTTCATTCTTCAACAAGGAGATTGATATGGAACTTGCAGTAAGACAAAAAGTAGAATCGGTTCAGTCGCGAAAAGATGACAAATTTGCAAAAGTAAATGTTACTGAAAGTCCCGATGGAACTGAATATATCGTAGATTTCTATATTTCTGAAGCTCCCGAAAAAGGTGATTCTTTTGTTGAATATGATATTTATCGGTTCAAAAAGTTCGATAATGGCACTCAAAAAAGTTTCCTGATGCTCAATTACGCAAAGCGAATTTATGGTGATCTAAAATCTGCCGCGAAACTTCTCGCCAAACAGCGCGACCAATTGATGACTGGTATGATTGAATACAAAATTCCCGAAATAAAAGTGTTGGCTGTCGAAACGAAAAAATAATTTTTAATCCATATTGAAACACCCGACAAAAGTTGGGTGTTTTCAATTTTTAAATTAAGAAATTGGGAGAGTAGATTAAGAAATTAGTTTTGGTTGAACTTCAACTATTTCTTTTAAGATTTAAATGAAGCGTTCTTTAAAATTTCCTCATTTATTAAGCAGCCGTATTTCCCTAATTTCTTAATCCCCTAATTTCTTAATCCCCTAATTTCTTAATTCTTATAAATGTCTCACGAAATCTACATCAACCGCTGCATCGAACTAGCGCAAAATGCTTTAGGGAAAACCTATCCAAATCCCTTGGTGGGAAGCGTTATTGTTCATGATGGAAAAATTATCGGTGAAGGATTTCATGAAAAGGCGGGACAAAATCATGCCGAAATCAATGCCATCAATTCAGTGAAAAATTCTGAACTGTTGAAAGAATCAACGATTTACGTTTCGCTTGAACCTTGTTCTCACTTTGGGAAAACGCCACCTTGCGCAAATAAAATTGTGGAAATTGGTTTTAAGAAAGTCGTTATCGGAACTTTGGATTCCCATGAAAAGGTAAATGGAAAAGGAAAGAAAATTTTGGAAGATGCAGGAATTGAAGTCATTTCAGGAGTTTTGGAAAAAGAATGTCAAGAACTGAACAAACGATTTTTTAGCTTTCATCAGAAAAAAAGACCGTTTATTATCTTGAAATGGGCGCAATCGAAGGATGGTTTCATGGACAAAGATTTCAAACCGACGCAAATCGGAAATCCTTTGACCAAACAGTTTGTACATCAATTAAGAAGTGAAGAAGACGCTATTTTAGTGGGAACAAATACCGCTTTGCATGACAATCCAAGTTTGACAACAAGAGAAATTGTGGGGAGAAATCCTGTAAGAATTCTAATTGATTTTAATTTGAAAATTCCTAGATATTTCAATATCTATAATGAAGAAGCAGAAACATTGGTTTTTAATTCGGTTAAAGAATCTAACGAAGAAAACATTAAATTCATTAAAATCGAAAAGGAAAATTTTCTTGAAAACTTAATGGGGAAACTTTACGAACATCAAATTCAGTCGGTGATTGTGGAAGGTGGAAATTTTACCTTACAACAATTTATCGATACCAATATTTGGGACGAAGCCATCATTATTAAAAACGAAAACCTTGTTTTGGAGAATGGAACGAAAGCTCCAGTATTTGAGTTTGAGCCTGTAAAAGTTGAGGATTTTAGAGATAATAAAATTGAATTCTATCGAAATCTTTAGTTTTGAAATTACATAATCATTTACTTTTCAAATTCTTCCAAAGACATAAATTCCGTTTGGCCATTTTTTAAGGCTTCCTAACCTTGATGCAATTCCGCTTTCGCAGCCTCAAAACTAGCGTCTATCTTCAATGATTGAAATTTCGTTTTTTTAGAAAAGAATTCCAAGAATTTCATTAATTTTTCTTTGACAGACTCGGTATATTTTAAAGTGATGGTTTCCGTATCTATATTTTGAAGCGAATTTAGCATTTATTGTGTTACATTGAGAATCATTAAATTTGCGAAGCTAGAATTAAATGAATTTTTCCTTCCAAACCATAAAATTCCCAGTCGAAAACATCCTTCTCAAAGAAAAAGGAAGCAAATTCATCAGTTTCGCATTTCCTGTGAATAATGTAAAAGAATTAAAGAATGCTTTGGAAAAAATTCGAGAAGAACATCCAAAAGCAACCCATCATTGTTACGCTTTCCGATTGGGAATTAATGGCGAAAATTACCGAGCAAACGACGACGGCGAACCCAACGGAAGCGCAGGTTTACCCATTTACAACCAACTTCTCGCCAATAATTTAACCAACATTTTATTAATCGTTGTTCGTTATTACGGCGGAACAAAACTTGGCGTTTCGGGTTTGGTAAAGGCTTACAAAGAATCTGCAAAACTTACTTTAGACGAAGCGGAAATCATAACCAAAGAATTAGAGTCTGATTTGGAAATTGAATTCGACTTTCATCAGCAAAATGTCATCTTTACTTTGCTCAATAAGTTTGACGGGAAAATTCAGGATTTTTTGACGGATGAAAAATGTAAAATCATCGCTAAAATAAAAACCTCCCAAAAAGAAAACATCTCGGAACAATTGTCCGAGATGCAAAATATCTCTTTTACGTTTATTTGAAAACAGGACAAATCGCGATTTGTCCCTACCAATTAATCTCTTCTTCCGCTCAACATCGAGGCAAAATAAATCAACTGCGCCAAAGAACCCAAAGCTGCAACCACGTAAGTTCTTGCCGCCCATTTCAGGGAATCTTGCGCTGCGCCGTGTTCCGACCTGTCGAGTGTTCCCGAAGTTTCCAACCATTTCAAAGCGCGGTTACTTGCGTCGTATTCTACCGGCAAAGTAACGAATGCGAACAAAGTAGTCACTGCAAATAAAACCACACCGATTGTTAAAAGCATTTTATTTCCGCTTGAAGCCATCACCACGATTCCCGCCATTAATACAAACTGTAATAATTTAGATGAAATATTCACGATTGGAACCATTTTCGAGCGAAGTTGCAACATCGAGTAACCTACTGCATGTTGAACAGCATGTCCAACTTCGTGCGATGCAACTGCGGCTGCAGCAGCGTTTCTCTGCATATAAACTTCCTCTGAGAGATTCACGGTTTTGTTTGCAGGATTATAGTGATCGGTCAACTGACCAGGAACCGAAATTACTTGAACATCATTGATATTGTTGTCTCTCAGCATTTTTTCGGCAATTTCTTTCCCCGACATTCCATTTCGTAATTGCACTTGCGAATAGTGTGCAAATTTAGATTTCAGCCTGTTCTGAACAATCATACTGATGATAAAAATCGCACCTAAAATAAGATAATATGTCCCCATTTCTTAATAATTTTTCTTTTTAAAATTCTCTTTTTAGAAGTAAATAACGTGCCAAAGTTTTGATTTATCTTTTTATCAATTATCTTTGTTTATCCAAATAAATGAAGATGTCAAAAGTTTCCATAATTGAAGTAAAAAACGATAATGATTTAAAAAATTTCATCAAATTTCCGATGGAACTTTACAAAAATAACAAAAATTACGTTCCACCGTTAATTAATGATGAAAAAAACATTTGGAATCCGAATGAAAATGCGGCTTTGCAGTATTCGGAGGCAAAACAATTCCTTGCTTACAAAGACGGAAAAATTGTAGGCAGAATTGCGGTGATGATTAATCATAAAGAGGAGAAAGATTTGGGAATCAGCAAGGTACGTTTTGGCTGGCTTGATTTTATTGATGATGAGGAAGTTTCGAAAGCGTTAATCGATGTGGCCATTACATACGCCAAAGAAAAAAACATCAACAAAATTGAAGGACCAATGGGATTCACCAATCTTGACAAAGCGGGAATGTTGACGATGGGTTTTGACAAATTGGCAACCATGATTGGACTGTACAATTTCGAATATTATCCACAACATTTGGAAAAATTAGGTTTGGTCAAAGAAAAGGAATGGGTAGAATTTGAAATGAATTTCCCCGAAGTTCTTCCCGAAAAAGTAGAAAAATTCAGCAACTTGATTGCTCAAAAATACAAACTGAAAGTGCTCCACTTTAAAAACAAAAAGGAAATTCTGCCATTAGTTGACCCGATGTTTGATTTGTTGGACAAAACGTACAGTGCACTTTCTACTTATACTCCAATCACTGATGAACAGAAGAAAACCTATAAAGAAAAATACTTTCCATTCATCGACAAAAACTACATTATTTGTGTGGAAGACGAAAACCATCAGTTGATTTCCTTCGCAATTACAATGCCTTCTTATTCAAGAGCATTACAGAAGGCAAAAGGAAAACTATTTCCGTTCGGATGGTGGCATTTTTTGCAGGCAGGAAAGAAAAACGACCGAGCCAATTTCTACTTAATCGGCATTCACCCCGAATATCAAAGACGTGGTGTAACTGCGATTATTTTTAAAGAAATCTTTGAAAGATTCAGCAAGATGGGCATCAAATTCGCCGAAACCAACCCCGAGTTGGAAGAGAATAAAAACGTGCAGCTTCTATGGCAAGATTACAATCCTGTGAATCATAAAAGGAGAAGAACGTATTCAATGAATGTTAAGCTGGAATAGTGAATTCGCTTCGCTGTCAATCGTGAATTTTATAACTTGAAACCTGAAACTAAAAAAAAATGAAACGCCAACTCTACTTCTACATCGCAATGATTCTCGCCTTCATTGCTTACAACCAATTTTTCCAGGTGCAGGATGAGCGTTTGAATACTTTAATCAATATCCTCTTCGCGAGTTTTCTTTTCCTTTACATTGGTTATGTTGCTTACTTGGTTTTGAGGCGAATGAAGAATTCGGGGAAAAAGTAATTTATTTTTAACCGTTCTAAATTGAAAAAAAATCCCACTAACATCATATTTTCAAAGCATAAATTTCCTCTTTCAATATGAATTACTTAAATTTGCAGATTGAGAAAATTATGTAGTAATGAACTTACCTGAAAATTATTTACCGATTATCATCCAAGCTTTGGTGGCGATTGGTTTTGTGGCGGTTTCTCTGCTTGGTGCTCATTTCTTGGGACCGAGACAGAAAAATTCTACGGTTGAGAAAAACAAAAACTTCGAGTGCGGTATTGAAAGTGAAGGCGACGCGAGAACCCCGTTTTCCATCAAATATTTTCTTACGGCGATTCTTTTCGTTCTCTTCGATATTGAAATCGTATTTTTTTATCCTTATGCCGTGAATTTCCGTGAATTCGGATTGGGTGGTTTCCTTGCTGTGCTCACTTTTGTTTCCATTTTCTTTCTAGGATTTTTCTATGTTTTGAAAAGAGGAGCATTAGATTGGGACAAATCACTTTTCAAAGTTGTAAAATTTTGAATTTTGAATATTAAATTTTGAATTAAATCATGTCAGAAAATACTCCAAAAATAAATACAAACGCCGCTCCTCCGGCAGGTTTTTCGGGTGAAGGTTTCTTCGCCACGAAATTGAGCGACTTGATCGGAATGGCGCGTTCCTACTCTTTATGGCCGCTTCCGTTCGCAACTTCTTGTTGTGGGATTGAGTTTATGGCGACAATGGGACCGAATTACGATTTGGCGCGTTTCGGTGGTGAAAGAATGAGTTTCTCGCCAAGACAAGCCGATGTTTTAATGGTTTGTGGAACGATTTCAAAAAAATTAGGACCGATTCTCAAAGAAGTTTACACCCAAATGGCGGAACCAAAATGGGTAATCGCAGTGGGTGCATGTGCTTCAAGCGGTGGAATTTTCGATACGTATTCTGTACTTCAAGGGATTGACAAAGTGATTCCTGTAGATGTTTACGTTCCCGGTTGCCCACCAAGACCTGAACAGATTTTAGAAGGATTCATGCAGGTTCAAGCGTTATCTCAAAGCGAAAGCTTAAGAAGAAGAGACCTTCCTCAATACAAAGAATTATTGGAATCTTATAACATCAATTAATTTTATGGAATTTACCAATAGTTTTGTTTTAGAAGCCCTTTCAAGAGAATTTCCCGAGTCGGTCATTTCAAGTTCGGAACCTTTTGGAATGTTGACTTTAGAAATTAAAAAGGAAGACCTCAAAAAAGTGATTCACCACATGAAAGACAGCAGTTTAAACTATGTTTTCCTTACCGATATTTGTGGAATTCACCATCCCGAACTTCCTGAAAAAGAATTGGGAGTGATTTATCATCTTCATAATTTGGTGGATAATCACAGAATCCGTTTGAAAACTTTCATGCCGAGAGAAAATGCGGAAGTTGATTCATTGACCGACCTTTATGCAGGTGCCAATTGGATGGAAAGAGAAACTTTCGATTTTTTCGGAATTAAATTTAAAGGACATCCTGATTTAAGAATAATCCTGAACGACCCTGAACTCGGTTACCACCCAATGTTGAAGGAATATCGTTTGGAAGATGGAACAAGAACCGATAAAGACGACAAAATGTTCGGAAGATAATCATGAATGATAAATGATGATTGATAAATGATCAATTATCGCTAATCAATTATCAATTATAAAAAGATGAAAGACAACGCACTCTCAAATATACTTAACCAATACGAAGCAAAGGAGCAGATTGACGGGCAACTTTATACGTTGAACTTCGGTCCGACTCACCCGGCCACGCACGGGATTTTTCAGAACATTCTGACGATGGATGGGGAAAAAATTCTTCACTCCGAGCAAACGGTTGGTTATATTCACCGCGCCTTTGAAAAAATTTCCGAAAGAAGAAATTTCACGCAAATCACGACTTTAACCGACCGAATGAATTACTGTTCTTCACCCATCAACAATCTTGGATGGCACATGACCGTTGAAAAATTATTGGGCGTTGAAGTTCCAAAACGTGTTGATTACATGCGCGTTATCATGATGGAACTAGCAAGAATTGCCGACCACTTGGTTTGTAATTCAGTAATCGGTGTTGATACAGGCGCTTTGACAGGTTTTACGTGGACTTTCCAAGACAGGGAAAAAATCTACGATATGTACGAACAGGTTTGTGGCGCAAGATTGACTACGAATATGGGAAGAATTGGTGGTTTTGAAAGAGATTTCACCCCGAAATTCTACGAATTATTAAGAGCATTTTTAAAGGATTTCCCTACAAGATTCAAAGATTTCTGCAACATTTTGGAAAGAAACAGAATCTTCATGGACAGAACAATTGGAGCGGGTGCAATTTCAGCAGAACGTGCTTTGAACTACAGTTTTGCGGGACCAAATCTACGTGCAACAGGAGTTGATTACGACGTTCGTGTTGCCACCCCTTACTCTTCTTATGAGGATTTCGATTTCATCATTCCTGTAGGAACTGCGGGTGATACTTATGACCGTTTCATGGTTCGCCAAACTGAGGTTTGGGAAAGTTTAAAAATTATTCAGCAAGCTTTGGATAATCTTCCTGAAGGTCCTTTCCACGCAGATGTTCCTGAATTTTATCTCCCTGAAAAAGCAGATGTTTACACCAAAATGGAAGCTTTGATTTACCATTTCAAAATCGTGATGGGAGAAACTGAAGTTCCAAAAGGAGAAGTTTATCACGCCGTAGAAGGCGGAAACGGTGAACTAGGATTTTATTTGGTAAGCGACGGCGGAAGAAGTCCATACAGACTGCATTTCAGACGACCTTGCTTCATTTATTATCAAGCCTTCCCTGAAATGATTACAGGTTCTGTAATTTCAGATGCAGTGGTAACTTTGAGTAGTTTGAATGTGATTGCGGGAGAATTAGACGCATAAAAAAGACGTCGGATATCAGATTGCTGATATCAGACAAAAATCAAAAATAAAAATAAAAATCTGACATCTGAAATCTGATGTCTGAAATCTATAGATAGAATGAGCGAAACTATTGCTTTTAAACCTGAAACATTAGAACAGGTTCATAAAATAATCGCAAGATATCCGGAAGGAAAGCAAAAATCTGCCTTGATTCCGATTTTGCATGTGGCACAGAAAGAATTCGGTGGCTGGTTGGATGTTCCGGTGATGGATTATGTTGCGGAAATTTTGAATATTAAACCAATTGAAGTGTATGAAGTAGCGACTTTCTACACCATGTTCAACATGAAACCGGTAGGGAAATATGTTTTGGAAGTGTGCAGAACAGGACCATGTTTAACGAGAGGTTCCGAAAAAATTCTTGACCACATCCGTAAGACTTTAAATATTAAAGACGGAGAAACCACTGCAGATGGAATGTTTACCTTAAAACCTGCAGAATGTCTTGGAGCATGTGGTTATGCACCGATGTTGCAGTTGGGTAAATTTTACCACGAAAATTTAACTACTGAAAAAGTGGATGAAATCCTTGAACTTTGCAGACAGGGCGCGGTGGATTTGGGATAAATTAATTCCAAATTTTATATTTAAAAAAATGATAACGAAAGGCGGAAAGCAGATTGCCGAAAGCCGATAGCAATAAATAAAATGAGTAAAAAACTTTTACTTAAAGACGCACATATAGAAGGAATTCGCTATTTCGACGTGTACCGCAAACAAGGCGGATATGAAGCAGCCGAAAAAGCCCTGAAAATGAAACCCGAAGAAATTACCGAAGAAGTAAAAACTTCCGGACTTCGTGGTCGTGGGGGTGCAGGTTTCCCGACAGGAATGAAGTGGAGTTTCCTTGCAAAACCGGAAGGAGTTCCAAGATATTTGGTGGTCAACGCCGATGAATCTGAACCGGGAACTTTCAAAGACCGATATTTAATGGAGTTTATTCCGCATCTTTTAATTGAAGGAATGTTGATTTCTTCATTCGCTTTGGGTGCAAATACGTCCTACATCTACATTCGTGGTGAATATTCTTGGATTCCGGACATTTTAGAGGAAGCCATTGAAGAAGCAAAAAAAGCAGGTTTCTTGGGTAAAAATATTTTAGGAACAGGTTACGATTTGGAAATTTATGTTCAAAGAGGAGCCGGAGCTTATATTTGTGGTGAAGAAACCGCCCTTCTTGAATCTTTGGAAGGAAAAAGAGGAAACCCTCGTTTAAAACCACCATTTCCTGCTGTGAAAGGACTTTGGGAATCTCCAACCGTGGTAAATAATGTGGAGACGATTGCAGCAGTTGTTCCAATCATCAATATTACCGGAGCTGAATATGCTAAAATCGGAGTTGGTCGCTCCACAGGAACAAAATTAATTTCTGCTTGTGGAAACATCAACAAACCGGGAGTTTACGAAATCGACATGACGATTACCGTTGAAGAATTCATTTATTCCGATGAATATTGCGGCGGAATTCCGAACGGTAAAAAGTTGAAAGCCTGCATTCCGGGTGGAAGTTCTGTACCGATTCTTCCTGCGAATTTGATTTTGAAAACCATTAATGGCGAACCTCGTTATATGAACTACGAATCTCTTGCAGACGGCGGTTTTGCAACAGGAACAATGATGGGTTCCGGTGGATTTGAAGTGTTGGATGAAGACCAATGTATCGTAGAACACACGATGACTTTAGCAAGATTTTACGCCCACGAAAGTTGCGGACAATGTACACCTTGTCGCGAAGGAACTCCGTGGATGTATAAAATTTTGAAAAATATAAACAACGGTGAAGGAACAATGGCAGACATCGATTTGCTTTGGGACATTCAGCGAAAAATTGAAGGAAACACGATTTGTCCACTTGGTGATGCTGCAGCGTGGCCGGTTGCGGCTGCAATCCGTCATTTCCGTGATGAATTTGAATGGCACATCAACAATCCTGAAGCATTGACAAGAAATTACGGTTTGGCAAATTATGCAGACCCAATTCCAGTTCCTGCGAAAGCAGAATAAAATGAAGAAGTTCTTTAAAATTATTGTACTCCTGTTTTTAGGATTGAATTTTACATTCGGACAGAAAATAGATACAGCTAGAATTGTTAATTGTGACATGGGTTCTGCAATGACCAAAAAAGGCAGAATGTTTGTCTTTTGGGGATGGAACAGAGGGTTTTTCACCCGATCAGACATCCATTTCAAAGGAGCTGACTATGATTTTGTCTTGCATGATGTTGTCGCACGTGATCGTCCTTCAGATTTGAGTTGGGATTATATAAATCCTGGGGAAGTTTCCATTCCACAGTTTAATTTTAGACTTGGATATTTTCTGAAAGACAATTTGGCTTTAGTCATTGCACAGGATCACATGAAATATGTGATGGATCAAGACCAAACCGTAAAATTGACAGGAAAGATTGGAAATCCAACTTATGCAGCAATGGTTAATAATGGAGAGGTTAATCTTAAAGATGAAAAATTTTTGACCTTCGAACATACCGACGGTTTGAATTATGTAAATGCAGGGTTAGAGAAATACAAAACGCTATCAAGCAAAAAAAATGTTGATATTGTTTGGAGCTATGGTGGCGGAGTTGGCGTAATGTTTCCGAAAAGTAACGTGAAACTTTTTGGCAACGAAAGAAGCGACCGTTTTCATGTGGCGGGATTTGGTTTAGATGCAAGAACAAATATCAACTTCATTTTTTGGAAACACTGGATGTTGAGAGTGGAAGGAAAATATGGTTATATCAATATGTTTGACATTAAAACGACATTAAATAATAATCCTGATAAAGCGATGCAAGATTTTCTGTACGCACAAATTAATGCAGGAATAGGATATACCTTTAACACGAAAAAATAATTTCTAATTAAATATAAAGCAGACTGCTGATTGCAGAAAGCTGACAGCAAGAATATGAGCGAAGAAATTAAAAAATTTAAAATAACCATCGACGGACAAACCACCGAAGTTTTGCCCGGAACTTCCATTTTGGAGGCGGCAAGACAAATCGGGGGAAAATCGGTTCCGCCTGCAATGTGTTATTATAAACCTTTGGAAACAAGCGGCGGAAGATGCAGAACTTGTTTGGTAGAAGTTTCAAAAGGTTCCGAAGCAGATCCACGACCAATGCCAAAATTGGTGGCAAGTTGCAGAACAGGCGTGATGGACGGGATGGAAGTGAAAAACCTTTCTTCCGAAAAAACACAGGAAGCAAGAAAAGCCGTTACAGAATTTTTGCTGATTAATCACCCTTTAGATTGCCCTGTTTGCGATCAAGCGGGAGAATGTCATCTTCAAGATTTGGGTTACGAACACGGTGTTGAGCAAACGAGAACTGAATTCGAGCGTAGAACTTTCGAGCCTGAAGATATTGGTCCATACATCAAACTTCACATGAACAGATGTATTCTGTGTGCAAGATGCGTACTCGCTGCCAATCAATTGACGGAAGAAAGAGAACACGGAATTTTGTTCAGAGGCGATCACGCAGAAATTTCCACTTATTTGAATAAAGCATTGGAAAACGATTTCATCGGAAACGTGATTGATGTTTGTCCTGTAGGTGCTTTAACCGATAAAACTTCCCGTTTTGCAAGCAGAGTTTGGTTTACTAAACCGATGAACGCTCACTGCCAATGTGAAAAATGTTCAGGAAAAGCAGTTCTTTGGATGAAAGGCGACGAAGTAATCCGTGTTACTGCAAGAAAAGACCAATACGACGAAATAGAAGAATGGATTTGTAACGAATGCCGTTTCGAGCGTAAAGATTTGAAATATTGGACAATCGAAGGACCAAGACATATCGACAGACATTCGGTGATTTCTTTGAACCATTACGAGAAACCGAAAGATATGATTTCGCTTCTTGACAATGCCAGTGCAAAAGAGTTGAGTCCGAAAGATGAAGAGGAATCTCAAAAAGATGCAGAAAGTAATTTTAATTTAATGTAAACTCACCGAGAGTCAAATTATTACAAAAATGGATGTATTAACATTTAAAATCATATTGGTTCTATCATTATTTTTATTGGCGCTTACTGTTGCCGCTTATTCGACTTGGGCGGAAAGAAAAGTTGCTGCAATCATTCAGGACAGAATTGGTCCGAATCGTTCAGGACCATTTGGACTTTTGCAGCCACTTGCAGATGGTGGAAAATTTTTCTTTAAGGAAGATTTCACGCCTGCAAAAGCGGAAAAGTTCCTGTTCATGGTTGGACCTTCTTTGGTGATGTTTATTTCCCTGATTACGGGAGCCGTTATTCCATGGGGAAAAACGCTGAATATTGGCGGAACATCTTTCGACTTACAAGTTGCGAATGTGGATGTGGGAGTTCTTTATTTGGTAGGAATGGTTTCCATTGGAGTTTACGGAATTATGATTGGAGGGTGGGCTTCAAACAACAAATTCTCATTAATTGGAGCAATCCGTGCAAGTTCGCAGATGATTTCTTATGAACTCGCTTTGGGACTTTCTTTGTTGGCGATTATCATGATGGCAGGTTCTCTTGATTTAAAGGTTATCGTAGAACAACAAACGCACGGAAAAATTTGGGGAATCATTCCCGAAGTTTCTGGAATGAATTGGAATATATTTTATCAACCAATTGCATTCCTCATCTTTTTTATCGCGGCATTGGCTGAAACAAACCGCTCCCCTTTCGACTTACCTGAATGTGAATCGGAATTGGTAAACGGTTATCACACAGAATATTCTTCCATGAAATTGGGTCTTTACATGTTTGGTGAATATGTGAACATGTTCATTTCCAATGCGTTGATTACGGTTTTGTTTTTCGGTGGTTACAATTACCCTGGAATTGATTGGGTAACGCAGAATTGGGGTGAAAATGCGGCGGGAATTCTTTCCATCTTAGCATTCCTGACCAAAACTTTCTTCGGAATCTTTTGCTTTATGTGGATTAGATGGACTTTGCCGAGATTTAGATATGACCAATTAATGCATTTGGGTTGGAAAAAATTAATACCGTTTGCATTGGCAAATTTGATGGTTACAGGTGCGGTGATTTTGGCGTACAACCATTTTTTTCATCATTGATAAATGATGATTGGCGAATGATCTGCTGACCGCTGATTGCAGAAAGCTGATTGCAAAAAATTCATCCATTGAAAAAAAAGAATTGTCTGTCTGGTTAGCCCCGATTGCAGCGGCATCCTTTTGCGGAACGAAGTGCAGCAAAAGATACAGCGGAAAGCGGGACAGAATTTGAAAAGAAGCAAAAACTTTCTTGCTTCTCAAAAAATAAATAAAAAATATATTTCTGAAAATGAAATTAACGAATAGATCCAAAGTGGTCAGCAACAAAAAAATGTCGTTCGCGGAGAAATTATACATTCCCACCGTGCTGCAAGGTATGGGAATTACCATGCGTCATGCTGCGAAAACGGTTTTTGGTGATGGTACTGCCACCATTCAATATCCTGAAGAAGTACGGCCGAGAGTGAAAATTTGGCGCGGCGAACATGTGCTGAAACGCGACGATGAGGGCAGAGAAAGATGTACTGCATGCGGACTTTGTGCCGTTGCGTGTCCTGCAGAAGCGATTACGATGACTTCGGCGGAACGTACGAAAGACGAAATGCATCTTTATCGTGAAGAAAAATATGCATCGGTTTACGAAATCAATATGTTGCGTTGTATTTTCTGTGGAATGTGTGAGGAAGCTTGTCCGAAATCGGCGATTTACTTGACCGACCGAATTGTAAATGTGGAAGAAAATCGCGGAAGTTTCATCTACGGAAAAGACAAACTTGTGGAGAAAATTAACGAGAGAATCGATATTTCGAGCAGACAGACGAAATTGCAGGAAGAATCTCTAGAAAAAAAATCGCTGAAATAAATGGAACAGGTATTATTTTTCTTTGTCGCATTTTGCGCGGTTGCAAGTGCTGTTTATTTTGTGTTTGCTAAAAATCCATTATACGCTATCTTGTCGCTGATTGTAACGATGTTTTCTATTGCGGGACTTTATATTTTATTGAACGCGCAGTTTTTGGGAATCGTTCAAATCATCGTTTATGCAGGTGCAATTATGGTGTTGTTCCTTTATATTTTAATGATGTTGAATCTGAATAAAGCAGACGAAAGCAAGAAACAAAATCTGATGAAATTCATCGGGGTGTTTTCTGCGGGATTGCTTTTGATAGGAATTTTGGGAGCATTCAGAGGTTTGAAATTCAACACTTTTGCGGGCAATTCAGATGCAGGAGTTGGTTTGACGAAAAATCTCGGAAGATTATTGTTTAACGAATATGTTTTGCCATTCGAACTGGCATCGCTGCTTATTTTGGCGGGAATTGTGAGTGCGGTTTTAATCGGTAAAAAAGATTTATAGAATTATGGGAGAAATGAATTCATTTATACAGACCGTTCCGTTGGAATACTTCATCATGTTGTGTTCGGTGCTGTTCTGTCTTGGTGTTCTCGGAGTTTTGGTGAGAAAAAACGCCATCATCATTTTGGGTTGTGTGGAGTTGATGCTGAATTCTGTAAACCTTTTGTTGGCAGCATTTTCAAGCTATAAAGGCGACGGAAACGGACAGATTTTAGTGTTCTTCATCATGGTGGTTGCAGCGGCAGAAGTTGCGGTTGGTTTAGCGATTATCGCGATGTTGTACCGAAACACAAAATCAGTGGACATCAGTATATTTAATAAATTAAGAGGATAAATAAAGGATGGAAAATTTAGTTTACGCAATTATACTTTTACCATTAATCGGATTTCTGTTCAACGGACTTTTCGGGAAAAAACTTCCGAAAATGGTGGTGGGAACTGTTGCAACACTGGTGGTTTTTGCCTCTTTCTGTATTGCAGTGAGTTTATTTTTAAAGACAGATTCCACAACGCCGCCTACAATTGTACGTGCTTTTGAATGGTTTCGGGTGAATGGAATTCAGGTGAATTTCGGTTTCCAAATCGACCAATTGTCATTGATGATGATAATGATTATTACAGGAATCGGTTCGTTAATCCACCTCTACTCGATTGGTTACATGAGCCACGACAAAGGTTTCTACAAATTTTTTACATACTTGAATCTTTTCATTTTCTCGATGCTTTTATTGGTAATGGGAAGCAATTATCTAATTCTTTTCATTGGTTGGGAAGGTGTTGGTTTGTGTTCTTATCTGCTCATCGGATTTTGGTATGAAAATAAAGAATACGGTGCTGCTGCAAGAAAAGCGTTCATCATGAACAGAATCGGCGACCTTGGAATGATTATCGGGATTCTGATGATTGCTTATCAAACGAATGCCGTAGATTTTCTATCTGTAGCACAAAATTCAGGAAAATTTGAATTGGATTCCAACATCATTATTTTCATCACAGCGAGTTTATTTATTGGAGCAGTCGGAAAATCGGCGCAAATTCCATTATTCACTTGGCTTCCTGATGCAATGGCAGGTCCAACTCCTGTTTCTGCATTAATCCACGCTGCAACCATGGTTACTGCAGGGATTTATTTGGTGGTTCGGTCCAATTTCTTGTTCTCTTTAGCACCAACAACCATGGACGGAATTCTTTTCGTGGGATTGTTAACCGCGTTAGTCGCAGCATTTATTGGTTTAAGACAAAACGACATTAAAAAAGTTCTCGCCTACTCTACAGTTTCTCAATTGGGCTTCATGTTCGTTGCAGTGGGAGTTGGTGCCTATACAACGGCGATGTTTCACTTGATGACACACGCATTTTTCAAGGCATTGCTTTTCTTGGGTTCAGGTTCCGTAATTCACGCCATGAGCGGAGAACAGGACATGAGATTCATGGGTGGCTTGAAGAAAAAAATTCCAATTACGCATATCACTTTTCTGATTGGAACTTTAGCAATATCAGGTTTTCCTTTCCTTTCTGGAATGATTTCTAAAGACGAAATTTTAGCCAACACTTTTGGAAGAAGTCCGATTGTTTGGGGCGTTCTTTTCTTAGTGGCTACGTTAACTGCAATTTATATGTTCAGAATGTATTACCTGACTTTCCATGGTGAATTCAGAGGAACAGAAGAACAAAAACACCACCTTCACGAAAGTCCGACCAATATGACTTTACCATTAATTGTTTTGGCTGTTCTTTCCGTAATCGGTGGTTTCATTAATCTTCCGCATTTCATTGGACATGGTCATTATGCGAAATTAGACCAGTGGTTGAAATCGATTTACGTTTATGATGTCGAGCTTCCTCAAGTGCCATTCGGAACAGAAATGATTTTATTAGGACTGACTGTTTTAATGTTCTTCGTGGTTTGGTTCGTGGTAAAAAATATCTACGTCAACAAAAAGAAAATGGCTTTGGAAGACGCTCAATATACAGGTTGGGAAAGGCTTTCAAACAAAAAATTATTCTTAGACGAGATATACAACGCAACTTTCGTGAAAATGACAGAAGGTCTTGGTGTGGGTGGAAATATGTTCGATAAAGGTGTTCTGAATAAATTTGTAGATTTCATCGGATGGGGCGCAGAAGATTCAGGAAGAGCCGCAAAACGCCTTCAAAACGGGAATGTGGAGAATTACGTTCTTATCATGTCTTTGGCAATCGGAATTATTTTAATTGTTAACTTTTTATTACAATAGTAAATGTCGTATCTGTTATTAACATTACTACTTTTACCTCTTGCAGGTTCAGCATTGGTGTTCGCGTGGAAAAATCCCGCAAGTAAATATTTAGCATTGGGAATTGCGTTTGCAGAAATGTTTCTCACCTTTTTCATGCTTTCAAGTTTAGACTTCAAACCTACTGTTGATGGGGTTTTGCAGTACGAAATCAACTATCCTTGGTCTAATTTTATCAAAAGTAATCTGCATTTCGGGATTGACGGAATGAGCATGTTGATGCTTTTGCTAACCAATATTTTATCGGTTTTAATTATTCTTTCTTCGTTTAATGAAAAACCAAGTTATAGAAACACTTTCTACGGATTAATTTTATTGATGCAGTTCGGTTTAGTGGGAGTTTTCACCGCTTTAGACGGATTATTATTCTACATTTTCTGGGAAGTAACTTTAATCCCGATTTGGCTCATTGCAGGAATTTGGGGACAGGAAAACAAAAAAATTCAGTTTACGACTAGATTCTTTGTTTACACTTTCGTAGGTTCATTGTTCATGTTGATTGGATTGATTTACGTTTACACGCATTCCGCTTCATTTGCATTGACTGATTTGTACAACGCAGATTTAAACGCATCTGAACAAACCGTGATATTTTGGTTCATCTTCTTTGCATTTGCAGTGAAATTGCCAATTTTCCCGTTCCATTCTTGGCAACCCGATACTTATACCTATTCACCAACTCAAGGTTCAATGCTACTTTCGGGAATCATGTTGAAAATGGCAGTTTACGGATTGTTGAGATATTTATTGCCGATTACACCCGACCCGATTTTGGGAATTTCAGGACAAATTGTAATGGTTCTTGCGATTTGCGGAATTGTTCACGGTGCTTTGATTGCGATTATTCAAAACAATTCAAAACGATTGATTGCTTATTCATCGCTTTCTCACGTGGGATTAATGGTGGCAGGAATTATGGCTTCAGCAATTTTAACGATGAAGGGGAGTTTGATGATTGAAGGCGGTGAAGGTGCTTTAGTTCAGGCTTTTGCACACGGAATCAATGTGGTTGGTTTATTTTACTGTGCCGATATTTTGTATAAAAGATTCAAAACGAGAGACATCCGACAAATGGGAGGTTTGGCAAAAGTGGCCCCGAAATTCGCCGTTTTATTCATGGTGATTCTGTTGGGTTCCGTTGCGCTTCCTTTAACAAACGGTTTTGTTGGAGAATTCATCTTGATTAAATCCATTTTTGATTATAATGTTTTGGCGGCGGTTGTTGCAGGATTAACGATGATTTTCTCAGCTGTTTATCTTTTCAGATTTTACGGAAAAGCAATGTTCGGAAAAGGTGACGAAAGAGTTTTGGCATCTGTTGGAGATTTAACCGATGTGGAATTTTCTGTCATGGCGAGTTTGGTGGTTTTTGTCATCTTGCTCGGAATTTTTCCGCAACCGATTATCGAAATGGTGCAAAGTTCATTGAAGTTTATTTTCACTTCAATGGTTAAATAGAAATTAAGAAATTAAAATAGTAAGAAATTAAGAGTTTCAGCCTACCCAACTTTAAACTTGAAACCTGAAACTTTGAACAAAATAATATCTAAATGAGCGTTTTAATAATTATATTCCTTACCGCAGTGGTCGCCTTGTTTGCAGGTGTTTTTGAACAGGGAAAATTTTCAAGATACATTGGTATTTTGGGGCTTATTATCGCATTTTATGTGAGTTTTATGCCTGAACATGCCTTCTTCAACCAATACAAATCTATGTTTGAATTTGGTCAGAATGCCGCATTGTTCACGAAAATTTCGATTGTCATTACGCTACTCATTTTCTTTTTGGGTGGATTTGCATTCAGCAACCACAGAAGCCATCAATCGGAATTGTATGCTTTGATGCTGTTTTCACTTTGTGGAAGTATCGTAATGTTTGGTTATCAAAATTTGGTGACGCTTTTCCTGGGAATTGAGATTCTTTCCATTCCGCTTTACGTTTTGGCGGGAAGTAATAAGACTGATTTACGTTCCAACGAAGCTTCCATTAAATATTTTTTGATGGGTGCATTTGCAACAGGATTTCTACTTTTCGGAATCGCTTTGGTTTACGGAAGTTCAGGTAGTTTCGACCTTTATAAAATCCACGAATACGGAATTGCTGCTCCAAATAATTTGATGTTTACGATGGGTGCAGTTTTGATTCTTTGTGCGCTGGCTTTTAAAACTTCCATGGCGCCGTTTCACATGTGGAGTCCCGATGTTTATCAAGGTTCGCCATCGTTAATCACCACTTTTATGATGACGGTGGTGAAAATTTCTGCATTCTATGCATTCTTCAGAATCATGACAATTGCTTTCACAGGAATTACAGGAGAGTGGATCAATATTGTGGGAGTAATGATTATCATCACGCTGTTTTTGGCAAATGCGATGGGACTTGCTCAAAGCAATGCGAAAAGAATGTTGGCTTATTCATCCGTATCCCATGTAGGTTATATTGCGTTGATTTTCTTCGGAATGAACAGTCTTTCTGCTTATAATCTCGCCTTTTATTTATTTGCTTATTCATTGGCAACAGTTGGAGTGATGATGTGTTTGATTTGGGTAGAAAAATTAAAAAGAGAAACCTCTTACAACGCTTTCCGTGGATTGGGACACACAGAACCGATTCTTGCGGTAACTGCTGCGATTTCTCTACTTTCAATGGCGGGAATTCCTTTAACAGCAGGTTTTATGGGGAAATTTGCCATCTTCGCACAAGCCATTGAAAAGACTCCGTTCTTGGTTTTAATCGCAGTTTTAGGTTCAGCAATTTCAATCGCATATTATTTAAGGTTGATTATGGCAATGTTTTTCCCAAAAGAAAGCAGTTTCAAGACATCTGAAAAAGTGACTTTAACTTACAATATTGTTGCAGTTTTTGTGGTGATTGCGATTATCGCATTGGGAATTTTCCCTGATCTGTTTGCAAAACAGTTTGGTTTGTAAACATTTTTTAAAATATTTAAAAACGCAATTCTTCGGACTTGCGTTTTTTGTTTGATTGAATTAGAGACTTAACCAATATCGAAAGTAATTCATTAACTAAATTTTTGAATAATAAATTTTGGCTAAAGCCAAATCAATTCATTTTTTTTAAGCGGGCTAAAGCCCGCTCCTGTTGATGTTGACAAAAAGTTTTTAAAAGTCTAAGTCAGTCTTTTAATTAACGTTTGCCAAAGATTTTGTCTCATTAATAAATTTTCGGACTTTCTTTAGTGCTAATTCTAAATTTTAACTAAATTTGTTCATAACCCAATTAAAATTTAACCTATGAAAAGAATATTTACCTTTTACAAAAAGCGAAATCATTCATCAAAAATTTCTCATAAATCCGGAAAGAGCAAAATTTTTTCAGCAGCAATAGGTTTTGCGATGCTGTTTGGTTTTAGTATGAGTTCAAATGCACAAACAACTTTAGTTGTACCGAGTACAAATGAAGGAAGCGCTTTCATCGGACCTTATGGAAATGCGGCAAGACAACTTCAATTAATTATTGACGATACATTGCTCACAACTTTGGTTGGAAAAAATCTTACTTCCATTTCTTTTCGTTTACCGGCAAGTACAGCCGACGCTTGGCCTCCAACTGCTTTGACCATGAATTCATTCAATGTGTATTTAAGCGATTCAGTTGAGCCAGCCAATCGACAGTTAGATTTCGCAGCAAATGTTGTGGGAACTCAAACCCAGGTACGATCAGGAAGTTTGGCAATTCCTGCAGGTGCTTTAACAGTAGGCTCTAATCCGAATGATTTCAGTTTTAAGATTACCTTTAACACGCCATGGCAATACAATGGCGGAAATCTTTTGATCGAAATGCGTCACAGCGGAACTGGAATATCATCACGATCGGTACAAGCTGCATCTACAAGTTCTGCAGGTTACGGAACTTTATATTCTGCTCTATGGCAATCTACCGGAAATGTATTGCAGGGCAACTTCTGTATGGTTGAAATTACAGCAGATGGTCAATTAGCCACAAGTTCAGTAAAAATTGGATCGAATCCGGTAATTTATCCTAATCCGGTAAATGAGGTTTTAAATATAAAATCCGAAAAAGAATATATTAATTATTCCATCTATAATACTGCGGGACAAATGGTTGCTTCTGAAAAAATATCGGGAAAATCTTCAATGAATGTATCACGTCTTCCGATTGGAAACTACTTATTAAAGCTCACTGATAAAAATGGAAACATTGAAGTTTCCCAGTTTATCAAAAAATAAAAATTGATATAAGTACTAAAGAAAATACCACCAAATATCGACTTGGTGGTATTTTTGGTGTAATATTGAAGGTAGTACCTGATAAATTATTTTTCATTAATTTTGAATAAAACACAAATCATGGAATGTTTGGAATGCGGCGACAAAATTATAGGCAGAAGCGATAAGAAATTTTGTAACGACGGCTGCAGAAATGCTTACAACAACAAACACAACAAGGATTCTACAAACTTGATGCGCAACATTAATAACAAACTGCGCAAAAATCACCGGATTTTATCCGAACAAAAATATGTGGAAGGAAAAGCTAAAACCACCAAAAATAAACTGATTTCCGAAGGTTTTAACTTCGATTATTTTACCAATTTGCGCATTTACAAAAACGGCGCGGAATATCGGTTTGTTTACGATATTGGCTACAAATTTTTAGAGGAGGATTGGATTTTGTTGGTGAGGAAAGATTAGTAAAAGAGCCAGGAACCAACTAAAAATAATCAAGTAAATTTTTAAAAAACATAACTAAATCTGTTTGAAAACCCCCAAAAATAGTTTTCCAAATTTATATCAACCTAATTTTATCCTCCAAAATCTCAATCTTTTTATCCTTGTAAAGTCCGCCAATTGCTTTCTTGAAATTCTTTTTGCTCATTTGGAGTTCCTGCTTGATTTCTTCAGGATCCGACTTGTCTGAAACATAGAGCAAGCCATAATTTTGCTGTAATTTCTCAAGAATCATTTTTTGAAATTCGTCGATATTTTCATAACCTTCGGGTTGAAGAGAAACATCTATTTTACCATCTTCACGAATGGTTTTGATATAGCCAAGTTCTTCCGACAAAGGATATAATTTTTTGTAAACATCAGAAGCGTAGATCAAACCGATGTATTCTTTATTGATGACCACATTCCAACCGAGTTCACTTTCGCCCATCAAAATCAAGTTCACTTTATCTCCTTTTTTGAAGGGAAGATTTTCGTATTGTGGATTTCTTTTAAACTTGGTAGTTCCCGTAATTAAACCTAAAATTTCATCCACATAAACGTACACCAAGTATCTTTTCCCCTCAACAATTTTAGATTTCTGCTGTTTGTAGGGAACAAATAAATCCTTGATAATCCCCCAATCCATAAACGCTCCGCTCGGAAGCGACTGTACGCAAGTCATCACCGCAAACTCTCCTACTTCTGCGTTGGCTTTTTCAGTGGTCGCCTTTAATTTATCGTCGTCTTGATAAACAAAAACTTCCATTTCATCACCGATTAATGAACTTTCTGATGCAAAAATCTTAGGTAGAAATGCTTTTTCACCATTTTCATCAACTAGGATTAAACCTGAAGAATTGTGTTCTGAAATTTTGAGGGTGTTTGTTTTGCCGATGTTCATAAGTAATGAGCAATTAGTAATGAGTAATAATTGGATGGCAAAGATAAGTTATTTTGGCTGGAAGACGGAGGTGGCACGCTGGAAGATTTCATTTCTATACGTTTGAAATAACTTCCACATTTTTTGCCAAGGTTTTGAATCGGTCGCCATTTTCCTGAACAACTGTAATCGTTAAATGTCCTGTTTTACTGATATTCAAATTGGTTGCCGTTCCAGATTTTCCTTTGTGTGTTCCGCCGATGACTTTACAGAAATCGCCGTCTTTTAATTCTTTATTTTGCATTCAAAAAGATTTTAAACACAGCTTAATTCGTCTTCACTTGGTCTTGAGTAAAGGAAATTTGCTGAAAATTCTGCGCCATTTTCCCAAACTAAATTCCCATCTTCAATTTTGAAGTTTTTGAAAACTTCTTTGTCCTTTAAATCAGAAAATTGGTCTTTGGAAAGAAAATGTTCAAGATCAACGGTCATTCTTTCATTGGTAGCAAAATGGAGCTGTATTTCGTAATCTTTCAAATAGTTTGCGTTTGTTACTTTAATATTACTCATGACTTTAATTTTAAATATACTCAAAGTTAACCATTTATTATGTGTTAAATAAAAGAAAAAAGAGAAGCCGAAACTTCTCTTTTGTAAATAAAATAAATAAAATTGGTTTGATTAAAAATGTATCGCAATTTTTCCCGTTGCGTCCAAAGCTGCTTCCTTAATCGCTTCAGCAAAAGTTGGATGAGCGTGTGACATTCTTGCAATATCTTCCGCACTTGCACGGAATTCCATCGCTGTAACTGCGGCTGCAATCATATCTGCGGCTCTTGCTCCAATCATGTGAACGCCAAGAACTTCGTCGGTTTTTTCATCGGCAATAATTTTAATGAAACCGTCCAAATCTCCAGAAGCACGGCTTCTTCCTAAAGCTCTCATCGGGAAATTTCCTACTTTGATGGCAACTCCTTCTGCTTTTAATTGTTCCTCGGTTTTTCCAACGCCTGCAACTTCTGGCCAAGTGTAAACGACACCAGGAATTAAATTATAATTGATGTGAGGTTTTTGTCCAGCCAATTGTTCAGCCACCAAAACGCCTTCTTCAGATGCTTTGTGAGCCAACATTGCACCTTGAATCACGTCTCCAATTGCGTAAATATTGGAAACATTGGTTTGAAGATGCTCGTTCACTTTCACTCTTCCTCTTTCGTCCAAATCAACACCTGCTTTTTCTAAGCCAAGACCTTCTGTATAAGGTTTTCTACCCACAGAAACCAAAACGTAATCTCCTTCAAAAGTTACTTCTTCACCTTTCTTATTTTTTGCGGTCACTTTCACTGAATCGCCATCTCTTTCTACAGCGGAAACAGCGGTTGAAAGTTCGAATTTCATTCCTTGCTTTCTCAAAACTTTGTTGAGTTCTTTCGACAAAGCGCCGTCCATTCCCGGAATAATTTTATCCATAAATTCCACAACGGTAACTTCTGAACCCAATCGTAAATAAACAGAACCCAATTCAAGACCGATCACTCCTCCACCGATTACGATGAGCTTTTTAGGAATTTCTTTTAGTTTTAAAGCTTCCGTAGAAGTGATGATTCTTTCTTTATCTAAATTAATGAAGGGCAAATTCGATGGTTTTGAACCTGTTGCAATGATTGCATATTTTGTTTCAATTACTTCAGAAGAACCGTCTTCTTTGGTGATTTTTACGTGAGTCGCATCTTCAAAACTTCCAACACCTTGAAAAACTGTAATTTTGTTTTTGTCCATCAAAAACTGAATTCCTTTCGTGGTTTGGTCAACCACTTCATTTTTTCTTGCGACCATTCTTGCCAAATCAGCTTTTGGTTCATCAATGATGATTCCGTGGTTGGCGAAATTGTGTTTGGCGTTTTCGAAATGTTCGGAACTGTCCAAAAGTGCTTTGGAAGGAATACAGCCAACATTAAGGCAAGTTCCGCCCATTGTTGGATATTTTTCGATAATTGCTGTTTTGAAACCCAATTGCGCACAACGAATTGCAGCAACATAACCTCCTGGACCGGAACCGATTACGGTAACATCGAATTGACTCATTATTTATTTTTTATTTGATTTTAATTAAAAATTAAGATTTACAAAATTACGTTTTTTAACACAAAGGCACAAAGATTTACACAAAGTTCGCTCCGTATAAGTCATTAAAATTTAGCAAATTATTTTTCAGATTTTCAACAGCAACTCCTCATACTTTTTCAATATAATTTCTTTTGAAAATCTTGATTTAATCGAGTTTATAATTTGTTGCGGATGATGATTTTCATTCAAAACCTCCACAATTTTTTTTGCAAAATTTTCGTGGTTTTCAATATCTGAAATTTCTCCATTAATTTTTGGTTGAATGATTTCCGAAATTCCACCAGGACAATTGTTGGCTAAGGAATACGTTCCGCACGCGCCTGCTTCCAACAAAACATTTGGAAAACCTTCGTAACGCGAGGAAAGAATAAATAAGTCTGCAAACTTCAGGAATTGGTAAGGATTTTCCTGTTGTCCGTGAAAGATGACATTTTCCAAATCCAAATCCTTTTTCATCTGATGGAGGGTTTCTCTATCTCTTCCATTTCCTAAAATGTGAAGTAGAATTTTTTCATTTCGTAGGTGAGAAAAAACCTTTAATAAATTATCAAAACCCTTTCTGGAAGAAAGATTTCCGATGGCCACCACATTTTTGCAATCATTTTTAAAACTTTCAGGTTTTGTAGAAATTTCCAGTTTACTTTCGATAAAATCAAAATCGACAGGATTATTAATTTTGACGAGTTTTTCTTTTTTGATAGTGAAATTTTCAACCAAATCATTCTGCATATCGTCGCTCTGACAAATAATTCGGTAATAATTGTTGTAAAATTTATAGAAAAACCGGATTTCCTTCCTTGTCACGTGTTTTGAAACCACGTTCGTTTCTCTCGCAATGAATTTTGTTTTCGGAAAAATCTTGATAAATAAAGATAGATACGCATTAATTTCCCCAAAACCGCTGAAAACAATATCGGGTTTTCTTCTTTTGATTTCCAGTAAAATTGGTTTTAAAGAATGACGGATTCGTGGCGTTTGAATGTCTATAATTTCCACATCATCTTTTAGAAACTGTAAATAACCGCCTTCTTTTCTCAACAAAAGAATCTTCGGTTCAAACTTTTCACGTGGAAGATGATTGGCAATTGTCGTCACAATGCGTTCTGCACCGCCTGTTTCTAAATCTGGAAGGATGAAGATGATGGAGATTTTTTTCATGTTTAAAAAGAAAACCGTCCTGCAAAAGTGCGAAAAAGTTTTTAGTGTAACTCGGGAAAGTCTTTGTCGTGATTGTTTAGAATATAATTTACGAGAAATTTTCCGTCATTTTCAAAAAAAAAGATATACCAATAGGTTTAATGATTTGCTTTGTATCTAATTAATTTTTCACCATATCTCTACAAGTTTTCAGGTGCAGCTTTAGCAATTGGAAAACTAATTTTCTCCTCCACAAAATCATAAATTTTGTCTATATAGAAATCTAAATCTTGATAAAACTAAAATACTCCTCTCTATACAAAATTTTAGCGAGTTCAGCCAATTGCCGGGCAAATTGTGAGGAATAAATTATTTTCCCCCACCATTCTCTAATTATTGTGTTAAAGGTGTTTCCATTTTCAAATTAATTCATTTTCAACTTAATTTGCCACATCCGAAATAAACTTAATCCTTAACATCCTCACTTCCTCGTCGCTCAAATCATCACCAAACTCTGCCAAAAGAACCTTCATACTGTCGCTTTCAGATTCCTTCATGAAATCCATGAATTCTTCCACAATATCTTCATCAAAATTTTCGTCAATATAATAATCGATATTAAGTTTAGTTCCTTGATAAACAATACGTTCCATTTCTTTCAACAGTTCATCCATGGAAAGATTTTTGGCTTTGGCAATATCTTCCAAATCAATCTTTTTGTCGGTACTTTGAATGATGAACACTTTGTGGCTCGATTTGTTCGCAACAGTTTTCAACACCATATCTTGGGTTCGCTCGATGTCGTTTTCCTCCACATATTTTTTGATGAATTCGGCAAACTCTGTTCCGTATTTTTTGGCTTTTCCTTCACCCACTCCGTAAACTTTGCCAATTTCTTCAACGGTAATCGGATATTGCACGGTCATATCCTCCAAACTCGGATCCATGAAAACGGTGTATGGAGGAATTCCGTGTTTTTTGGCGACCGTTTTTCTCAATTCTTTTAATTGGTTGAAAAGATTTTGGTCTAAACCGCCTCCCTGCTGAACCTGAACTTTGTCAGAATCTGCTTTGCTTTGCTCAAGATCATATTCTTTGTCCTCCGCGATGAGAAATGGATTTTTATTTTTACCGTCGATAACTTTCTGCCCTTTTTCGGTGATTTTCAGTACGCCGTAAGTTTCAATATCTTTCTGCAAGAAATTCTGAACCGTTGCTTGTCGAATGATGGATTTCCAAAAGTTTTCCGATTCAGTTTTTCCAATTCCGAAATGTTTTGTTGATTCTAATTTATAAGATTTCGTGACAGGATTTTCTTTTCCAACGATCACCGAAATCAAGTCTTTAGTTTTAAATTTCTCCTCCAAATCTTTCACTAATTTCAAGACCAATTTCAATTCTTTGGTCGCGTCTTTCAAAGTTGGCGGATTCACGGAATTGTCACACATTTGCGCTCCATCACCTTTTACAGGGTCAAACTGTTCCCCGAAATAGTACAGAATATACTGTCTTCTGCTCATCGAAGTTTCGGCGTAACCCACTACTTCATTTAATAATTGCAAACCGATTTCACGTTCGGAAACAGGTTTTTGCGCCAAAAATTTCTCGAGTTTTTCAATGTCTTTCGGGTCATAAAAAGCGAGGCAATGTCCTTCTCCGCCGTCTCTTCCCGCTCTTCCCGTTTCCTGATAATAACTTTCCAAAGATTTTGGGATGTCGTAATGAATCACAAAACGAACGTCTGGTTTGTCGATTCCCATTCCAAATGCGATGGTTGCAACGATGATGTCGCATTCTTCCATCAAAAATTTATCTTGATTGGCAACCCTTGTTTTTTGATCCAAACCTGCGTGATACGGAAGTGCGTTAATTCCGTTCACCTGAAGAAGCTGCGCAAATTCCTCTACTTTTCTTCGGCTTAAACAGTAAACAATTCCTGATTTCCCTTTATTCTTATTAATGAATTTTACGATTTCTTTGTCGATGTTTACTTTCGGGCGAACTTCGTAAAAAAGATTCGGTCGGTTAAAACTTTCCTTAAAGACAATCGCATTCTGCATTCCCAACGTTTTTTGGATATCATCTTGAACTTTCGGCGTTGCAGTCGCGGTCAAAGCAATCACGGGAACATCCGCAATTTTATCGATAATGAGTTTCAAATTACGGTATTCAGGACGGAAATCGTGTCCCCATTCCGAGATACAGTGCGCTTCATCGATGGCTACGAAAGAAATTTTTACCTCTTTCAAGAAATCAAGATACTCCTCTTTAATTAAAGATTCGGGAGCGACATATAAAAGCTTGGTTTTCCCCGATTTGATGTCATCGAAAACCTGTTTCGTTTGCGTTTTATTAAGTGAAGAATTCAGAACGTGTGCAATACCTTCGTCGGAAGAAAGTCCGTTCACGGAATCAACTTGGTTTTTCATTAAAGCGATTAACGGCGAAACCACAATCGCAGTTCCGTCCGAAATAAGCGCGGGAAGTTGGTAACAAAGCGACTTTCCGCCACCTGTAGGCATTAATACGAAAATATCATTTCCATCAAGCAGCTTCTGAATGATTTCTTCCTGCAGTCCTTTGAATGTTGAGAAGCCGAAATACTTTTTGAGTTCCTTCGATAAATCGGCGTTTTTTGTATTCATTTAATTTTGTTTGCTAAATTTGCATATTACCCAAAGTTAAAAAATAAATATCAGAATAAAAAAAATTGCCTTCTTATTTTGATTTAAATATTGTTAAAATTTTTTCCTATTTTATAGCGATAAAGATTCCCAATTCAAACCTAAAAAATGAATCAACCCGACATTCTGCAACTCGCCAAAAACGCTATCGATATTGAAATTTCCGAACTTGAAAACCTCAAAAACCGTCTTAGTGAAGACTTTCTGAAGGCGGTGGAAATTATTAATTCCGCTAAAGGAAAACTCATCATCGTGGGAATAGGAAAATCGGCTCATGTTGGAAATAAAATAGTTGCTACATTGAATTCCACGGGAACTCCGTCACAATTTCTACATGCATCGGAAGCGATTCACGGTGATTTGGGCGTGATTCAAAAAACGGATGTGGTTCTCTGTATTTCCAACTCGGGAAATTCCCCTGAAATTGTGAATCTTGCGCCATTTCTAAAGGAATATTCTTCAGCATTAATCGCAATGACGGGAAATCCAAATTCCAAACTTGCTGAATTTTCAGATGTCATTTTGAATACTCACGTTGAAAAAGAAGCATGCCCAATAAAACTTGCACCAACAAGTTCCACGACGGTTCAAATGGCTTTAGGAGACGCTTTAGCGGTTTGTTTAATGGAACTGAATGGTTTTAAAGAAAATGATTTTGCAAAATTTCATCCTGGCGGAAGTTTAGGGAAAAACCTCACCGCAAAAGTGGATCAGTTTCTTTCTTCGCAAAAACCACAAGTTTCCGAAAATTCGGGAATTCGGGAAATCATCATATCTGTAAGCGGTTCCACTCACGGAATCACGGTTGTAACTGATAACGAAAAAATCACAGGCGTAATTACCGACGGCGATTTGCGACGAATGTTGATGAGCGAACAAGATGTTTCTAAAATTATCGCAAAAGACATCATGAGCAAAAACCCGAAAAGCATCGACAAAAACGCTTTGGCAAAAGAAGCCATGGCGGTTTTAAAAGAGAAAAATATCGGTCAATTAATTGTCACGGAAAACGGAAAATATTTTGGGATTATCGATATTCACAGATTGTTGGATGAAGGGATAAATTAACGGTGAACTTCTTTTAGAGTGAACTCGCTTTGCTGTCAATTTGCTTCGCAGTGAATTTTTATAAATCTGCTTCAAAATATAATTGTTATAATTGTTCGATTTGATTACTTTATCACTAATTTTGCAACTTATTTTTCGAATCTCGAATCTTGAACCTCGTAACTAAAAAACTCTATCCGTGAGCGAAGGAAAAGAAATGTCATTTTGGGGACACATCGGCGAATTGCGCGGACATTTAATCCGCTCTATCATTGCGATTGTTGTGGGTGCAGTTATTATTGGTTTTAACATCAATTGGATTATGGACCACGTTTTTTTCGGGCCAACTCGAAATGATTTCCCAACTTTCCGGGTGGTGAACCATTTTTCAAGGTTGGTTCTTGGTCAAGATAGTATTCATTTACCAAAAGATTTCCCCGTTCGTGTTCAAAAACTGTATCAGCAATTTAACGTGATGATGGCGGTTTCCATGTTTGGCGGAATGGTTTTGGCGTTTCCGTACATTATTTGGGAATTGTGGCGTTTCATCAGTCCCGCTCTTCATCCGAATGAAAGAAAAAATTCTGTTTTCCTCATCAATTTTGTGTGGATTCTTTTTCTTGCGGGAATTTTGTGTGGATATTTTCTGATTTTGCCTTTCGCCATCAATTTTGGTGTTATCTTTAAAATTTCCGACATCATTGTTCCACTTTACGATTTAAGCGACTACACGACTTTATTTTTGCAGGTTGTTTTGGGAATGGGCGTAATTTTCCTTTTTCCCGTAATCGTGTATTTTCTAACAACGATTGGAATTCTCACGCCAACTTTCATGAAAACCTACCGTCGTCACGCAATCGTTTTGATTATGGTTGTAGCCGCAATCGTAACTCCTGCCGATGTTTTGAGTATGTTGATGGCGGCTTTTCCTCTACTCTTACTTTATGAGTTCAGTATTTTGATGTGTATTTATACGTTTAAAAAAGTGGAGAAAAGAAATTCTTTGCCTGTAAAAACTTCGTAAAATTTTAAAAGCGTGAAAAGTTTGGGATTTGCTTGAAGTACAGTCCCGCTCTCGCTACTCGCTTTTTTTCGGCGGCGGCTTCGCCGCCGCCGAAAAAAAGCTCAAACATACCGCTCGATCGGGGCTAAAAAGACTTTACAGTTCTTCTTTGAAAGCTCTTTGGAATAAAATCATTCCACTTCCATTTTTTAAAAATTCGGAACAACCATTTATCTGTGAGAGAAAAATCAAATATTCTTAGCAGCAACAGCAATATCTTTCGTTTCCAAAACCTGACTTGGATAACCTGTTTTTGCCACATTTGCCATTGCATTTGCAACCTCGGTAACGCTTCCGAAATAGTAAGGAAATACTGGTTTGAAAATCGTATTCAACCACGAAAAATACGGATACCATTTATTGACAAAACTTTGTCCATCCACAGGTTTCATAAATGCAGGACGAAAATTATAGGCATTTTTTCCGAAAAGTTTGATTAAGTCGTTTTCCGTTTTTCCTTTTACTGCCGCCCAACCGTTTCCTTTTTCTTTAGAATCTGTTCCTGCTCCGGAAATGTAGCAAAATTTTCCGTTTGGATTTTCTTTTTTGAAAGTCTCCGCGAAATGGAGCGTCAAAGTGTGGGTGATCTTAAAATATTCCTCTTTTGAAAGTCCAACCGAAGAAATCCCCAAACAAAACAAAACCGCGTCGTAACCTCTCATTTCATTTGCAATAGATGACAGGTTGTAAAAATCCTTATGGATAACTTCTTTCAGCTTCGGGTTAGAAATTCCGCTTGGTTTTCTGCTTATGGAAACAATTTCAGTAATATCGTCACGTTTTAGAAGGTTGATTAACGCACCATTTCCAACCATTCCGGTTGCGCCGGTTAAAATAATTTTCATTTGATAATTTTTGCAAAAATAGGAAACTCGATATTAACATTTTTTGTAATACTTCTTCAACTAATTTAATTACAAATAAATTTTGGCTAAAGCCAATGGAATAATTCACTAAAAAAGCGGACTAAAGTCCGCTCCTGTTCATTTAGTGACGCACGATCAATCGTGTCTCCACCAAGATTTTATTTTTCTACGTATTCTTTTAAACTTTTTCCGATAATTCCGTTCCAACCGTTTTCAAAACTTTCCACTTGGAAATCGTTTCCTAGATGTTCAAAATTCTCAAGTCCTTTGTGTGTCAAAGTCACCACAGTTCCTTCTCCATCGGGTTCCAACTCCCATCGAACGATGGTTTTCTCCTTTGAAATTTCAGGATAAGTCCATGTGTGCTTGAATTTTTTCTGCGGAACATTTTCCACGACTTCACATAAATGATGATATTGCTCGTCTTCGGAACCGCCGTAAAAACTGAAAACCGAGTTTTCAGCAGCATTAAAGTCCGGAATATCAAAATACCATTCTTTAACTGCGTTTTTATCAGTAATTGCATTCCAAACTTTTTCTAAAGGTGCGTTAATTTTTTGTTTAACGACTACATTCTCGTGCATAGCTGTTATTTTTTAAGGTTGATTAAAATTAGCCAAATTTTTATGATAAGGCAAGTAAAAAAAATAAAAATGTGGTTAAGCTGATTTTTATCAAACCAAATTTCCGTTCATCACAACGATTGATAAAAAATATAAAATTCAGAATATTTTTTAAAGTAATTTTGCAGCCGTTTTCGTCAAACAAACAAAATGAATATTTTAAAGAAAATATTAGCAGCTATTTTACTACTTGTTGGAATCGTTTCGGTTTCCGCCTATTTTATTATGAAACAGCAAAAATTTGGAAAAGCACCTTCAGGACAACGTTTGGAAAGAGTCTTAAAATCTCCGCACTATAAAAACGGCAGATTCTATAATTTGAACCTCACTCCACAATTGGCAGAAGACACTTCAATGCCCGAAGTAATGTTTCGCTTTCTTTTCGGGAGAACGCCTAACAAAACCCCACAAAACGCTTTTAATTTCGAGAAAACTGATTTAAAAAAATTAAATCCCAATGAAAACTTTTATGTTTGGATGGGACACTCTTCCTATTTTATTCAACTTGATGGGAAAAAGATTTTGGTTGATCCTGTTTTAAGTGGTTATGCGTCACCATTTTCTTTTACTACAAAAGCGTTTAAAGGAAGCGACATGTACAAATCCGAGGATATTCCCGAATTGGATTATTTGGTGATTACGCACGATCATTGGGATCATTTGGATTACGAAACGGTTGTGAAACTTTTCCCGAAAACTAAAAAAATTATCACAGGCTTGGGAACTGGTGAACATTTGGAATTTTGGGGCTACAATCCGAAAAACATCATTGAATTGGATTGGTTGGAAAGTTCAGATTTAGGCGATGGATTTAAGGTTACCGCAGAACCTGCACGTCATTTTTCCGGGCGTGGTTTAAAAAGAGATCAGGCAATTTGGGCAAGTTTTGTTTTTGAAAGCCCGAATCAAAGAATCTATATTGGTGGTGATTCTGGTTACGACACGCACTTCAAAAAAATTGGCGATAAATACGGCAGTTTTGATTTGGCGATTTTGGAAAATGGGCAATATAATAAAGATTGGCGTTACATCCATTTTATGCCGGGAGAAAATATTAAGGCGATGAAAGAACTCAATGCTAAAAGAATGATTCCCGTTCACAACTCCAAATTTGCTTTAGCGACCCATTCCTGGAAAGAACCTTTGGAAAAAATGGCAGAGCTGAACACCGAAAACCTAAGAATCCTTTATCCTAAAATTGGCGAAAAAGTGAATTGGGAAGATGATGCGAAGGTTTATGAAAAATGGTGGGAGAAGTATTAGAAGAACCCAAATAAAAAGAGCCAATTGTTGCACAGAATCCATCTCTGTAGTGCACAGTAAATATAGTTTGCCGAGAATTCACGAATGTGAATTCTCGGCATTTTTTATAGAACTATCTTTTCATCATAATTCATTAAATTTACGCTCAATAAAATTTAGAAATGAAAAACGCCTATATCATCGACGGTACTCGCTCTGCAATTGGAAGTTTTAAAGGATGCTTAGCTGCAGTGAGAACCGACGATTTGATTGCTTCTGTCATCAAAAGTTTAGTCGCAAAAAATCCCAATCTACCTTTAGATAAAATCGACGACGTGATTATTGGCTGTGCGAACCAGGCAGGAGAAGATAACAGAAATATTGCTAGAATGGCACTTCTTTTAGCAGGACTTCCCATAAATGTACCGGGAGAAACAGTAAACCGACTTTGTGCATCGGGAATGAGCGCGATTGTACAGGCTTCCAGAGCGATAAAATCAGGAGAAGGCGATTTGTTTATTGCAGGTGGTGTTGAAGGGATGTCTAGAGGACCTTACGTGATTTCAAAGTCTGAAAATGGATTTGACACCGCCCAAAAAATGTACGATTCGAGTTTTGGGTGGCGTTTCATCAATCCCGAAATGGAAAAAATGTACGGTACAGAAGCAATGGGCAAAACCGCAGAAAACTTGGCGGAACTTTATAAAATCTCCCGTGAAGAGCAAGATGAATTCGCGTTAAACTCTCAACTAAAAGCCACAAAAGCACAGGAAAGCGGAAGATTGGCGGAAGAAATTTCTGATATCCTAATTCCACAAAGAAAAGGCGATGCGATTGTCATCAATAAAGATGAATTCATCAAACCTAATTCAACTTTAGAAATCTTAGGAAAATTAAAACCTGCATTTGCAAAGGAAAATGGGAGCGTAACGGCAGGAAATTCTTCGGGTTTAAATGACGGAGCTGCCGCGGTAATCGTGGCTTCGGATGATGCGGTGAAAAATTATGGTTTAAGACCTTTAGCAAAAATTGTAAGTTCCGCTGTTACCGGATGCGAACCACGAATTATGGGAATCGGACCTGTTGAAGCAACGAAATTGGCTTTAAAACGAGCAAATCTTAGGCTCGACCAAATTGATATTATTGAACTCAATGAAGCATTTGCAGCGCAAAGTATAGCAGTTTTAAAAGAATTGGGAATTGCAATCGACGATCCGCGATTGAATGTAAACGGTGGCGCAATTGCATTGGGTCACCCTCTTGGAATGAGCGGAACAAGAATTACTTACTCTGCGGCACTAGAATTACAAAAAACAGGCAAAAAATATGCTTTGGCTACGATGTGTATTGGTGTTGGACAAGGTTATGCGGTCGTTCTTGAAAACGCAAAAGAGTAGAAAGAATTTTTTCAAAAATTTGGTTTACTGTTTGTAATATTGTTTTAAATTTGTCAAACACTTGTTTACTTTTATTTTTAAAGTAATTAATTATTTAATATCCATGAAAGAATTTCGTTCAAACTGTCCTTTGGCAAGAAGTCTAGATATCGTGGGTGATAAATGGACATTGTTGATTCTTCGCGACATCAGTGCTTTTGGGAAAACCACTTTCAAAGAAATTTCGCAAATGCCAGAAAAAATTGCAACCAATTATTTATCGGACCGGTTAGAAAGATTAACCGGCGAAGGTTTAATTACCAAAACACAGAGCAAGAAAAACAAGCTCGTGTATCATTACAACATCACCGAAAAAGGACTAGAGCTCGTCCCGGTTGTAAAAGGATTTATGGAGTGGTCGATGAAGTACAATTATCAGGAATCTGAAATGGAAGATTTACAAAATCTAATTTCGACTGTAAAACTAAACTAAAAAATGCTGAAAATTTTCAGCATTTTTTTTGAATTAACCGTATAATTTTTTTGTCTGCTGTAATGAATCTGTGATTAATTTATCTAAAACGTCCAAATTCAAATCAGCTAATTTTTTGATATAAATGCAGGAACCCTGTCCATTTTTATTTTGCCAAGTTGAGAGAGCAACTTGTTTTCAGAATCATCGCAATGTAAAACATAGAGCGAAAATGCAGATTTTCTTGGTGAAAAACCAATTCTACAACTATCGCCCTCTCTTCCACTTTCATATTTGTAATGATATTTTCCGAAACCAATAATGGAAGATCCCCACATTGTCGCTTTTTCACCTGAAAGTTTCTCCATGATTTCGACAAGTTTGAAGGAATCACCCAATTTTTTCGGATCTGAATATCGGATGAAATCTTCTACTGAAAGTTCTGTGGGTTTGGTTTTGTTTTCGGACATGATTTTGGCTTTAAAATTTAGACCGTGCTAAACTATTCATTAGAATTCAGATAAAGACCGCTGGAAAGTACTTTAAATATTATAATAAATTATCCTATTCTCTTCTTCACAAAAACTTGAAAACCCATGTAAATCAATGGTAAAGCCATAATTCCCAAGAAAAGAGCATTTTGAATTGCCCGTTCCGGCTGTAATGCAATTGCGTAAACCAATCCGAAAAATGCTCCTCCAAGATGTGCAGCATGTCCAATATTATCGTGTTGTTTCGGATTCAGCATCATATAAACCGAATAAGCAAAATATAAAAACCCGAAAATATAACCCGGAATTGGGATTGGAATAAAGAAAAACATGATTCCCAAATCTGGAATCATCGCGATCGACGCAAACAAAATCCCCGAAACTCCACCACTCGCTCCGATTGCAGAATACCACGGTTGATTTTTGTAGAGGTAAAGTGAAAAAATATTTCCCAGAAGAATCGAACCGAAATACACCATTAAAAAACCGATTTCTCCGAAAGCTTCAACAACGATGGGTCCGAAGAAATACAACGTCATCATGTTGAAGAGCAAATGCATTAAATCGGCGTGTAAAAATCCCGCAGAAAGCAAACGGATATACTCCTTTTTCTGTAAAATTGCACCTACATTGAATTTATACTTCTCAAAAAGTTGCTGATTATTAAAAGCGATAAAACTGATTATTGCCGTAACCGTAATGATAATTAACAGAATTGTACTCATATTTTATAAATGAAAAGTTTCAGCAATGTGAAACTTTATCGTGATTTTTATTAAACAATTTCCGAAGTTAAACTTCGTGATATTAATTTTTCGTGCATTGGTTTCAGCACTTCCAAACTGCCTGTCTTTACGGTACATTTCCCTTTGTAGTGGACAAGAATCGTGCACTGTTCTGCCTGTTCCAAAGTGTGTCCGCAGATTTCGATTAACGATTCGATTACGAAATCGAAAGTATTTACATCGTCGTTCCATAAAACGAGTTTGTACACTTCATCTTCCAGTTCTAAAACGGCGACATCTTCTTGATGTTCACGTTTCGGGTCTTCGTAATTTCTTGAAAATTTAGTATGACTAAACATTGAATTATAAAAATTTAAATTTCACCGATTTCTTCTGAAATTTCATCAACAATACTTGGTTCTTCGTAAACCAATTCCACCAAATCCACACTTTTATTCTGCATCTTCAGAATTTTCACGTGGTAATCGTTCATTTCAAACTCCTGATTTTCTTCGGGAATATCTTCCAGTTCGTGTAAAATATATCCCGCTAAAGTATTGTATTCATTATCCTCCGAAAGTGGAAATTTCTTGGGAAGATGTTCATTAATTTCATCTAAAGGTTGCGTTGCCTGTACCCAAAAAACGTTCTCTCCTACTTTGTCCACGATTTTGTCTTCATCATCTTCTTCATCCTGAATTTCGCCCACCAATTCTTCCAAAATATCTTCCAAAGTGATAATTCCTTCCGTTCCCCCAAATTCATCTATAACGACTGCCAAATGTTGCTTTTTCTGTTGGAAGACTTTCAGCAGATCGGAAATCTTTTTACTTCCCACCACGAAGAATGCTTCCCGCATTAAACTCTTCAAATCTTCGTGAGAAATTTCACCTTTTCTTCGAATATATTCACGGATGATTTCTTTAGCATAAAAAATCCCGATAACATTGTCGATAGAACCAATATAAACAGGAAGTCGGGAATAACCTCCATCCATAATTTTATTGATGATTTCTTCTACAGAATCCTCTATGTCAATTGAAGCAATATTCTGTCTTGGAACCATAATTTGTTTCGCGGAATGGTCTGTAAAATCAAATGCGTTTTTAATGATTTCGTAATTCTCCTCTTCAATCTCACCCGAATCTGCAGATTGCTTTACTAAAAGTTGCAATTCTTCCGTTGAATGTATTTCCTGTTCGGAAGCAGGATGAATTTTGATCAACCTTAAAAATGCGTTCGACATTTGATTCATTGCCCAAATAAAAGGTTTGAAAATCGTGTAGAAAATTCGCAGCGGCATTGCAATCGCCATTGTTGTAGGTTCTGATTTCCTAATCGCAATCGACTTCGGAATTAATTCCCCAAAAACGATGTGCATTACCGTAATTAAAAGGAAACTGAGAACCAAAGAAACCGTGGTTACCGTAGTTTGGTCAATCGCAAAATTAAAGTAGTGGAATATCTTTTCAATCACGTGATGCATCGCACTTTCGCCGACCCAACCTAAAGCAAGGGAAGCTAAAGTAATGCCGAGCTGTGTTGCAGAAAGGTATTCATCAAGATGTTTGATGATGTGTTCCGCCTGTTTTGCCATAGCATTTCCTTCTGCGGCTTTGAGCTGAATTTGGGAGTAACGAACTTTAACGATTGAGAATTCTGCGGCTACGAAAAAACCATTGAGTAATACAAGAAATAATGCAAGCAAAAGCTTGACGACGTCTGAGTCCATTTAGAATTTTAAAAATATTTTAGCAAAGATAGTTAAAAAATTGATTCCAGCGAGGATTGAGTCCACCCATTCAAGTAATTAATAACCAATTGATAATCATAAATGTAAACAATAAAAAAAAATCGACTGCCTTATGAAGAACAGCCGATTTGCTAAATAATTATGTATTTTTTTGGGATTAATTTTTAATGGTCACACCTGCTACTTCGCCTTTTTCTGTTTTCTCATTTTGTACAGCTTTCACATTGCCTTCCGATGTTCTTCCCTTCATGCCGGTTTCGGGCATTTTATCCAAGGGTCTACTTTTGAAATCAATGCTCTGACTTTCAGGTTTACCCCATTCTTTGGCATGTAGATACTTACCTTTCATTTCCTGTTCTTTTTCAACTTCAGGAATTACTCGGTGAGCATTTGCAAACTTATCCTGACGAACCCCCGTCACTTGCCAACTTACTTTGATGTTTGGTTTATCGGTTTTAATGACAAATGTATTCTCTTTGATTTCCTGCGAGATAATTGCCTGCGCAAAAGTACCGATTACCGTTAGCTGATACCTAAAATCCTTATTCAAGGCACTGAAATATTCCGGCATTTTCACAGAAGCTGTTCCATTGGAATCAGTGGTGATGTTTCCGTTGTACACATTCATCATATCTGGACTTTCTACAAAGCTATGGTAGAGGTATTTGTTTTCGGGGTCGAGTGGATGGTCGATTTTGAACGTACCGCTGCCTTTAGCAAGTGATCCGGTAACCTGTACATTACCACTAAAATAGCCGGCATAATTTGTTGCAGCTCCTGAGGCAAAACCATAAACTCCGTAACGCGTGGCAGGAACAGTGGCACCTCCAATTGTGTTTGCATAACCATAAACTCCATAGGTATTTCCAACTCCTGTGGTTGCTGCAAACGAACTGTTTTTGTTGTATCCCACAACCCCTATTCCAGCCGTGGAAACGCCTTCAACTCCCGCTGTATTTGCAGAACCAAAAACGCCGACATCCTGATTACCAGTCCCAAAATTAGAATTGGCATCTGTAAATTCCACCCCATTGTACCCTATACCGTGAATTCCGGTACCGTAATTCGCTGTATTATAATAACCGTAAACTCCTCCTTTCAAACTTGCAGCCGCTGTATAAGAGTACCCGGAAATAGCCGGGTAATTGTCGATTCCGGCGACTGGGGTTGAAGGTTGCATTACGGTAAGTCTTCCGGTAGGATTTTCTGTACCTATTCCGGTTGCGCCATTGCTTACGATAAGTCCCTTGCCGGAAGTTCCGCCGTCAAAAAAACCGGCAACTCCTGCTCCTGTAGTAACACCCCATATTCCTTTTCCGGTACCGGTGTTGACACCTACAGTTCCACCAAGAGTTCCTGTAGAGAGGCCATAAATGCCGTTTTGAGAGCTGCTCACACCAATTACCCCTATACCTGTTGTGGATTCACCATAAATTGATCCGGCCGTTGCAATAGAAGTTGCCGGAACTCCGACTAAGGTACTCCTGAATGAATTGGCGCCGGTTGTACTCTGAACCTGGAATCTAATGTTGGGGTCCAATGTCCCTACATTAATTCCTACCGATGTTCCGTTGTCCGAAATCTGCGAATCACCCAAACTGTTTGCTGAAATGAATTTGGGTACTTTATTGTTTGTCCCTGTAATTCCTGCAACAGATTGTGCAGTTTTTGCGCTCAATGCATAAGGAACACTTAATAGTTGAGAAGTTGATATAAGTGAATAAGCAGTCCCGCCGTTCGGATCAATTTCCGTTTTTACAAAATAGGGACCTGTGTTCCAGTTAATTCCAGCTAAAGTGCCGGTAATTGGAGTTCCAGAACCAATTTGCAACGTAAGTAGACCGTTTGCATTGGTCGTTGGATTTGGGGTGAATGATTCCTGGTAAACCACAGTTCCAGATGCGGAAGTTTGCAAAATGCTTACTTTCACCCCGATACTTTTATTAGCGGCAACTGCATTTCCTGCGCCTCTTACGATCGCTTGATAACTAATGAGATTCGGTGATTGCGCATAAATTCCTTGGAAAAGCAAAAGAATAAAAATCGCAAGCACTTTAAGAGTAAAATTTTTCATGGTTATGTTGTTTTTAGTTGTTATTTTTTAATGATTTGGTAAATTACTTTTTGATGATTTTAAATGTTTTCAAAACGACATTTTCAGCTGAAACTTTCAAGATATATATTCCCGAAGGACTTTGCTGCAAATCAATTTGTGACTCTTTGCTTTGAATTTTAGCATTTCTAATCATTTTTCCAGACGTGTCGAAAAGTTCATAAGAGGAACTTCTTTTGGCAAAATCTGCAAAATTCAAGAATAGAATGGATGAGGTGGGATTGGGATAGACTTTCATTTCCACCGTAATGGATGCAAAATTATCCACGCCCAGTGTCGTGATTTCAAAAGGTTGCTGAACTCCCTGAATAGTAGAATTATTACCGGCAATTACAGTTTCCTGAAAAACCTGCCCTACCGAATAACTGAGGCTACCCGTAGCGCTCCCTACATCGCCTCCGGATGCGTTCACCGAAGTTTGCGCTCGGCAATTACAGAAAACAGCAAAAGCCAAGAGCGTAAATAAAGTTTTCATGGTTAGTGTTTTTTAAAAAATTGGTTATTAGTTTTTTTGATGCTCAAAATTCACGAGAAAATAATTATACTACAATATTTTTTGTACGGTTTGCACGAAATTCTGTATAAATGGTTCTGGAAACTTCTTATTTCAAAAAAACAATTCTCAAAAAAACAGTTTTGCACTTACTGGTAAAAAGATGGATAATAATTATTCACATTTAATTTTTAACTTTGAATAAAACTAAACCGATGATTACTGCAATTTTAATTGATGACGAACCCGACGCATTAGAATGCTTACAGTGGGAATTGGAAAATTTCAAGGACGAAATTCGAGTTGCTGCAACCTTTAACAATGCCCACAATGCCATTGAATTTCTACAAAAAAATGAAACAGACGCCGTTTTTCTTGATGTTGAAATGCCGGAAATGAGCGGTTTTGAATTCCTGGAAAAATTTGCTAAAAGGAATTTTGCGGTGATCATTACAACCGCTTATCAGGATTATGCTTTGCCCGCAATCAAAAAACAATGTCTTGACTTCCTGCAAAAACCAACCGATTCTGCTGCAATAAAGGAGTGCATCAATAAAATTAAGAACTTTAAAAACGAGCACCTTTTCATCAATTATTTTGAAGAAAAACTCTACCGGAAAGCAGAGAAAGAAGGCCACAAAAAAATCATCATCAATACCGACGGAAAACTGATGTTTCTGCAGCCCGATGAAATCATCTACTGTGAAAGCGACGGGAACTACTCCACCATTTATCTTGAAAACGAAAAAAAAATTTTGATCTCAACTCCCCTAAAACAGCTTGAAGAAAAACTTACAGACGATTTTTTCAGGATTCACCATTCGTATATCATCAACATGAACAAAGTGCAGGAATATTTGAAAAACGACTCGTATGTTATTTTGAGCAACAATATTAAAATTCCGGTTTCAAGGCAGAAAAAATCGAGTTTCTTGGACCGTTTCTGAACTTATCCTGATGAAAACCATAGTTGCTTTTCTGCTATCATTTTTTTCGTTGTTTTTCCAATCGCAGGAGACCTTCAAGGATATTACCCGAAATTTAAAAACCGACAACGCTCTTTTAGATACCACTTACAGAAAAATTTCCGGCGACACGGTTTCTTTGCGAAAACTCCTGACCTTAAGCGAAAAAAATAGAAATGGGACTGCCCAATCGTTTTTCTTGAATAAACTTGGGGTGTTTTACCGCGACAAATCTAAATATTCAGACGCTTTTAATCTTCATCAAAAAGCGCTAAATATTGCGAAAAGCAATGACAATCTGGAGCAAATCATCATCAGCGAAAATTTATTGGGCGTTGTTTTTCGAAGAAAGGATGAAATTATTCAGGCCATTGAACATCATCAAAAAGCGCTGGAACTAGCAGAATCCATCAAAAATCCAAACGAAACCATTTTACGGAACGTGGCAATTTCGTGCAACAGCCTGGGAAATGTTTACCTCACCATGAACCATTTGGATGACGCCCTGCAATACTTTCAAAGGTCGCTAAAAATTGAAAAAAAAATAAACAATAAATTAGGTTTAGCAATAAATTACCAAAACATCGGCGGAATTTTCGAAAAGAAAAATGACCTGGAAACCGCATTAAAAAATTACAAGCAATCACTTTTTTACAACGAAAAAATAAATTCCGAAATAGGCAGACTCATTTGTAACAACAGCATTGGCACCGTGTATTTAAAACAAAACAATCTGGCAAAAGCCGAAAAGTACATTCTACCTACAATACCAAAAGCAGAGGCAATCGAAGATAATTTCTATATTTCGCTTTCTTACATCAACACCGGTTGGCTTTACTTGCTGCAAAGTAATCCCAAGGCGAAAAGTACCATTTTAAAAGGATTGAATATAGCCGAAAAAAATGATTTCATTTCTTCAAAAATTGATGCTTATGAACTGCTTTCCCAACTTTACCAACAGGAAAAGAATTCAGATTCAGCATTAAAATACTATAAAATTTATGCTACGGAAAAAGAAAAGTTCAACAACCAAAGCACTTTGCGAAGCATAAGCGAACTGAAAAACAAATATCTCCTGGAAAAAAGAAAAAATGAAATCAACGAGCTGAAAACGGCGAAGGAAGAAATGATGATCAAAATGAACTCCAACAAAGTTGTTTTTTCGGTCTTGCTGCTGTTGTTTATTATTGGTGGGATTTTTTATTATTTCATAAGCAGGCAAAAACAGTTGAGGCAAGAAAGGAAAATGCTATTGATGGAGCAAGATTTAATCCGCCTGCAAATGAATCCACATTTTATCTTTAATGCACTGAATTCAATAAAATCGTTCATCGTTAAGAATGACACCCAAAATTCCGTATTTTATCTTAACAAATTTGCAAGAATTTTCCGAAATATCCTCACTGGAATACAACAAAAAGAAACGACTTTAAAGCAAGAGCTGGAAAATATTGAAAATTATCTCTCTATTGAAAATATGAGATTTGGGGGTTCAATTTTTTATAAGATAGAAGTTGATGAAACCGTAGATTCCGAATCGGTAAAAGTTCCTGCATTTCTTCTGCAGGTCTTTGTGGAAAATGCAATTTGGCACGGTTTGGCATTAAAGAAGGGAGATAAAATACTGATGGTGAAAATTTCTAAAATCCAAAACAACCGACTATTCATCGAAATTATTGACAACGGAATCGGCAGAAAAAAATCACAGGAAATTAACTCCGCAAATTCAAACCGGAAAGAATCGCAAGGGTTAATTATTTCTGAACGAAGACTTGAAAATTTTTATGCTAAAGAATATTCTTTAAAAATTCTTGATTTGACCGACGAAGAAAAAAATGCGACAGGAACTTCGGTGCAATTGGAAATCCCACAATAAAAAAAAGCACCGAAAAACCTCGATGCTTTAATATAGATTTCTAAAATTTCTTACGAATTCTTCAGTGCTTCCGCTCCGCCTACAATTTCCAAGATTTCGTTGGTAATCGCGGCTTGACGCGCTTTGTTGTAGAAAATAACAAGGTCGTTTTTCAAAGCTTGAGCGTTGTCGGTTGCTTTGTGCATCGCGGTCATTCTCGCCCCGTGTTCTGATGCGATGGAATCTAAAACTGATTTGTAAACTTGCGTTTTGATTGATTTAGGAATTAAAACATCAAGAATTTCTTTCGCATTCGGCTCAAAAATATAGTCGGTGTTTACACTTGAAGTTTTTTCCGCCATCTTGATTGGAAGAACTTGCTCGGTTTTCACTTCCTGAGTTGCCGCGTTGATGAATTTATTGTAGATCACAAAAACTTGGTCGAATTTCCCTTCTCTGTAATCCTTCATCACGTGTTCCATAAAGTTGGAAACCGCCTCAAAACTCATCGAATCGAAGATTGCACTTTGGTTGTCATAGACCGTTCTGTTCTTTCTAATCGCTTCGTAAACTTTTTTACCAACGGAAAGAATTTCAACTTCATGTTTTGTATTGCTGATTGCGTGGTTCAGTTCTTTAATTACAGAAGAGTTAAAAGCTCCTGCAAGTCCCTTGTTTGAAGTCACTACTATGAAAAGAACTTTCTTCACTTCTCTTTCAGCAGTATAAGTTCCTACTTCTTCCAAATCGGTTGTGGAACTTACGTTTTCGATAATTTCCTGCAATTTTTCGGAGTAAGGTCTCAACATTACAATCGCATCGGTTGCTTTCTTTAGTTTCGCTGCCGAAACCATTTTCATCGCACTCGTAATCTGCATTGTAGAAGAGATTGAAGTAATTCTTCCGCGTATTTCCTTTAAATTTGCCATTCCTTAAAAAGGTTTGATATGGTTTGAAAGTTTGAAGTGGTTTGATATTGTTCAAACAAGGTCAAACAATATCAAATCCATCAAACAATTATTTTAGTTGTATTTCGAAGCTAATTCTGTAGCAGCTTGCTTCAAAACATCAGTTACTGCATTGTCAATTTTTCCTGCTTTGATGGCAGACATCGTTTCTGGATGCTTAGATTTCAAGAATTCTGTATATTCTTTCATAAATTCTTTCACCTTTCTTACAGGAACGTTTCTTAACAAGTTTTCAGTTCCTGCGTAAACCATTGCAACTTGGTCTTCAACTCTTAATGGAGAGTTTACCGGCTGTTTCAAGATTTCTACGTTTTTCTCACCTTTAGTAATTACGGCAAGTGTAGAAGCATCAAGGTCGGAACCGAATTTCGCAAACGCTTCCAATTCTTTGTACTGCGCTTGGTCAAGTTTTAACGTACCAGAAACTTTCTTCATTGACTTGATCTGTGCGTTACCACCTACTCTCGATACAGAGATCCCTACGTTGATCGCAGGACGAACTCCCGAGTTGAACAAGTCTGATTCCAAGAAAATCTGTCCGTCTGTAATTGAAATTACGTTGGTTGGAATATATGCAGAAACGTCTCCCGCTTGAGTTTCGATGATTGGAAGCGCTGTTAACGAACCACCACCTTTAACCATTGGTCTCAAAGATTCTGGCAAATCGTTCATTTGTGCAGCAATCGTGTCGTCTGCAATTACTTTTGCCGCTCTTTCCAACAATCTTGAGTGAAGGTAGAAAACGTCTCCTGGATAAGCTTCACGTCCCGGTGGTCTTCTCAAAAGTAGAGAAAGCTCACGGTAAGCAACCGCTTGTTTAGACAAGTCATCATAAATAATCAAAGCCGGTCTTCCTGTATCACGGAAATATTCCCCGATTGCTGCTCCCGCCATTGGTGCATAAACCTGCATTGGAGAAGGATCAGAAGCGTTTGCAGCTACAACAACCGTGTAAGCTAAAGCTCCTTTATCCGCCAAAGTTTGAACGATTTGTGCTACGGTAGAACCTTTTTGTCCCACTGCAACATAAATACAATATACAGGTTGTCCTGCGTCGTAAAATTCTTTTTGATTCAAAATCGTGTCAATCGCAACGGTTGTTTTCCCGGTTTGACGGTCACCAATGATTAATTCTCTCTGTCCTCTTCCGATTGGAATCATGGAGTCGATTGCAACGATACCGGTTTGAAGCGGCTCATTTACCGGTTGACGGAAAATTACACCCGGAGCTTTTCTTTCAAGTGGCATTTCATAAAGGTCGCCTGTGATTGGACCTTTACCGTCGATTGGGTTTCCAAGAGTGTCTACAACTCTTCCCAACATTCCTTCACCAACTTTGATTGAGGAAATTCTTTTGGTTCTGTTTACGGTATCACCTTCTTTTACCAATTTGGATTCACCAAGAAGTGCAACACCCACATTGTCTTCAGCAAGGTTCAAAACGATACCTTCAATACCGCTTTCGAATTTTACCAATTCACCGTACTGAACATTTTCTAAACCGTACACCAAAGCGATACCATCACCGATGGTCAAAACAGTTCCCACTTCTTCCACATTGCTTTGTGTGTCGAAGTTTGCCAACTGCTGTTTAAGAATTGCAGATACTTCTGCCGGATTTATTTCTGCCATTTTATGGTTGTTTTTGTCTTAATTTAATTGAAATTCTTTTTTCAGTTTGCTCAATTTGGTTCTCACTGAAGCATCCACTTGTTGGTCACCAACTCTTAAAATATATCCTCCTAAAATTTCAGGATTGATGATGGATTTCACGTCGAATTTGTTGTCGTGATTCACCAAGTTGGTTGATTTCAAGATGTTGTTGATGTTTTCATTGGAAAGTTGGGAAGCCGAAGTCAATGTAATTCTTTGAACACCGTTCATGTCTTCCACTTTATTGATGAATTCCTGTGCGATATTCTGCAACTGATTTTCTCTTCCGTGTTTGATGACCAACTGAATCAAGTTCTGCGTTACCGGAGAAAAACTTTTGAAGATTTCACCTGCAACACTGATTTTCTTTTTCACGTCGATAATCGGCGAATTGAAAAAATTCTGCAATTCCTTCGAACCCGCAATGGTTTTCACAACATCGCCCATTTCACCAAAAACAGTAGAAGTATTTCCACTTTCCTGCGTGAAATTCAGCAAACCCTGTGCGTATCTTTTTGCTACTTTACTTGTAAGCATTTTAGTTCAAATTAGATTTGTTAAGAATATTTTCCACCAAAGTGTTGTGTGCACCGTCGTTATCCAACTTTTGCTTCAAAATCGATTCTGCGATGTTTACAGAAAGTGCACCGATTTGGTTTTTTATATCCGCCATTGCAGAAGCTTTTTCAGCTTGGATGGATTGTCTCGCTTGCTCAATCATTTTATCACCTTCCGCTTTTGCAGCATCTTTAGCTTCACCTACGATTCTGTCTTTGATTTCTCTTGCTTCCTTCAAAATATTATCACGCTCCACTTTTGCTTCACGGATGATTACTTCGTTTTCAGCCTTCAAATTCTGAACTTCCTGTTTTGCCAATTTTGCCTGATTCAAAGAATCAACGATGGTCACTTCTCTTTCGTTTACGGCATCCATAATGGGTTTCCATGCGAACTTTCTAAGAACGAAAATCAGTACTAAAAAGATAACCGACTGAATGATGAATAAACCTGATGAAAAATTTTCTAATAATCCCATAAGAGTTATAAAATAAAATTGTAATTAATTTTTGTAATTTTTTAAAATACCACTTGCCGTAACCAACCGTTCCCGGCAAGTGATAGATTTTGCAACTTCTTAGTTTACAGCGAATAATGCAGCAAACGCAACCCCTTCTACAAGAGCCGCAGCGATCAACATCGCAGTTTGAAGTTTACCAGCTTGTTCTGGTTGTCTAGCCATACCTTCCAAAGCAGCAGCACCGATTTTACCGATACCGATACCTGTTCCGATTACTACTAAACCTGCACCAATGATTTTTGGCATTTCCATAATATATAATTTTAAAAAATTAGTCTAAACTTGTTTATTTTTACTTGTTTCTTCCTCTTTCTTAATGATGTGCTTCCTCATGGTGATGCTCTTCATTTGCCATTCCGAAGTAAACCGCAGAAAGCATCGTGAAGATATACGCCTGTAAAAACGCTACCAAAACTTCCAATAAATAAAGTACGAAAGTAAGGAACGGGAACGCAACACCTGCAATCACATTTTTAAATACGTAAATCAATCCGATCAAACTCATCACGATTAAGTGACCTGCAGACATATTCGCAAAAAGACGTATTAAAAGTGAGAAAGGCTTGATAAATAATCCTAAAAGTTCGATTGGCAACATGATCAACTTCATTGGAACAGGAACTCCCGGCATCCAAAAAATGTGCTGCCAATAATTTTTGTTCGCAGTGAATTGAGTTATGATAAACGTGATCAAAGCCAAAGCAAAAGTAATCGCGATATTTCCTGTAACGTTGATTCCGAATGGCATCAAACCAAATATATTCAAGAATAAAATGAAGAAAAACACCGTCAATAAATAACCCATGTATTTCTTGTATTTCGGACCGATGTTTGGTTTGGCGATATCGTCTCTGATGAAAAGAATTAATGGCTCGAAAATTTTACCAACTCCCGTCGGAACTAAAGATTTCTTATAATTTCTCGCCATAGAACCGAAAATCCACAACATCAACAACGCCGTTACGATAATCATCAAAACACTTTTCGTGATGGAGAAATCCAATACTTTTTCGTTGGTAGCGTGGTGATGCTCATCAAGGTTGATGGTTCCGTTAGCATCTGTTTTTAAGATTTTTTCATGGAAAAGTTTGTAGTGACCACCTTTGCTTTCTACCACTTGATCATGGTCGAACGCTGAACTCATCATGGTATGAAGTCCGTTTGCTTTATCGTAGAAAATTACAGGCAACGGAAAACCCCAATGTTTTTCAGTACCATCGGCTTTTTTCTCCACCATGATATTGAAACTGTGAGAATCTAAAATGTGGTGCTGCTTGAACGCATTAACTTCCTCTAGAGATTTTTCTTTTTCCGAAAGCGGCGCTGCAACTTCAGTTCCGTGTTCAGGTGCGGTTGCCACTGCAGTTTCGTGCTGTGCAAATGCTGTTGAAAATGTCGATAAAAAACCTAATACAAGTACTACTCTTTTCAGCATTGATATATCTTATTTTAAAGTTTTGCAAAAATAGGACAAATTATCAGAATATAAAAGCCAAATTTTACTGATTTTTTTCATCTTTTGGATTTGTCTTTCTTAATGGAAATCAGAGGATTTAATTTTTCGTTTATATTCATTGAAACTTTTAATGATTCGTAAAAATTATTTGATTTTAATAATGAAATCAAAAATTATATCTTCAAAATATTGGGCAACAACTTATTCAGATTCTTTCTTGGAATTTTCAGCATTTGAAAAATCTTCCTTCTGAATAAGTTTCACCGAATAGAGGGTTTCCAATAAAAGTGAAATTAAGTAAGGAATGATGAAGTGCATTTTATAATTGGGAACCTCGCTTAAATTTAACTTCTTCATAATCAAGAACATTATCATCAATTTAAACATCACCAAACCCATAAAAGCGAAACCAATATAAGTCGGATAAATCTTTTTAATAATGGAAAGAATCGTAATCACCATCATGAAAAGCATCGTGAGGAAAAGATAATATTTGATGAAAGTCGTCTCGAAACCGACCTTCAAAAGTTGCCAAATCCCGAAATGGACGAAAAACATTAAAAAATAGAGAATAATATATAAGGTGTTGTTTTTTAATTTCATTTAATGAATATTTTAAGTTTTGGCTAAAACCGATTGAGTTTCATGATATTGAAAACGGGTTAAAGCCCGTTCCTATTGAATAATTGATTTAATTCTTATTTTTAGCTTCACCCTGAACATTTTTCAGTTGCTTCAACAGCATATAGAAAGCGAGTCCCATTCCGAGAAAACCAACGCCGACTGTTAAAAGGTTGTTTTTAATTTCGAAATAATCGTTCAATTTTTTCCCGCCCCAAAAAGCGAATCCCATTGTTGCAAGCATTTGGAAAACTATCGCGGAATAAACGCCGTATTGACGAAGCCCGTTTTTCTCAAATTTTTCTTCGTCTTGTTTGCTGAATTCCTGTTCGGTTGGATTTTCGTGGGACATTTTTTTTGTTTTTGCAAATTTAGAATTATTTAATGAATGCAATATAAGCTAAGAAATATAGACGCAATAGTCGTAAAGAAAATTCAAAATAAAACCTCTTAAAAACACGCGAAGGCTTTTCAATTAGCAATTGAAAACGAGCGAATCAAATCCTACGATTATTGAAAATCATTTGAAAATAAAGAAACGGTGGGTTTTCAAAGTCTTACCTCGATAAGTGAAACGACTTAGCGTAGATATAATGAATAGCAACTAAACATGTCATTGCTTTCGTTGCGTGATTAAAATTCAATTTGGTTAGATTCTATTTTGTATTTTTGCAAATCTTAAATAAAAAACAATGTTCAACAGTTTACAGGATAAGTTAGATAAAGCTCTTCACAATATTTCCGGACGTGGAAAAATCACCGAAATCAACGTTGCAGAAACGGTAAAAGAAATCCGTCGTGCCTTGGTTGATGCCGATGTGAACTACAAAGTTGCGAAAGATTTAACCAAAAGAGTTCAGGACAAAGCTTTGGGACAAAATGTTCTCACAAGTTTAACTCCCGGACAGTTGATGACTAAAATTGTTCATGACGAATTGGTGGATTTAATGGGTGGAACTCACGAAGGAATCAACCTTTCCGGAAAACCGAGCGTTATTTTGATTGCAGGTTTGCAAGGTTCGGGTAAGACGACTTTCTCGGGAAAATTGGCGAATTATTTAAAACAGAAAAGAAGCAAAAAACCTTTATTGGTTGCTTGTGACGTTTATAGACCTGCTGCGATTGACCAATTGAAAATTTTGGGAGAACAAACCGGAATCCCTGTTTATACAGAACCCGGAGCAACCAATCCCTCTGCGATTGCTGAAAATGCAGTGAAGTTTGCCAAAGAAAATAATCATGATGTCGTAATTGTCGATACAGCAGGACGTTTGGCGATTGATGAGCAGATGATGAATGAAATAAAATCCGTACACTATTTCATCAAACCGAATGAAACCCTGTTCGTGGTGGATTCCATGACGGGACAAGATGCGGTGAATACGGCGAAAGCATTCAACGATGCCTTGAACTTCGACGGAGTTGTTTTGACGAAATTAGACGGTGATACTCGTGGTGGAGCTGCTTTAACGATTCGTTCCGTGGTTGAAAAACCGATTAAATTTATTTCCACGGGAGAAAAAATGGAAGCGCTTGACGTTTTCTATCCTGAAAGAATGGCGGACAGAATTCTTGGAATGGGTGACGTGGTTTCCCTTGTGGAGAGAGCGCAGGAACAATTCGATGAAGAGGAAGCAAAAAAACTACACAAGAAAATCGCTAAAAATGAGTTTGGTTTTGATGATTTCTTAAAACAAATAAATCAAATCAAGAAAATGGGAAATATGAAGGATTTGATGGGAATGATTCCGGGAGTTGGTAAAGCGATTAAAGATGTGGATATTCAAGACGATGCCTTTAAACATATTGAAGCGATTATCCATTCCATGACTCCTGATGAAAGAAGGCGACCATCAATCATCAACACCCAAAGAAAAAACAGAATTGCGAGAGGTGCGGGAAGAAAAATCGAAGACGTGAATCAATTGATGAAACAATTCGAGCAAATGGGTAAAATGATGAAGATGATGCAGGGACCGCAAGGAAAACAGATGATGGAAATGATGAGCAAAGGAATGCCGAAAATGCCTGGAATGGGCGGAAATCTTTTTGGAAGATAAACTTTAAATTTTCAGAATTTCAAAATAAAAATCCCGAAGCTTGCGATTCGGGATTCTTTTTCTCTTATCTGCCTTTATTATAGCTTAAATCCTACACCTAAGTTAATAGAACCTAAAGTACCGTCATTGCTTACACCTTTGTAACCAAGGTAAAATTCAGTTTTTCCGCTCTCATAACCAACTTTTGGCTGGAAGTAGAATCCACCGTCCGCACCTTCGTTAGTGATGATTCCATACCCCAAATCTGTTCCGATAAAGAAATTAGGAGCTACAGTATATTTTGCAGTTGCTGCAATTGGAATTAATCCTGCATCCTCATAGCCCATGTCTTTATACTCAGACTTTAAAAAATAATGTGAATAACCAGAAGCCAATCCCAAATCAAAGCTTGGAGCAACATTCCAAAGATAAGCAGCATCAACACCAACGTTAAAACTATATCCATCTGCAACATCTCCGACAGGAAGACCAATGTGGAAACCAAGTTTCGGATAACCCGACTGTGCATTTACTGCCGAAACACCTAATACTGCGAATGCCGCAGCTAAAAATAATTTTTTCATGATTTAAAAATTTTAATTGTGTAGCAAAAGTAAGATTATTTTTTTTAATTAACAAATTATTAACAAAAATTGTTAAAATTATTCTTTTAAATACCTTGAATCATATATTTTTTTATCTTCGGAGCTTAATGTGAATATGTTAATAACTATTCGTCTCGCAATCTCTTCTCCTCTTTACCATAAGCATTGATAATTTTCCTTACTACTGGATGTCTTACAACGTCCTCTTCCGTAAGATGCACAAAACCAATTTCCTCCACATCTTTTAAAATTCGCATGGCCTCTTTAAGACCAGATTTCTGTTTCATCGGTAAATCCACCTGGCTTGGATCACCTGTGATAATAAATTTTGCGTTGGCTCCCATCCTGGTCAAAAACATCTTCATTTGAGAGTGTGTTGTATTTTGTGCTTCATCAAGTATTACAAAAGCTTCATCCAAAGTTCTACCCCTCATAAAAGCAAGGGGAGCCACTTCAATCACTTTTTTTTCTATGAAGCCTTCCAACTTTTCGTGCGGAATCATATCCCGTAACGCATCATAAAGCGGCTGTAAGTATGGATCGAGTTTTTCTTTCAAATCACCGGGAAGAAATCCCAGACTCTCTCCTGCTTCAACTGCAGGTCTTGTCAAAATAATTCTCTTAACTTCCTTATCGCGCAGAGCCCGTGCAGCCAATGCGACGCTGGTATAAGTTTTGCCAGTTCCAGCTGGTCCTATTGCGAAAACCATGTCTTTTTTTTCGGTCTCTTTAACTAATTTTTTGAGATTGGTAGTTTTGGCCTTAATGACTTTGCCATTAACGCCTTTCACAATGATATCTTGATCGAAAACCAGTTGCTTTTCGGTTTCGTCTTTAATGTTCAAAATATTCTCAACATCTTTTAAAGTAATGGAATTGTTTTTCGAGATATAGTTTACAATATCCTCAAGTTTCTGCTTTAAAACATCAAGCGCTTGCTGGTTTCCCATCGCGAAAACATAATGATCTCTTCCGGTAATTTTTAAGGTGGGAAAGCTTGATTTGAGTAGATTAAAATATTGGTTATTTACGCCGTAAAATGTTTTGGCATCAATTCCTGCAAGGTCATAATTCAGTTCAAACATCTATAATTGTATTAATTATTATTTTGCTTAAATGTATCAAATAATTTTCAAATAAATGTTTTTTACTTTTCCACATTGAGGGAAAAAATATTTTTTTGCCTTAAATTTGCCATTCACGATATTTTAGATGGCAGTTATAACTTTTACTTCAGATTACGGACTTATTGATCACAGGGTTGCTGCGGTGAAAGGTAAGGTATTAAGTCTGAAGGAAGATGTTAAAGTGATTGATATTTCCCACGATATTCAGGCATACAATCTTTTGCAAACAGCGTATGTTGTAAGAAATGCCTATTCTTTTTTTCCTGCGGGAACCGTGCACATCATTTCGGTCGACAGCTTTTACCACAAAGACCGGAAATGTATCCTTTATCAAGCGGACGGACATTATTTTATTGCAGCCGACAATGGCGTATTAAGTTTGATTTTCTATGATATCAAACCTGAAGCTGTTTACGAAATTACGCTGAACAACAGATTTGATGACGAGGTAAATTTTCCATCAACTGATATATTTGTACCCGTTGCTGTTCATCTTCAAAATGGGGGCTTACCAGAAGTTATTGGCAGAAAACTGAAAAACCCGAAACAACTTTCTTTTCCAAGAGCTGTTTTTAATGAAAGCGAAAAAATGATCATTGGTGAAATTATGTATATCGACAATTTTGGAAATGTTGTTTCAAACATAAGCAGGAAGTTTTTTGAAAAAAATGCCGTTGGTTTCCAAAGCTTTATTGTAAAATTTAGAAATCTTGCTCTGTCAAAAATTTACAATCAGTACACGGATTTGGTTTCCGATTGGAACAAGGAGCATGAATACCACGGAAAGTCTGCCGCCATTTTCAACGACGCGGGATTGTTGGAGCTTACCGTTTACAAAGGTAACAACACGAGCGGTGCGAAAAACCTATTCGGACTGAAGGTGGGAGAAAATATTTTTATAGAGTTTGAATAACAGAAGATAAAATTTTGAAATAAAACAGCCGGCTCAAGTGAACCGGCTGTTTTTTTATCTTACAAAATATATTACCTGATTACTTTTTTCGTAATGGTTTCCTTAGTAGTTACGATGCTTACAACATAAGTTCCTAAAGGGTAACCTGACAAATCAACTTTTTCTTCGTACGAACTGATTTTACCTGAGTTTTTGACTAATTTTCCTGAGGTATCAAACATTTGGTATGAAAGAATTTTCTCTTTCGACAAAATTTTGAAAATATCTTTGGAAACTTTGGTTACGCTCACGGAATTGCCGATAGTTGATTCCGCAGTAGCCAAAGTAATACAGTTGAAAGAAGCAACCCAGCCTGCACCGGTTAATCCTGCATCAGAAGTAAATCTCACGGTAATTGCACCAGTAGAATGTGTTGACTGGAATGGTCCCGGAATGGTGGTTCCGCTTAACGATGAACCATTTGCAAATCGTGGCGACGCGATTGAAGGACCGTCATAAACATTCATGAAGTCGTAACCAGCCTCGGTATCGAATTGCGTGAATGTTAATTTCAATTTATCGGAAGGATTTGCTGGGTAAAAAGTTTTTACAAAATTCTGCCCATCCTGATAATTTCCAGTTGCACCACCTGTATCGGTAAATAAAGTACCGCTGCACCAGTTTGCATCGGTAAGCAACAGCTGCTCAAAAGCAAAAGCTTGAGGACCAGAACAATCCGTTCCTACCGCAATTTTGTAGTACGTTCCATCCGTTAGATTGGTGAAATTAATGACTTTATTGTTGGTGTTCCCCGAAGTTACAACAGTTCCATCCATCTTAGAAAGCCTGTATTTCCAGCTAGTGGAAGTATTATCAACAATCGTTGCTGTTGCAGAATTGTTGGTCACGTTCGTAATGTTCATTCCTGTAACCGTTACGGCACAAGAAGTGGTACAATTTGTGCCCAAACAACCTTTTGAATTTACAGTATTTCTAATTAATGCTGCTGGTTGCGGTCCGAATCCATTCAAAAAATCAATTTTTACAGATGGTACCAAATGACAGTAACTCATTATCGTACCACCATTTGTAGGCAGCGGTGCATTACATCCTTCACTATATCCTGCAGAAGGACCACAACCGTCAATGGCTGTACTGTTTCCGTTCCATGCACAAGCGTGGGTGTGAGGTGATCCCAAACTGTGTCCCATTTCGTGGGTCATCGCCATGATCGTCCAAGAGTACACCGGAACATTGGAGTAACTTAGGGAAATTCCCGAGTAAGCATGTTTGGACGTTGTACAAAGCGAATTTACGTATGCAACGCTGGTTGTCGCAGGTGAATTTACCAAATGAGCCAAATCTCCGTTGAACGTAGGTCTGTTAGTTCTAAAAGCCGCCAAATTTTGGCTGTATGTCCCAGTATAAGGATCAGCAGTTGTCCAAATGTAAATTTCACTTAAAGCTACAGTAATTGCATCATTGTTATAAAGTGTTCCGATATTATTATGTACTGCAGTCAACCAGTTTGTTGTAGTTGTTACGTTGCTTCCATTATCTTTGTAAGGTTGATTACATACTTCATAATAAATGCGGACACAATTATCCGTCTTTTTGGTCGTAAGCATCGCTGGATCATATTTTATCACAGGAAGCTTATTTTCTTCAATCTCGTCTGAAGCACATTTGAAGGGATTTTCTCCTTTCAGTTTGTGGTCATTGTACGATACAAAGTCTTCAGAATTTTTTGCCTTTCCTAAAATGATGTTCCCAACGTCTTTAATAGAAGTTACTCCCACCACATCATTATTAAAAAAGCTGATTGCAACCAAAGACTCCTCATCTCCTTTCACAATTCCCTGATAATAAACGCCCGGCGTATAACTTACTGAACCTTTATCGGTATTCACCTTAAAATCGCTGGTGAAAATATTGTTTTTCACTAATTCTACGGTAATGTTCTTTCCTTCAAAAGGGAAAGTCATCTCCATTGTCTCTGGCCGCTCGTTGGTAACTCTCTTAATTTCTAATTTATTGAGGTTCATTACGGTAACACCTTCTGCAGCAGATTTGTAAAGATCTTGCTTCTGCGGGGAACGATCTGTGGTAAAGAGATCGTATTTCACAAAGCTTTTGTTTTTCAGCTGTGCATTCTTAACTTTTTCTGCAATAGGCTTTAGCTCCTGCGAAAAACCAAATGCGAAAAATGCCAAACTGAAACCCAATTGGAAAATTTTCTTCATAATTTTTACTTTTTAATTATTTATATTTACAAAAAAACGGATTTTTTTCGAAAATAACGGAATGATTTACAATTTTAACATATCAATTCATTCTTCCGTTTTTGGTTAAAAAGAAATTGGTATAAATACTATCTTTGCAAATATTTTTTTTCATGCTTTACACTATAATTAAAGCGGTTCATATCATTTTTATGGTGAGCTACTTTGCGGGCATATTTTATCTCGTGAGATTGTTTGTTTATTATAAAGATACGGACGCTTTTGATGAATCTAAAAAACAAATACTGCGCGAACAATACATTTTCATGGCTCGAAGATTGTGGAACATCATCACCGTTCCCGCAGGAACAATCATGGCAGTCAGCGGATTAGCAATGATTTTTCTCAATTCAGGATTAATGAAAATGCCGTGGTTTCACCTGAAACTTACCTTTCTTGTCGGACTCGCCATTTATCATTATTGGTGTTGGAAAAAAGTGTTGCAAATCAAAAATCTTAACGGAAATCCTTTACCCATCAAAAACATTAAACTTCGGCAAGCCAACGAAATTGCAACCTTCCTTTTATTTCTTGTAGTTTTTACGGTGATTCTAAAATCAATGGTGATCGAATTATGGTGGCAATTAATCGTGGGATTTTTCGTTTTGGTATTTTTAATAATGATGACGGTAAAGTTAGTGAACAAGAAAAAACAATAAAAAATACAGGAATTGAAGTTGTTTTGTAAACTTCCATCTTTCAACACCCATCTTCCAGCTTATTATGATTGCTATATTTAAAAAAGAACTTTGGAGTTATTTCGGTAACTGGAGCGCGTGGTTAATCATTGGTGCTTTCAGTTTGATCGGGACGCTCTTTTTATTTTTCTTCGAGAACGATTCCAATATTTTCGATATCGGAACGGCAAGTTTGCAGAGTTATTTTGTACTCGTTCCTTGGTTGTTGATGTTCATCATTCCCGCAATTTCTATGAAAACTTTGGCGGAAGAACAACAAGCAGGAACCTTGAACTGGCTTTTTTCGCAACCCTTGAAAATTTCAGAAATCGTTTTGGGAAAATTTTTGTCGGTTTGGTTGGTCGGGATTTTATGTTTGATTCCTTCGGTGGTTTATTTGTACACCGTTTATGTTTTAGGAGTTCCGGAAGGAAATATTGATTTGGGTGCCACTTTCGGCAGTTATTTTGGACTGATTATTTTGACCGCCGCTTTTTCAGCTGTTGGAATTTTAGCTTCATCTCTTTCTCAAAACCAGATTATGGCTTATTTGCTCGGCGTTTTTCTTTGTTTCATTTTCTATTTTGGGATTGAGCAATTGGCGAGTTACAAACTTTTAGGTGGCGCTGATTATGTACTTTCAAATTTAGGATTTTATCAGCATTTTCTAGGGTTTTCCAGAGGTTTGATTGATGTGGGAGACATTTGCTATTTTCTTTTAGTCATTGGAATCTGCCTGTTTTTAGCTAAAGTTTTTGTGGAAAAGAAAAAGTAATTTTTAAGCATGAACAAAAAAAATATCATCTATATCATTCTTGCCGCCCTTTTGTTGATGGGCGTTTTCAGAATATTTTCTAAACGCTTCGATTTAACTCAGGAAAAAAGATACACCCTTTCCAAATCTACCGTAAAAATCTTAGAATCCATAAAAAAACCTTTGGTTGTGGATGTTTATTTGGAAGGCGATTTCCCGGCAAGCTTCCGACAGTTGCAGAATGAAACCAAATTCATGCTGGAGGAATTTAGAAAAATTAATCCAAAAATTGACTTTAAGTTCATTGATCCCATCAAAACAAAAATGTCGAAAGATACTTTAGCGGCTATGGGAATGCAGCCTTCGATTCTTCCCGACATGAAGGACGGGAAAATTTCCGAAATCGTGATGTTTCCTTATGCAACGCTGCAGTACAACAACTATGGAACTTCAATACCTTTAATCATCAACCAAAGCGGAATTGACGCTTCCGAACAATTGGGCAAATCCATCGAAAACTTGGAATATAATTTTGCTTCAAATATTAAATCCCTCATTGAAGAGCACAAAAAAAACATTGGTGTATTAATTAATCAAGATGAATTGCGCCCCGATGAATTCCGTGGATTTATGGAAATGGCGCTGGAAAATTACAACGCAGGACCAATTATTCCCGAAAATCAAAAGGAACTTACGGTCGCAGATGTTTCAAAACTCAACAAAATGGATGCGATCGTTATCGCAAAACCAAGAAAAGCATTTACCGATGGCGAAAAGGTAATTCTAGACCAGTATATTATGAACGGTGGAAAAACTTTGTGGATGATTGATGGCGTAAATGCTGAAATGGACACGCTTTTCCACGCCAAGAAAATCATGGCTTATCCGATGGATACGAATCTTGGCGATTTCTTTTTCAATTACGGATTGCGAATAAATCCAGGTTTGGTGAAGGACATGAAAAAATCTGCACTCATCAGAATTGTTTCCGGTGAAGTCGCTGGAAATCCCCAATACAGCAGTTTTCTTTGGCCTTATTTTCCGCTTGGAATTGCTGAAACCAAAAATCCAATCACCAAAAATTTAAACCCTGTAAAGTTTGAGTTTCCTACATCCATCGATACTTTGGGTAGAAAAAATATTAAAACCAACGTACTTTTTGAATCGAGTGAAAGGACCAATATTAAGCAAGTTCCAAATTATGTGGCTTTGGCGGAAATCGTAAAAACCGACTCTTTAAGCGAATTCGACAAACCCACTGCGCCGAAAATCTTTGCGGTAAGTCTGGAAGGTAAATTCACTTCCGCTTATGCTAATAGAAGCGAACGAAGTTCTTATCCTAATTTTAAAGGGCAAAGTCCTGAAAATAAAATGATTGTAATTGCAGACGGCGATGTTGGGAGAAACCAAATGTACAAAGGAAATCCGCTTCCTCTCGGTGAAGATTTGCTGACCAAACAATCTTATGGCAACGAACAATTTTTAAGAAACTGTCTTGATTTTCTTCTCGACGATTCCAATTTAATGGAACTTCGAAACCGAAATATTGAAGCCCGACTTCTCGACCGACAAAGAATTGATGAGGAAAAAACCAATTGGCAATGGTTTAATTTGCTGCTTCCTTTAGCAATCGTCGCATTTTTGGGCGGATTGTTTTTCTGGTTGCGAAAAAGGAAATTCGGATAATAGAATTGCCACGAATAATTCTTAATCAATTAATTAGTGCATTCGTGGTAAATAAAATTCAAGAGTATATTTTATTTTACTCGAATAAGCTTTTTCTATTTTAAGACAATTGTTTAAGACAATAATTAATAACATCTCGCAGATTTAGCAGATTGCGCAGATGTTGAGTATTTTATCTTCGAAATCTGCGAGAATAAAATAAAAATTCTTTTGTTAACTATTTAAGGTGATTTTTACACACTCAAATATCTTTTATAAAATCTTCATACTCCCAAAAGAACCTTTCAAAACCATCCATTTTAGCGACAAAAAACTCAAATATTTCCCGCCAAGTGTTTTTCTTGTAAATCGAAACGTTTTCTTTCCTTACCCAAATTCTGGAAATAATTTTACCGTTTTCTAAACTGTAAAATTCATCTTTTTGAACCTCGCCCACTTCTTCTTCCAATAAATTTTCAAGCGACCATATCTTCTCGTAATACGCATTTCTGAAGATTTCGTCTTTCATTTCAATATCGATAGAAACTTCCGCCTTTTTATGATCCGCATGAAATTTAAAGGAAAAATCCTTGATTTTGGTATCATACAAAATCCACTTCCTGGGAAAACTTTTCCCGAAAGCAGTCCAGAATTCTTTCTTTAATTGTTGGGCTTCTTGTTTTGAAAACACTTTTGAAATATGAATTACAACTTCTCTCCGGTGGAGGGATGGCAAATTTGCTGATGCATATTTGACGGGGTGGTTTGCACTGATATTCTGATTTAAATTGTTTTGTTATCTGAAAATCTTTGGGATTGGGACAAGTCACGAATTGTCCCTTCGAAATTAAATCACTCCCAATTCCTTCCCTACTTTTTCAAACGCTGCAATCGCTTGATCCAATTGTTCTTTCGTATGAGCAGCGGAAAGTTGCACACGGATTCTCGCTTTCCCTTTTGGAACGACAGGATAAAAGAAACCAATCACATAAATTCCCTCATCCATGAGTTTTTCAGCCATCTTTTGGGACAAAGGTGCGTCGTAAAGCATCACTGGAACAATCGCTGCATCACCATCCGGAATATCGAAACCTTTTGCTTTCATTTGGGTTCTGAAATATTCGGCATTTTCCATGACTTTATCTCTTAACGATGTATCCTCAGAAATCATGTCCAAGACTTTTATCGCTGCACCAACTATTCCAGGAGCTAAAGAATTGGAGAAAAGATAAGGTCTTGAACGCTGTCGCAACATAGCAATGATTTCCTTTTTACCGGAAGTAAATCCACCTAAAGCACCGCCCAAAGCTTTTCCTAACGTTGAAGTAATGATATCGACTCTTCCCATTACGTCATTGGCTTGGTGCGTTCCACGACCAGTTTTTCCAATAAAACCAGTTGCATGTGAATCATCGACCATCACCAGACAATCATATTTTTCAGCCAAATCGCAAACGCCTTTTAAATTTGCCACAATTCCATCCATGGAGAAAACCCCGTCGGTCACGATAATTCTGAAACGGTGATTTTTTTCGAAAGCCGCCTTTAATTGGGCTTCCAAGTCTTCCATATTATTGTTTTTGTACCGGTATCTTGCTGCTTTACAAAGTCTTACTCCATCAATAATTGATGCATGATTAAGCTCATCAGAAATAATGGCGTCTTCTTCTGTAAACAATGGCTCGAAAACTCCACCATTTGCGTCGAAACAAGCTGCATAAAGAATCGTGTCTTCTAATCCTAAAAATTTTGAAATCTTTTCCTCAAGTTCCTTATGAATATCTTGTGTTCCACAAATAAAACGAACTGAAGACATTCCGTAACCACGTTCATTAACCATTTCTTGCGAAGCTTTCATCACTTCTGCATTATTGGAAAGTCCTAGATAATTGTTGGCACAGAAGTTCAATAATTTCTTTCCATTTGCTTCAATTTCAGCAGATTGTTGCGAGGTAATGATTCTTTCAGTCTTAAAGAGTCCGTCGTTTTTAATATTTTGCAGTTCGTTCTGAAGAGTTTCCAGATAGGTTGTAGAAATCATAATCTTTACTTTTTTGATGTTGGTAAATTTAAGAAAAAAAGCACTCATTTCTGAGTGCTTTGAGGTGTTAATAAATAGATCAAGTTTATTGTTTGATGAATTTTAGATTTGATTCACCAATTTTTATAAGATAAGTCCCCTTGCTCAAATTGTTTACATTGATTTTGCTTGACGAATTATACATTCCTTGCTTAATCAGTTTACCATCTAAACTATAAATTTCATATTTAGAATCTTTTGTAATTGCCGACACTGAAAGAACATCTTTCACCGGATTAGGAAATACTTTTGTAACATCATGCCCGGAATTTTCAACCGCTAAGACTGCAGTGTCTTTGGTAACTGTAGAACCTTTGTGGATAATTTGATACTCATAATTAAACTGAACAGTGGCTACCGTGAAGTTGAGTTGATTTGCAAAATTTTGGTTGTTGGTCGTATTATCCAAAACTAGATATGCAATTTCACCTGCTGTTCCCGTTACTTTTATTGGTAATGGCATTTCAAAGAAGCTTACCGATGAATGACTCTGAGTTTGTTTCACATTAAAACGAATAACTTTATCGGTAGTTTGGTTCCATCTAATTTGGTAAGTTGGATAGCCTTGCCCATAAATCCAATCGTTGAAAAATTCTGTAAAATCCTTTCCAGTGGATTGCAACAGCGAATTTTTTAAATCAGTTGTTCCGGCATAACCATATGCAAGTTGGGGACGGTCGTGATATTCTTTTATGGCTTGATAAAATGCCGCATCACCTAAAATCCATTTTATCATTCTCAAAACAAAGCCACCTTTTGTGTAGGATAATCTACCATCAAAGATTGCGTTTACATTTCCCAAGTTTGCATCAGCAACATAAACACTTCCACTGGTAGAACTTGTAATACTGCTAATAGCATTTGATAGATAAGTCATGAACTGTGCATTGGTCATCAACAATTTTTCGTTGGCAAGATGTTCCCCGAATGTTGCGAACCCTTCATTAATCCAGATATCGTTCCATGTACCGCATGTAACTTTATCACCAAACCATTGATGGGCAAGTTCGTGAGCAATTATAGACCGGCTCCATGCACCCATTGATGACATTGTGGCGTGTTCCATTCCACCGCCCCAACCGAACTGCATGTGACCATATTTTTCGCTGCGATAGGGATAAGGCCCAAAATATTGCTCAAACGTTTCCATTATATTTTTTGTGAATGCAATATTCGACATCGTTGTTGTATTGGAAGTTGTTGCAGGGTATAAATAATTCACAAAAGGAAACGGCGGATTTCCCATAGTGTCATTAATCTTGGTATAATTGGTGATTCCCAAAGCAATTAAATATGCAGGAATCGGGTAATTGGTTTGCCAATAAGTTAGTTTTTTATTGTTCGGCAATAATGTTTCAGAGAATAATTTGCCGTTAGAAGCAACGTTGTATTGTGAAGGAGTTGTAATCTTAAGAGCAACTTTTTCAATTTTGTCGTTCAAGCTCTGTTTGGTTGGGAACCATTCTTGTGCGCCATAAGGTTCAGAAAGCGTAAATAAAACAGGTGTTCCTCCTTGAGTGGAAACGGTGAATGCATCACCTGCACTTCCGTTTACATCGGGAACTCCGGAATATTTTATGGAAAGTGAATCTAATGTTGCGGCAGAAATACTTGCCGGAAAATCTATTTTCACTTCCTTGGTTGATAGTTGTGAAAAACTTAGATTCGTGCCGTGATATTTTACTTCTGAAACCGTGAGAACATTTGAAAGATCAAAGTAAATGCTCGAAATATTTTGTTTTGGCACAAAATGGCTGGTTACCGTTCCGCTGACAAATTGTTGCGCGGGATCCAGTTCAAGCTCTAATCTCTGATATTTTAGATCATAATTTAATGTATTGGGGTTTACATTATAATTAATCATCTTTGCGTAACGCTGCATTTCAGAACGCTTTAAACTTTTCATGTCCGCTTCGTCGTTATTCTGTGAAAACAACTGCGTAAAAATCGTTGCCAAAGCAAGGATATAGAATTTTTTCATTGATTATTTTTTGAGTGCTAAAGATAAAAAAACCTTTCAACATACATTGAAAGGTTTTGATTTTTTTTAAAAATATGTTTAAAGATTCATAGCAGGGTCAAGTAATTGTTCCATTCTTGCCTTAACCTGATCCACAGAACCAGCATAATTGTTAATCAGCAAAGAAAATACTAAAGTTTTGCCAGTATTGGTTTTCATGTATCCAGCAAGTGTCTTTACTTTATTCAAAGTTCCCGTTTTTGCATTGATTTGCCCATATCCACTTCCAAAAAATGATTTTTTCAAAGTCCCGGTTTGTCCTGCGATTGGCAAAGAATCAAAATAGGATCTGTAATATTTCTCATTCATCAAATTGGTAAGAAACTTCACCTGCGAAATTGGTGTCACCAAATTGCTTCTTGAAAGTCCGCTTCCGTCCATATAGTTCAAACCATTGGTATCGAAACCTTTAGATTTTAAATGTTCCACTACCACATTTCTCCCAGATTCCAACGTTTGATCACCATTTTTTTGAAAACCTACCATTCGTAAAGTCGCCTCCGCTAAAGCATTGTCACTATGTTGATTTGTATAGAAAACGATGTCAGACAAAGTTGGTGATTGATAATTGGTAATCATTTCACGTTTTTCAGGATTTGGATCGGTCATTTTGGCAACCACTTTTCCAATAACCGGAATTCCGCTTTTCACCATACTTGCTCGCAAACTATTGGCAAGATATGCAGGTGCGTCTGGAAGTTTAGTCGTTAAATAACCACCGTCAAATTTTTCCGCATAAACCATTTGTTTGATGTAGGGCGAAATATAATAGTAGTTTTTGCTTTCGGAAAAAGGGTTTGCTGACTTGGCGATTAATTTTTCGTTTGCTGGGTTGATTTCAGAAGTAGTCCCCACCGGTAAATAATAATTCCCATTTTCGAGCCAAACAATATTCTCAGGAAGTTTTTGCATCTTATTCGCTTTGAAAACTGCAGTTTGAATAATGATATCTCCGTTTACTTTTTTTATTCCTTTCTCACCCATCGCCATGATGAAATCGGTGATAATGGTACGATAAGAAGCTGCTCCAGCTTTGTTGGTGCCCATTGAAGGATCGCCGCTCCCTACAATGTAAAGATTTCCGTTGAGATTTCCTTCATCATCAATTGTTCCCGAATGTTCCAACTGGGTAATCCACTTGAACTTTTCGCCTAAGAGACTCATTGCAGTTTCTGTGGTCAAAAGTTTAGTGGTGGAAGCAGGGATTAATGCAGCATTTTCATTGTAAGAACTTACCACTTTCTTGGTTTTTGGATCGTAAATCACGAAACCCCAATTTGCATTACGCAAAACAGGATCGTTCATCATCGCATTGATGTTGATATCCACCAATTCTTTTGCGCTCATCAGTTTTTCAGAGGAGGTCGTTATAGATGATGAAGTTTCGTAAGATTGTGGGTAAGTATTAGAGGTGAAAGTTCCTTGTCCAAAAGCGAATGCCGAAAGCGAAATCGCTGTTGATACAAATATATTTTTTAGTCTAATCATTTAATTTTATTTATTTGATTATCTGTAAACTCTTTGGTTAAAATGCTTAAAAGTGGATTGCAAGACAACTTTTCAACGGTCAAAAATATAAATTATTGTTGAAAGTCAAGTGTTTAACACTTATAAAAGCGGCTAAAAGTTGTTAAAGTTTGTTAAAAATCGACAAAAACCGACTTTTTGATGGATTGATAAGCGGTGACTTCATCAAACTCATCAAAACTTTTCAGAATTAAATTTTTGAATTCCGAATACCTTTTCCCTCTTGGAAGTTTGAGCAAAATCTGAAACTGGTACATCAAATTCAGTTTTCCAATGGGTGATTTCTCTGGACCTAGAACACATTCTTCAGGCAAATACTTTCGTAAAATGGAACCCAAAAATTGGGAGGCGCGATTAACTTTGTCTTCTCTTCGGTGTTTCAGTTCAATTAAAACAAGTTTCACAAACGGTGGATAATGGAACTTTTTCCTTTCCTGTAAAAAATGCTCGTAAATTTTTGAAGAATCACGTTCTTTAATCAACTGAAAAACTGAATGTTGTGGGTTGTAAGTTTGAATCAAAACTTTTCCATCTCCCGAAATTCTTCCCGCTCTTCCGGAAACCTGCGTAATCAGTTGGTACGCTCTTTCTTCTGCCCGAAAATCTTGTACATACAACAAAGAATCTGCTTTTGGAATCGCGACCAATTCAATATTGTCGAAATCTAAACCTTTAGAAATCATTTGTGTTCCCACCAAAATGTCGGTTTCGCCGTCTTCTAATTTTTCATACAGTTTTTCGTACGCAAATTTCTTCCGCATGGAATCCACATCCATTCTATCAACTTCTGCTTCGGGGAAAATTCTTGAAACTTCTTCGTGAATTTGTTCCACACCAACTCCTCTTTCATTTAAATTTTCGGAATGACATTTTGGGCAAATTTTTGGTTTGGTCGCTTTTTGTCCACAATAATGACATTTCATCTCGTTGGAAAATTTGTGATAGGTCATCACCACGTCGCAATTCGAGCAATAGTTTACGTAACCGCAAGTTTCACATTCCACCACATTGGCGTAACCGCGGCGGTTGTGTAGAATCATGGTTTGCTTTTTTCGGTCTAGTTCGTTTCGGATTTCGTCAATTAATTTTGTAGAAAAATTGCCGATGATTTTCTTTGAATTTTGTTCTTCCTTGAAATCAATCAGCTCAAAATCAGGAAGTTTCACATTGCCATATCTTTCACCCAAAAAAACATATTTCAACTTATCATTTTTCGCTGAATAATATGATTCTACCGAAGGAGTTGCGGAACCCAAAATCACATTTGCATGATAGAATTTCGCCAAAACTTGCGCTGAATCCTTTGCATTGAAAAACGGTGAAACTTCTTTGGGTCTATAGGCAGAGTCGTGTTCTTCATCCACCACAACCAAACCTAAATTTTGGAACGGAAGAAATAGGGAATTCCTTGTTCCAATTAAGATTTTGAGTTCGTTGTTCCGGACTTTTCGCCAAACTTCTACCCTTTCGAAATCAGTCAATTTTTGATGATAAAAACCGAGTTGTTTCCCATATTTTTTTTCTAAACGCTGAACGATTTGTTTGGTTAAAGAAATCTCCGGAAGCAGGAACAAAACATTTTTTCGTTCGGAAACAGTTTCTTCAATTTTCTCTAAATATATATGCGTTTTTCCTGATGAAGTTACGCCGTGAAGCAAAACATTTTTTCCTTCATTAAAAGCCTCATCAATTTCCTTTTTTGCTTGAAGCTGCGATTCGGTGAGCTTTTCCAAATCTTGGATTTCGCCTTCATAAGAATCTAATCGGTCTTTTTGCAGAAAATACTCTTGAACCAAATTCTTCTCCATCAACGATTTCAATTGGTTATGAGCGTAATTTCCTTCCTCGAAAATTTCGGATTTTTTGATGGGTTTTTCAGGATTTTCTGTTTGTTTTTCTAAAAGTAAAAGGAAAAGCTCCTGTTGTTTTGGTGAACGTTTTAACTCCAACAAAATCTCCGCAAGTTTTCGATTTTTAATTACATCCTCATCGACTCGAAGATAAGCGATTTCTTTTGCCTTGTATTTTTCGGCGATTTTTTCGTCGATTTCAATATACTGTAAATCGATGAGCGATTTGATGGTTTTCACGATTTCCTTTTTCGGGATAAAGGCTTCAATTTCGGTCAAATTAATCAGTTGTCTAACTTCCAAAGCTTGAATGAGATACATTTCATTCACATCCAAATTCTCAAAATCGACGGTGATATTGGGTTTTAATTTTAAATACGTTTCGCTTTCTAATTTTAAAGAAGACGGAAAGGCAAAACGATATATTTCGCCCAAATTGCAGAGATAATATTCCGAAAGCCAATTCCAAAAGCGGATTTGCTCATTCGGCAAAATTGGAAAATCATCTAAAATATTGATGATTTCTTTGGGAATGAACGTTTCAGGTTTGTCATCATGAATTTCCGCAACGATTCCCGTGTAAATTTTCTTTCCACCAAACGGAACCAAAACCCGCATTCCAACTTGGATTTGAGCCAAAAGCTCATCAGGAATTTTGTAGGTAAAAGTTCCTTTGAGGTTGAGTGGTAAAATGATTTGGGCGTAATTCAAGCTTGAGGGTTTGAGAGTTTGAGAGTTTGGGTAATTTTAAAATCCCTACGTACTCGCAATTGTAATTTGATTTACAAATTTAGAAAATAAAATTTGGGGATTTTACTGAATTTCAATAAGAGACGAAGCGTAAAGCACTTGATTTTTATATTTCTCGCAGACTTGTCCGATTTAGCAAATTGTACAGATCATATATTCTTCTTGCAGTATTTCGTTTGATATCCTTTTCAGTAGATTAAATAGAGCATATTCATATTGAAATGTACAAATTCTACCAATTGAATGATAAATTGTACTCAAAAACTCCCCAACTCAATCACTCAAACTCTCAAACCCTCAAACAAAACTACGCTTTCCTCCTCTTCAACTCCTTCTCAATCAATCCCAATTCACGACCAGTTTGTCCTGCAACTGAGGTATTTTCCTGCGCTCTTCTCGTCAAATAGGGAACAACATCTTTTACTGGTCCATACGGAAGATATTTCGCCGCGTTGTATTTTTTCGCACCAAGATAATAGGTGATATTGTCGCTCATTCCGTAAAGTTGCCCGAAATGAATATGGTCGAAATCGTTTGGTAAATTTTGTTCTCGCATTTTATCCATCACCAATTCTGTAGATTTTTCGTTGTGCGTGCCAAAAAATGCAGAAACTTTATCTAAATTTTTCATCACAAAATCAATCGCCGCGTTGAAATTATCGTCGGTCGCCTGTTTCGTTGGTTGAATAGGGTCCGGATAATTCATTTCCTGAGCACGGTTTCGCTCCTTCTCCATGTATGCGCCGCGAACAAACTTATAACCCAAAAAGTAATTTTTCTCTTTCGCTCTTTCCAAATCTTTTGCAAGATATTCAAGACGACCAGTTCTGTACATTTGAATGGTGTTCCAAACAATGGCTTTTTCGCAGTTATATTTGGATTTCATTTCATTCACCAATTTGTCCACCGCATCCTGAATCCAGGTTTCTTCTGCATCAATCATGATGACCACGTTTTTTTCGTGCGCCATTTTGCAGACTTCTTCATAACGGTTCACAACACGATTCCATTCTTCTTTTTCGCTGGAAGTGAGTTCTTTTCCTGCCTGAACTTCTGCATATAAATCCAGTCTACCAAAACCCGTTGGCTTAAAAACTACAAAAGGAATTGCTGGATTTCCTTCCGCAAATTTGATGTTCTGCTTGATTTCTTCGCAAGTATGATCAAAAGTGGCTTCTTCTTCTTTTCCCTCGATCGCATAATCGAAAATACTCCCGATGTGATGTTTGAACATTTGTTTTACCACTTTCATACTTTCTTCTCTTGTCACTCCGCCGCAAAACTGTTCAAATAAAGTATTTTTAACAATATCTGTAACAAAAGGGAAATTATTTTTAACGGTGAAATTGAGGATTGAAATTCCAACATTGGTTAAAGCAGGTTGCTCGATTGCCTTAAACATCCAATACGCTTTTTTGAGTTGCGGCGTAGTTTTGTCGGCGAATGCGATTTGTGTATTCTCGAAAATACTCATTTTTGAAAAGAATTAGATTCTTGCAAATTTAGTAATTGTAATCGGATTCTAAAGTTTTGTTTAAAATTAAATTTCTCCGTATTGAAAATCGTTTGTTATCCTTTAAATTTGTAAAAATTTCAGATATGATCTCGTTTTTAGACCAGGATTTTTCGCAACTCAACAAATATTTAAAAGAGCTGAAACCTTCAAAACTTTTGATTCTTGTAGATGAGAACACCCATGAATATTGTCTTCCCACACTTTTAGGAAATCTGGAAACCGAAATTCCTTTTGAAATCATCGAAATCGAGGCGGGCGAAGAAATAAAGACCATTGAAACCGCCACGCAACTTTGGGAAATTTTGTCGGAATTTGAAACCGACCGAAAGTCTTTGCTCATCAATCTTGGAGGCGGCGTCATCACTGATTTGGGCGGATTTGTGGCTTCAACCTACAAACGTGGGATTAAATTCATTAATATTCCCACGACACTTTTGGGAATGTGCGATGCATCAATCGGTGGAAAAACTGGAATTGACCATCAATATTTAAAAAATATTGTGGGAACTTTTGCCCATCCCGAAATGATTTTCGTGTTTCCAGAATTTTTGAAAACTTTACCTTATGAAGAATTAAGAAGCGGATTTGCCGAAATGCTGAAACACGGTTTAATCGCCGATGAAAAGCATTGGAACGATTTGATTTCCATTGAAGATTTAACTGCTGAAAATATTTTCCTATTCATTGAAACCTCAATGAAGATTAAAGAAAACGTGGTGGAAAAAGATTTTAAGGAGCAAAATATCCGCAAAACTTTAAATTTTGGGCATACCATTGGTCACGCCGTAGAAAGTCTTTTCTTGGCAAAAGCAAAACCCATACTCCACGGCGAGGCGGTTGCACTGGGAATGATTTGTGAAACCTATCTTTCTTTTCTTGAAAATTTAATTTCAGAAGAAATTGCTGTAAAAATCATTAACAACGTTAGAAGATTCTATCCTTATCAATCTATTGAAAACTTCAGTATTGAAGAGATTTTGGCTTTAATGATGAACGACAAAAAAAATTCTGATGGCAACATCAACTTTGCTCTTCTTAAAAATATAGGTGAATCCGTTTATGATGTATCTGTTCCGACTGAAAAAATAATCAATTCATTGCATTTTTATCAAAAATTGTCCTAAATATTACTTCCTGTCAATATTTTGACTAATTGAGCAACTATTAAACTATTTTCAACATACAATTAATAAGTATTTGATTTGCAATTTATTATACTTAAAATTACTTAAACTACCGTTTAACTTTTTCTCCCGATTTTAATTTTTGGCACAGCATTTGTCTAACTGTTTTCGTAAAACAAATTAAAAAATGCAGCAGTAATCGGATGTTTTGATTTTATGAAACTGGAAGTGATTTTCAATTCAAAAATAAAAATCCGTTTATGAAATCTGCAAAAAACAATTAGAAAAAATTAAAATTTAAAATTATGAAAAAGTTATTTTTAGGTGCAGCAATCGCAATGAGTTCATTGACATTTGCACAACAGTTTGGATTAAAAGGTGGTATGAACGTAGCTTCAATTTCCAAGGATGGTACTTTGAGTGATACCTCTTCTAAAATTGGTTTTAATGCAGGTGTATTCATGAATGCTCCGCTTGCAGAAAACTTCAGCATTCAGCCAGAAGTTCTGTACAATGATCTTGGCTCAAAAATTACTTACGGACAAAATGACAATAACTCCTACAGTACTAATTTGGGTTATATCTCTGTACCGGTAATGTTCCAGTATAATGCAACTCCAGAGTTTTATTTAGAAGCAGGTCCACAGTTTAGCTTTTTGGTAAATGCTAAAAATAAACTGAAGGATGGTAATAATAATACCTTAGTGAATGATTGGACGAAGTTAGCTAAAGACAATCTGAACACCTTTGATTTTGGTCTTGGATTAGGAGCTGGTTACTATTTCACTCCTCAGTTAGGTCTTACTGCTAGATATGTAGCGGGTATGACTAAAATCGGAAAGGATGATAATGTTTACGGACAACCTTACAAAGACTCTAAGAACAATGTTTTCCAAGTAGGTTTAGCTTATAAATTTGCAAAATAATTGCTGAAAAAAGACAACACTCATATTACACTTAATATTACAAAGGTTGGGAAATTTCCCAACTTTTTTTTATTTATTCATCAGTATAATCTGGGTTTCGCCCCGCCGGAACCGGATATTCTTCAGTAAAACAACCGAAACAGTGGTTGGAACTTCCAAGGATTTCTTTAAGATTTTCCATGCTTAGAAATTCTAAAGAATCTACCCCGAGATATTTTCGAAGTTCTTCTTTTGACATATTGGCGGAAATTAAATCATCCTTTGAAGGCGTGTCGATTCCTAAATAGCACGGTGCAATAATCGGTGGAGAAACACTTCTGAAATGAATTTCCTTCACACCGGCATCTTTCAGGATTTTAACCAAACGTTTTGATGTCGTGCCACGAACAATGGAATCGTCGATAATGACGACTCTTTTCCCTTTGATTTCGGAAATAATGGGATTCAGCTTTAAATTCACCAACCGTTCACGCATATCTTGAGTTGGTACTATGAAGCTACGTCCAACATATCTATTTTTAATCAATACCGGACGAAACGGGATTCCCGATGCAATCGAAAATCCAATCGCAGCAGGAACTCCAGAATCTGGAACTCCAATCACGATATCGGCTTCAACGGGAGCTTGCTCCCAGATTTTTTCGCCTGATTTTTCACGGACTTCATGAACATTAATTCCTTCTAAAGCCGAATCTGGTCTCGCAAAATAAATATATTCGAAAGCGCAGATATTTCGTTCACAATTTTCTTTAACCAAAAAACTTTGCAAACCGGTTTCGTTTTCGTTAGTATAAACAATTTCTCCGGGTAAAATATCGCGAACATACTGCGCTCCAACTGCGTCTAAAGCAACGGATTCCGAAGCGACAACGTACGTTTTTTCATCAATTGCACCCAAAACCAGCGGACGAATTCCATGAAAATCACGGAAGGCGAAAAACTTATTCCTGGTTATTCCCACCACAGAATAAGCTCCTTCAATTTTCTCCATTGTTTCCTTAATGGCACCTCTTAAACCTAGATCAAGATTTTTTTGAATCAGTCTTAAAATTACTTCTGAATCCGAAGTGGCTTTAAAAACAACACCTTCTGCTTCCAATTCTGCTTTGAGTTGTTTTGCGTTTGTTAAATTTCCGTTGTGTGCGATGGAAAGGATGATTTGGTCGTATTCATTCTTTGCAAAAAATGGCTGAAAATTATATTTTTTCTTATCACCTGCGGTGGTATAACGAGTGTGCCCAATTGCGGAATTTCCCATAAAAGTTTCGGGTTCCCGAATTTCTTTGTAAACATCCAAAACCAAACCTTCATCTTTAATATTGAAAATTTTACCGTTTTTCATCACGGAAATACCGCATGCTTCCTGTCCACGATGTTGAAGTGCAAAAAGACCAAATTGAGACAGTGAAAACGTATCTAAATCATTTTCAGAATACAGTCCGAAAATCCCACATTCTTCAGTTGGAGAATCAAACGGATCTTCTGTTTTTAAAAGATTTCTGCCGTAAGTTCTTTCTTTAAACTGGTTTAAATAATTTTTTCTGTACTGTTGTAAATCTTTCATTTTTTACTTTTTTCCGAAAAATTATTTGTTTAAGACTTTTTTCAATCGTTCATAAATTTCCACATATGCTTCGGTAACTTCTCCCAAATCACGGCGAAAACGGTCTTTGTCGAGCTTCTTCTTCGTGTCTTTGTCCCAAAGTCGGCAAGTGTCGGGCGAAATTTCATCTGCCAAAACTATTTTTCCGTCGGAAGTTTTTCCGAGTTCAATTTTAAAATCAACCAAAATAATATTCATTTTATCGAATAAATCAATCAAAATATCATTGATGTCGGAAGTTAATTCATACATTTCGTCGAGTTCCTCATAAGTTGCAGCTCCCAGGAAAACCGCGTGATGATCGTTGATAAGCGGATCTCCCAGTTCATCTTTTTTATAGCAAATATCGAAAATCGTCACCGGAGATTTGATGCCTTCTTCCACGCCTAATCTTTGCGCCATACTTCCTGCGGAATAATTCCTAACCACCATTTCCAAAGGAATGATTTTCACTTTTTTCACCAACTGTTCTCTTTCGTCCAATTTTTTGATGAAGTGTGTGGGAATTCCTTTTTCATTCAAATATTCGAAAATCAGCGTGGTAATGGCATTATTCATTTCGCCTTTCAAATCGACGCTTCCTCTTTTTTGAGCATTGAAAGCGGTTGCATCATCTTTGAAGCGTACAATTACTTCATCAGGATTTTCGGTCTCGAAAACCTGTTTTGCTTTTCCTTCATAAAGCATGTTTCCTTTTGTCATTTTTACTTTTTATTTTGATATTTTATTTCCACCTCAAAAGTCACAAAAGCTGCATTTTTTAGAACTCAATTCTTTCTCACGAAAGAGAAAAATAAACTTTTCCCAAAAACTAATTTTTACTGTAAAAAATTATTTATATCCTTTAAACTCTTTTGTGACTTTCGTGGTTAAATTTCTACATTTATGTATTTACTAAAATCCCTGTCAAAACAGCAATTCCGAAACTCAATAAAGTTCCTATTAGAACATATTCCGTGAGTTTCCTCTGTTTTGCTTCTGCCAAATCGCTAAATCTGAAAACAGATTTTGCCGCAATCATAAAACCAACTCCTTCCCAATGATTCACGATGATAAAAACAAAAACCAAAAGCCGTTCTAAAATCCCGATGTATTTTCCTGCGTTCACCAATGATTCCGTTTGAATTTTGCTGTGTTCAACGGTAACTGGAGTCCAAATGGAAATTAAAGTTTTAATGATAATCGAACTTGGAACCGTGAGAAAAACTACAGCTGTAATTATTTTTAAATTGCCGTGATTAAACAAATCTTCCCACTTCAAATATGGAAAATAAAACATTGATAATAAGACGATTACCACTATATGCAAGAGTTGGTCAACAAAAAACCAGGTTCTTTTTGCTTTCGGAGTTTGAAATTGAAGTTTTGCCCAATCGATTAGAAAATGCGTAATTCCGATAATAAGCGCAATCCACCAAAGTTGAATATTCCATAAGAAAATGAAAACCAACGCGATATGGATTAAAACATGAAAATATAGGAATTTGCTTTTTCCCTTTTTTTGTTCTTTATCAGCAACCCAAGAATTTGGCTGGAGAAGAAAATCTCCCAAAAGATGTGCTAATATGAGTGGGATAAAAATCATTTACAATTCGGCGATTTTTTTTCTAAAATAATAGTCAGTTTCTAAAATCAAGTCGAAATTTGCACGTTTAATTCGCTGACTGACTGATGATTGGGATATATTAAGTTTTTTCGCTAAGTCATCTTGCGTTAAATTTTTGTCCATCATCAATAAATGTACGATTTCTGAGACTGCAACCGTCCACGAATCAAAATCCAGCGAACTCCATTTAAATAAAATATTGAAATCTGCATTGATTCCTTCATTTGGAGTTTTAATGGCGAAAGTTTTTCCTTCGTTTTTAATTTCGTTCAAAAGCCGTCCCGAATTCACGTAAGCCGTTCCGTTGGATTCGGTAATTTTTTCGGAAGAATATTGCTCTTCACCAATTCCGATTGCAATTCTAACATCCAGATTTTCAAACTGTTTAATGAGTGATTTGATGCTTAAAGCTTTCCAAAAAACAGCATCAATACTGCATTTGAGTTGAAATTCATCGCCTCTGTAAACTTCCCAATCGGTGGGTGTTTTTCCCCATTTTCCGAGAAGTTCCTTCAATTTTGGCAACCAATTCTCCGAATCTGTTTCTTGGGAATTGATGATATCTCCTGTAATTATCGCTCTCATTCAAATTTCTATAAGCGTTTGAGCTTATAATGTACAAATATAAGCAAAATTACTTATAAATAGATTTTATTAGCTATAAAACTTATAAATTAAAATATTAGCGGATTTGCTTATAATCAAACAATATAAGCAAATCTACTTATAATTACTTTGTCAGATTGTTTTAAAACTTCATTAAAATCTTACGGATTTTGGACAAGTCGAGGTACCTGAACACCTTTCCGCTTATACTATTACTTAAAAAATCCTTCGGATTTTTGCACAAATCACGATTTGTCCCTACTGAAAATATTCGACACCATTTTTAAAAATGTTATGGTAATTTGCAGTTGGAATATTTTTCATCAAGCCGTCCGCAAACCTTTCCGGATGTCCCATTCTTCCAAAAATTTTTCCCGATTTTGAGGTGATTCCCTCAATTCCGAAAAGTGAATTATTTGGATTAAAAGGCATTCCATGTGCAATATTTCCATCAAAATCAATGTATTGCGTTGCGATTTGTCCGTTCTCATACAATTCTTTAATCCCATTTTCCGAAGACATAAATCTTCCTTCTCCATGAGAAATTGGGATGGTGAAAACTTGGTTTTTCATTCCTTTCAACCACGGCGAATCTTCATTAACTACTTTCACATCAACCATTTGCGAAATATGTCGCCCAATTGCATTGTGAGCTAAAGTTGGCGAATCTGCATCCAAATCCCGAATCTCTCCGTAAGGTAAAAGTCCTGATTTCACGAGTGCCTGAAACCCGTTGCAAATTCCGAGAATCATTCCGTCCCTTTCTAAAAGTTGATGAACGGCATTTCTCATTTTTTCGTTTTTCAACACATTCACGATGAATTTTGCGGAACCATCCGGCTCGTCTCCAGAAGAAAATCCGCCAGAAAAAACAAGGATTTGCGACTGATTGATTTCGGAAATCCAAGCATCCAAACTTTCATTTAATAACTGATGATTGAGATTTATCAGAGGTAAACTTGAAACTTCCGCTCCTTCTTTTCGGAAAGCGTTTTGGGTTTCATATTCGCAATTTGTTCCTGGGAAAATTGGGGCGAAAACTTTTGGTTTTGCAATTCCGTGTTTGATAATTTCAATCGTTCTTGGTTGGATTGAATTCAATTTTTCGTCGATTTCTACAACGATTTTTTTCTTTTCTTTTGTTGGAAAAAGTTCTTCAAAAGTTTCTTTCCAAACTTCAATTAAATTGGATATATTAAACTCTAAATTATTAAATTTTAATTTATTATCATTTTTTACCTCACCTATTAATTGAAGTATATCGTTTTCTAAATCTTCCGAAGATTCAATGATTAAACTTCCAATATTTTTATTTAAAAGTAAGATTTCATCAACAGAGATTTCTGCTCCTAAATGATTTCCAAAACTCATTTTTGCAACGGCAACAGCAATTCCACCTTCTTTGATCGTCTTCACAGAAACAATTTTTTTGCTCTGAATATTCTTGTGAATAAAATCGAAAATTTCTTTTAATTTCTCATAATTCGGCAATCCATTTTCTTGTGGAATGTGATGGAAAAGATAAAGTTTGTTTCCCGCTTTTTTAAATTCAGGTGAGATAATGTTTTTCTTTTCGCCATTTGCACACGCAAACGAAATCAATGTCGGCGGAACATTAATATCCTGAAAAGTCCCGCTCATGGAATCTTTTCCGCCAATTGCGGCGAGTTCCAAATTCATTTGTGCATCATACGCACCCAGAAGCGAAGCCAACGGTTTTCCCCATTTTTCAGGATTATTGCCTAATTTTTCAAAATATTCCTGAAAACTCAAACGGATGTTTTTGTAGTTTCCACCCATTGCGACGATCTTTGCAACGCTTTCCACAACGGCATTTGCTGCGCCAATCATCGAATTTTGTGAAGAAATATCCGCATCAAAACCCCAACTTGCTAGAGAAACGGTTTCGATGTTTTCTGCATCTAGAATGGGTAAAGATTGAACACTTCCTTCCATTTCAGTCAACTGACATTTCCCGCCAAAAGGCATTGCAGCGGTTGTACAACCAACTGAAGCGTCAAACATTTCCGTCATACCTTTTTGACAAGCAACGTTTTTTTCAGAAAGTACCTTCAAAAAGTTTTCTTCATTGAAGATTATATTTTGATTTTCAACAGGTTGCAAGTATGAAACTTCGGCATGCTGTTTTTTTGTACAACCATTGGTATCAAGAAATTGTCGACTTAAATCCACAATTTTATTTCCCTGCCAAAACATCTGCATCCTTCCGGAATCGGTAACTTTAGCAACTTCAACTGCCTTTATGTTTTCTTTTTCACAAAATTTGATGAACTTTTCTTTGTCTTTTGCTTCGATTACAACCGCCATTCTTTCCTGAGATTCAGAAATAGCGAGTTCGGTTCCATTTAACCCTTCGTACTTTAAAGGTAAAATATCGAGGTTAATTTCCAGTGAATCAGCGATTTCACCAATTGCAACGGAAACTCCACCTGCTCCAAAATCGTTTGATTTTTTTATTAAAGTCGTGACTTCCGGATTTCTAAAAAGTCGTTGGATTTTTCTTTCTTCCACCGCATTTCCTTTCTGCACTTCTGTAGAAAGTGTGTGAATCGAGGTTTCGTCCTGTTCTTTTGAACTTCCTGTCGCTCCTCCAACTCCGTCTCGTCCCGTTGCGCCACCAAGTAAAATAACAATGTCACCGTTTTGTGGTTTTTCACGTTTTACCCAATCTTTTTTCACGGCTCCTACAACGAAACCGACTTCCATTCGCTTTGCCTTATAACCTTCGTGGTAAATTTCATTAACTAATGTTGTCGCCAAACCAATCTGATTTCCGTAGGAAGAATAACCATTTGCTGCTTGTTTGGTAATCGTTCGTTGCGGAAGTTTTCCCGGTAAAGTTTCAGAAATCGGTTCCAAAACATTGGCTGCACCGGAAAGTCGCATCGCCTGATAAACAAACGCTCTTCCCGAAAGCGGATCACGAATAGCGCCACCCAAACAAGTGGAAGCACCGCCAAAAGGTTCAATTTCTGTCGGGTGATTGTGGGTTTCATTTTTAAATAAAAGATACCACTGTTCTTTTTTACCATCAAATTCTGCTTCAATTTCAATGGTGCATGCATTGATTTCATCGGAGACGACGAGGTTTTGAAGTTTGCCGGTTTTGTGGAAATATCTTGCCGAAACGGTTGCCAAATCCATCAATGAAATTGCTTTTGCTTCACGACCAAGAAATTTTCTCTTTTCTAAATAATCGTTGAAGATTTTCTCTAAAGTCTTTTTAAATTTTCCATTAAACTGAATATCAGTTAATTCCGTTTCAAAAGTCGTATGTCTGCAATGGTCGCTCCAATAAGTGTCGAGAACTTTTAATTCAGTTTCGGTAGGATTTTTATTTTCAGATTTGAAATAGTTTTGAATAAATTCCAAATCATCCAAACCAAACGCGAAACCGTGATTATGGTAAAATTTTTCTAATTCCTGTTTTGAGAAGTCTTTGAAACCATCATGAACAATCACTTTATCGGGAGTTTCTTCCGCAGGAATTTCGAGTTTAGACAAATCTTTTTCTTGAGATTCTACTTTGTTGATTAAAAGTTTTTTGATTTTTTCTAAATCATTATCAGAAACTCCGAAAAGTTCTACGAGCTTCCCACTTCGAACAATAGAATCTTCGATTTCAGTTAATAACGAAATACATTGTTGCGCAGAATCTGCTCTTTGATCGTATTGTCCGGGAAGAAATTCAGTTGAAAAATAAAGATTTCTGGCTGGATTTTCATGATGAAGGATGTCCGTGACAGGATCCACAAACGTGTTGAAAACCACTTGATTAAACTCTTTTTCATCCAAATTGAAAACATCGTAAATATTGTAGATTTTTACGTTTTGAATTTCGGGAACGATATTTTTTATCTCATTAAAAACTTTTGGACTTTCTACATCGAAAATTCCTTTTTTTTCTACGAAGATTCTTTTTTTCATTAGATTTCCTTTTCTAGCTATCAGATTTCAGATGTTTTTGATCTCTAATAATATTTTATTGATGTCGGTGCTTCGCACCTTTACTATTTCATTTTTTCTTTATTCAAAGGGCTTTATCCTTTGTTATTGATGTCGCCACTTCGTGGCTTTACTGTATCATAAAAAAATATGCAGCCAAAAAGACTGCACACATTTATACTTTAAGGTCGGCTTCTAAACCAATTAAGTCGGAATATTTTTTCAAAATCGGTTGAACTTCATTCTTAATAAACTCCTCGGTTTGAATGGGTGCAAAACCGATAAAGTTTTTCGGATCTAGAACTTCTGCGATTTTTGATTTGTCCATTTTGAGGGAAGAATCGTTCATAATTCTTTCAATCAAATCGTTTTCCTTTCCTTCTATTTTCACTTTTTTCGAAGCTTCCATGGAATGAACTCGGATGGTTTCGTGGATTTCCTGTCGGTCACCTCCTGCTTTTACTTCTTCCATAATAATATATTCTGTCGCCATGAAAGGAAGTTCTTCCATAATATGTTTTTGGATTCGATTTTCGTAAACCACAATTCCATTCATAATATTATTCCAAATCAAAAGAATGGCGTCAACTGCCAAAAACGCTTGTGGAATCGTCAATCTTTTGTTTGCAGAATCATCTAAAGTTCTCTCAAACCACTGTGTTGAAGCGACCATTGCAGAGCTTGTGGAAAGCGAAATCACAAACTTTGCGAGTGCGCCAATTCTTTCGGAACGCATCGGATTTCTCTTATAAGCCATTGCAGAAGAACCAATTTGATTTTTTTCAAAAGGTTCCTCGATTTCCTTTAAATTCTGTAAGAGACGTAAATCGTTCGTGAATTTATGTGCAGATTGTGCAATATTCGATAGTAGTGAAACCACTTTTGCATCAATTTTTCGGTCGTAAGTTTGTCCGGAAACCCCGAAAACCTTATCAAAACCAAAACGTTTCGACAGTTCCTTGTCCAAATGTTTTACTTTGGAATAATCGCCGTTGAACAATTCTAAGAAACTCGCCGCAGTTCCAGTTGTTCCTTTTACGCCACGAAATCTTAAAGTTTCAAGGAAAAATTCCAGTTCTTCAAAATCAAGAATTAAGGATTGAAGCCATAAAGTCGCGCGTTTCCCGACGGTCGTTAATTGTGCAGGTTGATAATGTGTAAAACCAAGCGTCGGTAAATCTTTGTATTTTAGGGCAAAATCGGACAGGTTTTTAATGACATTCACCAATTGTTTTCTGATGAGTAAAAGTCCGTCACGAATTTGTATTAAATCGGTATTATCACCCACAAATGCGGAAGTTGCTCCCAAATGAATAATTCCTTTCGCCAAAGGTGCAGCGTCACCATAGGTGTGAACATGCGCCATCACGTCGTGTCGGAACTTTTTTTCATATTTCTCTGCTTTTTCGTAATCGATGTTTTCGGCGTTTTCTTTGAGTTGGGAAATTTGCTCGTCCGTGATTTCGAGACCTAAATCTTTTTCGATTTCGGCGAGTGCGATCCATAGTTTCCGCCAGTTTCTGAACTTGTTGTTGGGCGAGAAATTATAGAGCATTTCCTCACTTGAATAGCGTTCTTCAAGTGGGTTTTTGTAGGAATCCATGCTTTCTTTTTACTTTTTTAGATGCCCAAAAATACGATTTTTTAATGTTTAATAAAAATGATTTTCTGCAAAAGATAGAGAATTATGAAATTGAGTAAAACTCCATCTTTAATAATGATACTTTTGCCTTTATGCAAAAGTATCCAAAAAATCAAGACCGGATCTTTTTGCTAAAAAATTGAAATTTCTTCAACTAAAATCCCCAAAACTCGGGCGGAAAGAAAAGTTGAGAAACTCATGAAATTTATTGCCACCACTCGAACAATAGGGATTTTAAAATCTTTATAATTAACAAAATTTTGCTTGAAGAAATTTCAATTTTTCTTAACGCAAAAATCTCCCAGGTCAAAAAAGAGGAATTAAAAGATGTTTTTGTTACCGATTTGATTTCTTTCAGTTTCGTCCTTTGAATTCCTTCATCGTATCGTAAATTCCGAAAATATTTTTCATCACCCAATCAAATGCAGGAAGCGGCAAAATCCCTTGCGAAAACCGGATGAACCAATAAGGAAGCGGCATTGCCAACATTTTTCTTTTTGATTCAATCGCTGTAATGATTTTTTCTGAAGTTTTTTCAGGTTCTAAAATGGGTAGAAGTTTCGATTTCACGCCGTTGAACATTCCTGTATTAATATAGAAAGGCATAATCGTTGTCAGCGAAATATTTTTTCCAAGTTGCTCCATTTCCAGGCGCAAACTGTCGCTCCAACCAACAACCGACCATTTTGAGGCGGCGTAAACCGACATCTTCGGATTGGAAATTAATCCCGCAGAAGAAGCAATATTGCAGACTGCGCCAGAATTTTCCTTCATCATTTCTGCAAGAAATTCTAAAGTGATGTGCATCGCTGCATTTGCATTGATCTGCATACTTTTTTGGATTTGTTCATGCGTGTGCTCGTGAAAATATTTTCCGACCACAATTCCGGCATTATTAATTAAAATATCGACTTTTCCAATTTCAGTTCGGACTTTTTGTGCATTAATACGGATTTCGTCAACATTGGAAATATCGACTTTAAAAATAAAAATTTCACCACCCATTTTGGAAAATTCATCTTTTGTTTTTTGAGAACCAAGTTCATCTATATCCCAAATAATCAGATTCTTGCATCCTCTTTCCAAGGATTTTCTCGCCATGATTTTACCGATTCCTGAAGCGCCGCCTGTGATGAGTACCGTTTTATTTTTGAAATACATCTTTAATATTGGTATATTTTATTTGAAGTAAATTTGTTTTAGAATTGTAGAAATGATCTGCAGGTCTAAAATTTTTAGATTAAAACTTTAAAAGTAATGAATTTTCAAGAGATATTAAACGAACAAAAGGAGTTTTTCAATTCCCAAAAAACCAAAAATGTTAAGTTCCGAAAAAGGGCACTTCAACAATTGAAAGAAGCCATCCTTAAAAATGAAGACTTAATGTATGAAGCGATTTACAAAGATTTCGGAAAGTCAAAGTTTGATACTTTTTCCACGGAGATTTCTTTTGTTTTAAAGGAAATTGAGTTTTATCTAAAAAATTTGACTTCTCTTTCAAGTCCAAAAAAAGTTCGTACCAACTTGGCCAATCAAGTGGGTTCTAGTAAGATTTATTCTGAACCATTGGGAAATACTTTGGTCATCGGTGCTTGGAATTATCCGTATCAACTTTCACTTTCGCCATTAATTGCCGCAGTTGCAGCGGGAAATACCTGTATTTTGAAACCAAGTGAAGTGGCGGAAAATTCTATGAAAGCGATGGCGAAAATAATCAACGAAAATTTTCCGAGAGAATATCTGTTTGCTGTGGAAGGCGGTGTGGAAGAAATCACCGGGATTCTAGAACTAAAATTCGATAAAATATTTTTCACGGGAAGTACCAAAGTGGGCAAAATCGTTTACGAAGCCGCCGCAAAAAACCTAACTCCCGTTACTTTGGAATTGGGTGGAAAAAGTCCTGCAATCGTTGCTGCGTCTGCAAATTTAGAAGTAGCGGCAAGAAGAATTGTTTGGGGGAAATTTCTAAATGCAGGACAAACTTGCGTTGCTCCTGATTATATTTTGGTGGATGAACGAGTGAAAGAAAGTTTAGTTACTTCCCTAAAGAAATATATTCAAAAGTTCAGTTACAAAGCTGATTCCGAACAATATACACAAATCATTAACGATAAAAATTTCGAGCGATTGATAAAAATGATCGACCCGGAAAATGTTTTTTACGGCGGAAATTTTGATGCTAAAAAAAGATTCATCGAACCTACGATTTTGCAGAACGTCACTTGGGAAGATTCGGTGATGCAGGAAGAAATTTTCGGTCCTATCCTACCCGTTTTGACTTACAAAAATTTCAACGAAGCGCTTCTTCAAATTTCTAAGCATGAAAAACCACTCGCTGCCTATTTGTTCACCAATAATTCCGAAGAAAAAGATCTATTTACTTCTAGGATTTCTTTTGGCGGTGGATGTATTAATGACGTGGTGATGCATCTGAGTAATGACCATCTTCCTTTCGGCGGCGTGGGAAATTCGGGAATCGGGAATTATCACGGGAAATTTGGTTTCGATACTTTTTCTCATCAGAAAGCAATACTGGAACGTGCAACTTGGGGCGAACCTGATTTGAAATATCCTCCTTATTCAGAGAAAAAATTGAGTTGGATTAAGCGAGTTCTTTAACTTTTCATTCCATTATATTTTCTCGCAGATTTAGGGGATTTCGCAGATTTTATTGCAAAAAATACATCAAAAAAGGTGGTTTAAATTTGACCACCTTTTATTTATTAATTGAAAAATCTCTTTTATCCTTTTGGTTTCCAAGCGTTGAAAAATTCTTTCACTTTTTCCAAACTGTACCCTTTTCCTTCCTCCAAAACTGCGCTGTCTTGCGTGTGTATTTGTTTTCCGTCCTTATCCAAAACTATGAAAACGGGATAGCCAAACTTTTCACCAGGATTTCCATATTTTGCGAAAACTTTCACATTTTTATTTTCTGGTGAATAATTTAAGTGATAATAAAGGTAATTTTCGTCGATAATCTCCTTTAATTCGGGAGTTGTCTGTACATAATTATTAAATCTCAAACACCAAATACACCAGTTTCCACCTGCTTGAAGCATGATATTCTTATTTTCTTTCTTCGCAATTTTTACCAGTTCTGCAATTTTTGCTTCCGCATTTTCCTTGTCGTTATAAGGTTTAGGGAGCTTTGCTTTTTCTTCAGCTGCCGCTTTTTTCTTGGCTTCTGCAATGGCTGCACTGTCTGCTTCTACCATTAATGATTTGTCGGTTTCGATTTTTTTAGCCTGTAAATCATCTGTTTTTTGGGAACAGGCAAAGCCCATTATAAATAATGAGGAAAATGCGAACAATTTCACTTTACTATTTTTCATAAAATTCTTTTTTAGAGTAAATCATTGCAAATTAACAAAAATAGAACCAATGATAAATTTATTTATGATTAAATTTGCAACCGTTTATGGACTTCCTATTTAAGATTATTCTACTTTTCTCCAAACTTCCGCTGAAAATCCTGTACATTTTTTCCGATTGTACTTTTTTCTTGATTTATCATATCGCCGGATATCGAAAAGAGGTGGTTTCCGAAAATTTAAGAAACTCATTTCCCCATAAAACAAACGAAGAATTAAGGAAAATAAGGAAGAATTTTTATCTGAATTTTTCAGATTATATTGTTGAAACTTTAAAATCTTTTACAATGTCATCGCACGAATTGAGGGTCAGAGTTCAACACCTGAATCAGGCCGTCTTCCACGAGGCAAAAGCAGAAGGCAAAAATGTGATCCTACTTTCCGGTCACGTTTTCAATTGGGAGTGGTTCAATGCTTTGGCAACAATTATTCCGCAAGAAAACAGCTTCCCGGTTTACCGAAAAGTTCAGAGCAATTTTTGGGAAGAAAAAGTAAAATCAATCCGCAATCGATTCGGAAATCATGCGATTGAGGCAAAGGAAGTGATTCGCCATATTTTCAGAAATCCAAACGACGGAAATTCTGTATACATGTTTGTTGCCGACCAAACTCCACATTTCTCGGAAATAACTTATGGATTGAATTTCCTTAACCAAAAAACTCCCGCTTTCATCGGCTACGACAAGCTTTCTACAAGGATGGATTTGGCTTTTGTGTATTGCGACATGAAGAAAGTAAAACGCGGTTTTTACCAAATCAACTATTACCGCATTTATCCGGACGGTGAAAAATTTGTGGAACATGAAGTGGTGAAAAAATTCCATAAACTGCTGGAAAATACCATCAACAAAAGACCCGACAATTATTTGTGGTCGCACCGAAGATGGAAATATCAACATGCGATTAAGGTAATGGACAAAGAATGATTGGTAAATGATAATTGATAATGATTAATTTAAACCACTTAATTGTTTTTATCGAAATCGAATTTGGAATCTTGAATATTTGAATCTTGAATAAATTAGCAATCGTCATTTTAAGTTGGAACGGCAAAAATTGGTTGGAAAAATTTCTACCCAAAGTCATTCTTTATTCCCAAAATGCAGAAGTCTATGTAGTTGACAACGGTTCAACTGATAATTCCGTAGAATTTTTAAACTTGAATTTTCCAACGGTTAAAATTGTTCAGAATAAAGAAAATTTTGGTTTTGCAGGCGGTTACAATGAAGGTTTAAAAAAGATTGATGCCGAAATTTACTGCCTTCTAAACTCCGATGTAGAAGTGACTGAAAACTGGTTAAAACCTGTTTTAAATTTGTTTGAAAAAGACAAAAACATTGCTGCAGTTCAACCGAAAATTTTGGATTACAACAAAAGAAATTATTTCGAATTTGCAGGTGCTGCAGGTGGTTTTATCGATAATCTTGGTTATCCTTTTTGTAGAGGAAGAGTTTTTGAAAAAACCGAGGAAGATAAAGGTCAGTATGATGACGAAACCGAAATTTTCTGGGCTTCGGGTTGCTGTTTTTTTATTCGCTCCAAGGATTTTTGGGAACAAAAAGGGTTTGATGAAAGATTTTTCGCCCATCAAGAAGAAATTGATTTGTGTTGGCGTTTGATTAACTCGGGAAAGAAAATTTTCTACACCGCGAAATCCACTGTTTATCATGTCGGTGGTGGAACTTTGAGTAAACAAAGCGCAGAAAAAACTTATCTCAACATCCGAAATAATCTTTCGATGTTGTTGAAAAACTTGCCTTTTCCAAAACTGATTTGGTTGATCTTTTTCCGTTTGTGTTTGGACGCAATTGCCGGAATTTATTTTGGCTTAAAAAACGGTTTCCCTCATTTTTGGGCAGTTGTAAGGGCTCATTTTGGATTTTACGCCCAAGTTCCCGAAACCATAAAACGTCGTGGAAATAATCAAATCCATGATTACTTTCAATCCAAATGGTTGATTTTTAGACATTTCTTGTAGATTTTCTGAAATATCCTTTTTCTTTTTAATTAATTCCAATAAAAATCTCTACTTTTATAATGATTTATGAAAATAGATATTTATCTCGTCATCGGAATTATCGTAGCCAGTACCTTGATTATCGGGTTGATCATCTATTTTTTTCAACACAAATTTTTCTTCCAGCCGGAAAAACTTCCACCCGATTTCAAGTTTGCGTACGATAATTTGAAAGCCGAAGAAGTGACCGTGGAACCTGAACCGGGAGCAAAAATCAATTATCTGCATTTCATCGTCGATAACCCGAAAGGTGTCGTGATTTATTTAAAGGGAAATACGAAAAGTATCAAAGGTTGGGGAAAATTCGCCATCGACTTCACGCGACTTGGTTACGAAGTCATCATGATGGATTATCGCGGATTCGGGAAAAGCACCGGAAAACGCAATGTCGAAGCCATGAAACGTGATTCACAATTCATCTACAATCTTGCAAAAAAGCAATATTCAGAAGACAAAATTGTTGTTTACGGTCGTTCTCTCGGCTCGGGATTTGCGGCGCGATTGGCTGCGAAAAACAATCCGCGACTTCTGATTCTCACTTCTCCACTTTATTCTTTGTTAAGGACGATCCACCGTTACCTTCCGTTTATGCCTGCAAAACCTTTTTTGCGCTACAATATTCCGACATTTCATTATTTAAAAAATGTTCGTTGTCCTATAAAAATTATTCACGGAAGTGATGACAAACTCGTTCCGATAAGCACTGCAGTTGATTTATCAGAAATTAATCCCGATTTGACGAGGCTTTACGTGATTTTGAGAGCAGGACACATCAACGTACATCAGTTTGAAGAATATCACCGAGTGATGGAGGAGATTTTTGAGGAAAGAAAAGTCTTCATCAATGCCGAAACAACGAGTTTGGGTTATTCGCACAGGAAGTAATTATCATCACTGATGAATGATGAATGATGAATGATGAATGATGAATGATGGATGATGGATGATGAATGATGGATGATGGATGATGGATTTTTGCTGAAAGCCAATTGCCGAAACCCAAAAGCATTTGCTATCTTTGCACAATGTCCGAATTACTCAAATATTTTCAGGAAAAAGTGGTTTTTTTGCCGGTTATCTTGCCGCATGACCACACTTACGATTTTGAAAATGATTTTGAGGAATATCTTTGGGACACTCCTTTTGATGGGAAAATCAATGCGCTTCATTTCAAGATTCAAAATCCAAAAGGAGTCATCGCCTACTTCCACGGAAATGCGGATAATCTTCACCGATGGGGAAAAATTGCGGTGGAGTTTACGAAATTTGGATATGATGTTTTGGTGATGGACTATCGTGGTTACGGAAAAAGCTCAGGCCCAAGAAATGAGGAATACCTTTATTCTGATGCTCAATATTTCTATGATTATGCTAAAGATAATTACGGCGAGGAAAAAATCATCGTTTACGGAAGAAGTTTAGGCGGCGCATTTGCAACAAAAATCGCAGGAGAAAACCAGCCAAAAATGGTGATTTTAGAAGCCACCTTTTACAATCTTCAAGACATTGTAAACCGTTGGTTGCCAGAAAAAGTCACCGACAAAGTTTCCCCGAAGATGACTTATCACTTTCTCTCTAACCAAAATATTTTAAAAATAAAAGTTCCGCTTTATCATTTTCATGGAACGAAAGATTCAGTTGTTCCTTTAAAATCGGGAAAAAAACTGTTTGAGGTTTTCGAAAAGGAACATCCGAAAATTCCAAAAAAATTTATTGAAATTAAAGGCGGAACGCATGAAGACTTGATTAAATATGATGAGTTTATAGAAGAAATGAAGAAAATATTATAATAAAAAGGTGAATAATCAATTTCGTCGGGTCAATTTGCTTCGCAATGAATTTGATAACCTAACTTGGAACCTGAAACTTAAAACTTGGAACAAACAAAAACAAGCTACATCAAATAACATCAAACCAATTCAGACAAAATTTTCCCAATGCTTGATTTCTGCGCCATCGATTTTGAAACTGCCACTCACGAACGAAACTCTGCTTGTGAGATGGGAATCTGTGCGGTAGAAAATGGTGAAATTGTGGAAACCAAGACTTGGCTCATTAAACCGCCGAGTTTTCCCTATTTTCATCCAAGAAATATTGATGTTCACGGAATTACACCCGAAGATGTTCAGGATTCACCCACGTTTGAAGACATTTGGCACGAAGCCGAAAATTTGATGTACGGAAACTTTATGATTGCGCATAACGCAGGATTTGACGCGGGAGTTTTGCGTGGCTGTCTAGATTACTACGGATTTTTTAAACCAAAACTCAATTATCTCTGCTCGATTTCTTTAGCCAAAAAATCTTGGAAAAATCTGCCGAAATATGGATTGAAAAGTTTGGCAGAACAACACCAAATTTCTTTCAACCATCACCGAGCAGGAGACGATGCGGAAGTTTGCGCTAAAATTTCACTTCTTGCTTTTCAGAAATTAATGTTGACAAGAAATGACGAAGTTCGGGATGTTTTGAAGAAAAATTTGAAAGTTTTATAATTGTTTCAACCAAAAACAAGTTGCTAAAATTATTTAAACTATCTTTGCAGCACAAAATTCCTTCTTCGCGGAAGGATTTTTTATGAACGTAGTCATTCTTGATGAATCCGATTTCTTTTCGGAGCTGAAAATTCTTTTTCATTCATTTCTTCGTTACATTAAAAGAATGACATGAGTTTCATTTTTAATAAAAAAAACATTTCATTTGAATTTTACCGACTTAAAACTAATCGAACCTATCGCGAAAGCGTTACAGGAGGAAGGTTACACGCAACCAACCCCAATTCAGCAAAAAGCAATTCCCAACATTTTACAAGGCAGAGATTTGCTCGGAACCGCACAAACCGGAACCGGAAAAACGGCTGCATTTGCTATTCCAATTTTACAGAATCTGACTGAAAAGAATGTCAGAAACAACCAAATTAAAGCTTTGATTTTAACGCCGACAAGAGAACTGGCGATTCAAATTGAAGAAAGTTTTAACGCTTACGGAAGACATTTGAAGTTGAGAAACCTTGTCGTTTTCGGCGGTGTGAAACAAGGAGCACAAGAAGCGTCTTTGAAAAAAGGCGTCGATATTTTGGTGGCTACTCCGGGAAGATTGCTCGACTTTATCTCGCAGGGAATTATTTCTTTGAAAAATTTGGAAATTTTCGTTCTTGATGAAGCCGACAGAATGCTCGACATGGGATTTGTTCACGATGTGAAAAGGATTGTGAAGCTTTTACCACCAAAAAGACAGACTCTGTTTTTCTCGGCCACTTTTCCCGATGAGATTAAAAACTTGGCGGATTCGATTCTGAATAATCCTGTGAAAGTTTCTGTTGCGCCCGTTTCTGCAACTGCGGACACGATTCAGCAGAAAGTATATTTTGTGGAAAAAGATGACAAACTCGATTTGTTGACGCATATTCTTCAGAACGATATTTCAGATTCCGTTCTCGTTTTTTCAAGGACGAAACATGGAGCAGATAAAATTGCGAGAAAACTACAAAAACACAAAATTTCTGCGGAAGCAATTCACGGAAATAAGTCTCAAAATCAAAGACAAAACGCTTTAACCAACTTCAAATCAGGAAAATCGAGAGTTTTGGTTGCCACCGATATCGCAGCAAGAGGAATCGATATTGATGAACTGAAATACGTGGTAAACTTCGAACTTTCCGATGTTTCCGAAACTTATGTTCACCGAATTGGTAGGACAGGAAGAGCCGGTGCAGAAGGAAAATCGATTTCTTTTGTTGATGGTTTGGATTTGATTAACCTGAAAAATACGGAGAAACTGATTGGAAAAAAAATTCCGGTAGAGAAAGACCACCCGTTTCACACCGATGATTTGGTAGTGACAAAGAGAGATTCAAACAATAAACCTTTTGTTCCAAAGCCGAAACCACAATCGAAGGAAAATATTGGCTATAAGAAACCGAAAAACAAAGGGTTTTTTAGGAAGAAATAAATTATCCCTTCTTAATCTGCGTCATCTGCTAAATCTGCGAGAAAATAGTCGCTCGCAGATTTAGCGGATTTCGGAGATTTTTATTTTGAGTTGAAAATACGATTCGCGTTTTCTGTGGTAATTCTATCGATTTCTGAAAAATCTTTTTCATAAATATTGACGAGTTTTCCGACCACCAGATCCAAGTACGAACTTTCATTACGTTTGCCTCGGTGTGGAACTGGAGCGAGATAAGGTGAATCGGTTTCTAACACGATTTTTTCTAAAGGAATTTCATGCAGAAACTGGTCTATCTTGCCGTTTTTAAAGGTCACTACTCCACCAATTCCAAGCAGAAAGTTTAAGTCGATTGCATGTTTTGCCTGTTCTAAATTCCCTGAAAAGCAGTGAAAAATTCCACGTAATTTTGGATGTTTTTTTCTTTCTAAAACCTCAAAAACCTCATCGAAACTTTCGCGGGTGTGAATCACGATGGGCAAATCTTTTTCAATCGCCCAATCAATTTGTTTTTCGAATGCCTTAACTTGAATATCCAAAGTCGTTTTGTCCCAATATAAATCAATCCCAATTTCACCAATTGCCGGAAAACTTCTTTGATTCAAATAACTTGCAACAATTTGCAGTTCGTTTTCCCAAGTTTCGGGTTTTACGTAACAAGGATGAAGTCCAATCATCGAAAAAATTTGATCGTGATATTCCTTCTCTAAATCCAACATTTTTTCGTGATGTTCAGAATCGATTGCAGGAAGATAAAATTTTGAAACGCCTTTATTAATGGCTCTTTCAATCATTTCCTTTCTGTCGTGGTCGAATTCTTCGGAGTATAGGTGAGTGTGTGTATCAATCATAAAATCGGTGCAGGATGCAAGGTTTAAGTTTAAAAATCCGTTTGAAATTTTACTATAAATTCATTTTCATCAATAAGTCGGTTTGAACATCTTTTCCAAGTACGAAATCGTGTTTGCTGTAAACTTCAAAACCGTTTTTCCCGTAGAATTTCAGGGCTCGTTCGTTGTGTTCCCAAACTCCAAGCCAAATGAATTCTGCATTTTTTTCTTTGGCAATTTGAATGGAATGGTCGAGAAGAAGTTGACCGATTTTCATTCGCAGAAATTCTTTGAGAACATAGATTCTTTCGATTTCAATGGAATTTTCATTTTTGTTTTCGGTTTGTGAATTTCCTGAATTTAGTTTTAAATATCCTAAAATTTCATCCTTGTTTTCGGCAAAATAAAATTCGGATTCAGGATTATCTAATTCGGATTGTAATTGCTCTTCGCTTAAGTTTTCAGAAAGATATTTTTGCATATCTTCTTCGGAATTAACTTCCTCGAAAGTTTCGGTAAAAGTTTGACGACTGATTTTTACTAAATCTGTTAAATCTACGCTTGTTATTTTTCTAACTTTAATTTCTCCCATTTTTTTAAGTTTTTGCTAAAATTGTTCCAATGCCTTCAGCATTGGCTATTGATTTCGCCACTTCGTGGCTTTAATAGAAATTCATCACAGACTTTTCGTGGAAAAAATTTCACTATTGACTTTTAATTATTGTTGTAAAAATAGGATGCTTTACTTTGGTTTGTTGCAATGCAATTCTTCCTTTCAAATTTTCCAAAAATTCCTGGTATTTGGGATTTTTTTCATCGAAAGTTCGGTGTTCCAAAGACTTTGCAATTTTGAAGTTTTCAGTAATGAATTCTTTGGTTTCATCTTTGAAAAACTCGTTTCCAAACTTTTCCCAAATGTATTGAACCGCCTGTGAATTGGGGTGAATCATGTCGTCTTTGTAAAAACGGTAATCCCGCAAATCATCCATCAAAATCTCATAAATAGGGAGATAATAACAGTTTTCAAACTGCGGCAAAATTTCATGAATGGCGGAAATGAGTTTGGCTTTACTCAAATTATTTTCAACCATCCCGTCTTTGGTGTGACGAACCGGCGAAACAGTGAACAAAATCTGCACTTCTTTTTTGCAGATATCTTTTAAAAGGGTAACTGTTTCGTAAATGGAATCGGTCAATTCAAGATTTGTTAGAAGTCGTTTTTCAAAAAACTTTCCCGGAATTTTGTGGCAGTTTGCCACCAATTTTTTCTTGGGTAAAAATTCGTAGATAAAAGAAGTTCCGTACGTGATAATAACCCAATCCGTATTCTGTAGGAAGAGATTCGCATCCTCAATTTTGGTGTTGATTTTCTCTAAAGTTTGATGCGCAAACCTCGAATTAAAACTGGTGTGATGGTCGAGCGAAATCACTTCTTCACTGTAACTGATTAAATCTTCTTCGGTATAAAACTGCGAATCGTGGAGTTTTTTAATGGAATTATTAATCGAAAATGGATTGAAAATCGTTCCAAATGGATTATTGAAAGTTTGAATCTGCCCCGTTTTAAGGAGGTCAGAAATCTCCGTAGAAAAGCAGGAACCGATTGAAAATATTTGGTCTTCAACTTCAATTTTTTTGGATGAGTTTTCGATGTTTACTTCGGTGCGAAATTTCATAACTCGTGTATTACCCATTCAAAGAGGGGGAATAGTCTCGGTAGATTTGGATATTTTTATAATTTAAGATTCCCTTCTCAATAAATAGTTTGCCAATTCGATGAACGGTTTTTTCTTTTCATCGGGAACATTGATTTTATTAAGGTAATGTTGCGCAATCTCATTATGCTTTTGAATTAAATGAAGCGTTTTTTCATCCACTTTCGTACGGCGGAAAATCTTTTCTACACTGTAAATTTTATCAACATTATCCGTCTTTTTGGAGTACCAGTAATCGAGTTCTTTACGCTCCTCTTCCGTTCCGTTTTCTTTGGCTAGAAGGTAGAGAACGGTTTTTTTATTTTCCACGATATCACCTGCATGCTGTTTCCCAAACTGTTCCATGTTTCCGAAAACATCCAAATAATCATCCATAATCTGGAAAGCTATTCCGACATGTTTCCCGAAATTGAAAATGGCTTTCGCATCCTTAAAATCGGCACCTGCAATCAATGCTCCTATTTCAAAAGAAGAAGCACTTAAAATTCCGGTTTTGTAGGTAATCATTCGGATATAATCGCTGAAGGTTACATCTTCCTGCGTCTCAAAATTGATGTCGTATTGCTGTCCTTCACAAAGTAAAAGTCCGGTATGTGTAAAGACTCGAACACAGGCTTTAAAAAGATTTGGCTCCAAGTCCTCGAAAAATTTATAGGCTTTGAAAAGCAATGCATCGCCGGAAAGTATTCCTACATTAATTCCGTGTAAAGTATGGATGGTGGGTTGGTTTCTACGAAGCGGCGCCTCATCCATAATATCATCGTGAATCAGCGTGAAATTGTGGAAAAACTCTATAGCTAAAGCAGGTTTCAATGCTTTCTCGATATTTCCGTTGAACATATCATTCGCCATTAAAACCATGATCGGTCGAAGTCTTTTCCCGCCGTGAGAAATAATGTAATTCATCGGCGCATAAAGTTCTTCCGGCTTATCCTTGAACATGTATTTATCAACCGCTTTGGCTACGATTTCCTGATATTCATCTAAAAATTGCATAAATTTTTCTGTTTTTACAAAAGTACGATTTTAATCATTTTTTATGGAATTTAAAGCATAAAAAAACCACTTCCGTGGAAATGGTTTTAGAAATAATATTGATTTTTTTATCTTACTAAAATAACAATCAAATAAGTAATTCCCGCTACAATTGCAGAAATCGGAATAGTTAAAATCCATGCCCACAAAAGACTTACCGTGATTCCCCAACGAACTGCGGAAACTCTTTTGGTTAAACCAACCCCGATAATTGCACCAGTAATAGTATGCGTTGTAGAAACTGGAATTCCCAAATGTTCTGTCAAAAATAAAGTAATTGCACCTGCTGTTTCTGCACTTACACCTTCAAGAGGCGTTACCTTGGTGATTCTTGTTCCCATTGTTTTCACGATTTTCCAACCGCCGCTCATTGTTCCTAATGCAATCATCAAGAATGAAGTGAAAGGAACCCAAAAATAGTGCTCCACGAAATAGGTAAACTGATGCGAACCATCTAATGCAAGATAAACCGGATCGTGCAACATTTGAACATGATAATAAATCACCGCTGCACCAATAATTCCCATTACTTTTTGAGCATCGTTTGTACCATGTCCCAAACTGAAAAGTGCGGAAGAAACCAACTGCAGTTTTTTGAATATATTATCTGCTTTTCTCGGGCTTGAGTTTTTTGCGATATATACAATAATCAAAGTGATAATGATCGAAATAATCATCCCAATAACCGGCGCCAAAAAGATGAAAAGGAATATTGGAATTACTTTTTCGTACTTGACGACATTTTGGGTAAATAATTGTTGGAAAGCGAGTTTCAGTTTTTCAAAAATTCCCAAATCAGGCTGTGCTATAGCAATTGCGTGATAATCGGAAACCAAAGCGTACATTAATGCCGCTCCCAAAAACCCTCCAATCAAAGTATGTGAGGATGAAGACGGAATTCCAAACCACCATGTTAATAAATTCCATGCGATTGCTGCGATTAATCCTGCAAAAATTACTTCAAGATTGATGAAATCTTCATTAACGGATTTCGCAATCGTATTACCGATTTTAAATTCTCCAATAACATAAGCTGCGAGGAAAAATGCGGCAAAATTCCAAACTGCAGCCCAAAGAACTGCTTGAAAAGGGGTTAAAACTTTAGTGGAAACAATGGTCGCAATGGAATTCGCGGCATCATGAAAACCGTTGATGTAATCGAAAATTAATGCTAAAACAATAATGACGACCAATAATATAGGTAAATCCATTCTTTAATTTTTTTGATTCTGAATAGATTAAGCGTATTTGATGACGATGCTTTCAATGGTGTTTGCAACGTCTTCTGCTTTGTCGGTAACCGTTTCAAGATATTCTAGAACTGATTTAATTTTGATGATGTTGATGGCATCTTCAGTCTCGAAAAGCTTCACAGTTGCCTGACTTAAAACATCGTCTGCAATATTTTCGTAAGAATTGATTTTGATGCAAGATTCCTTAACTTCTTTCGGGTTCTTAAAATCTTTCAGGTTTTTAATAGCGTTCTCAATTTCCTGACAAGATTTGTAAATCAACAGTGAAAACTCTGTATATGCAGGATTTAAAGGCGTTTTGTATAAATAAATATATTTTGCCGAAGCGTACATGAAATCTGCAATATCATCCAATCCGCTTGCTAAATAATTAATGTCCTCTCTATCAAACGGAGTAATGAAATTTTCGCCCAGCTGTACAAAAATTTCGTGGGTGAGGTCATCGAGTTTGTGTTCGTAATCGCTCATGTGAGTCAGCATTGTTTCGTCATTCATATCGAAATCCATCAATCCTTCGTGGAATTCTTTCGACATTGCGGTAAGTGCTTCTGCCACTTTTTGAAACAATACAAAAAATACTTTGTCTTTTGGTTGGAATGCCTTAAAAATGTTTCCGATTCCCATTTTTTAGAGTTTATAATTAGTGGTGCAAATTTCCGAAAAAGAGACACAACTTTCGCAATTTAATGTTAAGTTTTATTAACATTGAGTTAAAAGATTGCGTTTTTATAACCTGAATAAATTTGTCTGAAATCTGGAATTTTCTTTTCCCCACCCTAAAGGGTGGAAAATTTCTCAAAAAAAAATCAGTCTTGAATATCAAAACTGATTTTAATTATTTTATTGGAAAGGTTAGTTTGCTACTTCCGCCCTCATTTCTTTTCCTTTGAACTTTTGAGTCTGCAAACCTCTCAAAACTTCGTCTTTAAAGGATTTTTCTACTTCAAAGAATGAGAATTTCTCTAAAATTTCGATATCGCCAATATCCGGACGTTTCTTAGATTTGGAAGTCGCCTTGTTCAAAATTTCAAGCATATCCATTTTCTTCAAATTGTCGCGTTTTCCGAGGTTGAAGAAAAATCTTGTCATGTCGCCACTGTTTCTTCTGGGTTTTCTTTCGCGAGATTCGCCTCTTCCGCCTTCTCTTCTGTCGCCTCTGTCGCGGTCTCTTCCTCTTCCGTCTCTATCTCTACCACGATCTCTTCTGCTTTCTCTGCCTTCGTCGGTGTTGAATTTTTGGTCCGCCAAATCATTTTTGTCTTTGTAATAAAGCGCCAAATCTCTTAATTGCAACTGAAGCAACTGATGAACCAATTCTTCTTTAGAAAATGCCGATAAATCTGGAATTAACTCATCATCAAAATCGAAAACGTTTTCATGTTCTGTAAATAATTTTTCAAAAACACCTCCAACTTGAGCTTTTATAATCGCATCACCCGTAGGAATTTTCTTTTCCTGAATATCAATTTTAGTGGAAGATTTAATCTGCTTTAATTTTCTTGATTCTTCAGGTTTAATCAATGCCATTGAAATTCCATCTTTCCCTGCTCTACCTGTTCTTCCGCTTCTGTGGACGAAAACTTCAGGATCATCCGGAAGTGAATAATGGATTACGTGCGTCAAAGAATTCACGTCCAAACCTCTTGCGGCAACGTCTGTAGCCACCAAAATGTCGATGTTTTTCAAACGGAACTTCTTCATCACCGTATCTCTTTGGGCTTGTGACAAATCGCCGTGAAGCGCATCTGCTGCATAACCGTTCTGCATCAAGAAATCGGCAACTTCTTGTGTTTCCATTCTTGTTCTACAAAAAATAATCGAGTATTGATTAGGATTTGCGTCGATTAATCTTTTCAACGCTTCCTTTTTGTGACGGTAACCAACCACGTAATATTCGTGCTTGATGTTTTTCTTCACTTCATTAATGGAACCAACAGAAATTCTGTGCGGATTCGTTAAATAATTTTTAGAAATTCTTTCCACCTCTTTATTCATCGTTGCTGAGAATAATAAAGTTTGTTTCGTTTCCGGTGTTTCTCTTAAAATGGTTTCCAAATCATCTTTGAAACCCATGGAAAGCATTTCGTCTGCCTCATCCAAAACCAACCAATGAATTTCAGAAAAATCGAGGGCTTTTCTGTTAATCAAATCGATCACACGTCCCGGAGTTCCCACGATAATTTGCGGTTTCTCTCTCAAGGAGCGGATTTGGTCGGTAATACTGCTTCCACCATAAACCGCAGTGGTTTTGATGTTTTGCATGTATTTCGAGTAATTTTTAATGTCTTTGGTAATTTGCAAACAAAGTTCTCTTGTAGGACACAGCACCAAAAGTTGGATTTTGCGACTCCCGTCGTCAATCATATCCAAAATCGGAAGCGAAAATGCTGCTGTTTTGCCTGTTCCTGTCTGCGCAAGTGCGATGAGATCGCGAATATCTGAAGAGATAAAAGGAATAGTCTGTTTTTGGATTTCTGTAGGACTTGTAAAGCCCAATTCGCCAATTGCCTTCAATAGATCAGGACTTAGATTGGTCTCCGTAAATAAATTCATGTAAATGATCGTCTAATAATTCGGCGGCAAAGATACGTTTTTTATTTTTGATAATTTTATGGGGCTTTCATTAAATTTTTGTTAAATGAAATCAGTTCAATATTTGAAGTTGATTTTTCCTTAAATTTGATTTTAATAATATTGAACTTATGAATCCCAAAATAGAAAATTCTACCCTAAAATTCCTGAAAGATTTAGCCAAAAACAACAACCGCGATTGGTTTACGGAAAACAAGGAGAAATATGTTGCAGCAAATGAAAACGCAGTCAATTTTGTTGAAGACCTCATTGAAAAAATTGCAGAATTTGATGAAGAAATTGGAAAACTTGATGCGAAAAAATCTTTGTTTAGAATTTACCGAGATACAAGATTTTCTAAAGATAAAACACCTTACAAAACCAATATCGGAGCAAGTTTGGGAATGGGAAAAGGAAATCGGGTTTCAGGATATTATCTACATATTGAACCGGGAAAATCGTTTTTAGCGGGCGGAGTTTATCAACCCGAAAGTTCAGTTTTAAAGCAAATCAGAAAAGAAATTTCAATGAACGGAAAAGATTTTCTGAAAATTCTTGAACAAGACGATTTCAGGCATCACTTTCATGGATTGAGCGTTGAAAATAAGTTACAGAAAGTTCCGCAAGGTTTTGAAAAAGACGATGCGATGGCGGAATATCTGAAACTGAAAAGTTTTGTGGTGATTCATCCTATTTCAGATTTGGATTTAACGGATGAAAATGCAACTGAAAATTTTGCGAAAATTTACGAATCAATCAAACCGTTGAATGATTTTCTGAGTGCGCCGTTCTTATAAAAATTGCCACGAATGCAGGAATAATTAATTGCTTTTTTATTTCTGCGTTCGTGGCAAACAAGCTTATTTTAGTTTTAACAAATCAATCGCTTTCTGAATTTCAGGATCATTTGGATTGATGGAATAATAATTTGCAATTCCTCCTTTTTGGTCAATCACCATAAATCTCGGAACCCAATTTAAGTCGATATAATTATTGAAATTATTTTTCCAACCTTCATCAAACCAATAATTTTCGTTCGCTGAAATATTATATTTTTCAAGTCCTTTTTTCCATTGTTCATGACTACGGTCGAGCGAAAAATAAACGAAATCAATTTCAGGATTTTTCTCTTTCAACTCTTTTGTGGAAGGAAGCGCGAGAATACAGTCTCTGCACCAACTTGCCCAAAAATCAATGATTAAAATTCTTCCTTCATGCTTTTTAATGACGTCGGAAACGGAAAGTTTTTTACCTTCAAGCGAAACTATTTTTTGAGCAAGAGCTTCTTTAGAAAAGGCTTTTATTTTCCGTTGGAACTTTTTGTCCGAAAGCGCTTATTGTAAAAAGTAATAATATGAAACTTATTGATTCTTTCATTTCTAAATTTTCTCAAACAAAACGATGAAAAATTCTGTATCAATCAACGCTTTTCCATTCTCGACCTTTGTAGTCTTTCCTGAATAAGCATCACGCAGTTTTGTTCCGTTTTGGAAAAGCCCATCAACGGAAACTTCCTTTAATCCTGATTTCAAATCCAATCCAACTAAAACTTTATCATTATTATAAGTTCTTGTAAACCAATACGGTGACGCAGAAATCATCTGATGAACTCCCGCTCCAACTGATGGATGATTAGCTCTGAATTTTCCTAATTTTTGGTAATGTTCCAATAATTTTTTTGTTCCCGAATTGTATTGCACCTCGCTCCAATTCATGTTGGAACGAAGCGTTGCATCTCCTTCTGCTCCACTTATTGTTAAATTTCTTGCGGTTTCATCTCCATAATAAATCTGCGAAATTCCAGGAGCGAGCAAAAGTTTGGTTCCTGCTTCATAAGTTCTTTTTCGCTCTTTATCGAAAGGCCAACCGTCGTCGTGAGAAGTTAAATAATTCATCACCGTTTTACCGTTTAAATCGGAATGAAGAAGTTTAGAATAATTTGAAAACAGCTCTTCATAAGATTTGTTCGCATCTCCCTTAAAATCAAAATTAATCAAACCTTTAAAACCATTTTGATAATAATTCACCTTTTTATCACCGAAATCGTAAATCTGTTTGTGTGAAATTCCGTAACCGTAAACTTCACCAACTGTGAAAAATAAATTATTGTCGAGAACTTTCGAAGAATTGTTTCTTTTGTAAATGTCAAAAGCTTCCTGACAAATTTTTTGGAAATCTTTCCAAACATCCTCATTTGTATGTTTCACGGTATCAACACGATATCCATCAATTCCAAATTCCTGCACGTAATCAGCGAGCCATTTCATGATGTAATATTTCGGCGCTTTCGGATAACCTGTTCTTGCAAAAAACTCGTTTAAGGATTTCATTTCCGCATCGTATCTTCCTTCCTTTTTCCACTTTTCAACCAACATTGGTGGAAGTTCAGCGGGAGCATTTGATTCGGTCAAAATATCCGGTAGATTCGCCACCAAAGTACACGCAGTCGTATTTTCGTAGTTGCTGTATTTACATTGCGGCGAAGTTCGGACCCAAGAATTTGGATAAACAGGGTCGATGCCTGTAACAGGACCTGTATGATTTACAACGGCATCCAAAACGACTCTAATTCCTTTTGCGTGGGCTTTTTCCACCAATTCTTTTAGGTCGGCCTTTGTTCCAAAATTCGGGTCGAGTGCAGTCCAATCTTTTGCCCAATATCCGTGGAAACCATAGGTTTTTCCTGTTCCTTCATCGGTTGCGCTGTGAATTTGTTCCACAAGCGGGGTCATCCAAATTGCATTGATTCCCAAATCTGAGAAATAATTGCTGTCAATTTTTTGAATAATTCCACGCAAATCGCCTCCTTCAAAACCTCTCAAAACAGCAGCTTTTTCCGTTCTTTCGAAATTAATATCGTTGGATTTGTCGCCATTTTGAAAACGGTCCGTCAACAAAAAATAGAGATTTGCACCTTCCCAAGTGAAAGGTTGTTTTTTGGTATTTTGAACAGAACCACAAGAAGTTAATAACGCAAAACCTGCGAGAAAAAGGATTTTTTTCATTTTTTTAATTTTTATAAAATGGAAGTTTTTATCTTAATGTATTATGAATCTTAAGAAAGCCCTACATTTGCTTACTATTCGACTGATAAAGTTAAAACAAAATCGGCGGTACCAAAAATCATTTTCCATCGTACATTCAATTTAACATATATTTAACATAATTTTATATCTTTGTTTTCCTTAACCCAAAAGATTCATGACGCTTTATCAAAAAATAGCCGAAAAATTACAGTTTATATCACCCGAATTTTATAAAAAAAGGTATTTCAAAAAATTGGAAGAACTTTCTGCGGACAACTTTTCGGAAAAAAATATGGAGCCCGAATTGCTTTGGATTAAAGATTATATCCCAAAAGCTGCTGTATTTTTCGATATTGGAGCCAATGTGGGAACTTATCTTTTTCGTCTTGAAAAACGACTTTCTCCTCATCAAATTTACGCCTTCGAACCCAATCCGAAACTCTATTTCCGTTTGAAAAGAATTTTTCCCGAAATGCATATTTACCGATTGGCTCTGTCGGATAAAAATGAAACAGCTGATTTTAAAATCCCTGTAATCAACGGTGAAACCTACAATTCCCGCGGAACTTTGCACACCCAATTTTTCGAAAATGGCGAAGAAAATCATTTCACGGAAAAAGTGAAAGTAATGAAATTGGATGATTGGGCAGGACTTGAAAACCTAAAACGTCTCGATTTCATTAAAATTGATGTGGAAGGTAACGAGATGGAAACTTTGCGTGGCGCAGAAAAAACAATTAAAAAATTCAAACCCGTTTTGATGGTGGAAATGGAACAACGCCACCATGAAAAACCTTTACAGCAAATGGTTTCCGAAATTGAGAATTGGAATTACACCGCTCATTTTCTGAACCGCGAAAACTTCCGGTTGCAAAAAATTGAAGATGATTTTTATAAAATTCAAAAGGAAAATGAGTTGATCAATAAAAATCAGTACATCAACAATATTATTTTCGTACCGAATTACCAAAAAAAACACGATAAATGAGTGTTGTAGCGCGACAAGGCTTCAAATATTCTTTAATTGGATATTTCGGGTTTTTGCTCGGAACCTTTTCTGCGATTTTCATATTTCCGAGAGATATGGAATTCTACGGGAAACTGCGCTATATCATGCCGACTGCGGAAATGCTTTTGCCCATCGTGGTTTTCGGGCTTTCTTTTTCTAATGTGAAATTTTTCCATCAAACCCAAAAAGACGGAAAAAATCAAAATTTTTTGAGTTTGTCTTTGTTGGGAATCGGCGTTAATTTCCTGATTTTCACGATTTTATTTTTTGGATTTTTCCTTATTTTCCCTCAATTTAAAAGTCTGGAACTATGGAAAATGAAAAGGTTGATTTTGCCTCTGATCTTCATTCTTGCGCTTTCGGCGGTTTTCAATAAATACATTTCCAATTTTAAGAGAATCGTTGTTCCCAATATTTTTGAGAATTTAATGCCGAAACTCGCTAATTTAGGCGCTTTCTGTTTGTTCTTCTTCATCGGTGTTTCAGAAAAAGGTTCTTACGCATTTTTCTTCGGAATGTTTTTGCTTTCGTTTTTAGGCTATATTTTCTATGCCAATAAACTTGAAAAAATCACACCCGATTTCAGTACCGACTATATTAAAAAAGACAATTTGTGGAAAGAAGTCTTGAATTACAGTTTCTTCGGATTTCTAGGAAATATCGGCAATTACATCGCTTTCAGAGTAGATAACTTCATGATTGGCGAATTTTTGAACTTCGAGGAAAACGGCGTTTACAGCATTATTTTGTCGGTACTTTCTTTCATCATGATTCCACAAATGGGTTTGTTCAACATTTCCGCACCAATCATCAATAAAACCATTGCAGAAAACGATTTCGACGAACTAGGCCGTTTCCACAAAAAGACTTCACTGACATTGTTTTTCTTGGGAGCAGTTCTATTTGCCTGTATTTTGGTGGGATTTCCTTATTTATGCGACTTCATTAAAAACGGCGACCAACTTCGAAAAGCGGAACCTGTTGTTTGGATTCTTGGTTTTGCGATGCTTTTTGATTTGGCGACGGGTTTTAACGGACATATTATTTCCCTTTCCAAACATTACCGTTTCAATATTATCGTGATGCTTTTCTTGGCGATTACGACGATAGTTCTCAACTGGATTTTCCTCACCAAAACAACTTTTGGAATCATGGGAATCGCAATGGCAACCGCAATTTCGCTCACTTTGTTCAACATCATTAAAATTGTTTTTAATTACATAAAATTCAAAGTTTCACCATTAAGTATTGAAATGATTTACTCCGCAATTATTTGTACTTTGGCGATTACTTTGGCGATTATCTTACCGAATTTTAAAAGCAGTTTGGCGAATTTAATTTTCAAGCCAGGTTTGGTTTTGGTGATCATTTTTGCGGGAAATTATTTTATGAAAATTTTTCCTGTGGAAGATTATTTGAACAAGAAATTCTTTCAGAGTTTATTTAAATTTTAAATTAGCGTTTTCAAAACATTTTCTAATTCCCTTCTGATCTTTTCTTTGTTGAAATTTTCTTGGAAGTTGTAAGAATTTTCTCCGTTCAAATCTAAAATTTCATTCGTTCGATTTCTATTTTGGTTGATTATAAAATCCAAATCTGAATGATAATTTGCGGGAAAGAAAGCGAATTTACCATATTTAATGGCATCGCCAATATTTCCCGACATTTTGGTTTTCCCGTAAGTTTCATTGTTGCTGAAAAAGTCGGTTTCTTGCTGAATAGGACACCACAAAACGTCGGCTTTGTTCATCCATTCATCAAAAATGGGTTGCGGAACTTTTTCAGTAAAATATTTGATGGATAGATTTTCAGGACTTGAATTCTTATAATTTTCTAACCAATGAAGTTCTTTTCCTTTGGCTTTGCCGAGAAAAATGATTTGAAAATTCTTAACCAACATTTCGGTGCTTCGCCGCTCCTCTTCAGACACGGCATCTTCTACCAACATTTCGCGGCTTCGCCGCTCCACCTCCACCTTTTGATTCAAAATTTTTAAAACCCTTTTATAATCTCTCCTTGCTTGCGAAACTGCACCTGGAATGACAATGGTAAAATTTTCAGAGGCTAACTTTTCATTAAACTTATTAAAAAATAAAGGAAGAAATTTGAAGTTTTGCTGAACTAAACTTTTATCCAAAACCAACAGATTTTTTGCTTTTTTGAAAACATCAGTTGCGGAAAGTAAGTCTTCTTTCAACAAGAGTTTTAAACGATAGATAAAATCTTTTTTGAAAATATTTCTAAAAAGTTGGAGTTTAGAAATCTTGGTAAAATTTAGATTATGAGCAATTATCGCCGTGTTGAATTTTTCACAAATCTGCTCGAAAATATTGAAGTAACGGTGAACCGTCCCGATGATCACCAAATCGTAATTCTTGCTTTTCAATTGATTCAAAACTTCGGAACTTTCCGTTAAAAAAATATTGGATTGATGCTTTCCAATACTCTTTAGAATTTTTTCAGAAAAATAATAATCCACGACGAATTCCTCGGAATCGTCCATCAATTCCATAAAGTTTGCCGCAATTTCAGCGTGGGTGTCGAGTTCGATAAAGGCTATTTTTTTTAAATTCAAATTCAACTTTATTTAATTTTTGGCATCTTCAACAATATTTTTTGCTTCACCAATTTTAAATTCTCTTTTGAAAAAATACACTTTTTTTCCGCTACTCCAAGTTTCCAAAACCTTTGTATTTAAAATTTCAGTTTCAGGAACCGTCATCAAATCCTGATTCAATATAATAAAATCTGCAGATTTTCCAACTTCTAAACTTCCTTTTTCATTTTCTTCGAAGCTACCCTTTGCAGCCCAAATCGTCATTCCGCGAATGGTTTGCTCTCTTGTTAAAGCATTTTCCTTTTGAAATCCGTTTGCAGGATAATTTTTTGAATCTTTTCTTGCCACCGCCGCTAAAAATGTTTTAAAAGGATTGATTTCTTCCACTGGAAAATCGGTTCCCAAAGGAAGCCAACCGTTTTGTTTCAGCAAATCTTCATAAGCGTAGGAATATTTCAGGCGCTCTTTCCCCAGTCTTTCTTCCGCCCAATACATATCGGAAGTCGCGTGAGTTGGCTGCACAGAAGGAATGATGGAATATTTCGCAAACAGATTGAAATCGTTTTTATCGACAATTTGCGCATGTTCGATTCTCCATCTTCTGTTATTTTTAATGCCTAAAACATCACCATAAATTTGAAGAATCGTCCGGTTCGCAGAATCTCCAATTGCGTGAGTGCACATTTGAAGGTCGCTATTTTTGAGTTTTTTGGCTAAATTTTCGAAATGTTTTCTCTCGCTCAACAAAAACCCTTTCCAATCTTTTTTGTCGGAATAATCGTGGATGAGACACGCTCCTCTCGAACCAAGCGCACCATCTGAATACACTTTAAATCCTCCAACCGTAATATTTTTATTCGTATATCTTCCTTTTTTTACCCAACGGTCGTAATAATTAGGATTGTCTTCAAGCAATGCGAAGATTTTCATCTGAAGTTTATTCTGCGACTGTGCCTTTTCCAAAAGCGACAAAGTATGCTCCGTAATTCCGCAATCGTGAAGTGAAGTCAAGCCGTAAGAAAAGCATTCTTTTTGCAGTTCTCCAAAATAATTAATCGCCATTTCATCGCTGATTTGCGGCAAATGTTTTTCCACCAAAAGCATTGCATTATCAATTAAAACTCCGGTAAGTTTGCCGTTTTTTTGCTCGACTTCACCACCGTTCAGTTTCGTGTTTAAATCAATTCCCGCAATATCGAGGGCTTTTTGATTTGCAATTGCAGCGTGACCATCGATTCGCTTTAAATAAACAGGTCGGTTTGGGAAAAGTTGGTCGAGTTTTTCCTTGTTTGGAAATTCTTTTACGGGCCAATCATTTTGGTTCCAACTTCTGCCGTAAAGCCATTCCATTGGTGCGTTTTTGGAATATTCGGTGATTCGGGAAATTACTTCGTCCCAAGAATTTGTTCCCCAAAGTTCGCATTTCCATTTATCCGTCGCATAACCTGTGAAATGACAATGCGCATCGATAAATCCTGGAAAAACCGTTTTTCCTTGAAGATTCTGAATGTTTTTTGATTTGAATTTTTTCAGAATCTCCGCATTTTTCCCAACCGCTAAAATTTTTCCTTCTGAAATTGCCATTGCTTCAGCGACATCAAAATTCTTGTTGACGGTGTAGATTTTCGCATTTTGGATGATTAAGTCGGCGTTATTTTGTGCGGAAACTAAAACCGCAAAAAGCAACGCAACAACGGTATAGACAAATCTTGATTTGTCCGAAAAATGCAGGTTTTCACTGAGTGATTTTCTAAAATTAAATTCCATAATATTTATATTTATCTCAATTTTAAGGATTATTAGTGATGTAATTATCCATACAAGTACTTTTCAGATCACCAAAGAATTTGAGTCTCAACAGTTTTTCCTAATTCATTAAGTTCCATTTTTCCATTTCTGATTTTTCCAAAAGGATGGATTTTGTTTTTTGTGCTGATGGTGATAAAACAGATTGCGTCTTTCGAGTATCAAAGTCCGATTTTCTATTTCTATTTCTGTCCGGTATTCTAAAAATCTTTGATTTTTGGAAAAATCACGATTTGTCCTTACGCCACATTTGTTTCCATCTCAAGTTGCGGATGTATTGTATTTCTTCTTTCGTTAATTTTCTTTCACCATTTTGTTTTAAAAAAGATTTTATAGTAGTAAAAAACTCCAAAAATGATTTATTTTTTAACGATGATTTTGCCGAAGAAATTAGTGCTAAAGGTAAATTCAAACCGATGTTGTAAAAATATTCACCGAGTTTTTCGGCTTTTTGCTTTTTGTATTTGTAGGCAGTTGGTCGAAGATGTTTCACCCATAAATCTTTGATGGTGACGGTTTCCCAATTGTTTTTCTTTGCCAACATCACATCGATATTGTCCCAACCGAGAACAGGTCGAAGTCCGTTCATGTCGAGAAAACATTCCTTTCTGTAAGATTTTATCGGTCCACGAACATGATTTTTCGAAGATAAGTTTTCATAAATCCATTGATTTTTTTCGTCTTTAAAATCAAACGCCAAAGATTTTTCAAAAACTGATTTTTTGATTTTTACCAAACCTGAAACCATTCCTGCTTTCGGATTATTTTCGTAAACCTCATTAATTCTTTTCAAATAATTTTTAGGAAAAATAATATCGGCGTCGAATTTACAGATGATGTCGAATTGATTTAAATCCGTCGTTTGCAAACCTTTATTGAAAGTTCTTACCACTTTTGCTCCCGGTTCGTGAACTGAAGATTCGAGATTGGAAAGTTTGAAATTTGACGCTTCGACTCCGCTCAGCGTGACAGTGCTTATAAACTTATGAACTATTTCCGCAGTTTTGTCGGTAGAACCATCATTCACCACGATCACTTCAAAATCCTGAAAAGTCTGATTTTTCAATGATTCGAGAGTGAAGAAAATATTCTTCTCCTCGTTATGTGCAGGAATGATGATGAGAAATTTCATTTAATAATTTGAAAATGAGAGAATTTGAAAATTTGAAAATGGAAAATCATAATTGGAAATCTATTTACCTTCCAAATCATCTACCCAATCTTTCATGATGTAAGTTACCAATCCTTTCAAAACAAAGGGATCATTTTTCACGAATTCTTCGGCAGATTCCCGGTCTGTGAAAATTCCCATCGCGCCTTGTCCGGGAATTGAAAAAGGGCCAATTCCGATGACTTTTCCAGCTTTCACAAATTTGTCTTCATTTTCCTGATGCTGCGGAAAAAATTCCATTAATTTTTCCATGGTTGCATCGACTGTGTTTTCGTAGAATACGACTGTTCTCATGATTTTATTTGATGTTGTTTCTTTAAAAATCCTGCGGATTTTGGACAAGTCGCGACTTGTCCCTACTAATGCGCTTCCAACCAATTATCACCTACTCCGACTTCCACCAATAAAGGAACTTTGGTGTCAAATGCGGACTCCATTTCGGTTTTGATGAGTTCTTTGGCCGTTTCTATTTCTTCGATTGGCGCCTCAAAAACCAATTCGTCATGAACTTGCAAAAGCATTTTGGTTTTCAGATTTTTTTCCTGAAGTTTTTCGTCAATTTTAATCATCGCCAATTTGATAACATCGGCTGCACTTCCCTGAATTGGCGCATTTACGGCGTTTCTTTCCGCGTGAGCTTTTACTACAAAATTGGCAGAATTAATATCTTTCAAATGACGCTTTCTGTTTAAAATCGTTTCCACATAACCCAAATCCTGCGCTTTTTGGACTTGTTCTGCCATATATTTTTTCAGTTGTGGATAAGTGGCGAAATAGTTTTCAATCATCTGCTTTGCTTCGGTTCGGGAAAGTCCGGTTTGTTCGGCTAAACCGAATGCGCCTTGTCCGTAAATAATTCCAAAATTCACCGTTTTTGCCTGTGAACGTTGGGTTTTCGTAACTTCTTCTAAAGGAACATTAAACAATTTTGAAGCCGTTGAAGCGTGAATATCTTCTCCATTTTGGAATGCTTTAATCATATTTTCCTCGTTGGAAATTTCGGCGATTAAACGAAGTTCGATTTGCGAATAATCGGCAGAAATAATCTTGTTTCCTTCATCCGCTTTAAAGGCACCACGAATTTGTTGTCCGCGCAAAGTTCGAATCGGAATATTTTGCAAGTTCGGATTCACAGAAGCTAATCTTCCCGTTGCAGCAGTAGTTTGCGAGAAATTGGTATGAACTCGGTTATCATCCTTATCAATCTGATTCGGCAAGGCGTCCACATAAGTCGATTTCAGTTTTTGATAAGTTCGGTATTCGAGAATGTATTTAATGATTTCGTGTTTCGCGGAAAGTTTTTGTAAAACATCTTCGGAAGTGGCGTACTGACCAGTCTTTGTTTTTTTCGCTTTTGGGTCGAGCTGCATTTTTTCAAACAAAATTTCACCCAACTGTTTTGGTGAATTCATATTAAATTCTTCACCCGCAAATTCAAAAATCTTTTTTTCAAGTTCTCTAAGATCACTTTCCAAATCCTTACTTTCCTGTTCGAGCCAATTTTTATCTAAAGAAATTCCTTCCAATTCCATTTTTGCCAAGACTTTCATCAAAGGCATTTCGACTTTATAAAACAAATCTTCTAAGTTTTCTTTTTTCAGTTGAGGAGCGAAGATTTCGTACAATTGCCAAGTTACATCGGCGTCTTCACCTGCATATTTCGTTTGTTCTTCAACTGAGGCAGAACGAAGTGTCGTTTGATTTTTTCCTTTACCAATCAAGGTTTCAATTGCGACAGGTTTGTAATTCAGATACATTTCAGATAGATAATCCATTCCGTGTCTTCCGTCTGGATTGAGGAGATAATGCGCGATCATGGTGTCGAAGATGGCTCCATCAACATCAATTCCGTATTGTTTCAGAATTTTGTAGTCGAATTTTAAATTGTGGGCGATTTTCAAGATTTCCTTTTTCTCGAAAAACGGACGGAAAATTTCTAAAGTCTCCAAAACCTCCTCTCTATTTTCTGAGAGTGGAATATAATAAGCCAAACCTTTTTTGTAGGAGAAACTCATCCCAATTAATTCGGCTTCCATTTCATTTAACGAAGTCGTTTCCGTGTCGAAGCAAACCGCATTTTGTTTTAAAAGATTTTGAACTAAAATTTTCTGTGCTTTCGGGGAATCAATATATTGGTAAAGATGGTCGTTGTTCTCAATGGTCGTTTTCGTTGTAGTTGCCTGTTCCAACTCTTCAAAATTGGCGAACAAATCCAATTGAACAGGACCGCTTTTTTCCTCCGCTTTTTTGTCGTATCGCGATACTTTATTCGGTTCAGCCGATTGCTGATTGCTGATTACTGATTGCTCATTTGAAAATGCACGATAAAGGTTTTCGTACAATCTTCGGAATTCAATTTCGTCAAAAACCTCCTTCACCTTTTCGAAATCAGGCGTTTCTAAATCATATTGTTCCTGATGAAATTCGATCGGTGCATCACATAAAATCGTGGCTAATTTTTTAGACAGAATTCCACGTTCGGCAGAATTTTCAACTTTTTCTCGGAGTTTGCCGGTGATTTTATCGGTGTTGGCTAAAAGGTTTTCAATGCTTCCATATTCTTTAAGGAATTTCTTGGCAGTTTTTTCCCCAACGCCTTCCAATCCCGGAATATTATCAACAGAATCGCCCATCATTGCTAGAAAATCAATGACTTGTTTGGGGTCTTCAATTTCATATTTTGCCAAAACTTCCGGAACTCCCAAAATCTCAAATTCTGCTCCTTTTAATCCCGGTTTATAAATTTTGATATTTTCAGTGACACACTGCGCAAAATCTTTGTCAGGTGTAACCATAAAAACTTTGTAGCCTTCTGCTTCCGCTTTGCAGGCAATGGTTCCAATCACGTCATCGGCTTCATAACCTTCCACTCCCAAAATCGGAACGTGCATCGCTTCCAAAATGCGGTGAATATAAGGAACGGCAATCTTAATCGCTTCCGGAGTTTCGCTACGATTGGCTTTATATTCTGCAAAATCGGCAGTTCTGACACTTGCTTCTCCTACATCAAAGACAACGGCTAAATGTGAAGGTTTTTCTCTACGAATCAGTTCAATCAAAGAATTGGTAAATCCAAAAATGGCTGAAGTATCCAAACCTTTGCTCGTAATTCTGGGACTTCTAATCAGTGCGTAATAACCTCGGAAAATCATCGCATAGGCATCGATGAGGAAAAGACGTTTGTCGTTGTTGTCGTGTGTCATAACAGCAAAGATAGCGAAAAGTTGGAAGCTGGATGAGGGAAGCTGGAAGATAATGACCGCAATAAATAGAGGATTGCAAATTATTTAATCTTACTTTGCTTATGGATAACTTTCATTGCTAAAGTCGCGAAAAATCCACCAAGGAAAAATCCCATTCCTGCTCCCATCAAAACATCCATCGGAAAATGTACCCCGAGATAAATGCGACTGTAAGAAACCATTGCTGCCCAAAAGAAAAGTAAATATGGAAGAAACCGATATTTTCTGAAAAGCAACATACTCATAAAAGTCGCAATAAAAAACGTGTTTGAAGCATGTGCCGAATAAAATCCAAATTGTCCGCCGCATTGAACTTCACGCATTAAATGATCTAAACTTGGATCGTGACAAGGTCTCAATCTTGCAATTCCAGTTTTGAAAATTCCGGCAAGTTGGTCAGAAACTGTTACTCCTAATGCAATGAAAATCAAAATGAAAAGTAAATTTCGGAGTTTGTAATTTTTGTAAAGTAAATACAGAAAAATAACGTAAAGCGGAATCCAAAGCCAAGTCCCGGAAACCATCGTCCAAAATCGGTCGAAAGGTTCGCTCCCCAAATTGTTAAGGAAGAGGAATGCTTGTTTGTCTTCTTGGATGATTTCGTGCATAAGAAATTTTTGAAATATTATTTCAAAAATTGAAATTATTAAGATGAAAATAGATAACAAAAATAAAAAAACTCTTCGTTACTTTTGCCTTGATGCAAAAGTAACCAAAAAATCAAGACTGGATCTTTTTGCTTAAAAATTTCCTAGGTCAGAAAAAAGAAAGTTTATCTGCTTACAGGTCCTTCATGGTCGTCTTTCTCGGCGAGGTTTTCTTTCGGTTTGGAACGTTCGGCCATGGCATCTTTTTCAAGGTCGCTCATCGGGTTGAAATCCTTTGCCTGCTGTTTTACCTTTTCGATTTCCTTTTTGATTTCGGAAACGGGATTGTCCGTTTCTTTCAGAATTTCGGTTTTCACGTCTTCCATCGCGCCCCGCATTTTGCGAACGCCTGCTCCCAAATCACGGGCAATTTGCGGCAATTTGTCGGGTCCGAATAAAACGACGATTGCAACGGCAATCAAAAGCATTTCGCCAATACTTAATTCCATGCGGCAAAATTACGAAAGTTTATGAAACAGCATTTGTTATTCAACTTAAATTCTTCTTAAAAGTTTAAAGACATCAAACCACAATTCCGATGATTGCCATATTTTTCACAAACTTCTCAATCTGAATCTGCAACGGCGATTTTTCTTCCTTAATATTCTGAAGGGAATCTCCTATTTTTCCAAGTTTGGTTTCCTTGCCAATTTTTTCAACCTCGAAAACAGCCAATCCGGAAACCGTTAAAGTTCCGCTGAAGACTTCGTTGTCATCGGAATCTTTGTCTTTAAAAACAGAAAAACTTTCTCCGGTCAAAGAAGATTGATTCACCGAAAAATCGTTGCTGTGAAGAATTTTTCCATCGGCGTTGATCATTTTTCCTTCTTCGATAATGCATAAATCTCCGACAACAATTTCATGGGTGGGAATTGAAATGATTTTAGAATTCCGAATGACTTTGCTTAAAGGTTCGTTGAGCTTCTCCAATTCTTCCAAAGCCTTTTTACTTCGGTTGTCCTGATAAAAAGAGATTCCTGAAACCGCCACAATTGCGAAAAACATAAAGGCAGCTTCACCGTAATTTCCGACAATCAAATAAATTAGCGTGATGATGATTAAAAGAATCAGCATCGGTTCTTTCAGAATATCTAAAAGGAGCGAAAACCAAGTTGATTTTTCGGTCTCCTTCATTTTGTTTTCGCCAAATTTTGACCTTGATTCGAGAACTTGAGTGTCATTAAGTCCGGTGAAGTTTTCGGGAATATTGAAATCCATTTTATTTTTAAAAATTGAATTTTAAAAATAATGAAAATTATTTGCAAATGGAATATGAAGTTGGTCAGAAAATATCGCTCAATTTAAACGCAAAGACGACGACTCTTTAAACTGCTTTTTCGTTTTCAAGTTCGCAAAGTCGTTTCACTTAGCAGAGTAACATCTCTTTTAGATTTTCTTCCTTTTAAAAACAAAATACACAATCACAGTACTAATCGTCATTAGTACAAATCCGAGAAAAAACGGAGCACCGGCAAATTTAAACGGAGCATTGTCGTGGGTGAAATAATAGAAAGTATTGGTCATTAAAGGTGGACCAACAATCGCCGTCAAACTGATTAAACTTGCTAAAGCGCCCTGTAATTCGCCTTGTTCATTTTTTGGAACTTCCGATGAAATCACGGACTGTAAAGCGGGACCTGCAATTCCGCCTAAACCATAAGGAATTAAAAATGCAAACATCATCCAACTTTGACTTGCAAATGCGAACAAAACCATTCCGATGGCGTATAAAGTGAGTCCGTAGAAAATACTTCTTGCATCACCAATTTTGGGCTGAATGATTCGGATTAAATATCCTTGAACCAAAGCCGCCATAAATCCTGAAACTCCGAGAGAAATTCCGACCATTCTTTCGGTCCAGCCAAATTTGTACATGGTGAAGAATGTCCAATTGGTTTGTACAGCGTGACCTGCAATGTAAACGAAAACCAATGCGGCAATTAATCCTAGTATTTGTGGATATTTACGAAGTTGAAGCAAGGAACCGACGGGATTTGCACGTTTCCAATCAAATTTTCGCCGGTGTTCTTTGTCTAAACTTTCTGGGAGAATAAACCATCCGTAGAGAAAATTAATCAGACATAAAATCGACGCAGCGTAGAAAGGAACTCTGGCTCCATAATGTCCCAAAACCCCGCCAATCACGGGACCGATGATGAAACCTAAACCAAAAGCGGCTCCAATCATCCCGAAGTTTTTTGCCCGGTCTTCATCCGTGGAAATATCTGCGATGTAGGCACTTGCTGTGGTAATACTTGCTCCTGTAACTCCCGAGAAAATTCTCCCCACGAAAAGCCAAAAAATCGTTGGTGCAATCGCCTGGATAAAAAAGTTGATGGAGAAACCTAAAAGTGAAAAAAGAATAATCGGTCTTCTTCCGTATTTGTCGCTCAATCCGCCTAAAACTGATGCGAAAACAAACTGCATTGCTGCATAAACGAAACTCAACCAACCTCCGTATTGTGAAGCGACGCTTAAATCGGGATTGTGAATCAGTTCGCGAATTAGTGTCGGAACCACAGGAATTACAATTCCCCATCCTGTAATGTCGATGAGCAAAGTAATAAAGATGAAACCGATTGCGGCTGATTTTTGATTTCTTTTCATTGAGGTTGCAAAGATAGTTTTTTCAGAAAGATGTGAATTGCAATTTCTAAATCGATTTGTAAAATTATTTTTGAGATTCCTCATTGCTTCATCGATGAGGAATGACCAAGTTTTTATAAATTATTAGGGGATTTCTTGGCGCGGCTTCGCCGCGCCAAGAAATCCCCGCATCAAAATTAAAATAGCCCTCATTTCGAACCAACGAAGTTGGAGAAAAACCTCATCTATAATTAAAAGTAGAGTTATTAAAAAAAATGTCCCTCTTTCGAAGGACATTTTTAGATATGATAAGAAACTATTTCTTTTTCTTTTTCTCAACGACTTCTTTGTCGATGGAGCTTCTTCCGTGAACAGCTTCTTCTTTTCCTCTTCCTTTCAATAAATCATAAGCGATTGCCGATGAAACGAAAATGGATGAATACGTACCGAAACCAATACCGATTAACAAGCAAAACATAAATCCTCTTAAGTTTTCTCCACCGAAGATGAAGATTGCCAAGATTACAAGAATAGTTGTAAATGAGGTGTTGAACGTTCTACCCAAAGTACTTGAAATAGAGTCATCGAAAAGTCCCGCCAAAGTAAGCGATTTTTTCTCCCTCAAATATTCCCTAATTCTGTCGAATACAATCACGGTATCATTGATGGAATAACCGAGAACCGTAAGAACCGCCGCGATGAAATCCTGATTAATTTCCATGTTAAACGGCATGAATTTGTGCAGCAAAGAGTAAGTTCCCAAAATGATAATCGCATCGTGGAAAAGTCCCGCAACCGCACCGAGTGAGAATTGCCATTTGTTGAATCGCAACAAAATATAAAGGAAAATTCCCGCCAAAGCTGCAATAACGGCAAAAGTTCCATGAGATTTGATATCGTCTGCAACAGTAGGTCCTACTTTTGCGGAAGAAACAATTCCTGCATGATCTTTATCCGCAGATTTGAATTCCTGTAAAGTCATGTTTGCAGGAAGATTTGGTTTCAAACCTTCATACAATTTCTGCTCGATGATTTGGTCGGCTTTCAAAGATTCGTCATCGATAAGGTAATCGGTAGAAATTTTCAGCTGATTTCCTGTCCCGAAAGTTTTTGCTTCTACTGCTGAGTTTTTACCATCTTGTGTAGCGAAAAGTTTAATTAGGTTTTCCTCTACTTTATTAGCATCAACAGGTTTATCGAATTTTACCACGAAGTTTCTACCACCGGTAAAGTCGATTCCATATTTAAAGCCGTTAACTGCTATGGAAATTAAACTCGCAACGGTTAAGAAAGCAGAAATCATGTAGGCATATTTTCTCTTTCCGATAAAGTCGATCCAAATATTCCTGAAAAGATTTTTTGTAGGCGGAGTCCACACTGAAAGGTGTTTCCCTTTGTTCAATCTCGCAAAAATCATCACCCTCGATAACAATACGGAAGTAAAGAACGTCATCAAGATACCGATGATTAAAGTCACCGCAAAACCTTTGATTGGTCCCGTTCCGAAAATATAAAGAACAACCGCAGTTAAAATTGTAGTTAAGTGACCATCGACAATTGCAGAAAGTGCGTGTTTGAAACCATCTTTGTACGCTTCAAGAATATTTTTCCCCGCGAAAAGTTCTTCCTTTGTTCTTTCATAAATAATAACGTTCGTATCCACCGCCATTGCCATGGAAAGTACGATCCCCGCAATTCCCGGAAGTGTAAGCGTTGCATCCACAGAATCCATGATTCCGAAGATGTAGAAAAGGTTGATGATCATTGCGATTACGGCATAAACTCCTGCTCCACCGTAATAGAAAATGATATAGGCGATAATTACAAGGAATGCGATGATAAACGACAACATTCCCGCATCGATCGACGCTTTTCCTAATGAAGGTCCTACAACATCTGCCTGAACAATTTTAGCACTTGCCGGAAGTTTTCCTGCACCCAAAACATCCACCAAATCTTGAGCTTCCTGTTGAGAGAAGTTACCAGAGATTTGCGTTCTACCGTTTGGAATTTCATTTACAACATTTGGTGCGGTATAAACCACATTATCCAAAGTTACCGCAACAGGTTTGTTTACGTTTTTAGCGGTCAAAGTTTTCCAATCTTTAGAACCTTTTGAGTCCATTTGCATATCCACCACTACTCTTCCAAGTTCGTCGTAGTTTACTCTTGCAGATTCTACAGCACCATCAACCGGAGCTTTCTGGTTGATGTTTCCACGGATTGCGTAAAGAACCAGATTATTTTCGTCGTTCGCTTCCGGTTTGTAACCCCACATAAATTGGGTGTACTTCACATTTGCAGGACGAAGTCTTTTAGCAATATCTGAATTTAAAATTTTATTAACTGCCGCTGTGTCAGAAAGTTTGATGTTCCCAACACCGTTTGATCTCAAGGAGTTCAACTGCATTAAGTTTACGAAATTGGTGTTTTTAGGAATTCCCAAAGAGTCGCCTTTCGCAGCTATCACTGTATTTAACTGCTCGAAATAAGGATAAATCTCCTGAACCTGCTGTACTTCCCAAAATTGAAGTTTCGCAGAAGTTTGAAGCATTTTCTTTACACGGTCGATGTCTTTAATTCCAGGCATTTCCACAGAAATTCTACCCGTTCCAGGAACTCTTTGAACGTTCGGTTGCGTAACGCCCATTTTGTCGATACGCGTTCTAATTACCTCATAAGCAGAACCTTCTGCAGCAGAAATTTTTCTTCTGATGATATTTTTCACTTCCTCGTCGGAAGAGTTGTATTTAATCTCGCTTAAATTGGTATTCCCAAAAATTTCAGGATCTGCAAGTTTCAGGTTGGTTCCTTTCGCTTTGTTTACCGCTGCAAACTGTTCGAAGAAATTTTCGATGTAATTTTTTGTGGAGTTTTTCTGAGCGATATCAGTTTTATCGAGGGTTTCCAGAAGAATTGGGTTGGTAGAATAGTTGGTTAAGTCGTTCACCAAATCTCTTTCATTGATCTCTAGAAGTACGTTGATACCGCCTTTCAAGTCGAGACCCAACTTCATTTCTTTTTCTTTTGCCTTTGAATAATAAAGTTTTGTAAAGCCGAGATTCAGGGTATCTTTAGAAAGTCTCGCCATTTCTTTCTGATATTTTACAGGATCGTTTCCTGCGATTTCAGTGGCTTGTTTTTCAATTTTTCCAGCATACCAAGTCGGCAACAATTCATTAAGACAGATCAGTCCCAAGATGACCGCGACAAGCGTAATAAGTCCTTTTCCTTGCATTGTTAATAGTTTACAACATTAAAATTATAGTCGGCAAATATAATGATTTTCAATAGAATTAAGAATTTTTAACAAAGAATTTCCGATGAAAATTTTAAACAAAAAATTCATCAAAATTAAACGATCCCAATTCCTGAAAGACGTTAATTTTGATGAATTTTAAAAAGATTACCATAACAACAATTCTAAATTGTCATCGAGAAAATCCTTGTTTCAGGTTTGTTTCGCATCATTCTCAAATCAAAGGTCATGGCAACATTTCTTGTGAAAGCCCGACCTTTTTCGGTAATCTTAATTGAGTTTTCTGAAATTTCCACCAAACCGTCGTCTTCCATTTCCTTTAAGGTTTCCAAGGCATTTTCCAATTCTGGGAAAGCGTTTTGAATGTCCCATGATGTTTCCAAACGGCACATTAAATTCAAAATATGTTTTCTGATGATTAAATCTTCTTCATTTAAAATATGTCCACGGAATACAGGAATCTTGCCTTCTTCTACCCTTTTCTGATATTCTTCGACAGTCTTTTCATTCTGTGCAAAAGCGTACCAAGAATCGGAAATCGCGCTCATTCCCAAACCGATCATCAGTTGCGTTTTGCTTGAAGAATATCCCATAAAATTTCGGTGAATATCACCTGAAACCATTGATTGATAAAGGTCATCGTGCTCCAAAGAAAAGTGATCCATTCCCACTTCAATGTAGCCTAAATCTTCTAATAATTTTTTTCCGTTCTCGTACAGTTTGCGTTTTTCTTCACCGCTTGGTAAATCATTTTCATCGAAACCGCGTTGTCCAACTCCTTTGATCCAAGGAACATGAGCGTAAGAATAAAAAGCCAAACGATCTGGCTTTAATTCCAAGGTTTTTCGGATGGTGAATTCCATTTTTTCCCAAGTGTGGAACGGCAAACCGAAAACCAAATCGTGGGAAACGCTTTTGTAGCCGATTTCTCGCGCCCATTCCGTCACTTTTTTCACGTTTTCAAACGGCTGAATTCTGTTGATCGCTTTTTGAACTTGCGGATCATAATCCTGAACCCCAAAACTGCATCTTCGGAAACCCAAATCGTACAGCGTCTGCAAATGTTCTTTCGAGGTATTGTTCGGATGACCTTCAAAAGAAAATTCTGGATTTTCAGCGATTTCTGCTTTTGCGAAAATTCCTTCCAAAAGTTTTCGCAAGTTTTCCGGCGAAAAAAAAGTTGGAGTTCCACCACCCAAATGCAATTCTTTGATTTGGGGTACTTGGTTCTTTTTACTTGGTTCTTGGCTCTTTAGTAATTCTAAGTACAAATCCCATTCTTTCAAAACGCTCACCAAATAAGGTGTTTCTACGGAATGTTGTTTCGTTATTCTTTTGTGACAAGCACAAAATGTACACAATTGCTCACAAAACGGTAAGTGAATATAGATGGAAATTCCTTCGGAATCGTTGCTTTCATTGAAAGATCTGATCACAGAGTTTTGCCATTGTTCCGAAGAAAAATTGGCTTCGTCCCAAAAAGGAACGGTGGGATAAGAAGTGTAACGGGGACCGGGAATGTTGTATTTGTCGATTAGGGAATTCATAATTTGTTGCGAGATACGAGTTTCGTGTTTCGTGGTGCAAAAGTAGGGAATTTATTCCGTACGGATTTCACAGATTCTCACTGATAAAACTCTTGTGATCATCCATGAAAATCTGTGTAATCTGTGAGACCTTATTTCAGAGTCATTTTCACAATCCTGTCCTTTCCCGCGAAAACCAATGTATTTTGATCAATCCACTCGCAAACATACAAACCTTTTTCATCTGAAATTTTAGTCCAAGTTTTTCCGTAATCAGTTGAAAAATCTATATTTTGGTCACCAACTGCAATGATGTCTTTTCCTTTAGATTTTGGACGGATTTTCACACAAGTTTTGTAACCTGAATTTTTTCCTGATGCCTGAATTTGCCATGTTTCACCGCCATCGTTTGTGGTTGCGATATTGTTGATATTTTCAGATTGTTTGGTGTAATCACCACCCACTGCAATTCCAAATTTATTGTCATAGAAGTCGATGGAATAAATTCCTTGTGAAGAAGTTCCTTGAATAAAGGGGGTATCAAAAACCTTCCAATCTACTGGTTTATTCCAATTGAATTTAAAAATTCTTGCTTTGGTACCGCCACTCGCTATCCAAACCCAATTTCCTTTCATTGCGATATTCGAATTACTTGCTGCGAAATGAGCTTCACCTGGAAAATATGCAGGCAAATCTGGTTTTGCTTTTTCTAAACCATGATTAAACTCTCTATCAATCATCATTAAAAAATTTGGAGTCACCCCTTTGAAGGGATCGCTAATTGCTAAACCTCGATCCGCTTTGTCGAACATAAAAGCATCAAAGAAAAATTTTTCATTATTCGGTGTACGAACCAATCCGTAAGATTTCTTCAGTGTTTTCTTATTAACGATAAAATGATGCGGCAAAGAATCAATATCGAGCATATGAAAGTTTTTGGAATCTTGTGCTAATGTCCTGAACTGCAATTTTTTGTCCGACAAAATCTTCTGCATTTTCTTCGTCGAATCTTTCAAACTCACATAGCCAAATTTAGAATCCGTTCCAGCGTACCAAACTTTTCCATTGTAAATCTGAATCGCACGAATGGAGATTTTATCCTTCAACAAAGTCTGAATTTCTACTTTTTGAGCGAAAGAAAAATTTCCAAAAAAAATGATGACTAAGAAATAGAACAGTTTTTTCATTGAATTCAATTTTAACCAAAAGTAGTGAATTTGATGCAAAAAAAATCCCGGCCAATTGCCGGGATCAAAATTTATTTTTAAAATTTACCTTCTGTTTTTAAAGAAATAATATCCGTAGAAAATTGTGTGAATAACAATCATCACCACAGAGAAAATTATCAATCCGCCATCATCCACTTTATCAGCAAGTGCCGCTTGATGGTGGAAATAGGTTAAGATGATCAAAATTAATGTTAATGCAGCTCCACAAATGGCGGAAACACTGTAATTTTTCGGGTCATTCGTCGTACCATTGGCTTTTCCAAGGAATGAATTCTTGATTCCTCTCCACAAATAAACGTCCAAACCAATCATCATCCAAATCACCAAACGAATCCAGGTGTCGAAAGGAAGGAAAGCCATCATTCCGAAACAAGTTAGAACTCCTAAAATTGGAACCAGTGGAACCAAAGGTGTCTTGAAAGCTCTTGGCGCATCCGGCTGCGTTTTTCTCATTACCAAAACTCCGATGCAAACCAGGATGAAGGCGAATAAAGTTCCGATGGAAGTCATTTCTCCAACAACTCTACCCGGAATAAATGCCGCAAATAAACTCACGAAAACCAAGAAGAAAATATTTGACTTAAAAGGCGTTCTAAATTTGCTGTGAATTTCGCTGAAAACTTTCGGCAACAAACCATCGTGACTCATCGAATAGAAAACTCGGCTTTGCCCCATCAACATTACTAAAATTACCGATGCATAACCCAAAAGAATCGCAATAATAATCGAAGTATTCAACCAAGGATATTCCGGAACCATTTGTCCATTAATTACACTTCCCATCGCATCAATCGCAATCGCAACCGGCGCTAAATGGTCGGAACCACCACCTGCAGTAAATTCTTTGTAGTGTACAACTCCCACCATCACATAAGCGAAAACAATATACAAAACCGTACAGATTAAAAGCGAGCCCATAATTCCGATTGGCATTGCTTTTTTAGGATTTTTGGTTTCCTGTGCAGCGGTGGAAACTGCATCAAATCCAATATAGGCAAAGAAGACGACTGCAGCCGCCCGAATAATTCCGGACCAACCATATTCCCCAAATTTACCCGTGTTTTCAGGAATTAGTGGTGTTAAATTTTCTGCTTTTACATATTTAAAACCAACAAAAATAAAAATCAAAACGATCGCAACTTTCAAGATTACAATCGCTGTATTTACCCACGCCGATTCGCTTGTTCCTTTAATTAAAACCAAAGACATCACCACCACAATGAAAACTGCGGGAAGATTAATTAATCCCGCCACTCCCGAAGAACTTACGTCAAAAGGCGTCATCAATAATTGTTCGGGAAGATTTACGCCGAAACTGTGGAACAATTTTCCGAGATATCCCGACCAACTCGAAGCCACGGTTGCGGCTCCCACTGCATATTCCAAAACCAAGTCCCAACCGATAATCCACGCAATAAATTCGCCCATCGTTGCGTAAGAATACGTGTATGCACTCCCTGCAACTGGAATCATGGACGCAAATTCTGCGTAACACAATCCGGCAAAAGCACAACCTAAAGCTGCGATTATAAATGAAATCATAATTCCAGGACCGGCGTAATTTGCCGCCGCAATTCCGGTGATTGAAAATAATCCCGCCCCGATAATTGCGCCAATCCCAAGCGCAACAAGAGCACCGGAACTCAGGGTTTTTTTAAGTCCTTTTTCAGATTCTTCCGCTTCTGCGAGAAGTTGGTTCAAAGGTTTCGTTCTCCAAAGATTCGACATTGTTTAATTTTTTAAATATTTCCAAAAATATAAAATTTTAGCAATGATTAACTATTTCAAGTCAATTTTCTTTTTAAAAAACAGAAATTAGTTTCGCAAAATTTTGATTTTCATATTAAAGTAGCAAAGTTGGAAATGAAAGCGTACTTAATTGTTAGCAAAACAATGATTACTGATTAACAGTTCAACAATTATTTTCCTTAACTTTAATCCATGGTTTTAAAAGATCTATTTCAATCAGATTTACAGAAAGAAATTGCTGATGCAGGTTATCTAAAGAATTTTGCAGCAGGCGAAATTATTCTGAATATGGATTCTTATGTGAAAAGTATTCCGGTGGTGATTTCTGGAAGCATCAAAGTTATCCGAACTGAAGAAGACGGCCGTGAAATCCTGCTATATTATTTGACTCCCGGCGAAAGTTGCATCGTTTCTATACTTTCCGGTATGAAAAACGAAACTTCAAAAGTAAAGGCGGTGGTAGAAGAAGACGCAGAAATCATGATGATTCCAGCCGATAAAGCTAAAGATTGGGTAAAAAAATATCCTGAATGGACCGACTTTATTTTCAACCTTTATCAAAAAAGATTCGAGGAACTTTTGGATGTGGTGAATTCTGTTGCCTTTCAAAAACTGGATGCCCGACTTTTACATTTAATCAGACAGAAAACTCAACTTTACCAAACCAAAGAAATTTCTGTTACACATCAACAATTGGCGGATGAGCTCGGAATTACGCGTGAAGCAACGAGTCGGGTTTTAAAACAGATGGAAAAAGACGGAATTGTGGAACTTTCCAGAAATAAAATTCGGCTTTTGTGATGTTTGTTACTGTGCAGAATTTGCAACCCAATTAATTTTGCGGTATCAATAATCAAAATCGTAAAATTATGTTTGACACCATCAAAAATCTTTTCGGACTCGATAAAACCGATTATGCGGAACTCGTAAAAAACGGCGCAATCATTGTGGATGTTCGTTCCAAAGGAGAATTCGCTTCAGGTCACATTAAAAATTCAATTAACATTCCGGTTGACCAACTTGCCAATAATTTATCCCGTTTAAAGGACAAAAATAAACCTGTAATCACTTGCTGCGCATCGGGAATGAGAAGTTCTACGGCGCAAAACATCCTTAAAAATGCGGGTTATGCAGAAGTTTACAACGGCGGCGGTTGGATGAGTTTGAACAATAAAATCTAAAAAAAATGGACGCACATTTTTATAACGTAGAAATCAATTGGAAGGAAGGAAGGAAGAAAGGGCGAAATGTCTTCTCCCGAACTTTCCGAAAAAATGGAAGTTGCAACACCGCCACAATTTCCGAACGGTGTTGAAAATATTTGGTCGCCTGAACATCTATTCACTTCGGCTGTCGCGAGTTGTCTGATGACGACTTTTTTAGCGATTGCAGAAAATTCGAGATTGGAATTTGTCGATTTCAAATGCAAGTCGTCAGGAAAACTGGAACAAGTGGATGGTAAATTTTTAATGACCGAAATTCTTCTTGAACCAACTGTAACAATTGTAAATGAAGCTGATAAAGAAAAAGCCGAACGAGTTTTGCAAAAATCGGAAGCGGCTTGTTTAATTTCTAATTCCATCAAATCGAAAGTGATGATGAATATGGAGATTTTAGTGAAGTAAAACTTTTTTCTATATATTAAAAACCCTTTCAGCAATTAAAAAACTGAAAGGGTTTTTTGTTTGAAAAATTCAATGGATTTAAATAAAAATAATCTGCGTTCCTTCTCCTGCGGCTCTAGCATAGAAATCTCCTACTGTAAGAACGCCTTCAACTTCGGGAATTAAATCGTCTTTTTTCAAATCGAACATTTCCATTGCCAATTTGCATGCCCAAAGTCTGCAACCAGAAGCCGAAAGAATTTCTAAAAACTCTCCAATTGGTGGAATGTCTAGTTTTTCCATTTTAGATTTCATCATTTTTGTGGCGAGTGCTTCCATTCCTGGAAGTCCGCCCAACATTGTCGGCATGTGCATCGCCGGATTTCCTACGGTTGCTACGTGAATGTTGTCTATCGTTTTTTTGTTCACGGCTTCTAAACCGAAGAAGGTGAAGAAAATTTCAGATTCAATGCCTTCCATTCTGGCGCCGTTTGCAAGTATAAATCCTGCATAAATACTTTCTAATGTTCCTTTAGAGATGATGACCATTACTTTATCTATGGGTTTTGCATCTTTCGGAATGTCTGCTAAAGGGTTGAATTGTGTGGTGGTTTCCATATTTTTATATTTTAGATTTCAGATACTAGATTTCAGATTTTTTGCCTTCAAATTAATAACAGGTTCCTGACAAAATTTCAAAAATTAACTTTCGTATTTACTTGTCTGAAATTTGACATCTGAAATCTGACATCTATTTAAATACAACTTTTCGGTTTCGGAATTCCTGCAACTTTGCTTGAGATTTTCAGTGGTCCTTTTGGGAACAGCACGTAAAATTCCTTAATATCCACAACTCCGGATTTTCCAACACCGCGAATCGTTAATGCGACTTCTTTTCTTTGTTGATCACGAAGATAATTCAGAACTTCAAAATGTCTTGGCGAAAGTTCAATATTTTCTTCTTGCGCGAGTTCTTTTGCGATATCTTCGTTCCATTCGTCCATATTCACTAAGTAACCTTCTTCGTTGACGTTGATTACTTTTCCTGCGATTGTTTTTTCCATAATATTAAATTTTTGTTTCAAGTTTGGGGTTTTAAGTTAAATTCACTATTCACAAACGAAGCGAATTTACTATTCAGAATATCACTATTTATTGATTTCAATTCCTTCCAAATACTTTCCGTCCAAAGACATTTGCGGCGTTACGAAAGGAATTTTTCTCGCCGGAAGCAGCATATTCCAATACACCCATTTGAAAGCCATTTTTCCCCAGTGATTGAATTTACTTTCGGTTAAAAGATTGAGCGGACCAATTCCGCCAAAAGGAAATTTTCCTTTCACGGGTTCTACTTCATAGTTGAAATCAATCAACAACGCTTTTCCTTTTCCTGTTTCAATAAAACAATTGGCGTGACCGTCAAAATTGGGTTTCAAAGGTTTTCCTTCAATATAATTCAGAATATTTTCTGTAAGAATTTCGGCTTCAAAATGTGCAACAGAACCTGCTTTCGAAGCGGGAACATCGGTTGCATCGCCAATTACGAAGATATTTTCTTTAATTTTTGATTGAAGCGTATGTTTATCGGTCGGAACGTAATTCAAATCATTTCCAAAACCGGAGCGCAAAATACTATCGTCGCCCATATTTGTCGGAACCGTGACGAGCAAATCAAAATCAACTTCTTCGCCGCCGTAATCGTATATTTTTCCGTTTTCGCCTTCAATGTGTTCTACCGCAAAATCGGGAACAATTTTGATGTTTTTTTCTTCTAAAAGATGATTGAGTTCAGCCGTGGTTTTGGCTTTGGTAAATGCTCCTGAAAGTGGCGTTACATAAGTGATTTCCACTTTGTCGCGCATTCCTTTTTTATAGAAATAATCGTCTGCCAAAAATGCAAATTCCAAAGGTGCAACCGGACATTTTATCGGCATTTCGGTGATATGAACCACCAATTTTCCGCCTTTCCAAGTTTCTAATTTTTTTGCAAGTGCGCAACTGCCCTCAAAAGTGTAAAAATCAAAAATATTTTTATACCAAGTATCGCCTTTCATTCCTTCTACTTCTTCCGGAGCGGTTTTGCAACCTGTGGCGATGATAAGGATGTCGTATTTCAGTTTTTGTCCGTTTTTTAATACAACTTCGTCGCTGTCTTTATTAATCAAGTCAATTTCTTCACGAACCAATTCCACTTTTTTAGGAATAAATTCGTCAATTGTCCTTTTTACATCATCAGGTTTATAAGTTCCAAACGGAATAAACAAAAATCCTGGTTGGTAATAATGGGTTTTATATTGGTCAACAATGGTAATTTTCCATTCATCGTCGCGAAGTTCTTTCACCAAATGGTTGGCCATCATCGTTCCTGAAGTTCCTGCGCCAAGTATGAGTAAATTTTTCATTTTTTTAAACAAAGAAGAATCTTATTTCTAATTCCTACACAAAATTACGGCACAAAAAAGCGGGCTTTTGTAACAACAGTTACACAAAACCCGCTTTCGGTATGAGTTTTATCATTAATCGCTATTCTTTTGCGATACGCAATAACCCTCTGATTTCGTTTTCCTTATATCCTGTCGCTTTATCGTTAGGATAAAGTTCCGAAATTTTCGCCATGACTTCAGGTTTGATATCTTTTCCTGTTTCACCGTGACATTGCAAACACATGGCGTTGGTAACCAAAGGTGCGTAAAAAATGCCATCGTGCATCGTTGCTTTCAGTTCTTCTTTTTTCAAAATTTGTTGGCGATACATTTCGATGTATTTTCGTTCCGTTTCGTTGGCCTCATTTTCCGGATTTCTGTTTTTATCGGTAACTCTTTTGATTTTCACACCATACTTTTCTTCCATTTTTTTTGTAAGTGGAAGAGCCTCAATATTGCAAAAAGCCATCGCTCCCACTGTTCCGCTGTCGGCAATTTTTTGGGTTAAATTAGTCACCAAAAGTTTTTTGGTTTCATCGGCGTATTTTTTCAAGCTGTCTATAGGAAGGGGTTTTACCTCCGCTTCTTTTTCTGCAACTGAATTTTTAATTTCTTCCTTTTTAGAACAACTCAGGAATAAAAGGGATGCTGCGAATGCAAAAACTACTTTTTTCATAAAATGATTTTCAACAAAAGTACGATTTCGTTGGAAGAATGTTTGTGATGTAAGTTACAGTTGTTAAAAAAGAAGTTTAAAAACGCTGAGGATTTTCTAAAATTGATGAGTAAATCAAAAACTTACTTTAAAACTACAACCACCCCGTCATTAACAATTTAATGACACTTAGGTTGCTTTGTTCCTGGCTGTGACAGGGGAATTTAACACGTCAAATCTCAAATTTCAAATCTCAAATTTCAAATCAATAATTTATCTTTGAAGAATGAATATCTACGACCTTTTTCTGAAACCTTACGAATCGTACACGCATCTTCAGATTTTCCTTGAAGCTACGGCAACCATTTTCGGAATTTTGAGTGTTTATTTTTCCATCAAAAAGAATATTTGGGTTTATCCAACGGGAATTATTTCTACAGCACTCTACGTCTATATTCTCTTTAATTTCGGGCTTCTGGGCGATATGATGATTAATTTTTATTATACGGTGATGAGCATTTACGGCTGGATTTTGTGGGCAAAAAGTTCGGAAGACCACGTTCACGTTGAAGTTTCTTGGGCAAAGAAAAAAGAGTGGATTTACGGCGGAATTTTATTTTTTTTAAGCTTGTTACTCGTTACCATCGTTTATTATTACAAACCGTTCATCGACAATAAATTTTCCATGCAAAACGTAACGCTTGGTTTGGATCATTTGGATTGGGCGAACTGGCTGGATGTTGTTACCACCGCAATTTTCCTTGTCGGGATGTGGTTTATGGCGAAACGCAGGATTGAAAACTGGATTTTTTGGATTATTGGCGATATTATTTGCATTCCGATGATGATTTATAAAGGTTTGGGAATTACTTCCATACAATATTTGGTGTTCACGGTGATGGCGATAATTGGTCTATTTGAATGGAAAAGAAGTTTGAAAAAAGTGTAGCGGGATATTTGTGATTATTTTAACAAACATCAATTCAGAAATTTATATGTTTTGCGTAAATTTGCAGACCAATCAAACAGCGGAATTTTCCGCTTTTTTTATGCAAAATACCATAGAATTTTTCAAATACCAAGGAACAGGAAATGATTTCGTGATGATTGATAATCGTGATCTGCAGTTTCCAAAAGAAAGAGAACTCATCGAAAAGCTTTGCGACCGAAGGTTTGGAATCGGTGGCGACGGTTTGATTTTGTTGGAAAATGATGACAATTCAGATTTCAAAATGGTGTATTACAATTCCGATGGAAATGAAAGTACCATGTGCGGAAACGGCGGAAGATGTATCGTCGCTTTTGCCCATTTTTTAGATATTTTCGAAGACAAAACCACTTTTGAAGCTATTGACGGTTTACACGAAGCCGAAATTAAAAACGGCATCGTAAAACTGAAAATGAGCGACGTAAATTCCATTAAAAATATTGATGAAAACTTCGAGTTAAACACAGGTTCGCCGCATTTTGTACAGTTCGTCAATGATGTGGAAAATTTTGAAGTGTATAAAAACGGTAACGAAATCAGAAATTCTGCGACTTACAAGAATGAAGGAATCAACGTGAACTTTGTGGAAGAAATTTCACCCGAAGAAATCTTCGTGAGAACTTACGAAAGAGGTGTGGAAGACGAAACTTACAGTTGTGGAACTGGAGTTACCGCTTCAGCTTTGGTTTTTTTAACAGATAAGAATCAAAAAGAGGTTCAAGTAAAAGTTTTGGGCGGAAATCTGAAAGTTTATGCAGAAAAAGATGGAAAATCCTTCAAAAATATTTGGTTGGAAGGTCCTGCAAAACAGGTTTTTAAGGGAAAAATTTCATTGTAACTGGAAGATGGAAGCTACAAGAAAACTTTAAATAAAACTATTATAATCAATTATCATTCATCAATTATCATTTATAAAATATGAAGAAGGGTTGTTCAATTTTTGCAATTATTGGTTTATTAATTCTGCTCATCGGCGGATTTTTTGGCTTTAAATATTATCAAAAATATTACGGAAATAACGTGGAAAAAGAAGGTTATGTCCTCATTCCTCATTCTGCGAACTTCAATTCAATTTTGGATTCTATTTCTCCTTATGTAAAAAACAAGGAAAGTTTTGCAGAGGTAGCGAAGAAGAAAAACCTCGACAAATTCTTTAATGCAGGTCGTTACCGAATTAAATCGGGAACCAACAACACCGATTTGGTGAACATGATTAAAGCTGGAAACCAAACCGAAAACACGTTCAGAATTGGAGATTTCTTTACTGTTTACCAAATGGTGGGAAAAGTCGCGAAGAAAACCGAACTGGATTCTTTAAGGTTCGCAACCGACCTTAATAAAATTGCCACCGAAAAAGGTTTTGCCAATGCGGAAGATTTGAAAAGATATTTCTTCATCGACACCTACAATTTTTTCTGGACGGTAACTCCCAAAGAATTTTTCAAAAAATTTGAGGATCAGTACAACGGTTTCTGGAACGCGGATCGAGTTGCCAAAGAAAAGGCTTCAGGATTTACGAGAGATCAAATTTATGCTCTGGCTTCTTTGGTCTATAAAGAAACTGGTGGAAAACCTGACGAAATGAAGACAGTTGCAGGACTGTACATCAACCGCTATAAAAAGGGAATGAAACTTCAGAGCGATCCCACCGTAATCTATGCCGTTTCAAAAGCCAATAATTTTCAGGGCGATCCTATTAGAAGAGTTTTGTACAAACATTTGAGGGAACCTTCACCGTACAACACCTATGCAAATGTGGGAATTCCACCGGGACCGATTTGTGTGGTGGATAAAAATTCTGTAGATGCCGTTTTGAATGCCGAAAAGAACGATTATATCTACATGTGTGCAGATCCAGCGAGATTTGGCCACCACAAATTTACGGCAAGTGCAGCAGAACACGCCGCAAATGCAAAAGCTTATCAGGATTGGTTGAATTCAAAAAATATTAAATAAAAAAAAGAATTAACACTTTTACTGATGATTTAACATTGTTTAAACATTCATTTAATTTAACCAATGAAAAAAAAAAAGCATCAGTATATGTATAAACTAAATTTATGACGGGAAAAATTGAGATTTCTTCAATGATCAGAAAGAGAACTTTAGGATTAACCTTCGTTCTAGGTGCAGCAAGTTTAGCGTTCGCACAACAGCAAAAAGTGAATGTTTCAGGAAAAATTGTCGACAAACAGAATCAGGCGGTTCCTTACGCTTCGGTTACCTTTAGCAACAAAGCCAACAAACTCTTCAGCGATGCAACACTAACAGACGAAAAAGGAAGTTATCAATTGGCTTTGACTCCAGGAAATTACGACATCACTGTAGAGGCCATCGATTACAAAAAATCTTCTTTAAACAAACAGATTTCAGCAGGTGGAAGTTTAGGAAATTTTACTGTTGAGCGTGAAGGTTCTATGACCAACACGAAGACCAAAGATATTGAAGGTGTCACGATTGTTGCAACTACAAAACCAGTAAGAGTAGAAATTGACAAGAAAACTTACGACGTAAAAAGCGACTTAACTGCAATTGGCGGAAACCTTCAGGATGTTTTACAAAATGTACCATCAGTTTCCGTTGATCCAGATGGAACGGTTACGATGCGTGGAAGCTCCAACGTGAAATTTTTAGTGAACGGAAAACCTTCCGCGCTTCTTGGAATTGATGATGGAGCAAACGCATTGCAGGCAATACCTGCCGATCAAATCGACAGAATTGAAGTCATCACGAATCCTTCCGCAAAATTCGACGCTTCCGGAACTGCGGGAATTTTAAACATCATCCTCAAGAAAACCACAAAAATGGGTTTCAACGGAAGTGTCACAGGAAATTTGGGACTTCAACCCAGAACCTCGCTTAACACCAATTTAAGCTGGAGAAAAGGAAATCTAACTTGGTTTCTAAATGGCGGCGGCGGTTATAGCGAAAGCAAAGGAAAAAACTGGACCGATACTCAATTTACGAAGCCCGACACGGAAGGAAACATTAGAAAATATCAAATTAGCGAAGGAAAAAACCAGGCAAAAAATTACAACGGAACTGCGGGAATCGTTTATCAAATCAATGACAACACTTCTGTAAATGCATCTGGAACGGTGAGAGGATTTTTGATGGAAAACAATCAACCGGTTGATTACACCTATTACCCTTCAACGGGCGGTTCTTATTTTGGAAACAGAACGTCCAATGGAAATAACAAAAACCTTGGTTTACAGGGTGATTTCGGGTTCGATCATAAGTTTGATGACAAAGGACAGAACATTTCATTGTCCTTAAGTTTGCAGAAAAATGATTCGGACGGCGATTCTTTCATCGAGCAAACTACCAAAAATATTTTTGAACTTTCTGATATCACCACTCAAAAAACAGTGAGTAAATCTACTGTAGGAAAAATTGACTACGAATTACCAATTGGCGAAAACTCCATGTTCAATGCGGGTTATAAACTTGATTACAACAAAAATGATTACGATTTTGGTGTTCAGGAAAAATTAGCCGGTCAAGCAAACTATGTTCCGCTACCACGATATAACAGTACCACGAATTATCAAGAAACGATCAACGCAATTTATGCACAGTTCAAGAGTAAAATCGGGAATTTTGGTTACCAATTGGGTTTGAGAAATGAGCTTTCCGATATTTCCATCAAATACCAAAACCTCACGGGAACTGACGATTTAGACAAAAACAAAAAATACAATGGTCTTTTCCCAAGTGTTTTCTTGAGCTATAATTTCTCAAAGGATAATCAATTATTACTAAATTATTCACGTAGAATTGATCGACCGAGATCGTGGTTTTTGGCCCCTTTTATGTCATACAGTGACAACCAAAACCTTTTTAAAGGTAACACCGACTTGAATCCAGCTTATATCGATTCATTTGAGTTTGGTTACAATTTTTCTAAAAAGAAATTCTCCATTAATCCCACTATCTATTACAGAAATGAGCAGGACGATGTAAAAATGACCGTTGCTTATCTGTACGACACCTATGAGAAACGCTATGTTTTTAATACCGTACCTTTAAATTTAGGTTACGACAGAAGATTTGGTTTGGACATTAATTATACTTTTGATCCTTTCTCTTGGTGGAAAATTATGGGCGAAGTTGATTTATACGGATATAAAACTTCCGGAGAGTATGATTATTCGTACCCTGATCCAACCAACTCAGCGAATACTATTTATAAACATATTTCCTACGCTGGAAACGGGTTGTCTACAAGATTGCGAATGTCAAACACTTTTAAAATCGACAAAACTTTCAGCGTACAGTTACAAGGAAACTTCCGTGGAGCACAGGTGGAAGGCGCAAATCATCAGAAAGCAATGTATTTTGCCAATTTAGGTGCTACAAAAACGATTTGGAAAGGTGACGGAACGATCGGCTTGAACGTACAGGATTTATTCAATACTAGAGCCAGACAAGTCTCAGTTGTTACAGATGATTACACTACTGATCGTTATATGAGATGGCAACCAAGGACTTTATCACTCTCTTTAACTTATCGATTTAAGCAAGGCGAAAAAGTGGAAGCACCGAAAAGGAAAAAAGATTTCAACTCCAATGACAGCGGCGGCGATGATCAAGTACCACCAATGTAAAAGTCATCATACAAAAAACCGAATCCATATCAGATTCGGTTTTTTATTTTACCCAGGCAAATTTTAATGAACCCTTTGCTCCAAATATTTCTGCCATTCCCAGGTTGTTCTTAAGGCTTCTTCCAAAGAAGTGTCTGCTTTCCAGCCGAGTTCTTTTTCCGCCTTGTCTGCGTTTGCATAAGCGATGGTGATATCTCCTGCTCTCCTGTCGCAGATTTGGTACGGAACTTCAACTTTGTTTGCGTTCTCAAAAGCGTGAACTACTTCCAGAACAGATGAACCTTTTCCAGTTCCCAGATTATAAATGTCGATGACCGTTTCAGAAGGATCTGCAATGAGTTTTTGTAATGCTTTTACGTGAGCTTTCGCCAAATCCACCACATAAATATAATCGCGAATCGCTGTTCCGTCTTCGGTTGGATAATCATTTCCCCAAATGTTTAATTTTTCACGAATTCCCGCCGCAGTTTGCGTAACATAAGGAACCAAATTATTCGGAATGCCGATTGGAAGTTCGCCCAACAAAGCCGAAGGATGCGCACCGATTGGATTGAAGTACCTCAACAAAGTAACTTTTTTATGATGAGCCACTGCAAAATCTTTCAAAATTTCCTCTCCCATCTGTTTGGTTTTTCCGTATGAAGATTCCGGGGTTTTCAATGGTGTATTTTCGTCGATGGGTTGTTGATCGGCTTGTCCGTAAACAGTGCAGGAAGAACTGAAAATAAAGTTGGAGATGTTTCTCTGTTTAAATTCCTGCAAAATATTGATCAAAGAAAACAAATTGTTTTCGTAATAATCCACCGGTTTTTCCTGACTTTCTCCAACTGCCTTGAAGGCTGCAAAATTAATACAACCGTCAATTTTATGGGCGTCTAAAAGCTGTACCAGAAGTTCTCTTCGCTTCAAATCAAACGGATAAAAAGTTGGTCTTTTTCCTGCGACTTTTTCAATATTGTCTAAAATAAATTTTTCTGAATTTGATAAATCATCCACGATGATTACCTCAAAATTATTGTTTAAAAGCTCCACAACAGTATGTGAACCAATATAGCCGAGTCCGCCGGTAACAAGTATGGTCATTGATTTTTGTTTAAGGTTTAAGATTCGAGGTTTGTAGTTTACGAATTCATAAATTCCAAAACCGCATCGGTAATATATTTTAATTGCTCATCATCCAGTTCGGTGTGCATCGGTAGCGAAATCACCTCATTCAAAAGTTTGTCGGTGTTTACAAAATCTTTGGGATCGCTTTCCTGATAATATGCTTTCTGTTTTCGCAAAGCAACAGGATAATAAATCATAGCGGGAATTTCTTTCTCCGTTAAAAACTGTTGCAGTTCATTACGTTTTCCGTTTAGGATTCTCAAAGTATATTGATGAAATACATGCGTTGAGTTTTCTGCTCTTTTCGGCGTAAGAATTTGTGGATGATTGGCAAAGGCTTCATCGTAAAAGTCTGCCGCTTTTCTTCTTGCTTCATTGTAAGAATCCAAAAGCGGGAGTTTTTTCCTTAAAACGGTCGCCTGAATACTGTCTAAACGTGAATTCACTCCCACCTCATCATGGTAATATCTTTCATACATTCCGTGATTAACGATACCACGGATTTTGTGCGCAAGTTCATCGTCATTAGTAAAAATTGCACCGCCGTCTCCGTAACATCCCAAATTTTTCGAAGGGAAGAAAGAAGTGGTTCCCAAAATCCCCATCGTTCCGGATTTTTTTACGATTCCGTCAGAAAAAGTAAAATCAGCGCCAATTGCCTGTGCATTGTCCTCAATCACATAAAGTTGATGCTCTTTAGCGACTTTTAAAACTGCTTCCATGTTTGCACACTGTCCAAAAAGATGAACAGGAATAATCGCCTTTGTTTTGGGAGTGATTGCGGCTTTCAGTTTGTCGATATCAATGGTAAAGGTGTCATAGTCAACATCCACCAAAACCGATTTTAATTTGAGAAGATGAATTACTTCAACCGTTGCGGCAAAGGTAAAATCTGCTGTGATCACTTCATCGCCTTCCTTCAAATCTAAAGCCATCAAAGCAATTTGAAGTGCATCTGTTCCGTTTGCGCACGGAATCACGTGTTTTACATCAAGGTAATTTTCCAACTCGTTTTGGAAGGATTTCACTTCAGGTCCGTTGATAAAAGCTGCGGAATCCATCACATTTAAAACCGCGTTGTCAACTTCAGATTTTATTTTATAGTATTGACTTTGAAGGTCAACCATCTGTATTTTCTTCATAAAAAATATTTGTTCAAATTTAAGAAAATTAATGCGTTGAAAAAATTTAACACAACTAAAAATACTTCCATTCAAAATTATTGGCGGCATTTAAAATGTTGATCATAACAATTTAAAAACGCAACTAATGCAAAAAATCCTTCAAAAAAATGGAATGATGCTAAAATAGTTCTAAAAGCTTTATCATTTTTTTATATTTTTGTTGCTCACTAATAAATTTATTTAAATGAAAAAACTATTATCAATTTTTATTTTGGTGGTCTTTAGTTTTGCGAGTGCTCAAACAGAACTTGTATTCGTCTTCTTTAAGGATAAGCCAAATAAAGCTGCATTTTATGCGAATCCTCTTTCGGAACTTACTCAGAAATCTCTTGACCGACGAGCAAAATTCGGAATCGCTTTGGATGATAAGGATGCACCAATCGAACCAAGCTACATTCAAAATATCAGAAATCTTGGCTTTACGGTTACGGATTATTCAAAATGGATGAATGGTGTAGCGGTGAATGCTACTGCCGCTCAAATCACTCAACTTCAAGGGCTGAGTTACGTGCAGGCCGTTGAAAGATTTATCAAACATCCAACTGGCGGAAAACCGGCTGCCCAAAAAGTAAACAAATTCGATTTATTTAATAGCACTGTCGGAAAAACCGATTTTAATTACGGAACTGGTCTGGCTCAAATAAACCAAATCAACCTTCGTCCCCTTCATGTAGCTGGCTTCACGGGTACGGGAATCACCATTGCGGTAATTGATACCGGTTTCCCAAGAGTAAATACTGGTTCAGCCTATGCAAGAATCAGAAATAACGGACAAATTAAGGGTGGTTATAATTTTGTAAATAAAAGTACCGACATTTACAATACGGCGCTTAACAACCACGGATCAATGTGTTTAGGGGTGATCGCAGGTTATGTAGAAGGTTCGTATGCAGGTTCAGCTCCTGATGCCGATTTTTATCTTTATGCCTCTGAAGATTATGCCAACGAAAAACCTGAAGAAATGATCTACTGGGCAGAAGCAGCGGAAGAAGCTGACCGTAAAGGTGTAGATTTAATTACAACATCTTTAGGTTATTATGATTTTGATGACACGCGATACAACATGCTTTATTCCGACATGAACGGTACGACTTCATTTATAGCGAGATCGGCACAAATTGCAGTTGAAAAAGGAATTTTTGTACTTGCTGCCGCAGGAAATGAAGCTCAAAATGCATGGCATTACATCATCACTCCTGCAGACAATGAAAAAGTTTTCACGATTGGAGCCGTAACCTCAACAGGAGCCAGCTCTTCTTTTTCTTCGTACGGTCCCAATTCTGTGGGTGTTGTAAAACCGGACGGAAGTGCACGCGGAACTTCTACGGCAATGGCGTACAACAACGGAGTTACAACAAGTAGTGGAACCTCATTTGCGACGCCGCTCGCTGCAGGTGGAGTTGCCTGTCTTTTACAGGCTGCACCTAATAAATCAATAGCAGAAATTAGCAATATTTTACGCCAAAAAGCATCTCTATATCCAAATCATACAGATCCAATGGGTTACGGTATCTTGAATTTCGGGAATTCTTATACTTCCGCAGTTTTAGCAACCAACAATAATTTGAACAGAACGGAACTAAAAATTTTCCCAAATCCTGTGAAAAATATTTTCAACATCAGCACCAGCGAAAATATACTTTCAGTGGAGCTATATAATACTTTAGGCCAAAAAATTCAAACGCTGAAAAGTGAGAAGAATCAAAATATCGATCGCTTAAATTCAGGCGTTTACTTTGTAAAAGTAAAAACCGACAAAAGCGAATATGTAGAAAAAATCGTGAAAGAATAGTTCTACAAAAGATTACAAAAAAACGCAAAGTCATTCATTTGGCTTTGCGTTTTTTTTAATAAATATTTTGCAGAACTGTTTTATCCATCACGCCGAATTCCTGCTCGCATTAATATTCCCAAAAAGCGAACGCATCACCAATTTTTCGTAAGCTTCGCGATTACCTTCCTGTTTTTGGATTTTCATCAAAGCATATTGCTGAATGCTCAAAAGCGGCAACACAATTTTCTCCCTAATTTTTACCGATTTTCTTGAGAGCGGCTCTTCTTCCATCAACATTTTAAATCCTGTCAATTCGAGCATCATTTGCTTTGAAAGCTCGTATTCGTCGTTCAGAATATTCCAAAAAGTTCCAAATTTTTCATTGTTTTTCATGTAGGAAGTCAGCGGAAAATAGGATTTGTTCATACTCATCATGGAATTCAGAACCAAAGTTTTAAAGAAATCCGAACCTTTGTAAAGTGAAATCACCTCATCAAATCTGCCTTCATCTTTTAATTTTTTCAAAGCAAAACCAAACCCGAAAAATCCCGGAACATTCTGCTTCAACTGCGCCCAAGAACCTACAAAAGGAATTGCTCGCAAATCTTCAAATTTCAATTCGTTTCCTGCACCCCGTTTTGTGGGGCGACTTCCGATATTCGTTCTGCCGTAATATTCGAGTGTGCTCATTTCTTGCAAATACGGGACAAACATCTTATTCGCCTTTAAATCCGAATACTTTTGAAAACTGATTTCCGCCAGCTCTTCGATGAGTTTTCTTTCCTTTTCAGTCAAATCTTTTTTGGAATTTTTAAAGACATCATTTTCGATTCCTGCCGTTAACAATTGCTCGAAATTGTATTTTGCCTGGTCTTTATTCCCGAAAACAGAAGTGATGGTTTGTCCTTGAATCGTTAATTCAATTTTATTGTTTGCAATTGTTTTTCCCTGCGAAGCGTAGAAATCGTGGGTTTTTCCGCCGCCTCTTGCAGGAGGGCCGCCTCTTCCGTCGAAGAAAATAACTTTGATATCGTTTTCTTCCGAAATTTTCGTCAGCTGTTCTTTGGTTTCATAAATTTCCCAGTTGGCTTTCAGATAACCGCCGTCTTTCGTCCCGTCAGAAAAACCGAGCATGATGGTTTGTCCGTTTCCTCGACGCTCCAAATGTTTTCTGTAAACAGGAAGTTCGTACAGATCCTTCATCACTGTTTCTGCATTATCCAAACCTTCCATGGTTTCAAAAAGAGGAACAATGTCGATGTTGATTTCATCTTCTTTGTAACCGCACAATCGGAAAAGCCCGAAAACATTCAAAACATCCTTAATTTCGTCTGAATTTGAAATAATATAGCGATGCAACCCTCGTTCACCATTTTTCTTCTGAATATTTTTTATATTTAAAACATTCTGTAAAGTGTCTTTTGTAATTCCTTCGAAATCCTCGGGACTAACAACAGTTTCAGTTTCCATAATCCATTTCAGCTTTTCATCGGTTAAAAGGTTTTCTGCAATTTTCCCTGATTTTTTGCTGATAATTTCATCGATGATCTGCTGATGAACTCGGCTGTCTTGTCGAACATCCAAAGTCGCAAAGTGAGTTCCGAAGATTTTCACCCGGTCTCTATAATCATCCAGCAGATTTTTGAAAAGTCCGTTGTGTTTCTCCGTTAATATTTTTTCAGCTTCATTGATTTTACTTAGAATTTGTTCAGTAGAAATACCGATTTCCTCTTTAAAGATAGCATCGTACAGATCATGACTTAAAGATTCCAAAACTTCGGACACTCCGCGAAAACTCAATCTTCTCCTTAAATTTTTCAAATGGGCATAATAAGATTTCAAAATCGAGGAATGAAGTTCTTGCGCTACTTTTTGGGTGATTTCTGCGGTGACAAAAGGATTTCCATCGCGGTCTCCTCCCGGCCAAAAACCAAGCTGAATCATATCTTGATGTGGCACAAAATGAGAAGTTCCAAAGGAGTTTTTTAGTTTTTTATACAATTCACCAATCGTGTCGTAATACACATACCGAAGGTAAAAAATAATGCTCATCGCCTCATCGAGCGGAGTTGGTTTTTCTTTGTTAACGAACGGCGTTTTTCCCAATTGCTGCAATAGCATGTCGATTTCCGAAACGGAATCTTTCATAATTGCTGCTCTTAAATCGTGTAGAATTCTTTGAACCGAATTCGGATAAAACTGCGTTGGATGCGCCGTGAAAACCACTTTAATCGCAAAATCCTTCATCTTGTTGCGGGTTGCTTCCAACAAATGTTCCTGCGACGCACGTTCGTGGAGTTGAAGCAAGGTTCCTGCATCGCTTTCCGAATGAAGTTGCTCGAAAGCGGCATCTTCAATGGAATCAAATAAAACCACCTGTCTTTCAATATATTGTATAATTTTAAAGAGAAGTTCCGTTTTTTGTTCTTCGGTTTGAAGTTCGGTATGTTTGGCGAAAAATTCTTCCACGATTTCTTCGGGACTTTTTCCGTTTTCGTAACCGACTTTGCTTTCTTCGTATAAAAACGGGAGCAGCATGCCGATATTCGTCATTTTATCATACGGCAAACTCATGAAGAGCGAGTTGTAAATCTGAAATTTATTTTCAACCAACTGCCGAAATTTTTCTGTTTTTTCTTCGTTTAGCATAGAACAAATTTAGGGTATTTTGTTTCGTAAATGAACGACTCTTCTTTAAAATTACACAAAAATTCATTAGAAAATTGTACCTTCATTAAATGAAATTTTTACGGTTTGCTTTTGTGTTTCTTTCCATTTTTTGTTTCGGGCAAAATGGATTTCAGATTATTGATGAGAAAAAAACAGTAATACCCTTTCAGCTCATCAACAATTTAATTTTCATACCGTTAAATATCAATGGTGTTGACCTTACTTTTTTGTTGGATTCCGGGGTGAACGAAACCATACTCTTCAGTCTGGAAAATAAGGAAATTAATTTCAATGATGTTGAGAAAATAAAGTTTTCGGGTTTAGGCGAGACCAAAAATATTGAAGGACTGAAGTCTGAAAACAATCTCGTAAAAATCGGCAAAAATTTTAAGGATTTAAACCATACCGTTTTTATTATTTTGGATGAAAGCATTAACTTTTCTTCACACGTCGGAATTCCTGTACATGGTATAATCGGTTATGAATTTTTTCAAAATCTTCCTGTTGAAATTAATTTTAACTCCAAAAAGATTACTGTTTTTAAAGAAGAAAAGAATTTCAAAAAGAAAAGTAAAAAATTTAAGGAGTTTCCCATAAGTATTGAAGGCAACAAACCCTATATTTTGGCAGGTGTTGAAATGACAAACAACAGGGTGGACTCTAAAATGCTCATTGATCTTGGAAACAGTGATGCAGTTTGGCTTTTCCCAAAACTGATAAAAGATTTCGTGTATAACAGACCTAATATTGACGACTATTTGGGACAGGGTTTCAATGGCGATATTTTTGGAAAAAGAAGCCGCATACATCGGCTTTATATTGGAGATTTCACCTTCGAGAAACCATTAACTGCAATGCCGGACGAATACTCCATTCAACATCTGAAGTTGGTTCCAGATAGAAAGGGCTCTATTGGAAGCGATATTCTTAAACGCTTCACCGTCATTTTTAATTACCCTCAGAAAAAAATCTATTTGAAAAAAAACCGAAATTTCAATGATCCTTTCCTGTTTAACAAAAGCGGACTGGAAATCCAACACGACGGAGTAACCTGGGAAAGAGATCTGGTAAAGGTTGAAACAAAAAAGAATACTGAATCATCGGAGGAAATTCGAGTTTATGATGCTAGAGAAGGCTTTCAGTATAATTTTATTTTAAAACCAAAATATTCTGTAGCTGGCTGTAGAAAAGATTCACCTTGTTACGTTGCCGGAATTCGCAAGGATGACAAAATTTTGCGCATCAATCAAAGAAAGGTGGGTGATTTTACATTACAAAAAATCAATGACTTATTGAAAGACGAAGATGGAACTACTGTTCATTTCGAAATCGAAAGAGGCGGACAAGTCATGAATTTCTCGTTGGTTTTACAGGATCCTATACCGTATCGGGACACTTATTGATTTTTCGTACGTTTTTAAAACCGATTAGATTCGAAACGACCGTACCTGTAATTTAAAAAAAGCTACCACACGCTATTGTAAACCGCTCGTGGTTTATGTAAAAAAAAATCAAAGTCAAGTTGACTTTGATTTTTTTGAATTAAAAAGAACAGCTTCCAAAGAAGCTGTTCTACAGTATTCTATTTCTTAATTACCTTATTGGTAATTACTTTGCCATTTACGGTAGCTTTCACCAAATAAACTCCAGGCGCCAATCTGGACATGTCAATTTCGGATTTGTTGTCTTTAGGATTGATCATTAATACTTTTTGACCCAAAACATTCATTACCTCAATTGCCTCTACCCTACCTTTAGAGCTGATATTCAAAATTCCAGTAGTTGGATTTGGATAGTAACTAAAGTTATTAAGATTAGCTTCATCAACTGCCAAAACTGCGCAGCTTACTGTTGCTTGCCATCCTGCATAGTTTAAACTACTGTCTGAACGGAATCTTACCGTTAATTTTCCAGAAGGATCAGTGGAAGTAAATGAGTCTCCGACAGAAAGTAAACTTGATGCAACAGATGGTGTACCTCCCGTTCTACCACACTTAACTGCAGCTAAAACAGGCGAAGAAACAGTTGGACCATTGTAAATACTTAAATAATCCCAACAACCCGCAGCAGTTCCGGTACCCGTAGAAGTCTCAATTTCAACTTGAGTAAAGGTAATTTTTACCGCATCTCCTGCATTTTGCGGTTGAATAACAGTAGTAATATCCTCGCTGTTGCCATAATTTGCAGTTGTTCCTCCTGAATCTGTGAAGTTGTCGCCACAAGTTGTCGGTGGAATTGGTGGAGCGGCAGGAAGACTGTCTGCAATGGTAAACATTGTGTACTCTGTAGCAGCAGTATCTCCAACCAATGTAGCTGCGCCTGTGGTTACATTTACTTCATAAATTCCGCTATTGTATGTTCCACTTCCACCGAAGGAAGCCATGTACAGTTTATTGTTACTGGTATTAAAATCTGCATCCTGTGCATAAGAAATATCAACTCCAAGTGAGCCAACTAAGGTCGCGGCTCCAGTGGATAGATTAATTGAATTGAATGTATCTGTTCCAACATCCGCGGAATAAGCAAGTCCATTATTATCAATTTCAAGCCAAATCGGTGAATTACTACCTGTAGTATTTCCTACCACTGTAGCCGCGCCCGTCGTCAAGTTTACAGTATAAAGTGTTCCAGCTGTACCACTGGTACTGGTTGCGTACATCGTATTGTTTGCTCTGTTCCAAGAAAGGCCAGTTACAACATCAGTTGCCGGAACATTTACAAGGGATCCCACCAATCTTACTGATCCATCATTATAAATTTTTACCAAGGTTTTACTTGTGTCGTCTAAACCGTATAAATTTCCATCACCTGCCAAATCATCTGCGAAGATGCTCTTAGTTAAAGGACCCAATACCGTAGGAGTATGCGGAGGCGTCAACGGAATAGTAGAAAAATTCATTGGTGTAGGGTAAGAATTTTTCACAAATGCTTTATTAAGTGGTGGATCAATGCTATCCGCAATAGAAAACATGGTATATTCCTCATTATTAGGTGTAGTACTTCCAACTAAAGTTGTAGCTCCGGTTGTAAGGTTCACTTTATAAATTCCTCCTGTTCCACCACCTGTATAACCGGCCATGTAGAGTTCGTTTGTTTCCTTATTAAAATCTGCATCCTGTGCAAAACTAATATTGATACCTAATGGACCAACTAAAGTAGAAACCCCTGTTGCAAGATCAATCTTATATAAATTGTCAGTCGTAATGTCTGCAGAATAGGCATTTCCTGCATTGTCAATTTCCAACCAAATAGGAAGCGCTCCTGTAGCCATTCCTGTTACAGTTGCTACTAAAGTTGAAGCACCTGTTGTCATATCTACGGTACATAATTTGTAATCGGTTGTCAACACGTACATCTTGCTGTTACTCGCATTCCATGATAGTCCGGATACGGTCCCCGTTCCAACCGCAGCTCCAAGAGGACCAACAGTGACTAAAGTTCCTGTTGGCGTAACCCTTACCAAATTTTTGGCATCACTGTCAACTGCATATAACTTCCCATTCCCCGCGATGTCATCACAATAAATATTGTTGGTTATTGATGAAATTACCGATACTGTGTGTGGCGGAGTTAGCGGCATTGTACCAAAGCTTTTGGTTGCTTGTCTACCGTCTTTCACATAAGCTTTATTTAAAAGTTTTTCGTTCAGATTGCTCTTTGGAATATTCTGCAACTCATAAATTCTCAACAGACGTAATTCCTGATTTGTAAATTTGTCATCAGGAAATGCCAATGCGGATTCCAATGATTTAATTTTGTCCAAAATTGGTTGTACAGCACTTCTGGGGATTTTGGTTTTCAGTTCCTTTTCAGTAATACCGTAGGGATTTGACTTTTCTTCCTGCTTTTGAATGCGGTAGTTGTGGTAAAGAGCAAGTTCCTCCTTTGACAACTTGTCGAGCGGAACTGCCCCCATTGGATTCTGCTTTCCTAAGACTTCTAGTTTTTCGAAAACAGGTTTAATTTGAGCTTCCGTAATTTTGTTTTGCTGCCCGAAAGCGAAGGCAGACAGTAAGAGTGCGCTAAGAACTCCTACGCTCGAATAGATTTTTTTCATGATTAAAAAAATTGGATTTGTTTTCCAAATTTACTAATAAAATCAATAGAATGTTAATAATTTTTAAAAAAAAGGAGAATTCGCTCCCAAACATACATCAGTACTAGCAAATCATCAACGAAAAAATTTAAATATATCACAAATTTGAATTAATTTTATAAAAAAATTACATCGGTATGCAGATCGAAGAAACAGTTCTTGACCAGATCCGCTCAAGACCCAGATTCAAAATAATCACAGAAAGTAGGCGTGAACAATACACTGCATTTCTAAAAGGGTTTCTAACTGAAAAATCGCACGAATTTTCCGGCAACATCAATAATGAAACCGCCGTGATAACCGTGAAAAATAATCAGAATGAATATTGGAAACCCAATCTCTCCTTAAGAACAGAAACTGATGAAGAAAATAAAACGGTGATTCGCGGAGTTTTCGGGCCAAGTTCTGCGGTATGGACTTTCTTCATGTTCCTTTACTTTGTATTCAGTATTCTGTGGATGGTATTTATCACTGTTTGGTTTGTTGAAAAGCAGATCAAAAGCAATGATTTTCCGTGGTCACTTACCTTATCTTTTGTGATGTTGTCTGCAATGATCGTTACCTACGTTGCTTCGAGAATAGGGCAAAAGAAAGCTGGTAACGAAATGCAAAAACTTCGGCAGTTTGCCGAAGAATCTATCAAAAATTTCGAACAGTAAAACAGTTTAAATTGTCTATATTTACCTCGATTTAATTGGCATTAAATTTCAGAAGAAGCAAGTTTCCTTTATAAAGTTCCAAAGTATTCCCACTCACTACATACTTATTCACTTCATTCAAAGTGCTGAAAAAATTGGTTTCCACATTCATGTTATCGCATGCCATTTTAGTAGAGCCAATATTTCTTACCGCAAAATTTCCCGCAGTGGCATCCAGGGAAAGCTCACCAAAATAATTGTTGCATCCTCCATTCCCTGTAACTCTGCCACTTTCTATATTGAGTGTCGGGGTTTTACCTTTTACATTGTCCGACAAAATCCATTTGGTATTGGCGATATTTGCTTGCGAACTTCCCACTTTCGAACTGCTCATTGTGGTACAGGAAGCCATCGCAGCGACTGCGAAAACAGAAAGTGAAATATTTTTGATGCTTAAATTTTTCATTCTTAAAATTTTATCGAAACCAAATTTAAGTAATAATATTGAGGTACATAGTAATTTTAGCATATTTTATAATTTGTCAAAAACAAAAAAGCATTCCAAATTTGAAATGCTTTTTATAAAATATTGATGAGCTTCTACCCTCTCAATTCCGCAGAAAATTCTTTCTGGAAGGATTTGATTAACGAGTTCATCACTTCCGAAATCTCTTTTTCTTCCAAGGTTTTTTCCTCGTTCAGCAATTCGAAACTCATGGCGTAAGATTTCTTTCCTTCCGGAAGATTTTTTCCTTCGTATACATCGAAAAGGTTGATGTTTTTCAAATATTTGGAAGGATTCTTTTTCGCTGATTTGTATAAGTCGTTGTAAGAAATATTCTTGTCAATCAATAAAGCCAAATCTCTTCTGATTTTGTTGAATTTAGGAATATCCACAAATTTCAAATTCTCTTTTGAGCGCAAAGACTGACAAGTTTCCAATTCGATTTCCGCATAGAAACAGTCTTGATCCAAATCTGCATCTTTTAGAGACTGTGGCGAAACTTTTCCTAATCTTGCAATAGTTTTTCCTTCTGAAACCAATTCTAAAGCATCGGAAAATCTTGCATCTTCCAAGGATTTTTCTTCGATATTCAAATTCAGTTTATCCAAAAGAATTTTCACATAAGATTTCAAATAATAAAAATCCGTCGCCGATTTCGGTTGAAGCCAATTTTCCGCCACATTTCTTCCCGAAACCAAAATCGCCAACTGTTTTCTTTCCTCGTACTTCCCTTCTCTTTTATAATAAATTTTTCCTAATTCAAAAAACTTGATGTCGGAGTTTTTTCTTTTAATGTTGTAATCTGCATTCTCCAAAAGTCCTTCCATCAAAGAAGTTCTCATGAAGGCCAAATCCCCGCTTAACGGATTGAGCAATTTCACGGCATTGGTTTCATCTTTCACCGTCGTCAAAGAATTGTTCATCACTTCATTGAAACCGTTGCTCTGCAAAGTTCTAGCCCAAGAATTTTCCAACGCATCTTGGTCGTCGAAACTCAATTTTACGGGAGTAAAAGAAATTTTCTGTGGCGAATCGATTTTGTTGTAACCGTAGATTCTCAAAATTTCCTCAATCACATCGATTTCTCTCGTCACATCCGCTCTGTACGCAGGAACAGAGATTTCCAAACCGTTTTGAATTTCATTAAGGACATTTATATCTAAAGATTTCAAAATCTCCTTAATTTTTTCTTTGTGAATTTTCGTTCCCAAAATCTGCTCTACTTTCGAGAATCTTAGAATCACGTAATGGTCTTCAATTTTCTTCGGATAATGCTCCAAAAGTGGTCCAACTAATTTTCCGCCCGAAATTTCCTCCATCATGGAAATCGCGTGAGTAATCGCAGTTCGCACATTATTTGGGTCCACTCCTCTTTCAAAACGGAAAGAAGCGTCGGTATTCAAACCGTGGAATTTCGCCCCTTTTCTCACAGCGATTGGATTGAAGTAAGCACTTTCCAGGAAAATCGTTTTCGTATCGTTTGAAACGCCCGAATTTTGTCCACCGAAAACTCCCGCAATACACATCGGGTTGTTTTCGCCGTCTTTAATCATGATTTCAGAACCGTTCAAGGCTCTTTCAGTTCCGTCTAAAGTGGTGAATTTGGTTCCTTCTTTATTTACGCCGACTTTCACTTTTTTACCTTTTATTTTATCGGCATCAAAAGCGTGAAGCGGTTGTCCAAAACCGTGAAGAATAAAATTCGTGATATCCACAATATTGTTAATCGGGCTCAAACCAATCGCTTTCAAACGATTTTTCAACCAATCGGGAGATTCTGCCACTTTCACATTTTCAATCACTGCACCGATGTATCTCGGGCATAATTCCGAATCCTCAACTTCCAATTGAAAATCGGTTGTTCCTTCAATAATTAAAGGTTTTGAAACCGCCTTTTCAAACTCCGATTTCATTTGATTGGAAACCAAAAACGCATTCAAATCTCTTGCAACACCGTAATGCGACATCGCATCCGTTCTGTTCGGCGTTAATCCGATTTCGTAAACTTCGTCATTGGAAAGTTCAAAATATTTGGAGAAATCATCACCAATTTTGTACGTTTCATCCAAAATCATAATTCCGCCGTGGTCGTCGCTTAAACCCATTTCGTCTTCCGCGCAAATCATTCCCTGCGAAACTTCGCCACGAATTTTGGCTTCTTTAATGTCAAAAGAATTTCCGTCTTTCGTATAGATTTTTGTTCCCACCACTGCGACAGGAACAATTTGTCCCGCAGCAACATTGGGTGCTCCGCAAACGATGTTCAAAATTTTTCCGTTTCCAACATCAACAGTGGTTTTCTTGAGTTTATCGGCGTTTGGATGTTGTTCACAAGTCAAGACTTTTCCCACGACAATTCCTTCAAGCGATCCTTTTACGGATTCATATTTTTCGATTCCTTCTACTTCAAGACCAATATCGGTTAAATATTCTCCGATTTTTTCGGTTTTCAAATCGGTTTTGATATAGTCTTTCAGCCAGTTGTTTGAGATTTTCATTCAATTAAATTTAAGATTTACTCAAGAATTTTCCTATTTTTTTATTTGAGTTCGTGAATGTTCCACATTTGAGGTTTGAAATTTGAAATTATTATCGCAAAAATCAAACTTAATGATTTAAATTTTAGTCTGCAAATATCGTGATTTTATCGCTTACATTCAAATCTCTTAGGCACCTAAAGATAGTCCCATAAGAAAATAATAATCGAAAAATTAGATATTCTTCTTTACCCATCCGTTTTTTAATCTCTATCATAATCCAACATTTTTTGTAATCTTTTGTCACCCAATTCAAAGAGTCCAAATAACAACAATGCCGTTCATTTCCTACTTTAATTGAATAAAATCAAAAAAAACAGAAATTTTTTAAACATATTCAAAAAATAACTAACTTTAACCGAAACAATTACAATATAAAACGATGAAGAAAAATTACTTTCTAGGAATCATTTTATTCCTCTTGAGCATTTACAATTTTAAAGCTCAAAGTTATTACTATTACAAGGGTCAGCAACAGCCATTAGTTTTAGACAAACGCGGATTTGACATCTATGTAAATAATAATTTTCAAATTGGCAGCGCTAGTAGCAACCTTGAATCTTTTAGTTTAAATACAATAACTTCGAATGAAAAAGCTGCTTCAGTTGAATTTATCACCACTCCCACAAGCACACAGTATTTTTCAAAACTAAATGAATTAAAAGCAAATACAAATTTAATTTCGGTTCAACCAAGATTTATAACTGCCCAAAGTGATACTTTACGGCTTTCAAATTATCTGTTTGTAAAATTAAAAACGAGTAGTAGTTTCGCAACTTTACAAAATATTGCATCAACAAAAAACTTTACCATTGTAGGCCCCAATCAATACATGCCACTTTGGTATAAGGTTAAATGCGATAAAAACACATTGGGCAACCCTTTGGAAATTGCAAATTATATATTTGAGACAGGTAGTTTTGCCGCTGCACAGCCAGACTTTCTAGAATTATTAAAAGAAGATAATCAAGCTCAAAGCGTACCACAAAATTTAATTCCCAACAACCCACCACAAACTCAACTCTGTGCAAATGATCCTGATTTTGGTGATTTATGGGGTCTAAAAAATACAACAAACCCAGGAATTGATATTGATGTTTGCAATGCTTGGACAATTACAGAAGGTGCTAATATAAAAGTCGCAGTTCTAGACGGGGGAATTGATTTAAATAATTTAGATTTAAATAATAACATATTACCTTTAAGTTACGATACTGTTAGTGGTTCATCTCCAAGTGTTGTACGGCATTGGCATGGTACTTTTGTGGCTGGAATAATTGGAACAATAAAAAATAATAATTATCAAATTGTGGGTGTCGCACCACAATCTAAGTTAATTTCTATAAGTACGGATGGTCTAAGTAATATTACAAGTATTGAACAGAGAGCAAATGGCATTAATTGGGCTTGGCAAAACGGTGCAGATGTTATTAATAATTCTTGGATTGCTAGTTATTATTCTGAACTTCTAGATAATTCGATTGTAAATGCTTTAACCTTGGGTCGAAATGGTTTTGGGGCTGTGGTAATATTCATTTCCGGTAATTCAAGTAAACCCCAAAATCCAAATACATTGGGGGTGCGATACCCAGCTAACTCTAATAATGACATAACTGTCGTTGGCGCAAATAATATAAATGGAAGTCGAGGCATTTTTTCATGTTTTGGTGAAAAATTAGATATAGTTGCACCCGGTGTGGATATTAAATCAACTTACCTTAATAATACGTTAATTTTTGATTCTGGTACTTCTTATTCTGCACCACACGTCGCAGGAATTTGTGCACTAATACTATCTGTTAATCCATACTTAAATGTTCGTCAAGTCAATGACATCATTGAAAAAACCGCAAAAAAAGTTGGAAACTATTCCTACATAAATTCTCCGAACAGACCCAACGGAACTTGGAATCACGAAATGGGTTATGGTTTGGCGAACGCCTTTGAAGCGGTAAAATTGGCGCAACAAATGTATTCTTCCACTTTAGATCTTTACATCAAAGATTCTTCCGATGATATGGGTGTTGAGCCCAATACCACTACTCCTTACATGTGGACAAGCGATAATATTTGGGTACGGAATACCAATGATAGTGGTTTGGAACACCAAAACCCTGAATATAGCAGCAGTGATATTCCTAATTATGTCAGTGTAAGAATTATTAATAAAAGTAGTGTATCCTCAGCTGCAAACAATCAATTAAAATTATATTGGGCAAAAGCTTCTACAAACCTTTCCTATCCAAATCCGTGGAATGGTGGTGTTTATTATCCGCCAACAGGAGCAGAAATGGGCAATTTAATAAATACTCAAACTATTCCTGTTCTACAACCCGGTCAGGAAACAATCTTAACATTCCCTTGGATAGTTCCGAATCCTGCTAATTATGGGAATACAGATCAGTGGCACTTTTGCTTGCTGGCAAGAATCGAAAGTTTGGATGATCCGATGAAAGTAACAGAAACTGCTAATCTTAATGACAATGTAAGAAACAACAACAATATTGCTTGGAAAAACTTAACGGTTGTAGATTTAATTCCTAATAAAATTACAGGAACTGTTGCGATTGGAAACCTCACTAATTCAATCAAGAATTACAATATCGAGATGTTTGTAGATAACTTGGAAACAGGAAATCCAATCTACACTGATGCAGAAGTAAGTGCAAAGATGGATCCTATTTTATTTGATGCATGGATGCGAGGAGGTGGTAACACTGCATCTCTTACCTCTACTTCAGATCAAAAAAGAAAATTAGTTTCAGGAAATAATGTCATTCTGAACAATGTATCTTTTAATCCGAACGAGATAGGTCTTTTAAAATTAGATTTTAATTTCTTAACCCAACAAACATCACAAAAAGCTTCGTATCGTTATCACGTTGTTCAAAAAAATGCTATAACAAATGAAATTGTGGGCGGAGAAACTTTCGTTATCAATAAAAATCAGCGGGCATTATTTGAAGCTGAAGTAGAACAGATGCAGTTGGTCAACGCAAATGAACCGGTTACACTTCAAGCAGCAAATATTCACGAACCAGCAATCTATAATTGGTACGACAGCTCGGGCAATCTTATTCATCAAGGTCAAAGTCTGCAAATTCCAAATGCAATCGCAGAAAATTATAAATTAGAAGTTATTTCAATAACTGATGGTTTCAAAGATTATGAAGAAGTTGCAGTCCAGTTAAATCCAAGCAGCATCCAAACAATGGCGCCAAACCCTGCAAACAGTAATGTAACTGTAAACTACATTTTAAACAATGCTAACTCGGCTTATTTGCAGATAATTGGTTACAACGGAACCACTTCCAACAACTACATTTTAGATTTAAATACTACCCAAACTGCAATTAATCTAAGTAATTATCCTTTAGGTTATTATACAGTTGCACTAATTGTCAATGGTCAAATTGTAGATTCCAAAACTTTAATTAAACAATAAAATTTAATATAATGAAAGCACTACTAATAATCTTTTCATTAATCTGTAATTTCATTTTTTCACAATACATTACAGGTTTAAATCTAACACAAAACGGGAATGGGCAAATAAAAGCAAACCTCAAGGTATACCTGCCTACCGTCGGAAATTTTCTGTCTTCAACTACAACAATTAATCAGAATGTAATTACACTTTCAGCATGTTATTTTATGACAGATTTTGGTGGCGTATCCAATCTTTCGAACGACTTTTATATCAATATAGCGGACAATAATAATTATATTTTAAAAGTAAATATGTACTCAAGTAATAATCCAAATAATTGTAATTATCAAAACTTAGAGGACACCGCTACCTTAAACTTCACTACCCCAATCCAAGGCACCGTCTCACTCGCAGCCAATGAAAGCGATGTTTCAGAGCAAGACCTCAAACTCTTCCCCATTCCTGCAAAAGACGAGCTCATTATCATCACCAAAAACAGAATAAACAATATAAACGTCCTCGACGCTTCGGGTAGAAAAGTTTCTGCAACATTTCTAAACAATAAAGTAAATACCTCTAATCTCCAGAATGGCATTTACTTTATAGAAATATTTTCAGATAAAGGTCTTGCTCGCAAAAAATTCACCATCGAGAAATAAAGATTTGCTAACAGGCGTTATAAACTGCCTGTTAGCTTTTTTTAATAACAATTTATCATTTACATTCCTAAAACAAAAAAGCCCGAATCAATCGGACTTTATATATTATCAAAAAAAAATCACCATTGACAGCGAAGCGAATTTCCATTCACATTCATCACATTCCAATCACCGGCATCGAAAGCATCAGGATATTTTCCTCGTCCTCCAACCCGTCAACCGGCTCGATGATTCCTGGTCGGTTTGGTTGCGACATTTTCATCGTGATATCGTCTGCGGAAAGAACGGATAACATTTCCGTCAAAAATTTGGAACTAAAACCAATGTTGATGTCTTCCCCGTTGTAATCGCAAGGAATCTGCATGTCCGCTTTGTTCGCGTATTCTGTATCTTCTGCGTGAAGGTGAAGAATATTTCCCGATAGTTTGAAACGAACCTGATTCGTAGATTTGTTCGACATAATCGAGGCTCTTCTAATGGAATTCAGCAATAGATTTCTGTTGATGGTCAAAACATTCGGGTTTTCTTTTGGAATTACCGCCGAATAATTTGGATATTTTCCATCGATTAATCTACAAATCCAAATATTGTTTCCGAAAGTGAATTTCGCCATATTTTCGTTGAACTCAATCGTCACTTCGTCGTTGGAACTCGCCAAAATATTTTTGAAAATTGCCAAAGGTTTTTTCGGCATAATGAATTCAATCGGTTCCGCATTGATTAAATCGGTTCTTTTGTAAACCACCAATCGGTGAGAATCCGTAGAAACGAAATTGGCTTCATCCTCTTTAAATTGGAACAAAACTCCTGTCATTACAGGTCTCAAAGAATCATTGCTGGTTGCAAACAAAGTGTTATTCAATGCTTCCGACAAAACACCGGCAGAAATTTTCACGCTTTGTGCAGCGTCAAATTCTGGAAGCTCAGGATAATCTTCAGCATTGTCGAGAGCGACTGCGAAATTATCCTTCTCGTCTAAAATTTCTAGCAAACTTCCGTTTCCATCGGCTGCATCTTTTACAGATAAAGTCAACGGTTGCTCCCCGTAAGTTTTCACAAAGTCCTGGAAGATTTTTGCAGGAACAGCAAATTTTCCGTTATCGTCGGATTTCACTTCCAATGAGGTGATTAAAGTAGTTTCACCGTCGGAAGCAGTTATTTTAAGGTTATTTTCTTCAAGCTCAAAAAGATAATTTTCAAGAATCGGTCGTGACTGAGAACTGGAAATTACACCGCTCACCGTGTTCAAAGCTTTCTGTAATTCGCCACTAGCAACTATAAACTTCATTGGATAATGTATATTTTTATTTAAGTCAAATCTAATGCGGACATTTTATCTGCAAATTTAATTTTGACAAATATAAGGATTTGACGCAAATTAAGGAAACAAACTTCAACTTTAAAAAACCAAAATCAGGAAAAGTTATCAACATTAATCAGCACCCGGAAAGTTGTAGTTTTTATCATCTGAATCATCAATGGTAAGGTTGAGCGCTAAATATAAAAAATGTAAATTTTTGTTGCCCGATTTTGCAAATTCCCTTTGCCAAAGATAACCTGAAGCAATCCCAAAATTTTCGTCAATTTGATAACCAATTCCACCATAAACACGGTTTCTAGCAAAACTCGGCTTCTCCGTAACGAAGAAAATTTCGTCATAAACGTTGGCGAAAACAGTTCCTGGTTTTACGGATTCTGAATTGAGCGGAACTGAAATATTCAAACGATAGCGAAAACGATAACGGTCGGAATGCAAATCTTTCTGTGGCTCATAAAACCAACTCTTTTCTGCACGAAAACGGTTTTCAAACTTGAATTTTCCTGATTTCAAATCAATCACATCTTGCAGCCAAACTCGGAATTCTTCTTTATCCAAACTGTGGCTTTTGTAAGTTACATATCTCCCGATTCCGATGAAAGGTTTGTGGTTTTTGGTTAGATTATAACCGATTCCACCTTTGATTTCATAATAATCGGGATAGGAATAATCTTCAATTCCACGAAGTTGACCTTCACCGTAAAGGAAAAATTTGGGATGAAATTTATAGGTAACCGTTAAAGCATTAAAACTTGAAATGTGCTCGTTTTGCGCTGAAACATTGGAAAATAAAAAAGGAAGGAGAAGAATGAAGAACCATTTTTTCATCCTTCAAAATTAAGGAATTTTTCAATATTACGAAATGTTAATATTTGAAAACCGCCAATTACAGTCCTATTTTATAACTAAAACCTACATGAAACCAACGTTTTGGCATCGGAACTCCAAAAGTTTCTGTGTAGTCCGAATTCGTGATGTTGTTGATTAAAATGTAAAGCTGAATGTTTTTGAAAGCGTAATTCAGTTTTTCGTCCAAGATTTGATAACTTCCGGTAGAAACTCTTTCATTGTATCTGTAAATCAATTGATTGGTAAAATTTTTCAGAAATCGGTTTTCTAATTTTGCGACGAATTGATGTTTCAAATTTTCCATCACATATCTCGATATCAAATCTTTAGGTTCTTTTGCTTTGCTTTCTAAAAAAGTGTAACCCACTGAATAGGATTTTAGGAATGAATTAAAACTTTGCCCGAATTCAACCTCGATCCCTTTTATATCGATGTTTCCGATGTTTTCAGCTTTCCAGATATCGGTGGGTGATTTCTTCACCCAATCGATGGAGTTTTCAGAATTCCGCATAAATCCGCTCACTTTTCCCAAGAAATTATTCTGCTGAAAGCGGTAACCGATCTCTGCTGAAACTGCATTTTCCGGCCTCAAATCAGGATTTCCGCTTTCTGTTTTACTCACGTAATACAAATCCGTAAAAGTTGGGATTCGGTTCACTTTCGCCACATTTCCGTAGATTTTATGGTTTTCATTAAAATCGAAGCCAACATCAATTCCGGGATAGAAAAAGTTTCCTTCGTTTGAAAAATTCGCCCAAGAAATTCCGGGAGAAATATTCAGTTTATTTTCAAGTAAAGAGAAATGATGCTCCAAGAAAACCTGCGTCATCAACCTTTCGCGATGACCGAGGTTGTTGCTCGCCAAAAACTCCTTTCGTAATTCTACACCCAATCCGGTTGTTCCCAACGAAGAATGGTAACTTCCGTTGATTTCTCCACCGATGTTATTTCCAATATGCATATTTCGGTAAATCTCCGGTTTTTCGCGGTTGAAAAGATACATATCCTGTCCTCTCCGCCAATAAATATTTGAATTCAAATTAAATTTGTCAAACTTTTTATCCAAAGCCAAACTCACGATGGATGCTTGAGTTTCTTCGTATTGTTCCGTTGCTTTTGGACTTGCATAAAATCCGTTTGCACCAAACTTTTTTTCCTGAATTCCCGCCTGAAAACGAAGGTTTCCGTTCTCTAATTTGTACTGATTTTGATAAAAAACATTATTGATCTTGTAATCCGTATTGTGACGATAACCTGCAGAAGTTTCAGAATTCGCCTGAAAAAAATGGGAGAATTTTTCATTTCCGAAATTTGCTCCAAAGCCTAAAGAAAATGTTTTATAATCACCTCCTTCCGCAGAAATAATTACAGCTTTTTCGGAAACAGGTTTGGTAACAATATTCACAACTCCCGCATACGCATTTTGGCCGAAACGCCTTGAAGCAGGACCTTTCACGATTTCAATTCTTTCCACAGAAGCCAAATCGAAAGGAACACTCATCGAATTGTGACCCGTTTGTGAATCGTTCATTCTAATTCCGTTGACCAAAATCAAAACCTGCTCAAAACTGCTTCCACGCAAAGTAACATCCGCCTGAACACCGTTTCCCCCTCTTTTCCTGATATCAAGTCCTGTAAATTGGGCTAAAATTTCCTCCACACTTTTTGCTGGGGAATTCTCGATTTCTTTTCTGGTGACGACTGTAATGTTTTCGTTTACTTTCTTAAGCGGAAGGTTTAAAAATTTGCCTTGAACAATAACTTCGTTGATTCCTCTCTCTTTTTCCTGAGCATTTAAATTGAGCAACGTTAGGAAACAGCAAATCGTTAAGATTTCTTTTTTCATTTTATCAGATTTTCTCATTTTTTTTATCGATACAGCAATCACTTTAATTTTTAAATTATTAGTATCGATAATACTTTTCATTAATTTACGGCGACAAATTAATTAAGAAATCCGCAAAGAAAAAAGTGGTTTTTTAATAAAAAATATTGTACAATACAACAGCTAAAAAATTTAGTTTTCAAAGGATGTAACAAAATACCTTAATGGCTTGTCTTATCAATAACAAAAAAATCAAAACCCATTAATGAAAACCCGAATTACAGGTGTAACTGCTCTTTTTCTTTTGAACTTTACTTTTAGTCAACAAGTTGAAAATACCGAAATTTCAAGAAAAACAGTCACCGCTATAAAAGTATCTGAAGCTCCCAAAATTGACGGAATTTTAGATGAAGAAGCGTGGAAAAATGTTCCTTCAGCTTCTGATTTTATTGAAAGAAGACCCAACAACGGAGCAAAAATTCCCGAAAATTTCCGCTCGGAAGTGAAGGTTTTGTACGATGATACCGGAGTTTATTTTGGGGCGACTTTATACGATAATGAACCTTCAAAAATCGCCAAAGAACTTACCGAAAGAGACAATATTGAAACCGATGATATTTTCGGAGTTACGATTAATGGTTATAACGACCATCAACAAAGTTTGGAATTTCTCGTTTTACCGAGCGGTGTTCAATTCGATGCAAAACTCACCACTTCAATGGGAGAAGACGGAAGTTGGAACGGAGTGTGGTATTCTGCGGCAAAAATCACGGATTTTGGTTGGGTGGTTGAAATGAAGATCCCTTATTCCGAACTTCGTTTCCCGAAGAAAAATGTTCAGGAATGGGGAATTAATTTCTTAAGGCTGGTTCACCGAACAAGCGCGATGTACGACTGGAATTTCGTCAATAACAAAACAGGTTCTTACATGCTTTACGACGGAGTTTTGCAGGGAATTGAAAATATCAATCCACCAATTCGGCTTTCGTTTCTCCCCTATTTTTCGACTTATTTAAATAATTTTGAAGGAAAAACAGAAGTAAACGTAAATGGTGGAATGGACTTAAAATATGGAATTAACGACGCCTTTACTTTAGACCTTACGCTGATTCCTGATTTTGGGCAGACCTCTTTTGACAAATCTGTTTTGAATCTTTCTCCTTTTGAAGTTCAGTTTCAGGAACAACGTCCGTTTTTCACTGAAGGAACAGAGCTTTTTAGTAAAGGAGAACTATTTTATTCAAGAAGAATTGGTGGAAATCCATCAAAAGAAGCGGAACTTAACAATGATGAAGAATTCGTAAAAAATCCTGATAAAGTAAAATTATTTAATGCCTTAAAAATTTCGGGAAGAACCAACAAAGGTTTGGGAATCGGCTTTTTCAATGCGGTTACGGAAAAAACAACTGCTGAAATTCGGAATCTCAATACCGGCGAAATTCGAAAAGAAGTTACCGAACCATGGGCGAATTACAATGTGATGGTTTTGGACCAAAGATTTCAGGGAAATTCTTCGGTAACGCTCGTGAATACGAATGTGACGCGTGATGGGAATTTCAGGGATTCGAATGTGACGGGTTTTCTTTGGGACATTAAAAATAAAGACAACAGCTACAATTATTACGGAACGGTTAAAGGAAGTTTTGTGATGAACGATGGGACAAAATTTGGAAATGCGGCAAAAGCAGGTTTCGGCAAAATTTCGGGCGTTCATCGATATGATTTTAATGGATTTTATCGAACTAAAAATTACGACATCAACGATTTGGGATATCTGGACAAAACCAATTTCTATACTTTAAACGGAAACTATTCTTACCGATATTTAAAACCAAAAGGAAATCTGAACAATTTGAATTATAATTTGAATGTTTCCACAAGCAGAAGATTAGACCACGATTTGTTTACCAACTTCAATATCCATCAGGAAATTGTTTTGACCAATAAAGAATTTTTCACATTTGGAGGCGGGATTTTAACCACTCCATTTGGAGAAAACGACATTTACGAACCTCGAACTGCAGGACGATTTTTGAAAATTCCCGAAATGATTGACGGCTGGATTTTCATCAATACCGACAACCGAAAAAAATTACGCATCAACACTTATGTGGATTATTACGCCTATAACGAAAAAGGAAGATATTGGCTGCGTTACGAGTTCAATCCCAGTTACAAATTTTCAGACAAATTGAGACTTTATTATGGTTTTGGGGGAGACTATCTGAATAACGACAAAGGATTTGCAGGAAAAGATGGAGGTGAAATTTTCATCGGAAACCGAAACCGTTTCACGATCAGCAACGAGCTCACTTCACAATACACCATCAACAATAAAATGGCGGTGAATCTGTCTTTCCGCCATTATTATTCAGATGTTACCTATAAAAATTTCTACACTTTAAATCAAGACGGAACTTACACCGACACCAATCTTTTCACCAAAAACAAAAACGGAACCTTCAACTCTTGGAATGTCGATTTGCGTTACTCGTGGTGGTTTGCTCCGGGAAGTCAGCTGACTTTACTTTATCGAAATGCCGTTGGAAATTATTTGGAAACCTCTCGACTTGGGTTTAAAGATAATTTCAACCGATTATTTGACGAACCGATGGTGAATAACATTTCGCTGAAACTGACGTATTATATTGATTACAATTGGGCAAAGAGTTTGTTAAACTAAGGTCAATTTGCTGCGCGGTCAATTGGACTTCGTCGGTGAATGGTCAATTTTTAATAGCGAATAAGTTTTTATAGAAAATTTCAAATTCACTGTGAAGCAAATTCACATCAAAATCACAATGTTCTAAACTGTTCCAACATTCTCTTATCGTTTTCAAAAAACATTCTGATATCGCTCATTTGATACAGCAACATCACAATTCTTTCGATTCCCATCCCAAACGCGTAGCCAGAATATTTGTCCGCATCGATATTGACGTTTTGCAAAACCGCAGGATCCACCATTCCGCAACCCATAATTTCCAACCAACCCGTTCCTTTGGTAATTCTATAATCAGTTTCTGAATTCAATCCCCAATACACATCAACTTCCGCACTTGGTTCCGTGAAAGGGAAATAAGAAGGTCGCATTCTAATTTTCGACTTCCCGAAAAGTTCGGTGGTGAAAAACTGAATGGTTTGTTTTAAATCTGCAAAACTCACTTTCTCATCGATATAAAGTCCTTCAATCTGGTGGAAAATACAGTGAGAACGGGATGAAATCGCCTCGTTTCGGAAAACCCTACCCGGAGAAAGAATTCTAATCGGCGGCTGATTTTCTTCCATGTAACGGATTTGAACCGAAGAAGTGTGCGTCCTTAACAAAATGTCAGGATTTGTTTCGATAAAAAAAGTGTCCTGCATATCTCTCGCCGGATGATATTCAGGGAGATTTAAGGCGGTGAAATTATGCCAATCGTCTTCGATTTCCGGACCGTCTGCAACAGCAAACCCGATGGATTTGAAGATTTCGATGATTCTGTTTTTCACCAAATTGATTGGATGACGAGTTCCCAATTCTGACGAAAATCCTGGTCTTGACAGATCTTCTTTTTCTAAGATGATGTTAGAAGCAGTCGCATTTTTCAGTTCCTCAAGTTTGGTTTCAACGGCTTGCTTCAAGGTATTGATTTTTTGACCGAATTCTTTTTTCTGTTCGTTTGGAACGTCTTTGAATTGGGCGAAAATATCGTTTAAAATCCCTTTTTTACCGCTGAATTTGATACGGAACAGTTCAATTTCATCTTTATTGGAAGAATTGAAATTTGCAGCTTCAACCAATAATTCATCAATCTTTTCTAACATTTTTTATATAATATGGAAGTGCAAAAATACGATTTTTCGATGGAAATTAGTGCTCTAAAAATTTCAAGAATTTCTCAATCGCATTTTTTCGATGGCTGATTACGTTTTTTTCTTCCGGTTTCATTTCAGCGAAAGTAATTTCATGGTTTTCTGGAATAAAAATCGGGTCGTAACCGAAACCTTTTTCACCACGCGATTCTTTGATTAAATTCCCATAAACTCTGCCCTCGAAATAATTTTCACCGGTTTCATCAACAAGACACATTACGGTCACGAAATAGGCTTTTCGGTTTTCTTCGCCCTTTAATTCGTCCAAAACTTTGGCAATATTTTTTGCAAAATCGTGATTTCCTGCATAACGTGCGGAATAAATTCCCGGTCGTCCGTCAAGTGCTTCCACAACCAATCCCGAATCATCTCCAAGACTTGGTTTTCCGGTTTTCTCAAAACAGTATTTAGCTTTGATTAATGCGTTTTCATGAAAGGTTTTTCCGTCCTCCACAATTTCATCGTGAATATCATAATCTGTCAGTGATGTGACATTAAAATGTTCTCCTAAAATTTGCTGAATTTCTTCTTTTTTGTGTTGGTTATGAGTGGCGACGAGGATTTCTTTTTTCATGAGTAATTAATTTTCAGAGTAATGAACGCGGTATTTTTTCATAAATAAATAGTAGAAAATGCTGAACAGTACGATACCAATTCCTAAAACTACATATTCTGAAACTTTGAAAGTCTCTGCAAAACTTTCCGTTTTTCCGTAAAAAATTAAAATTGAGGAGCAAAGATTATTGAATGCGTGCAACAGAATTGGCAAAAGCAAAGATTTTGTTTTGTAATAAACCAAACCCAAAACACAGCCCAACAAAACCGCACCCACCAATTGCCAAGGATTTCCGTGAACCAAACCGAAAATTAATGACGAAAAAAGTATCGCTTTCATTGGTGCAACACCTTTGTTAATCAACCCTTTCTGAATAATTCCACGAAAAACGATTTCCTCGAAAACAGGGGCCATTATGACGGTGAGAAGAATCATGGTTGCGCCGTCTTTGGTCATCTGCTCCATCAAATCAGAAAAGAATTCATAAAATTTCCCAAAGAACGGTCCCGTAACAGGAATTTGTGAAGTAATAAATTCACCAATGAACATCATTCCAAGCATCATCGGAAAAATGAGAAGATAGGTAACAAAATTGGTGGGCGAAAAATTAAAATTCAGTTTTCTTCCCGTTTCAGGTCGGGCTACAAAATAATCGAAAGCAAAAATTGCCCCTAAAAATCCTGCCGCATTCGCGATGATTAAATAAAAATCTTTGTACTGAAAATTTTCATTAAAAACCAACATCGAAAAAATATTGGCAACGGCTACAATCGCAGTTCCGACAATCATTCCAACGAATAATGCGAATGCGCCTTTCCACCCGAAAGTGTATTTTTTTTTGGAGTTTTGGTTCATTAAAATTTAATTTCAACAAATATAGACGAAAAAATAAAGTTGCTACTAATACGTGAATACTTTTCCTATCATCATTTGATTCAATTCGTGCATTGGTGGCGACAAGGAAAGTTTTCAAATCTCGCAAAAAAACACGATTTTTGCACCCATAAAATTCAATATGTCTGATTTAATCAAAGAAATAGAAAAACGAAAAACCTTCGGAATTATCGCGCATCCCGATGCAGGGAAAACGACTTTAACGGAAAAACTGCTGCTTTTTGGAGGTGCGATTCAGGAAGCAGGTGCCGTAAAATCGAACAAAATTAAAAAAGGCGCAACATCCGATTTCATGGAAATTGAAAGACAGCGTGGAATTTCCGTGGCGACTTCGGTTTTGGCATTTGAATATAAAGGTCGGAAAATCAATATCTTAGATACACCCGGTCACAAAGATTTTGCGGAAGATACGTACCGAACTTTAACGGCGGTAGATTCTGTAATCGTTGTGGTGGATGTTGCAAAAGGTGTTGAAGAACAAACTGAAAAACTCGTTCAGGTTTGTAGAATGCGGAACATTCCGATGATTGTGTTCATCAATAAATTGGACCGTGAAGGAAAAGATGCGTTCGATTTGTTGGACGAAGTGGAGCAAAAATTAGGTTTAACAGTCGTTCCTCTTTCTTTACCGATTGGGATGGGAAGCGAATTTCAGGGAATTTATAATATCTGGGAAAATAATATTCAACTGTTTTTAGAGGAGAAAAAACAGAAAGTTGGTGAATCGGTAAAATTCGATGACATCAATGACACAAGAATTGATGATGCCATTGGAAAAAAAGCAGCGGAAACTTTGCGAGAAGAACTTGAGCTGATTAAATCCGTTTATCCCGAATTCAATCGTGAAGATTATATGAACGGTGATTTGCAGCCGGTTTTCTTTGGGTCTGCATTGAATAATTTCGGGGTTCGTGAGCTTTTGGATGCCTTCATCGAAATTGCACCGATGCCGCAACCAAAAGAAAGCGACACTCGTTTGGTAAAACCAGATGAGAAAAATTTCACGGGATTCGTCTTTAAAATCCATGCGAATATGGATCCGAAACACCGCGACAGATTGGCTTTTGTGAAAATCGTATCGGGAACTTTTAAGAGAAATGAAAATTATTTGTTGGTTCGTGACGGTAAAAAAATGAAATTTTCTTCGCCAAACGCTTTCTTCGCTGATAAGAAAGAAGTGGTGGATGAAAGTTTTCCTGGAGATATTGTCGGACTTCACGATACCGGAAATTTCAGAATTGGAGATACTTTGACAGGCGGTGAAAAACTTTCCTTCAAAGGAATTCCGAGTTTCTCGCCCGAACATTTTAGATATATTAATAATGACGATCCGTTAAAAGCAAAACAATTGGCGAAAGGAATCGACCAATTGATGGACGAAGGTGTGGCGCAACTTTTCACTTTGGAAATGAACAACCGAAAAATTATCGGAACTGTTGGTGCGCTTCAGTTTGAAGTAATTCAGTATCGTTTGGAGCATGAATATGGCGCGAAATGCACTTACGAACCACTTTCCATTCACAAAGCGTGTTGGATTGAAGCGGATGAAAAATCGGAAGAATTCAAAGAATTTGCACGTTTGAAACAGCGATTTATGGCGAGAGATAAATATGGACAATTGGTTTTTCTTGCAGATTCTTCGTTTACGATTCACATGACGCAGGAGAAATTTCCGAATGTGAAACTGCATTTTATTTCGGAATTTAGGCATGAGTAATGAGCAATTAGTAATGAGAGCAATATTAGAATCTTCACTTTTGAAGATTCTTTTTTTGTAAAGTTGTTGTAAAATGATTTGCAAAGTTTTGATTTTTAATACATTATTAACAAATCGACTCACTTTCGATTTTTAAAGGAATACATTTTGATTCCTTATTTTCGTTTTAATTTTAAATCAGAAAATGAAGAAAATTTTTCTTTCCGTTTTTATTGCGACGGCTTTAGTTTCATGCGATAAAAACTCCATCCAGCAAACAACGGACAATATTAAAAGAGCCGATTCCCTTTTCACCAAAGCAAATGACGGTATAAAAACATTGGATTCTATTTCAAAAACAATAAATAGTGACGACGGAATCACCAAAAAAGTCATTATTCCTGAAATTGAAAAACAGAAAAAAGCGATTGATTCCACGATTAAATCAGGTGGTTGGAAAATTGATTCGATTAATAAAGAAATTGAAAAAATAACCAACAAAGTAAAAACGGGAACTGATGTCGTAAAAACTTTAGATTCTGCGAACGATGCCCTGAATAAAGGAGAAAGTCCGTTAGTTGTCCTGACAAAAACTGCAGACAAAATTTTGAAACAAACAAAATCAGCCAATCAAAATTCGCAGCCGAAACCTCAACCTCAAAATCAATCTGAGCCTCAAACTCAACCACAAGTTGCACCGCCAATTGTTGAAAAAAATCCTTTGGTGAAAACAGGAAAACTTGAAATTCAGGTGGAAAATCTATCAGATTCAAAAGCTTTGTTGAAACAGAAAATCAGAGAAAGCAATGCCGATTTAATTACCGAAAATTTTTCGCAAACTGAAGGGATTTCTAAAGAATATTTCACTGTGAAAGTTCCAATTTCTTCCTTTGACCAATTGGTGAATTCTGCTTCAACTCTTGGCGAGATTAAAATGAAAAACACCGAAACTGAAGGAAAAGATTACGTTTCGGGACAAATGTGTGACGTGGAAATTACTTTATTTCAAAATGAAAATTTTGCCGATAATTCCATAACTAAAACTGAAACAAATGGTGAAAAAACCGATACATTCAGTGATAAATCATCCAATGCATTTATGAAAGGGTTTAAAGTTTTGGGAGACGGTGTGCTTTTCCTGCTTCCTTTTTGGCCCATATTTTTGATTGGAATTGTGATTTGGTATTTCATCGACCGCAATAAAAAGAGAAAAGCACGGGAAGAATTTGAACGACAAATGATGCTCAATCAGCAGAAAACGCAATATCCAACAAAAAATCAGACTTCAACAGAAAATCTTCAAGCGGAGGAAAAAGAGGAGAATGACGAACCTGATTATTCTAAATATTTGCCGAAAAATTAATTTGAAGAAAAACTTGTCGCTCCTACGGAGCTTCCTTTCTATTTTTCATCATTAAACTACAAATTTAGAACTCCTACGGAGTTCTTTTTGTTTCCAATATCGGTTTACGTTAATTTAGCAGACTTTTGTTCCCAACTCGAAGAATAAAATCTTTTGTTTCTTTTGCGGTAAAAAAATTTTACTCACTCAACGCGTAAACCGCAAAACTTGCCAACCAATGGTCGCCGCCATAATTTCCATGAAATAAAAGTGGCAAAGCATTCGCCAAAAATTTATCCGAGCTTTCTGCAAACTGTTTTTTCAACTTGTGGTTTTCGGGAAGTGCTTTGGAAATTCCTTTCATACACCACGCTCTCGTAAAAGAAAGTCCAACCAAATGAACCGTTTGATAATCGTTAATATCGCTGATTACGGGAATTTTCTCGATATTTTCTAAACTTCGTTTTTCGTAAAAATTGTTCAGCCATTTTACAAACTCTTTTTGAGGAAGAATTCTTCGCATCAAATCGGCGATTTGCAAACTTGGAGAAAAGAAGTCGCTTCCATCGGGCTCCAAATAAGCGGGAGTTTTTTTGTCTTTTAAGTAGAAATATTTTGCTTTTTCAACCAACTGATGTTCAAAAATTTTATCGTTGGTCGCTCTTGCCCAATCCAAGGAGAAACTCAATGCAAATGCAGAATTCGGGTGAACGCCTGTTCGATTTGGATAGGTTTGTTTTGGGAGATAAATTTTCCAAAGACGAAGAATTTCATTTGTTAAAGGTTTCAGATTCTGATGCCAAACTTTTGCTTTGGGATGGTTCCAAGTTGCGAGCTCTTCATCCAATTTCAACAACCAAGCCCAGCCGTAAGTTCTCTCGAAAGATGAGGCGACTTCATATTTGGTGAAATATTTGGCTTCCTCTATTATTTTTTCGGGTTCAAAAGAAACGTCCAAAATTCTTTCAATTTCTTTATGATTGGCAAGATTTGGTTTTGTCTTTAAAAGCCGAACCAACATCCAATGTCCATGAACAGAGGAATGCCAATCGAAACAGCCATAAAAACTTGGGTGAAGTTGAAGCGGAGTTAAAACGGCATCTTTTTCGGCATTAATGACGTGCGCCGTTTTATTCGGATATTCCTGATTGATGCATTTCACTGGTTTTTCCGCCAATTTTGCAGCGATTTCATCAGTTAAAGTGGGAATTTGTTGTGCGCTGAAATTCAACGCAGAAAACAAAGAAAGAATTAGAATCTTTTTCATACCCTAAAAATATTACAATTAATTTAACCCATAAAAAAATGCAGCTCCGGGGAACTGCACTTAATTATTCATTATCTTTTTCTCATCAAATGCGTAACAAGTTGTTTAATAAACTTTGTCATAACATTTACTGATTTTTATTTTGCTTTACAAATATTGCAAGAAAATTATTATTTGACAAATTTTTAGATATATTTTTCAACAAAATTTTGGGCATATTTTTGAATTTCATTCCGAGCTTCAGCAAATTCTTTCCTTAATTCCTCCTCTGTTCCTTTTGCTTTTGCGGGATCTTTAAAATTGTGGTACAACCTTACTGCATTTGCAGGAAAATACGGACAGTTCTCGTTTGCGTGGTCGCAAACGGTGATAATAAAGTCGAATTCAACATCTTTATACTCCAAAATATTATTGGAAGTATGATGAGAAATATCGATTCCTACTTCTTTCATTGTTTTTACCGCATTTGGATTTAATCCGTGGGTTTCAATTCCGGCGCTGTAAATCTTGGCTTTTTCACCTGCGAAATTTTCTAAGAAACCATGCATGATTTGGCTTCTACAGGAATTTCCGGTACATAGAACGAGGATGTTTTTGGTCATATTTATTATTTTAACAACAGCCTGAATTTGGATCACAACAATTCTCCCCTTTTTCTGCGTAAACCGTGATGCTGAAAATCTTGGAATTAGAGTTTTTGTACTCATCGATTTCTTGTTCGTTCAAATAATTTTTCAAAATATCATCGGGAACAATAATCGCTTTTTCCTTTTGTAAAGAAATATTTTTAAAGCCGGAATTTTCGATGATTTTCAAATAATCCTCTTTCTGAATCGCACTTGCAACACAACCTGCATACATTTCCGCCGCCGACTTTATCTTTTCGGGAAGTTCGCCCACCAAAACAATATCCGAAATCGAAAAATGTCCGCTTGGTTTCAAAATTCGGTAAACTTCACTGAAGGCTTTGGGTTTGTCGGGAACCAAATTCATCACGCAATTGCTTACCACAACATCTGCAGCGTTCGCAGTCATCGGGATTTTTTCAATATCTCCTTGTCGAAATTCCACATTATTAAAGCCTAATTTTTCTGCGTTGGTTCTCGCTTTTTCAATCATGGCTTCTGTGAAATCGATTCCGATTACTTTTCCGGTTTCGCCTGTTTCTGCACGTGCGACAAAACAGTCGTTTCCCGCTCCACTTCCTAAATCTACCACGGTGTCGCCTTTTTTAATTTTGGCAAAGTTTGTCGGCAAACCGCAACCTAAACCCAAATCTGCATCGGGATTATAACCATTGAGTTCATCATATTCTTCACTCATAATGTTGTACACTTCGGTACTGCAACCACCTGCTCCACAACAAGATGAAGCGTTGGTTTCTTTGTCCTGTAAAGCAATTTCAGAATATTTTTGCTTTACCATTTCTTTGATTTCTGAATTGTTCATTTTGTTTGATTTGATTTGTTTAATATTTTATCTTCATGCTTCCAGCTTTTTCAACAGCAATTATTTTGTTGATGGATTTTGTGAAAAATTTGGTCGATAAAGTGCTCCATTTTTTTGAAACTTTCAGGATTGATGCAATAGCAAATTGATTTTCCGTCAATCTCCCCTTGTATAATTCCCGCATTTTTCAGTTCCTTTAAATGCTGAGAAACTGTCGGTTGCGCCAATTTTATTTCATCCACAATATCGTTGCAAATACATGAATCTACGGATAACAAATATTCTATAATTGCAATTCTTGCAGGATGAGCCAATGCTTTTAACAAAATAGCAATGTCGTTTTGTTCCTGTGTGAAATGTTCTGTTTTTGTTACGCCCATATTTTATGAGTAATGAGTACTAAGTAATATTTTTATATTGCAATATTACAATATGATTTTAAACTGACAAAGATTTATTTGCATTTTTTTAACATCAGACTTCCAATTTAAACCCTCTTTTTTGCGTAAATTTGCAGGTTGAATTTTACCATGGCTACAACTACAGAAATAGATATAAAAAAACAGATTTTCGTTAAGAATGCACATCTTAACAACCTGAAAAACATCGACGTACTCATTCCGAAAAACAAACTGATCGTCATTACAGGCGTTTCCGGCAGTGGAAAATCGTCGCTTGCTTTTGACACGATTTATGCAGAAGGACAAAGAAGATATGTGGAAAGTTTGAGTTCCTATGCACGACAGTTTTTAGGTAAATTAGAGAAACCAAAAATCGACGACATCAAAGGTTTAGCTCCCTCTATCGCGATTCAGCAGAAAGTGATTTCTTCAAATCCCCGTTCTACGGTTGGAACTTCTACCGAAATTTATGATTATTTGAAACTGCTTTTTGCAAGGGTTGGAAGAACCTATTCACCGATTTCAGGTGATGAAGTGAAAAAAGATTCTGTTTCTGATGTGATTGATTTTATTCAAAAAAATGAAGGAAAGACCTTTCTTTTGAGAGCGCCTTTAAATTTCGAAATTTCTAAATTTTCCGAGCAATTGAAAACCTTGAAACTTTCAGGTTTTACAAGGCTTGAAGTGAACGGAAATGTTGCAGGAATCGAGGATTTGGAAAGTTTCGGTTTCGTTCCTGAAAAGGATATGGAAATTCAGTTGGTCATTGACAGATTCAGTTACGAGGAAGACGAAAGTTTTCTTCAACGTCTCGCCGATTCCATTCAGATGGCGTTTTACGAAGGTCACGGTTACTGTTCTTTAAAAAATATTGAGACGGGGAAAATCAAAGAATTCTCCAATAAATTTGAATTGGATGGAATTGAATTTTTAGAACCGAATGTTCATTTTTTCAGCTTTAATAATCCTTACGGAGCTTGTCCAGAATGCGAAGGTTACGGAAAAGTCATCGGAATTGATGAAGATTTGGTGATTCCGAACAAAAATCTTTCCGTGTATGAAGATGCAGTCGCTTCGTGGAAAGGCGAAAGTATGAGCGAATGGAAAAAAGCTTTCATCAAAAAAGCTGGAAGCGAATTCCCGATTCACAAACCTTATTTTCAGCTCACGAAAGAACAGAAAAATTATTTGTGGAAAGGCGACAACTCACGGAATTTTCCTTCCATTAATGCTTTTTTCAAAATGTTGGAAGAAAATCTTTACAAGATTCAGTATCGCGTGATGCTTTCGAGATATCGCGGGAAAACGCTTTGTCCGACTTGTGAAGGTTTGCGTTTGCGTGAAGAAACTTCTTGGGTAAAAATCGATGGACACAATATTCAGTCGATGATTGAGCTTCCGTTGGATGAACTTTTACCTTTAGTTAAATCCTTAAAACTCAACAAACACGATGCAGAAATTGCAAAACGTTTGTTGTATGAAATCACCACTCGCTTGGAGTTTTTAGATAAGGTGGGTTTGGGATATTTGACTTTAAACCGAACTTCAAATACCCTTTCCGGCGGTGAAAGTCAAAGAATTAATTTGGCGACTTCACTCGGAAGTTCGTTGGTTGGCTCGATTTATATTTTGGATGAACCTTCGATTGGACTTCATTCAAGAGACACCGAAAATTTAATTGAAGTGTTGAAAAATCTTCGCGATTTAGGAAATACCGTAATCGTTGTAGAACATGATGAAGACGTGATGAAAGCAGCAGATTACATTATCGACATCGGTCCGGAAGCAGGATTTTTGGGCGGCGAATTGGTTTTTGCAGGAGATTTCAAGGAATTGAAAAATGCGGATACTTTAACGTCAAAATATTTAACGGGAAAATTAGAAATCAAAGTTCCCGAAACCCGCAGAAAACCTAAACAATGGATTAAAATTAAAGGCGCTCGACAAAATAATTTAAAGAATATTGATGTTGACATTCCGCTTGAAAGTTTGGTCGTGATTTCAGGAGTTTCCGGTTCCGGAAAATCGACTTTGATGAAGGAAATTTTGACGAACGACATTCAAATCCAATTGGGAATGGGCGGAAAAAAAGCAGATTACGATTCGGTTGAATTTCCAAAAAAGTTGGTAAAAAACATTGAACTCATCGACCAAAATCCCATCGGAAAATCGTCCCGCTCGAATCCTGTGACGTATTTGAAAGCGTATGACGATATTCGGGATTTGTATTCCAAACAAAAATCGGCGAAAGTTCAGGGTTTGAAACCAAAACACTTTTCCTTCAACGTTGATGGCGGAAGATGCGACGAATGCAAAGGTGAAGGTGTCATCACCGTTTCCATGCAGTTTATGGCAGATATAGAGTTGGAATGTGAAACCTGTAAAGGAACCCGTTTTAAAAGCGATATTTTGGAAGTAAAATTCGATGAAAAAAATATTTCAGATATTCTTCACATGACCGTAGATGAAGCGTTGGACTTCTTCCATGAAAATCATGAGGATAAAATTGTCACCAAGCTAAAACCTTTGCAGGAAGTAGGTTTAGGTTATCTTCAACTTGGTCAAAGTTCTTCTACGCTTTCCGGCGGTGAAGCGCAACGTGTGAAATTGGCATCGTTTTTAGTTAAAGGAGTTACAACGGATAAAACGTTATTTATCTTTGATGAACCTTCAACAGGACTTCATTTTCACGACATCAACAAATTGCTGAAATCTTTGCAGGCTTTAATTGAATTAGGACATTCTGTAATTGTGATTGAGCATCAACCCGATATCATAAAATCTGCAGATTACATTATCGATATCGGTCCTGAAGCAGGAAAAAATGGGGGCGAAGTAGTTTTTGCGGGAACTCCTGAAGATTTGGTAAAAGAGCGTAAGTCGCATACCGCCAAATATTTGAATGAAAAACTGTCATAATTAAAAAAAATAAGAATGTTATAAGACAAAATATGTAATGCACCTAATTCAAGTTTTTCACCATTCAAAGAATTAGACCTATGTAGACTTAATACCAAAAAATTAGAGAGTTGATTATCAGCGTTTTCCACAATAAAATGTTAGTAACTTGTGAATTTTAACATTTGGTTCATATTTTGTAATGAAAAAAGTGCTACATTTAACATGAAATAAAATTGAGGTGAAAACAATTTTCTTTTCTACGTCTGATTACAGAACTATTATCCTTAATATAAAAATTTAAGAGAAGCATTGTCGGCTTCTCTTTTTTGTTGTTGTCTAACTAAAAAATGAGATGTTTTATCTATTGAATCCGTTTCTAAAGAACGGATTCTCTTATTGGTGACTCCACCAAGAATCGAACTTGGATCTAAAGTTTAGGAAACTTCTATTCTATCCGTTGAACTATGGAGCCTTGCTTTGAGTGGTTGTGTTGGTGAGTAATTGAGTGGCTGAGTTTAGAGTTGGGAGTTTGATGTTGAAAATTAATTAATTGGTTTTCTGAAAATTTGATTTCAAAATTTACTCAATTACGCACCCACTCACAAACGCACCCACTATTTCTTATCCACCACAATCCTATCCTTCCTGTTCGCCAATTCCCAAGCGGTTGCGAAAACAAGTTGTGCTCGTTTCTGTAACGCGCTGTAATCAATTTTTTCAGGATCATCGGTTGGTTGGTGATAATCTTCATGGATTCCGTCAAAGAAAAAGGCCACCGGAATTCCATGTTTTGCAAAATTGTAGTGGTCGGAACGGTAATACAATCTTTGGGGATCATTCGGGTCGTCATATTTATAGTTGAGAAACAATTTCGTGTTGGTTGAATTGGCGTTCTCATTGATTTTTTTCAATTCAGACGAGAGCATTTCCGAACCGATGACGTACACATAATCTTTTCCGCAGTTGTCTTTGTCGCATCTTCCAATCATATCGATATTCAAGTTCGCGACTGTATTCGATAAAGGAAAAATAGGATTTTCGGAATAATATTTTGAACCAAGAAGTCCGTGTTCTTCGCCGGTTACATGTAAGAACAAAACTGAACGTTTAGGACTTTTCCCCGCTTTTCTTGCTTGCTGAAAAGCCTCGGCAATTTCCAGAAGAGCCACAGTTCCGCTTCCGTCATCATCGGCTCCGTTGTAAATTACGCCATCTTTCATTCCAACATGGTCATAGTGGGCAGAAATCACGATGACTTCTTCCGGTTTTTCTGTTCCCTCAATAAACGCTAAAATATTTTCTGATTCTGGAAGATTTCCTCTTCTACCCTGCAAAGCTTCCTTAGGAACGGTTTGATAATAGGAACTCATTGATTTAGGATGAGAAACACCCATTTTTTGATATTCACCAATCAAATATTTACCCGCTTTTTTCTGACCTTCACTTCCCGTATCTCTCCCCTGCATTTCATCAGAAGCAACAACATGGAGATGTGTTTTCAATTCATTTGCGGTGATTGAATTGTAGGAATTTTTAAAAGTTGAGCCCGTGTACGAAAGATTGGTTGCACAACTTGTCAACAAAACCGCCGAAACTAGCGGAATTAGAAACTTTCTCATATAAATATTTTTTTGGAAGGTTAAATGTAGCAAATATTTATCAGAAACTATTTCTAAACAATTATCATTAAATTTGAATATGATTAAAAGAAAACATTCCGGTTCTGATTTGACGATTTTTTCGGAGATGACTGTTTTAGCCTTAAAACACAATGCCGTAAATCTTTCACAAGGTTTTCCCGATTATGCAATTGATGAACGTTTGAAAAAACTTTTGTTTGAAGCCACCGTAAAAAACTTCAATCAATATGCACCAATGACAGGAAGTCCTTTATTGATTGAGAATTTAATGACCTTCAACTCCAACAGAAAAAATCCAATTTCTTTAACTAAAGACACCATCACGATTTCTCCAGGTGCGAGTTACGGAATTTACACTGCTCTTGCTGCAATTTTAAAGTTTGGTGAAGAAGTAATTGTTTTGGAACCGTGTTACGATTCTTATGTTCCCGCCATTGAAATTAATGGTGGAATTCCCGTTTTTGTGGCTTTGAAAGAAAATTTTGAAATTGATTTCGAAGCTTTAGCAAAAGCGATGAATCACAAAACGAAGGCAATCATCATCAACTCGCCACACAATCCGTCAGGAAAAGTTTGGAAGGAAGAAGATTTCAACAGACTTTCAGATTTGGTAAAAGACACCGATGTTATTGTGATTTCCGATGAAGTTTATGATGTTCTGACTTATGATAACCATCAATTTTATTCTGCATTTCATCATCCGAAACTTCGGGAACAATGTTTCAGCGTTTTCTCTTTTGGAAAAATGTTTCATGTCACCGGTTGGAAAGTCGGCTACGTTTTGGCTTCGGAAGAACTCTCTGCTGCATACCGAAGAATCCATCAGTATTTGAGTTTCAGCGTAAATTCACCTGCACAATACGCATTAGCAAAATACCTAGAAATTTTTGATGTGGAAGAAAACAGAACATTGATGCAGCAAAAACGTGATTTTTTCATTGAGCAATTCAACGATTTACCTTTCACTTTACAGCAAAAAGCGGAAGCAGGATATTTTCAGATTTTAGGTTACGAAGATATTTCAGACTTAAATGACAAAGATTTTTCAGTTTGGATGACTGAAAAAGGAAAAGTCGCTTCCATTCCAGTTTCTGCGTTTTACAAAAATTCAACAACTACTAATTCCGTGAGATTTTGTTTTTCTAAGAAGGAAGAAACGATCGCTGAAGCAGCAAAAAATTTGAGAAGTTTTTTTAACAAATTGATTTAAAACTAAAATTCAAGCCAATCGTTTTCAATCCGTTTGATTTTTCCGGTATGCTTATTGAACATAATCCAGAGCGTTCTGGAATCAACTACGAGTTCACCATCTCTGTAAAACTCTACTTTTCTAGGCTGTTTTAATCCTTCCGGTTTTTCCGGATAGGTTTTCATGGTGAGTTTTTCACCTTTAAAGACCTGCTTTTTGTATTGAATATGGTGGTCATGCATTACCCAAAAGTCTTCTGAATAATTGGTTTGATGCTTCAACAATTCCCAATGTTCTTTTGCTATTTCTTCCACCCAATGCACAAACTGCACATTGTTTACGTGGTTAAGTTCATCCAGATGTTCATCCGAAACAACAATTTCTTTAGTGTGAACAAGTTTCATGAAGCAAAAATAATTCATTAAATATTTCAACAAAAAAAGTCTTAAACAATGTTCAAGACTTTTATTTTGGCGGAGAAACAGGGATTCGAACCCCGGGACCTGTTACAGTCAACAGTTTTCAAGACTGCCGCAATCGACCACTCTGCCATTTCTCCAGAAAAATGATTTCTCATTTTCAGTGGTGCAAATATAAAACGCTTTTATAAATTGACCAAATTATTTTTAAGAAAAACTGTCAAATCGTTCATAGTCAAAAGGAAAAAATTAATTTTTCGAGATGTTTATGCCCAAATAAACCAAGAAAAAACCTAGAACAACACTCAATAAAATGTAAAAAATTAAGATACCATAGTTTCCGTTCTGCCAAAGTGAAATATTCTCGGCAGAAAAGGTTGAGAATGTTGTAAATCCTCCACAAAATCCTGTGATTAAAAGAAATTTTAAGTAATTGTCAATCTTCAGAAAATAAGTACTAAAAATTCCGATCAGAAAACAACCGACCATATTTACAATGAATGTTCCCATGGGAAATGAATTAACGTTCCATAATTTTTGGGTAAAATTAGAAACCAGAAAACGCAAAACGCTCCCAAAACCGCCACCCAGGAATATGTATAATAATTGTTTTGTCATAGTTTGAGGGTTTGAGAGTTTGAGAGTATAATGGTTAGAATAGAAAAGCGCAAAGAAATTACACATAATTCACTCAAACGCTCTTACCCTCAAACTCACCAACTTTTACTCCAATTCTGCCAAATATTTTTCTGCATCCATTGCCGACATACAACCGCTTCCTGCTGCGGTAATTGCTTGTCGATAAATATGGTCCTGAACATCACCCGCTGCAAAAATTCCCGGTAAATTGGTTTTGGTTGAGCCAGGAACAGTTTTGATATAGCCGTTTTCATCCAAATTAATTTGACCTTTGAAGATGTCCGTATTGGGTTTGTGTCCGATTGCGATGAAAATTCCATGAACGTCTATTTTAGAAGTTTCCTGGGTTTGATTATTGATGACAACCGCTCTTTCTACCAAAGAATTCTCCCCTTCAATCCCGATGAGTTCGTGGTTGAATTTCACTTCGATATTCGGTGTATTGTTCACTCTATGAATCATGGCTTTAGAAGCTCTGAAATGGTCTTTTCTAACCAACATTGTTACTTTCTTACAAAGTTTTGCCAAATAAGTTGCTTCTTCGGCAGCAGTGTCTCCGGCTCCAACTACAACCACATCTTTTCCTTTGTAGAAAAACCCGTCGCAAGTTGCACATGCAGAAACCCCACCTCCAGCATATTTTTTCTCGTCATCCAAACCTAAATATTTTGCAGTCGCACCGGTTGAAATGATTACAGACTTTGCCAAAATTTCTTTATTTCCTGCCCAAAGTTTATGAATTCCACCAACTTCAGTAGAAAATTCGGCTTTGGTGATCATTTCGTAATGAACTTTGGTTTCGAATCTTTCGGCTTGCTTTTGTAAATCCAGCATCATTTGAGGGCCTGTAATTCCGTCGGGATAACCAGGGAAATTATCCACTTCGGTAGTTGTAGTTAATTGTCCTCCAGGTTCAAGACCTGTGTAAAGCTCTGGCTTTAAATCTGCTCTTGCTGCATAAATTGCCGCTGTAAATCCGGAAGGTCCGGAACCGATAATGACGCAGTCTAAAATATTTTGTTCCATTAAAAAAGATTAAGGTTGAGATTAAGTTTAAGAGATTTCAAAAATCGTAAATTATTTTTGGTTGTGGAATTATTTTGCGATGAATTTTGTCAATTGTGATGTTGGATGTTGGAAGATGGGTGCTTGATTAAAAATGTTTGAAAAATTACAAAATTTAAATAATCAAAGCTTCACCTTAAATTTATCCACATTCAGAATTTTGTACACCATTTCCTTCAACAGTTCGCTTTCATCCATGTTTATTGCACCTAAACCTTTGTTTTTCAAATCGATTTCACGTAAAATCGAGATAATTCGGGTGCAATGTTTCAAATTGTAATATCGCGCCGCTTCCGCAAAATCTTTGATGAAATAAGGATTTATTCCCATTGTTGAAGCGATGGTTTGCGGATTTTGACCATTCATCGTATGGTAAATAACCAAGTTCGAAAAGAAGTTATAAAGATTCCCAATCATCATCACAAACGGATTCTGCTTCGGAGTTTTTCCGATAAAATGAGCGATTTTGAATGCTTTTGCCTCATCCTTTTTTCCCAGTGCTTTGATCAGTTCAAACACATTAAAATCCTTGCTGATTCCGATATTGGTTTCAATAATTTTTTCGTCAAGAACTTCACCCTCCTTCAAAATAATTTTGAGCTTGTTCAACTCGTTGGAAATCCTTGAAAGGTCGGTTCCCAAATATTCTGAAAGCAACGTAGGAATATTAGGTTTTGCTTTGATGCCGAGATTTCTGATTTCATTATCAATCCATTTCGGGACATCCCAATCCTTCATTTTTTCGCTCAAGAAAAGCATCTTGTTTTTAGACAAACTTTTTGCTAAGCTTTGTCTGGTATCAATTTTTTTGTACTTATGGGCAAAAACCAAAACTGTTGTGGGAGTTGGATTCTGAATATAATTCAAAAGTGCTTTTACTCCTGGATTTTCTTTTCCTGCTTCTTCCTGTTTCTTCGTGACGCTAAAAACTAAATCCTGAGCTTCTTTAATTATAATTAAATTTAACTCACCAAACATTGGAAACTGTCGAGCCAATGAAATGATTTCCTCCAAGTTCGTGTCTTTTCCATAAACCACTGTTTGACCAAAATCTTTTTCGCTTTCCTCCAAAACATCATTTTCAAAGGATTTCACCGCCACATCCATGAAATAGGGTTCTTCACCGTGGAAAAAATAAATCGGCAATAACTCCTTATTTTTAATATTTTTGAGGATTAAATCTAACTCTTTCATAAATGCAACTTCCAAAACTGAACTTTGAGGATAACTTTGATTTTAAGATCAAGACAGACAAAGATAGGTTTTTTATTTATGATTTGGTGCGAAAAACGTGGCTCCAACTCACTCCCGAAGAATGGGTGCGACAACATTGGGTGCATTATTTCCACCATAAAAAGGGGAAGAATTTGTCGTCATTAATTCTAGAAAAAAAAATAGAACTGAACGAAACGACAAAGAGAATTGATTTATTGGTCACCGAAAAAACCTTGCCGAAAATTTTGGTGGAATGCAAAGCGCCCAACATCAAACTCACCGAAAAAACTTTTGAACAAATCGCAAGATACAACTCGGTAATCGGGGCGGAAGAAATTATTTTGAGCAATGGTCTGCAGCACATTTTTGTTAAATTTTCTGAAAATAAATATGAATTTTTAAACAATAAAATTTAAACATGCAAGAAAAAAAAAGTTTCCAACATTCAAAATGCATCAACATCAAAAACATTATTTTCGATTTCGGTGGTGTGGTGATGGACTGGAACCCGCGCTATTTCTTCAAATACTATTTTAATGATGATCAAAAGATGGAGTTTTTCCTGAAAAACATCGCAACCGACGAATGGAATGCCGAGCAAGACCGGGGTAGAACTTTAGCGGAAGGAACTGAAATACAGGTCGCAAAATTTCCTCAATGGGAAAAGGAATTGCGTGCTTATTACGACAATTGGACCACGATGCTTCGCTCCGATATTCCTAAAAATGTGGAGGTTTTGCGAAAACTGGAACATTCAAATTATGAGCTTTTCGGATTGACGAACTGGTCTGCAGAAACTTTTCCTTATGCTTTGGAAAATTACGATTTTTTCAAAATATTTGATGGGAAAATCGTGGTTTCAGGCACGGAGAAAGTGATTAAACCAAACCCGAAAATTTGGGAAGTTTTGTTGGAGCGGTACCACATTAAAGCTGACGAATCTGTATTTATTGATGACAATGCTAAAAATATTGAAGTTGCGAAAGCTTTAGGTTTCATTACGGTTCACATTACACCTGAAACTGATTTGGAAAAGGAGTTGAAAGATTTGGGATTGAAATTCTAGTAATAACCCAACGCTAATTATTTCAAATTCTTTCAGGAAAACCTGTTGCTATTTCATTTCTAAAACCCACCGAAATTTTGTAAATTCGCAGGCAAATAAATCAAAATAATGAGTAAATCTATTGAGGAGTTAAAATCTCTTGCAACGCAGATTAGAAGAGACATTTTAAGAATGGTTCACGCAGTGAATTCCGGCCATCCAGGCGGAAGTTTGGGCTGTACCGAATTTTTCGCCGCACTTTATGGAAAAGTGATGAACTACAAGTTACCTTTCAGTATGGAAGGTAGAAATGAGGATCTTTTCTTTCTTTCCAACGGTCACATTTCACCCGTTTTCTACTCTACTTTGGCAAGATTCGGATTTTTCCCGGTTGCGGAATTGGCCACTTTCAGAAAATTAGATTCCAGACTTCAAGGTCACCCGACAACTCATGAAGGTTTGCCGGGAGTTAGAATCGCTTCGGGCTCGCTTGGACAAGGACTTTCTGTTGCGATTGGAGCTGCTTTAGGAAAAAAATTGGACGGAGATCAATCGTTAGTTTACTCGCTTCACGGTGACGGTGAATTACAGGAAGGACAAATTTGGGAAGCATTGATGTATGCCGCTCACAACAAAGTGGATAATTTAATTTCTACCATCGATTACAATAATCGTCAAATTGACGGTGATGTTGATGATGTGTTGAGCTTAGGAGATTTACACGCAAAACTGGAGGCTTTCGGATGGAAAGTTTTGAACGAAAAGAACGGGAATGATTTGGAAGCAGTAATCGCTATTCTAGAAAAAGCAAAAGCAGAAACAGGAAACGGAAAACCAGTTGCCATTATTTTGAATACAGAAATGGGATTCGGTGTGGATTACATGATGGGAACTCACGCATGGCACGGAAAAGCACCGAACGATGAGCAACTGGAATCTGCATTTAAACAACTATATCTAGAAGCAGCGGCAGACTACTAAAAGCAATCAGCTGTCGGCTGTAGGCTTTCAGCGAAAATAAATCTCAAAATTAAATAACATTCAAAAAATTAGGCGACGGATTTTGCCGAAAGCAGATTGCCGAAAGCCGAAAGTAAAAAATGAAATACGAAGTTTTAGATAAAAAGGATACAAGAAGCGGTTTCGGAGCAGGATTGGCGGAACTTGCCGATAAAAATCCAAACGTGGTCGCACTTTGCGCCGACTTAATCGGTTCTTTGAAGATGGAAAAATTCATCGAAAAAGCGCCGGAACGCTTTTTCCAAATCGGAATTGCAGAAGCCAACATGATGGGAATTGCAGCCGGTTTAACGATTAACGGAAAAATTCCTTTCACGGGAACTTTTGCCAATTTTTCTACGTCAAGAGTTTATGACCAAATTCGTCAGTCGATTGCGTATTCAAATAAAAATGTAAAGATTTGCGCTTCTCACGCCGGTTTGACTTTGGGAGAAGACGGTGCAACTCACCAAGTTTTGGAAGACATCGGAATGATGAAAATGCTTCCGGGAATGACGGTTATCAACACTTGCGACTACAACCAAACAAAAGCCGCAACTTTGGCGATTGCCGATTTTGAAGGTCCTGTTTATTTGAGATTTGGTCGTCCCGTCGTTCCGGTTTTTATTCCGGAAGATATGAAGTTCGAAATTGGGAAAGGAATTTTACTTCAAGAAGGAAAAGATGTAACCATCGTTGCAACCGGACATTTGGTTTGGGAATCTTTGGTTGCTGCAGATGAACTGGAAAAAGAAGGAATTTCTTGCGAAGTAATTAATATTCACACCATTAAACCTTTGGACGAAGAAATTATTCTTAAATCTGTGGAAAAAACAGGAAGAATTGTTACTGCCGAAGAACACAATTACATCGGAGGTTTAGGCGAATCTGTTGCAGGAATGCTTTCCAGAAAAAGACCGACCATTCAGGAATATGTTGCGGTGAACGACACTTTCGGGGAATCTGCAACTCCAGCCGAATTGATGAAGAAATATAAAATCGATGCTGCTGCTGTAAAAGAGGCGGTGATGAGGATTTTGGAAAGATAATCGTAAAAAATAAGACCTAACAAGCTTTTAAAAACTTGTTAGGTTTCCTAAATTTTAAAACACGCTTTTTTTAAGGCGTGTTTTTTTTTAAATTTGGTTTATGAATGAGAAAAATTATAACCGCATTTTCAAAATGTCGTTCGCCTCAGTTTATCCGCATTACGTGACAAAAGTGGAGAAAAAAGGACGAACCATTGCCGAACTTCACGAAGTTATTGTTTGGTTAACGGGATATGATGAAGCGACTTTACATAAAATCATTGCAGACAAAACCAATTTTGAGGATTTCTTTAAGAATGCTCCGCAACTCCATCCTAATGTTTCCAAAATTACGGGCGTCATCTGTGGTTACCGTGTGGAGGAAATCGAAAATCCTTTAATGCAGAAAATTAGATATTTGGATAAATTGGTGTATGAATTGGCAAAAGGAAAAGCGATGGAAAAGATTTTAAGACCATAATTATTAACCAAAAACTGTTTTCAGGGATTTGTTATTAAGATTTTTTTGCATCAAAATAAACATCCAAAACAATTGCAAAATAATGAACGGAAAGAAAAAACGGAACTGTCCCGCCGCAGGAAATAAAAAGAACTTCATATAAATATTCACAAAAAGGAGAATGGCAAACAGCTTTTCTTCTTTCTTTTTTCCGAGATAAAGCGAAGCAATCATTAAAATTGATGAGGACAGAATTACTTTTTTCATGTTCAGCAAATTTCCGAAAGCAACATTGATGTAGTCTCTCCAAGTAAAGTCGGGGTTCTGTTTAGAAATAAAATTCCTTCTGCTGATGAAAGAATCGTAAAACAAATCTTTCCAACCTGGATAATGGTAAAATTTGATGAGGGAAAAATACATCGCGAACAATATCAATGAATACCCAATAATTTTAAAATCAACTTTCTTAGATTTTGAATAGTTAACTAACAATTCAAAGAAAAGATAACTTAACCCGAAAATTAAATAATCTGTTCTGATTAAAACTAGACACACCAGCAAAAGAAACCTCAACAGTAACGGATACTTCTTTAAATAAGCATAGAAAAAAGCCAGCAAAACCATAAAACCAAACATATCGGGATTTGGTGCGATGGCTAAATCCGAAAAGAGTGGAAGTAAAAAGATGAAGAGCGAAAGCGAAAAAACCAACCAAACTCTCTGCGGAAAAATATGTCCCAAAATTAAGAAAACAAAAATTCCTGCAAGAAAACAGCTTAATAAATTGGTTATCAAAACCGATTTTGGCAAAGAAAATCCCAACTTGTAGAAGAAATCAATTGCGGCAACAAATAAAACTTTAACCTGATAATACGGCAACTGTTCAGAGAAGGACTGCGAATTTTCATAATAGGATTTTCTTGCTGCATTTCCACTAATAATATTGCTGAATTCACTTTCTGGAGCTTCCTGTTTTATTGACTGGAACGTGAGTTGATGAACTTTATCAAAATTCCCGGGAAATTCAGCCGCCAAAACACTTCCGACATAGCCCGGTAAATCCCAATCGTAGCTTCGGTTTTCATAATTTTTACAAATACTCCACCCGAAAATCAAAACCAATAACGTAAAAATGCCTTGAGACTTCTTCATCAATTATTTTTTAAAAACAAAATACACCGCCAAAACCAAACAAATACAGGCATAAAGATGATTCATACTAAGTTTGATATTCTTAAACGCAACCACCGCAAAAATCACGAAAACAACCAACGTTATCACTTCCTGGATCACTTTCAGCTGAAACAAACTGAAAGGACCGCCATTCCCCTCAAAACCAATTCTGTTTGCGGGAACTTGGAACATGTACTCAAATAAAGCCAGTCCCCAACTTAAAAAGATGATGGAAAAAATTCCTGCCTTTTTCAGCCAACCCATCTCCTCGAATTTTAAATGTCCGTACCACGCGAGTGTCATGAAAACGTTGGAAATCACGAGAAATAAAATCGTGAATATGGCTTTGCTCATGATTTATAAATTTTCCTCAAAAATAGGCAAAAAACAAAATCCGCCTCAAAAATTCTGAAACGGATTCTGAAAAAAAACAGTGACAAATTTAGTTCAGGGTTTTCTCCAAGGCGATTGCTTTCGGGAAAAGAATATTATTCTCTAAATGAATGTGTTTGTGCAGATTATTTTCAAAATCTTCCAACATTTTGTAAGTGACTTGGTAAGTTCCGCAAGCATCGGCAGGAAATTGATAACTGTTGGTTAATTTCGCCATTTTTTCAAAGCGTTCACCTTCGACAGTATGTTCGTGTTTCATGGAATCTACAGGATTCTCAACGGTTCCGAAACGTGGAGTTTCAAGCTTCTCCCCTTTTCTTTCAGCTTCAACCATTCTTTTGATGAACGGGAAAAGAATCAGTTCTTCTTTCTTCATGTGCGCTGCCAAATCTCGCGCGCTTTCGATGAAAAGAGTGTTGATTTCAAATAATTCGGGATGTCTTTCGCCGTGAACTTTGCAAAGTTTATTCAGATAAGGAATAATCATCTGCGTTTTTTCTTCCACATAACGGTGATGCGTTTTCTCCACGTAATCCGCCAATAAATCTAAAGGCCAAGAATTGAAATCTAGGTCGGAATTTGTGGACCGATTTGCCACAGTTTCCAAATCTTTATATAAATCTTCAGGATTGATGTTTTTCTTTTCGCAGGCTTCTTCAATGGTTCTGCCGCCTTTACAGCAGAAATCGATATGGTATTTTTTAAAAACTTCTGCAGTTCTAAAATTTTCTGCTACAAAATCTCCGATTGTTTTTTCTTGGGTCAACATTTACTACTTGTTTTAAAATTATACCCCAAAGTTAGGTTTAATTTTTAATTCGGACAAATTTATCTTAATTAAAAATAAAAAAAATTATTTCAGCCAAGCTAAGCCGTGTTCCGTTCTTTGAGCAAGGTCGAAAAATGAATATTTCTGCGTCATCATCGCCAAGTTTTCGCGCACAAGTTTAAAATCGTCATGCACGGGACAAGGATTTTCGGAAGAACATTGATGTAAACCCAATCCGCAATTGGTGAAAATACCGTTTCCATCGATTAAATGAACCACGTCAAAAATTTTCACCTTCTTTTGGTGACTTTCGGTAAATATAAATCCGCCCTGCTTTCCACGAACAGATTCTAAAATATTTGCCCGGCAAAGCTGTTGCAAAATTTTCGCTGTGAACGCAACTGGAGCATTTACTGCTTCTGCAACTTCTTTTACATTCACACGTTGGTCGTGCTGACTTTGTTTTGCGATATAAATAGTAGCTTTAATCGCATATTCACAAGCTTTGGAAAACATCTTACTTAAAAAACTGAAATTTAGGAATGATGGCAAGTAAACCCAATCCGATGAACAGGAACATATTGGTTACATCGGTGTACAGAAATGTTGAAAGGTAATAATTATGAAACAAAAAGTGCATTATTAAAGCGATTGGAAATAAATAGACTCCAATTTTTCGGTAGAAAAAAATCAGCACAATTCCTAAAACCATTAGAAAATCAACTGCAAAAATCAGATAGAAATACCATACCGGAATTTCGAGTTCTGCATGTTGGGCGAATTCATCCGCATCAATGCCGATTCCCATTAAAGTAAAAAACAACAGCGCACAAAGCGAGAGAATAAATCCTATATCTTTTTTCGGACTTTCGTTGGCAAATTCATTCATAGTGGTAAAAGTAAAAAAACTTTTGAACAAAATTCAAAAGTTTTAATTATTGTTGATAAAAGTAGGTTTTTAGATAGAAACCGCGTTGATCAACCTGTTTTTATCAGAAAGGAATTCTTCCATAGAAATCATACTTTCCGTTCTCATAACATCCTGGATATCATCAATTTGGTAGATGATTCTTTTTGCGTCTTCGGTATTTTTCGCTCTTACTTTGCAGAAGATATTGTATTTACCAGAAATCACGCTTGCTTCGATTACGTTTGGAATGGTAGTTAACTCCTTCAAAACTTCCTGGGTTCTGTTTGATTTAGTCAAAAGAATTCCGATGAAAGCAGTGAAATGGTAATCCAGTTTACCATAATCGATATTTAGAGATGAACCCAGAATAATTCCTGCATCTTCCATTTTCTTTACTCTCACGTGGATTGTACCAGCGGAAACATCCATCTGTTTAGCGATTTCCGTGAAAGGCATTCTTGTATTTTCTACTAAAAAATCTAGGATTTTTTTGTCGATTTCATCAAGTTGGTAGTTCATTTTATATATTTTACAATTTTAATATTGATATTCACAAATTTTTGCAAATTTACGAAAAAATATTAAAATTAAAAATTTTAGTTAAATATTAACAACTTTTAACGCAAACTTTATGTTTTGCATTAAAATCGTTATTTTATTGATTATTTTTTGATGGAATCTCTTTTAATTTCAGAATCAGCGGTTTGCGTAGTTTTATCTTTTTTCTTTCTTTTAAAGATGGTAGTAAAACTTTTAGTGTACACAACACCGACGCCGTAGCTTTGATTTGCAGCTACATTTCCCCCGGTCGCACCGGTAATTCCAATATTTGATGGTTTTGAATAGGCTCTTAACAAACGAGTCCCGTCATTCTTTTTGGACCAGTCGTATTCAATAATTCCTTCACCCGAAAGATAATTTGCATCGGTATTTTCTGTTTTAGAAATCGGTACACCCAGTCCGGTTTTCACCTTCACTCTTGGCGAAAGCGCAAAACTTACACTTGCATTTGCACGGTCTCCAGAATTGGAACCGGTATCTCCTTTCAGATAATTTAAATCGACCTGAAATTCATTACTAATCGTATTTAAAACCGAACCAAGCTGTTTGAAGAGCATGTTGTATCCTGAAGTTTCAAGCGTATTTCCAAGGTTAATATCAAATGCCGAATTACCTACATTAAAACTGTTCATCACCAAAACTGAACCAAACTGAATCACTTTTTCGTCTTCATTTGACATTTTCTGTTCTAAAGTTTCCCGTAAACTACTTGAAACATCCTGTGCAGAAACACCTAATTCAATTTTTGGATTGGTTAAAGTTTGCGTAATTCTGGTTGAAAGTAGAACATTAATTGGCTGCAAACTTCCCATGTTTAGATATTGTCCGGCGTTGGTTACTGTCCTTAAATAAGTTGCATTAATATCCAAATCGGGCGACATCGCATCACCATCCCAGCGAATCGAGCTGTCTTTCGTAATTTGGAAAGTTCTGTTCAAAATCGCCTTAGAAACGAAAGTTCCGTTGTCCACAAAATAATTTCCGTTCATTGAAATTGCGCCGCTTCTGCTCATCACAAAACGCAATCGATCTGCGTTACCACGAACGGTAATATCTCCGATATCGTCGCCTACCAAAACGTTTACGGTGGTTCCTTTATCCACAGAAAGCGTGAAATCGATGTTCATATTTGCGCTCGATTTTTTCTTGTCTTCCACGGTGATAATTCCTGCATCGTCTCTTTTCAGGAATCTCAACATTTTAAATTCTTCCACATTGGAAGTTGAATTCGAATTAAAAGTGAAAACTGAATTATTCAACGCCTTCATTTCCGGAGTGGAAATATTAAGTGCAGAAACAGGTCCATCTACATACAAAGTTCCGTTCCCGTAGATTCTTCCCCAAAATAAGTCGAAATCTTTTTGAGTGGTATTCAGCAACATTAAGTTATCTGCTCTCATTACCAAGTTGACACCCATTGAAGAAATCGTCTCAAACTGAATCGCACCCGAAATGGAACCTTTGGAATTGGTTCTACCATCTTTCACACCAATGTCGTTTAAAATCGCCAAACCTTTGGAAAGTGAAATGACGGTATCATCAAAAGAATAATCAACTCCCGTGAAATTCAATTTCAAACCAAGCTGTTTCATCGCAATGTCTCCACTGTAATCGATGTCGCTCAACGGTCCCGAAATTTTCAAATCACCCGACGCTTTTCCACGCAGATTCCCGAAAACACCTTTCACAAATTCCTGTGCAAAAGCGAGGTCGAAATCTTTCATTTCCGCAACCAAATTCAAAGTTGGTGAAGAAGTATTGTTGTTGATTGTTCCCGTTAAATGAAGATTGTTATCACCAATAATTCCGGAAGAAGTTACTTTTGCATCCACATCAAAAACATTTGGTACAGCGCTTTTCTGAACATTGATCACAACATTTCCCATATCTTTTCCGTTCATGAAAATATCGGTAATATCTAAATCAACGAGTGGTTCCAAATTATTTCTGTCCATTTTGATATTGAAGGTTCCGTTTGCAGTTCCTTTAATATCCATGCTGTTTTCGGTTTTAGTTAACGCTAAAACTTTCGCAAGTGCAAGATTTTTCACCTCGCCTTCAACAGAGAAATCTTTTGCCGATTTAAAAACAGATTCTTTCACGAAAAGTTCACTCTCATCCGAATAAAGCCGCAGGTTTTGAATAAAGAAATCTCCCGTTTTTTTACGATAGGTTATCGAATGATTGAGTTCCGGATTGGTATCAACCGTCCATTCCACATCGTTAAATTTCACGGAAGTAGGTTCAAATCGGAACACATAATCACCCGCAGCATTGGTGGTTTGATTAAGCTTTACCGCATATTCTTTCAGTTCCTGTTTTATTTCTTCTTCAGGAGTCCCATGTTTGAAATTTGCTGCAATATGCAGAATTCGGTTGTTTTCGTTATGACCTCTTAAAGTAATATCTTTCAGAATATTTTTGTTGTACTCTACCCGATCAACTTTTGCGAAGATTTGCTCTTGCAGATTCGCCGTATTAATCCGAACCATCAATTGATCCACCATCGCGCTGTCTTTGGTGATTTTGTCGCGTTCGGTGATTTTGTAGGCAGGATTTGCTTTTGCCAAAGCTTTGTCGGCTTCTGTGATTTCCTCTTTTTTGGTCATCACATATTTCAAAGTTTCTGCATCAATATTTAAAACCAAATTGTTGGAATTACCATCATAAGATCCGTTTACAGTTGCACCTTTCGGAAGATGCAGATTCGGCTCGAAATAGCTTACCAATCCCTGTTTCACATCAAAATCCATCGTAAAACTTTGTCCGCGATACACTTTTCTTGGCGGTGGTCCCACTAAAATTTTCCCAATTCCGTTCTGAATCATTCCGCCCAAATCACCAAGATTAAATTTCCCTGCAATTTTTCCGTTAACCGCTCCTGGCGCGTCCACAGAAACGATTCGGTTTCCGTTTTCAAAGAAAGCTTTCACTTTTGCGTTTGGAATGATGTATTTGTTGGTTGCATTAGTGAAGTTTACATTTCGTAAATCAGCATCCAAATTCAGGTCATTGATATTGGTCATCGAAATTTTTCCATCCACCAAACCAGAAACAATTTGAGTTCCTTTTCCACCCGTGAAATAATTGATGTTTAAATGTTTTACCTCCGCAATTACATCTGCAAGAATCCTCGGCTTACTGAAATCGATGAGGCCTTTTACATTGGCTTTCGCCTGTTCATCATTTACGTTGATGATTCCGTTGTATTTTTTATGGTCCAAAATTCCGTCGAGATAAAGATTGTTGATGACTTTATCCATAATCTCAATTTTTGCGATTTGAGATTTGGTTCTTAAACGCATCGTATTCACATCAAAACTTTCGCCCTGTAAATTGAATTTACCCGATATTAAACCCACCGCTTTGCTTTTGGTAATCACAGAAGTATTCAAATCGTTCACTTCTGCATAACCACGATATTTTGGTAGATTCGAACTGTAGTCATCCAAATAAAACTGCGAAATTTTTGCCTGACCAATTCCTGTAATCAATCTTGCATTTGGTACATAAACCTGTTCAGGATTTACTCTTGCTGCACCGTTAAATTTCATTCTGCCAAAATCATCAGCAAAATTTTTCATTTTTGAGGAGATGAAAGTCGGCATCATCGCCTTTAAATCTTTATAAGTAAAATCGGTGGAAATGGTATTGGATTCAATCTGAAAATTTCCTTTCAAAATGTTGGAAACTTTCATCGTATTGGTTCTGATATTGACGTTTGGATTTCTAATGAGGAAATCGTCCAAATAAAATTTATTCAGCGGCCCCGTCATTTTTCCCGAAATATTGATGGGCTTGTAATTATCCCAATTTGTTACAAAATAACTGATGTCGTACCCGCTAATTTGGCTTCCCTGCAACATTTTTAGATCCCATCGGACTTTGTCTTCGAATTCCGCCCAAGAACCATTGTTGAGATTAAATTTGATATCGCCTTGAAGTAAAGAATGGTCGGTATTAAACGTCAAATCTTTTAATGATAGAAATTCTTTTGTTAAAGCCAACTCTCCCGAAAATGTATCGACATTGTGTTTTTTGCCCCATCTTTCGGTGGTAAATCTAAAATTGTTGATTTGTGCAAAAACGTTGGAACCGTTCACTTTCAACTCAGGAACGATAAGATTTACGTTATTTGCCATTAACCATTTTCCCTCGTCACCTTCATGGTTTTGGTTGATAATGGAAACTTTGGAGTCGTTGATGAAAATTCTTGATTTCAATTCAAACGGCGGCTTATTTGGATCGGAAGGACCACCTTCAAACAACTCGATAAAACGGACAAAATTTGAAATGGAATCTCCTTTATAAGTGACCACTTTTAAATCCAAATTTTTGAGCGCCAAAGACTGAAACTGCATATTTCGGGAATCACTGATAATAGAAAACCAATCTGAATCTGCGTATAACTGTCGTGCCTTAATAAACTTTAAACCTTTATAATCCTTAATAGATACATTGTGAATATAAACGTCACCGAAATAATTCACATCTACGCGATCGAAAGACATCTGTGATTTTAAGTTCTCGTTCAGTTTAGTGATGACTTTTTGTGCAGCCCAATTTTTGGTCGCAGGAAGATTAATGATAACTACAAATGCAAGAAAAAGAACCAAACCTGTCCAAAAAACCACCAACAGAAGTTTTGCCCACCATTTGTAGTTGGTGACGTCTTTTGCAGCCTGTTCTACAAATTCACCTGCAGTTTCTACGGGATGTGTAATGGCATCAGAAGCAAGATTTGCAGCATCCTTCACGGTTTCTTTCACCGTTTGCTGCACATTCTCTACGCCTTTCTGCACGGAATCGCCGATGTTTTCTGCAACAGATTTTTTGTTTTCGTTATCGTTATTATTCTCTAAATTTGCCATTTATGAACGAGTCAATAATTTTAGGGATCGAATCGTCGTGCGACGATACTTCTGCAGCGGTCATCCGCGGGAACAAAATCCTCTCCAACATTGCAGCCAATCAAGAAATCCACAACGAATATGGTGGAGTTGTTCCAGAGTTGGCTTCAAGAGCGCATCAGCAAAATATTATTCCTGTTGTAGAAAAAGCAGTCAATAAAGCAAATATACAACAAAAAGATATTTCTGCCATTGGATTTACCCGTGGTCCCGGACTTTTGGGTTCGTTACTTGTGGGAACTTCCTTCGCAAAATCTTTATCGATGAGTCTGAATGTCCCTTTAATTGAAGTAAACCACCTACAAGCACACATTTTAGCACACTTCATCGAGGATGCAAATATTATGCCCCCAAAATTCCCTTTTTTGTGTTTAACCGTTTCCGGCGGACATACGATGATTGTCCTTGTTAAGAATTATTTCGACATGGAAATCATCGGAAAAACTACTGATGATGCGGCAGGAGAAGCGTTCGACAAAATTGGAAAAATTTTCGACCTCGATTATCCTGCAGGTCCAATTGTTGACAGATTAGCAAAAAACGGCGACGAAAATTCATTTAAATTTAACAAACCGCGATTAGAAAATTACGATTATTCTTTCAGTGGAATTAAAACTTCGGTGCTTTATTTCATTCAAAAGGAATTGAAAAAAAATCCTGATTTCATTAAAGAAAATCTTGAAAATCTTTGTGCTTCCGTTCAGAAATCCATTGTTGAAATTTTAATGGAAAAGTTAGAAAAAGCAGCCAAAGATTTTGAAATTAAAGACGTTGCCATTGCAGGTGGAGTTTCTGCCAATTCAGGTTTGAGGGAGGCGATGAAGAAAAATGAGGAAAAATTAGGTTGGAATATCTATATCCCGAAATTTGAATACACGACAGATAACGCCGCAATGATTGCAATGGTTGCACAACTGAAATATGAACGGGGAGAATTTGCAGAATTATCGATTTCTGCAACGGCGAGATATGAACTAGATTGATCAGGGGTTTTTGATAAGATTTTGAATGTTGAATCCTGAATGTTGAATATTGAATTCTTTGCATGAAATTATTTTTTGGAAATATTGAAAACGGGAAAGTTGAAATCAACGATGAAGAACAGCAACACATCGTGAAAGTGCTTCGTATGCGTGAAGGTGAAGAAATCTTCGTCACTGATGGTAAGGGAAATCTGGCAAAAGGAAATCTCGTTTTTGAAGGGAAAAAAGTTTCTTTAGATGTTTCGGAAATCCAAGAAAATCTTCCTGACTTTCCGACCAAACTTCATATTGCAATCGCTCCGACAAAAAACATTGACCGAATTGAATTTTTTGTAGAAAAAGCTACAGAAATGGGCATTTCGGAAATCACTTTAATTCAAACCGAAAAAACAGAAAGAAAAAATCTCAATATTGAAAAACTTCGGAAACAGAGTGTTGCAGCTTCTAAACAGAGTTTGCGTTTTTATTTTCCCATCATTCATGACTTGACGAAGTTTTCAGATTTCATTAAAACTTTAAATCCTGAAACGAGTTTTGTGGCACATTGCAATGAAAATTTGCAAAGGATTGATTTGAAAATGCTTCGAAACTTTCCCAATAAAATTTTAAATCAAGAAAAAGGTGTTGGAAATGATGATGTAATGGTGCTTCGAGAACCTCAGCATGACAAAACTAAAAATCCAAATGAAATCACATTTTTAATCGGTCCTGAAGGAGATTTTTCGGATAAAGAAATCCAACTTTTGGCGGATAAAGGAATTAAAGCAGTCTCGCTTGGGAACCAGCGATTGCGAACGGAAACTGCGGGAATTTTTGTGGCGGCTTGGAATTACTTTCAAACAATTAGCTAATTTTTTTTGCCACGAATACACCAATGTATTTATTCGTGCATTCGCGACATTACAAATTCTAGTCAAATTTTTTCCGTTCCCGAAGATATTTTTCCAAAATCTCTTCCCCGCTTCTGATGGAATTTACCGCCCATCGAACCTTCATCTTCCATAATTTTTTTTCCGAAAGTTTATAGTCGATATTAGATTTGATAAGTTTCTGTTTGAGTTCATAAACACAAATCGCAGCTGCAACCGAAACATTAAAACTTTTTGTAAATCCATACATCGGAATGGCTAAAGTTTCATCCGCAAAATGTAAAATTTCATCGGTAACTCCTTCCAATTCGGTTCCGAAAACCAAAGCGACGGGTTCATTCATTTGATAATCGGGAAGCATCGTTGCGTTGTTTTCAGGTGAAACTGCTAGAATCTTGTAGCCTCGATTTTTTATTTCCTTCAAAGAATCTAAATGATGCGGAAGTTTTTCTACTTCCACCCAATTTTCTGCACCTTTTGTCACGCGCAAATTTGGGTTGAAAACATTTTCGCTTTCCATCGCGACAATTTTGTGGAAACCGCATGCTTCAACGGAACGCACAATTGCAGCCGCATTCCGGAACTGATACACATCTTCCATCACCGGTAAAACGAAATCGGAACTTTCCGCCGCGAAATGTTCTATTTTTCGCAAACGTTCGTCGGTTAGGAACTTTTTGAGATATTCGAAGGTTTCGCGATTTTTCATGACCCAAAAATAAGGGAAATTAAGCTGCTGCAAAAATCAAACTCTAAAACCGCAAAAGTCACAAAAGTTCTGTGTGTTTTTCCATAATTTTTTTTTAAAAAACATGAGAACTAAACACAGTAAAAATTAAAGATTTTTGGTGGCGCGAGCGAAGCGAGCGCCGAAAAGTGTAAAATTTTTGATATTTAGAAGACAATAACTTCAGTTTCATAACGAAACCCGCGATAGGGATTGCAGCGGAAATCCCACAGTAAGCGTCGGAAAATTTTGAGTGTTGTTAATAAGCGGCTGCACGAGGAATTGCAGCGGAAAGCCCGCTTTTTTAAATTTTGGCTGTGGCAAAAGCGTGGGGAAATTTAAAAAAATCGCCCAAATAATTATGATTTTCAAGTTTCTATTAAAAAGTTTAATTTTAAGGCGTGAAATTGCCAACCAGAACTCGAATATTCCTAATCAAGCAATTGCATTGGACCAAAAAGTAAAATGAAAATCTTCAAATGAAACGAAAAGTACTCCTCATCTACACCGGCGGAACAATCGGGATGGAAAAAGATTATGAATCAGGAAGTTTGGTTCCTTTTGATTTCTCGAATATCTTCAAGAAAATTCCGGAAATGAAATTGATTGAGTGTGAAGTTTCGGTTCATCCCTTCAAAAAGCCGCTCGATTCTTCGGATATGGGTCCAAATGAGTGGAAAATTATCGCCAACTACATCGGCAAAAATTATGAGAAATATGACGGATTCCTGATTCTTCACGGAACTGATACGATGTCTTACACCGCATCTGCATTGAGTTTCATGTTAAAAAATTTGAGAAAACCCGTGATTCTTACCGGTTCGCAATTGCCGATTGGAGATTTGAGGACGGATGCAAAGGAAAATCTTTTGACAAGTCTTTATTATGCAAGTTTGTACGAAAATGATGAAGCGGTCATTCAAGAAGTTGCGGTTTATTTTGAATATAAATTGTTGCGTGGAAATAGAACTTTGAAGTATTCCGCGGAATATTTTGATGCATATCGATCGCCAAATTATCCGGTTTTAGGACAATCGGGAGTTCATCTGAAAGTGGAAAAGGATTTGTTGTTAAGACCGAAAACTGACGCTGAATTTACGGTAGACGACCATATTTCGCAGGATGTTTTGTTTTGGCGAATTTTCCCGGGAATGCATTTGGATCATTTTTCAGAAATTCCGAATATGAAGGTTTTGATTTTGCAGGTTTTTGGTTCTGGAACTATTTTTAATACTGAAAAGACACAGCAGATTTTAAAGTTTCTTCGTGAAAGAGGTACTGAAATAGTGGTGGTTTCGCAATGTGTTTCGGGTGGAATCTCTTTTGGAAAATACTCAAATTCCAATATTTTCAACACAATCGGTGCAATTAGCGGACATGATATCACGGCTGAAAGTGCGATAACCAAAGCGATGCATCTTTTGGAAAATCCTAATTACGAAGGAAGTTTTTCAGAGAATTTTTCTAAAAGTCTTTGCGGGGAAGTAACGGAATGAGAACTTTTGTTTGAGGTTTTGAGGTTTTGAGAGTGGGAATATAATCCTGAAAATCTTGATTTAAAATAATTGTCGTTAAAAATATAGAAACGTACATAACCCCAAGAAAACACTTTTGTTATTCGCCAAAAAAGACTATTTTTGCAGTCTTCAATTAGAGAGGTGTCCGAGTGGTTGAAGGAGCCAGCCTGGAAAGTTGGTATACGGGTAACTGTATCGAGGGTTCGAATCCCTTCCTCTCTGCTTTTTTTAAAGGTAATTTGCTAAATAACAGTAAGTTACCTTTTTTATTTTCAAAATATTTCCAACCATTTTCCAACATTCAACTTTCAGTCCCCAATGAACTTCTTTTGCTAATTTACGAATTTATTTAAAATTGTGACTATTTTAGATATATAGAATATAGAAGTCGGAAATTTATTTAAATCAACTTTTCAACAAAAACACTATATAACAACAAATCATCTATAAATTCTTATAGATTTTTGATAGTGACCCACCCTCATTTTTAGAAATAAAAAAAGCACCTTTTTACGGGTGCAAGTTTTAGAAATTCCTGAAATAGTGCTTATTGCTACAATTAAAATCAAACATCAAATCTCTTGCAGTTCGTTCGTAATCAATGTAAACGTAACTAGGAAGTGATTCGGGGATGGTCCCCATTTCTTGCAAAAGATTTTCTGCAAAATCTTCATCAGAATCATAACAACCATAATAATTTTCCTCAGCACTTGAAATTAATTCATCTACGTCTGTGTATTGTCCAAAGCAATCAACAAAGGCCCCAATTATTTCAATATCCAAAGAAGAGTTATCAATTTTGTCGGCTATATCGTAGATTTCCCTTGAAAGATAGCCCTCACAAACTAAATTCTGATTAATAAAAAAATTATCACATTCATAATCCTGAAAATGAAATTCGGGGTCGTTTTCATCTTCATGGTGTTTTTTCATTGCTGTTAAAAGTTCATCATAACTTTGATAATCAGAAAGATTTAACCAAGCTCCCTCGATGCTTCCTGAATTATACTTTGCATAAGTTCCGCAGTAAATTGCGAAGTTTTCTAAACAGTTTTTTTGTGCTACATTTGTCATGTGTTTGATTTTTAAATTAGACTTTAGAATTTTACACGTTCCCCGTTTAATATTGCGAGTATTGACGGGGATTTTTATAGTTTTTAAATGTCAAAAACCATACCATGAACATTTAAAAATCCTTTATTCATGGGGTTTTTAGAGTTTTTTTTAGAATTTTATCTTTAAATAAATATTTCAGAAATTTTTAGTCATAAATTGTAAAGTGAAGAATAAAATTTCAACTTTTTAAAAGGTGGGGGTATCCTAAAAAAACCTATTCTTGAGGTAGGTATTTTGCTATGATACCTAACCACTATCAACATATATTGGGATTTACTAATTTTACCAAATTACTGTATAAAATCTTTTTGCAATGTATTTTAGAGGAATGACGGAAGAATACGGGAATGACCCCGCACTAAATTTTGTGTATTATACCACAAAAGAAGCATTGGCGAAAATTTCACAAAATCAAATTCTATTTATTGACAATAGGCATACAGTTTCTGAAATTGTACATTCTAATAAAAAGAAAATCAGAAAATTTTTAGGAAAAAAGAAAACGACATTTATCATTCCCGAAGAAACGTTAATTGCAAATAATCTGAAGCAAAAAATTCAGTATCAATACCCTGAAAAATCAGTTCACAAAGATTTTAGTGATGATGTATTAACCATCGAAAAACTGAATGAACATCTGTTGGATTGTCTTCACATTGGAACTGATTGCTCAAAAAAAAGTTATCTGATATTTTATCTTGGGAATACCTACAAAGACATCAATATTAAGACTGAATTTTCGTATGCTCATACATATTGTTTCATTGACATCACTGAATCGAAATCGTTTGATGAGTTTTTTGATGTTTTAAAAAAATACGAACCATTAGTTTCAGAAAAATTCCAAACTAAACCGCCAAGTTTCAAAATAGAATATTTACCGCATTACTTCTATCTCTTAAAGAGGCACATTCGTTATAGAAGAAGAAATGTTGAAGCCATTGAACTGCAAATAAAATTATCGAACCCAAAAGTAACTTTGGATGAGAGTATTGGTTTTAGGAAGATTTATGAAAGATTACCGCAAAAAATAAATCATACAAATGGTTGGATTCCTACCAAACAAGATATAATTGATTATGAAGAAGTGGATGTTGCTGAAATTTATTATTCTATTCCACCGAAAGAAGGAGATAAGACTTTTGATTCTGAGTCAGAAAAGAAGTTCCAAAAAATGATGAAGAAAGCGAGCGAGGTGAAAGATGGTTTGGAGGATTTAGTAAGTAATGGTTTTGAGGAATTAGCAATAATGGCTATTGTCAAAGGGTTGAAGTTGAAAGGTGAAAACCAAGTTTTTTTTGAGGAGCAATTTAAGAAATTAGAAAAGGCTCTTCCTGTCGATATTGATAGAAGATGGTTACACAATGCTGAACACAAATTATCAATTTTGAGAATTACAAAAGATTACCGTATTTTTCTTGATGACTATGATATTGAAATCAAACTAAACCCGCTACATAAAGCATTGTACTTTGTTTTTTTGGAAAATCCTGATGGAATATACATCAACCATTTGTCTGAGCATAAACAGCAGATTATGGATTGGTATTTAAAATTATCCAACCGAAAATTGTCTGAAAGCATGGAAAAGAGTATTGAAGACTTATGCAACCCGATGGAAAATTCTGTTTATGAAAAGATTAGTAGAATACGAAAAGAATTTGTGAGTCAAATGAATGAACGTTTAGCAAGAATATATTATATAGACGGCTATATTACCGCGGAAAAGAAAATAAAACTCAGTAGAAATTTTGTGATTTGGGAATAAATTTTCGTTTGCAAGGTTGCAAAACCCGACCTTAAACATTTGCTTTGATTAATATTGTTCGCACATAAAACTAGGATGTATTAATCAAAGTGTTTTTTTTATATATTTGTAATAATTACATCTAAGATTAAAAAGTGACTACTTTTTTGCTCTTGCTCAAGTAAACGGCTAATTTATTATAAGCACAAAGACAAAACAAGTTGGCTCGCTTGCACTCCTGCAAGCCGCCTTTCCTGTTTTATGTGCTTTGGGTTTTAGCCGACCTTCTTGACTGATTCAGGGACTATGGTTGGCTTGCTTTTATATTAATATCTATTAGTATGGAATGTTTTTACTGTAAAAATGAAATTTCTGATGGTTCAAATTTCTGCAATAACTGTGGAAAAGCTCAACAGCAAGAAATTCAACCATTAATAAACAAACGTAAGCCGTTATGGGCAATCGCTTTACTAGTGATTATTTTGTCTTGTGGAGCAGCATACATTCTCAGCGAAGTACAAAAAGAAATAGCATATAAAGAACTCGAGAAGTCCGCAGATAGGTATTTTAAAAGAGAAGATACAATTACAAACTTTATCTTCAGAGAGCCAAAGGGACATTTCGAATTTACATCAAGTTTTCTAAAATCGAAAAACGAAAAATGTCAAGAGATGTTTTTTAAAAAAAGTGGTGGGTTCACGATAGTAAAACTATATAAAAGATCTAGCAGCTATGACATAGTTACATACAATAGTGGTAATTTTGGATACAAAGAATTAAGTCGATATTTATACTATCCTCCAAATTTTGAACCTCCAATTCAAATCGAAAATCAAAGACCAACAGTGCAAGAAGCATACAAAATGGCATTGGATTATTTACTTGATAATAAAACAGAATCTGTATATCATACACTTGAGCAGGTAAATAGGATAAGGAAAGAATTTGAAGCAGGTGGACTTTACTCTCTTAAGACCGTAATGGAAGGGGATGGATTAGGGAATCCCTATTTTTACAACAACGATATAGTTGTTTATTATGATAAACATGTAGAGTTTCTTGAGATAGTCTTGAACAAAGATGAATTATTAAAAAAAAGAATAATAAATTGTGTAATTTTTTTAGCACTTATTTCAATGGTTTTTTATTTAGCAAACAAGTATAAAAGGAATACACCAAATACACTCAGAATTATTTTAGCAGTATTATTATTGTTATGTCTTTTTGATTTGCCGTATGGTTATTATCAAATGTTAAGAGTTTTTGCCACAATAGTATTTGTGCATTTAGCGATTTTAGAAAAGATAAATTACTCCACTCCAATTTATTTTATTTTAGCAATATTATTTCAACCCATCTTCAAGATTTCGTTTGAAAAAGATATTTGGAATATTATTGATATTGCTATTGCTATATGGTTATCATACGAAACCTTCAAAAAATCAAATATTAAATATAATAAATAAAATGAGTTTAAAGTTTTCAAGAAAATGGATAATCATGATAATTTCCATTTTCAGTTTAGCGCTGCACAGTTGCAAAAACAGTAAAAAAGATTGTATAAAATCGTTAATGGATGATGGATACACCTATGAGGAAGCAGTTGAAGAATGTGGAGATGCTGCAACTGATTCGGATATTAGAAGATTTTAGAAAATTAAGTAAATTTGATTAGAATATTCTTTTTCCAAAAGATAAATAAACAATATAAAAATGAATATGTGAATCATTTTTTTAGCAAAGCTGTAATCTTTCAATGAAATTCAACCCTCTTACAAAAGAAATTTACACGGACAAAGGAAAATTTATCAAACAGATGAGCTGTCCATATAGGATGAATTGGGACGATTTGGAAAAATCAACAGATGGCAGTCGTAAATGTGTTACTTGTAATCATTCCATAATTGACACCGAATTTCTTTCTGATGACGAACTTGTAAAGATGGTAAAACAAAATCCTGAAACTTGCCTGAAAATTGACTTAAATCAGACCAATATTAAAATTGTTACAAATGGCTTTTTGGAGCAGAAATAAGAACCCCAAAGGTTTGAGAATAATAAAGACAGCAAGAGATGAAAAAAGCATCAATAAGGCTGTTAAAAATGGATTTAGAGCCATAGTATTAAAGGTTGAGCCATCACTTGAAATACGTTCAAAATTTTCTGTTATTCAGAATAAGAAAACAGGTGAAGTTGAAACTATTGGTGATTATCGAACTTCAAACAATGAAGAGTTTGAAACAGTTATTGATTGGACTTTTTATTATCCGTACAGTTTTAAATCACCATTTGCCGCTTATCTAATCCCAAAAGACATTAAAGTTGGTGAAAGAGTTTATGTTGAAGATTTAATTGAAGATTACATTGGAGCAAGTTGGAATCAGGGAGACGCTTATAGACTTGAAAGTTGTGAAGCAATTTGGAATGGCGAAAATTTGGAAATCCTCTATGACGAAAGTAACAATCGTTCAAACTTTATGGGTTGAGACAAAGGGAAAGAAACAATTTTACTTACTGCAAAAAAAATGAAAATTAATTTAAAAAACATTCTTGCACTAACACTTTTATTTTGCTTAATGCAAATTCCAGTGATATTGACCACCTAATTTCAATTTAAAGTGACCACCCAATTTCGGTTTAAAGTGACCACCTTATTTCGGAGCAAATTGACCACCCCTTTTTTCCTTCAAAAACTACTTTTTTT